>CDYY01051709.1_pt1 | contig 225238 bp, 187 predicted proteins | sample 480691 | NCBI WGS metagenome assembly CDYY01 (sample SAMEA3182107, study PRJEB8094) | gut metagenome | biome: human; feature: gut; material: Stool; isolation source: human stools | place: Canada | collected 2013-02-25
CTTTAAACCCAATAAATCCGGATAACGCTCGGATCCTCCGTATTACCGCGGCTGCTGGCACGGAGTTAGCCGATCCTTATTCATAAGGTACATACAAAACGGGACACGTCCCGCACTTTATTCCCTTATAAAAGAGGTTTACGATCCATAGAACCTTCATCCCTCACGCGACTTGGCTGGTTCAGCCTCTCGGCCATTGACCAATATTCCTCACTGCTGCCTCCCGTAGGAGTTTGGTCCGTGTCTCAGTACCAATGTGGGGGACCTTCCTCTCAGAACCCCTATCCATCGTCGGTTTGGTGGGCCGTTACCCCGCCAACTGCCTAATGGAACGCATGCCTATCTATCAGCGATGAATCTTTAGCAAATATCCCCATGCGGGGCCCCTGCTTCATGCGGTATTAGTCCGACTTTCGCCGGGTTATCCCCCTCTGATAGGCAAGTTGCATACGCGTTACTCACCCGTGCGCCGGTCGCCGGCGGGTATTGCTACCCCCGCTGCCCCTCGACTTGCATGTGTTAAGCCTGTCGCTAGCGTTCATCCTGAGCCAGGATCAAACTCTTCGTTGTTTAAATTGTTTTCTTATATCCTCGCTCCGGAATCCGTTATTGTAGTCCAAAGTCATACTTCTATTGACGGTATCGATCCGGAAAATTTCTTTTCCTAATACTTGTACTACTTGTTGAATTATGTAAATCTCTCAAAGAACCCTCTCGCTATCGTTTCTCGATTGCGGCTGCAAAGGTAAGGACTTTTTCTTAACCTCCAAATTTTTCGGTGAAAAATTTTCAAGTTTTTTTTCTCAAGCCGATCTCCGGGCGGTTGGAAATTATCGCTTGGCCCAGCCAACCTCATCCCCTACCCAAGGATACCTCCACGTTTTCATCATTTCTGAAGCGCCGTTCTCTCTCGAAAGCGGGTGCAAAAGTAATGCTATAAAACATACGATCCAAATTTATCGGGCATTATTTTTTAGGCTTTTTTTCAAGGCTTAACAAGTTATATAATGTACGTACGATAAAACACAATATATAGTATCCTTTTTTCCAAAATCCACTCATACCCCCTCCTCTTTAAATAAAATCTGTTTTCTGTTCACCCCATGTTTTTTTAATGAAAGATGTATGAATCCCTTCGTACGATAAAGGATCGCCTGATCAAAATTCAGGCGGCTTGCCACCAAGTCCTCCAATAGTCGGTTGCGGTCCACCGTGTAAATGTCTACCGCCTCCCCCTTCATATGTTGCGAGCTAGGGGCACCTCCCACCAATCGGTTTAACTCTTCGCTTCGATAGCCACTCATGATATACATAGGCTGTCGATGATATATACGCAAAGGTTCCAACAACCGCACCATTAGATTCCGTATCGCCGGTATTACCTCCGAAGGCAACGCATTATTAAGTCCAAGTTCCACCGCCATCGCACTATAAACAAACTCGTCCATACGAAAATGCTCTGTCAATCTCTTCTCATCCTTTTCCATCTTAACTCAAATTTTCAATCCTTAATTTTCAATTTATAAGAGTAGTCCACCCCAAACAGCGCGCCGGCAAACGTGCAGATCTCCCCAAATGCGACCAGTACGCTGTTATCTATCTCACCGGAAGGAGCCACCCAAAAACCACAGAACACTAAGGTAAGGCCGGCCACGCAAAGTAGCACGGCCATTACCAGTTGCACGTTAAATCTCACTCGGGCTATCACTATCAGAGCCACCAGCCTCCGCAGTGGTACCATCTTGGGAGATCCGTGAGTACTCCAGTGTCTTCTTCGTATCCTTCAACTCACCTCCCGGAGTGAAAATGATACGCGGCGGGCGCAGCATACTCGAATTGAAATCCTTTTTATCTGTTACACCATCACTGCTCACCGAGATCCGAAAACTCCCGAAATCGCCGAGCCTTACGATACGCCCCTCCTGAAGCTCCATATCCAACACGAAATTAAGGTTATCCAATACCGCCTTCACATCTGCCGACGACACCGTACTACGTGCCGAGATCAACTTACATAGCGTTTTCATACTAGAGGTACCATTCGTTTTCGACACCGCATAAAACTTTTTCTCTGAATCCTTCTCGCCCGGCTTCGACGGACGCAACACCAACTTAAAACCTTGTGCCATATCTTTTAATTTTTATGGTTATATACCCCTTATGGAGCACGACACAAAGGTAAGATGGCCCAGAAGAGACGAACGTTCGTAGTTTTATCCATCAAACAAGTAATATTCAACTAATTAAAAATAAAAAAAACCAAAAATACCTCTTTTCAAAGACAATAAAAACCTGCTATTCTTAACTAACATTCAAATCCATATCTCTTTTAAAACTCATCCGTCACCTCCCTCTTTCCAGCGAGCACCAAGACTGCTTCCGCAGAATGCCCCGCCTCTCGCAAATGAGAAGCCAAGCCACGCACCGAGCCCGGATAATCAAACCCCATCAACAGGCAAGAGGCTATTTCCAAGGAGGAAGGGGGAGTCTCACGATCCGTAAACTCCACAAGCTTCACTAGCTCCAACAAGAGTTCCGGACGAAATGGGGAATACAACAAATCACCACGCACCGTATACTTACGTATATAACACCGTTCGCACTCCCGGTCATGCTCCATATACTTCCGGATAAATTTACGGTACGCCCCGGGCATCTTCCTATAATAATCCCCATATCCCAAACTACACACATCCATTTTCCAAGACTCCCGCTCATCCGGCCCCAACGTTACCAAGAACGCGTCAAAATTCTTCACCGTGGGCTTATGCCCCAATCTCTCTCTCAAACGCTCATAGATCTTTTTCATCATGCGAACGCAGGGGGAATGTTTATCCCTGCGCCGCATATGGTCGGACACCGTACTTACATACGGATTTTCAAATACATATATAAAAACAGAACCGGCCTTCTAAATCCCTTTACGGGAAAAGAAGACCGGTACAAAACCTTGACCTTATATCGATTCTACAAAATCTCTATCATCCTATCTTTTCATCACAAAACCCACATGGTTCTTTCTCTTTTCTTGCAAATGCCTCTGGGGAGGCTCTTCTTTTTTGACGCTATATTTAAATCAACATTAATAGCATAGGCCCTCACGGATAAATCCATAATTTACTTTTTATTTCGCTCTATTCATCCAACACCTCATATTTAGAATGCTGGCTCTTGAACTCAGGAACGATCTCCTTCATCCGCTTCACGATCTGCATATCCCCCTCCACGGCACAAGCATGTACCAAGGCATCAATCCGCAAATTGGCGTCAGCATAGTCATACGCACGGACTTGGGCGATCTTGATCTTCGGATGAAAAGTAGGCTTGGAGGTTTCCTCCTCATTGAGTACCTCCTCATACAACTTCTCCCCGTCTCGCAATCCCGTGAACCGGATCTCGATTCCCTTCACCCCGCTCAGACGGATCATACGCTCAGCCAGATCCACGATCCGTACAGGTTTACCCATATCGAACACGAAGATCTCACCCCCATTACCCATCGTACCGGCCTCTAGGACCAGCTTACAAGCCTCCGGTATCAACATGAAGAAACGAATGATATCCTTGTGCGTCACCGTAACAGGACCGCCCCGCTTGATCTGCTCCTTGAATAACGGGATCACGGAGCCGTTCGATCCCAGCACATTGCCGAAACGAGTCGTCACAAATTGCGTGCGACCGCTCACCTTCCCATCCTTGATAGCCTGATCCAAACTCTGCACGTAGATCTCGCAAATACGTTTCGAGCAGCCCATCACGTTCGTGGGATTCACCGCCTTGTCAGTCGATACCATAACGAACTTCCTCGTGCCGTATTTCACCGCCAAGTCTGCGATCACCCGGGTACCGTCCACGTTGTTGCGGACACTCTCCTCCGGATTATCCTCCATCATAGGTACATGCTTGTAAGCCGCGGCATGAAACACATAATCCGGACGATGCTCCTCGAACAACTCCTCCATGCGTTCACGCACACAAATATCGCTCACAACCGTATAGGATTCTATATTCGACCACTGACGAGCCATCATCAAGCGGACATCGTGCAAGGGAGTCTCCGCCTGATCTATCAGGACCATACGTTCCGGGGCGAACTGGGCCACCTGCCGCACGATCTCGCTACCGATACTCCCGGCGGCTCCTGTTATCAGAATCCGCTTACCGGTAAGCTGCTCCCTCACCGCCTCCAAGTCTATCTCGATCTTATCACGGGGCAGTAAATCCTCTATATTCACCTCCCTCAACTGGGTATGGTTCAAGTCGCTCCTCCCGTCCCACTCTTGGGCGGCAGGAGTCATATAGATCTTTATATTCGCCTTGATCAGCCTGTCCACCATCTCCTGATTATTCCGGATCGCCTCAACCTTTAAGGGAGATACCAACAAAACATCGGCTTGCAGCCTTCTCATCACACCAATCAAATCCTCGTTATTCGGATAAACCTTGACTCCCATTAAATACCGATTCCCTATCTCTGTCAGATCCGAGATAAACCCTGCCAGTACAAACCGGGCCGGATCTTGATTCTGGATACTTTTCGCCAAACTGACCCCACCTTGCTTCACGCCATAGATAAAGGCTCGTTCCGCCTTAGCCACACGAAAAGTACTTACATAAAAATATTTCACGAACACACGCATCATCCACATCAAGCTCATAGCCAACAACGCGGAGAGGATCAGATCCCGTTTACGGATATACACCAAATAAGGAGAAAAGTCCGTCAACACCTGAAACACGACTACGCAAATCAAGCCAAACAAGACGGCGAATCCCACCTTTTGCAAGTCCACGAAAGAGGAATAACGTATAATCCCCGAATAGGTATGGAACAGGCGAAAGCCTACCAGATAAGGAATCAGGCATACCAACAGCGTGACCAATAGATGTCCTAAGATATCCAAGGTCGACAACACACCATTATTCAAGGTATACACCAATAAGCCGGAAAATAAGATCAAGCAGCAATCCAGCAAGATAATACCCCAATAGGGTAAGGATTTCTTGGAAAAGTACCAGGTAGATAGTCGAGAAAAAAGACTCATAATAATCTCAATATATTTTTCTTTAAACAATTAACGATATAGGCCATATCCTTAGCACATAAGGATCAGGGGGGTATCACTCATGTAAGCAAGTAAAATCCACATAAAAACCATAACTTAATTCTCTTTTATAATCGAAGCTAAATATTCTTCATGCAAACAATAGTATTTTTTCATAAATACCACATACAACAACGCCACCACCACTACTACCGCCAACAAATACAACCAATGTGCCGTTACGGTATCAGGTATCACATAGATAAATGCCAAAGAAACCGCCAACTGTAAACACATATATACCAACGACACTTTAACGTGACCAATCTTAAGCTCATTCGCCATCAACTGATAAGCGTGTTTACGATGCGCTTGACCTAGATTCTCATGCAGTAGAATGCGATGTATTATCGTCAAACAACCATCCACACCATAAACCAATAAAAAGACCAAGTAAGTCACGTCCGTTGTCTTAATAATCAGACTGCCTATCATAAACAGCAAAATATAGGCTATACTTATAGAACCTACATCTCCGGCGAAGCACTTTGCCTTTCCCTTGGGACGAAAGTTAAAAAGACAAAACACCAAAACACTAAGTGCCGAAACGTAGATCAAAGACGGATCAACAAAACCGGACTTCTCGTTTACCAGCATCAATGGAAGCAATACTGATAGAGAATAACCAGCCGTAATGCCATTTATACCATCCATGAAATTAATGACATTCGAAGCTCCCACACAAACGATAAGCGCCAACAACAACACCCACCACATATTCAGGCGCAATATATCCAATTGATAAAACATCATCACCATGGCAATGAATTGGGCCACCAAACGCACAGAATCAGGCAAGCTACGTACATCATCTATAAAACTTACGCCCCCAATTAAGGTAACGGCCATAAGAAACCACGGCGCAGAAAATCCAAAAAAGAAAGCCCATGTCCATAAACCCAGTAAAAAGATAACGCCACCACCTCTCAAGACAATAGAGGCATGAGAACTGCGCTCGTTGGGTTTATCAATGATATTAAACTTATCCGCTATATGGAAATAAAAAAGCTCCGCAAAAAATAGCAAAGCGAAAATCAGCACATAAAGTAAGCCGTTCATATCTTATCACTTCTTAAAGCTAAGAATAGTACAAGCCAATCCCTCTTTTGCGGATACCGGCATCTTTTGTAACCCCAAAGCCTTTTTTATTTTAGCATTACTTACCACATAATTCTCTGTCAGCTTCTGCATACGAAACGGATTGAGTGGAAGATGTAGCCATCCACCCATCTCTGCCATCACGTTCATTACCCCTTTAGGGATATACAAAATTCTCGTCTTCTTACCCAACGCCTCACAAATCACCTCGATTAATTCATTAGTAGACAACGGATCGTCATCAGCCATATGATAGATGCCGCTCTCTACCTTTTGAGTCAAGAAACCTTCTATCACTGTACAGAGGTTCTGTACGCTAGTGAATGAACGACGATTCTCAAATGCCCCAAGCGGCCAAGGAATCCCTTTACTCACTACATTATATAACAGATTCAAATTCCCCTTATTTCCCGGGCCATGAATCATACAAGGACGCATGATATATACCTGTTTGCCGGGATAGATAGAACTATCTCCAAACGCATGATACAAATTGCCTAACGCTTCAGGCGCAAACCTCTCGATGATATAGTTCTCAGCCTTGATTTTACTTTCACCGTACGGTCCTATGGGAACAGGTACACATTCTTCGGTTAGTATATCTCCTTGTACAGAATCAGCCGCACTTTTTACCGTAGAAAAAAAGATAAATTTCTTGATAGAAGGCCGAGCCAAAAACCAATCAAAAATTCGTTGGGTCAATCCCGTATTAATCTTAAAATAAGTATCTGCGGCATTCCTATTTTTAGTATCATGCGCTTTCCCCGCCAAATGGATCACCGCGTCAAATTCCGGCATCTCCTTATCTAAGTCATCCCAAGAAAAAGTCTTTATCACACCGTCCTTTTCCGGGGTAACAATATCCAAACCATAGAGGCCATGACGCTCCTTCAAGGCAACAACCAGATTGGAACCCACAAAACCGTGGATCCCTGTTATTAATATATTCATCGTGAATTTATTTACGGCATGTCATTTCAAGTCTTCCAACTTGACCAACGGAGTCTTATCCCATTCTATGATAGAGTCAGCCTGTTTTACACTCATAAAGTCATAATGGCTCAACAAGCGTTGGAATTTACCAAAAGCACCCTTAATACCCACATAACTTTTAAATCGTCTCATAACAGGCAAGGATCGGATAATCGGTTGCCCCGTGTCAAAATCACGAGGATGGAAATAAGTCATCATATAGGTACAATCCTTAGCCCAATAATCAATCAGCCAATAAGGAAATAAACGGAAAAATCCTCCTCCCGAGAAAACGATATATTTTCCACATATTGCTTGTATATTAATAGGGAACTCCTTGATAAACCCACCGAAACCCAAGTCTATCCGTTTCGGAACACCCATTCCATAACTAGGCATTCCACCATAATCATGGGGGGCAGGGAACATAGAACAATCATACTCGAACCCCAACTCTCCCAAACAACGAAGTGCCCACGTATTATTTTTAGTAATCGAGAACCCCGGAGCACGAAAGGCGTTCACTTCTTCCCCTATTAGATCTTCTATCAACGATTTAGCCATAGCAGTATCCCTTTTGAAGTCTTTTTCATTGAAGCGAAAAGATAACTCATGCTGATACGAATGACAACCAATATGATGCCCTTGCTTTTGGATAGAACGAATCACACCAGGATGCCTTTCGGCTATCCAACCTAAACAGAAAAACGTCCCTTTCAAGTTTCGTTTATCCAACTCCTCCAAAATGCGATCCACCCCTTGATATATGCGAACCTCGTGTCTATCCCAGTCAAAATCCTCTGATATAAAATCACAATTATACCAGTCTTCGATGTCGAAAGTCAAGATATTCATCCTTTATCAAACTAAATCATAACTTGACAAATTCACGTCCCAATTCTTTATATCATATAGAGTATCATCAAAATATGATTTGTCAATCAAATTACAAGTAAAATGAAAATGTTTAGGTTCAAATCTATGAGGTATCTTAATCAATGAAACCGGAACAAAATCTAAATCCCCCACATACATGATCAAATCAATATCCTTTGATCGCTCTTGGTATATGGATCGTACCGCAAACTCAAAATTTGAGCGGTTCATAGGATATACATCTAAAAGAAAAGCGGTCTTAACTGGATTAAAATTTTGATGGCGATCTTTATGATCCTCTATTCGATAAACATACTTACAGCCTTTTATATCCCGTATTTCATATTGCCCCTTATTCCATCTATAACGGACTTTATCGAAAGACTCACGATCCTTCTCAAAAACAAAGGAACGAATCTTTTTCCCTTTGGATAAATGGGACATCTTGATCAAAGACCAAGAAAAAAGTCTAAAGAAAGGATCAAGCCATCTCATCCTCGGAATGATCGGACCAATCTTGATCGGAAGGATATAAGTGGTCAAACGGCCTATATCCTTTACCTTAAACCCTTTTATCATCACCGGATAAGACTCGTCATTCGGGAAACCAAACAACAATTTGCACCCTATGCCTCGGAGACAAGGCCAACAAGCCCTTTCCGTCTCATAAAAAGTAAAGAAATCCCGGTATTCCTTCTTTACCATTGAATCAAAACCTAGAGCCGCAATGAATTTCTCACCCTTCTTCTTATAATAAAAAGGCATATATACATAATAAGCGACTAAGAGGCCCTTGTCATACATCAAACTATGTACGGAATATCCCAATGGAGCATTAAAACACTCCTCACGAACCGTAAGGATATCTCTTTGCAAGCCAAATACCTCGAAAAAGAGTGTATTTATGGACTCTATCTCCGCATCGGATAACTCTCCGGTTTTTTTCACGACCGAATCCATATCACAGTTTTTGCGTTAATACCCTTTCTATATCCTCGAAACACTTCATCCCGGAGATCTCCTCCGGATCGAACTCGACACCAAACTCGGATTCCAACTCCACGATCAAATTCAAATGGCGCAAGGAATCCCATTTATCACAGTTCTGTTGGGATAACGCTTTTGTCGCACTCTCCAATCCTAGCACGTTCTTTAATACGAACAATATCTTTTCTTCCATACTATCAATATGTTATTTTATAATAGGATGGGATTTTTATCTCCGCACCCATGTTCAAATGGTAGAACTTGCTTCCGTCCTTATCCTGGCTATCCAAGACAAAATCGGTTCGCTCATAGAAGCCTGAAACTTGCATATTCTTAGCTGTCGGAATATAAGACGCTTTTACGAGCTTAACACTTCTATTCCTCAGTATATTAAGAATACCGGACAAGAAAGCCTCCTCTATCCCTTTCCCCAGAATCCGGCAACTGAGCAAGAAACTATCGATCTCATACCCCCCATCGATAGGTCTCAACAATACCGCTCCGGTTATCCCATTATCCCCGAAACGATCCTTGACGGAAAGGCAATAGATCAACCAGCCCTCCGAGGAAAATCCCATGAGATCCGACTCCGAGCACCTTCGGGTCGTCAGGTTGAACTGGTTCGTCTTCTGAGTCATCTGGGCAATACGGGAAACATTGAATGAGTTCATCGGTTCGATTCTCATCTCGATCTCCAGACTCTGTAGATACTGATCGAAATCCACAAATTTCTTTCGCTCCTGTGTACGACTCGCATTCGCCTTGTACTGCTCGGTCTTCCGCCGATCCTCCTCCGTCACCGAATAGACACGGAAATAACGATCCGACAAGGAGATCAAGAAATCGGGTAGCATATAGGACTGTTTTGGGAACTCGGGAACCTCCACCATCGGAAGCATTTGGCGGACCAACTCACGCTCCGTCGGGTTATCATCCACGAAGACGAGACTGTCCAGACCTATGTTCAGCTCCTCCGAAAGCTCCCTTATGTTATCCGCCTTGTTCCGCCAATTAATACGCCAAGCCGAGAAATGTTCCTTCCGTAACAACACGAAAGGATTCTTCTCCCACAAATCCAACACGTCCCGCTCGTTGTTCTTGCTACAGATCGTCAGTATGACACCTCTCTTGGCCAGTTCCAACAAGCCTTCCTGAAAATACAGGAACGCCTTGCCCGGATAATCACCTCCTATCTTTATTCCATCTATACCGTCCTCCCCGAGGACTCCCCCCCAAAGCGTATTGTCCAGATCCAATACCAGACACTTCTTCCGGCAGAGGCTTATCTCCCTCAAACGATCCTCAAACCAGCAAGAAAAGTCGGAAGCCAGCTTAGGGTTAATGCCCATTTGGGAAATAAAATAGAAACGCCAGTCAAATAATTGACTGGAAGAATAACGGCGAGTGAAATCCGGCAGATCCACATACCGGACATTACTCCTCTCCGAGGCGAGCGAGCGTAGATACTTGTTATAGGTCTCTATGCTCTCCTGTACCTCCCATTCTGAACCGGCCCATTGAAACGGACAAAGATCAACCAAGGAGAAGACCAGCACGCTCTTATGTGCCGGTATCTTTTCTATTACCCACCTCAACTTATCGATATAGGACAACACCTCCTCCGCCACACGGCACCTATCAAACCCGAAAGGGACCTGGTAGAACCAGATATAGCGATCCGCTCCCTCTTCCAGCGAGGAGATATCCCCATAGCCGGAGTAACGAGCATCCAGATTCCCGAACAAAGGCTCAAGCGTGTTGTTCCGAAATATATAATATCTCATCTTAATATTCTATCAGCTTTGAGATTCTTAGATTTTCCAAGGAAAGATAAGCCGTTCCCCAGGCCAAGCCCGCCCCAAAACCGGCCATAAGCACATGCCGCCGTCTCGGGAAACTGCCGTCATACATGGTATGGACCATGTTCAAGGGAATGGAGGCGGCACTAGTATTGCCAAAATACTCCAAGCTATACGGTACCCTATCCAACGGGAACCTCAATTTCTTGGCGAAGAAATCCGTCATGAAACGGTTGGCTTGATGGAAGTGGATCATATCCATATCTTCGACCCTCATATCCAAGATTTTCAATATCTCCTTTATGCCCGAGGGAACAACCCTAAGACCAAAATTGAAGACATCCATTCCACGCATGTGCAACTGCTCACCGCCAAGGATATTCCCCACCTCATCCACTTTTCGCTCAAATCCCTCTGCGCTACTAGGATTTCGGTATCCCCCGTACGGCACGCGGAGCATATCCGAGCCCCCCCCATCAGAATGAAGCACGAAACAGGAGGGGCCATACCCCTCGCCTTTCTCTATCAACGTGGCGGTACCGGCGTCACCGAACAACGGTGTCGTCACCTTGTCATGATCCGATACGGTCTTGGACATGGTCTCTCCCACCAGCAAAAGGACACGTCCTATCCCATCCTGCGAGGCCAAGGAATAAGCGATGGATAATCCATACACATATCCGGAACAAGCCATGTTGATATCAAACGCCATCACCGTTTTCGGCAAGCCCAAACGATCCTGCAAGGAAGGCGCGGTGGACGGTTGACGGTAATCCGGAGTCTGGGAGATAAAGATCAGAGCCCCGATAGAGTCCCGATCGATGCCATGCTCCAAGAGCAACCGCTCCGCAGCTTTACAGCACAGATCGGAGGAACAAACATCCCACTCCGCTATTCTCCTCTCACGAATACCGATGGAATGGATGGTCTTATCCAAATCCTCTTGGGGGATCAGATAACCCAACTCCGAATTTCGTACAATCTTTTTGGGAACACAAGCTGAGACCGAATGAATTCCCACATCCGTATATTTCAGTATCGCCATAACCTATAAAATCGTAAAACCTCCATCGACAACAAGGCTGGCACCTATAGTAAATGTACTTGCATCTGACAATAAATAGATTATTGCCCACGCTATCTCCCGGGGATCCGCATAACGTTTCAAAGGATAAAGCTCCATATCTTTATTCAGTTGTTCTTGAGTAATATCATCATTATGTATCAAAGGAGTTTCAGTCATTCCCGGTAAGACAGCATTAACCCGAATTCCTTTAGAAGCCAACTCTATAGACATGTTTTGCATCATCGCAGAAAGAGCCCCTTTTGTTGCTGAATACATAGAGTTTCCAATATGCGCAGTAACCGGGCCATCTATCGAGGACAAAAAAACAATAGATCCCCCTTTCTGTAATAATTTTTTCTTTAATAATAATTGCGATAATACTACTGGTGCAAAAAAGTTTATGTTGAATATATTCTCCAATCGCTCTTTCTTTAAGAATTGAAATAAAACCGTATCACTGATACCAGCCGCATGTACAATGCCGTTTAAAACAGGAACTCGCTCTACCAAGAATCGTATCCCATCATCTTCTCCCAAATCAGCCGTAATCACAACGTGCCCCTCTCCTTCTAGTGAACTTAAAGTCTGTTGTAACCGAGCCTCATCACGTCCCGTAATTACAACTCTAGCTCCTAATTTCGAACATTCAATGGCCGTAGCTTTTCCTATACCAGAAGACGCTCCCGTTACCAATATTGTCTTTCCTTCTAATGAATATGGATTATAACTCATAATTATTTATATTTCGACCAAATCACTTATCACTACATTCTCATCCAACTCGAAATAACCGGTTCCCCAAGACAGACCAACCCCGAAACCACAAACTGCGATCTTACTCCTCCGTGTTCTCAACGAACAGGCTGTCACCAACGTCAAAGGTATGGAGGCACTACTCGTATTGCCAAAAAGAGGCATGGAGTAAGGCACTTTCTCCTCCGGTAATTTTAATTTCTTCCGGATCTTATTATTCATGAAATAATTAGCTTGGTGCATCACAAAATAATCCAAGGACTCTCGATCCAACGAGAAGCGCTCCATCAACAGGTTAAAACTTTGAGGAGCCTTCGTTATCCCGAACGAGAAAACGCTCATGCCATCCATCTCCGTGTTTAAACGTGTCCTTCGTAATCCTTCTGGAGTCGTATAAACATCCAATGATTGGTTATCAAAAGGATGTCTATAACCCCCATCACGGATAATGATAGCCTCATACCCACTTCCATCTGTAGAAAAATAAAAACGGACAGGCTCATATCCTACTTGATACTCTAAAGCCGTGGCGGTTCCGGCATCCCCAAACAAGGGATAGGCACTCTTATCCAATGGTGAGGATTGCAAATGACAGATCTCCCCGGAAAGAAGCAAGCCTTTCTTTATTTGTCCTGTAGACAATAGGGAAGTGATCACGCTCAAACCATAAACCCAACCAGAGCAGCCCAAGGATATATCCATGGCGTAGCAACTCTCGGGCAATCCCAAACGTTCCTGCAAAATACAGGCCGTAGCCGGTAATATATAATCCGCTGTTTGAGAGACAAACAACAAACACTCAATCTCCGATTTATCCCAACCTAGGTCTTCTATAAGACGTTCCGCAGCCGAATAGCAAAGATCAGAGGAACAAACCCCGGGATCAGCGATACGCCTCTCCCTAATGGAGGTGGAGGCGATGTATTTCTCCGCCTCACCTGCCTCAAAATAGGGATAATCCTTATTGTACTCGATATGTTTCGGAACTCCAGCTGAGATACCGGAGATCCGTACATTCTTGAATTCCAGAAAAGCCATCAGAGACGGGATTTAACGATTTCGTAAAGATCATTGACCGTTTGCGAATTACGCACATCGTCACCCTTGATCTTCACGTCATACTCCTCATCTATCATGGCGATCACGGACAAGGCCGTCAACGAGGACCACTCTTCCAACTCCTTGAACTTCGTTTCCGAAGTAAACACGCTTGCATCAGTATCATCGAACTGATCGGCGAAATTTTGAATGAACTCTTTTATTTCCATAATGAAATTACCTTTTTGATTAATAAATGAATCAATGAATCTGATAATATATTTTTCTTTAACTTCAATATAGGCCCGGACAGGAATCCATAGGTATAAATAATCGAGGCGTCAAACCATGTGAATATATACTTATCGTTTTTCCTGTTCTTCAGCTTCTTGAGCACATAGTCGCAGATAGTCCATGGATACATCTTCAGAACGACCTTCCTGTCACCTACATAAATATCATTGAAGGTAAGCTCCCTCAAGACCCGCAGCTCCGCCATCGACGGGCGGGAAGCCAAACGGAGCAAGGTGGGCACCCCTACGTCTCCGAAGAGAGAGGAGGGATCGTATCGCAATAAACCGGACTCCATTATGAGATCCAGGAAACCCTCCGTCAAACGCAAGATATATTGATTTTTCTCCTTAGAAGCGTCAGAGATGATACCGGGCGAGAATTCGGGATATATCGTCCCATCCTCCTCTCGATACCTCGACAGCGTGGTATCGTCCGAGGCCGAGAAATAATTCTCCAATACATATACCAAGGCAAACAAGTTATAGGCATACTCCGGCTCATCAAGATAATCCTCGAAATAATATCCCGCCTCATAATCCCCTATGCTCGCGATCGGATGGCGGGTCTCTTTCACCCCCAGGAAAAACGACAAGTAAGCGTTCGTGTCTTCCTCCCGACGCAATATATAGTTAAGCACACGGTTCGTATTGCCCTTCCAGCCGATATCCACGATCCCCGGCTTTTCGCTGCCCAAGAACCCCTCCTGCCGCAAATAGGATAATAGCAGGCGCCTAGCCTCCCCGGACTTCTCCAATAAAATCTTGGCTAGGGAAGAAGACCTTATCCTGTCATAAAACCGCACTCGCTTTCCCGAATCCAAAGGCTCATCCAACTCATCCGCACAAAAGGCCTGCAGCATCTCGTCCTCCTCCAAGGCCAACGAGGAAAGCAACTGCCGAGGAGTATAGCCTATCGTATCAGAAAAGACCAACTCAAGCTCATAGTCCGACAAGTCATACAAGCAAGAAACAAAAACGGCCTTTCTCGATATATAGAGATAATGAAAATTCATCCCCAAAAACAAATGGCGCAGCCTCAACGCCATCCGATACCAAACGAAGCTATCCCTAGCCAAAAAAAACAGATTGTCCACGCCTCTATCCTTGGCATCACGCAAAACCTTATACACAAACAAGAAATAAGGAACCAACAACACGTCCACGAAAAAAGCCAAACGATCCGAAGCGGGAAGGGACAATCGATAAGCCCGAGCCAATCCCGACAAATAAGAAGGCAAGAATTTCTTATAGGGAGACCACATATCATTCTGCCACAGATTCTCGAAAGAGGTATAAGGATGATAAATCCTCCTTGACCGTATAAACATAGACTTAGGTACATAATAATCGCTATATGTATTATCCCCTACATGTATCCATGAACATCTCAATATCCTCTCTTCTCTTTGAATATACCGGAATAAATTCCCAGAATGCTTTGTTAAGCCGATCTCTCCGGATACATATATACGATCCTCCTCTTCCCAGAAACCAAATCTCCGCAATTGAGATTTCAGGAAATCGGAAGGCAAATACATATCCGATATGAACAATATCCGCTTACCCTTTTTCCGATAGTTCCGAATCAGATCCAAAGCTTGCCGCACTGGAGATAAATTCTCACGCTCCACCTCCAGTTCCAACCGCTTAAGAGCTGGTTTCGACAAATTCGGGAAAGATTCCAAGCTAAGATTACGGTATATATCATCCAAGGAGACATCCTCCTTGCCGGAATTTCTCCGCGCAGTTTTCTCTGCGTTTAAACGGGAATTAATCAAATCTTTCAGATAAGATCTATCAACCTTCCCCAACGCACGATCAGCCCATATACAAAAGATATTATCCGAAGATCCACATTTCCGGACGAGGCAGGTATCAAAAATGTCAAAAGAATAAGTAAGAAGCATTAGATTCTACTTTTTAAAATTCTCATACTCTCATATTCAAATAAGATTCGATATATAAAATTAGAAATTTGCCTTACAGGAAAAAATAATAAAAAAATGATTTTACAAACATATATATTATGTATCTTATTCAACAAGATAGATCTTACAAATTGCAATCTAAAATAGAAAAATTTATTAGATCTTATCAATTCATTATCAACTATATTATCAAAACATTCACTAGAATTATATATAGCACTTAGTTTTATAAAATACAAAGCGTAATTTAATATATAGAAATCATATTTATCCGTATTGCAAAGAGTAGGAACAGATGACATCTTTTTAAAAAAACAACAATGAGAATATAAATGATCTAAACTCTTATTTATTTGTTTATGAATAGATTTTTGATTACCCCCCATTCTCCAATAATAATCAACAGGAGCATCAATAAATTTCATTTTCGATCCTTTTAAAATAGATTGAATATTATAATCCGAATCTTGAAAAGATAAGATCTCCTCATCCCAAAACAAACTCAGATTTATTATACTTTTTCTTCTATAAATATTATTCCAAACAACAAACGGAATTCTCCTCGACAGGAATAAAGACAGAGTATCTACATGCCTATCTACACCATTTATAAACGAATTCAAGTCGTATTTTCTTCTCACAAAACCGATTGCAGGAAACGTCAAAAAATCGCAGTCTTTATATAGATTCAGATAAGAAACTCTTTGCTCCAAACAAAAACTTTCAACTAAATCATCAGAATCAAAAAAAATGATAAAATCTCCTACTGAATAATCAAAGCCAATATTTCTACAAGTCTGAGCTCCCTTAGGCAATCTGTTTCTTATATATAACTTTATCCTATCATCATTTTTCTGAAATTCTTTAATTATTTCCAATGAATCATCACTAGAATGATCATCCACTAATATCAATTCCCAATTTTGATATGTTTGTGACACAATACAACATAACATATCCTTCAAATAAGGACTAGAATTATAAACTGGTACTATTATTGAAACCAAATCATTCATAAATAGGCTATCTAAATTCACCATCGACTGAAAGATAAATAGATGCTTCTTTCAAACTATAACTATTCATCAGCAACAATGGTAATGGTTTATATAAAAGTTCTTCTTGGCGACTAAACGGCATAGAAAAACGATTCACTCTCCAAGAAGCAGAAAAAGAAATAATCAATGTTGTCAAAATAATCAAAAGCATCATTTTTCTCATTCGACAATACTCATATATATGATAAAGTATATATATATTTATCAATAAAATAAGGGACCAACTATATCTTGACAAAAGAATTCTATATGGAGAGATTATAATATAAAACAAAACATTCAAAAAGATAAGTTTACTAAAACCACTATCATTAATCATTTTTCTAAAAAAGAATACTTGTACAATTAAAGGAAAACAAGACATCGCCATGATAGAAATAAATTTTTTTGCATTCCATCCATAATTAAGTCCCCATTCTCCTTGAACATAATCAGAATAATCGCCATTCCCTATTAACGATAAATATTCAAAATCTAGACTTCCACTAATTTTAAGCAATAAACATTGCAAAAACAATGATATAATCAAGAAAAACACAATTTTAACTTTCGTCAATCTGCCAACACAGAAAGAAAATAATATCAATCCAAAATAGATAAAATACATATAATGAATCAAACAAGAAACAAGAACAAGTAACAATCCTATTCTCTTTTTTAAACTATATAAACAATATACTCCAACAGATAAAATGCAAGCACCAAATCCTGTTCTAAACCCGGAACATATAATAAAATATGGAACAGAAAAGAAAATAACTAAAAAAGACAAAAAACAAATATCACTATTACAATTCATTTTTTTCAACGTCTTTTTAACTGTAACAAAAACCAGCATATATGATAAAACAACGATTATAAATCTAAATATCTCATAGCTAATACCTGTCTTAGAAAATACAAACATAAATATATCAAATAAATTCAGAAAATACAATACAATATTATCATAAATAAAAACATCACTAAAGTTTTTATCTTGAAGGAACAAATACCCCTCCATATATCTATATTGATCTTGATAGGGGAAATAATACATAGAAAACAAGCCCATCAAAACAAACAATAAATAATATGAATATTTCCTCTTATTATACACTTCAGCAATTACAAAATAAAAAGACATAAAAGGCATTAAAACAAATAACAAAATCACAACTACACACATCTGCATAGACCAATTATTAGAGTATATTTATGTATTTCTACGGTTTTCAAGCAACAGCATAAAACAATGCTACAACAACAAGATTATTCTATAGAATTATCTTTCTTATCACACATTTCAACAAACCGTATATTTAATCATATTTCATTCCACTCCATCTTTCCCACATCAAGTATCTCTCAAATCAACCTTATCTTTTCACCCCCAACAACCCTAACTGCCAGTTCCTATAAACCAACGACACAAAGCAAAACACTTCCACCCCTACAACCATCACTGTAACCGTATACATGGTTATACTTTCTGTCAGCCACAACAAGCCTATAGCCGTTAGGAAAAACAGACAATTACCAACCATCACTCTCATATACACAAACGAATAACCTAGCGGGACCAAACGATTTCCTCCAAAGAAACCATTGATAGATGTCAAGATTGCGGAGATTCCCAGCAATCGCATAATGACAGAAGCCTCTTCTATGTGTTCTCCGGCGAGAAGATACACCAACCAGTCACTACCGAAGAACATACTAATGTAGAAAAGTAAAGCGATCCCTACCGATAAGAACATCACATGATTGATAAAACGAATATTCTGTTCACGGGAGATCTTCGGGAAAACGGCTTGCGCTATCATGGAGGCTGGGAGTTTCATCAAAAGAAGCACCTTATCCGCCATATCATAAATGGAAACCTCCAACATCCCCAGAAAAGAACCGATCACCAATTTATTAACGTTCACATAAATCTGTGTGGACAGGATCGAAACAAATAAGGGCAAGCTCTCTTTATAGGTCGATCGCAATTCCCTTACCGGTATCAAAGAAAACCTTACTCTCTCTTTTCCCAACAAGATATATAAAGAGAGACAACCAGCCAGTATAGCTCCGATCCCATTTAACAAGGGAACCAGCAAATAATCCTCTTGCCGATGGACAAACAAGAATATGGCAACCACAAACAACAGGCGGGCAGACAGGTTTACGAATGTGATATATTTCATTTTCTCAATCCCTTGAAAGAACCAGATGGGCAACATAAGCTCGTTGAATGTCAACAGAAAAGAAAGAATATACACCCAATAATGATCCTCAAAGAACGGAACCATACTGATGACCGATAAATACAGGACTAGGCAAACAAGCCATAAAATGAACTTACACCAATAAATGGATGTGACGATCCGGGATAATCTTGCCCTATCCTGCTTGTAAGTCGCCACGTTCCTCGCTCCGGACATATTGAACCCGAAGTTGATCACCAGCGATACATAGTTTATTATAGATTGAGCGAATATGATCACGCCATACAATTCCAAGCCTATAACCCGAAGCAAGTAAGGATAGGTAAGCAATGGAAATAGAATAGCGAATACCTGCAGCAAACTCAGATAGGAAAAATTAGCCAGTATGGTCTTATTCCTTCCCAGCCTCTCTTGTAAAGCCATCATCTAAAGATTCAATCCCTACCGAAGATATCCCTCGTATAGACCTTTCCCAACACATCGTCCAGACAATCATCATAACGATTGGCTATGATGGCGTGGCTCATCTCCTTGAAACGGGCGAGATCATTCACCACGGCACTGCCGAAGAAAGAACTCCCGTCTTTCAATGCAGGCTCATAGACGATCACCTTGACCCCTTTCGCCTTGATACGTTTCATCACGCCTTGAATAGAGGACTGGCGAAAATTATCACTGTTCGATTTCATCGTCAAACGGTATACCCCCACGACGCATTCTCGCTCTTCGGAGCACCGGAAAATGTTCCTCTCGCTATAATCGTAGTAGCCGGCCTTGCGCAACACCTGGTCCGCAATGAAATCCTTACGGGTATGATTGCTCTCCACGATCGCGGTCATCATATTCTGGGGAACATCCTGATAATTGGCGAGCAACTGCTTGGTGTCCTTCGGCAGACAGTAGCCCCCGTAACCAAAGCTAGGGTTGTTATAATGCGTGCCAATACGAGGATCCAGCCCCACGCCCTGGATGATGGCACTCGAATCCAAACCTTTCACCTCCGCATAGGTATCCAACTCGTTAAAATAACTTACACGCAAAGCCAGATAGGTATTAGCAAACAACTTCACGGCCTCGGCCTCCTTCATTCCCATGAATAGCGCCGGAATATCCTGTTTAATGGCACCTTCTTGAAGCAGGGCGGCGAACGTGTGGGCAGCCTTCTCCAAACCCGGAATATCCGCAATCCTCTCGATCGCCTCATTCTCCGCATTGAATTGCTCATCGCTTAGCAATTTGGGATAACCAACGATTATACGGCTGGGATAAAGATTGTCATAAAGCGCCTTGCTCTCACGCAAAAACTCCGGAGAAAACAGCAGATTGAGTCGCTCAATACCCTTTTGGGCGTATCTCAGATAAAGACTCCGGCAATATCCGACCGGAATGGTCGACTTGATCACCATCACCGCCCTTGGATTAACACTCAATACCAGATCGATCACATCCTCAATATGGTGCGTATCAAAATAGTTCTTCACCGGATCATAATTGGTAGGAGCCGCAATAACGATGAAATCGGCATCACGATAAGCGGACGCTCCATCAAGCGTAGCCGTCAAGTTCAACTCCTTCTCCTTTAGGTATTTTTCGATATACTCATCCTGAATAGGAGATTGCTTCCGGTTTAGCGTCTCCACCTTCTCCGGTATAACGTCAACCGCAGTGACCGGATGATGCTGTGCCAACAGCGTAGCAATACTCAACCCGACATAACCGGTTCCAGCTACAGCAATTTTGATTTCCTCTGACATAATGATTATTGTATATAAGTAGTCACTTCAGATCCGTAACAGACCCAAAGCATTTGTTTTGACTAAAAAAATATCCTAGGTTCATCCACCATGTATCTTAGGTGCGTTGGTAAAATATCTTAGGTTAGTGGCGCAAGTCACCTAAGATTGCTCATGGGGGTCTATCGCCCCATTGCCCATCTCATCGGACGGCATTTCCTTATGAGTGCCTTTCAGATGGAAATCAAGATCACCTTACGTAAGGTCTCTTTTATCGAATTTAGCACGTCCGCTTTCATTAATTTATGACAATTATTTTTCCTCTAGAGTAAATATACGAAATTTCATGCTAATTGCCAACCATCAATCAAAATCATTATACCATAATTGAGTTTATTACTTTTCCAGCGCTTCATATTTGGAGTTCATGTCAGCTGGGGCAAGCCTTCCACCTCGCCAGCGTGCCATACATGGTAATCCGCCATGGGAAGCCCGGGGACGGTCAATAGCTTGTAATCCGTCTCGTCCCTCCTCAAGATATGTTTACGGGCGTACAAACGGAGTGAGCGATCCGTAACGGACACCATCACGATCGGGAACGGATAAGCGAACAGGCGCAGCGGCGTAGTCTCGCTATCCGGAAACACACGACGCAACTGATAGGCAGAACGCTCGAACGACACCCAGTAAGATCCCGTACAATACAGGTGTATTGAGTTCAGGTTCGCACGCTCACGATCCATGATCTCTGTCAAATGGTCACGCAACAGGTTCATCAAACGGATGCCCGAAGGAAGGGAAGACATGTCTTGAATTATGATGTATGAATTTTGAATTATTCCTTATTCATTATGTTTCAGCCAACCGTCGTAATCACGTAGACGACGTATCAACACAGACTTACTTTTCTTGGGAGAAGGCTCGTCCAGCCACGGGTCAACCACCTCGTGCGCCATGCGCTGGTAGAGGCTGCTGTCCGTACAGCCGTACAGCGTGACCAGCAACAAGGCACGGGATTGCCCCGCTTTTATCACCGGGAGCATGCTGCGCATCGTGGCATGCAAACGATCGAACTCATCCGACTCGCCCAAAAGCAGATAGGCAGGAAGGAGCAAAGAGTAAAGCTTGCAACGGATCACGTCGGTCTCACCACGGAGAGAGGCGTAGCCACGCAGAACCTCACGGGCCAGACGGGCATCCTCATCCACTACCACGCCAGAGGCGTGGTAACGGCCCAAGGCCCCGTGCAAGCCCTCCGACAGACGGTCGTTGTCCAAATGGGTATACACGTGCTTGCCCCCCGTGTTCAGCTCGATCAACTCGTACTCCCCCGCTCTCACCTCGAACAAGGGGACCCACAGACAGTCGAGGATACGCACCATCACGTCCTTATGCCCACCGCCCGGCTGCACCACCACCTCCGCCTCCATATTGGAAAAAGGGCCGGAGGTGATACGCACACGGTCGCCTTTCAACAAGCGGCCGCTATCTGGCACGTACACCGGAAGCTCGTTGGAGTAAGAAGCCGCGACCCAACGCAAGGTATCCATCTCACGATCCGAGAGGTACGGGAAATAAGACCGCCCGCCGGAGGAAACCCGGGGGAGGAAATTATACAGGGGAAGCGTACGCTTCAGGCTAAAGATCTCGTCCTCCGAGGCGTGGACGAACACGTAGTTGTACAGCAGGGGCCGTTTCGTGTTGACCATCTTGCCGCCCACCTTCCTCGCCTCGACATACGAGGGGGAGAAATACTCGAACAAGGCCTCCCCACGACGCTCACGGCGGGAAAGCTCAGCGTCCAGCCCCTTCGAGGGACTGATCCTGTCACGCCCGCCACCGGCGGTAGGGAGCGTGAGCACGTACCAGCGGACGGCCTCTTGGTCACGTCGCTTCAGAACATGCGCCATGAACCTATCCGAGCACTTGCCTGTCAATATATCCATCTCTATGATTATCTTTTCCAGTGGTTATCCCGTGCCCCGAAAACAGACCCCACGGCAATTCAGAGCCCTACCAAGAATCTTTTATATTATCTTGATAAACAGTACTTTATATTTTTAAATGTGGCATTACTGAAAATTACCATCTCTCGAAATCTTAGGCTACTTGGGGAGTAGCCTAAAAGGTGCGAGAACGGTTATCACCCGGTTGTAGAGACGGGGCACGCCCCGTCTCCCACTGTCTGATAGTAGCTTTAAGTTACCATTTGGAGGGGATGAGACGGGGCATGCCCCGTCTCTACAGGAATACACACAGGTTATAAGGCATGGTGGAATGATACCGGGAACAAGAGGTCATTTCACCCGCATCACCATGTCTATACGTCTAGGATAAAACAGGAAAATCAAAAAATAGAGAGGATTAAACGCCTACAATGAGTAAACAAGCGCATTTGTTTGCTTGTTTTTAGTTATTTTTTACTACATTTGCGCCGTGAAAGAATACGCTACTCCCCAAGTAGCCTACTCCCTTTACCCTACTTTCGGTACATGATTGTACACACTCTCAAAACAAATTTTATTCACCGCAGACATCTTTTCCAACGAGAAACTTTTCAAATAGATTTGCGTAGTCTTGATCGATTTATGGCCCAATAGTTCGCTGATCATCTCAATCGGGACATCCTGTTCCTTCAAAATCATCGCAAAAGAATGACGGATCGAATATGAGGTGATCGGGATAGACACACCGCAGGCTCTCGCCAACCTCTTCAAATTCCGGTTAAAATGGGCCAAAGCGGAAGTGTACTCCTTGTAGGCTTCTTTTCCCACTTTTATCCCTTTCAAGAAAGGAAACAAATAGGGTGAGTCCTTACCTACATCACTTGACAGTTCCCTCAGCGACTCCCATGCGGTAGATTGTACCTCTATAAGCATCGGAGTACCCGTTTTCTGGCGTTTATATTCCAAAACCCCACCCCGGACATTCTCCTTTTTCAGATGAGCGAAATCCACGAATGCCATACCGCAAAACTGGAACATCAGGCACAATGCCTGCCGTGTTTTTCTCAGTTCCGGATCATCTAATGAGGCCGTCATCAGAGAACGTAATAAATCCTGTGGTAACGCCTTTTTGCGTTTGCTCTCTATACCCGTGAAAACTCCCTTAAATAAATAAGGGATATAGGGGGCCAACCCTTCCTCCACCGCCATGTTGTACACACAACGGATCCGACGCATATAGGTCGACACCGTGTTCCATGTACATCCTTTATTCAACAAAAAGGCCTGATAACGCCGAAGGTTCTCCTTATTGACATAGATATAGGGAATTACCTCCAACCCACAAAACCGCATGAATGAGTTCAATGCATCCTGATAGCTCTTCGCCGTGGAATAACGCCCATCCACACGCAATTTATAGATATACAACCTCATCCCTTCTACTAAATCCTTTTTCTCCATACTATCGCTATTTTTACGTGATAAAACTTAGCAAATGTAATACAGATCCGGGAGGCTGAGCATATACAAAAAAAGGCGAACCAACCGGTCCGCCTTTATAAAATCTCCATTTCTAGATTATTTCAGTCCTCTATTCTTCAGCAACGGATCCGTACCCGGTTCCTTGCCACGGAAATTCTTGTACATATCCATAGCGTCGTCGATACCACCCGGGGTCAGGACATATTTACGGAATTTATCGGCACATTCTTGATTGAAGATATCGCCGGTTTCCTTGAATGCCTCGAAAGCGTCGCAATCCAATACCTCGGCCCAGATGTAGCTATAATAACCGGCAGTGTAGCCGCCACCCATCGTATGGTTGAAGTAAGTCGTACGGTAACGGGAAGGGATTTGTTTCAGCAAACCACGACGGCCTAACGTCTGTTGCTCGAAATCCATCACATTCAAGTTGGCCGGAACATTATTCGTCTGGTCAACGAACTTGATCACTTTCTTATCCGCCGCGTCACCACTGACCGCATGGAAATCCATATCCAGATAAGAAGCCGCCAGATACTCCGTCGTAGCGAAACCTTGTCCGTACTTACCGCTCTTATCCAACTTCTCGATCAACTCGGCCGGGATCACCTCGCCGGTCTGATAATGCTTAGCGTACACCTTCAATACTTCCGGCTCGAATACCCAATGCTCCATAACCTGTGAAGGCAACTCCACGAAATCACGAGGAACACCGGAAACACCGGAGTAATGCACGTCACGGAACAAGCCGTGCAAACCATGACCGAACTCATGGAACAATGTATTCGCCTCATCAGCGCTCAACAACGCAGGTTGTCCCGGAGCGGGCTGGCTAAAGTTACAAACGATCGTTACGACCGGAGCCACACGCTTGCCATCCTTATAAGCCTGCGGACGATAAGAACCACACCACGCACCACCACGCTTGCTAGCACGAGGGAAGAAATCGAAATAAATAACGCCCAAATGAGAGCCATCCTTATCTTTGCACTCAAAAGCCTGCGCTTCCGGATAAGGCAACGGAATATTACGGATCGGGGTGAACGTGATACCATATAACTTATTAGCTACATAGAAAGCACCCTCACGAACATTATCCAACTTCAAGTAAGGACGAACCTCATTCTCATCCAAATTGAATTTAGCCTTCTTGGCCTTCTCGAAATAATAACGCCAATCCCAGCCCTCGGCCTCGAAATTGCCGCCTTCTTTCTTGATCTCGGCGTTTATATCGGCCAATTCCTCTTTCGCTTTCGCCAAAGCAGGCTTCCAAACCTCATCTAACAATTGATAAACCTTATCCGAGCTTTTCGCCATACGATCCTCCAACACGAAAGAAGCGTAATCATCATAGCCCATCAACTTCGCTTTCGCCAAACGAGCGGCAACCAAATCACGAACCACTTCCTTGTTATCGTTCTCATTATTATTATTACCACGGTTGATATAAGCGTTGAACATCTTCTCACGCAACTCACGTTTATCGGAATATTGCAAGAACGGCATCACGCTCGGGTTCTGCAAGGTAAATACCCATTTGCCTTCCATCCCGGCATCCTTAGCCGCTTGAGCGGCGTTAGCGATCAAGGTCTCGGGCAGACCGGAAAGATCCTCCTGCTTGTCGATCACCAATTTAAAAGCGTTCGTCTCTTTCAGCATATTCTGTCCGAAAGTAAGCTGTAGCATGGAGATCTTGCTATTCAACTCACGCAATTTAGCCTGATCCTCAGCGGAAAGATTAGCGCCACCCCGAACGAAGTCCTTATAAGTCTCCTCCAATAACTTCATTTGCTCCTTATCGAGACCCAACTCATCCTTCTTATCGTATACCGCCTTCACACGAGCGAATAATTTCGGATTCAAGTTGATATCATCACTATATTTTGACAATAGCGGCGACATCTCACGGCTTAACGCCTGCATCTCATCATTCGTATTCACGCTATTCTGTCCACCGAAAACGATCTGGACCTTCCGAAGCAACGCACCCTGCTCATCCAAGGCGACAATCGTATTCTCGAACGTCGGCTCCTCCGGGTTATTCACGATCGCCTCGATCTCCTTGCGTCCCTCTTCCATGCCTTGCAATAGGGCCGGTTTGTAGTGCTCGAACTTGATTTGATCAAAAGGTGGAACTCCAAACGGGGTGGTATATTCCGCAAAGAACGGGTTCTCACCCTCCACGGTCTTCTTTTCGGAAGTACCGCAGGCAGTAAGCATAACGGCTAATCCTGCTGCCATAATTAATTGTTTCATCTTTACTGATTTTTTGATTTATGAGTTATAAATTGTTCTGCTCATTTTAGCCCTCTGTTCTCCAACAGCGGATCGATGCTAGGTTGTTTGCCACGGAAATTCACGTACATGTCCATAGCGTCGTCGATGCCGCCCGGGGTCAGTACGTATTTACGGAATTTAGAGGCAACCTCCGGGTTGAAGATATCACCCGTCTCCTTATAAGCTTGGAAAGCGTCGCAATCCAACACTTCCGCCCAGATATAGCTATAATAACCGGCGGTATATCCACCTTCCATCGTATGTCCGAAATAAGTAGAGCGGTAGCGAGACGGAATCTGACGGATCAGACCACGATCGCCCAAGACCTTCGCCTCAAATTTCTCAATATCCAAATCGGCAGGGATCTCTTTCAATACATGATAATCCATATCCAGATAAGAGGCGGCCAGATACTCCGTCGTAGCGAATCCTTGTCCATACTTGCCACTCTTGATCATCTTGTCTACAAGGGCTTGCGGTATTACCTCGCCGGTCTGGTAATGTTTAGCGTACACTTTCAATACCTCCGGCTCAACGGCCCAATGCTCATCGACTTGCGAAGGTAGCTCCACAAAGTCACGAGGCACGTCGGACACGCCATAATAATGAACATCGCAGAATAAACCGTGCAAGGCATGACCGAACTCATGGAATACGGTCTCGGTCTCGTCGGCCGTCAAAAGCGCCGGTTGTCCCTCCGCCGGTTTACTGAAATTAAACACGGTAGTAACCACCGGGGCTACCCGTTTCCCATCTTTATACGTTTGTGAGCGGTAACCGCCGCACCATGCGCCACCTCCTTTGCCCGGGCGGGTAAAGAAATCCATATACAGCACGCCCAGATGCGTACCATCTTTATCCTTGCACTCGAAAGCGAGAGCGTCGGGGTCCGGTTTCGGGATGTCCTTGATCTCGGTAAACGTGATACCGTATAATTTATTGGCTACATAGAAGATGCCCTCACGTACATGTCCCAACTCAAAATAAGGACGCATCTCGTTCTCGTCCAAGTTATATTTCGCTTTCTTGGCTTTCTCGAAATAATAACGCCAGTCCCAGCCCTCGGCCTCGTAATTACCGCCTTCCTTCTTGATCTCGGCGTTGATATCGGCCAATTCCTCTTTCGCTTTCGCCAAGGCAGATGGCCAGATTTTATCAAGCAAGTCGTACACGTTCTTCTCGTTCTTCGCCATATTCTCTTCCAATACGAAAGCGGCATAATCCTCATATCCCATCAATCGGGCTTTCTCCAGACGAGCGGCAACCAGCTGCTTAACGACCTCCTTATTATCATTCTCATTATTATTGTTGCCACGATTCGTATACGCCTTGAAGATCTTCTCACGCAAATCACGCTTATCGGCGTATTGAAGGAAAGGCATCACGCTCGGATTATGGAGGGTAAACACCCACTTACCATCCAGACCATTCTCTTGGGCCGTTTGCGCCGCCTTGACGATCACGTCTTCCGGCAGACCGGATAAGTCCTCTTTATTATCGATCACTAATTGGAAAGCGTTGGTCTCTTTCAGAGTATTCTGTCCGAAAGTAAGTTGGAGCATGGATATCTTCTCGTTCAGCTCACGCAACTTCGCCTGCTTATCCTCCGGCAGATTGGCTCCTCCCCGGACAAAGCTTTTATAGGTTTCCTCCAACAGCTTCTTCTGTTCCTTATCCAGATGGAAGCTCGCCTGATTCTCATATACGGATTTCACCCGAGCGAAAAGCTTGGTATTTAAGCTGATATCATCCGAATGTTTGGATAAAAGGGGATAAAGCTCACGTTCGAGCTCTTGGATCTCGTCCGTGGTATTCACACTGGATTGGCCACCGAAAGCATACATTACTTTAGTAAGCAACTCGCCACTTTGGTCTAAGGCCACGATCGTATTCTCGAATGTCGGCGCATCCGGATTTGCCACGATCGCCTCGATCTCCTTCGACTGCTCTTCCATGCCTTTCAAAAGAGCCGGCTTGTAATGAGCCACCTCTATTTGGTCAAACGGAGGCACCCCGAACGGTGTCGTATACTCCGCAAAAAACGGATTGGGTGTAGCGCCTTCCGCTACATCGCTTTTCTTTGAGGAGGAACAAGCTCCCAAAATAACCGCTAAACCTGCGGCCATAAGCGTTTTATTCATGCCATTGTTATATTAGAATTACAATGGACAAAGATAACGAAGTTTTGCGTTACAATTCTATTTCAAATTGTTATTATTTAGAATCCGGAAAAAGATTTTCACAATTCACACAAAAAAGATCCCCAAAGGGAGATCTTCCCTTCGGGGACCCAATATGCATTCATTCAATGTTCAATCGAATCGCTCTCTATACCGTCCTCGATATTTTCATTTTCGATCGTTTCTTGTAAATCTTGAATGTCATTAGACGTGTAATCATCCGACAATACCGAATTGGTAGACATGGTCTCATCGTGAAGATCATCGCTCTCATCCCATAACGTTTTCATTATATTCTCTGGCATATCTCTTATATTTTAAAGTTATATGCCTATTCAACAACCTCGACAAAGAAATTGTTGTTCCAATAAAAATAGTTCACTAATTTTAGCGAGATTAACGCAAGAAATAATATGAATCGAATTTGTAGTCTTTTTGGTATTCAGTATCCCATCATACAGGCGGGAATGGTTTGGTGTAGTGGTTGGCGGCTAGCTTCAGCGGTTAGTAACGCCGGTGGATTAGGATTGATCGGGGCAGGCTCCATGCACCCGGAAGTGCTCCGGGAACATATCCGTAAATGCGAGGCGGCGACCGACAAGCCTTTTGGCGTGAATGTCCCGCTAATGTACCCGGAAATCGATACCTTGATGCGGATATTGGTGGAGGAAAAAGTGAAGATCGTATTTACCTCCGCCGGCAACCCGAAAACATGGACAAAGTATTTGAAGGATCATGGCATGACGGTCGTTCACGTGGTAAGCAGCTCTAAATTCGCCACGAAATGCGAGGAGGTCGGAGTGGATGCCATCGTTGCCGAAGGCTTCGAGGCCGGCGGGCACAACGGACGGGAGGAAACAACTACGATGTGCCTGATCCCCGCTGTCCGGAAAGCGACCTCTCTCCCCCTTTTGGCGGCAGGAGGTATCGGAAACGGTCAAGCGATGCTAGCGGCACTCGCACTAGGGGCCGACGGCGTACAGATAGGCACTCGTTTCGCCTTGACCAAAGAAAGCTCGGCACACGAGAATTTCAAGAAACTATGCTTGAATCTTAAGGAAGGCGATACGAAGTTATTATTAAAGAAACTGTCTCCTACCCGTCTGGTAAAAGGAGATTTCGCTACGGCAGTGGAAGAAGCGGAAGCCCGGGGAGCGTCCGTGGAAGAATTACGTGAGTTATTGGGCAAAGGACGTGCCAAGAAAGGAATCTTTGAGGGCGACCTAAAGGAAGGCGAGTTAGAGATCGGACAGGTAGCGTCTTTATTCTGGGAGGAATTATCCGTGGAAGAGGTGATGAAAGAATTGATCCGTGACTTTAAGCGATCCTTAGAGAACGTAAAAACACAGTTGTGTTCGTGAGAAAACACAACTGTATCTGTGGATAAACACAACTGTGTTCAAGAGAAAACACAGTTGTGTTCCTTATCATAATCGATACTTATACAATTGCGCCATGACCTTTTGGTATTGGTTTTGCAATTGCAGGTAGTTTTGCACGCTTTGGTAATAGGTCGTCACATCCACGAAATACTCGATCATAGAGATTTGCCCGGCCTGTATAGCCTTGTTCAACAAGACCAAGCTATTCTGCCTTTTCAGCACATCCTTATATTCATCGATAGATTTCTTTAAGGAGACAGACTGGTCATATAGCTGCCTCAACCCATTCTCTACCGTGAAAGAAGCGCTCTCCAACTGCATCTCCGTATAACGGACCTGAGCCTTCGCCTGTTTCACGTTATTACGGTTCGAGAACAACGGGATGGTAATTCCTACCAAGAAACCATTGAAACGCTCTCCACCCGAGGCGGGATTCATACGATACCCTAACTCAAAGCCGGGCAGACCTTTCGCCTTATTCACGCTCACCTGCCGAAGAGCTGTCGTCTGGTCGCTACGCAAGGTCTGTAATTGCGGATCGGATTGCATCGCCTCCGTCCGCAGCTCATCAAAGGAAAGCACATCCTTATCCGGCAAGGCGTAAACCGTATCCGTAAACTCGATAGCGATACCGCCGTTCAGGGTAGCCAGCTCCTGCAGCTTGGCAATACGGGAAGTCTCGTTCATCCGGGCCTCTGTCCGAGCGTTCAATAATTCCAGATCGATCTTGTTTGTCTCAAGGATATTCGCATTTCCTTTCTCCAAACGAGTCGCATAAAAAGCGGAAAGTTGCTCGGCGTTCCTAAGACGGGTATCCAATAGGTTCTTCTGCTGGTTCAACAGCACCAAATCTAGGCAAACCTCTTTCACCTGCAACAAGATTTGCTGACGAAAAGCCATCCCTTGACGATCCAAACCCGCGGATTTCGCCTTCGTCAGCTTATGCTTCCGGACATATACGGACGGGAAATCAAAGCTTTGGGAAGCCACGAACTCGCCCGTGAATCCCATCCCTTCTTTATTCCCCCAGAAATGCGAATAAGAGACCGAAGGGTCTGGCAAATTATTATCCAACTTCGCCTCCAGCTTCTGCGACTGGACCAACTGGCTGTTCGCCTGTAAATCCTTATTGTTCGCCTCCACGCTCCGGAGCACGTCCTCTATAGAAGTCTGGGCGGAAAGGCCGCCTGTCAATACAGACAAGGCGGCGACTATAATATATGATTTCATAAAACTTATTCTTTATTCTTGTTCATTATCAGATAAACAATCGGGATGATGAATCCGTTTAAGAACGTAGAGGTTAATAAACCACCCAAGATCACCGTCGCCATCGGGCTTTGGATCTCATTCCCGGGAAGATCGCCATTCAACGCCAACGGGATCAACGCCAAGGCGGAACTCAACGCCGTCATCAAGATCGGGTTCAAACGGTCTAGGGAACCTTGTATCACGGACTCACGCAATCCCATTCCCTCTCCACGCAAATGCGTATAGTGGCTGATCAGCAGCATACCGTTTCGGGTAGCGATACCAAACAAGGAAATGAAACCGATAATCGCCGGGATACTGATCTCGCCGGAAGTAAGCCATAGGATAATCACGCCACCGATCAACGCCAACGGCAGGTTCAACAAGATCACGCCGCTCTCCTTCACGTCCTTGAACTCATTGTACAGTAACATGAAGATCACCAATAACGACATCAACGACGTCAGCAATAAGGTACGGCTGGCCGCCGCCTCGCTCTCGAACTGGCCACCATATTCGATATGGTATCCCTCCGGCAAACGGATATTAGCCTCTACCCGATCCTGTATCTCATTAACCACACTTCGCAAGTCACGTTCCGATACATTGGCGCTAATCACGATCTTACGTTGCACATTCTCACGATTGATCGTATTCGGACCGGTCACCGAACGGATATCGGCCACGTAGCTTAGCGGCACTTTCTGTCCGGCGGCATCGATCATCAGATTGCTAATATCATCCATCGTGGCACGGCTAGCGTCGGAGGTCTTCACGGTCAGGTCGAAGCTCTTGCCATCGTCGTACACCTGACTTACGGCCTCTCCACCCAACATCACATTGATATATTCCTCGAACTCCGGCAGGGGAATGCCATATTTAGCCAGCAACTCACGTTTCGGGGTGATTGTCAACTGCGGACGCTCGATCTGCTGCTCTACCTTCAAGTCCACCAGACCCGGGATCGTTTGGATAGCGGCCTTGATCTGGTTACCGACCGTAAACATCAGGTTCAAGTCCGTACCAAACAATTTGATAGCGATATTCGCCTCCGTGCCGGAAAGCATAGCGTCGATACGATGGGAAATAGGTTGCCCGATCTCTATATTAGCGCCGCTGATCGTAGATAACTTCTTGCGGACATCATTCATCACCTCATCCCGACTACGGTCTTGCAATTCGAAAGGAGCCTCGATCTCGGAAACATTCACGCCCAAGGCATGCTCATCCAATTCCGCACGACCGGTCTTCCGAGCCACAGTCTTTATCTCGGGCACTTGCAACAGCAACGCTTCCGCACGGCGTCCGATCTGGTCCGACTCGTCCAAGGAAATTCCCGGAAGCGAGCTTACGTTGATCGTAAAAGAACCCTCATTGAACGGGGGCAAGAAACTACGTCCCAAATGAAAGAAGATCACCAAGGCGACCACAAACAAAGCGATCGTGGTACCTAGCACCCATTTCTGGTAAGCCAACGCTAACTCCAAAGCCCGTTTATACACCACCTTCAACTTCCGGGCTATCCAAGCCTCACGCAGTTCCTTCATTCCCGTCGCTTTACGGTTCAGCAAATAGCTACAAAGCACCGGGGTCAAGGTAAGCGCCACCACCGTAGAAGCAAACAACGCCACGATAAAAGCGATACCCAGCGGAACCAACATACGGCCTTCCATACCACTCAAGAAGAACAAGGGCACGAAGCTCACCACGATAATCAAGGTAGAGTTCAAGATCGGCATACGTACCTCACGGGAAGCGTCGTAAACCACCTCCAAGGTAGAGCGTTGCTGATCCGGAGGCAAGAGCCGGTTTTCCCGGATTCGTTTATACACGTTCTCCACGTCCACGATAGCGTCATCCACCAAGGAACCGATAGCGATCGCCATACCTCCCAAGCTCATCGTGTTAATCGTCAATCCCATGTAGTGCAATACGATGATAGAGACCAGCAAAGATAACGGCAAGGCTACCAACGAGATCACCGTCGTACGTATATTCATCAAGAACAGGAACAAGACGATCACCACGAAGAAACTACCCTCAAACAAGCTCTTCTTTACATTATTAATAGAGTTATCGATAAAATGACTCTGGCGGAATATATCCGTAGAGACATGTACATCCGCCGGCAAGTTCTTCCGCAAATCGACAACAATCTCGTCCAGCTTCTCCGTCAACTTCTCCGTACTCGTATCCGGCTGTTTGGTCACGGTAATCAGCACGGCTGGCTTTGTCCGCTCGGAAGCGGTTCCCAGCTTCGGGCTTTTACCGCCGATCTTAACCGTAGCGATATCACCCAGCGTAACCGGATACTCATTCACGGTCTTCACCACACCCTGAGCGATCTCTTCCGCCTTCGACGTAGACAATACACCCCGGATGATATACTCATTATCAAACTCATACAATACACCACCATTGGCGTTCCGGTTCATATTCCGACAAACATCCAACACCTCGTTCAACCCTACACCGTAGTGCTTCATACGAGCCGGGTCCAACAATATCTGGTACTCCTTAATATCGCCACCGATCACGGCCACCTGCGCCACACCGCCCGTAGACAACAAACGGGGACGGATCGTCCAGTCGGCGATCGTACGTAAGTCCAACAAAGACGTGGAATCGGCGGTCAAACCGAGGATCATCATCTCACCCAAGATGGATGACTGCGGGCCTAAGGTCGGTTTACCTACGTTCTCGGGAAGGCTCTCACCCAAGACAGCCAGTTTTTCGGACACGATCTGACGAGCCCGGTAAATATCCGTACCCCAATCGAACTCTACCCAAACCACGGAGAATCCGGTGGTAGACGAGGAACGTACACGCCGCACGTCCATCGCACCGTTCACGGCAGTCTCCACAGGGAATGTCACCAAGCGTTCTACCTCCTCGGGAGCCATACCGTTCGCCTCGGTCATGATCACGACCGTTGGGGCGTTCAAGTCCGGGAACACATCCACGTCCGTATTAAACGCCGTGTACGTACCCCAGATCATCAGCAATAGCGCACAAACCAAGATTACCAACCGGTTGTGCAATGAATAATAAATTATCTTATTTAACATGCAACGTCCCTCCTATTAATGGCTATGGCTATGAGCCGGTATCGCGTTAGAAGCGGAAGACAACTTGATCTGGTAAGCGCCACGGGTCACGACCTCATCGCCCGGTTTCAATCCGGAAAGGATCTGTACCTCCGAGCCGTTATTCGCTCCCAGCGTCACCCATTGCTTCTTATAGCCTTCCTCATCCAGACGGATAAATACCGAATAAATGCCCTGCTCCTCGATAAGGGCGGAGACAGGCACGCTCAAGACATTCTCCATCGGCTTTGTCAACAAAAAGATCTCCACGAAAGAACCGGGGATAACCGCTCCTTTATTATCGAACTCGAAAGTCACCGGTACATAGAAAGAGTTCATATCGGAAGCCTTTCCATACGATAACAACCGTCCACGCAAATCAGACAATTTATAGAGAGCGTTATCATACGGAGTCATGAAATTAGCGGTTTGGATCATGGGAAGATCGTTGTAATACCTCTCAGACACGTCCGCACGCAATACCAAACGATTGTTTTGCGAGATCGTAGCCAAAGGCTGACCTACGGATACATAATCACCCTCTTTCACTTGGATGTTCTTCAAGTAACCGTTCAAGGGAGAGACTACAGACACGCCTTTCGCCGTCTGTTTTCCCGCTATCGCCTCATAAGCGACCTTGGCGTTCTCGTAATTCAAGCGGGCCTGCTCGAAATCCTTGGCGGATACGATCTTATCGCCTACCAAGGCTTGCATACGCTCGTATTCCTTTTTCGCCGTCTCATAAGCGAATTTAGCCTTTGCCGCCACGTCTCCATCAGAGAGGGCGTTGGAAGCGATACTCAACACGGCCTGTCCCTTGCGTACCGCCGTACCATCCACGAATGGCAAGCTACCAAACGAGATCACGCCGGGGACGGTAGCGACGATCACGGACTCCTCCCCTTGCGCCGCCATTACTCGTCCGCTCGTCTTAATCACATCCGTGAAAGGAGCGGGATTAACCGTTACAGTCTGCAAACCAACGGCCTCGGCTAAAGCCTTCTTAAAGACAATCTCGCCGGGATGGGTACCACCGGCCTCATGCTCATGCTCATGGTCATGGCCTTCGTGTTCATGTCCCTCATGATCATGATCGTGAGCCTCTAATTCATGATTATGCTCATCGTGTCCGGCTTGCGACGCATTTCCCGCACAACCGGCAAACAGGTAAGCGCACATCGCACCTACCAAATATATTTTCTTCATTGTGTAAAAAATCTTGATATCGTTAATAATAAATAGATAGGGGCAAGTCTGTCCTCACCCGCTCTCACAAACGAGGTATCAAGACATAGGAGGGGCACGAAGTCCCGAGGCACTCACTATCCAAGCGTCGTGCAGCGACTCAATGTAGGGGGCGTTCTCGTGATCAAGGAGCTGTCCGCAAAACGCCGGTTCAGGTGGATAAATGTAATCAAATAAAACGAGTAACGGCATCAGATGTATATCCACATCTCCATCCATAAAATGAGAAATATGCGTACTGAAATAGGCCAAGTTATGCCCGTCGCAACCGCAATCATGCGTATCTGTGCTTTTATCGCCATGCGCTTGCTCTGCGGTCAAGGATTGATAACAAGGCATCCCGTCCCGGTGATGATGGTGAGGGATAACCACAGAAAGCAACGCCAAGATGCCGGCCATCAGCACCACGTATTGTACAATCCTCTGTTTCATTTTCTCACGCATGGCACAAAGATAAGGATATTTTTCCGTTTTTTACATGAATGTTGTAAGTTTGCGGTAAATAAAAAGATAGATGAAGTTTGGAGTAAATAAAAAGATATTATTATATACCGCCGGTTGCGTATGGATTTTCGCCGGTATCAATATCTTACGCATCGGTATCGTCACATGGTTAAACGATACCCATTATTGGTTATTCAAGATCGGGGAAGCGACCATCGTTTTCTTGCTTTTCTTCAATTTGGTCTTTAAACGGCTTTTCTATAAACATTCCGAACGGATCTCCCGGAAAAACGGGAAACATTGCCCGTTCTCTTTCTTCGACGTGAAAGGTTGGATTATCATGATCTTCATGATCGCTTTCGGGATCACGATCCGTGCGCTCCATTTACTGCCGAATTCTTTCATTTCTGTATTCTATACGGGATTATCCACGGCGTTGATCATAACGGGATTCTTATTCTTGAGACAAGGAAAAACCGTTGGGAATTGAGAATTGAAAATTAAAGATACAACAATCAATAATTCTCAATTCTCAATTCTCAATTTTCAATTCCCAAGCTTTTCGCAGATCAACTCAGCCGCCTTCTTGCCGCTCATCAGCATGCCGCCAAAGATCGGTCCCATACGGAAGCTACCGCTTACGCCGTTAGCGGCCATACCGGAAACGAATAATCCCGGGTAGATCTCCTTCGTGTTCTCCACCGTCGTCTGCTCACCCAGCTCCACATTCAAGGAACGCTCGCCGATCACGCCTCCGGTCGGTGTATTCAATTGGATATCATTCTTACGGGCTACCACACGGGCGATCTCGCAATCATGCCCCGTACCTTCCAAGACAGCCTTTGCCATGATCGTCAACGGATCCACGTGCATCCCCTCACGGATTACCGGAGCCCAGTTCACTACCACACCGGCTACGGCATCGTTATGAAACACCACGTCCTCTACCGAATAGCAGTTAAAGATCGTAGCGCCCGCCTTCGTCGCCTGATAAATCAAAGCGGAAGTGGTATGTACCGAATCCATGATATACGTGCCGTTAGCACCCTCCTTATAACTTACGCCCAATTCCTTGATAATCGGCATAGCCTCTTCCTGCACCACGATATCGTTGAACATCATAGCGCCGCCCCACATACCTCCACCGGGAGCCAGCTTACGATCAAACAACGCCACCTTCTTACCGGCTTTCGCCAAGAAATAAGCGGCCACGATACCGGAAGGTCCCCCTCCCACGATCGCTACATCCACAGACAAGTTGCTCTTCAACTTCTCGAAGTAAGAGTCAATGATTCCACTTGAAACAATCTGTTCCATCTTAATAACTAATTAAAGTTTAAACATCAGGGAGCACATAGAGGTAACGCCCCCTTTATTTCCTAGTTCTACCTTATTTTCCCTTCGCCGGCATTACCCGGATCAGGTTCGATGGGTATAATCTCAGCCCGTATGACTCGGGCACCCCTATGTGAAAAGTCGGGGGCAAATGTACAAAAAATTAGTATATATGTACTCAACAGAGCCATAAAAGGCAAAAAACGCTCAGCCAAACAAAATGTAAAAAGTTTAGTCTTCTTCCGACCAGTCATCAGACCAACCGAATTCTTTATCCCGGAATAATTCAGCTAATCCCGAAATCTGCTTGAACCGAAGTAACTCATTTTTATCCATTCCAATATTACGCATGATCCACTTATCAGACATCCCAGATTTGACCAACTCCGTAACAATCTCCGTCATAAGTTCCAAGTTGTGCATCCCTCGAGCCCTGTTATGGCGAATGGTTGAAGCCATTCGGTTTGAAATATCTTTCTCAATCACCGTTACAGGCAACATTCCTTTCTCACGATCATAAATCCTTTGAGATTGCTTCATAACCAGATAACGATGATAACCATCTACTATCTCATATAAATCATCCTCTTCAAGATAATAACAGACGCAAGGCATCGTATAGCCATCCTCCCAAATGGAAAGTTCCAATAATCGCATTTCCGGTGGTGCCATGATATTAGGGTTATAGCTGTTGGCTACAATTTTTTCTATAGGGACAGCCCTAACACCATATGCCGGACTAACAAAGTTTCCCATGCTTATAAAAATTATATTTGTCCATTACTTCTTTTCTCATATCCCTTTCTCGTTTTGTCTGGGAAAAACCCATATACTTACATGTATGATCGTTTTTCAAAATACAAACACACATACGTTTGTAAGTAGGGATTTCTTTAAACTCAGGTATATTGATATCATCGATATACTCCATCCGTACCGGTTTCTTATCCGTATGGTAAGCGGTACATTCTTCCACAATGATAGGAATATTAGCCGCCCGTAACTTAGCGATAGTCTCCTCACTGAGGCATCCTCCTTTTTCTCTCCAGAATTTACGGCTGACTCTTAACTTATTCAAATAGTTCTCACGAGTTTCTTCGGGTAAAGTATTTAGGAGAAAATACATATATTTCTCCCAAGAGAACCCGGCTGGGCACTTGATAGCCCTCCATCCCATAGCGGAGGTATTCCCATATATACCGGCAAAGCCAACACCGTTTACACGTCCAACCATCCTCCCCCACATGTCGGGATCGACAACTTTGTAAATGAACAGTGTGGATATCGCTTGGGATATGAATGGGCTCGCCACACGTTGCCGGGACAAAGGCACCCCTGCTTGATAATACAAATCATACAAATGATTATATGTCCAACCGAACTTTCCGTTCGCTATCCAGATATCCTGAGTTTTCCAATCATAAATAGGATATGCGTTATATATAGAATAATTCATTCTGCGAGTCCATTTATAATTAGCTAGTTTTCTGTAATTCTTATCACTATGTATGGCCCGCCACCTATTAAAACTCTCTTGGGTACGGATACCAACAAGGCAACATATACGCCGGCCCATTTTCCGTTGATACAACCAAAAAGGGAACATATTCTGAAAATCATAATCCCACATGTCCTCCTTGAAAAAGTCAAAGTCTTTCGCCCGGAGACATGAATGGGGCATCTCTCGAACCCAGATATCCCGGTACTCCTCGCTCCAAGGTCTCCAATATTGTTGAAACATAGATGTACATGTCTGGACTTTAAAAGGAACACAACAATGATAAATATCAAGGATATCGGAATTAGCGGCATAAACCTTTTCCACATATTCGGTCGTCTGGCTGTATTGAACCTCATAATCCATATGAAATACACCTAATTTTCGTCCCGGAGCGTATCTACGAATATAATCTACACACAAATTCAACAGTACACCACTATCCTTTCCGCCGGAAAAAGAGACGTATACGTAATCGAAATAATCAAAAATGATCTTCAATCTTTTCTCTGTCGCCTCGTACACATCCATTCTTCGCATCATGACTCTACCTCCGGTAAATAATGCATTTTATCATAATTTTTCCACTCAACACATGTCTGGAACTTTTTTTGTGAGAACACTTTTACATGACGTTTATGCACAACAGCCATAAGTGAAGCTTGAGATGAAAAATCCTTTATGACTTCTTCAAGAAGTTCACTCAATACCGAAGGATCATCACCACTCACGAAATAATTGTCTATAGAGTAATAGAGATGTCCTTTTTTTACAGGCATAAAACCAACAACAGCTGTTTCATGAAAGGCTATATACCAAACGTGGCTACGAGATGTTTTAAAAGGGTAATTGTTATTTTGTCGCAAAATGGCTGGATTCATGACCAAAGGTGCGACAAGTTCATATAACAATTTGTCCGTTCCCTGCAATGTCATAATTTTCATGGTCTGCACTTAATAATATTACCATGCAAATTTAGGCATTATATATAGATACCGTAGCCACAAAAACACAAAAATGTAATTTACTCTATTTATATTTAGTCACTCGCTCATAATCGATAACGCCTTTCCAATTCATACAAAAAGCGAAATCATACAGATGGCCCTCGCTATCCGTATAGCATTTCATATCCCGGGGAACATCTTCGAATTGCTCCTCCACGATACGCATATCTGCCGGCATCTGCAAAGGCAACAAAGCGGAAGGCTCGGCTTTTCCACTGATGATATCCAAGACCGCTTGGTTTTGTACACCGAAGTTCACCAGAATGGCATCCGCCGAACCCTCGAACTCGGACATAATCGTAGGCTTATCCATCTCCAAAGATACGATTACAGGCTTACCTTTCATTTTAGCCTTTGTCTCCAAAACAGAGAGCATATCCTGCTTATTAGCTGTTTTCACGGACTTACCTTTATAAGAACGGTTCGTGAAATTCTCAAACGGATCTCCCCCCGCCAAACTTGGGTTACGGGCATAGGTAGCGGTATAATCATTATACTGTAAACTGATAGGCATATAACCGTTTCCACCTTTCTCACAATCGGATTTATCATACCCCGTACCACTGTTCGGGCTCGTCATAAAGACGATGGCGAAATCCGCCTCATCGGGATTATCAACGACCGTAAGATACCATGACCGATACCCTCTACTAAAGCTTGCGCATTATTATTCCAGCGAGCCGCCACTTTCGGGCTTTGCACTCTCGTAACCAATACATGACGAACATTATCCTCGGTGAGGAATTTACGCTGCGCATCGGAAAGATCGGATGGCTGGGCTCCACTCTCATCAAAAGATTTGCCATTGTAGGTAGAAGTTCCAAACCCTTTCGAGGCACCGGGGATAGATTGATGGGCGCTATAAAGCATCAATCCGGCGATTTCCTCTGTAGATACTGTCCGGCCAAATCAACGGCACGTTCCTCGGGCGTAAGACGCCAATCCTCATACGGATCAAGCCGCCCGTTCCGATTCAGATCTTTGAAGGCATATCCGTCAAAAGTAAGAAGTCTCACCCCCGAATTGGCGGAATATCCTAATACAGCTCCTTCTTGCTGGGTAACGATACGGATAGAATCTTTCTCCACCTCCGTCCACTTCGTGCCCGAACAAGCACAGGTGGAAACTAACAAGGCGCCCAACATACCATGGGTCAGCCGAACAGTAATAAAAGGTTTTCGCATACTTTCTTAGTTTTAATAGGTTAATCTCTATTCAATAATGGTTTCTCAAGAATACGATTTATCCGAAATGAGACGGACGCTTATTCAATCTGCGCTCGATAAAGCTTTTCATAAATTCCACGGTCTCGTCGATCCCTAATACGGATACATCGATCGAGAAATTATAAGAAGAGGCCATTCCCCATGTCTTATTCGTATAATAATTATAGTAAGCCGCACGGGATTTATCAGTCTTCTCCATCATGTTCTTCGCCTCTTCCACCGTCACACCATGCCTTTCCACGGTCTTTTGGACCCGGCTCTCCACTGAACTATGGATAAAGAAGCTCAAACAAGCCGGATTATCCCGGAGGATATAATCAGCGCAACGCCCTACCAAAACACACGACTCAGTCTCCGCCAATTTACGGATAGCGTCACTCTGTATCTTAAAAAGACCGTCATTAGACAAAATATCATTATAAGGCGTAAACATCCCTCCCATAAAAGAAGAATACCCCATCGTAAAAGCGTACGATAAACCACTGGAGGCACGTTCGTCTGCCTTCTCGAAAACATCCTCGCATAATCCACTCTCACGGGCCGCCACGGTAATCAGTTCCTTATCATAGTAACCGATACCCAACTCCTTCGCCAAACGTTGTCCGATCTCGCGGCCACCGCTTCCGAACTGGCGGCCTATCGTCAATATGATTTTATTATCCATAGATTTCAAGTTTAATTCAACCATCTACAAACGTACAAAATTATTTTTAAAGCCACGATAATAATATAATAAACACTAAAACAAAAAATAATCAAAGTTTATACTTACATTTGTTTTCGAATAAATTTAGTACACTCAATTTATCATGAATAACATTCATTCCAATACAACATTTCTTAATGAGGCTATAGACAAGAAGACCGATGTAGAAGATGAAAAGACCGACTTGATTTTGGCCAATATGATTGATTTGCGAAAAACGATGTCGGATGTATTGTCACTTCTTCTTGGAGCCAAAAAAAACTCGGTTATTGACCAAGCGCTATTCCGCATCTTACAATTTTTCGATGTGGATCGGGTGTATATCGGAACATTTGACGAACAAACTCATACTGTTGATTTTACGAATGAAGTTACTTGTGATGGCATTATCTCTATGCGAGAGGATTTACTGCGTCAACTCCCGCAAGACGAGATTCCTTGGTGGTACGACAGTATCAAAAAGGGCATGGATATCGTTATTCATGATGTCTCTAAAATGCCGGAAGAGGCGAAGGGTGAGCAGCATCTTCTGATTTTGCAAGAGGTTTCATCCTTATTAGTCATCCCTATTTTCAAGCAAGGCAAACCATCCGGATTTATCGGCTTTGATTCTGTAAAAAAGAAACGGAACTGGAGTGCCTTAGATATAGAGAACTTACATATGTTGGCTGATATCCTTTCCATAGCCATTGAAAGAGGGGAAGTTCAAGGATTAGTAGAACATACGGCTATGCAAGTCATGAAAAGCGAGACGAAGTTTAAGATCATTTTCGACAAGATGCCTTGGGGCGCCGAACTTTATGATGAGAATGGAGTGTTGGTAGATATCAACCAAGCGGATCTCGATATTTTTGGTGTTACCCGTGAGCAGGCCGTGGGACTGAATATGTTCGAGAATCCTAATATCCCGAAATATGTAAACCAAAGCCTCAAAAACGGAAAAGATATATTCTTTCCTCTTAATTATGATTTCAAGGTTGCTTCTCAAAACGGCTATTACGATAGTCATCATGATTCTAAAACAAAGCATCTGTTGGTAAAAGGAGTCACATTAAAAGACTCTCTTGATAATATATTCGGCTATATTTATATTGTATTCGACGATACCGAGAATCACATCAAGCGGGAACAAATCGAAAATAGCCTAGCCCGGCTAAAAGTATCAGTAGATACCGGGGATTCCATTCTTTGGGAATACGATGTAGAGAATGATAAATTGACCGTAGATTTTGGCCTCAATGAAGACATTAATAATAATGAGGGGCTAAAAGCGATTCATGATTACAACTTCAAGAATCAAGAAGACTATAAATCCTCAATCCATCCGGATGATTTTGACCGGGTATATAATAAACAGTTCAAACCTCTCCTGCAAGGGAAGATCAATAACTTCGTAGCGGCCTACAGGCGTATCCTCAATGGCAAAACATTCTGGTTCAACTCCAATGTACGCTCCTATAAATTCAACGATGACGGAACGCCTAACAGGATCGTAAGCTATACCTCCAACATAACCCAGCAACGGGAAAAGGAGATCGAGCTAATCAAGGTAAAGGAAGCTGATAAATTGAAGTCCGCATTCTTGGCGAATATGAGTCATGAGATACGCACGCCGCTGAACGCTATCGTCGGGTTCTCAAATATAATCGCCGAGATTGATGATGAGGTAGAGCGTCAATCTTATTTAGATATCATTCATAAAAACAATGATTTGCTACTGCAACTGATCGATGATATCCTTGATTTCTCTAAAATCGAGGCGGGAACCATGGATTATCATTTCGAGGAAGTGGACATCAAGGATATATGTGGCGAAATCGCATTGGCAGACTCTATAAAGATGCCTTCAGACGTGGTTCTTATCTTTGATCTCGGCTCCCCATCCGTAATCGTTAAAACCGATGAGCGGAGGGTTATGCAAGTGATATCTAATTTCGTGAATAACGCTATCAAATTTACCACAAAAGGAAGTATCACGATTTATTATGAGATAGAAGGGGATTTTATCCGAGTCTGCGTGAAAGATACAGGTATCGGTATCTCCGCGGAAAACCAAAGACGTATATTCGAGCGATTCATCAAGGTAGATACTTTCCAGCAAGGTACGGGATTGGGATTAACCATCAGCCGAACCATTATCGAGGCATTAGGAGGTAAAATCGGCGTAGACTCTGAAGAAGGGGTGGGTTCCACTTTTTGGTTCACTCTGCCTTTGGACACAAAACGGACTGATATTGAGCTTTCACCGGATATCCCCGTCCAATCCGAAGAAACGCCCCGTTCAGATAGGCATCATTCCATCTTAATCGCCGAGGACGTTTATGAGAATTATTTCCTTTTGGAAACCTTGTTTGGCAAGCAATACCAACTTTATCATGCGCTAAACGGGCAAGAGGCTATCGATATGTTCGAGACATATCATCCGGACCTAATCCTGATGGACATAAAAATGCCGGTTATGGACGGATTCGAAGCGACTCGCAGAATCCGCACCTTATCCAAGACCATTCCGATCATAGCGCTCACGGCATTCGCTTTCGAAAGGGAAAAGGAGATCGCCAAACAATGTGAATTCACGGATTATGTAGTGAAGCCCATTGATATAAAAGAACTAAAGAAATTAATCGTTAAGGTATTGGCATAAAAAAGCGTGTTGCGACAATCGCAACACGCTTTTTTTTACTTAGGCATCGGAGCGGCAGAAGGAGGAGGCGTTCCCAATCCCCATTCCTTATTCGCTTTCGGCCCCATCTCTAACTCTAACAAACCACCAGCGGCGATATCGCTATGATTGAACCAAGGCTGGTTCAAGGTTACGCCGTTCAACTTAGCAGATTGTACGTATTTATTCTCATCGGATGCGTTATTCGCACGGATCTCGAACGTATTGCCGTTACCCATATCCACTTTCACGTCGGTAAACATCGGGCTACCGATATTATAGGTAGGAGAACCCGGAGTCACCGGATAGAATCCCATCTGGCTGAAAACAACGAAAGCGGACATACCACCACCGTCCTCATCGCCCGGCACACCCATCAAATCATTGCGGAACCATTGATTCAATAAGGTACGAATACGTTTCTGGGTCATCCAAGGCTTACCCGCATAATTATACAAGTACGGGATATGCAAGCTCGGCTCATTCGCCATAGAGAACATACCTACGTTACCCGTATGATCCGGAAGCGTGGAATAGAATTGCCATTTAGACATACCCAGCGGCGTATTGAACATGGAATCCAAGGCAGAGGTAAACGCCTCATTGCCTCCGATCAAAGAGATCAAGTCACCGATATTATGCTGTACGTCCCAACGATAAATATATCCGTTATTCTCATCGTAATAATCACGGGCACCTAGACCGCCATCATAACGGTAATCCAATGGATAGATAAACTTGCCATCCTTATCTTTCGGATGGAAGAAACCTGTCTCCGGATTAAATACGTTCCGGTAATTGTAAGAGCGACGCAAATAATAATCCGCCTCGTCTTTCTTTCCCAATTCTTGAGCGATCTGGGACAAGCACCATTCATCATACGAAGTACCTAAAGTCACGGCGATCGGCTGACGTTTTTCCCAAATGGATACGTTAGGCACCGTCTCTTTCTCTCCCGGTCTCAATGCGGGAATATAGCCATGTTCCTTGTAGAAATCGTCCAACCAACCGGCGGGAGCGGCAGACCACGGGATCAAGGTCTTTTCCTCGATACCTTTCTTACAAGCGATATAGGCCTTTTCCAGCTCAAACCCACGCAAGCCCTTGCGGTAAGCGTCGATCACGGTAGCGACGGCATGGTTTGAGTTCATACGGCGTGTATCTCCCGTCACCTCCGGGAAGGTAGGCATCCAGTCGGTACCCATCTGCTCCGCCATCAGGAGATAAGAGTTGATGATATCGTTCTCACGCTCATTATCGATCAAGACACGCAGGGGATGTGTAGCACGGTAGGTATCCCAAATCCAGTCGTCCGTATAGAAAGGCCGTCCGCCATCCTCATGGATCTTTCCGTCGAAAGCACTGTAATAATGTCCGTCCTCGCTCAAGTTTATCGGGCGTTCGTAGCAACGATATAAAGAGGTATAGAACACGGTCTTCTCATCCTTGGTACCACCTTGCACTTGTATTTTACCTAAAGCATCGTTCCAATCGTTGCGGGCGATCTTCGCTACCACATCCACGTCGTAAGCGGCGATCTCACGCTCCAGATTCTTCTTCGCCTGTTCCTCGCTGATAAAAGAGATACCGTAGCGAACGCCAAGTTTCTTCACGTCCTCCCCGAAGGAAAGGGCGATAGCGGCATTGGTACCTTCCACGGAGGTCTCGTCATATTTGACACTGCCGTTTGACAATACACCCGCTTTCACAGGCTTCTGGTTCGTCTCGGCATATAAAAAGACTTTCGTTTTCTTATCTATATATTGATAACCGCTTACGGAATTACCATTTACTTGTAGCTGTCCGTTACGGCTGTTAAATACCAGATAAGCCGGTCCCTCTTTCTCGAAAGTGAGCGAATATACGGCACTTTGATGGGACGGGGCGAAGTCCACGTCGATTTCCCCATTATCCAGATATACCTGATAACGGTATGGCAAGATCTTCTCCCGGTCATAGCTATAAGCGATCACGGGTCGCAAGCCGGATTCGTCACCTTGATAAGGGCATAAATTGAACGCAGAACGCTCACGATGGTTTGTCACGATAATAGGCAAACCGCCCAGACGGTCGCCCGTGAAGTCCGCACGCTCCGGATATACACGTAGCATACTGTTCGGCAAATGCACGGTCGGGAAAGTAGGCACCAATAAATGGCTGATGTTTCCCATATAAGGATTCACGTAATCCACCGGGTCCATCGCCGAAGGAGGAGTCCCTCCGCCACCGGCGCATGACACCCATAGGAAAGCGGAAGCCAAAAGGGCCATCGAAGTTTTAAGCTTTGTCTTCATTTTGTCGATTATTAATTCGTTAATTATTCTTTGCTTCTCAGCCGGGTACTTTCCCGGCAATCCGTGAGACGTTGTCTCACGGGTAACAGAGCAAACCGCTCACTGGTAAGGGAGCTATTTACTCAGCCGTCTTCGGACGATTTTCCGGGGCAGCTCCGAACTCCTTATTCGGTGTACTTCCCATCACAAAGGTAAGATTCCCTCCCTTCACGATATCATCATACAGGATATAAGAATTGTTATAAGGTTTACCATTTAGCAACACGGATTGGATATATACATTCTCCTTGCTGTTGTTCTGGGCTACGACCTCGAAAGTTTTACCCTCCGGCAAATGAACGGAAGCCTTATCGAATAACGGGCTACCGAACACGAATACGCCATTGGAAGGATTCACTTGGTAAAATCCCAAGGCAGACATGATATGCCAAGCGGACATCTGGCCACAATCCTCGTTTCCGATGATGCCTTCCGGCTGGTCGGTATAGAACACATCTTGAATGTAACGAACTTTCTCGGCTGTCTTCCATTGCTCGCCGGCGTAAGGATACAAGTAAGTAACATGATGGCTCGGCTCATTTCCATGGGCGTACATGCCGATCAAGCCACTGATATCCGGAGAGGCGTTCTCTCCTAACTCACCTTCCACCAAGAACAAAGAATCCAGTTTCGAGATAAACGGAGCGTCGCCACCCATCAACTCGATCAAGCCTTCCGGATGCTGGGGCACGAAGAATGTATAATGCCAGCCATTTCCCTCACAGAAATCGCCTACGCTATGTATGGACTGGATCGGATCGTACGGCGTACGCCAGCTGCCATCATTCATTTTCGGACGGATAAAGTTGATATCCTTATCGAAATACTGCGTATAATATTTACCACGTTTCAAGTAATTCTGGTAATCCTCCGTCTTGCCCATTTTTTTCGCCATCAAGGCGATACCCCAATCATCAGCGGCATATTCCATCGCGATAGAAGTAGCCTCACGTACCTTATCACAAGGGATATAGCCTTTTTCCAACACGTACGGCACCCCGTTTTGCTTCTCATAGACAGATGAAGCAACCATATAACGATACGCACGGTCGGCGTCAAAGCCGGTAAAACCTTTCAGATAGGCATCTGCGATAATAGGCACAGCGCTATATCCCGGCATTTGGTCCGTCTCACCACCAATCAACGGCCAGATCGGTAATTTCTCTTGCTGGTCGTAAATGCTTAACATCGAGTTCACCAAATCCGACACATATTGAGGCTTGATAATCGTGAACAACGGATGCAAGGTACGATACGTATCCCATAGAGAGAAAGTGGAATAGTTCTTCCAAGTATTGTTCGTATACACCTTATCGTCATGGCCACGGAAATCGCCATTCGCGTCGCAATACAACGTCGGAGCGATAAACGCATGGTACATGGCGGTATAGAAAATCTTCTTGGCACGCTCATCTTTCGTATCGATAGAGATACAAGATAATTGGTCATTCCATTTATCGATAGCCTCGTTACGAACCTCGTCGAAATCCCAATGAGAAAGCTCCGTACGTAAGTTAGCCAAGGCATTCTCACAACTTACGGAAGAGATAGCGACCTTTACCAAGGCGGTCGGGGCATCTCCCTTAAAGGTAATCACTCCCTTAACGGACTCGCCTGTCAACTCATCATTACCTGCGGCCTCATCATCGTTGAATACAGCCAAAGACTCGATCGGCTGATCACATTTCAACGTAAAGAATACTTTGTGACGTGGGCTCCAACCTTTGGAAAAGCGGTACCCCTCGATCGTGTACTCATCAATCTTCTTCAAATAAGTGTCATACGCTTTATCACCGATACCCTCCTTCAAGTTGATCAAGAGGCGATGCTCACTTCCCGACGGATACGTATAACGATGTAAGGCTACACGCTCGGTCGCTGTCAACTCCGCCTTTACGCCATTATCCATCAGCAAAGAGTAATATCCCGGAGCTACGGCTTCGTTGGCATGTTTATAATAGGAAGAAGCGGCTCCCTCTATATTATCTTGCTCGCCACGGGCGGTACGTACCTCGCCCGTATAAGGCATCAGAAGGATATCTCCCAGATCAGAACATCCGGTTCCGCTCAAATGCGTATGACTAAATCCGATAATGATACTATCGGAGTAATGATAACCGGAACACCAGTCCCATCCCTTAAAAATATTCTGAGGACCTACTTGAACAGCCCCAAACGGAACGTTCGCCCCGACAAATACGTGCCCGTGCTCTCCCGATCCGATATAAGGATCTACATATGCGGTAAAGTCTGTTTTGTTTTCCGTTTTCTCCGGTGTGGCACAGGAGTATGCGAAAAATGTCAGGCATATCGCTATGCCTGACATTAATGGTTTATGAATGAAATTCATCTTAATTGCTTATTTTTTCTTTTTACTAGGTTTTACGGAAATAGGGGAAAGTTTATTGATCCCTTCCTCGTTTACGGAGAATGAGTAAGGCATATCCTCCGGATTAATACCACGATTCATATTCGGCTTGTCACCCATCTTGAAATCAATCACGCCACCTTTAAACAAGTCGTTGTGATCCAGATAATTCTTGGTGTAGTTCTTGCCGTTGAACGTCATGGATTCGATATAGATATTCTTATCGCTGTTGTTCGGGGCGTTGATCACCAAGTCGTTTCCGTTCTCAAAATGGATCGTGGCCTTCTTGAACAACGGAGCGCCCAACACATATTGGGTCGTGCCCGGAGCGACAGGATAGAATCCTAACGCTGAGAATACATACCAAGCGGAAGTCTGGCCATTATCCTCGTCTCCGCAATAACCGTCCGGCCCCGGAGTATACATCTTATCCATTACCTGACGTAGCCAGTATTGAGCTTTCCAAGGCTGACCCGCATAGTTGTATAAATAAATCATATGCTGGATCGGCTGGTTACCGTGAGCGTAGTTACCCATATTCATCACAGTCATCTCACGGATCTCGTGGATCACACCACCGTAGTAACTATCATCGAACAAAGGCGGGACAGCGAACACGGAGTCAAGCATCATTACAAATAAATCCTTACCGCCCATCAAGTCGATCAATCCCTGAGGATCATGGAATACAGACCATGAATAGTGCCAGCTATTACCTTCCGTGAAAGCGTCGCCCCATTTCAGCGGAGAGAACGGAGCCATAAACTCACCATTCTCATTCTTGCCACGCATCAGCTTGGTTTCCTTATCATACAAGTTCTTATAATTCAAAGCACGGCGAGCATACAACTCAATCTCTTTTTTCGGACGGTTCAGCTCTTTCGCCATCTTCCAGATACACCAGTCATTGTAAGCGTATTCCAATGTACGGGCAGCATTCTCATTAACCTTTACGTCGTAAGGGACATATCCTAACTTGTTATAGTACTCATGTCCCAGACGGCCCGTAGAAGAAACCGTAGGATGCACATTCTCCGTACCATGGATCAAGCCTTTATAAAGCGTCTCCAAATCCTCAACCTTCACTCCCTTCATGTAAGCGTCTACCAAGATAGAAGCGGAGTTATTACCAACCATACAACCACGATGACCCGGACTTGCCCATTCTGGGAAGAAACCACTTTCTTTATACGTATTGATCAATCCCTCCTGCATTTCCTTATTTACAGATGGGAACATCAAGTTCAAGAACGGAAACAGACAACGGAATGTATCCCAAAAGCCGGTATCCGTAAACATATAACCCGGTAATACCTCCCCGTTAAACGGACTGTAATGAACGGCCTCTCCTTGAGCGTTGATCTCATAGAACTTGCGAGGGAACAATAATGAACGATAGAAACAGGAATAGAAAGTACGGTATTGATCTAAATTACCACCTTCAACCTCGATCTTACCCAAATGCTCATTCCAAACCGCTTTACCTTTTTGAACCAAAGTATCAAAATTATCATCACCTAGCTCCTTCATATTGATCGCTGCCTGATCGAAGCTAATAAAAGAAGAAGCCACCTTAGCGTGAACAATCTCACCTTTCTTCGTCTTGAAACCGATAACGGCTCCTACATGATTGCTCGTTTGCTCTTTCGCTCCTTCTTTCAAGGTTGCGTCGGCGAACGTAGCCTCATAGGTAAAAGGCTTATCAAACTCGATCACAAAATAATTCTTGAAATTATCGGGAACCCCACCGCTATTCTTCGTTGAATAACCGATGATCTTATTCTCCTCCGGAATTACCTTGATATAAGAGCCCTTATCCAAGGCATCCACCACGATATAAGAATGCTCGTTTTCCGGGAAAGTGAAACGAAACATAGCCGCACGATCTGTTGGTGTTAACTCCGTCACCACATCATGCTCCGCCAAGTATACTTTATAATAATAAGCCTTGGCGATCTCCCCTTTATGAGAGAACCAGCTCGCACGTTTATCTTGGTCGAACTCCGGCTTACCAACCACCGGCATAATTGCGAATTGTCCGTAATCATTGATCCACGGGCTGGGCTGGTGGGTTTGCTTAAAACCACGGATCTTGTTAGCCGTATATACATACTGCCATCCATCTCCCATCTTTCCTGTCTGAGGAGTCCAGAAATTCATACCCCACGGACGAGCGATCGCCGGATAGGTATTTCCTGTAGACAACTCAAAAGAAGATTGCGTACCCATTAGCGGGTTTACATACTCTACGGGGTCAAAAGCCTCATTCACAGCCGCCACAGCAGGTTTTCCCACCCACATCAACATCGCCGCTAAAGCTAAAGCCCAAACGCTTTTTTTCTTCATGATATAGCTATTTAATTAATAATATAATTTATCCGTTTTTGTGTTTTATATTCATAGTCAGACTACGAATATCCATTTAATTAACATGAATAGAAAGTGATTCTCGTGTCATTTATTTAGAAATATCCCTTTCTTCCTTATGAATTTCTGGCATTATACGAATATAGGTGCAAATCTAACAAAAAGAATTAGAAAAAAGAAATTCAATGAGCTAGATCATACACTGTTTATCGCACTTTTATCATTCTCGAAAAAGATTAAATATCATATGCTAGTTCCGTACGAACTATGTCCATCTATAACGATAAAAATTACATAGATAATGTAATCAATCTAAACTTAATTAAAAAACAAAGCAAAATGACAAAGAATGAATCTAAGCTATTATCCATTCAGGGGATAGCTAAAGCCTCAGCGTTCTGTTTGCTGCTTTCTGCCTTCTCTGTAAACGCCGCTATGGCCGCTCCCGCTCCCGCAGGCACGGTTGATGAAGTAATGGCAGTGCAGCAAGGCAAGAAAGTAACAGGTGTGGTTGTTGACGGTACAGGTGAGCCTGTTATTGGCGCTAACGTGGTGGTGAAAGGCACTACAAACGGTACGATCACTGATTTCGATGGAAATTATACGATCGAGGGTGTGTCTGCGAACGACGTGTTGGTTGTTTCTTATATCGGCTATCTGTCTCAGGAGATCCCCGTGGGAAACCAATCCGCTATCAATGTCACTTTGAAAGAAGACACACAGACTTTGGACGAGGTTGTGGTGGTAGGTTACGGTACGATGCGTAAATCGGACGTGACGGGTTCTATCGGTGTTGCCAAAGGTGATGACTTGACGAAGAACCAAAACTTCTCCGCATTGGATAATTTACGTGGTAAGGTTTCCGGTGTAAACATCTTCTCTAACTCCAGCCAGCCGGGCGTTTACTCAAACCGCGTAATTATTCGTGGTACTGCGACAATCAACGCTTCTACTGATCCGTTATATGTAGTGGATGGTGTGGTAATGGAAGATTTTGCCTTGGTAAACCCAAATGACATCGAGTCTATGGAGGTGTTGAAGGACGCTTCCGCTACCGCTATCTATGGTGCTCGTGGTGCCAATGGTGTTATCATGGTTACAACAAAGCGTGGTAAGAAAGATGGCGAGGGTACAACAGTAAGCTATCAGGGGTCTGTCAGCGTAAGTTCGATTGCTCGTAAGATGGATTTGTTGAACGCACAAGAATGGACTGATGCTTGGATGCAAGGTTTGGCAAATGAGAACAAGTGGCTAGGTACAAATTGGTCTTTGGATAGAACGGCCTGGTTTAATGATTCTCGTTTCTTTGACTCCAATGGTAATCCATTGTATGATACAGATTGGCAGGATGAGGCAACACGTACCGCGATCTCTCACAATCATCAGTTAAATATCCAACAAGCAGGAAAGAGCTCTTCAATGGGTGCTTTCTTAAACTTTACAGATCAACAGGGAATCGTTAATAATACCTACAACAAACGTTTGAACGCTAAGGTCGCATATGATGCGAACCCATTAAAGTGGCTTTCTACTTCCGTAAACTTGTTGGTAAACCATACGTGGGGTCGTTACACACCTGAAGATGGTGGTGGACAAGAGGCTCGCCGCACTATGATTGAGATGATTCCTTGGTTGCCGGTTTCTTATGATGGTGAGTATACAACTTCATCTTCTACTTCATTCGCCGGTCTTGAGGGTATGGCTAACCCAGTCTTCATTCTTGAAGATCAAAAGCGTATGCGTTATAATACGCAAATCTTCGGAAATGCTGCTTTAACTTTCCATTTGGCAGAGGGTCTGGATCTGAAGACTCAGTTTGGTGTCGATGCGCACTTGAAGAATTACCGTGGTTATTCATCCATTGGTTTGACAAATATCTCTATGCCTAATGGCTGGGCCGAGTATGAGGCTTGGAATACTTTATACTGGCAGGAGGAAACTTACTTGACTTATAATAAGACAATCAATGACCATCGAATTAATGCGATGGCAGGTCTTTCTTGGCAGGAGCGTACTTATCGAAGGAATAAAGCTAGAACAGAAGGCTTTACTGATGACTTCTATGAGGATAATAACATGGCCGTTGGTACTATTCCTTCAACTCCTGAGTCTGAATGGCAGCGTTGGGCAATGAATTCATATTTCTTACGTTTCGCTTATACTTATAAGGATCGTTACTCTGCAACGGTAACGGGCCGTGTCGATGGTTCTTCTAAGTTTGGAGATAATAATAAATATGCGTTCTTCCCCTCTGCTGGTTTGGCTTGGAATATCTCACGTGAGGACTTTATGATTGAGAATCCTGTTATCAGTAATTTGAAATTACATACTTCTTATGGTATGACTGGTAACTCTGAGATTGATACATATAGATCTTTGGCTCGTGTTAGTTCTGGTACATCCTTGATCAATGGTATTCGTGCTCCTCATTCCTATGTGAGCTCAATTGCTAACCCGGATTTGAAATGGGAAAAAACTGGACAGTTTGACGTAGGTATTGATTTAGGTTTGTTCAATAACAGCGTTAATTTAGAGATTGCATATTATAATAAGAAGACAACTGATTTGTTGTTGGATGCACCTGTTCCTTATTCTACTGGTTTTACTTCCATTTATCGTAATATTGGTTCTGTTCGTAACCAAGGTATGGATTTCATGTTGAATGTTACTCCTATTCGTAACGACGAATTTACATGGAGCTCGACTGTAAACTTGAACTTCAACAAGAACAAGATCCTTCAGTTAGGAGTAAACAATGCTGATATTTATATGTCAGATTGGGTAAGTGGAGGTACGATCTTGCGCGTTGGTGAAAGCATGGGTAGTTTCTATGGTTATGTACGTGAGGGAATCTATACAGTAGAAGATTTTGAGGCTGGTAAGTGTGAGAAGAAGCAGGTAGGTCGTCCAAAACGTTCAGCCGAGAAGCAAATTATTGGTAAAGGTTTGCCTGATTGGACTGGAAGCTTTATTAATACATTTAATTATAAGGGATTTGATTTAACTGTTGATTTCCAATTTGTATGGGGTGTTGATACATGGCAACGTTTCTGTCACTCTACTTACGACCGTTTTGGTTATGCGAATGGTTTGAGCAATATTTTGTATGACGCTTATAATGGAACAAATCCGAATACTATGGAGCAGATGATCTTTATTGCTCCGGGTACTGGCCATGGAGGACAAGACTCAATGTCCGATTCCTCTTGGCTTGCTAATGGTTCTTATTTACGTTTGAATATGCTTCAGTTGGGATATACGTTCAATAGCAAAGTTGCTAATAAGTTAGGTTTGTCAGGTTTGCGTTTGTATGCTAGTGGTAACAATCTCTTCCAGATTGTATCAAAAGATTTCTATGGATATGATCCTGAGTCTACATCTGAATCGGGTAATAATGCTAAGTTCGGACAGAACATGACGTTCTTCTCATATCCAAGAGCTCGTACATTTACTTTTGGCGTGAATGTAACCTTTTAATAAATAATTTAATTCGATATTCTAAAAATGAAAAAGATATTAACAATTGCGATTGCCTGTGCTGGATTGATGGCTTTTCCATCTTGTAGCGATTTTTTGGATGAGAATCCTAAGTCATCGCTGACTTATCAGGATTATTACAAGACACAGGAACATATTGAAACGAATGTCAATTACATGTACAGAAATGGAGCGGGTATATCTATCGCTAGTTTTGGTAGTGCCTATATGGGATCCTTTGCCATGGTACAAGGATATTTGACTGGATATTTCTCTAATCCTTACGAGGGACAGGAGCCTACTTGTAGATATGCTCGTGAATTGACTCGTCAAAAGAATACTGTTACAGTTTCTAGTGTAACAGAGAATGTTTGGAAGGATTGCTATAAAATTATCAATGTAGCGAACGGTTGTATAGAGAACATTCCGAATATTAAAATGGAGGAATCAGTCTCTAAGAGATTGATGGCAGAGGCTAAATTTTTCCGTGCCTTTAACTACTTCATGTTAGTGAAGACATTTGGAGATGTTCCTTACTACACTACATTCTATTCTTCTGCTGATGCGGATATGATGTTACCTCGTACAGAGAAAGCAACTGTTTATAAGTTGATTGAATCTGACCTACAAGAAGCTGTTAAAGAGTTGCCTGCTGTTAAGACGGCGGATAATGGTCATCGTGTTACAAAGTATGCTGCTGCTATGTTGCTGACAGATGTCTATATGTATCAAAACAACTACGCAGAAGCAGCTAAAACCGCTAAAATTGTAATTGATTCTCCTCACAAGTTGGTGGACAATGATGATTTGGCAATGGGTAGTGCTTATAACAAGTTGCGTACGACAGATGATTTGGATGAGGCTATCTTTGTTCGTGAGGCGAATGCATCTATCAGTACTAATGATTGGTTACCAACTTATTCTGTCACCAGTTCATTCTTAGAATTAAAGGATGTTAAATATGCTATTACAGAGCGTGTATATGGTCCGTCTGATCGTTTCTTGAATATCTATGAATCAAACGATTTACGTCGCCAACCTAATCAGTTCTTCCATTGGGAATATACTCAGGCTTCGACAGGCAAGAAATGGTCTGATAAAAACGCTGCTTGTTGGTATTGGTTTGATGAAGAGGCTCTGTTAACTAGTGGTAAGGGAACGAAGGATTGGAACTATTATCGTTATGCAGAGGCATTGCTTGATGGCGCAGAGGCTATTGCGCAAACATCGGGTGTGACCACTGAAGCTGCCAGCTATTTAGCACAGATTAAGGCTCGAGCCAATATGCAAGGTGAAACGGTCCAGGATATTACGGATGAGTTGAAAACTATGGGTAAGGAAGCTTTTATCCAAGAATGTTGGAGAGAGCGTTTGCGTGAAATGCCTTTGGAATTCAAGATCTGGGATGATTGTGTTCGTACCAAAATGTTCCCGGTTGTTTCAGAAACTACTCCTGGTAAGATTGACTTCGTTCCGTTAGTAGGTGCAACAAATGGCTCAGGTGCTAAATTTACCGAGAACGATTTGTTATGGCCTATAGCAACAACTGAGATCCAGCGTAATCCAAACTTGGAGCAAAATCTTGGTTATTCTCGTGAATAATTATTATATCAATTCATAACTGATGGTACGAGAGGGAAGGAATGAGCGATCATCCTTCCCTCTTTTTTGTATTTGTACATCCAGCTAGTCTGTTAAGCGAACATATCTTGTACGGAGCAAAAAGCGACTGCCCCATTCGGAAAAAATGTAAGATGTATCATGTTGTTAGTATAAGTTGTACCATCTTTTATCGAAATAGAAGTTTGTTCTCATAAAAAACACCACCTTTGTAAAAACACGAAAAATATTACGAATAAAAAACTCATAACTATGAAAACAAAAGAGCAAGAACACATGGAAGAGTTACAAGACAGATACATCCGTTTCGATTGGGCCATCAAGCGATTGTTGCGTCAAAAGGTAAACTTTGTCGTGCTGGAGAGGTTTCTTACGGTCTTTATCGGAGAGAAGATCACGATCACCGAGATCTTGGAGAGCGAGGGTAACCAACAATCCAAAGATGATAAGTTTAACAGGATGGATATCAAGGCTCTAAACAGTAAGGGCGAGATTATTATCATTGAGATCCAGAATACCCGCGAGCTTTATTATCTGGAGCGTATCTTCTATGGTGTGGCAAAGGCCATTACCGAGCATATTTATTTGGGAGATAGATATTATAAAGTTAAAAAGGTCTATTCCATCTGTATCCTTTATTTCGACATTGGCAAGGGAATCGACTACCTCTATCACGGCCAAAATCAATTTGTAGGTGTACATACCAAGGACTTTTTGCAGGTAAACACGAAGGAGAAAGAGACGATCGTTTCACGATTGCCTTCCGATATTTTCCCTGAATATATATTGATTCATGTGAATGAGTTTAATAAAGTAGCTCTTTCACCTATTGAGGAGTGGATGAGTTATTTGAAAAATGGTAAGATCAAGCCAGACACGAAAACTCTAGGATCAAGCGAAGCCCGGGAGAAACTGAAATACTACTCGATGAGCCCGAAGGAACGTCGTGTGTATGATGAGCATCTGAGTACCATCATGATCCAAAATGATGTGTTGGATTCCGCTAAATTGGAAGGCAGTTTGGAAGGCCATATGGAAGGTCTACTTGAAGGAAGATTAGAAGGTGAAGAAAAAAAGAATCTTGAAAATACGAAAAGAATGAAAGCTTTAGGTGTCAGCTTTGAGGTAATCAAGCAGGTAACGGGCCAGAAGATCTCGAATGATTTCTGAACAGTACTACTGACTTATCCAAAGGATATATACTTACTTTGCCAACGCAGTATATATTACTTTGCTAAGTCAGTAGTACTTCATAAATATCCTTTATCTTGAAATGACTATGCCTAAATTTACTTCACAGATTTTACTGTTATATTCTAAGGTACTTCATATCTTAGAGAACCTTCTCCTGAAAAACTTCACAGGGTTGAAGGTTGTATCCTGAACCGGTTCACAGCGGCAAAAATACCGTTTTTCTTTTTCCATGCAAAACAACCATGAAAAAAACACAGCGGAGGAAGCCTTACGGCTGGAGGCGCAAAGCCTCCATTGAGCGATGACATACAAGTCAGAGCTTCTCGGAACCTGGCTGGTGGGAGCATGTCCTTGTTGCTTCTATGCGGTCTCCTATTGTTATAGAAGCCTATGATCCCCGTCAGCAACTCCCTTGCGATCAGCACGTCCGGGGGACGTTTCATCCTGTAGAGCCATTCCTGCTTGATAATGCCGTTGACCCGCTCGGCGATCGCGTTGTCGGTAGGCTTGTAGTCCTCCGTCATGCTGATCGTGGCTTTAATGGCCTGTAGACGATCAATATATTGATTACAACAATATTGAACGCTGCGGTTGGAGTGGTGGATCAGTCCATCGATCCCCTGGTGAGACACGCATAAGATACCCATGTCCAGAGCCGTTACCGTGTTGGAGGCGACCAGGCTGTCGGAAAGGACCCAGCCTATGATCTCATGCGTGAACGTATCCGTTAGGAGATGCAGGTAGGCCATGCTCTCATCGGTGTCGATATAGGTGATGTCGGCCACCCACAATTGGTTGATACTGTTGACGGTCAATCCCTTGATCATGTTCTTGTACTTCCTGTAAGGATGGTTGGAGCTTGTCGTGTGACGGCGCTTCCCGGGCTTCAGCATCAGGTGTGACTCATGCATCAGCCCGTAGAACCAATCCCGGCCACGCTTCTGGTCCGAATAGAGTTCCTTGAGCATCAGGTACAGCTTGTACGCCCCGATGCCCGGAGCCTCATGCCGGATATCCCTCACGGTGTCAAGTATCTCTTTCTCTGACAATTCCCTGCGCATGCGTTTCTCCTTGCTCACGGAGTAATAACCTTCTCTTGTCTTGCCAAACAGCCCGCTCAGGCTACCGATCGGTTCCTTGGGATGCCTGAGCCGAAGGTTGTCTACCGCTTGGCGCCAGCTTTTTTTAGCAGGTCGATGCCATATTGTTCCCGCCCGATCTTAAGAAGCTCATGCAGAGCCTCATTGCGCAACACTGAGTAGGACAACGCCTTGCGTAGGCAATACTCCTTCAGCATACGGAGCTTGAAATCATGGCTGTAACTTTTAGTTTGACATCTTACACACGTTCTTTTAATTGTTAATCATGTATGAAGTAAATCTGTATCATGTCATCCTTTACTTTGAAACGAACTAGGGGATAAGCAATTGTTTCCTTCTGTAAACAAAAAATGCCTAAAATTGCTCTCTGCTATAAACAATTTATTATATTTGCGTATATAAAAGCACGATTATGGAGCGATTGATAGAGATGTATCGGAAAAAGTTGCGGTTTACCTCTACCGCCTTTATTAGAAGTACGATGTACGAGATTAATTGGGATGCCCGGTTGATCGGCATAAAAGGTGCTCGGGGAGTGGGCAAGACTACGTTGCTGCTACAGCATATCAAGCGAAATTTTCAGCAAGACGAACGAACCTTATATGTCAGCCTAGATAATATCTATTTCTCAGACAATCGGTTGTATGACTTTGCAGATCGTTTCGTGAAACGAGGAGGAACACGCTTATACTTGGATGAGGTACATAAATACCCCCATTGGAGCCAAGAGTTGAAGAATATATACGATGATATGCCAGAGCTGCAAATTATCTTTACCGGCTCCTCCTTATTGGAGATTTTAAATTCGAGAGCGGATTTGAGTCGACGGGCAATCGTATATGAGATGCAAGGCCTTTCGTTCAGGGAATACCTAAACTATAATCTACAAACATCGTTACCCGTCCTGTCTCTTTCCGATCTATTGGAGAGGCACACGCAAACGGCAGAAGAATTAACGGCATCCCTAAAGGTGCTGGAGCATTTTCCCCGTTACTTACGGCACGGATATTATCCTTATTACAATGAGCTACCAGATCTATATCCGCAACGTGTAGAAGAGGTTGTCAATATGACACTAGAGGTGGAGCTGCCACAATTGAGAGGAGTGGATATCTCCTATTTACCCAAGATAAAGCAATTGTTATTAATCATATCCGAGTCGGCTCCTTTTATCCCGAATATCAGTAAGCTCAGCGAAAGGATTGGTATCACGAGAAACGCTTTATTGACTTATCTGAGCGTATTAGCGGAAAGCAAGCTGACGTACAATCTACTGAAATCTGCTTTTGGCATCTCCCGCCTGCAAAAGCCGGACAAGATCTACCTGGAGAATACGAACCTGATGTATGTCCTCTCGCCTTCGGAAGCAAATATCGGCAACATACGAGAGACGTTCTTTGCGAACCAATTGAAAAAGTCTCATCAAGTAACAATGAGCGAGGCCAGCGATTTCTTGGTGGATGGAATCTATACGTTCGAGATCGGTGGTAAGCGAAAAGGGTACTCGCAAATAGAAGGGATACCGAACGGTTTTATCGTTGCGGATGATATAGAAATAGGGTTTGGTAATAAGATTCCGCTGTGGATGATGGGTTTCCTGTATTAAGGAAGAAAGGGAAGAATAATCGCTCATCCTTCCCTTTCAGCCATCAGTTATTGAAATAAAAAGTAATTACTTCGCTGAATATCCCTCATTCTGAGTTAAATTCGGGTTACGTTGGATCTCATTTACAGGGATTGGCCAGTATAAGTCTGTCGCCTTAAATGTAGCACCGCTACCATTCTTAGCACCAATCAAATCAACAAATTGAACCTCACCCTTATTTGTAGCAGAGATTTGAGGGAATTTACCTGTACGGACACAGTCATCCCAAATCTTCATTTCCAACGGGAACTCACGCAAACGCTCTTTCCAGCACTCTTCGATAAAGGCTTGCTTACCTAATCTTTGAAGCTCTGAAGCAATTGTAGAGGCATCCTTACCTTCCATGTTAGCACGAGCCTTAACTTGTGCCAAATAGCCGGCAGCCTCAGCGTTTACACCACTAGATTGAGCGATAGCTTCAGCGGCAGATAATAATGTTTCCGCATAACGATAGAAGTTCCAATCTTTCGTACCCTTACCAGTCTCTAAGATAGCAGTCTCATCGTACCAGTACCAGTTACAAAGCATCTTCATATCCAAAGTTGTTCCATCAACAGGATGCGTATATGTACGATGGAAGAACTGGTTCATCTGAGCACGCAAGTCTTTCTCTCCATATACATTTAGATAACGCTCGCTAACACCATACACATTTACCCACAAAGAGTATTTGTTTCCAGTAGAAGAATTAGCGAAGAATGTCGGAGAAATCAAATTGAATGCGTGAACCGGGATATTACCGTTAGGAGAAATAGCCGCATCATATTCACGGGCATAAATAACCTCAGGCAGATCATCTGTTGTACGTAACTTATTAAACGCGCTACCTTCCGCAAGGTTATCGTTAGTAGCCAAAGCGAATTTTCCGCTATTGATTACATCTTTCAATGGAGTAACCGCATTAGCGTACTCTCCTAGTCTCATATAAACATCGGCCAGCAACATATCTGCCGCATATTTTGTCACACGGTGACTATTTCCTGCAAAAGTAGCATTAGGTAAATTCTCTACAGCAAACTGTAAATCAGGAATGATAACTGTATTGAAAACTTCCGATGCAGCCGTACGAGTCGGATATTCAACCAAAGTAGCATCTTCTGTAGGCTCTATAACCATTGGAACATCACCAAACATTTTTACAAGATAGAAATAGTTCAATGCACGGAAGAAACGAGCCTCTGCTTTATACTGAGCTTGATTATCCATTTCCACACCATCAACATACTTGATAACTGCGTTCGCTACATTGATCGACTTATAACAACTTTTCCAAGTGTCATTAGTCAAATAATTACAACAAGATTGTGTAAAGTTCTGACGAGTCAACTGGCGAGCATAAGAACAGTCTACTTCCTGACCTTCATACTCATTCACAAAATAACCAGTTACCATATTCATTACTGACAAGCTTGAACCTCTATAAGCTCCCGTCATATTACCCATCTTATCGGGAGCACCGTCACGATATAGATAATTGACATTGCCAATAATATCAGCACTTGTCTTATAATAGGTATCCAAAGTCAAGGACGACTTCGGATCCTCATCCAAAAAACTGTCACATGCGGTAAATCCTACCAATCCCGCACATAAAATAGCTGTTGTTAATATTTTTTTCATCGCAATTTTCTGAATAATTTAATTAATTAAAATGTTACATTTACACCCAACGTAAACGTTCTAGCTCTCGGATAAGAGAAGAAGGCCATATTCTGACCAAATTGCTCTGGAGATACCGAACCGTTAGATGTAGAGATCTGAGATGTACTTTCAGGATCGTATCCATTAAAGTCTTTCGCTGTGATCAAGAATGCGTTGTTCACATTCAAATATAGGCGTAAGCTGCTAAATGGAGTCTTTGCCAATTGATTTGAGTCGAAAGTATAACCTAACTGGATTAAGTTCGCACGTAAATAAGAACCATTAGCCACCCATTGAGAGTCAGTCAATGTATCCTGTCCTGCGTGACCACCGTTGAACAACCAGATAGCTTGCTGCATAGAATTAGGATTCGTTCCATTATATGCGTCATACAAGATATTTGTCAAACCGTTAGTCTGTCCGAAACGGTCATACGTAGAGTGATAGAACTGTTGCAAGGTCTGAACACCTGCGACAAATTGTAAGTCCAAAGTGAAATCCCAATTCTTGTAACGTAATGTATTGATCATAGATCCTGTCCAATCAGGTACACCTTTACCTATGATCTCACGCTCAGAAGAACGTTTCGCACGACCGATCTGTTTCTTCTCACAGTTACCAGCCTCATAATCCTCGATCGTATAAACACCTAAACGTTTGTAACCATAGAAACTACCTACGCTCTCACCAACACGTAAGATGGAAGCACCACTTACCCATTCGTTCTTCAAGATATCCTCGTCATTATCACCTAATGATAAGATCTTATTCTTATTGAAGTTCGCATTGATAGAGGTTGTCCAAGTGAAGTCTTTCGTGTCAATATTGCGAGTAGACAACATCAAATCCAAACCTTGGTTACGGATAGAACCGATATTCTTATAAACTGTCTCGAAACCTGTTGTATGAGGAACCGGAGCATCCAACAACAGATCAGAAGTCTTCTTGTTATAATAAGAAGCATCTAATGTAATTCGATTATTGAACAAACCTAAATCGAAACCTATATCGAACTGAGCGGTTTTCTCCCATTTCAAATCAGAGTTAGGTAATCTATTTAAATAAGAATAGGAATTACGTGTTCCGTTCAATAATAACGTTTCGCTCTTAACTGTTGCCAAAGATTTGTAAACACCAATCTCAGAGTTACCAGTCAAACCATAGCTGGTATGCAACTTCAAGTTGCTGATCGTATTTTGGTCAGACATAAAGTCTTCTTGTGTGATGTTCCAAGCTAAACCGGCAGATGGGAAGAACGCATATTTATTATTCTTACCAAACTTAGAAGAACCGTCATAACGACCAGTAATAGTAGCAGAGTAACGATCCTTGAATGTATAAGCGAAACGCAAGAAATATGAGTTCATAGACCAACGTTCCCAGTAAGTTTTCGGAGCGTCAGGTTTCGTACCTGCATCCATATTGAAGTCTTCAAAGAAGTCGGTAGTGAAGTTTTCTGTATACATTCTAGAATAGTCATACTTGCGCTCCTGCCAAGACAAACCAGCCATAGCGTTGATACGATGCTCGCCAATCGTCTTGTTATAAGTCAAGTAAGTCTCTTCCTGCCAATAAAGAGTATTTGCGTGATATCTCTCCGCACGTCCATGTTGGTCATATGCCAAATTCACCAAGTCACTTGGCATATATTTATGCAAAGTCTTAAAGTTAGCGTCAACACCGAATTGAGTCTTCAAATCCAAACCTTCGATGATATGGAATGTCAAGGCTGCATTACCGAATACTTTTGTATTATAGTTCATATTCTTGTAAGTCTTCAAGATATGAACAGGGTTAGACATAGCCTCAAAGTCCATCGGCATGCCTTCCGGAGTATTAGTAGAAGTATACTTTCCATTGTATTGAACCGGCATCCAAGGAACCATCTCGATCATAGTACGACGAGCGTCCTGTCCACCGCCATCCTCAGGAGTAGAGTTGCCCCAAGTATGATTTACAGCTAAATTGACCGCTGTAGACAACCATGTCGTAGGATTGGCGTCATAAGCGATCTTCGCATTCAAACGTTTTGAATAGGTATTCAGCATGATGCCTTGGTTATCAGTATAGTTCAAGAATGCACCCATAGATGATTTCTCGCCACCTTGCTGAACATTCAATTGATGGTTATGAGAGATCGCTGTACGAGTTGCCTCATCTTGCCAATCTGTATCATAAAGAGGATTACCGTTAGAATCGAAGAAACGACGATCTGTAAACCAATCCGCACGATTAGTAGACCAGTTAAATGGATTGCCATCCTTATCAGATCCCCATCTATTCTCATTCTCAATACCTTGCATAAAAGCATCGCACCACTCCTGCGCATTCATCGTATCCATCTTACGAGCGCGATGAGCCAAGCTTACAGAACCAGAGTAGCTAACCTTCGTTCCACCTTCTTTGTTACCACGTTTCGTAGTAACCATGATAACACCATTGGCACCACGAGCACCATAGATAGCAGTAGCGGAAGCATCTTTCAATACCTCCATAGACTCGATGTCATTCGGGTTCATCAAATAGAAGTTCTCCATTACTACGCCGTCCACAACATACAATGGATCAGAAGAAGCATTAATTGTCGCTTGACCACGGATAACAACACGGCTACCATAAGCACCCGGCTGGCTAGAGTTAGAGAAGATATTTACACCGGCAGCCTTACCACGCAAGTTATCCAATGCACTAAAGTTTTGAGCTTTTAACATCTCTTCTCCTTTAGCTGTAGAAATAGAACCTGTTACATCCGATTTACGCATCGTACCGTAACCTACTACTACTACCTCATCCAAAGTCTGTGTATCTTCTTTCAATGTAACATTGATTGCAGATTGGTTGCCTACAGGGATCTCTTGAGATAAATAACCAATATAGGAAATCACCAAAACTCCGTCGGCGGGCACACTCTCGATCGTATAATTTCCATCGAAATCAGTGATCGTACCGTTTGTAGTGCCTTTCACCACCACGTTAGCGCCAATAACAGGCTCACCTGTACCGTCAACAACCACACCTGTTACTTTCTTGCCTTGCTGCACTGCCATTACTTCATCAACCGTGCCTGCGGGAGCGGCCATAGCGGCGTTTACAGAGAAGGCAGAAAGCAGCAAACAGAACGCTGAGGCTTTAGCTATCCCCTGAATGGATAATAGCTTAGATTCATTCTTTGTCATTTTGCTTTGTTTTTTAATTAAGTTTAGATTGATTACATTGTCTATGTAATTTTTATCGTTATAGATGGACATAGTTCGTACGGAACTAGTGCGCCATTCATGGTCTATATCATTAAAAACTGGGCAAATGTATAACTTTTTTTGTAAACTAGACTTAAATCTATAGTATTTTTTTAATAAAAATGACACATTTATCACAAATCACCCCTTGAAACCAAGAATATCAGCCCTTAAATGTACTAAAAATATATTGTTCCGTACGGACTTACAATAGTATCATCGCCTTTCTATCACATAAATAATTAACTATCAAATATTAGCAGTAAAAACACTTTAAATTGGTTACAATAAACAAATGTTAAATTTATTGAGATTCAAGGCTAGGCGAAAATGGCACTAGTATGGCTTCTATGAAAAAAACAGATAATGTATTCAGAGACTGGATAATATGAAAAAATTTAGCCCTCCTTTATAAATAAAAGAAGAACCACATTATCTACAATCTTTCTACCAAGAAAGCGCCATAGACTTATTCCCACAAGGCTTGAAATCCAATAAGGCATTACCCGAAACAGAGTCTCTCATGACACTCTTCACCCATCACTCTAACACAAGCAAGTCTTCTGCTTAGAATAATACCGATTTATTTGGGGTTAGATCCTATCAAAACATTCAATATACAAACATAAGACAAACTGGATAAGGGCGGGCAAACCCCGCCCCTTACCATGCTACCAAGATAATTTTATAAACTTATTCTCCCACGGAGCGAAACTCAACGGATTCCCCGAAACTGGGTCTCCTACGACATCACAAACCGTAGTTTTCACAAAATTAATTTTATCTGAAGTTACGGAGAAAGTAGCTGGCTTCCCGCCTATCTCACGCAATTGAAGCATAACAGCATTCTCGCCTTCCACAGGCCTCATGTTTACCAACAACAAATTCTCCGGTACGATCTTGAAAATGGAAGCCGATTGGAGAGGCTCCACCTTTTTATCTCCGGCAGGCAAAACACGGGTCAAGAACGGAATCCGGTTTTCCCAAGCGAACTTAGTCGCATACTCAATAGAGTTGTCTTTCGAAGAGTTGATGAAGTAACTCCATTGCATCTCTCCCATTTGGTCCGCATTGAAATTGGTTACCCAGTAGTTGTTCATCGGCCATGAATACATATTCGTGGACTGAGGTACGGCTCCGGCTTTATACCGCCCCGTATTGATCGCCCCAAATTGCATTAATGGTATTTCTTGGCTACCCATCACGACCTGTGACTCTCCATTACGAGCCGTAGCGAAGTTTTGCACCGTGTACCAATCGTTAGAGGAGCCCGGGATTTGGTCTACACCCGCCTCAATCGATCCGCCGGGTACATCTAAATGGATCTTTCCTCCTTCAACCTCAAACGGGAAAGCGATATAAACCGCTTCCGGATCTGTTACCGCTTTTTTGCGCAGGCGATAAACTACCTCGATTTTCTTTGTTACGTTAAATACACGGAATTCCACCATCAAATTATTCGGCTCACGTCCCGCTACCGTCTCTCCCCGGAAACGATAGGTATCCCAGACATCGCCTTTCTCATATTTCTCGAAACGCATCTTCTCTGGGCGACGGCGGAGGAATTGGGGAGCACGATATTGTTCCATCGGATGACGGCTATCGATAATCTCATAAATAAACTCGCCCATCTCCCATTCCGCATCCGGCGTAACCAATTGTTTGTTCAAATCCTTATCATATAATTTACGAATCGTACCTTTACGGGTATTGAAGTCGATGGCATACCAAGGATTCTCCACATGTGTCTCTTTTAATTCCGTAGCGCCCTGTATTTCCGGACGTGGCGCATCCTTTACCTTTATATAATACTGCGCATATCCCAAAGCCGGGACATCTTTCACGTAAAAGTTCCAATAAGTACCATCGGAACGGCTTTCGCCAGCTTGTGCGGGAATTACGTTGCCAGCCGCATCCACGATCTCGAAAGCCTTGTCTTTCGGAAGAATCTGATGATCGACATAAGCTTTAGCGATACCGCTATAACTCCAGTTGAGCGTATTGAATACAGCGATAGACGGAACATCGCTTTTGGGCACGAACGATTGTAATATACCCATAGTGGCCTCTCCCAGCAAACCGGAATGGCGATAGGCTTCCCACGCATACGATTGTTTCAAGGAGCGTTGTTCCCAAGTTTCCAGTCCATAAGCATTACGTACGCTCTCACTATGCCCGAAAGTATGCTCATCATAGAACAAAAGAGCTTTGTTGATGTCCTGAATTCGATCATTGATGTCTGTCGGCAATTGAGCACCTAGCATTTTGGCGAATGACAATCCGGCTTGGTTCGCGATAATATCCGAGTGAGTCACACGAGATATGGCGGCCTCGCGGGCACCGGAACCAAAACCATCCGTCCACCAATCCGGCCAAGCTCCACGAATGGTCTCGATACGATCCGCATATTGGCTCTCTACCGTCTTAAAGAACTCGCTGGCTACCGCCGTGCGTAATTTCGGCCATTCATACTTCTCATTCCATTTTTGTAGCATCTCACAACTTTTCGTGGATGGAGGCGCATTATCCGTAAAATAACCCGAATGCTGGGCGGCCAATATATCATACGGATAGTTTTTCGCTTCCATTTGATCCAGATACGCTAAGACCCGTTCCTCGAACTGCTCAAAATCATCGGTATGGATACCAAAGAAATTTCCTTGGTTATAATGCTCGGCACGATAGGTCAAGACCTTCTTCCCGGATGGAGATTCCCACCAGAATACGGTAGGTTTATCAAAACAGATCAACGCCCGGTGACCATGGGTTCCCATATTCACATATTTCACGCCGGCATCCGCGAAATACTCGCTGAAGCACCAACCGATTCCATTCACGTCGTCTTGCATAGCTACCTCGGCACGCATCCCATTCTCACGGAATTGCTTGATCGGATAAAGGGAGGCGGCGAGCGTTTGCTCATCGGGTAATTCGTCAAAGTTCAAGTACATCGTAGCTAATTCGATACGACCCTCTTTTACCCGCTGCTTCAGGCGAGCGATCTGTTCCGCCGGACGGCATTTCAAATATTCGCTAACCGCCCAAGCGATCTCGCAAGTCCAACGGAATTTAGCGAAATCCGGATAATTATCCGTAGCGTCGCAATAATCCAACGCATAATCAATATATCGTAGATGTTCCGCTAGGATTTCCATTTGGGAACGGGTATAACCGATATCCGTATGCGTGTGTTGCACCATATTCATTTGCCAATGGCGAACCGGTTTTACCGTCACCATAGTCTCCTCTTTCTCTTTCCCACTTGTCAGCGTCAACGGTAATTGGCGAGTAGCGCTAACCTCGGGTATCTCGATTCGGAATACATTATCCCCGGACACCAGTTTCTCTTTACGGCTTTGCTCGCCTAAACGGATTGTCACTGTAGAAGGTTCTCCTTCATGTTTTACGGAGATCTCGACCTTTTGGGTCAGTCCGTTTTTCGATTTATAAACCGCCGGTAATACACGGCTCTTGATATCCGATAATCCCGGAGACGCATGAACCGACAATGTCCCGATCAACAAAGCCAATCCTGCTGATAAATAAGTTCTTTTTTTCATCTTATCGTGTTTTTATTGATATAAGTTCTATATACAACATACATATTAATAATAGCATCAAGCCGGCTACCTGTCCGAACATATCGGCTATACCTCCCATACAAGGCGTAATCAAAGCGCCTCCTGATACACCCATAATCATCAAGGCCGAGACCTCGTTCGATTGCTCCGGCCGATGTTCCAACGCAAAAGAGAACAGGATCGAAAACACATTCGAGCAAGCCAAGCCAACCAGTACGATCATAACGCCCATGCCCCACAAGCTATCCGAGATAAGCAATCCTACGAAAGCAAGGATAGCGATAAGCATGCTCCCCCTTAAGAAGGGTCGTGACGAGATCCTCGCCAACAATATAGCCCCCAGGAAAGAGCCTCCCGTACGAGCGGCGAAATAAAGGCTACTCCCTAATCCGGCCTCTTGCAACGGCATGGATAACTTTTCCATCAATAGCTTGGGGATCGTCGTATTCAGACCGACATCGATCCCGACAATACACAGAATCCCCAAGAAAAGCATCCGTATCCTAGCATCTTTACATAAAGCTAACGTAGAGGCGAACGAGGCTTCTTGCCCCTCTCCTTCCTCTTTACCCGGAATAGTCGTTATCAACCAGATGATAGATAACAAGGTAGTCACCGAATAGACAATGAATATCAACTTCCAATCTCCCCAAAAAGAGGAAGCGACCCCCGCAATAATCGGACCTAAGAAGGAAGATACCGCCTTAATAAACTGCCCTAACGTAAGCACGCTCGTTACTTTATCCGGATTTACCACCCGCGCTACCATCGGATTCAAGGACACTTGCAAGATCGTATTTCCAATTCCCAGCAAAGCGAACGCAAACAAGATACAAGCAAAGTCATAGAAGAATAGAGGTATCAGCATCGCCAAGGTTGTGATAGCCAAGGCTACGACCACCGTATTCCTACGCCCGTGCCGTCCCATCCAGATACCGGTAGGGACAGAGAACAGGGCGAACCAAAGAAAGACCATCATGGGCAATAGGTTCGCCAACGTATCGGACAAACCAAAGTCCATCTTCACATAATTCGTGGCAATTCCCACGACATCCACGAATCCCATCACGAAAAAGCCGAAAAGGATCGGGAATATAGCGGAGTTCGTACTTTTAGTTCTCATATCGATCTTTTGGTTGGTTACCCATTTCTAAAACCAAATGTCCACCTTGAACAATCTCCGAGAAAGGAATACGAGTATCCGTCAATGGTTTCCCGTTTAAGTCCATGGATTGCACGTAATCATTTTGCTTACTATTATTACGAGTCTCGATCACGAATTCCTTCCCTTTATAATAGCGGTCATTCAGCCGGATCGTAATCTTATCGAACAAAGGACTACCCAAAGCGAAAGAAGGCGCTTGATCCGTCAAGCCTTTCATATCGAATAAGCCTAAGGAAGAGATCACGTACCAAGCCCCGAGCTGGCCTTGATCCTCATCCTGTCCGTAGCCATAACCGTGGATGCCATCCGTACCATAGAACTCATTCAAGATCGCCCGCACCCATTTTTGCGTAAGCGAGGGACGACCGGCCTCGTTGAACATCCAAGAGATGTGCAAACAAGGTTGATTTCCTTGGTTATACAAGGTTTGCAAACCGGCGAAAGCCCCTACTTCCGTGCCTCCGCTAAAGATTAATTTACGAGACACCGTGAAGATGCTATCCAACCGATGGTTAAACACGTCCGCACCTACTTTTGCGACCAAGCCTTTCGCGTCGTGCGGTACATAGAATGTATATTGCCAAGCGTTACCTTCTTGGAATCCGCGCCATACTTGCATCGGATTGAAGTCCTCGATAAACGTACCATCCTTCTTTTTAGGACGGACAAAATTACAGGAAGGGTCATAGATACGCTCCCAGCCTTTCGATAAGTCCATCAAACGGTTATAATCGTCCGTCTTACCCAGTTGCTTCGCCCATTGGGCCACGGCCCACGCACTATAAGCATATTCCAAGGTATGGGAAGCGGAAAACATGAAAGCCTCGTCCGGCCCGTCCCCTTTATCCAAATGAGGTACATAACCATATTCCACGAAATAACGGGTATCCACCTTTCCCGCACCCAACGGACGATTCTCCCCATCCAACTCATTCTTCAAGCAAGCTTCATAAGCCGTATTCACATCGAAATCCCGGATGCCGCATTGATAAGCACCGGCGATAATCGTACTTAATAAATTCGTACCTACACCGGAGACATAACGGCTATTAGCGATTCCATCCGCCAGCCAGCCGGCGTCCTTGTACACCAACAAATGGCTACTTATATAATCCGAATAATATTCCGGATAGGCCAAAGCCCAAACCTGTGTCAGATTCCATTGCGCTCCCCAAGCGGCATCGGTATTGTATAAGTTATGTACCGGTTTCCCATCTTTCAAAGGGATTTGTCCTACCGAGCCATCATTTCTCGGATAAGCGCCATTCACATCGCTAGCCAATCCACGCCCCAATAAAGCGTGATACAAACCGGTATAGAATTTCACCTTATCCTCTCGCGCTGGAGTCTCTACCCGGATACGTCCCAAATATTCTTCCCATGTTTGGCGAGAGATTTCCCTTGCCTCGTCAAACGTAAGGGTAGCGGCCTCAGTCTCCCTATTTAACCGGGCATTCTCCACGGATGTATAGGAAAGACCTACTTTAGCGGTTACCGACTCTTGATCTTGGGTACGGAATGTCAGATAAAGTCCGGCCCCCACGCCCGTCGCTTTCCGTTCATCCGGACGGATATCCGCTCCGTTGAAAGCGCCAAATCCAACGGGAACCTTGTCCAGCACCGCCGAGAAATACAAAGGAACCGATGCCCCGGGTTGATATTTCCTCACATATTCAGGCTCGGTAATCACCCAGCCCTCGATACGCCCGTCTTCCGTAAAAGTAATTTCAGCATCCCGTACAGCTCCGCTCTCTCCTTGGCGGTTTCCTATATCAAACAAGATACGGCTATCCTCTCCGACCGGAAATGTATAACGCTGAATAGCGACACGAGGGGTAGCGGTAAGCTCCGCCCGGATTGAGTAATCTTTCAAAAGAACGGAATAATAACCGGCAGTAGCGATCTCGTCCGTACGGTCAAAACGGGAACGGTATCCTATACCTGTCGAGTCGTCTACCGCCCCGGGAATTGTTTTCAATGAACCCGTCGTAGGCATCAGTACGATTCCACCGATCTGAAACTCATGCAAGCAGGGGAAACCCTCGATCGATTGATCCCGATAATCGTAACCGGTCGCCTCCCAACCGGATTTATTCCCGATATGCCCGTTCGTAGAAGGAGCCGGCTTGGCCATACCGAAAGGCATCGCTCCCGGGGTAAAATGAAACCAACGGCAATGCGCCGTACCGATCCGAGGTTCTACATATTGGCTAAGCTCTTCTTGCTGAACTTTCTTGCCTTGTGTCACGCAGGATGTGAAGAAAGCACACGCAAACATCAGGAACCATACAGGTCCTATACTATATTTTTGTCTCATATTCCTTTAGATAGATGGTTTAACGCAAAAACATAAGCTCCCATAGCGATCGAGCGATTAGCACCTTGTTTACTTACGGTCACCCCTATCCGTTTACAAGGATCATACCCTACCTTGCGATTGGTACCCGGAATGGGTACCTCGACAGCTCCTCCTTTAGCGAAATCAGCGAAACTCTCCGCATCCTCCAAAAGATAAGCTTTCATTTGCAATCGGCCGAAACGACTTCCATCCATCATACCGGTAGATGAGTTCAATTCTTTCAACAAAGCAGGGAGAATATATTTAGAAGCCCCCGATAGTCCACCACCGATTACGATGATGCCATCGATTAAAGTAATGGCAGACGCCAACGCATCCCCCGCTAGCTCCCCTAATTCGGAGAAAGCCGTAATAGCAGCCTCCCGGTTACCCGGGCAAATACCCTCGGCGATCTCAAAGATCTCTTTCGGAGTATGCACTCCCGTATCACCGGATCGTTCCGCATATACTCGCATGACCGCACGTATGCTGACACTCTCCTCTACGATATACTCCGGATATTTCTTATTCCGAAAACACCAGATATCTCCTCCTGCCGCATTATCTCCCAATAGAAGCTCTTGATTAATGACAACCCCGGCACCAAAACCGGTACCCAAGGTGACTCCCAGCAGGTTCTTATATTGCTTCCTGCTTCCTGCCTCCCGCAAACGGCGGTTTATATCCGGAAGGGCTCCGGTTAACGCTTCTCCATATGCGAATAAATTCCCATCGTTATTGATAAATACCGGTATCCCGAATATATCTTCCAGAAACGGGCCTAACGCTACTCCACCCCGGAAAGAGGGGAAGTTGGGTAAATCGCCTATAATACCGGCTTGATAGTCTGCCGGACCGGGAAAAGCGAAACTGATAGCGACCGGAGTTTCCGGCAAGCCTGCTTGAATTGCCTTAAAACCCTCTACCAAATTGCCTAAACACTTATCTAAACAATCCGCGCATGCCGGAAGAACTACCGGATCGGCTATCTCTTTTCCTCCTTGGATGGCAGAGAAAACAAAATTCGTTCCTCCCGCATCCAATGTCATTACTATTCTATTGTCATTTGTATACATCATAATTCCTTTTCTTTATTTACCCATGTTCCGCCAGTGCCATAGGGTTGGCATTGGCGTGCCATCGCAGTGGCACTACCGTGCCATCAAGGGTGGCACAGTTGTGCGATGCCTATGGCACGGTGATTATTGCCTAAATCGTACGTAAGCTTTTATAGTACCACAGTATTTACCTACGGACGATCCATACGGGCGGATCGTATATTCACCCACGCAAGCCGGAATGATAAAAGTCTCCGCGTAATGAACGATGAATGGTTCAAAAGCGTTTGTCGGACTCTCCACGATCAACTCATCTCCCTTGATTACATTTAGCACTTGCACCCCTCCATTCGTATTGTGAGGCACGATATCCGTGAACCAATGACGGCGGGTCTCGATGAACTCGTTCTCATGCAAGCCGGTCCGCTCCTCCCGCCAACCGTCTCCCTCGGCGATCATCTCCACTTGGTTGATCAAGTTATGACGGACAAACTCCGTTTGCCGCTCCCATTGGATCACTTTCGAGCCGTGGCCGATATTAATCGGTCGAGGCAGTCCGTCCAATCCCAAGCGGCCCCAGTCCCAAAGCTTAAAGGTAAAGATACTTGGAGTAGCGCTAATCTCCAGCACCATGGCACCAGCTCCCGAACAATGGACCGTTCCGGCGGGGATCAGATAATGATCATGGCGTTTGGCAGGCCATTTGTTGACATATTTCTCCGTATCGAAAGGCTTTCCGGTCTGTTGGGACTCGTTTAGGGCAGCGATCATCTCGTCCGGGTTGACACCGGTTTTCAATCCCAGATAAACGGTAGCGTCCTCCTCGGCATCCAGCAGGTAGTAGCTCTCGTCCTGCGTATAATAAATCCCGAACGTATCCCGGATATATTGGGTGACCGGATGCACTTGCAAACTTAGGTTTCCTCCTCCCATCGTATCCAAGAAGTCGAAACGGATCGGGAAATCTTGTCCGAAACGAGCCTCGACCGGCCCGCCCAGCAAGTCTCTCGTCTTATAGAATACCAAGTCATTGGAAGGGATCTCAAACAGCTCTCCGGCAACTTTCAGGTATAAACTATTTTCCTCGGGCACGCAATCAAAACACCAGCCGAAGTTATCTTGCTTTTTATCCAGATCACAGACCTCTTTCATCCATTGGCCGCCCCAAGGAGCCGGATCGAAGAAAGGTACTACCCGGAACGGAGTATGCGCCGTTTTCTCCAACCCTTCTTTCAAGGTCTCCCCGGAAATCATCTTAGGTGTTCGGACGATATGGGTATCCAACCAATAATCGACCTTAGGAAGGACTTTCTTCTTCAGATTATCGCAAACAATCCAATCAATAAAATATCCTCGCTTATAATGGTACGACGGGGCTTCCTCCCGGTTTTCCACACCTAGCCCGTTCACCTCTTTTCTACGGGAACGCATCTGGATCTCCCAACGAGCCATATCCGCATAGATCAATTTGTCCGGAGCGGAAACGATCTCGGCGGCGGCGTGGCCATAAACGATTGTCCAGCCTTTTCCATCACGCAAGGACTCCCGGCAGGCGTTCACCTTCTCCTCATCCAAGAAATCCGTATAAGAGAAATGAGCCCGGCGGCCAAACAACCGGTCATCCGTCAGATAAGGATAGGTCATCGCCTCTATATCTTCTGCCGATTTAAATAAATCTCGCGTATTGATAAAACGATCGGGCGCGAGCGCTTGCAGTTCACGCATCAACTCCTCGTGATGAACCCCTTGGTAGCATTCCACCACCCAAACTTGTGATCCATTCGTTTCCGCATGTATCTCCGCCAATCGCTTCCGTATCGATTCCCAGCCTTTCCACAAGGTACCGTCTACAACGGTGGCCGGCATTTTATCATAATTACTTTTTCTCATCTCTTTTGACATTTAATATTGCACGCTTGTATTTAACTCTTATTTTTCTCTGCCCAATCCCTTAATAATTCAATCGCCTTAGATAACACTCCGGCCGATCCCTTGAAATTACCAGAGCCGCTGGGGACACCGCCTTTGCCATACCATTCGTAGAATCCGTCATTTTGGATCACACGCTCGATCATCGGATGGATCTCCGCATAAGCCTCCTCAACCATTCCATTAACGACAAGCTGCTGGATCATCCGACCGCCAAACCAAGTCCAATCCCCGCCATTCTGATACAGATAAGCCTTTGACATTCCTCCATGGAAAAAGCCATCCGGATACACGGGATATAAGGTCAGACCAATACTCGGCATACCCGATAGGCGAACATTCTCAAGCATCTGGGCATTTACGGAACGTATCTCATCTTCCGATAATAAGCCGGCCTCTATAGCGATAGCCGTCCCACCATGATAATGAATGGCAAGTTCATCAAAACCTTCCGGAATCGGAGATTTCTCCGGATAAATATGAGGAATGAACTTCTGGCGCTTTACATCCCATAGATGAGCCCGCACATTTCTCTCAATTCCCTCACGCAGACTTTTCCAACGGGAGGCTTGCGGAGAATCAGGAGCCATTTCCAACAAATAATCCAAGGCGATTATGAACATAGCGTTATCATATACATCGATAGCCGGATCCGACAAATCATTCATATCACATCCGAAATCGTCATTTGGCTGTACATCGCCCCAATCAGCGGTCATTGCTCCATAAAGCAATCCATATTTCTCATTATATCGTTCCCGCATCAGATAATCTACCATTGCGTTCATTCGCTCGAGAACGGTCTTCCCGGCAACTTTCTCATTCAATATCTCCCGATCACCCGTCTTACGAATGTATTTACCTACGATCTGAATCAAGGAAGACTCTTGGTCCGTCTCTACCGTATTCTTAAAAGCGACATGTTTCGGAGCGGCATTCGAATAATAAGGCGTATCATCATACCATGTAAAATCTTCTTTCAGCACATAACCATCGATCATCTCATCATTCGGCTGTTGAAGAGCGAAAAACAATAAGATAGCTTCCCGCAGTTCGTGTGGATCACTCTCCTCGCAAGCGATCTCTATAAACGTATTCATATCACGAGCCCATATCTGGGAATAACCGCTGCCCGCGTTAAAACCATTGCGGATGGTAGCACGAGCCATACTATCGACCTTCAACAAATTCGTATCAGACAATATCTGATTGGCCAATCGCTGTCTATCGGTTAATCCCGTACAAGACAAAAAAGATACAAATACAAAAGAAACTACAACTAGAATTTTATTCATGGCATTATGTTATGATTTATGTTGGCAAAATTATTTCAATAATCCAGAAAGAAATGCTACATTTGTTCCGATTTACTTGTACAATCTTATGATTTATAGATCATGGCCAAGATAAAAGAGGGATTTAAGGGAGAACGGCTCGTTTCTTTACCCGAGGAACTATTGGCAAGCTACCGGAGGGAACCGCTCATCAATAATTTATATGTACGCAAGATAGGTTTCTTCCCACGTGTTAAATATCATTTTCTCCAAAAAGAACATGGCTGTGACTACGCCATGCTTATTTATTGTACGGAGGGAAAAGGATGGTATCGTATCCTCGGTAAACAATATACCGTGGAGAAATACCAATATATCATCATCCCTCCCGGTATCCCCTACTCATTCGGGGCAGACGAGGAAGATCCATGGACTATCTACTGGTTACATTTCCAAGGCAAGCTTTGCGATCAATTCCTGCCGTCGCATCCGGTTCCGGTCACTATTTTGCCGAATGAATATTCCCGTTTACAAGATCGGTTACGGCTGTTTGAGGAAATATATAGCAGTTTCTCCATGGGATATATTAAAGAATATATGATTTATTCCTCCATGTGCCTTTACAATTTTCTGGCCTCTTTCATCTATCTGGAGCAATTCCGCCATATCATGATTCCCTCGCAAAAAGAATATCCGTTCACGGCACGGGTTATTCATTATATGCGTGAGAACATCCAGCAGAATCTTACCTTGAAGGAATTAGCGTCTTATTTCAAATATTCCCCTTCTCACTTCTCGGCTCTCTTCTTTGGCGAGACCGAGGTCTCGCCCATGAATTACTTCATACGCTTGAAAATACAGAAGGCTTGTGAATATATCGAGCTAACGAATATGAAGTTGAATGAGATCGCCACGCATCTGGGATTCGAGGATGCCGCCTACTTCTCCCGTACGTTTACGAAAGTTATGGGTTGCTCTCCTTCCGCTTATCGTAAAAAGGAGATGGAGATATAAAATTCGTTTGGATTTCTAGTATTTCTCATGAGAATAAAATATATTTGTACAATAGATATTTAAACGAACATAAAGTAAGTAGTTACTATGATAGACCTAGCACAATTTACCCCTTGGACTCTCTTTACGGATCTTGGATTCATTTCGATACTTCTATTGGTTGGCAAATTCATACGAGTCAAGGTAAAACTGATACAACAATTATTCATCCCACCCAGCTTGATCGCGGGCTTGCTAGGACTGGCGTTCGGACCTAATGGACTGGGGTGGATTCCGCTTTCCAATGATTTAGGTACTTACGCGGCGATCCTTATCGCCTTGGTGTTTGGCGCGTTGCCTTTATCTTCCCCGAACGTCTCCATGAAAGAAGTGGCAAAACGAGTCGGACCGATGTGGGCGTATGCTCAGGTGGGTATGTTATTGCAATGGGCATTGGTAGGCCTTTTCGGATTGTACGTGATCAAACTGATCTGGCCGGACCTGAATGACGCTTTCGGCATTATGTTGCCGACAGGCTTTTATGGCGGACACGGCACGGCCGCTGCTATCGGGTCTGCGTTCGAGGGATTGGGCTGGGACGAGGCTCGCAGTTTAGGCATGACAACCGCTACCGTGGGGGTTATTTGCTCGATCATCGGAGGTTTACTGATGGTCAAATGGGCGGCCAAGCATAAACAAACCGCTTTTATCTCGGATTTCGACGATCTACCGGACGAGCTGAGAAGTGGGTTGCTGCCAGAGGATAAGCGGGATTCCATCGGAGAAGCTACGACTTCCTCCATATCCATCGATACGCTGACTTTCCATGTGGCTTTGGTATTTGTCGTGGCTTTTTTGGGATATATGGTTAGCCAAACCGTAAAGGTGTATTATCCGGTATTGGAGTTACCTGTTTTCAGTTGTGCCTTTATCATTGGATTAGTATTAAAGAAATTCTTCGACGCAACAACCATATCCAGATATATCTGCCCGCAGACGACCCAGAGGCTGAGCAGTTCCTTCACGGATATGCTGGTAGCTTGCGGTGTAGCGTCTATCAAGCTAGGGGTGATCGTAAAATATGCCTTGCCGCTTATCGTACTCATCATAGCGGGCGTGGCGATCGTCTGGTGCATAACATTCTTCTTAGGAAGAAGATTAGCCAAGACCTTTTGGTTCGAGCGCATGATTTTCGCTTGGGGATGGTGGACCGGCACGATGGCTATGGGCATCGCCTTGCTGCGGATCGTCGATCCGAAACTTTCCAGCAAAGCGATGGATGATTACGCAATGGCTTACCTGCCTATCGCTCCCATAGAGATCTTATTGATCACCTTCGTCCCCATCCTTTTCGTAAACGGATTGGGAGTTTGGTTGCTATTAGCCTGCTTGGTCCTTTCCCTACTGATCTTGCTACTGGCGTGGAAGATGGGATGGTGGATTACTCGCTCTTGATACTATTTACCGGGTTCTCGTTCGCCGCTTTCCAGTTCTGGAAACTCACGGTCAATAACGTGATTACGGTTACGATCAATAAAGCGATTAAGAATACCCACCCATGGATCGGAGTCTTGTAGGCGAAACCCTCGAGCCACATCCTCACGCCCTGCCAAGCGATCGGCGCCGCTATCACGAAGCAAATACCTACAATCCTCAGATAGGCCTTATTAAACATCAGCAGGATCTCCCCTACCGTAGCTCCATGTACCTTGCGGATACCTATTTCCTTACGGCGGTATTGAGTCTCGAACACCACTAAGCCAAATACCCCGACCAAAGAGATAATAATCGCCAGCAGACTGAAGACCGTAACCAAGCTGCGTAAGTTCTCTTCCTTCCGGTAGAGATGATTAAAGATATCATCATAGAACTCGATATTGAACGGATAGGAAGGGTCTAATTCTCTCATCGTCTCCTGAATGTGACCTACTACGGCATGAATGTCCGATCCGGCTTTCAAGCGGATATAAGAGATTGGCAAAGAATAACCAAAGTTTCCGACCAAGAAAGCGATATTATCCTCTCCACCACGAAGCGAGGTGAATTTCACATCGTCGGAGAAACCGACAAGATGACCGGAAGAATAGCTATCGAACGCGTCACCCACTTGCATATCCAACCCCTCCATCGCCGTACGATTGAATATATAAGACACATGATCCGAAAGCTCGTCCGCCTTTGAGAAATCTCTCCCTTCTATAACCGGAATCCCCATCACCCGCAAGAAATTGGAAGATGCTATAATTATGAAATACTGAAAGTCCTTACCCTTATAATTACCGCCATTCGTGTTATACCCGTCCTTAGAGCCCACTTTCTCCATAGCGAAAGCCACATCCTCGATCCCCGGATTCTCTTTCAAGCGATTCACATATGTATCGTGATGCTTATTGTACATTGTCTCATTCAGCTCCACGATAGCTACCTGATCCTTATCGAATCCTAAAGAGAAATTCCTCATATAACTATTCTGGATTTGCACAAAGCAAGCCCCAATAATCAACACGATCGAAACAACGAACTGGACACAAATCAATGTCGTACGTAACTTACGCCCGGAAGGAGATAACCCGAAGCTGCCCTTCAGCACCAAGGCCGGAGGAAAAGAAGTTATATAATAAGCAGGATAAATACCCGCCAGCCAACCGATAACCAACGCTACGATGCCACACAAGAAAACGATCGGAAGATTTGAGACCAAACTCAAATCGGCCTCGATAAAAGGTAACGCTTCCGCCCAATCCAATCCCCAAACGATAACGAGACTTACCAGCCACGCCATAAAACTAATAAGGGCTGCCTCTATCAATAAAGATCTGCGCAACAAAGTATCCGAGCTACCCAATACCTTCTGCGTATTGATGCTTTTGATTCGCAACGGAGTCAAAGAAGTGCTAAAGTTCGTGAAGTTAATAGCCGCGACAATGACGATCAGAAGGGCTATACCGAACAATAAGGCCGTGACTTCCTTGTTTCCGCTCCGGAATGTACCACCGTCTTGCGTCTCATTCATATAATAAATATCAGTCAGCGGGACGAGCCGGATCTGTTCTCCTTCATGGTAAATCTTCTTGAAATCAAAATGACGGTTGAAATTATCGGCAACCTCATCTGCCATGGCAGGATTATCAAGCAATAAATAACAAACCCAGTTACTTGAGCTAAAATTATTGATATTATAATCCGGATCGATCGCCGTATAGACCACGTTCCGAAGCTGCGTGTTCTCCGGGAAATCCTTATAAACCGCACCAATCGTAAAGAGCTTAGCCGATTTAGTCCAGATATTTTCTTCCGCTCGCAACGTCTTACCAACCGCGGAGATGTCCTCCCCAAACAACTTGTCAGCCAAGCTTCGGGGTACCATTACTTTCTCAGGATCTTTCAAGCAATCGATATCGCCTTCCACGATCGGGAACGCGAATATCTTCGGTAAACTAGCGTGGCAGGTTGTCACGATTTCCTTAAACCCAAACGGTTGCCCGTTTCTATCCACCGAGAGATAAACACCATTCTGGCCAAAAGAAGGAGTCAACAATGTACCCGCCTCTATATGCGGGGAAGATTGGATGACAGCCTCCACAAAGGCACGGGGTAATATTGTCCCGAAAGTACCCGGAATGGTCAAGTCCACCCTAAAAATCCGCCCGGACGTAGGATGGCAACGATCAAAAGTCCGCTCAAAATTAATCTGTATCAAAATCACGATAAAAGCGGCGAAAGCAACCGCAAGACCGGCTACGTTCAATGCGGTCGCCATTTTAAACCGCCTCAACACACTCAGAAAGTTCCGAATAATCGTTTTCATCTTATTATTATAGTTTCATTTATTATTCCGTCTTAATGCTATCCACCGGGTTCGCGTTCGCCGCACGCCAGTTCTGGAAAGTTACCGTAAACATCGTTATTAAGGAGACTATTAATAGAGCGAACGCAAATATCCACCAATAAATAGGAGTTTTATAAGCGAAACCCTCTAACCATTTCCGTACGCCATAATAAGCCAAGGGAGCCGCTATGATAAAGCAAACGCAGACAATACGGAAATAAATCTTATTGAACATAACCAAGATCTCATGAACCGTGGCCCCGAATACCTTACGAATGCCGATCTCTTTCCGGCGATACTGGGTCTCGAATATAACGAGGCCGAATATACCGACAATAGAGATAATCACAGCCAACAGGCTAAACAATAAAATCATCGTACTTAAATTCCGTTCCTGATGATATAAATGATCGAAAATCTCATCATAAAATTCCACCTCACAAGGATAGGTAGGGTCCAAGCGAGCCACCGTCTGGCGGATATGATCCACCACACCCACGATATCGCTTCCCGCCTTCACCCGGATAAACGAATACAGCATCAAGCTGGGTTCATTGATAACAAAACCTAACTCGGAGACGCCCTGTCGCAAGGAGGTGAATTTGACATCATCCACAAACCCGATCAAGGAACCATCGGCCGATTCCTCCTCAAGCCATGGAATCCGCATGATATCATTCGGCTCCATGCTCCATTTATCCCGCATTTGTTTATTGAATACATAGCTATAGCTGTTGCCTTTCTCATCAGACTCGGTAGGCATCCGCCCCCCGATCAAGGGAATACCCATTACCTTGAAGAAATTCCAAGAGACAGCGAGAGACGTAAAACCGACACTCTGTTCCTTATAGATGCCAGACCACGTACGGTAACTATCCTCCGACCCGAACTTCTGGCGACAAAACGCCACATCCTCTATCCCCGGATATTCTTTCAATCCGCCCACGTAACTATCCTTATGGTTACGCATAATATTCCCATTCAACTCGACAACCACTACCTGATCCTTGTCGAAGCCTAAAGAGTACTTTTGCATGAACCTATTTTGCTGACGAACGAACATGGCTGATATAATCAACACGATAGAGACCACAAACTGAAAACCGATCAATGCCGTACGCAACTTCTTCCCCGAGGAAGAAAGCCCGAAGGAGCCTTTCAAAACCACTGCCGGAGGAAAAGATGTCATATACAAAGATGGATAGATCCCCGCGATAAGACCTATTATAACAGACAATGCTGCCAAGCCTCCCACCAAACCGGGATAAGCGGACAGTGCCGTATCCGCTTGCACGAAATACAACCATCCCATATGTCCTAATCCCCAAACGATAAACAAAGAACAAAGGAAAGCAAGCAAGCTAATGCCCACGGCCTCAAATAACAGGGAAGCACGTAATATGCCGGCAGAACTCCCCAGCACTTTTTGCGTGTTGATACTCTTGATGCGCAAAGGCGCCAAAGAGGTACTAAAATTCGTGAAGTTGATACCCGCCACGATAATCACCAGAAAAGCGATCAGCATCAGTAGCCGGGTTTTCTCCGCACTACCGCTTTTCACTAAACTTCCGCTGGAATCCTCGTTCATATAATAAATATCGGTTAGGGGGACCAGCTCGGCATGTATATCTTTCGCCATATCCCCATATTGCTTCGAATAGTCAAAATGGGCATCAAAGTTCCCAGCCACTTCTTTCGGGGAAGCAGAAGGATCTAGCATCACGTAACAGAAATAGTTACTACTTATCCAATTCGTCAGTGCGTAATCCGGAGACATCTCTGTATAAATCACGTTTTTCAACTGTGTGTTTTCCGGGAAATCCTTATAAACACCTCCTACGACCAAATATTTCACACCCGGTTTTGTCCAGATCCCACCATCGGAAACGATCTGCTTTCCAATTGCCGATTCCTTTCCAAATAACCGGTGAGCCATACTTTCCGGTATCAAGGCTTTTTCCGGTTCCGACAAGCAAGAAGATTCTCCTTCACGCATCGTAAACTGGAACATCCGGGTAATCTCCGGATGGCAAGTTATGATCGTCTCCTTGAAACCTTGCTTTCCCTCTTTTCTTGTAACAGTCACATACATCTCTCCTATATACGGATTAATTAACGTACCGGCCTCAATATGCGGGGAAGAGTGGATAAACGACTCTATCAACGGGCGGCAATGGATCATGCTCGCTCCATCCGGGAAAGAAAGCCCCATCCGATAAATCCGGGTCGAGTTCGGATGACAACGATCGAAGTTATGCTCAAAGCTTACTTGCATCATGATAATTAAAAACGCGGCGAAAGCGACCGCTAATCCCGCTACATTCAAAAAGGTAGCTACCTTGAAACGTATTAATACATTGATGAAATTGCGTATGATTGTTTTCATAACTTACTCTATGTTTATTGTTGCATGACCTCGGCACCGTTCTTGGAATCCAAATTACCCGTTGGCTCATCGGCCAAGATCATCTTAGGGTTGGAGACTACCGCCTATTCATTCTTGATACTATGTACCGGATTCTCGTTCGCCGCATGCCAGTTCTGGAAGGTGACAGTCAATATCGTGATGATCGAGACAAGAGCGAAGGCTATCAGATAAACCCACCAATACATCGGGGTCTTATAAGCGAAATTCTCTAGCCAGCGATGCACCGCATAGCCCGCAGCCGGAGCGCCCAGCACAAAGCAGATACATAAAATACGTATGTACGTCTTGTTGAACATCACGATAATCTCGCCCGTGGTAGAGCCCAGCACCTTGCGAACACCGATCTCTTTCTTCCGATACTCGCTATCGAAAACCACCAAGCCAAAGACCCCTACGATAGAGATGAAAATAGCGCATAGCCCGAACAAGGTGATCAAGGAACTCAGATTCCCCTCTTTCTTATACAAATCATTCAGCACCTGATTGAAAAAACGGACATTGAAGGGATACTCCGGATCGAATGTTCGTGCGGCCGATCGCACATGATCCATGGCTGCCCTCAAGTCTGATCCCGCCTTTACCTTTATATATGCCCAGTTAGGACGACTCCCCCAATTACGTGTTCCCCATACGAAAAACGCCATGGGCGCTATCTCCGTACGGAAAGAGGCGAATTTCACGTCCGGTATGAAACCGACGATCTTCGCGCTGTCAATCATCGCATCCACCTCCATTTCATAGGCGACACGCGCACGCTCATTAAAAATATAAGCCCCATAAGGATTGTTAGCGTCTTCCTCCCGAAAGTCGCGGCCTTCATTTACCTGTATCCCTAGCACCTTTAGGAAAGAAGGATCTACCGGCAGGCATTGAAAACTGATCTCTCTGCCTTGATACTCACGTCCCCACCCCATGTACTGGTCACTGCTGGAGAGAAGAGGCTCGGCGAACGTCACGTCATCGATGCCCGAGAAAGATTTCACCTGACTCACGAAAGCCTCATGGCTTTTCCAGAGTTTAGCGTTCAGATCGGTAACGATAATCTCATCCTTATCATAGCCTAACGGGGCGTGCTGCATATAATAATTCTGCAAATACATGAATACCGCCCCAATAATCAACCCAAATGAAGCCACATACTGCACCCCAATCAAGACATTACGCATCTGGCGACCTTTTGGTGACAGGCCGAAACTTCCTTTCAATACCAAGGCCGGAGAAAAAGAGGTCATATAATAAGCGGGATACAACCCGGCGCACAAACCGGTAGCGATCGCGATCAATGCCGTAGCCCCCAACAACAACGGATAATCCATCAAGGCAATCCGAGCGTCGATCAGCGCGGATAAGGTTGTGCCGGCAAACAAAGAGACCCAAAGCAACGCCAACAGGAAAGAGAGAACACTGATCACGATAGCCTCCAGAATCAGAGACATACGGATCACCGAGACCTCGCCACCCAATACTTTTTGCGTATTTATGCTCTTGATACGCATGGGCGTAAGCGCCGTACTGAAGTTCGTGAAATTAATACCGGCAATCACTACGATCACGATGGCGATCGCAAATAAGACAAGCATAGTAGATTTACTTGCCTTCGGAGCATTATCGTAAGTGACCCCGGAGTCGAAATGCACCTCCGTCAGAGGGTTCAAGACCAAAGACATTCCACCTCCTTCCCAAGAGAAATCTTTCGATAAGGTAGATACATCAAAATGCGCCTTGAAATTCTCGAACAAGCCGGAAGCGTTCGCCGGATCATCCAAACGGACGTAGAACATATAATTCCAATTGCCAAAGTTCTGGAAATTCTCTTTCGGATTTAATTGGTAATAGATGCTATTCCCCACGGATGAGTTATCCGGGAAATCCCGATACACTCCTCCAACGGTGAAAACACCTTTCGAATTAGCCATATGCAACTGCTTACCCACTGCGGATTGATTGCCGAAAAGCTTGCTCGATAGACTTAGCGGAAGTAATACCATATTGGGTTCTTTCAATTTATCGGCGCTGCCGTCCAACATATCAAACGTAAATATATCCGCATACTCGGGAAATACACGCATCCATCGCTCCTTGAAATTATTCCGGACACCGTTCTCCTCCGTATAAAAGAAAGCGCCCTCTCCCCAAGGATCCAATAACGAACCGGCCAGAATATGCGGTGATGATCGGATAAAAGCTTCCGCTAACGGACGATTTATAATAGCCTGTTTCGTACCACTTTCATAAGCCACCTCTACCCGGAATATCCGATCCACATCCTTTATGCCTCGGTCAAAATTCCGGTCATAGTCCACTTGCATCATAATCAAGATGAAAGCGGAAAAAGCCACAGATAGTCCTAATACATTTAAAAGTGTCGCCATCTTGAAACGGCGCAATACGCTCAAGAGATTCCTCAAAATAGTCTTCATACGCAATTTATATTACCTATTATATTATTCGTTCTTAATGCTACGGACCGGATTCTCATTGGCGATATTCCAAGATTTCAGGATCACGCATCCCCAGATGATCGCCAGAACCAGTAGGGCCGTAGATATGAAAATAAAAACTGTCAGCGGTATCTTATCCGCGAATTGCCTCAACCAGCTCTCTCCTACGACTCGTGAGGCGATCACTCCTAAAAGGATAGCCGGGAAAGCCGTGACCAAAACGTCCTTAGATAAAAGACGTAAAATATTCGGGGCCGTCGCTCCATTCACCTTGCGAATCGCTATCTCCTTGCTCCTACGGTGCATCTCGTCCGTAATATACCCTAATAATCCCATTAAGGTGATCAGCAAGATAGCGATCGAGGCAACAAAGACACCGTCACGGAAATGACGGGTTCCCTCATACTGAGACTCTATGATCGTTTTCAACACCGTGAAACCGACATCCTCATCCGGGAATAATTCCGCGATCCGATCATTCATTTCCCGCAAATATTCCGGAGTTAGCTCGGAGACACGAACCGTAAAGTTACAATAACTCATCCGGTCACTACCAAACATGATGACCGGTAACTGGGGAGTGAAGAAGGAATTCACCATGAAATCGCGGGTGACACCCACTATTTTTCCCTTTAAATTGCCCTCATCATCATAAATATATTTACCGATCGCACCATCCGTCCATCCACGTTTATTCACGAATGACTCATTCACTAAGATATCCCCGTCACCTTTTAGTGGTTGCCCCTCAAGCAAGGGGATTTTCATCAGAGAAAGATAATCGGCGTTATAGTTTACCTGCCGGGCCGTAAACAGCCAGTTTTTCTCATTATCCAGAATAGGGAAACCACCATAACCACTTAGAATGTCCATTGACGAAAGCCCCGTAGCCATAACATAAGGTAACTTCTTGAACTCGGCGGTAAGTTTGGCCGTTTTCGGATCATCCATATTATTCAAGGGGGCATACACTATATTTTCCGGATCATATCCTAAATCATTATTCATTAGCCGATCATATTGCAATAACACGATCACCAATAATGTAATGACAAACGCAATTCCCCCAAACTGGATAAAGAGCAAACTCCGCTTCCATCCCTGCTTACCCGAAGTAGATACCCGGAATACTTGGGTAACCGGGATAACGCTGAACAAACGGGCCGGTAGCAAGGCGGACAAAATGAATATAGCCAAGATCATGATCGCAGGAAGCCATATAGTCTGCGCATTCAATAAAGTGCCCAAAGTAGGAACAGCCGCCATATCCGCTACATATTCCCGGAAAGCGAATAAAAGCAATGCCATACATACAAGAGCCACTACAAATAAAGCCGCCGTCTCAAACAAGAACATATTGAAAATGTCCTTGCTGGAAGCTCCATTACATTTGTGTACTCCTACGGATCTCGCCCGGATCGGCAGAGAAGATACCGAGTTCAAGATATAATTCATCGCCGCCACGAATAACAAAGCGAAAGCCAGTACGCTCATGATCACCACCATCCGCTTCACCTCGGTACTTTGCGTATATATCTCCGAGACCGGCTTGATATAAAGCTCCATCTCAAAACCTTGTTTCCTCTCCCTTTCTACATCTATATATTTAGGCAATAAAGCCGGTATCTTCTGATTGATTTGTTCCGGGAACACACCCGGTTTCAGGCGGATATAGCCCAGATAACTATCGTCGGCACCCCAACCGGCATAGGCACCGAACTGGGTTTTCATATTAATGAAAGAAGCGACAGCGTCAAAACGTAAATGACTATTTTCCGGTATGTCACGGAATATCCCGGCCACCGTATAAGGATAGTTTTTTCCGTACAGCAGTTGTTTCCCGATCGGATCTTCCTTGCCAAATATACGTTCAGCCATTTTTTCCGATAAGAAAACTTGATCTTCAATTCCCAACAAACGGTCATCCCCTCTTAGCACCTTGATTCCCATCGTACGGAAAAAGAGGGAATCCGCCATCATCAAACGAGGCTTGAACCGATCCTCTCCGTGATACAATACGGCCCCGTACCTTCTCCGGCAAACCGTCGCATACTGTATCTCGGGGAACTCTTGCCGCAAAGCCTCCGGGATCGGGGCAAATAGGATACGAGACTCATCTTCCTCTCCCGTTTTATCATCATTGTATCGCACATGCACGCTATACAAATCTTCCACTTGGTCAAAAAATGTATCGAAGCTCAATTCAAAAGCGACCCTAGCGAACAGGATCAATCCCACTCCAAGTCCTAGTGTCAAGGACAGAACCTTGATCACATTTCCCCCTCGGCCTCGAAGTAAATAACGGATTGTATAATATAGCTGTCTCATCGATTTGTATTTAAGTTAAATTGAAAGCTAACCGACCTTCACAGGCCAATTAGCTTATAAAAAACTCTTGTGTGTATGTGTTTATGTCATGTTGACTAAATAAATTCACTAACGGAAGAAACAACGCTACCGTCGAATAAATTGATCACACGGTGGGCGAAACCCGCGTCGTGCTTGGAGTGCGTCACCATTACGATCGTCGTTCCCTCCTTATTCAGCTCGGTGAGCAGCTGCATAACCTCGGCACCATTCTTGGAATCCAAGTTACCCGTTGGCTCATCGGCTAAGATTATCTTCGGGTTGGAAACTACCGCACGGGCAATCGCCACACGTTGCTGCTGACCTCCGGAGAGTTGCTGAGGGAAGTGAGCCGCACGGTGGCTGATATTCATCCGCTTCAAGATATCCGTTACCATCTGTTTACGCTCCGACGCCTTGATCTTTAGATAAGTCAACGGCAGCTCCACGTTCTCAAAAACGTTCAACTCGTCTATCAAGTTGAAGCTCTGGAACACGAAACCGATGTTTCCCTTACGGACCTGCGTACGCTCTTTCTCTTTCAAGTGTCCTACCTCTTGGTCGCCCAAGTAATAATTTCCCTCGGAAGGGTTATCCAGCAAACCCAGAATATTCAACAACGTAGACTTACCGCAACCGGAAGGTCCCATGACAGCGACGAACTCGCCATCTTTTACCTCCAAAGAAACCTTATTCAACGCAATTGTCTCAACCTCTTCCGTACGGAAAAACTTACTTAAACCTTCGATCTTAATCATGACTGTATTTGTTTTAATTGTTATCTAACTGTTTAATTTACCATATCCAATTCAAATAGTGTGCCAAACTAACTAAATATTTAATTATCAAACAAGTACTATTTTACTTTCCAAGACGGACTGTCCAATTATTTGACAGTGGTGTACAAAATTTAGACACTTCAACACGTGGTCTTACTCCGATTTGATACTTTTCACCGGATTTTCGTTCGCCACATTCCACGCACGAAGTACCAAACACATCTGTATGATCAACCAAAGAATAAACCCACAGCCCGCAAATAAAGCAATGCTCAACGGTATTTTCACCGCAAATTGCTTTAACCACTCCGTCCCAACCATATATGCAAAGCCTAAACCGATCAAGATAGACGGGATTGCTATAAAAGAAATATTCACGGATAATATCCGTAATATATCCATTGAGGTCGCCCCATTCACTTTGCGGATAGCGATCTCCTTGCTACGTCGGTGAACCTCATCTGTAATGTATCCGAAAAGGCCTAACAAAGTAATTACCAACATAATCAATCCAGCCACAATCACAGAGTCGCGGAATAAGCGGATATCCTTATAATAGGCCGCATAGGTCACAAAATAAGGAGTAAACATATAATCCTCTTTATGGGACAATTCTTTCAGCCTCTCATTCATATCAATCAATAATTCCGGGGTAATCTCCCTGTTTAAGCGCAAGGCCAAAGTAGCGCTGTTACAATAGGGAAATTCGATCGGCACAAACGCTATCGCAGGAATCTCCTCAAAGAAAGACCGATATTGAAAATCATTCACTACGCCACAGATCGTATAAATATCATCGAAATAAGACACTCTCATCCCAATCGGATTCTCTACGTTTAATTGCCGGACAAATGTCTGGTTCACGATTACCTCACGACGTTCCCATGATTCCTCATTAAAATTTCTCCCCATCAATACCCGGATGCCTAATGTCTTAAAATAAGACGAATCCGCAGAGGTGAAACGTGTATGGATTAAAATCTCTTCAGTGACCGGGTCTTTCATACTTTGCCCGCTCCACCTACCGGTAGGTAAATTTTGAGTAAGAGTAACCGACTCCACTCCCGGATAACTTAAAAACTCATGTTTGACGGCCTGCAACTCATTTTTACTTAATGTGTACATACCTTCCGTACAAATCACACCTTCCGTATCAAAACCCAATTCCCGGTTCAACATCATATGGTACTGGAGAACGATGACACCTAAAAGAGTCATCAAGAATGAGACACCGCCAAATTGCATAAATAATAAAGACCGCTTCCAAGTCCGCTTACTATCTTTGTACGAACGAAAAACCAAGGATACGGGCAAAGAAGAAAAGATCTTAGCCGGAATAATACCCGTAATCAGCATCAATACAACGATCACAGCCCCTACTACCCACCAATGCTCCAAGGAGAATATAGCCGACAAATCCGTTTTCACCAACACTTCTATCTGTTTTTGGAACAACAAAATCAGCACTATCGTGATCAGCAAAGACACCATAATCAATACGAACGTCTCATAAATAAACATAGCGAAAATATTTCCTTCCGACGCACCATTGCATTTATGAACACCAACCGACTTCGCTCTCGTAGCCAAAGATGAGATAGAGATCAATACGTAATTGAGAGCGGATGCCACCAATAACGAAAAAGCCAGTAAGCTAAGAATCAAGCAAGTTCGATGAACTACCGGATCGCCGGAATGCAATTCCGTGACAGGCTTCACATAATAATCCCAACGAACACCTTCCCGCTCCAAAGCCTCTACATCATAATGCCGCAAACGCATCTCTCGTATTTTATCCGGTATCGTATTTATATCTGTCCCAGAAGCTAATCTGAGATAGCAAGCGTATGCGTCATTATTTCTCCATCCGGCTCCTTTTGTCCATGAGGTCAGAGAAGTAGCTACCTCAAATTGTAAATGTCCGTTCTTTGGCAAATCCTCAAAAACACCCCTCACTTGATAAGTTTGCTCATCCGATATTAGCCGTTGCCCCACCGCATTCATGATATTTCCAAACACTTTTTCCGCAAACGAGCGGGATACAAAAACGGCATCCTCCATCTTTAACTCTTCCGGATTTCCCTCCAAGACGGGGAAACCCATGGTCTGGAAGAACAAAGAATCCACGGACAGTGTCTTTTCCTCAAACGTAGTCTCCCCCCACTTGAAACGCCTTTCCCACGAGAAAGCATAAGCATTGGCCGCAGAGATCACTTCAGGAAACTCCCGATACATAGTAGGGGCAAACGGCGCATGCACGACCCCTCCCTCAAATCCATCTTTACCTTGTACCGAAGCTTTGATATGCAATAAATAAAGCTGTTCCTTATCCGGATAGAAATTATCGTAGCTCATCTCGAAAGCTACTTGAGCGAAAAGGATCAAACCGACAAACAGCCCCAATGTCAATGAGACGATCTTTATAAGATTGTTTCCTCTGGCTTTTAACAGGTAGCGGATTACATATTGAAGTTGTTTCATGGCTGTATGGATTTAAAGCTGTTATTATCTTATGTCATTAAGTAAAATACAAATAGTATGCCAAAGATTACAACAATCTAAATAACAGCAAACTAACGAACCACTATATTCTATAGGTTGTCCAATATCTTGACACTACTGTCCAATATCTTGACATAAAGAAACACCCTCTATCCTCACAGATAGAAGGTGCCTTCATTGACTTACTTACATTTTAAACCTACATGTCATTACCAAATTCGAAGTCCGTACCCTTATCTCCTCCCTTCTCAAAATTCTCAATAACCGTAAATGACAGTTTGGTATCACGAGAATCCATGGAATAAGAGACTTTGACATTCGCTTTTGAGAAACGGATAAAATAATCCATCTTACCATTCGACTCATTCTCGATCACTTGATAGGCATCTTCCTTATCCTGTTCAAAGGCGGTCTTGACTTCCTGCTGTAACGTAGGGTTGTCTTCAATCGTAAAAGAGCTGATTATTTTCTGTAACTCCTTTGTCTTAGGATCTCTTTTAGTCACGATACTCTTATCTACCGATTTATCAGACTTACACTTTTGCACGACAGCCTCCAAATTCTTCTGTGCCATCAATTCCATACTAAAACCGCTTAATAAAAGGCATAATGCCAACCAACAAAATCTACTTGCTTTCATAATTTCCATTGTTTATAAATTATTTGACCTTATTCATCCGAGTCCAATATATTCTTAATTTCTTTCCGAAGTCGATCATCCTGTACACTCCTCAACAAAGATTGATAGTTTTCTTTTACTTGCCGGTCCGCCATTCCGGATATGAATTTCCGTTCATTCTTATCGCATAACAATAGATCCGCCTCTTTTTCCGCCGCTTCCGCCGCTTGATAAATAGCTTCGATCTCCGGTTGTATACGATCCAGATCGGTAACTACACAGCCATTACGTACGATATAACTCCCCTCATACGGATTAATGACCTCTTCAGTGCCCATAAAGAGCTGATTCACCAAAAACAACAAAAGAGAAGCCGCCACGCAAACTGCGATTGCCCATCCTATTTTTCGTTTATAAGAAATTTCCTTAGCGGGTAGCCTCAATTCCGAAGTCTCGCTAAAATCCAAGGCAATGCCACTCTCGAAATATCCGAATACCTCCCGATAACGTTCCAGATGGGCGGGAATATCCGGACGGGCGAAGAACTCATACAACACTCGCTCCTCCTCGTTCGAGGTCTGGCCCTCGAAGAAGCGGTCTAATAAATCCTCTATAGACTTGTATTCCTCTGTTTTCATAACGTCTGCATTTTAAAGAATTGATCTCTCACCCGTTTACGGGCACGGGAAAGATTCATACGTACCGCCTCGGGGGTACTTCCGGTCAACCCGGCGATTTCCTCTACCTCGAAACCATCCACGTGTTTCATGCGAAGAATGGTCTGTTGAAGTCCCGGTAGTTTATTGATAAGCCGCATTACATGCTCCAAACTGTCTTTTTGTTCCAGCTGGGTATAAGGCGTGGAGGCATCGCAGATAAAGAATTGTTCGCCCGCCTCACCTTCCGTGCGTTCACGAACTTTCATCCGATTCAGGCAAAGGTGCTTTGTGATTTGTACGGACAAGGCCATTACATTATTATAATAGTCTAACTCGCCACGCATATACCACAGTTTCAAAAAGACTTCCTGCATGATATCCTCGGCATCCTCCGGGTTATCCAGCAGCCTTCTCGCGTAAAGGAATAGTTTCTCCCGCAAAGGCAATATCTCTTTTTTAAACTGTTCTTGTTCCATTCTATCTTAATGACAATCGAGAAAAGAAAACGTAACATGGCTGGAGAAAATAAATTCATAGTCTTTGTCATACTGCTATCCCAGTCGTGCCATTGGGATGGCACGATAATGCCACGGCGGTGGCACGGCGATGCCATAGCGGAGGCACAACAATGCCACGCTGATGGCACATCCGTGCCACAACCATAGCACAAGTTTGGCACTATAGATTATTGTAAAACAACACTATACATCACAGATGCGGATGCACTTCTCCAAGGAAGCGATCTTGTCTTCTTGGGCGGGGACGAACTCCTGCCCGACAAAACCTTTATAGCCTGTCTCCATAAGAGCCTTGATGATAGCCGGATAGTAAAGCTCCTGCGTCTCGTCGATCTCGGCACGGCCCGGGCTACCTCCGGTATGGACATGGGAGAAGTATTGGCTATATTTCCGGATATTCTCGATGATATTCCCCTCCATGATCTGCATATGATAAATATCATACAGTAACTTAAAATTAGGGGAACCGATACGGCGACAAAGCTCCGCGCCCCAAACCGTATGGTCGCACAGATAATCCTTATGGCCGACACTGTTCAAAAGCTCCATGGTCAAGACGACCTTATGCTTCTCCGCCAAAGGGATAAGGCGCCTCAACCCCTTCTCGCAGTTCTCCCAGCCTTGCAAGTCCGTTGCGCCGTTACGCCTGCCGGAGAAGCAAATCAAGTTGGTCAACCCAGCGTCCGCCACCATCGGGATCACCTTCTCATAACTGGCGACCAGCTCGTCATGCAAGGCCGGATCATTGAAGCCCCGGTCTATCCCAAGCCCGGCCCCTTGCGCCATCGCCACCGTCAGGCCATGTTTTTGTACGATCGGCCAATCTACCGGATCCAGCAACTCAACAGATTCAATCCCTATATGCTTGCAGATCTCACAGAACTCGTCCAGATTATAATCGCCGAAACACCATTTACTTACGGAGTGGCGGACATTTCCTTTCAAGGGTTCCTTCACGTCTGTTTTCTTTTTCGCGGCGGCTACCGCCTCGATACCTGTAGTCGCCAAAGCCACGCCTCCAGCTAAAAATGTCTTGATAGCCGTTCTTCTTGATATGTTTTCCATGTATTCGAATTTGATAGTTAATAGGAGACAAATATAAGAAAAATCGGATATAATATCCTGAGGCGTTGGTATTACATCCAAAAACACTACTTTTGCATCGGAAGTCACTCTACATGAAAAACACATCATATACAAAACGATCTATTTATCTGATCCTATTCTTTATAATAGGATGCACTTCATCCCTATACGGAATGGAAGGCGCAGGTGTGTATTTCAAGGCGAGCCTATGCGGAAAAATCTATAAGCATTTATCCTTTCTTGTAGAAGAGGACATCCGTCCGAGAGATGACTTTAAGGAAGCGGAATGGTTCCTCACCACCGTTGAGGTAAACTACAAGTTTAATAAATATCTTCTGGCAGGAAGCGGATATATGTCTCTAGCACGATACAAGGCATCCGACGAGTTGCGAAACCGATATTATCTCTATGCTACGGGGACTTATTCGGCCGGACGTTTTACCCTCTCTGTCCGGGAACGTTTTCAAAGTACCTATAAGGTTCACGCCGAACATCCCAAGAATCATCTGCGTTCGATGCTGACCCTCTCCTATAAGATCGGCAAGAGTGGTTTCTGTCCTTTTGCCTACACCGAGGTCTTCAATGATATGCGAAATAAGATGCGGTCCGATAAGATCCGTTTCTCCACAGGAAGTAATTACCAACTAAACCCGAACAATAACCTCCAACTCTATTATCGCTACCATATATTTAATGTAGACGATCCCGTGAATTACCGCCATGCGATCGGTATCTGCTATACCCATCGTTTTTAATAAGAATTTTCGTACCTTCGCGTCCCGAGTGCTTGATAAACCTCGTTAAAAACAAGAAGACATGCAAAAAACAGTTACAGTACCTTTCATGCTGCTAGGTATACTTTTTAATATATGCCTTGTAGCGTCCAATCTTTTAGAGACAAAAGTAGTGCAAGTAGACGGTATAACGGCTACCGCAGGTTTGATCGTATTCCCGATCTCGTATATCATCAATGATTGTATAGCGGAAGTGTGGGGATTCAAGAAGGCACGGCTAATTATCTGGAGTGGCTTCGCCTCTAATTTCCTAGTGATCGCTTTCGCGCAATTGGCGGTATTATTACCGGCCGCCCCTTTCTGGGAGGGGGAGGAAGGTTTCAATTTCGTCTTCGGGATGGCCCCACGTATAGCGGTCGCCAGCTTGATAGCGTTTTTGGCCGGTTCTTTCCTGAACGCCTATGTGATGAGCAAAATGAAAATCGCCTCCAACGGAAAGAATTTCTCGTTACGAGCGATCGTATCTACCCTTATCGGTGAGAGCGCCGATTCCCTGATCTTTTTCCCGATCGCCTTCGCCGGATTGATCCCGGCCGGAGAATTGCTTATCATGATCGGGACGCAGGCGGTACTTAAATCCTTGTACGAGGTTATCATCCTTCCCGTCACCATCCGTGTCGTAAAGTACATCAAGAAAGTAGATGGGAATGATGTGTATGATCTTGGTACCTCGTATAATATCCTAAAGGTTAAAGACATTTAGGCCGGGACCAAACAATGACCGGCCTTCATTTGAATAGATGCGACCAATCCTCCCTTTGCTGCGGCATATAGGACTTCATTCCCAATAATTCAGCCGCCCGGCAATTCACGGAAGCGTCATCAATCAGCATAGTCTCCTCGGCTAAAAGATTCGAGTCCTTCAGTACGTACTCAAAAATATCCGCGTTCGGCTTCAGCATATGCAATTCGTAAGAGAGGTAAATCTTATGGAAGAAATCTTGGGCACAAAGACCTTGATAAGAGAAATAGGTATCTTCGGACCATTTCCAATGAAGCTCGTTCGTATTGCTCAGAAGCATCGTATTATAGCGTTCACGAAGCTCCAATAGCAAACGCAACTTATTTTCCGGGACGTCTCCCAACATGGCGATCCATGCCGTGTCGATTTGTTCGTCCGTCAGAGGCTTTCCCGATAAGGCACGAATATCATCGCGAAACTGTTCCACCGAAATCGTTCCCAACTCTAATCGCTCAAACAAGTCCTTATGTTGATAGTTATTCGTGATCTGTTCCCGGATATTCTCCACGCCCAGATTCTCGAAAGCCTCGATACAACGGTTGCGAGTCAGGTTAATAAGCACACCGCCCAAGTCTATAATCAAGTTCTTTATGCCTTCCATATCATTTCTTTTTATACCAGCTACGACGTCTGCGATGTCGTCTTTTCTGTTGATAACGATTGATCCGCTTGTAAACGACCCAGACAAACAACAAGCCGAAAACAGCGAATATCAATATAACAATCCAAGAGTTAAGATTGTCACCTTTTACCCGGCTCCACATTTCCAGAACCACCTCCGTCTCGTTCCCGAAATCACGGATCATGGCACAACGTTCCACGATCTTCCGGTCCGGATATTGAGCCGGGTCTATCTGGATACGCTCCGCTCCCGGTCCGAAGAAATAACTTACGTCCGAGAACTCGGTCCGCGTCGTATCGATCTTTTCCGCCAATATTTCCGGGGTAGCCACGGTGCTGACATATCCGGTCACTTCCATATTACGGCTGACGATGTCCGGACGGCATAGATAGTCCATAAAATAACTGGCGGCCTTCACGTTGCGAGCGTATTTAGGGATCGCCCAACCATCGTACCAGATATTACTACCCTCCAAAGGAACCTCATACCCCAGATCTACGCCTACGGCACTCGCCTCTTCCATGGCCCAGACCGCATCGCCGCTCCAAGTGAAATTCAGCCACGCCTTTCCTTTCGTCATCATCTCCTTACCGAAATCGGCCTCCCAACCGGCGATATTCGGTTTCATTTTCTTTAAGTATTCCTCGGCGATAGCGATCATTTCCGGGGAGCTATCGTTCATCAATTGCTCCACCGTGATCGTACCATTCGCCAATTCCCTCGCATGGGCGTATATGATAGCGGTTCCATAAGCGTCACGATAACTATCCTTCATCAAGATCTTATTCCTGAAACGAGGGTCCCAAAGGCATTTCCACGACATTACCTCGTCCCTCGAGACATCGGCTTTATTATACAACAGGCCGGCGGTTCCCCACATATAAGGAACCACGTAGTCGGTAGTCTTACGGCCCGGCTGACTTAACTTATTCAGTTCCTCTTGGATATAGGGAGAGACATTGTCGATATAATCCGGTGTCTTCCCGAAATTACGGTCGATCGGTAGCAAGAGATTTTTCCGCAGCATGCGCTCAAGGATATACTCCGAAGGGCAAATCAAGTCGAAATCCTCATGTCCCCGCTCGATCTTGGTCAACATGATCTCGTTGATATCAAAGACCTGATAGATAATCCGGACTTCCTCACCCGTCTGTTCCTTATACCATTTCGGGAAATCCGTCAGGACGTCCTCGTCGATATAATCTCCCCAGTTATAAATCTTCAAGATCTTGCTTCTCTCCTCGTCCGAGCGCCCGCAAGAAGTGAACAGCCCCATAAGCAGGGCCAAAACAGACAGAATCGATATAAATTTCTTCATTTTCATTTACGCTCGCTTCGCTTTCTCAGCACGTTTATTTATAACAATCAACAATACTAACACGGTTACGAATATAATCGTTGAGAGGGGACGCAGTTCCGGGGTCAAACCTCCTTTCCGGGCATCCGCGTAGATAAAGGTGGAAAGGGTTTCCAAGCCCTCATTACCAATCGTAAATATGGTCACGGCGAAATCGTCGATAGAGAGCGTGAAGGCAAGGATAAAGCCACTGATCATACCCGGACGGATTTCCGGGAAGATCACCTTCCGCAAGGCCTGAAACGGAGTCGCCCCCAAATCCAACGCCGCCTCGTAGATATTCTGGTTCATTTGTTTCAAGCGGGGCATGACGCTTAATACCACATACGGCGTACAGAACGTGATATGCGCCAGCACGACCGTCGTCAAACCTTGAGAGATCCCTAAGCTGACAAACAACAGGAACAAGGAAATACCGGTAATGATATCCGGATTCAACATCGGGATGTTATTGACAAAACTCACGGCATTGCGGGCCCTTGCCTTCAAATTAAAGATCCCGATAGCGGCTACGCTCCCCAACAAGGTAGATACCGTAGCGGCTATCATGGCGATAGCGAACGTATTCCAAAGTGCGCTGACCAACGAATGTTGTACGTTGCCGGCAAAAAGAGAGCTATATAATTTCGTGGAGAACCCGGTCCAGTTACCCAGTACTTTCGCCTCCGTAAATGAGAAGATCATGATAATCAAGATCGGCGAGTAGAGCAATAATAACAAAGCCCATAGATATCCCTTAGCTAAATATTTCACCATCAGATAAGCCCTCCCTCATTCGCCGAATCACTGCTCTCATTGCTGAACAATCCCGTGATTCCGATTAATAACAACATGATAAGAGAAAGCGCCGCCCCGTAGTTCCACATACCGTTATTGATATTCTCCTGTATGGTCGTACCGAAGAGCTTGATATTGTTCATCGTCAACAACTCGGCGATGGCAAACGTAGAGATGGTCGGCATAAACACCATCATGATACCGCTCATCACTCCCGGCATCGATAGTGGGAATACGGCCTTGATAAATACCTGCGACGGATTCGCCCCCAAGTCTTGCGCCGCCTCTATCAAGCTGTGATCCATTTTCTGGAGTGTATTATAAATCGGGTAGATCATAAAGGGCAGGAAGTTGTACACCATACCAAAGATCAAGGCCCCCTCTCCCAGCGGGAAATTCAAGAAATCGAACAAAGCCACGGTAGCCAACGTACGGATCAAGATATTGACCCACATCGGAAGGATAAACAAAACGACCATCGTACGGGAAGTATTAAATCGGGCTTGGCTCAATATCCAAGCGGCCGGATATCCCAGCAGCAGACAAAGAATGGTCGTTATCAAAGCGATCCCGACTGAATACACGAAGGTGTTTATCGCCTCGGGATGGATCATAAACTTACGGAAATTGGCGAAGGTAAACATCCCTTCGTCATTCGTAAAGGCGTAATACACGATCAAGAGGAGCGGTATCACGACAAAGATGGCCAAGAACAGGACATAAGGAATGGTCCAGTTCCTTCGTCTCATAAAAAATGCAGAAAACGTATTGATCACTTCCTTCCCTTTTTAAGCATGAATAATTCGAATTTTATCCGGGGCGATCGTTATGCCGACATGGTCTCCATCATCCCATACATCGTTGGTATCGACAAAGATGTCCTCGTCCCAATCCGTAAACACGGTCAGATGATAATGGTTGCCTTTGTAGAGGATAAATTTCACCTCTCCGGTCAGGCGACCGTCTTCCTCGTTATCCTCCAAGATCACATCTTTAAAATCGATCTCGACTTTCACAGGCGTATTTGGCTCTATATCGGTTACTTCCTTGCATTCGAACGTACAGCCTAGGAATTCCACATGCGTAGCGTCGATGAGCTTTCCCTCGAAGGTATTGCAAATACGCTCTTTCTTCATTACATGGATATCGAAAGGCTTGATAAGAAGCCCGACCTCGCTACCCGCCTCGAACGGGTGGTAATCCTGTACCATAAACTCGTATCCGTTCGGGGTTTGCACCATCATCTCATAATGCACGCCCTTAAAGATGGAGGAGGTTACCGTACCCGTCAGCATCGCCGCCTCCGACGGCTCGAAGATGTAAATATCCTCGGGGCGCAACACGACATCTACCGGCATTTGCTCCCCGAATCCCTCATCCACGCACTCGAACTCATGACCGGCGAAAGAGACTTGCTTATCCTTGATCATCGTTCCGTTCAAGATGTTACTCTCACCGATGAAATCAGCGACGAACGAATTGACCGGCTCGTTATAAATATCGATCGGGGTACCGATTTGCTGGATCTTTCCCTCGCTCATGACAACGATCGTGTCGCTCAGCGTCAGCGCTTCCTCTTGGTCGTGTGTCACGTACACGAACGTAATGCCTAAGGACTTATGCATCTCTTTCAATTCCATTTGCATGTCCTTGCGCATCTTCAAGTCCAAGGCCGCCAACGGCTCATCCAGCAATAACACCTCCGGCTCATTCACGATAGCGCGAGCGATCGCCACCCGTTGCTGTTGGCCACCGGAAAGGGAATCGACATCCCGATCCTCATAGTCTGTCAACCCTACCATTTTCAACGCCTGTTTCACTTTCTTCTCGATCGTGGCGGAAGGAAGTTTCTTCAGCTTCAGGCCAAAGGCGATATTATTGTACACATTCAGATGTGGAAATAAAGCATATTTTTGGAATACCGTATTTACGGGACGTTTATGCGGCGGCGTCTGCGTAATCTCCTTCCCGGACATCGTGATAACGCCCTCGGAGGCCGTCTGGAAGCCGGCTATCAAACGCAACAGGGTAGTCTTTCCGCAACCGGAAGGCCCCAAAATGGTTACAAACTCGCCCTTGCGGACCTGTAAATTTACATCATTCAGCACGGCCTTCTCGCCAAAATACTTCGATACGTGCTCCACGCTGATAATGCGATCCGATTTTCGTATTGACATTCTCGCTTGATCTAATTAGAATTAAACAATCATGAACAATGTTCTTATTTATTTTTGCGCGAATGTACAGATTTTAATAAGGCCGGGCACTATCGTTTTTACAAAATCTGACCTTACACCGGATGAGAAGCGTCGCATTTCTCCAAGATTCGACCGCGCACCCGATGTAAGCCCCGTATTTCTCCAAGATTCGACCACGCACCCGGCGCGAGGTCCAATATTTCTCCAAGATTCGACCGCACACCCGACGCGAGCCCCGTATTTTTCCAAGATTCGACCGCGCACCCGGCGCGAGGTCCCGCATTTCTCCAAGATTCGACCGCGCACTCGACGCGGGCGGGATATTTGGGAAATATTCAATCCACGTATATCCGGTAGCTCCCCGATCTCAATCGGTACACAGCCTTCCCATCCTTCAACCCCACGGACGTGATACCCTCCTGCCCTTTCTCCATACGAACGGACTTCTCCGATTTAGCGGGCAGATATAAAATAGCCGTCGTATTAGCGGGGATGGTTGCCTCGTATATATAGCCCCTCTTTTGGATTTGCCATCCACTCTCGATACGGCCATAGGCGGAATCGTAATGACCCCGGATGAACGAGAAGGTTCCGCCGATACGGGGTTGAAGGATGATGTGCTTATAGGCGGGTTGTTCCTCATCCCGCTGGATACCCAAGGTATAAGCTATCATCCACTCCTCGATAGCGCCATACGAATAATGGTTGAAAGAGTTCATATCCACAGGGCCGAAGCCATTTACCAACGTGTAGGAATTCCAACGTTCCCAAATCGTGGTAGCGCCTTGCAGGACAGGGTATAGCCATGAAGGATAGGCGGTTTGCTCAAATAATTTATAGGCGACATCGTCATAACCATTGTCGGATAATACCAAATTCAGGTAAGGCGTACCGATAAAGCCAGTGGTAAGCGTATAATTATGTTTCTTGATATTCTCTACCAGATGCCGGATCGCCAAGGGTTTGTTTTTCTCATTGAACAGATCGAACTGGAGAGGAACCACGTATGAGGTCTGCGTATCCACGATCTTCGCCTCGGTAGCCGCCGTTCCGGGCCACATACCTACTTGCGAATCCTTGCCAAAGATAGATTCCACCGTCGGGGCGAACGTGCGTCCTTCCTCGTTTACGAACAAGTCGTTAAAGGACCTCTTCACGTTCTCGTAGAAAGTACGGAAACGCCTTTGGTCCGCATCCTTCCCTAAACGTTTCGCTACCTGCTCCATAATCAAAGCGTCGTAGGCGGAGTAAGCGGTGTTCGTCAACATGGAATTCGTCGGCTCGATAGCCAGCCAATCGCCGAAACCACCGAAGGGCTGTACATAGCGTACGGCACGACGCTCCAAATAATCCATATAAGCGACCATGGAAGCGTAATGTTGCTCCAGAATACGCACGTCTCCGTATTGTTGATACATTTGCCACGGTACGATCACGCCGGCTTCCATCCATCCCATGGCACCTCCGCCATCCTCCGCGCCGTGAGGCGGGAAACCGACCACGGGTATATAGTTCGCGTAACTACCGTCATCTCCTTGATTATCCCGGACCGAGTAAAGCCAACGGGTGTAAAACGGATCGACATTCATATTATAAGTAGCCGTACGAGCGAATACCTGCGCATCCCCTGTCCAGCCCATACGCTCATCCCGTTGCGGACAATCGGTCGGAACCGACAGGAAATTACCCCGTTGGCCCCAGATGATGTTATTAAACAAACGGTTGACACGCTCGTCCGACGTCTCATAACCGCTCGTCCGCGCACCGATAGATTCCAGCACGATCCCTTTCACCGCCTCCAAGGGTAACGGCCTCTCCAACCCGTGAATCTCCACGTAACGGAAACCATGGAACGTAAAGCGAGGCTCATACGTCTCACCCGCCGCATCCCCTTTCAAGATATAACGATCCGTGGAAAGGGCGCTCCGGTAATTATCCGTATAGACTTGCCCTTTCTTCTCCTTATACATCGCGATCGTGTACGGGGCGACCGGCTCGGTAGGGATCGTTTCCGGATAATTCATCTCCCCGAAACGGATCGTGATTTCCTGTCCGGCCTTTCCCTTGAAAGTCAGACGGGGAACACCGACCATATTCTGCCCCATATCATAGACATAGACGCCGGGAATAGGCTCTACCATGGACTGAGCGGTCAGGGTCACATTATTTTGTATCGGGCTGCCTACATATCCTTGGATCTCCACATTTACCGGAGGAGCGGCGAATAAGGTCGCCGGTTTCCATGACGAGTCATCAAAACCCGGAGCATCCCAGCCGTTCACCTCTTTCCGGGCATCATATTCCTCTCCATTCTGAAGGCCGTTAAAAGTGATCGGTCCCCGGTCATAACATTTCCAGCTATCATTCGTAACGATCGTCTCACGAGTACCGTCGGCATACTCGATCACGATCTTTCCCAATAAGGACTGGCGGGTTCCGTATTGATCCTGCCAACCGGTAAGGAAACCGCTATGCTCGCTCCACCATCCGGCGCCCAACATCGCCCCGATACCATTATCGCCCGGTCGTAGCAAATCCGTTATATCATACGTATTATACATGATACGGTAACGGTAATCCGTCCAACCCGGATTCAGATAATCCTTTCCAACCTTCTGCCCGTTCACCGAGAACTCGTAGACACCCCTAGCGGTAGCATATAAACGGGCGCTCTTGACCGATTTCTCTATCTTTATCGCTTTCCGGAGCATGGGAGCGGATACGTTCTCGCCCGGATACCAGACATTGAGCTTTCCCTCCCCTTTCTCCACATAAGTCTCGGCAGGATCGTACAGAAGCGTATTCCACGTATCCTCGCTGATACACAAGTTGGAGAATGTAGCGGTCTGCCCTTTAGGTTGCAGGAAACCGATCGCGTACAAACGGCAATGATAAACCAACTCTCCATCCGGATAAGGATACACGGTGAAAGCCCCTTCCTTGCCTCCCCAGAAATCACCACGGCTCTTCCGTTCTTTCTCCTCGGGAGTCAAAGAGGAATTCACCAAGGTCTTTCCATCGATCTCTATATCCACGAAATATTTCAAGGCATATTGGGCCGTCGTCACCTTCAACCGGATATGATGCGCCTTATGCTTATCCGAGGCTGGGATGATGGAGGCCAGACTCTCCGAGGCGTCTTGCGTCGTTTTTCCATCCGTGGTATGGCGTAGAATGAAACGGGCGTCCCCCGAACCATTCAAGTCCAGTTCAGCAGACACATAATTATCAGCGTCCCTCGCCCCAAAGACAAATGCGGCTTTATCATTACCCTCGGCCACCCGCACATCATAGTCGATCACATAATGCGAGCGATATTTGGAGAGTTGTGTCTCCGACGAGCCGATCCAACGGGCGCCACTCCATCCGGAACCCAGAAGACCGGTCTCGAACCACGCAGGCTCGGTGGAGGTAATTTCCGTTCCCGATTCATCCCATACGGAAACTTTCCAATAATAGCGAGTGGAAGGTTGTAATGCTTTTCCTTGATAAACTACGCCGACCGATTCCCCGGAAAGAACCTTTCCCGAATCATAGATATAACGCCCGGCAGCCAATTGCTCCGGACTATCGGCCACCCATAACCGATAAGCCTGCCCACAGGCCCCATAGCGATCGGACTCCATCTGCCAGTTAAAACGTGGCTGACTGACATCAATTCCCAGTGGATTGGTTTGATACTCAACCTGTAGGTTCTTCAATACGGTAACCGCACCCAGAGGTAGCCATCCGGCCAGCAACCCTAAGATTATAGACAAAATACATCGTGTGCTCTTCATAATACAAAGAATTAAAATGATAACGGTACAAAAATATCCATTATCATCTTAACTCTTTGTTTCATTTTTGGGAGAAGATGTAGCAGTTTTGACACTACTCAATCTTTCCTACCATCTTGGACGGGTCTACCCAACGATCAAACTCCTCGGCGGTCACATAACCGGACTCGATAGCCGCCTCCCGCAAAGTCTTATTTTCTTGATAGGCTTTCTGGGCGATAGCGGCGGCCTTGTAATATCCTATTTTCGGATTCAAGGCGGTAACCAGCATTAAGGAGCTATCCAGATGGCGTTTGATGTTTTCGTTCACCGGGGTAATGCCTTTTACGCAACGTTCGCTGAAATTCAGGCAACCGTCACCGATCAAGCGGGCGCTTTGCAAGAAGTTCGAGATAATAACCGGCTTAAATACGTTCAACTCGAACTGCCCGTTGGAGCCGGCTATCGAGATTGTCACGTCGTTACCCATTACTTGAGCGGCGATCATCGTCAATGACTCGCATTGCGTAGGATTCACCTTTCCCGGCATGATGGAGGAACCCGGCTCGTTCTCCGGCAAATGGATCTCACCGATACCGGCACGAGGACCTGAGCCCAACATTCGTATATCGTTCGCGATCTTCATTAAGCTGACCGCTACGGATTTCAAGGCTCCATGCGCCTCAACCAAGGCATCATGGGTAGCTAGGGCCTCGAATTTATTCGGAGCGGTTACAAAAGGAAGCCCAGTCAACTCTGATATCTTCTTAGCGACACACTTGTCATAATTGACCGGGGCGTTAATACCGGTCCCAACCGCCGTACCTCCTAAAGCCAATTCGGAGATATGCGATAGGGAATCCTTTACTTTCCGTATACCATATTCTAATTGAGCCGCATAGCCACTGAACTCTTGCCCCAATGTCAATGGAGTGGCATCCATAGAATGAGTCCTCCCGATCTTCACGATCTTCATGAACTCCTCACTTTTTAGCGCCAACGCACGATACAGACTCTCCAATCCCGGGATCGTCACCTCCGCTATCACCTTATAGGCGGCAATATGCATAGCGGAAGGAAACGTATCATTGGAGGATTGCGATTTATTCACGTCATCGTTCGGAAGCAGCACTTTCTCCTTATCCGTTAGCTTTCCTCCGGTCAACACATGCGCCCGGTTGGCGATCACCTCATTGACATTCATATTCGTCTGGGTCCCGCTCCCCGTTTGCCATACAATCAAGGGGAAGGAGTCATTTAATTTACCCGCCAAGATCTCGTCGCATACCTTACCGATCAACTCGCATTTCTCCGGAGACAAGACACCGGCGTCTTTATTAGCCAAAGCCGCTCCTTTTTTCAAGTAAGCGAACGCCTCTATCACCTCTTCGGGCATCCGGCTAATATCGGTGGCGATCTTGAAATTATTCACGCTCCGTTGTGTTTGCGGCCCATAATAAACGTCCGCCGGCACTTCCACCTCACCTAAGGTATCTTTCTCTATTCTATACTTCATGACACATAAGTTTTATTAATCTCTTCTATGTATAAACTATCTGGATATCGAATTGTTTATGTTACATTCACGAGTATATCATGAAAAGACATTTATCATGGAACAGAATTCAGATCATAGAGAAACGGCTTATTTCGCCTCCGATGTTTTTTAATAGTTTTTCTTCTCGTCAATAATGTATTCGGGACGGGCCTTGATCTCGTCAAAGAGGATACCGACATATTGCCCTAACACGCCGACCGTCAATAACTGTACACCTCCAAAGAAGATAATGGAAGTCATGATAGAAGTCCAGCCAACCTCGGCGTTACTAAAACCATAGATCTTGCCCAACGTGAACCAAACCGCCAAGATTATACCGACCAATACGGATATAAACCCGAGACTCGTCGCCAAACGCAACGGCTTCTTCGAGAAATAAAGCATTGCCGTCGACGCGAATTTCAGCATCTTACTAATCGGATATTTCGTCTCGCCGGCGATACGCGCCTCACGCTCATAATAAAACGGCACTTGGTGGAAGCCCACCCAGCTTATCAAGCCACGGATATATTTTCCCCGTTCCTTAAAACGGTCGAACTCATTCATCACCTTCCGGTCCACTAAACGGAAATCTCCCGTATCCAGCGGGAAATGGACCTCGCTCATATAATTCATCACCCGGTAAAAAGCCTTGGAGGTGAACAGCTTGAAAAGACTCTCCCCTTCCCGTGACTTACGGACGCAATAAACCACGTTAGCATTCTCTCTCTCCTGCACTTCCAGCAGATCCGGAATCAATTCCGGCGGATCCTGCATATCGGCGTCGATGATAATCGCCAAATCAGCGTCACAGTTATTGATACCCGCCGTTACCGCCGGTTGATGACCGAAATTCCGGGAGAAGTGAATCACCTTCACATGAGGATCGGTAGCGGCTATATGATCCAACAAAGAACGTGTCTTATCCTGACTACCATCATTTATATAGATAATCTCCGTAGGGTTCGGCAACTTTACCAAGACCTCTTTCGTACGCCGATACGATTCCTCGATCACGGCTTCCTCGTTGTAACACGGGACTATAACCGCTAACTTCTTCATGCCTTTTAAGCTTTAAAGGTATAAAACTTATTTACTAAAAAATTAATCATCGTATAGAAAGCCATTCCAATCAAGTGGTTGTAGTAATGATCGATCGTAAGTCGGGAATTCAAGATCAGTACCAATCCGTACTGTAAAGCATAACAAATAATGAAAGCGATCGTGAACCGAACCGCCCCTTTCGTCCATCCGGTGGAACTTCCCTTGAAAGTCCATTGCTTGTTCCAGATGAAACTGTTTAATATGCCTGCCACATATCCCGTTAAGTTAGATAAACCTTCCCGGCATCCGAAGAGTTTCATCATCACCCAGATAACGATCATCGTTATCAAGGTATTGCTCAACCCGACTACACCATACTTAATAGCTTGCTTAATCGTCTCCATTCTTATTTATAATCTCGGAAACCTCCTCCGCTGTCAATTCCTTGACATTCGTGATCGTGAAAACATTCGAGAGGAAATCGCCGTATTGGTTACATTCATTGATCACCCGATCCAACGTGGCTTTTATATCCGTACGCACCGGGATCAAGAACACCAACTCCACATACTGCTCACCGATCGTCAAACGCTCGATCTCGCAGTCCGTTTTCGGCAGATAATAAGCGAACTCCCGCTCGATTGTCTGCCGCTGATATTCTTGGAAAGGTTTCTTGCCTTTAGACGTCATCAAGACATAGAAACGCAGCTTCTCCCCTTTTCCTCCCAAGCCGGTCGAGATATAAATTTGTTTCTCGTCGGAGAAATCGGACTCTAAGGAGATACGAGACTCCATCAAAGCCATGTAGGCCCAATCTGTCACTTCCGGGTCCGGATGCTGGGTGTATTCCTCCAACAAGCGGTACGCACGGACGGATTTCGAGGTAGCCAATTGAGATAACAGATATCTCTTCTCGGTCTTGTCCTTGGTTTCCTCCGTCAACAAAGTGTTGTACAGGGTCTCGCACTCATCCTCCGATAAGGGACGGGGAGGCCGGTTTTCCTTCCGTACGTTTTCCGAGTATTTGAAATACTCCATCTGAAGTTCAACCGGCACACGCTGTTCTAGTATATGGAAATGTCCCTCCATCCTACTGAAGGAATCACGGAACTTTTTGAATACATCACCTTCTTCTTTCATAGATCGTCTTTTTTCGTTATTAAACTCCCATAAACAAGAAACAAGAACAAAGGTAATGTTTTTTCCGGAATAAATAAAAATAACGTTATTTAAGCTCCCGCATAAATTAAGAACCCAAGTCCGATCACGAATAAAATAAACATCCCGACATTCAGGCGATTGGAAATGGCTGGCGCTCCCTTGAACTCTTTCCAGATAAGGATGCCCCATAAAGCGGAGACTAGCGTGGCTCCTTGCCCCAATCCGTAAGATATAGCCGCTCCCGCTTTCTCTGACGCTATCATACTGAAAGATTGACCGATACACCAGATAACACCCCCCAATACACCCACGAGGTGCGTACTCATATTTCCCTTAAAATAACCGCATATGGAGACAGGCTTACCTTCCACCGGATGTTTCATTGCCAATGTGTTAAACAAGAAATTACTAACAAATACTCCTATGGCAAAAACAAATACGGCGGTATAAGGCGTCAACTTCCCGGGTGCCGGAGAAGCGAAATTCTCCATATCCATGGAAGCGGCGACAAAACGATAGAAAAAGGCCATGATCACGCCGGCCACAACCGATATAAGGATCCCCTTCCCCGATACTTTCTTGGTACCGACCAAGGCTTTCTTATAAGCCAGGCCATTCAAGATGATGGCGACCGTGATTAAAGCTACACCGATAAAGATATAAGTTGGTTCCCCCTTCGCCGCCCCGAAATAGTTAACCAATACGCCTAGCACCAAGGCTAATCCGATCCCAACCGGAAAAGCAACCGACAATCCGCAAATGGCGATCGCCGCAGACAACAAGATATTGGCAGCATTAAAAATAATACCGCCCAAAAAGGCACTCCCTAAACTAGCGAGGTTCGCTTGCGCCAAATCCGGCAGGAAACTGCGTCCTTCCGTCCCGATGCTACCCAAGGTAAAGCCGGAAATCAGAGAAAAGAGCAAGACACCAATCACGTAGTCCCAATAGAAGAACTCATATCTCCAAGTCTTGGAGGCTAATTTCTGCGTATTCCCCCACGATCCCCAACAAAGCATCGTAACGACACAGAATATGACAGCTAAAGAATAATCTTGTACGATATACATAAAATACTATTTAATAGGTGGTTGATGCATCATATAATTCTCTATCAAGGAAGCGACCTCCGTAGGCGGCATCTTCTCGATCAAACGAAGATCACGGCCATTGGGATTTGCCACCCAATTGTTAGTCCCCTCATCATCTACGACATGAAAGGTACCTCGCTCTACATCGAAATAAGGCTCATAACCTTTTATAGCGACCAATACCGCCGTATGATCCCAGCTCATGCGCCCTTCCGGGTCTCCCTCCGTGAAACAAAGGGCATACGCATCTTTTACAGGACTGTTCTCCACGTTCATTTGCACCAGTTTCTTTCCGGTCAAGATTACGTTCCCGATCTCAAAACCGCTAAAGACAATCTCTGTAGGCCATTCATCCGCTACGACTTTCGAGGCAGGGACATCGCAATACACATTAAATTCTTTTCCTTCCGGAAACAGGCCCGCCATAGAAACCAAACGTTTCACTTTCTTGGCGACTAATTCCTTTCCGGAGAGATCGCTATATTCATCAGCTCCCGATTGAAGCAAGTCCCTTAAATTAGAGAAGAAACCAATCGTACAAATAACAACGCTGGTATCCGGTTGTTCGCTCAGAATCTTACGATACACCTTCAGAGCATCCGGAGCGTCGGAAGTCTTCGCCGTATGATGCGGATAGTTAGCGGGTAACTCGTCTGTCCACTTCGTTTTATGCCAAGTAGTCAAGGAAGCCCCCGGTTCGCTCTTTGGTGCCCCTACCGGTATGTCCGGACGGTTGAAATAAGTATTCAACACCTCAATACAAGGTATCACCCGCTCATCATGGTTGGAGGAAAGAGTCGCAAGGATATTTACCTGACCGCTATCCGCCAAGGCATGCATCAAGGCCATAGCGCCCACATCATCATAGTCCGGACCTAAATCAGTATCTAGAATAAGATTTACCGGTTGAGGCTTATCGGTTTGAGGAATATTTTTCGACACATTTCCCTTACAGGAAATCAACAAGGCAAATAAACCCATCAGAAACAATGATTTCTTCATAATCTTTATAATTTTATTGGTGAACAATCTCTTTCGGAGCATCCGAGTAAATCAGTATCTCGCTGAAATGAACGGAGACATCATTACGTGGATTTAGCCATTTAAACGTAGCCGTATGTTTTCCCTTGGGCAGCTGATACTTCCAGAACAGGTCGTTCCTACGAGTCGTATAGGATGCCGGAAGGTTCGCCGTCTCAACCAGCTCCCCATCTAGGTACATCTCTACTTTCGCTACGTATTTATCATCTTTAGCGTTCACAAAGCCTTTGAATACGGCGCCTGTTCCTTCAAAAGGCAATTCTCCTACATCGGGCAAATTCTTATTAACCGCCACTTTCTCTATCGGATACATACCCTCGAAAGCCTTCTCGTAACGAACGGCTACAGGTTGCTGGCATTTGATCGTCACCTCGTCACCTGAAACGGAACCGCCGTTGCGCTCTATCACTTGCAACGCTTGATCGAAGCCCATTTGGTAAGTCTTATTCAATGAGATGGTCGTATAGGCAAAATCCATATTCTCCACTTCTCTCAAGTTCTTCATCCAATAATCCGGTATATGGCTATAACCAAGGATTGTTCCTAAGATACCACCCGCGGAGGCTGGGTTGCAATCCGAGTCTTGTCCGCAACGGGTAGAGATATCCAATGTTTTATAGAAATCTCCCTCACCATAAAGCAAGCCGATAAGAATGTATGCGCTATTGATCACGGCATCGATATTGAACGGAACAAAAACACCATCCGGACAACCAATATCCGAGCTCCATTTCTTCTCACATTCAAACCAAGTGCGTTTCCAATCGTCCGGATATTCCTTATGCCAGCGGATCACATCGCTCATACATTTATAATAGATACTTTGCTCCGGTATCGTCTTCAATGCCTCGGTCACGATAAACTCGATATCATCCGAGATAAACGATAACGAATACATCGCCCCGACATACACACCGCCGTACCAACCATCTCCATAATTCATGATATGCCCGATCTTATCAGAAATCTCGGAAGCCGTATTCGGCATACCCGGCGACATCAGTCCGGCATAGTCCGCCTCGATCTGATAATCAAGATCATCCGCATGCGGGTTATTCAGCCAATGACCGGATGCCGGAGGCATGATCCCTTGTAAAATATTATAACGTGCCGACTGGTTAGCATGCCACAACGTATATCCTGCCGTAGCGAACGCCATGGCGAATGAGTCTACAGGAGCATCCAATCCCAACCGGTCAAAGACATCCACGAACGTAAGGTCCATATAAACATCATCGTATAATCCGGGAACATTCTCGTACCACCACTTGATATACCCGTCCGGCCATACGATCGGTACGTATTCCTGAATCATCGTTCCGTTATATTTGAACTCCGTCGGACCGCCATACGTACAGCCTATGGTTTGTCCGGCCCAACCTCCCTTAATCTTATCCATCAACTTTTCTTTACTAATCGTAAACTCAGCGGGAACCGTCGTTTGATCCTTTGCCGAGGGTTGTTGGGAACATGAGGTCGCCCCTATAAATAAAGAGGCTCCCGCTATCATCGCAAATACTGTTTGTTTCATACTATTAGATTGTTTTTATAGATTAATCAAAAATATCCACCTCATTCCGATAAGGAGCGGAAGATTGCGCTCCCACACGAGTCACGGAAATGGCGGAAGCTTTGCAAGCGAATCTCACGGCTTCCCTTAAATCCCGCCCCTCGGCCAAAGCAACCGTTAAAGCACCGTTGAAAATATCCCCGGCCGCAGTAGTATCAACGGCTTCCACTTTTATCGCAGGAACCATATCTACCATGGAATCACAGTAAATCAAAGCTCCTTTTGAACCTAAAGTAATGATTACGTTCTGTACCCCCATCTCCATTATAACTCGCGCAGCCTTCTCCGCGGAAACCTCATCCGTGATCTTCACGCCAGAGATCATCTCTGCCTCTGTCTCATTCGGGGTAATCATATACAGATGCCGGAGTAACGTAGCCGACAAAGTTTGAGCTGGAGCCGGATTTAGTATTACTCGCTTATTTTTCTTCCAAGCTGTCTTTGCGACAAACTCAACAGTATCCATCGGTATTTCTAACTGCATTAATATCAACTCGGCTTGTTCTATAGCTTCCTCTGCCTTCGCTAAATCTGTTGGCAGTAAATTCGCATTTGCCCCAGAAGCCACAACAATACAATTCTCAGCATGGGCATCTACCGTAATCAACGCTACACCGGAAGGATTCTTTGAATCTGAGAAAATATAAGAAGTATCTATGCCTTCTTCTTCAAATAATTGCTGAGACTGATGTCCAAATATGTCACTACCTGTTTTACAAATAAATGAAACCTGTCCCCCTAACCGCGCAACAGCAACCGCTTGATTCGCTCCTTTCCCACCCGGGTTCATAAAAAATGTTCCGCCTAATACCGTCTCTCCCGGACGAGGGAGATGATTCGTCTTTATGACCATATCGGTATTGCTACTTCCAACAACCAATATATTATGATTCCGTAAGTCTTTCATGCTTTTCTCTTATTAATCATTCGTTTAACAAAAATATCATATATTCCGCTTGGTACACCAGATTTCATGTTAATTTAAATTCATTCACCGATGTCGCAAATATAAAAAGATCCAAAATATAAAAATCATCAATTAATCTTCATCGTAGATAAACCCAAATCGATATATTTGCATCATACAATTTCTCATATTCACTATATATCAAACACTTGATAACATCAAAAGTCCATGAATAACACATACATATTATTAATGCTTGTCAACACCTTGACAAAAGCTGAGAAAAGATATTTCCATCTTTGCGCAAACCTTCAAAACGGTGATAAGGTATACCTCACCCTTTTTAATCTAATAGACGCTAATACGTCTCCCGAACAGCTGTATACACGCTTTTGTCAGATTCAAGACGGGAAGAGTTTCGAGACCGCAGTCAAACATTTATATCGGGTACTTCTAGAATGTTTAGTTAGACTAAGAGAAAAACAGGATGTCCAAACAAGAATTTTCAATTATATATCAAAGGCTGGCGTATTATTCGAACGAGAAATATTTGATGAAGCTTTCATTGAATTAGATAAAGCAAAAAAATTAGCGATCACTTATGAAAATGATTCCTTGCTTTTATTGATTCGGAGAACGGAACTGAAATACTTAAGCGCTCTTGATTTTAAAACAATCTCAGAAAAGCAGCTGGTAAACAAGCAAATGAAAATCAATGAAGTATTAAAATACGCAAGAACCCTTAATCAACATACACAGCTATACGATATTCTTAAACACCGTTTAATTAACAAAGGCTATATCCGTTCCGACAAACAAAAAGAGGATTTAAACGATCTCGTATTGAGCGAACTCCATTTAATCGCAAACAATTCCTACCAAGGATTCGAAGCGCAAAAGTTACATTTGCTATTCCAAGCCACTTATTATCTTAACTCCGGCAATTATAAATCGGCTATCCGATATTACCAAGAGCTTATCAACTTATTTAACGACAACCAACATTTAATATTAAATCCTCCTATCTACTATTTAAGTGCCATACAAGGTATTTTAGACAGTTTATGTATTGCCGGATTATATCATGAAACTCCCTTTTTCCTTTCTAAACTAGAAGAATTAACACAAAATGAGTACTCCACTGAATTCATCTTACATCTGAAAACCTTGATATATATCTACAAATCCAATAGCTTATTACAAGCCGGAAACTTTGAACAGGCCTTAGAGCTAAGGGATAAGCAAGAAAATGAATTACTAAAAAAAGTAACATCATTAGGACTTGAGTCTCAATTACGGTTATATCTAAGCTTCGCTGTATTAGGCATGTATACGAAAGATTATGTACAAGCTCGCAAATACATGAAAAAGATATTTAGTTTGGGAAAGTTATTTTGCGCATTTCCTTCTTACAAGATAGCAAGATTGGTAAATCTTTTACTCCAAGCAGAATTAGGCAATTATGATTTCTTTGAGAACGAAATTATTTCCATCAAAAGAAACATCCGCTTCGAGAAACAGACTTATATCACAGAAAAGTTAATATTCAAGTTTATACAGGGCTATCCGCTTCCATCATACGAGAAAGCTAGAAATAAACGCTGGCTACAATACCAAAAAGACATTCAAAAAATCGAACAAGATAAATATGAACGCCAACTTTTAAAGACATTTGATGTCCTTGCTTGGATTGAGAGTAAATTAACCCAACGGTCGCTGGCAGATATTTTTGCAGAAAAAGCTCACTGATAGATTAATGCCAGAGCAAGTCATGACGTATGTAAAACCCGGCTTTCCATAATACCACTCATCTGCTGCAACGCCCAATCCACCAAGCCTTGGATATGGGGAATAAGACTTAATCCTCTTTCCGTTAAGCAGTATTCTACTCGGGGAGGAACTTCCGCATAGACCTTTCGTTCGATCAGACCATCCGATTCCAACGTGCGCAAGGTTACGGTCAGCATACGTTGCGATACATCCGCAATGGTTTTATGGATATCACTAAAACGCATGGTACCGTTAGCACTTAAAGTGATAAGCACTAGCATAGACCATTTATCTCCTAGCCGGCTCAATACGTCTCTTACGGGGCAATTCCCTGTCGGATGAAAGTTTTTCATTTTTTAACCTTTTCTATTTACTTGAATCTCAACAATGGTTACATCCATGTAAGTTCCTTATTTATAAGTGCCTTCTTGTTTTCTCTAAAAAAGGGGCTTACTTTTACGCCACAAAAGTAATAAACTTACGAAAAATAACTATTGTATCACTTAATAATTTACGATTATGGCAAAGAAAGTAGCAGTTTTAGCGGTAAATCCAGTAAATGGATTTGGTTTGTTCCAATATTTGGAATCATTTTTCGAGAATGGCATTACTTATAAAGTATATGCGGTAGCCGATTCAAAAGAGATCAAAACGAACTCTGGCATAGCTTTGACAGTAGACGATGTGATCGCTAATTTAAAAGGGCATGAAGATGAATACGACGCAATGGTATTCGCTTGTGGCGATGCGGTTCCTGTTTTCCAGCAGAACGCTAGCAAACAATACAATATCGATCTAATGGATGTGATTAAGAATTTCGGGGAAAAGGGTAAAATTATGATTGGACATTGCGCTGCCGCTATGCTCTTCGACTTCACCGGAATCACGGAAGGAAAGAAGCTAGCGGTACATCCGTTGGCTAAGCCTGCCATTAGCAAAGGACAAGCAACAGATGAGGATTCCGTAGTCGATGGCAATTTCTTTACAGCGAAAGAAGAACATTATATCTGTACTATGATGCCTCAAGTTTTGGAGGCCTTGAAGAAATAAGTTCTAAGTATCTTAGCTTCATCAGCAAAGTATCTTAAGTTCGTCGGCAAAGTATCTTAGGTTACTTTGCCGATGAAGTTAACTTCGTTGCCGATGTAAGTTGCCTATAACATATCCACCGGATTCTCATTCGCCGCCCTCCAACTTTGGAACGTGACCACTCCTACCGTCAGGATACTGATCCCTAGCAATGCGACAAAATAAATCAAATAACCGACAGGGGCTTTCTCCATAAAATTACTGGCCCATCTCTCCATAAAATAATAGGAAACTGGAATCGAGATAACAAAACTAATGAGCAAGACCTTTAAATAGACTTTATTCAAACGATATAGTATCTCACTCACGAAAGATCCATACACCCGCCTTATACCAATTTCTCGCCGCTGATAGTGGACATCAAACAATACCAGACTTAAAATACCTGCCAATGCCATCCAGATAGATAAAACACTGGATAAAATAACCCGGTCGCCAAACTGGATTTCTTTTTCATACAGATGCCGGGAGAATGTATCGCAAAACTCAAAATCAGGTAAACATGAAGGGGAAAGTTCGTTGAGCATATTCCTAATATAAAGTAAAACATTCCCTTTATCAGCCCCCGGCATCAACTTTATATAAGCGTAAGGCATATATAATTCTTCATTCGTCACAAAAGCGACAGGATAAGTAGCTAGCGACTCCGATGCTTTATGTGTGGAAGCGATCACCACCTCATCCGTAAATCCTAATACCCGGGCATCATTCCCCCAAAAGGTTTTCATACGGTCACCCACATGAAGGTTTAATTGCCTTTTCGCTTTTTGGTCAAAAACCAAAAGTAACTCTTTATTCCTCCCATCTTCCATCCTTGAGACACGTCCCTCGTTCGCGGTAATATCCATAAGGGATAAAAAATTAGGTGATACATTCAAATAATAAAAATAAATAGTCTCTCCATTAAACTCTGCGGCCCCGCCACGATTCTCATTAGTCGCTCCTATCTTACTAGCGGCGAAAGCCACATCCTCAATTCCCGCATAATCACGCAAACGGTTGGTAAAATTCTCTTTATATTTCTCGGTTATCTCCTTATTCAATTCTACGACAACTACATTATCATTCCCGAAACCAAAGGAATGACTCCGCATTGTCTCTATCTGCTTATAAATAAACAGTGACAGGACGATCAATATAATTGAAACCGTATACTGAAAACCAACCAGACATTCCCGCATTCTTTTTCCCTTTGGAGACAAACCGAAAGAACCGTTCAGCACGATTCGCTGAGGAATAGAAGTCGCATAAATAGCCGGATATGCACCGGCCAATAGTCCCGCACACAAAGCCATAAATAATCCACCCCAAAAAACTATTCCCTTCATATGAAAGCCTCCTCCAATGCAACCTTCATAAACCAATAACAGCAACAAGGATATAGCATAAGACAATAACGCAAAAAGAAAAGACTCCAACCAAAGAAATCCACGCAACCACCGTACCGAGTCCCCTAGAATTTTGCGGATGTTAATACTTTTTATTCTTGCCGGAACCAATGCCATTGTAAAGTTTATAAAATTAATCACTGCTATCAATACCACTAGAAACGAGGCGCTAAACAACAAATCCGTTTGTCTTTTATTCCCTGATTTTATGTAAGTAACGCTATTCATATCATTCATATAATAAATATCGCATAAATTCACCAAACGAGTCTGTACCTCTTGGAGCCTCTCGTATTGCTTGAAGGGGAATGCTTGGTTAAACTGGGAGCAAATGAGATCTTTTTGTGACGGATCATCTAAAAGGACATAACAAAGGAAAATCCAGTTATCCCAATCATCCATACAATAAGTCGACGATAAAGAAGTATAAATGGCATTATTCAATTGTGTGTTTTCCGGGAAATCTTTATAAACTCCTCCTACGACTAGTGATTTCCGTTCCTTGCTCCAAATCTCTTCTTCCGCAAGCAACTCCTTACCAATAGCCGATGACTCGCCAAATATCTTCCGTGCCATACTCTCCGGCAAAAGGCATTTCTCCGGATCATCTAAGCAATCCAGTGAACCTTCCACCAATTGGAAGTCAAATATAGAAACGATCCCCGGAGTACAGGTTATCACCGGTTCCTTATAACCTTTGAGAATCTCGTCCCTCCTGATCGTAAAATAAACTTCCCCTACGTAAGGATTTATGATCGTACTTTCCAATATATGTGGAGAAGACGAGGCGAACGCTTGGGCAAAAGGCAGGATTTGCGTAGGCCATTGACTTTTACTTGTCACACAATCCAATCGATAAATAGCCTCGGCTTTCGAGTGTATTTTATCAAAAGTTCGTTCGGATTCCGTACGGATAGCTACGCTATCAAATAAAGTAAAGGCGATAACGAGGCCGCATATATTTAGTGTTGCCGCCATTTTATTTACCTTCAACGTGATAATAAAATTTCGATATATAGAGTTCATGATACGCTTGTTTTTCGTATATAATAAATTGACACAATTCTCCCCTATACCCTTAAAGACAGGGCATAATCATGTCTAATCCAGCATACGACAAAGCACATAGCAAGAGTATCGTTCTTGCCAAAAGACGGATTTTAATCGAACATAACTTACCCTCCGTTCGTAAAACAACAAAGCTACCGACAGGGTAAACAAAGCGAGGAAAAAAGTCAATGAGGCAATAAGAAACAAAAGCTTCTCCCCAAAAGCGGGGAAAGACGTCAAAGGAGTTATGATTTCTTGAAAAGAGATGAAAGCAGCCGGCTCTTTATTCGCTATTGAAAATAAAGATGTAGAAGCACACACCCGTACCTCCTTTTGGGAGAAAGAATCGTTGGCGACCACAGTCAATGCGGCAAAAACGACCATGCACAAAAACATTGCCCTTAACCATTTCATAACAAGAACAAAATTGATCAAAGGCAAATGTATGGATTTTCACTCAATAAATCCAAACAATAAGCATGCAAATAACACGAATATGTAAATCATTGATTATCATCATCCTTAAAAACATGATTATATTTCTGAAAAAACACGTACATGTTTTCCACAAAAGTCGTACATGTTTTTCGGAAAACACGTACACGTTTTTACCGGATCATACGACAGAAGACAAGAACAAATATAGAAATAGACAATAACCCTCCTTATTATGATGAGAATTTCCCTCATCAGTACCGTGTAAGTTTGAGACTATATCAAAACCCAAGCCCCAACTCAAAGGCGAACCGGAAACTATCCGTCGAGCCGAACCAAGAATATTTAGTGGTGAACTTATTCAAGAAAGTAAGCCAAATCCCGCCACCATAGGAAGTATGCCAACTATGGGAACGCTCACCGGGAAACCAGACCCTACCATAATCAAAGCCCGCGAATAGACCATATTTTAAGGGAGTGAACGGATTCTTTAGTTTTCCCATGTCCAAGCGTAAATCCGAGTATTGGTAAAAGGATTGCTTTCCGATAAAACGGTTATCACGAAATCCCCTTAAATCAATCGTGGCGGCTTGATAGAACTCATAGTCATTATCGAATAATACCGTCCCCTTCATCAAGGAGGCCCAAGTAAAACGATCCGAGAACCGTACGTTCCATGAAAGGCTTCCCTGCGCATAGGGGAAATTACGCTCCGGCTCTTTCAAATTCATTTTCCATCCGGCCGTCCATTCGGTTTCCAATAGGGGAAGCCACGAATAAGGCTGTTTCGTTATCCGGTAAGTAGCCCCAAGACCCACGAAATAATTCGTACGGAAAATAGGATGATCTTCTCCATAAACCGTATAAATATATCGATCATCCGTACGTTTAGCCTTATACATATCCAAAGAGCCAAAGAATGTCACCACCTCTTCCTTCCTCAAATCCATCTCGAAGGATGGATTAAGCATATACGTCCGGAGCTTCACCCGGTTATAATTCTTTTTTTCCTCTTTATAGCCCGCCGTATTATTTCCAAATCCGAAGAAGTTCTCGAAGTTACGGGGTGAAGAGATGGAGGCATTCAGGTATAAACGTCTCCGGCCGTCATAATTAGGGAAGACACCTGCATACATAAACCCTTTCAAATAATTATACCCGATCCGATGCTGATAGGTAAATGGGGCTCGTTTAAAGCCATACATCGTATATGTAAAGAACGTACCCAAACTTATACCTTTATCCGAGTCATATATTCCCCACGGGGTAAAAGATATCTTATGGTATTTTATCTTCTGGTAATCATATTTATAATCCTTATCATAGACATGTATTTTCCGGTTATGATTCAATTGGTATTGGTTCTCCCCCTCTCCGGAGATCAAGTATATCGGAAAATCTTTCCGTGTATTTCCCTTCACTTCAAACGTATCGTTTCCCGCAAGCCCGTATAACCACAGTTCCTTGGTTTCCCTGCCGGAGAATTGTTGTTCCAACCTACAGTCTCCGGTCTCGGGATCATAAATCCGTAAAATAGTTCGGTCCGGCGCTTGCCGCTCGATCAAGAAATAATCGGATTGATTGGTTCCGGCAACCACTGGCGTACGTTGCAATAAGCGATAATATTGGCTGGCAACCGCTTCCAGTTCTAGCCTCCTTCGTTTCAACTTTCGTTTAATCAGTTCTATCTCATCATGTTTTACACCTTCCGGCAAATAAGTAAAAGCGCTATCGATCAAAGAGTCGGTCATCTGTTTCCGAATTTCTTGGGCTTGGCGTATCCAAACCGACTCATCACTGCGGCCTGCTACCGCCATATCCAGCGCAAAAGCTAGCTTATTGATTTTCTTTGTATCTTTTAAAATCAAGCTATCATAATTACAGATAAAATCCAACGATAACATCTTCAACATTTGCTTGAACAATACTCCGTCCACCTTCGTGAAAGCATGATTCCTATCGATCACGATCGGGGTATAAATTACGCTATCATTGACGGTATGTGATTGCCACTCCCAGTTTTCGTTCGTCTTATTCCAATCTCCGATCCACATATCGAAAATACGTTCCCGAATGTATAGATTTTGATCCGCCATATAGTTTTTACTCACTTGAAGGCTGTCTAGAAAGTCTTCCGTGGTATACAAATTAGACCTTAAATTAATATCCGGAACATTGATTAGATTGACCAGCCTATCTTGTATGTCGCTGCCGTCCGCAACCGTGTCTTTCCGCATGTGGGAAGGAATATAGTAAATACTGGAGGGAGAAAAACTCAATCCCGCGGACTTCGCTAAATAATCTGCGACCAAAAAGGTATAGGGATTGATAATCGTATAAGCATCTCCTAAGAACTCATCCAAATAGGTATTCTTAAAATCAGCCTTATTATATATTTCCCGGAAAAACTTCGACTCCAAGAAACTCGTAGAGCCACCCAAGGGCTTTAGCAAATACAATTGCTTACGCTTATTCTCCAACAATAATCCGTGAAACCCTTCCGCTTGCCCGACGATGTCCATCCCACCCCCCAACGTTTCTATCGTAGCCGAAGGAACCCTGATCGGGATCGTATAAAGGTGACGATAATGCCTCCCCCACATCCAATTATAGATCTTGCTTTTACCACTATCCGCTTGCGGATAAATGGACTTACGTACCCAATCTTGAGATTGGGAATAAAGCAAGCCGGGCATAAGCACAAAGAGTATGAGTATGATATATTTATAGGATGACCGCATGGACAATTTCTTTCTATCTCTGTTTTACTAATAACAGGGGTAAGACAAGAGTTGTTTTGTTTTTTTAGCCTAAGAGAAGAATCAAGGACTTGACGTATAAACAAGCAATAATTATATATTTTTGGCAGACAAATCTAAAATCATGCTATAAAACATTATTCAGAAAGGTTATAAATACAAAGAAGAAAGTTACTTTTACACGCAATTTCAATAATATTGATACGCATGAAGAACATAAATACACTGTCGGGCTTGTCTGTTGCTAACTTCAGCAAGCAAATTGACGGGAAAGAAACGGCGCTTTATACCCTGTGTAACAAGGTTGGAGCAGAGCTAGCGATCACGAATTATGGAGCGAAAATCGTCTCGCTGATGGTTCCGGATAAGAACGGAAAAATGACCGATGTCGTTACTGGCCATAATTCGATTGAAGAGTACTTAACATCAGAAGAACCTTATTTCGGTGCCATTTGCGGTCGTTATGGAAATCGTATCGCCGCTGGAAAATTCACGATCGACGGTGTTACTTATGACAAATTAGCCATAAATAATGGCCCCAATAGTTTGCATGGCGGAATCAAGGGATTCAATGCGGTCGTATGGGACGCCAAGCAAATAGACGAGCAAACCATTGAATTGAAATATACCTCCGCCGATGGCGAAGAAGGTTTCCCCGGAGAACTAAAGACAACCGTAACTTATCATCTGACAAATGAGAATGAGGTCGTTATCTCCTATCAAGCCTCTACGGACAAACCTACGGTCTTGAACCTAACCAATCATTCTTATTTTAACCTATCCGGTGCGGGAGATCCTTATATAGGAGACCATATCCTCACGATCAACGCCGACTATTACCTGCCTACAGACAATACGGCAATCCCGTACGGACCTAAAGAGAAAGTAGAAGGTACACCGATGGACTTCCGGACTCCTCATGAGGTAGGCGAACGAATCAATGACAATTTCGAACAGCTTATATTCGGTAAGGGATATGACCACACATACATATTAAATAAAGAAGACAACGAACTTTCTTACTGCGCTCGCTGCTCCTCCCCCAAGACCGGTATCGTAATGGAAACTTATACGACTCAACCGGGCGTGCAATTATACACAGGTAACTGGATGACTGGGAATTTCGAAGGTAAGAACGGACAACGCTACCCGGAACGGGCCGCTTTATGTCTGGAAACCCAACATTTCCCCGATAGCCCCAACAAACCGGAATATCCGACAACGGAACTCCGCCCGGGCGAGGTTTTCCAAAGTACTACTATTTATAAATTCAGTGTAGAATAAGAGAATAATTTAAGTAATCTAATAATCTAAAACAACAAAAAAGAAATGGAATCAACAGCAAAAAAGAATTACACATTGCCTATTATCATGATGGTGGCTCTCTTCTTCATGATATCTTTCGTGACGGGTCTACAGAACCCATTCGGTATCATCGTTAAGAACCAGTTCGCTGCCAGCAACTTCATGTCGCAGCTGGGTAACGCAGCTAACTTTATCGCCTATGCCTTCATGGGTATTCCGGCCGGTATGCTATTGCAGAAGATCGGTTACAAGAAAACCGCTTTGTTAGCGATCATCGTAGGTTTCTGTGGTGTAGGCATTTCTTATCTTTCCGGTGTGGCTGGTAGCTACGCTGTTTATTTGACAGGTGCTTTCGTGTCCGGTTTCTCTATGTGTATGTTGAATACCGTAGTAAACCCGATGTTGAACACGCTAGGTGGTGGTGGAAACAAAGGTAACCAATTAATTCAGGTTGCCGGTTCCGTGAACTCTATCGGTGCTACGATCGTTCCGGTATTGGTTGGTTATTTGATCGGTGACGCTGCTAAGGCTCAGATCAGTGACGCTAACCCGGCATTGTTCTTGGCTATGGGTATCTTTGCCATCGTATTTATCGTATTGTTCTGCATGCAAATTCCAGAACCGCATATGGTTAAGGAAAATGAAGCCAAGACTCCGGACAAGCACAGCGCGCTTTCTTTCCGTCACTTCATTTTAGGTGCCATCGCAATCTTCTTGTATGTGGGTGTCGAAGTAGGTATTCCTAACTTCATGAACTTGTTCGCTACTTCTTCTGAGATCGGTATCGATCCTACAGTAGCCGGTTCTATCGTGGGTACATATTGGTTCTTGATGATGATCGGACGTCTGTTCGGTGCCTCTTTCGGAGCTAAGATCTCTAGTAAGGCGATGTTGTCATCAGCCGCCACGGTAGGTATGATCTTTATCTTGATCGCTATCTTTGCCCCTGCTACGACTAAAGTTAGTATGCCTGTATTCTTGTCAGATATCTCTTTCGGTATGGTTGAGGTTCCTGTCGGAATCATGTTCATGGCTCTTTGTGGTTTATGTACTTCCATCATGTGGGGTGGTATCTTCAACTTGGCAGTAGAAGGTTTAGGTAAATATACGGCAGCCGCTTCCGGTATCTTCATGGTAATGGTTTGCGGTGGAGGTATTCTTCCGTTGATCCAAGGAGCCGTAGCCGACGCTGGCGGTTTCATTACCAGCTTCTGGGTGGTATTCCTAGGATTGGCATATTTGCTATATTACGCTTTGATTGGTAGCAAGAACGTAAACAAAGATATTCCTGTTGAATAATAAGGACAGGACATAATATAATAAAGAAGAAATTATCCGGCAGAGTTTTCTGAATGGATAATTTCTTCTTGTTTATTCAATTATTTACCTTAATCAAATTAAGTATCATGCAACAAAAAATCAGAACTAAATTTAAAGAGTTATTTAATACCGAAGGTAGCTTATACACATCTCCGGGACGTATTAACTTGATCGGTGAACATACTGATTATAATGGAGGTTTCGTTTTTCCGGGTGCCGTAGATAAAGGAATGATCGCCGAGATCAAACCAAATGGGACGGGCAAAGTCCGGGCGTTCTCCATCGACTTAAATGATTACGCTGAATTCGGCTTGACCGAGGAGGACGCTCCTTCCGCAAGCTGGGCAAGATATATCTTTGGCGTATGCCGGGAGATTATTAAACGAGGTGGCAATATCCAAGGTTTCGATACCGTATTCGCTGGAGCCGTACCTCTGGGCGCTGGAATGTCTTCTTCCGCCGCATTGGAAAGTACTTATGCTTTCGCATTGAATGACTTATTCTCATTGAACATCGATAAATTCGAGTTGGCTAAGATCGGTCAGGCTACAGAACATAATTATTGTGGCGTGAATTGCGGTATCATGGACCAATTCGCTTCCGTATTCGGCAAGGCCGGAAGTTTGATCCGCTTGGATTGCCGTTCTTTGGAATATAAATATTATCCGTTTAATCCGGTTGGTTACAAACTCGTGTTATTGGATTCGGTCGTTAAGCACGAGTTGGCGTCCTCAGCCTACAACAAACGCCGTAAATCCTGTGAGAACGTGGTAGCCGCCATTCGCCGCAACCATCCGGAAGTAGAGTTCTTACGTGACGCTACGATGGAGATGCTGAACGAGGTAAAAGCGGATGTCAGCGCAGAGGATTACATGCGTGCCGAATATGTTATCGAGGAAATCCAACGCGTACTCGACGTATGTGCCGCTCTGGAGAAAGGCGACTATGAGACTGTCGGCGAAAAGATGTACGGCACGCATCAGGGTATGAGCAAGCTTTATGAAGTTAGCTGCGAGGAACTGGATTTCTTGAACGATATCGCCAAGGAATGTGGTGTAACCGGTTCTCGTGTCATGGGTGGAGGATTCGGTGGTTGTACGATAAACTTGGTTAAGGATGAGTTGTACGACGATTTCGTGAAGAAAGCCTTCTCTGCTTATAAAGAGAAGTTTGGCCGTGAACCTAAATTATATAATGTAGTAATCAGCGACGGAGCACGTAAGCTCTGTTAATCTTTAAAATCCATAAAACGATGTCAGCAGCTTTTTATCAAGACGAAGTAAAATTCTATGTTGCCGTAGATTGTATCATTCTAGGGTTTAACAATAAGGAGTTGAATGTTTTATTATACAAACGTTCGTTCGAGCCGATGAAAGGACAATGGTCCCTTATGGGAGGCTTCGTGAAATCCGGGGAAAGCGTGAATGAAGCAGCATCACGGGTATTAACGGATTGCACGGGTATCGAGCATCTTTTTATGGAACAAATAGGGGCTTACGGAGATGTATCGCGTGACTTAGGGGAACGGGTTATCTCCGTAGCTTACTATTCCTTGGTGAATATGAATGATTTCAGCCCCGAGATCTTGGAAAGCCATAACGCTACTTGGACCAAGATATCCGAGCTTCCTGACTTGATTTTCGACCATAACCAAATGATAAACGACACGTTGTCCGTCCTTAAAAAGAAGGCGGCAAGCCGCCCTATCGGTTTCAATTTGCTTCCCGAGCAATTTACCTTGCCCCAACTACAGACATTGTATGAGGCCATTTACCAAACCCCTTTAGACAAACGGAACTTTCGCAAAAAGCTAAACGCCATGGATATTCTGGAGAAACTGGATATCAAAGACAAGAAAAGTTCCAAACGAGGAGCTTTCCTCTACAAATTCAACGAGAAAAAATACAACAAATGGGTTGAACAGGGTTTCGACTTCTCGCTCTAATCCGAATGATGTATATCCGCAAGAATAAGGCGCTCAGCGGGCTATCTTAAATATCTCTCAATTTATCAAAAATATAAGAAGATAGGAACCTTTACCGAAAAGGAATTGTTTGATTGATATAACGGCTCTTACAAAGAGTTTGATTATCTTTGCAGTCAAATAAATAATTCATCTGATAAAATGAACGATATTCAAGTAATGAACAAAGCAGCTGATAACATCCGTATACTGGCTGCGTCAATGGTGGAGAAAGCGAACTCCGGGCACCCGGGTGGCGCTATGGGTGGTGCAGACTTTGTTAACGTACTGTTCTCAGAGTTCTTAATATACGATCCCAAGAATCCCAAATGGGAAGGACGCGATCGTTTCTTCCTTGACCCGGGGCATATGTCTCCGATGCTTTATTCCGTACTGGCTTTAAGCGGCAAATTCACATTGGATGAACTTCAACAGTTCCGCCAATGGGGAAGCGTTACTCCGGGACATCCTGAGGTAGACGTTATGCGTGGTATCGAAAATACGTCCGGCCCGTTGGGACAAGGACATACTTATGCGGTAGGTGCGGCTATCGCGGCTAAATTCTTGAAAGCACGTCTGGGTGAGGAAGTAATGAACCAGACTATTTACGCATATATTTCCGATGGAGGTATCCAAGAGGAAATCTCCCAAGGTGCCGGACGTATCGCCGGAACTTTAGGACTGGACAACTTGATCATGTTCTACGACGCTAACAACGTACAGCTATCTACCAAGGTAGAAGACGTTGACGCAGAGAACGTAGCCATGAAATACGAGGCTTGGGGCTGGAAAGTCATTCAAATAAACGGTAACGACGTAAACGAGATCCGCAAGGCTTTAAAAGAGGCTAAGGCAGAGATCTCCAAACCGACTTTGATCATCGGTAACACCGTTATGGGGAAAGGTGCTGTCGGCGCTGATAACAGTTGTTACGAGAATAAGGTATCTACTCACGGACAACCTTTATCCGCGGCAGGAGCTTCCATAGCGGATACGATTAAGAACCTAGGAGGTGATCCGGAACATCCGTTCACGATCTTCCCTGAAGTAGCAGAATTATATGCCAAGCGTGCGAAAGAATTGGAAGTAATCGTCGCCGAGCGTTACGCCGTTAAAGACGTATGGGCGAAAGCTCACCCGGACTTAGCGGCTAAGATGGAGCAATGGTTCTCCGGAAAGGCTCCTCAAATCGACTGGGCCGCAATCGAGCAGAAAGCGAACCAAGCGACCCGTGCCGCTTCCGCTACCGTATTAGGAGTGCTTGCTACCCATGTAGAAAACATGATCGTCGCTTCCGCCGACCTTTCCAATTCCGATAAGACAGACGGCTTCTTGAAAAAGACCCATGCTTTCGTGAAAGGCGACTTTAGCGGAGCTTTCTTCCAAGCGGGTGTAGCCGAGCTTTCTATGGCTTGTATCTGTATCGGTATGTCTTTACATGGTGGCGTGATCGCCGCTTGCGGTACATTCTTCGTATTCTCCGATTACATGAAGCCTGCGTTACGTATGGCCGCGTTGATGGAGCAGCCCGTTAAGTTCATCTGGACACACGACGCTTTCCGTGTTGGAGAAGACGGACCTACGCACGAGCCGGTAGAGCAAGAAGCTCAAGTTCGTTTATTAGAGAAATTGAAGAATCATAAGGGACACAACTCCATGTTGGTACTTCGTCCGGCAGACGTTGTGGAGACAACAGTCGCATGGAAACTAGCGATGGAGAACGTTTACACTCCTACCGCGTTGATTCTTTCCCGTCAGAATATCACAGATCTTCCCGCTAAGGAAAACCGCTATCAAGAGGCTTTGCAGGCGGAAAAGGGTGCCTATATCGTCAATGAAGACGCTAACGCGGATGTAATTCTTTTGGCTTCCGGTTCCGAGGTATCGACTTTGGTCGAGGGCGCCGCCTTACTTCGTGCTGAAGGCATAAAGGTTCGTATCGTTTCCGTTCCTTCCGAAGGTCTATTCCGTTCACAAAGCAAAGAGTACCAAGAATCCATTCTTCCCGCAGGAAGCAGGATTTTCGGCTTAACCGCTGGTCTTCCGGTTAATCTGGAAGGTTTGGTAGGTCCTAACGGCAAGGTATGGGGACTTGAATCCTTCGGTTTCTCCGCCCCTTACAAAGTATTGGACGAGAAATTAGGTTTCACGGCTAAGAACGTTTATAACCAAGTAAAAGAATTATTAGCATAAAGATGGGTATAGTAGGTTTGTGTAGCGATCACGCTGGTTTTGAGTTAAAAGAATATATAAAGACAATCCTCGATAAAAGGGGATTGTCTTATAAAGATTTTGGAACTTATTCTTCTGACAGTTGCGATTATCCGGATTTCGCCCATCTGATGGGCAAGGCCGTAGAAGCTGGCGAGGTTTATCCGGGAATAGCTGTCTGCGGTACAGGGAATGGCATTAGTATGACCTTGAACAAACATCGGGGTGTCCGTGCCGCCTTATGCTGGCGAGAGGATATCGCGAAACTGGCACGTGAGCATAACGACGCGAACGTGTTATCAATGCCCGGTCGTTTTATCAGCAAGGAAGAGGCTAAGAAAATCGTTGAGATATTCTTGGATACACCTTTTGAGGGTGGTCGCCACCAACGTCGTATAGACAAGATCCCTTTGTAGAGTCCGCGTAAAAGTCACTTTATAAAATAAAGAAGGCTCTCCCATGGTTCGCTTACCATTCGGAGAGCCTTTTCGTATCACCGTTTAAACGGCAACGTACATGTAATAGATGACGGATGCCAAATTTGAGGACTTTCTACTATTAAACAGTCGATCTCGCTTTTTGTTCTTTCCATTTAGTTAAAAATGTACGGGCTACCGTCGGGAACAACTCCAGCAACAGTATTTCTTTCTCATTCTCAGCTAATAGCACATCCAAATCCTCCAATACAGGATTCTCTTGCATCACGTAATGGGAACCGTCGTAAGGCACCTCATTTTGTACGCCGGCGATTTTCAACCGAAACGCCGGATCTACCGGAATCGGCGTCTTGCCATACTCTCCTTTTACCAAGGCGATAAACTGGTTGGAAGGATTACTATACATCGGGCGACCTTTCAGCTCATCCAGCGCACAGGAAACCGCTTGCGCCCCGATAATCTGGCTCGTAGGCGTCACCAACGGAGGTAAGCCGGCATCCATCCGTACTTGCGGAATGAGCGACATCGCCTTCTCCAACAAGTCGATCTGCCCCAATTGCTTCAACTGGGCAACCATATTCGTATACATACCTCCCGGGATCTGCGCTTTTTTCACCAACTCGTTCGGCTCGGGGAAATCAAAATACTCCTCGATCGCACGGCAATAAAGCAGCAAATCGTCCTCCTTATCTTTCCGGGCGGCCTCGATGGCATCGTTGAAGAAGCGGTCGATCTCGGCGGGGAAACTATCCTCTACGGGATTAAAGGGCCTCGGGAATTTCTTCGCGGTATCGAACGCGGAAAGCTCCTTGCGGATCGTCAATAACTCCTTGTTGATCTTAGCGATCGCGTCCATATCAAGATCCAGCTCGATACCCAATTTCTTGCAGAAGATATAGACCAGCTCCACGGCGGGAGCGGCCGGTCCTCCGGCGAAGTTCCAGATATTCGTATCAACGATGTCCACCCCATTGATAATGGCGGATACGACCGACGCCAATCCATAACCGGGCGTACAATGCGTATGGAAATCCACCGGTACCTTCAGGCTCTTCTTGAACAATCGCACCAATTCCGCCGTACGAGCCGGAGGTATCAAACCACTCATATCCTTCAGGGTGATCATATCAGCGCCCAGCGACTCCAGTTGAAGGGCCTTGTTTAAGAAATACTCATTCGTAAAAACAGGCTTATGCAAGGGCCGTCCATGCAAGGCGGCTTTTATACGTTCTACCGGGGAATGGTGAGGATCTATCGTATAACAGATGGCACAGTCAGCCTTTCCCCCGAATTTCTTCACATAACGGATCGTGGATTTCACGTTATCCACGTCGTTCAAAGCATCGAAAATACGCATGATATCGATACCAGAACGAATCGAGTTCCGGCAAAAGCCTTCTATAATCTCGTCGGGATAAGGATTATAACCGAATAAATTACGCCCACGGGAAAGAGCGGATAACTTGGAGGAATTTCCTATTTTCTCTTTGATGATCTCTAAACGATCCCACGGATTCTCACCTAAATAACGCATCACGGAATCGGAAACCGCCCCACCCCATACTTCCATGGCATAAAAGCCTGCGTCTTTGTAGTAAGGAAGTACACGGTCTATTTGCGCTTGAGACATTCTTGTAGCGAATGCCGATTGCTGACCATCGCGAAGAGTCAAATCACGAATCAATAATTTACGTATCATACCAAATTTGTTTAGATCGTTTTAGTCAATATTCTGATTATATAACAAGATCTAAACAAATTTGATAAAGATTACGGGGTTAATAATAACCAATTTTTCTAAAACCTCAGTCTTTTACTTCCACAACGATCATTACGGGAAAGTGGTCGGAAGGGGTACGGGCCTCATATTTACTCAATGACACCTCTTTCGGGAAATTACCGTTTTGCTCCTTCCGGGCGCTTTCTTTCGCCTCGGAGCGATAAGTATCCGTTAAGATTCCATACTTCTTCACCTCAAATTCTTTCGTAAGAAAAAGGTGGTCGATACGGCTATCGGTCTTGCGGTCCGGATGGAAACCGTTGAAGGTACCATTCGGGGCATAGCGGAAATCAGCGATCTCATAAGAGTCACGCATGATACCGGAACCATCTAACAACTGATAGGACTCACTTGTTTGGTCCACGTTGAAATCGCCGGTAAGGATAGCGGGAAGTTTCTTGGGGAACTCCTTGATCTTCTCCAAGATCAGCTTGGCGCTCTCGGCACGTGCCTGTACGCCTACATGGTCCATGTGAAGGTTGAAGAACAAGAAAGTGAAACCGGTTTGCTTATCCCGGAACTCACCCCACGTACAGATACGGGGAAGGACGGCATCCCAGCCCTTATTCGGACGGTCGGTGATCTCGGATAGCCAGAAATCGCCATGCTCCAAAACCTCGAACTTGTCCGTGCGGTAAAAGATAGCCGAATGCTCTCCCGCCCGCTTACCATCGTCACGTCCCACACCGATATAATCATATCCGGGCATGGCTTGCCTCAAGTCCTGCAATTGCGGATATTTGCCCTCTTGGGTACCAAAGATATCGAACCCGTGAAATTGTACGATCTGGGCGATGTAGGGATAGCGTTGTCCCCAACCGTTACCGTTCGTGGAATCGCCGCCGTTGGCGTTACGCAAATTATAGGTGGCAACCACCATTGTCTCCGCCTGTAAGGTTAATACGGCGCAAAAAAGAAAAATAAAAGAATAAATAACTTTCTTCATGATCTATGTTTTTAATTATCCTCGAAAGCTGATAATATCGGACGGGCGATCCACACCTGCGGCTGCGGTACGTCCAATAGGTAAGCCATCGTACCGGCGATATCATATACCATCGTGCTCTCCGGGATCTTGAAGCCTTTCTTTACGTTCTTTCCATAGAAAACGATCGGGGTTTGCATCTCGTTCATCGTCTTGCCACCGTGACCGGTCTCGATACCGCCGTGGTCGGCCGTCAGTATAACCACCGTATCATCCATGATACCCGCCTCACGAACGGCGTCCATCACTTGCGTCAAGCAACTGTCCAAATGATTCACCATGGCGAAATACTCCGGGGAACTCCATCCCTTGCCATGTCCGGTACCATCCGGCTGATCGTATATAATCGCGCAAAGGTTCGGCTTCTTCTCCTTGATATACTGAACGGCTACCGGGGTACATCCGTTCGGGTTCTCAGCCGACATCGGGGCATGCTTACGGAAGCTCATGGCCAAGGTATCCACCAGATAATTCATGCCTTCCCACTCATAGATATAGCCAATCTCAGCCTCGGGAGCCTTATCCCGGTACATGCCGAAGATATTCGGGAAACGGTTGTCGCTATTCACGACACGGGAAGGAAGCTCCGGCGTACGAGATCCCCACTCCGTATATCCGTGCAACTCCGGTCCTGCTCCCATAAACATGGAAGCCCAATTACAAGCACTCGACGAAGGCAGGATCGAACGATTCTCTAACGTGGAAGCACCTTCCGCCATCATCTTACGGAAAGTAGGCATATCCGCCCCATTATTCAAGCAATGGGCGCTCAAGCCGTCGAAACCAATCAAGATTACATGCTTTGGCAGATTCTTCTCTTTCAAAGGCACTTGCTGAGGTGCCGTATTACAGGCGCTCAGGCAGTATGCGATTACCGCACAACAAATAAATAAGATTTGCTTTTTCATCTTACCGTGTTTTTCTTTTATGATTAATATTGAAGTATCTTAGATTCCGTCAGACAAAGGTACAAAGTTTAAATAAAGTTCAAAAAGATCATTTATCTTTGTAGCTTAATCTAATCTTATTTTAATAAATACGTATGTACAAACATTTCCTGACAAGCGTATTGCTTGTATTTTTCATGCTATCCTGTAGCAAACTTTCCCCTTTTGAAGGAAAGATGCGAGAATGCGTACAAACCTCCCTAAGCTGGAGAAACGACACGACCGGTATCTGGGAAACAGCAGGCTGGTGGAACTCGGCGAACGTATTAACCGCCACCATTCGCTACGGTGCCGTAACCAAAGATCCGGCCATCCCTTCTGTCATAGAGGATGTATTCGAGAAAGCCCGTCATTACCAAGTAGGCGTAGACTCAACCGGTACTCCCCGTTATTGCGACAACTTCATCAACGATTATTACGATGACGAGGGTTGGTGGGCATTGGCATGGATCGAGGCCTCCAAACTGACCGGAGAGAAAAAGTACCTAGATATGGCCGAGATCATATTCGATGATATGACAACCGGCTGGAGCGACGCTTGCGGAGGTGGCATCTTCTGGAAAAAGAACCCGCTGCATTACAAGAACTCCATAGCGAACAACCTGTTCTCCCTGACAGCTATCCGATTATATAAAGCGACCCAAAATCCGGCGTACCTCGACTGGTTCAAGAAGAACGTAGATTGGTATATGCGAACCGGCATGATCAATACGGACATCTACCAAATCGAGGACGGCACGAAAGACGATTGTACCCCCAACCGCAACGCCCACTACACCTATAACCAAGGCGTAGCCATCGCTGTCTTAGCCGAGATGTATCTCCAAATCAACGATAAATCTTATTTGGAACTAGCGGAAAAGATCGCCGACGCTACCATCACCACACAATTGGTAACTGACGAGGGTATTCTCCGTGAAATGAAGCCCGAGATCGATGATAGCAACGACGGTGTCCAATTTAAGGGTATCTTCATCCGTCATTTAGCCTTCCTGTATGAAGTGACAAAGAATCCGGCTTATAAAGATTTCATCTTGAAAAATGCGGAATCCATCATCACAAAAGATTATGATCCCACATCCAAAAGCTTCGGTTGTTATTGGTACGGCCCTTTCCACAAGGAAAACTCGGCAGCAAACGCTTGCGCTTTGGAATGCGTGATAGAGGCTTATGATTTAACGAAATAGGTATCCGGAAAGACGCAGCTTGTCGTTATTCACACAGCCAGCGGGCGATATTCCGCTCTGGCTCCCCCGGAGCTGGAACGGATGTAACATACGGCTCTGGCTCATTGACAAAAAAACGGGACGGCGGACATCTCCGCCGTCCCGCCCAAAAGAGACAGCCTTATCTCTGTTTGTATTCATGTCAAGGCTGGTTTTTTACTGATAACGGGGCCATATAAACCCTGTTTTTCATATCGTGCACAAACATAAGACTTCTTTTTCACAAAAGAACAAATTCCTTCTTCTTTCTAGAAATACATGCTTTATAACATACCGCACTCCCTCTCGGTTGCTAGCGTGGACTTCTATTACAAAGGATAGGCGACGCAGCACGCTACGTCTCCCTCCGTTTTCTTTTTACCAATAATAGGTATCCATAATCTCCTTCATTTTAGGGGTATTCGTGTCCTCATCCTTAACATCTTTCCGCAGCTTCAGCATCTCCTCCTTCATTTGCCGGATGATCTTGGCGTATTGGGGATCGTTATAAGCGTTGTGATTCTCACGAGGATCGGATTGAAGGTCGTAAAACTCCCATGCTGGTGTCGTGGTCTTATCCTCCGAACCAGTCATATTCAGACGGTCGCCATAGAAAAACATCAGTTTATACCGCTCATTACGGATACCCATATGGGCCGGACGGTTCGAATGTTGGGTCCAATAACGATAATACATCTCCTTACGCCAATCCTTTGGGGTATTTCCTTTCAGATTATCGCGAAAACTATGGCCCTGCGATTCATTCGGGGTCTTCACGCCTGCGTAATCCGCCAGCAAAGAGGCAAAATCCACGTTCAAGATCATATCCTTATTGCGGGTCCCCGCCGGGATCTCTTTCGGGTAACGGATCACGAAAGGCATACGTAGAGACTCCTCATACATCATACGCTTATCGAAGAAACCATGCTCTCCTAAGAAATAACCTTGGTCGGATACGTACACCACGATCGTATTATCGGCGATTCCCATATCGTCCAGCGCTTTCAATAACTTCCCGATATTATCGTCGATCGTAGCCCCGCAACGCAGATAGTCGCGCACCAATTTCTGGTAAGCGGCGCTACGGGCGGCAGATCGATGCATCCCCTTCGTCGTAAAAGGCAACTCCGGATACCGGCACCACCATTTATCAGGGTCTTGCGACGCCACGTCCCAACGACGGGCCAACTCCTCCAAAGGCTGTCCGGAGAAAGTACGTCCATTCGTCTCCGGCCCCCAATCAAATAAGTTCTCCGGTTCCGGGAAAACAACGCCGTCATACAAATGCCTCATCCGTTCTGGAAAATCCCAAGGTTCGTGTGTAGCCTTGAAATGACAACACATCATGAAAGGCCGGTCCTTATCGGCCTCTTTCATCCAACGGATCGCCTTATCTGTCACGATATCCGTGGAGAAACCTCGTACCCGCTCCCCGAAATTACGCTCACCCGGCCAAGGTTCCGTACAATTTATAAAAGTAGGGTCTCGGTACTCGCCTTGGTCATGGAACACGGAATAGAAGTCGAAACCTTGCGGTTGCGTTTTCAGATGCCATTTACCGACCAAAGCGGTCTGATAGCCTCCCGCCCGCATTTGCTTGGCGATATTATCCTGCTCCGGATCAAAAGAATCACTTAACGTGTAGACACCGTTCACGTGACTATAGGCTCCGGTCAAGATCGCCGCGCGACTCGGAGAAGAGATCGAGTTCGTACAAAAACAATTATCCAATACGCAACCCTCCGCAGCCAAGCGACGGATATTCTCGTTGCGGGCATATTCCCCCAACACGCCCCCGTAAATACCCCACGATTGGGAAGTATGATCATCCGATAGGATAAACAAGATATTGGGACGTTCCTCTTGCGCCGGTTTATTGGCGGCAAAGAGAGACTGCCCGTTTCCCGAAAGACAACAGGCAGTCATTCCGATACTAATGATCGATTGTTTCATAAGTCATGACGTTTTTTCCCTTGTACTAAACCCGGTTCCCTACGTTCCGTACCCTTCATACGAGTCAAGTCATCCCCTAACTCATGGCGTTTCTGGTCCGCGATCTTCATCAATTTAGCGGCTTCCTCCGGATATTGGGTAATCACGTTATAACGCTCTCCCGGATCACGGCGCAGGTCGTACATCTCCGGCTTCATGATCTCCAGATTCGTCAACTTACCCGGCTGGCCGTCGTTTCCCGGCTCATAAGCCCCATAAGTAACGTATTTATGGGGGAATACCAATTTGAACATTCCATCCGTAACAGCCTCCAAGTCATTCTTTCGATAGTAATAGACGAAAGACTCACGTGGGTTGGCGTCTTTTTTACCCTCGATCAACGGCAAGATACTTACTCCGTCAATCTTGCGAGGAGGAAGCGGAGCCTGCGTGATCTCGGCGAACGTAGGAAGAAGGTCGATATTAGAAGCTAACTTATTACAAGTCGTGCCCGGTAACGTCTTACCTTTCCAGTACATGATACAAGGAACCCGGTTACCACCATCAAAGGTCGTAGCCTTTGCCTCACGTAACCCACCGGCTGAACCGGCATGATTCCCGTAATTGGTCCAAGGGCCATTATCGGAAGTCAAGATCACCAACGTATTATCTTCCAAGCCCAGCTCACGCAATGCCTTGAATATCTCACCTACACTCCAGTCGATCTCCATCATCACGTCGCCATATAAACCCTGCTCGCTCTTTCCCTTGAATTTATCGGAAACGGCCAACGGTACATGGGGCATATTATGGGCCAGATACAAGAAGAAAGGCTTATTCTTATTCTTCTTGATGAAATTAACAGAACGGGTGGTATAATCCGTAGTCAACCGTGTTTGGTCCGTATTATAACCAATAATCTCATTTCCGTCATAAGTCGGCAAATCCGGGAAATTAAAGACCTCACCTTGTTGCGGGTGGAATGGCCACATATCGTTAGAATACGGCAACCCATAATACTCATCGAAGCCATTTTGCAAGGGGAGGAACTCCTTTTGGCTACCTAAATGCCATTTACCGAAGATAGCGGTACTATATCCTTTCTGTTTCAATACCTCTGCGATCGTCATCTCCTCTGGATGGACACCGTAGTTCGAATCTGGCCCCGGAGCGCCGGAAAAACCGATACGATTCGGATAGCAGCCGGTCAACAAGCCGGCACGAGAGGCTCCACTGATCGGCTGTCCTACCAAAAAGTGCGTAAAACGAACGCCTTCCGCCGCCATCTTATCGATATTCGGAGTGGTATATCCGTAAGCTCCATTAAAAGAAAAATCTCCGTAACCCACATCATCCAAATTGATTAGGACGATATTCGTGTAATCAGCGGCTATGCCTGCCATTGAAAAAGCTGAGGCGGCCGTCAGTAACATTAGTTTATTATTCATGATATTATTGATTGATATATCGTTTTTTAATTAAACAAATATAAACATACATAATCAGACGTTCTTTATTTTCACGTTTTTTAAGCAAGAATAGTCCTAAAATTATCACTTCTCTAAAGAACGCTCAAAAGCATCTCTCATCGCTTGCAACTCCTTTACTTTCTGCGGATACCGCTCCGCAAGGTTCTCGCTCTCCGTATTGTCTTTCTCTAGATTAGAGAGGAACAATCCTTTCTGAGACTCTCTTTTATTCGGGGTGACATCCTCTACATTCGCTATCAATTTCCAGTTTCCGCAACGAACCGCCCACTGATCTCCAAAATCAAAATGAAGTACTTTATGAGAAGAGGACTTAGAACCATCCTTTATGACAGGAACCAAGCTCTTTCCATCCACGTCCATTTCCTCCGTGGAAAGACCGCATAGCTCAACCAATGTCGGGAACCAATCGATATTCATCGCCAACTGATTGCGCACTTCTCCTTGAGGGAGTTCTTTAGGCCAACAGATGATAGCCGGAACTCGGATACCTCCCTCAAACATAGAGAACTTCCCTGAGCGATAAGGGCCACTATAGCCACCTCCCCTGAAAGTACGATCCTCCATGCTATGCCCGTTATCCGACTGGAAGACTAGAATCGTATTTTCCGCCAGTCCCTCGGCAGCCAAGAAGGTACGTAACTCCCCTAAATAATCATCGAAAGTAGAGACAAACGCCGCATACATTCTTCTAGGGTTAGGTAAGTCCGCATAATAATCCAGCCATTTCTCGCTGGGCTGCAATGGGTAATGAGGGATATTTACCGCCCAATAGATAAAGAACGGTTTCTCTTTATCCTCCGTGGCGAATTTTTTGATCTCTTTCAGATTCTCTGCGGCGAAGAAGTTGCCCGGAGAATAGATCTCCCTCTCATTCTGCCACAAATCATGTCGGTTCGGACCACCCCAATAATAGAAATGGGAATAATTATCCACACATCCACCTCGTATTCCCCAAAAGTAATCGAAGCCTTGCGCATTGGGACCTTCCTCCAAGCGTTCTCCTAAATGCCACTTACCAATTAAAGCGGTACGATAGCCATTTGACTTCATTCGTTCGGCCAACGTTTCTCTCTCTGCCGGTAAACCATTTCTTCCCGCATTGGTCGTAAGTCCGGCACGCTTGGCAAACTGTCCTGTTAGCAAAGATGCCCTTGAGACCGAACTGACAGGCGCACCATAAAATTGAGTAAAACGAACCCCTTGATCCGCCAATGCGTCCATATGGGGAGTACATAAATCTCTCGCCCCAAAGCAATTCACATCCAGTGATCCATGATCGTCCGTATAGATCAAGATCACATTCGGATGAGCTGGCTGAGCCTCAACGATACCAGCGAGCAGAAGCCCGCCGGTAGTTAAAATGAGTTGTTTTATATTCATGATTTATTGAATATCATTGTTAGACACATTACTTCCAAATATTCCACCAATCTTGCCAATCCACAAGATCTTCAGTCTTTCCTTTCTCGAAAGATTGTCTGTAATCCTCCACATTCTCTTTCAAGTACTTTTCTAATCGCTCCTTTTTCTCGGGATAAGCCGCCGAAATATCATTTTTCTCACTCGGATCTTTCGCTATATTATATAATTCATATTTTCCTTTTGTATAATAAAGCTTATAATCCATATCAATCACGGCCCCTTGATAACCAGAGCAAAAGACTAAAGGCTTTATCCTTTTAGTTTCATGCTTCATTAGCTTAGGCCATAAAGACTCACCATCCAATACAAGTTCTTTATTATTAGATACATTCACGATATCCAATAATGTCGGCATATAATCCACGGTAGAGCAAGGGACTCCCAGTTTACTACCTTTCGCCAATTTCGCCGGCCAACACATAAGCGATGGAACTCGTATCCCTCCTTCGTAAAGAGAACGTTTTTTACCCCGGAAATTCCCGGGAGAACCCGGAGTCTCTAATTCTGGACCATTATCACTACAAAAGAGAATTATGCTATTCTCATATATATTTTTTGCCTTTAAATAATCTACTAAACGTCCTATCTGTTCGTCTAAAGCCGTAATACAACCATAATAATTTCGTTGTTGCAGATCTAAGTCCTTATATAAAGCAACTTGTTGAGGACCAGCTACACAAGGCAAATGAGGAGCGTGAAACCAAATCACACTAAAAAAAGGTATACCTTCTTGAATAGAGCGCTCCATAAAAGGCAATGCCCTATCCATTATAATTTTGGAATCATCCCCTTTGAGATCTTCAGTGACCTTTGTGCCCTCCTTATCCCAATAGGCGGTTCCATAAGCCAGACTAGGTTCTCCCTCACGAATATAGTCCCAAAAACAACCATCATTCTGAATCGGCTGTATCATCGGATCAAACGTCGGCACTTTTGATTCCGTAATAAAAGACTCCTCAAATCCGTGCCAAGAGGGTGGATTATACAAATGTTTATTATCCACACTCCCACGATTCGCATCCTTTTCCTTATATGTCAACGTTCCTAAATGCCATTTTCCAAAAAGCCCTGTCGTATATCCGTTCTCTCTCAATAACTCAGGAAGCGTGACCTCCCTTTTTCTGAGTATTCCAACATTCGCTGAGAACACACCGGTTCGGAAAGGATGCCTTCCAGTCAATACACTTGCCCGTGTCGGGGATGAGAGAGGAGCGGCAGAATAAAATCGCTCCATAATCACTCCATCTGAAGCCAAAGCATCCAAATGAGGAGTTTTAATTATGGTATTCCCATTGAATCCAACATCTCCCCAGCCCATATCATCTGCCATAATTACAATAATGTTCGGGCGCCCATTAGAAACCGCACTATAAACATTCGAGGCAATTAAGCATAATCCACATAATACTATCTTATTCATAAGCAAAATCCATTGAAGTAATACAAATAGCTATCTAAAATAACATACTTTTCAGAGTGCCAAATCACTAGTAGATTAACCGGAAGGCTTATCCCCACCTTCCGGTCAAATACCTCATAAATAACGAATCAATCCCAGCCCGGATTTTGCTCCAAATTTGGATTTAAGACTATTTGATTATACGGAATCGGCCATAGATAATCCCGTTTCGGATTGAAAGAACGCTTTACGACTTCTATCCCCTCATAATTATGCATCATGCCGTTATTCTCCTTCTCCGCCGTTTTCCAACGTAAGATATCTGAATAATACAGTCCTTCGAAAGTTAATTCGATACGGCGTTCTCTACGAACCACATCACGCATTTGGTCTTTCGTCAAACCTTTTGGTACTTCCGGCATATTGATATCCGGACGTTTACGCAGTTGATTGATAGCATCATAAACTGATTGATCCGGTCCATTCGCCTCATTTTGGGCCTCGGCATATGTCAATAAAACTTCCGCATAACGAATCAAGATAAAGTTAAAAGCAGAGCGTTCAACTAAAGGTATCGTTACATCATCTTCATAAGAGGTATATTTCTTCACACCAAACCCAGTAGTCGCTACATTTTCTTTAGTAATTGTCATTCCCAAATAAGGATAACCAATACAAACAATAGACTTTAACAAACGAGGATCTCGATTTTCATAAGGTTGAGCCGGATTATAAAGTGGCGATTCCTCTATCGTCTTGCCATCTATACACAAATATGTATCAACTAATTCTTTTAAAGGAGCAGGACGATTTAAACGCCAAATATCTTGGTCATAGTTCGTAGAGAACTCAGGTATCCTCGTCTCAATATTGAAAATTACCTCACAATTGTGTTTATTTGCCTCACTAAAGAAGTGACGATAATCATCAAACAACTTATATTCTCCCAAGTCCATCACCTCCTTAGCTGCTTTAGCCGCCTCAACCCAGCGAGAATTATACAATAAAACACGTGCTTTCAAAGCCAAAGCCGCACCTTTCGTAACACGGCCTAAGTCCGATCCTGAATAACTCTTAGGTAAAACAGCCGCAGCCTCATCCAAATCCTTCAGAATTTGATCCACTACTTCCTCCTTGGAATTTCTCGGCAATTCCGCTTGTGTATCCGCATTAGGAGCTTCTGTGATCAGAGGAACCCCTCCAAATTTATCTACCATATTCAAGTAGAAAAAAGCGCGCAAGAATTTAGCCTCTCCGATCATCTCATTTTTAGCCTTTTCCTCCATTTCTACGGTAGGCATATTCGCTATAAACGTGTTCGCACGCCCAATACCCGTATAACAGTTCTTCCACAAAGAACCAATTAACGCCGTAGTAGACAGATGTTCTCCTTTTCCTATAGCTTGAGTACCATTTGCCTCATTATAAGGCATTGCATTGGCAGTCAACATATCAAACTCCATTGTATGTAAAGAACGCCAAGGCATCAACGCATTATAACATCCCATCAATCCCGCATGAGCATGTTCTTCCGTCTTCCAAAATGTTTCTGTAGAATATTTGTCGGAAGGATCTACATCCAACCAACTGTCGCATGAAGTTAGACACATACAAGCGACCGAGACACATAACAATTTATATATTTCACGTTTCATAACCATTCCTTTTATTTAAAATGTAACATTAACACCTGCCGTATATGTCCGAACAGACGGATAAGCATAAAATGTATTAGCCTTTAAATCCTTCTCCGGATCAAAATCTTTCATTGGAGAGAAGGTGAATAGATTTTGCGCATTAGCAAAAATCTTCAATCTCTTGATAACTCCGTTTTTCAAGAAAGAAGCAGGAACATTATAAGAGAGTTGCAAGTTCTTTAAACGTAAATACGAAGAATTTCTTAACCAAAAATCATTTGTTCTAAAATTCTCATTTAAGCACCCTTCATAGGTAGTCAAAATAGGCAATGTAGCACTTGTACCTCTCTCCGGTGTCCAAGCGTCTGTAACCCACTTCTCCGGTAAACCACAACCAAACCATAAAGGAGTAGCGCCAATCATATCTCCATAGGTATTGACATCGGTTACACCTTGGAAGAAAGCAGCCAAATCAAAATTCTTATAACCTAAATTGATATTGAAGCCATACGTGATCTTCGGAATCACACCACCACATATCTTACGGTCATCTTCAGTGATCTTACCGTCCCCATTCACATCCTCGAACTTCAAATAACCCGGTTTGGTAGCGGCCGTCTGATATGGACTATTCTTGATCTCTTCCTCTGACTGGAAAATACCAATCGCATGCAACATGTAGAAAGAGTCGATAGGTTTTCCTTCCTCCAAGATGAACATACCATCAATAATGGTCTGACCTTTTAGACTTTCAATCTTATTCTTGATAAAAGTCATATTTCCATTCACTTCATAACGGAAATCTCCTATATTATTACGATAAGCCAAGTTTAACTCAAAACCTTTATTGCTTACCTCACCGATATTACGGATCGGGCCATCCAAACTTCCCACCTGTTGAGGTAAAGTAACCTTTCGTAAGATATCGGATGTACGTTTATCAAAATATTCCAATGAGAAATCAAGGTTGCCATTAAATAAAGAGGCGTCCAATCCGATATTCGTCATAGTCGTAGTTTCCCAAGTAATATTTGGGTCATTATAAGCCGTAACAGCCGCACCAGATTGGATTTCGCCATTCAATGAATATTTAGCATCCAGATTCATCAAATCCACATAACGGAATAAATCAATACGCTCATTACCCAATTGTCCCCATGAAGCACGTAACTTCAGATTGTAAATCCAAGGAATATCTTTCATAAACTCCTCCTCGCTCAAACGCCAACCTGCGGAGAAAGAAGGAAACACACCCCAACGATTGCCTTTAGCGAAACGAGAGGAACCATCATAACGGAAATTACCCTCAAACAAATAACGATCTTTAAATCCATAATTTACACGACCAAAATACGACATCAACACCGATCTGGAAGATGTACCATCCACAACCGCATTACTTGATCCTGCTCCCAGCTCATGTAACTCATTCCCCAGAAAGCCCTCTACCTTTCCGGAAAATTCCGTCTTATCATCGCTCTCAAAACTATAACCTGCCAAAACCTTCACATCATGAATGTCATTAAACTTCTTGCCCCAAGATAAGGTATTGAAAACTGTAACCGCTAAATTGTTTTTATCATACTTATAGGCATTCCTTGTATTCTGTCCATCAAAAACAACCTTCTTTTCCTCATTCGTTTTCAATTGATACTCATAAACTTCCGGCGCAAAACGTGATTGTAAAAAATCATATTTATTCAAACCGACATTTAAGTTATACACGATATCAAACGGTAGCTTATATTCGGCAGACAAGTTTGCTAACATACGCAAGGACTTATGCCTATTCTCTCCCTCATCGGCCAACGCCAACGGATGACGGTAGATATTATGCCCCGGGGTACGCACAAATGTATCGGCATAACGACCATCAGCCGTATAAGTCGGATGGAAAGCTTGAGCTTTATAAGTCATCTGAACCAAATTAGACACACCTGACACCGGAGCGTTATGAACTTGATAATGCGCATTTATATTGGCCCCTATCTTTAAACGGCTATTCACTTGAGCTGTCGTATTCACGGCTAATGTATATTTATTCGCATCCGTACCACGCAATACACCATTCTGATCACCATAACCCAAAGATACTGAATATGTATATTTATCATCACCACCGGAGAAACGCATATTATGTTCCATGATGAAAGCGTTGTTATACATGATATCCAACCAGTTGTTCTGGGGATACATGATCGGATCTGTCTTCATTCCTTGACGGTACTCTTCAATCAATTCATCCGAGTAATCCACTGTAAGCTTTCCCTCATTTCGCTGCGCCTGATTTCTCATTTCCATGAAAACAATCGGGTCATATACGAAATCCGGCAGATAGGTAGCCTGCTGCACGCCGAAATAATTATTATAATCGACGGTAAACTTACCTTTCTTTCCCCCCTTTGTCTTTACCAAGATAACGCCATTCGCCGCACGAGAACCGTAGATAGCGGAAGAAGCCGCATCTTTCAATACAGAGATACTCTCAATATCATTCGGGTTTACCGCCTCCAAAGGGAACTCGATACCATCCACCAAAATCAACGGGTTATTATCGTTCAAGGTTCCCTGACCACGAATACGAATCGTCGCCCCGTCCGCTCCCGGCTGAGCACCCGCTTGATTTACGTAAACACCTTGCGTACCTTGCAACGCTTGGGTCGAGTTGGTGATCGGGCGATTCTCCAACGTCTCCGCATCCAAAGAGGAGATCGCTCCCGTTAAATTCACTTTCTTCTGCGTTCCGTAACCTACGACCACAACCTCATCCAACTTCTGGGTATCCTCGGACAGGCTAACCATTACTTTCGAAGAATTACCGACCTCGACCGTACGATCCGTATAACCGATATAAGAAACTACCAAGATCGCATTGTCCGGTACTTCCAGACTGAAGTTTCCATCGATATCCGTAATCGTTCCGTTCGTAGTGCCTTTAACGACAACATTCGCCCCGATAATGGGTTCTCCCAACGCATCTTTTACTTGTCCGGTAATCTTTCGTGGCGAAGACTGGAATAAGGCATTCGGATGTGAGACACTTGAAACACTCTTTGACTTAATTATAATCTGCCGGTCTACAATCTCATATTGGTATCCCGTATTTTTCAAGGCTTGCTCTAAGACCTCCTCTAACGAGGCATTATTTGCTTTTACACTCGTTTTCCTATTTACATTTACTTGATTATCATTCAAGAAGAACGTGTACTCACTATTTTTCTCTATTTCTTTTAGCACTTCCGATATACTGCAATCCTGTTTATTCATGGAAAGCTTATAATTCTGTCCATAGGTAGAAGCGGATACAGTACATGCGAAAGCCAAGGATAACAACGTACTTATCTTCATGACTCGGTTTACTTTTCTGATTTTTTTCATAACTTTGTAATGTTTCTGATGAATAAATTAGCAGGTGTGTCGGCCTCTCAACTCCTAACGCCTGCCGTCAAGAACATTTGATCAGGAGGAGAAACCTAGTTTGTCCTCCTGTTTTTTTATTAGACTTAAGAACTGTTAACAAGCATATCTTTTAGAATTTAACGTTAGACACTCATTTATCTCCCTTTATATATAGTTCATATTCATTGTCTTTCTCTCTGTATTTAATGGGCGACGTATTGCTCAGCATAAACAGGATTCGCTCCAAGGATTCATCCCGTACCTTAAACGTAAACCGATATTTTTCCGCTATCTCCTTCGGGCATTTTATCTTCCGCCCGAACCAAGGCTCCAGACGGGTAAGGATCATGCTCAAGCGTTCGTTCTCAAAACTGAGGACACCGTTACGCCAACCCGAATACTCTTCGGCATTAACCGTCTTAACTCTAACGGTATTCGCTTGTTTGTCGAAAACCAACATCTCGTTCGGATTCAATATCACCTCACGCCTGTTCTTCACATTGGGACCTCCCAAGCCAATCTTCACCTTACCGTTTAACAGGATCGTCTCCAATTTGCTCTCGGAGTCATAATTGAAAACCTCGAAGGCCGTGCCCAAGGCCGTTACATCCATGTTCTTGGTATGCACGGTAAATGGTCTTTCCCGATCTTTCGCCACGTCGAAGAAGGCTTGCCCTTTTAATTCCACATCACGGGTCTTGCCATCGAAACTCTTTGGGTAGATCAATTGGCTATTAGGCCCCATTCTCACGGTCGTACCGTCCGATAAGGAAACCGACTCTATGCAACGGACACCGGAGGCCATTACATATATATATTGATCTTCTTTCGTATGAGACCAATAAACTACGCTTCCTACACCTAAAAGTAGCAATATGGAGGCGGCTATCGCCGTAATCTTATAGACCCAGAGTTTACGGACACCGTTTGTCGCCATTGTCCGGGCTATGATTCGTTCCCACATGCGATTCCCCACCACGGGATTCACGCGATCCGCAGCCTCGTCCCATTGGGAACGCATACGCTCTTCCACTTTGGGGTCACACAGCAAACGTTGCCGATCTTTCTTATCCAGAGCATCCCGCATCAACTTCTTCAATATCGTTCTCGTATCTTCGCTCATGTTTATTATTCTTGTTCTATTTATAAATACACGCCATGTTTTCCTTCCCCCTATTGGGTGATAAAAAAATTTCACTTAGGTATACAAGAAATATAACGGATCTTCCTTGCTTTCCATCCTTATATTTCCGTCCTTTGTATTCAATGAAATTGGTTGCCGACGGTGTCGGCAGTATTTCCGACGCCGTCAGCAATATTTCCGACAGCGTCAGCAGCATTGCCGAGGGCGTCGGCAACCGATTTCATCAAATAGAAACGCCAAAGAGATAAACGTTAAATCTCCGAGGCATCCTATACATTATCCATTTAAATAACGAGAAAATCATGGGAAAACCAAGAAGTGGCATCCAAGTCAGTATTTATAATACACCGGGCAATGAACAATGCGGGCCAACATCCTGCGCACGAGTCATCACCAGAGATACCAAACGCATGAACGATATATGTGAGTATATTTCCGAATGCTCATCCGTCACCTCCGCCGACATAAAAGGTGTATTGGAGGCGCTTACTTCCTATATCGGCAGGGAATTATCCTATGGGTACAGCGTGGAACTGGAAGGATTGGGACATTTCTCGCCATCGGTAAAAAGCAAAGAAGTAACGGACCAGAAAGGAAATACTAAATCAAGCGCTAGCATACATGGCGTTAACTTCCGCTGCTCTCCCCGACTGAAGGAGATGGTAAAAAAGAACGCCCCCATCTTGGTTAAACGGGAAAATCTGCCCAAAACGGGAATCGAGGGAAGGAAGGCTAAGATGTTATCTTATCTAGAAAGAAACTCATATATAAATCTCACCGATTACGCCGGCTTGAACAATTGTACCCGCTACCGTGCGAGCGAGGATATCAAGCAATTTATCAAGGATAACGTAATAGCCAGCGTAGGATATCGAACACACCGGATTTATGTGCTGCCTGAAAAAGAAGACGGGCAAAACTAAAACTTAAGACGCAGTGGCACTTCCGGACTCTACAAATACGTGACCTAGGAAAGCGCTAGATAAACCAGATAAGTAACATGATATTTTTCTTCAAGAACTTCAAGGCTTCGCTGATTTGGTTCTCAACGGTCTTCTCGGAAATATTGAGTTGGAAGGCTATCTCTTTATAGCTTTTATGCTCCTTCCGGCTTAGATTAAAGATAACCCGGCGTCTTTCCGGCAATTCCTCTATCAAATGATCGATATACTCCCCCAAGTTATAGGCGGTGATCTCTTCCTCTAAATCGTAAGAGGTATCCATAGCGGACAAGACCGTCATTTTATAAAAGTCCTCGTTCACGTTCTTCCGGTGATGATTAAAGATCAAGTTGCGGGTGATGATAAACAGAAGCCCCTTGAAGTTATCATCCTCCCGGATGAATTCCCTCGACTCCCAGACCTTGATAAACACCTCTTGTACCACATCCTCGGCTACATCCCGATTATTCAAATAAAGCCCACAGAAATGATAAACCTTTTCCCAATATTGTTTATACAACATCGAAAAAGCCTCCCTATCTCCTTCTTTCAACGACTTTATAATTTGTCTCTCTTCCATTTAGCATCACATATCGTTTCGCGAAGATAATAAAATCATATACTAATAAAAGTTAATGACATCCCAGTTCTCCCGGACTTCTTTGTACTATTAATATAGCACGAGAAATAATGGAAGAACAAAACAAATATATAAGCGATTTATTAATCCGATATGTAAATGGACTCTATACACGGAACGATATAGAGACCTTGCGGAAGTTAGCCTCATCCATAACCGAGCGAGCAGAATTAGAAAGCGAAATGGACCGGGTCTGGAACGAGGCGCAAGACTTACCTCAATCCGATTCCCATAATCATCTGCTTTATAAGAAGGAGGCGCAAGACCTGTTGGATAAGACACGTAAAAGAGAAAGAAGAATCTCCCTATCCACTTTCATCAAGTATGCGGCGAGCATAGCGATTATCGTTTCCATCGGATTCGGAGCGAAACTATACCTAAATCATTCAGCGAAGCAGCATACATCTGCCAGCGACCATCTCCTAACGGAAATAAGCGTCAATCATGGCGAACATAAGCAAGTCACCCTTCCCGATGGCACGGTCGTTCATCTAAACGCCGGTACCGTCATGCGATACCCAACGGAATTTACCTCTGACATCCGTTTGGTAGAAATGGAAGGAGAAGCTTTTTTCAATGTCATGAGAGACGAGGGCAAGCCCTTCATCGTCCGTACCCGACAAGCCGACGTAAAAGTACTCGGAACCTCTTTCAACGTAAAAGCCTATCAAGAGGATGAGTTGATGGCCGTCAGCGTTCGGACCGGAAAAGTTGAGGTGGATATGCCCGAAAGCGTAATGCGCCTATTACCGAACGAGCAGATAATCGTGAATAACACAAATGGAGAGATTCTTAAAAAGAACGAGGACGCCCAAAAAGTAACGGCTTGGCTGCAAGGCGGCCTTTATTTCAACCGGACACCTATCAGTAGCGTTATACACGATTTGGAGCGGATGTATAATCAAGAGATCGTACTCGATCCGAATGTCGTATTCGACGATTACATCTATGGCGAGCACGACAATAAAAGTCTGGAAGCCGTACTGAACGCAATTCAATATTCAACCGGCATCCGATACCGGAAAGAAGAAAGTCGGATCGTGTTATATAAAACGAGTCATTAACCTTAAAATCGATTTGCCCATGAAAGATACGACATAAGCTTAGCCACATAAAAAAGGGAAACCGACCTCTGACCTTCGATCTCCCTTTATCTTTCCCGATATGTACACCCTTGGATTGGACCCCCTTGGAGATTACATAAATCGGACTGTTTTTAAAAGTGTATAAAAACAACCTTTAAACATACAAAATTATGAACTTTCCAACTATTACTAGGAATAATTGGATGTGTTGTTCTATTATTTTAGTTTTTTTAGCGTTAGGCTCCCCTGAACCTCTGCAAGCGCAAGAAAATCAGAAAGAAAGAATAACAATTCAAGTCAAAAACCAACCCATACAGAAAGTCTTTGATGATTTGTCGAAGCAGACAGGATTAAAATTTTTCTATGGAGAAGCCATCGCGAACCGGAACGTACAGGTTAACCTAAAGTTCAAAAACGCTCCCGTCAACAGCGTATTGAACGAGATCACCCGGCAAGCCAATCTTTATTTTAAGCGGGAGAATAACACGATAGCCGTCAGTCTCGGAAACGCGGGCAACGCCTCCGTTCCGGTGACGCAAGACCGAAAAGTGACCGGTATCATTACAGATGAACGGGGCGAACCGATCATCGGAGCGAATGTCGTGGTAAAAGGTACGTCAAATGGTACAGTTACCGACCTGAACGGTCAGTACAGCATCGAGGCGAACGGTAAATCGATCCTACTCATATCCTACATCGGCTATTTATCGGAAGAAGTGGCCGTAGGCAACAACAAAACCCTCAATATCCAGCTAAAGGAAGACACCCAGAAGCTTGATGAGGTAGTCGTGATCGGTTACGGAACACAGAAACGAAGCAATCTTTCCGGAGCGATCTCGAAAATATCCTCCGAGGTAATCGACTCTAAGCCGGTTACAAATGTCCTGTCCGCCTTGCAAGGAGAAATTCCCGGTATGGTCGTTCAGCGAACATCCGGACAACCGGGTAACGAGGAATTCGACTTGAACGTGCGTGGCGCCTCCTCCACGAACGGAGGGAATACCCCGCTAGTCTTGGTCGACGGAATCCCCGGGGATATGAATATGATCAACCCGCAGGATATCGAGGCTATATCGGTATTGAAAGATGCCTCAGCCTCCATATATGGTTCCCGTGCCGCCGGAGGTGTTGTATTAATCACGACTAAGAAAGGAAAGAGCGGAGCACCGAAACTTACTTACAACGGGAACTTGGCGATCACGAAAATGACCGGAATCATGAAAGCCCCGACAAATTATGAGATGGCGATTATGGATAACGAGGCGAACATACACAACGGTGCCGCCCCACTCTATACCCAAGAGCTTCTGGATCGCATCTTAGCGAACGATCCGAACCCTATCGACCATCCCACCCAACCCGGCTGGAAGCTCTTTTTCACGAACACGGACTGGATGGACGAGTTGCTGACCAATGGCGTACAACATCGCCATAACCTAACAATCTCCGGTGGAGGCGAGAAGTCTAACTATTACCTATCCGCCGGCTACAGCAAACAATTTGGCGTGGTAAAATATGCAGACGATAATAATACCAAATACAATCTGCGTATGAATTATGATTATCGATTGGCAAAGTGGCTAAAATTAGAGACAAAGGTATCTTTGGATAACCAGAAACGTACGGACATAGGAAGTAATGGCGCTTGGGTGATCGGCGAGGCGATGTTTGATATGCCGAACTTCCCGATCTATAACGCCAACGGAGAGTTCTTCACGCAAGGAGGCTGGAGCAACGCGATAGCGCTGGCCAAGGAAAGCGAGACCGCCACGTTCAATACCCGGGAGATGAACGGTAACTTTAGATTGATCGCCGATATCACGGACGGACTCGTGTTTAACGCTCAAGTGGGCTTAAACTACAAAAACAAGAATAACGAGGATATAGCGAAAGCCATCCCGCTCTATACATGGGACGGTGACATCAATTATTATACGGGAGCAGGTAGTCCCGAACAATCCGCTGTAGATCGTACGACCGAGGAAACCATCTATCAAAATTATACGGCTTACTTGAATTATAATAAGAACTTCGGACTGGATCATCATTTAGATGCCATGTTAGGTATGGCTTATGAGGCAGAAGAGGTCCGTATGTTCATGGCACGCCGAGATAATTTCATCACAGACGAATTATGGGAACTCAACCTTGGTGGCACCGGAAATATGAAGAACGACGCCAAAGCTGAACATTGGGCGACAAGCTCTGCTTTCGCCCGTATCGGATACAGCTTCAAGAATAAGTATATCTTGGAGACAAACTTCCGCTACGATGGTTCCTCCCGCTTCGCCCCGGGTAACCGTTGGAGAATGTTCCCCGGCGTATCCGCTAGCTGGCGTATCTCTCAAGAGGAATTCCTAAAGAGCTCTAAGGTATTCAACGAATTGAAACTAAGAGCTTCTTACGGACAAACAGGTAATCAAGAAGGTATTCGTCTATACGATTATATCCAGTTGCTAAAATTCAGGGACGACGGTTGGGGAACTAAATTGACCTATCCTTTCGGCAGCGGTTCACAAACACAAGCGATGGGGCTGGATGTCTTAGCCGGCGTAAATCGCACATGGGAGATCTTGGAGAATATCAACGCAGGTGTTGATGCCGCTTTCTTAGACTCCCGCTTAGGATTCTCTTTCGACTACTTCGTGAAGATGAACAATAATATGTTGATCCCCGTAACTTATCCCAGTATGCTAGGGGCAACTCCCCCGGATACGAACTCGGGCAAATTGCGTACGAATGGCTTCGAGCTTACCTTAAACTGGACGGACAAAATCGGTAATGTCGAATATTCCGCACAATTCCAATTGAGCGACGCTAAGAACAAACTCGTGGAATACGGAGGCTCGGACACTTATGAGCTAGGCTTGAACAAGACGAGAGAAGGATATCCCATCAACTCCTATTTCGCCTATGTATATGATGGCGTAGTCAAGGACCAAGCGGATCTGGACGCTTACAAGAAGCTGGAAGGCGTACCCTCTAATATCGGTATCGGCGATGCCAAATTCAAGGATCTGAACGGCGATGGGAAAATCTCCACTTACGGTGATAAGGAAGGGGACGACGGCGACGCTAAGTATGTCGGCTCAACCACTCCCCGATATACATTCGGATTAAACTTGGGTGCCAAGTGGAACAACTTTGATATCAGCGTATTCTTCCAAGGAGTCGCTAAACGCACCTTGTTCCGTGAAGGTGAGTTCTCCATGCCTTGGAGCGACTGGTGGAGATATCCGCCTCAGTTCTATTACGGGCAAACCTGGAATGAGGATCGTCAAGACGCATATTATCCTCGTCTGACCCACGGCGATATCAGGCATTGGAACTACCAAGCGTCTACGATGCAAAAGATCAACGCCGCTTACGTACGCCTAAAGAACATCCAGATCGGATATACCCTGCCGAAAAGCTTATTGCAGAAGATCGGTATCGAGCGGACCCGTTTTTATGTAAGCGGACAAGACTTATTCGAGATACACGGGGTAAAAGGCGGTTGGGACCCAGAGTCTGACACTGGAGGTTTCAACTATCCGTTCCAACGTTACTACTCATTTGGTATCGACTTGACTTTCTAAGGTTTTCTATTTAATAAAACGAATATTATGAAACGATTCAATATAATTATCACGTTATCCGCCACCTTAGGACTATTCAGTTGTGAGCTGGATAAAATGCCAATGGATCAAGTGTCGGACGCTGTATTCTGGCAAAAGCCGGCCGACTTTGAATTGGCCGCCAACGATTTCTATTTTGGGCTCCAAGAGGTCTCCCAATATATAGACATGAACTCGGATATCGCCTTTGGTTCCGGCACGAACGATGTCAGCGACGGTTCCTATCTGGCCCCGGTCAACTCGGATGATTGGGACAACCCATGGAAATTTGTCCAATCTACCTCTTATTTGCTTAAGAAAGCGGAGGAATCCGGTTTGTCGGACGAAGAGATCGGACGTTGGAAAGCAGAAGCGCATTTCTTCCGTGCCTACAACTATTGGAAATTGGTGAAAACTTATGGAGGAGTGCCTAAGATAGACATCCCGTTAAATACCTCCTCGGAGGAACTTTACACACCTCGTTCCAGCCAACAGGAGATCATCGATTTTATTATCGAGGACTTGGATAAGGCCATTCCTCTCCTTCCGAAGCAAAGCGGACTGACCGCTGAGGAATTAGGACGTACCACGCAAGGGGCGGCATTAGCTCTCAAGGCCCGTGCGGCCTTGTTCGAAGGAACTTGGCAAAAATACCACGGGATGGCGGACGCAGGCAAATACCTCGACCTAGCTATCCAAGCGGCCCAAGCCATTGTCGATTCCAAGGAGTATGAACTATATCGCGAGAAAGGAGAACTCAGTTACAAATATCTTCATATCCTAGAAGGCGACGACAGCAAGGAAGTCTTGTTGGCAAGACGGTATTACAAATTGAGAGCGACTCATAACTGGACCCGGGAACTATTATTAGGTGCCATGGTACCGACAAAGAACCTTGCGGACGTATACCTTTGTACCGATGGTTTACCTATCGATAAATCCAAGTTGTTCAAAGGATTCCAAACCCAGACAAGCGAATTTGAGAACCGGGATTCCCGGATGGCGCAAACGTTTGTCGTACCCGGTAGCGAGATATTCTCGGAAGGGGGCGGATGGGCAACCGTAGAGCCGGGATTCATCGGTAACAATTCCACCCGGACCGGATACATGATCCGCAAGTTTATGGATGAAACGCTGGATGCCGTACAATTCATTGGGGAATACGATTTCAAGGAATTCCGTTACGGAGAGGTCCTATTAATCTTGGCCGAGGCTTTATACGAGAAGAACGGACAGATCACGGACGAGCAATTAGACCTGACCATTAATGACCTGCGAAACCGGGCGAATATGCCTCGCTTGACCAATGCGTTTGTAGCGACGAACGGACTGAATATGCAGGAAGAGATCCGGCGTGAGAGAACCGTGGAACTGGCATTCGAAGGATACCGTCGGGACGACCTACGTCGTTGGGGCACGGCAGAAACAGTTCTTCCCCTTGCGATCCGTGGCGTGAAATTCGTGGGTACGGAGTATCAACAGAAATTCCCGGAGTTGGTGATCGGACAGGATATACAGGTGGATAGCGAAGGCTTTATCATCGCCCAACCTGCGTCCGCCCGCAAGTTCCAGACACCGAAGCATTGGCTATCCCCGATCCCTTTGCAACAGGTACAATTGTCGAAAGGAACCTTGGAACAGAACCCGGGTTGGTAAGGGTTTTTCCAAGAATAAGCGACTATATATATGAGGGTAGGCCCAACCTATACGAGAAGGGAGGGCCTACCTATCTGGGAGGGGAATCCCATTTAAATATGAATTATCTTAAATTTTTATAGCATGAAGAAATACTTTTTAGCGGTAGCTAGTTTTTTTATTTATTCTCATATCAGTCTAGGCCAAGTGTATCCGGGGCAGATGGATTCCACGTTTGTCCCTGTACGGAGTCACCACTATGACCCGGAGTTAACATTTGATTTTTGCGTGAATGAACCCGCTTGGAGCAATCAGGCGGGTATCCATTCCGCCTTCGGATCGACCGACCGGCTTTATTTCCGGAAAGAAGTACCCGTAAACCATGACAACGATTTATCATCTTCCTACTCTACGACCGTTTGGAGGGGGGAAAGAGCGAATGCCCAGATATTGGTATGGTCGTCAGAAGCGTTGGAACAAGTACGTGTCTCTACGCAAGACTTGAGGAGCGCCGAGGGAAACATCATCCCGAAAGACCGGATTACCTTCGAGTTGGTGCGTTACGTATTGTCCAATTATCCGTATGCCGAGAAAAAAGCCATCTGCGGGGAATCTCCCTACAAATCCGGCTTCTTGATGCCAGACCGTTTCGAGACGCTGGACCGCTTCGATCTCCCTTCCCAAACCACCCGTCCGGTATGGATGATGGTGGATGTGCCGAGAGGAACCGCTCCCGGTACGTATAAAGGCAAAGTGGAGGTACGGGCGAAAGGCAAGGCTCCTCAACTATTGAATCTGGAGATCGTGGTGCAAAACCAGTTGCTCCCCTATCCGAAAGACTGGAAATACCGTCTGGACCTATGGCAGAACCCATGGGCCGTGGCATGGTACAATCACGTGGAACCTTGGTCACCAGAACATAAGATGCTTCTCAAGCAGCATTTGAAGCATTATGCCGACGCAGGTGGTACCTACATCACGACTTATGGAGTACATTCTCCTTGGTCCGATAACTCCTATATGATCGAGGGGGGTATGATCGAGTGGATCAAGAAAGCAGACGGCACATGGGCCTTCGACTACAAGATCTTCGACGAGTACGTAGAATTAGCGATGGAATGTGGCATCGACGAGGCAATCACCCTCTACACCCCGATTCCTTGGGGATTCCGTCACCGCTATAAGGACGAGGCTACAGGCGATTATTCTTATATCAACTGGGCGCCAAGCTCGGAGGAATTCAAGAAGATGTGGAATATCTTCCTCACGGATTTCAAGTTCCATCTGGAGGCTAAAAGCTGGTTGGACATCACCTATATCGGAATCAACGAGAATCCGATGGAAGAGACCTTAGCGGCTATCCATGTCGTGCGTAACCATGATAAATGCTGGAAGATCACTTACGCCGGCAATTGGCATAAGGAATTGGACGGACTGCTGGACGATTATTCTTTCCTCTACGGGGAGGAACCTACCATCACCGAGCAAAAGGCACGGACCGCCACCGGACGCACGTCCACCGTATACGTATGCTGTAACCCGCCGATCCCGAACAACTTCGTGTTCTCACCTCCTATCGAGGGACGTTGGATCAGTTGGTATGTAATGGCGTATGGGTACGACGGCTTCTTGCGATGGGCTTACGACGCTTGGCCGGAAGATGCCGATCGCGACGCACGTCATGGCTCTTGGGCGGCGGGCGACTGCTATATGGTATATCCGGGAGGCAAGAGTTGCATCCGCTTCGAGAAGATGAGAGAGGGTATCGTGGATTTCGAGAAGGTCCGTATCTTACGGGAGCTGACCGCCCAATCGGGTAATGCTCAAGCCCAAGGCTTATTGAAGCAGCTGGACCAACATTTGTCCATCTTCCCCAAAGAGAAAGAGTTCGACGAGAGCAAGATATCGGCAGACGTACGTAAGGGTAACCTCATCATCCGTCAACTGTCCGATCTATTGGCGAAATAATGGGCTTATATAGCAGGAAAGACATGAAAGCATATCGTTTAATCCTATCACTCATGGCAAGCGTAGCCGTAGGGACAGCATTCTCGCAGACAACAGGTGTTGTTTGCGAGGAGTTCGACCAGATACAGCTGACGCACGTATTGACGCCCACCGGCCCGCTACCGACTGCCTTGGACCCGAATGGCGTATACCCCTATATGAGTTATAGCGAGACCTCAAATCGTCCGGTGCCTAAAAGGTACCGGATGATCTCGCTAGAGAACGAGAAAGTCAAGGCCATCATCTGCCCTGATCTTTGCGGGAAAGTAATATCCCTCACTCACAAGGAGAGCGGCAAGGAGGTCTTGTACAGGCCGGACGTAATCAAATACACACGGATATTACCCCGCTTCTATTTCGTGGCCGGGGGGATCGAGGTCAGTTTCCCGATCTCCCACTCTCCCACGCAAAATGAGCCGGTGCTTTATCAGATCGATCATACGGGAGACCGCACATATGTAACATGCGGAGAACGGGAATCTCATTACGGTATGCAATGGTCTGTAGAATATTCCTTAGGAGATAAGGACGAATGCCTTACCCAAAGGGTTGTTTACTACAACCCGGGAAAGCAAGCCTATCCATGGATGTCATGGTCCAACGCCGCCCTTCCTTGCGCACCGGATACCCAATACGATTTCCCGAACGGAACCGTATTATCCCATGCCTCCACGTTGGATACGATCGACTGGAAAACGGAAGGAACCCATCATGAACGGGATATCAAAGAGATGACCGGCTACTTCTGGAAGACGAAAGACGTGAACGCTTTCGGGGCTTACACCCCCTCCTTGGGTAGCGGCCTCTACCACATCGCCGACGAATCCAGTACGCCCGGTATCAAGCTATGGAGTTATGGCGTAGCCGGCGACAAGGAATGGTCTATGCTCAGTACCCCCGACCGGCAGCCTTACGTAGAAATCCAAGGTGGCCCGATCAGCGACCAATCTATCAAGCTCGAATTGCGTCCCGGCGAGAAAAAGAATCACGTAGAATATTGGATACCGACAGATCATCCTTTGGATATCTATTCCTTAAAGGTTCCGGCATTAAGGCTTCGCCCGATCGATCGCATCCCGCTATTCGACTGGGCCCGGAAGAATGAATCTTCCATCTGGATCGCCTTAGCCGATGCCTATAAGAATAAGTCCACGCTTCCCGCCGCCCCCTATCCGGAAGACGGGCAGTGGGCTCCATCCGGCATGGAAGATCTGGACGATGCTTTTCGTTGGGCGATCCAAATATCTCCCCGGCCGGAACGGGATTATTGGCAATTCCACTATGGGACTTGGTTGGCTGGAAGAGAACGTGTAGAGGAGGCGATCGAACAACTATCCATTCCGGATATCGATCTGGCGAAAGCTTTATTGGCAAGGCTATATGTTCGTCGGCAGGCGTGGGAAAAGGCGAGAGATACTTACGCCGCTATCCCCGAGACCTCGTGGTTGAACCTACATCCCCAGTTGGTTATCGAGCGGGATAAAGTATTAAAGAAGTTTGGAACAGAGGCTTTACCGGAACGGGAAAAATGGTTGGATAAGATAAACGCGTCCTCTGATGAATGGGTGGTCGAGCGAAAGGTACAGCTACTGATTGATAAGAAGCAATATCAAGAAGCCAAGGATTTATTACTATCCACCCATTTCCAGAAAGTGCATCAAACTTACACCCGTACGGGACTTTGGGAACAGATCAACGAAGGCTTGGGCCTCTCCCCGCAACCTGTACCGGAACAACTCGGCGAGGATCGCTTAGCCCGGTTCGGTGCCTATCGGGAATATGAATAAAGGGAGGTGTGTTTTTAGAGCAGTAGCTTCATATAAGTCTCCGCATATTTAGCCAGAAACGCCCGGATCACTTTCAAGGCCGTAGAGATATGTTGTTGTACCGTATATACCGAGATACCCAAACTGTCGGCTATCTCCTTATGGGATTTCATATCTTTACGGCTCATATCAAAAACCCTTTTTTGTTGTGGGGTCAACGTTTCAAGCGCCTTATCCAACAATGCGTTTAAATCCGTATCCAATACCGAGTCCTCCGTCTCGTTCGTGCTATCCAATGAGGCGGACCGTATCTTATCCCTCAGCTCCAACTCACGATCCAGTCCCGCCAACAGGTTTAAGATCCGATTTTTCACGATCGTATACACATACGGGCCAAAAGGTACATTCGGGTTCAAGAAACGGCGATTCTGCCAAATAGAGGCGAAAGCATCCTGAAAAACATCTTCCGCCATATCCCGGGATTTAAGGAATTTCAAGGAAAACCACATCAAGCGGTCCTTATACAGGGCATATAATTCACAAAAGGCCGACTCGTCCCCTTCTAGCAAGTCCGCCACAAGCCTTCTTTCTTTCTCTGAATCAATGTCTGCCATTCGACTTATTCTCCCACTTCGATTACATAGGTTCAAATGTATGCAAAATTCCCAAAGGTAAAAACAAATTGAACCAAAATCAGCAACTCCATCATACAGCTTTATAAACTCACGATAACAAACATCTTTGCTCATTCGGAAATAATCATGTATTTTTGTCTGTTCATTTAAGAAAGGATGATGTATTGATGAAAGTTTGTATCGCCGAAAAGCCGAGTGTGGCCCGGGAAATCGCGGAAGTATTAGGGGCAACCCAACGAATGAATGGGTATATCGAAGGAAACGGATATCAGGTAACTTGGACATTCGGGCATTTGTGTACCCTGAAAGAACCGCATGAATACGCGGAGAACTGGAAACGCTGGAGTCTGGGGTCACTACCTATGATCCCTCCCCGGTTCGGTATCAAACTAATCGAGAATCCTACGTATGAGCAACAATTCAAGGTAATCGAGAGCCTGATGCAAAATGCCGAGATGGTCATTAACTGCGGTGATGCCGGCCAAGAGGGAGAGCTGATCCAACGCTGGGTCATGCAAAAGGCAGGTTGTAAATGCCCGGTCTACCGCCTTTGGATCTCCTCGCTTACGGAGGAGGCGATTCGGGAAGGTTTCCAAAAACTAAAAGAACAGACGGAATTCAATAAGTTATATGAGGCCGGGCTATCCCGTGCCATCGGTGACTGGTTGCTGGGGATGAACGCCACCCGCCTTTATACCTTGCGCTACGGGCAGAACCGGCAGGTATTATCGATCGGCCGTGTGCAAACCCCGACGCTCGCCTTGATCGTAAACCGGCAAGCCGAGATCGACAATTTCAAACCGGAACCCTATTGGGAATTAAAGACCATTTACAGGAATACGACTTTCTCCGCCACGAAAGGTAAGTTCACGAAGAAAGAGGAAGGTGAGGCTTTTCTGGAGAAGGTAAAGGAACAGGATTTTACCGTTACCAGTATCACCGAGAAGAAAGGGAAGGAATTCGCCCCTCGCCTATTCGACTTGACCTCGTTGCAGGTGGAATGTAATAAGAAATTCGCGTTTACGGCGGACGATACCCTAAAGCTGATCCAATCGCTCTACGAGAAGAAGGTGACAACCTACCCGCGTGTCGACACGACTTTCCTTAGTGATGATATTTATCCGAAAGTTCCCAATACCTTGAAAGGGCTGGTGGATTATACGGAGCTTACCGCTCCTTTGATGAATCAGAAATTGCCGAAGAGCAAGAAAGTGTTTGATAACTCGAAGGTTACCGATCACCATGCGATCATCCCTACCGGAGTCCCCGCCCGCAATCTTACGGATACGGAACGGAAGGTGTACGATTTGGTAGCCCGTCGTTTTATCGCCGCCTTTTATCCGGATTGCGAGATATCGACCACTACGGTCTTGGGTCAAGTGGATAAGGTGGAATTCAAGGTAACCGGAAAGCAAATCCTCAAACCGGGTTGGCGTGTCGTATTCGGAGCCGAGCAGAAAGATCCGGAGGCTGAACCTACCGAGGAAGAAGGCGTATTACCCGATTTCGTGAAAGGAGAAAGCGGCCCGCATAAACCGATCTTGAAAGAGACTTGGACCCAGCCTCCGAAACCTTATACAGAAGCTACTTTATTGCGGGCGATGGAAACCGCCGGTAAATTAGTGGATAATGACGAGCTGCGGGATGCCTTAAAGGAAAACGGCATCGGCCGTCCTTCTACCCGTGCGGCGATCATCGAGACTTTATTTAAGCGTAATTATATACGAAAGGAACGTAAGAATCTTTATCCCACCGCTACCGGCGCGGAATTGATCGGCACGATCCATGAGGAACTGCTGAAAAGCGCAGAGTTGACGGGGCTTTGGGAAAAGAAACTACGCCAGATTGAACGAGGGACTTATGAGGCCCGTACTTTTCTGGATGAGTTGAAGCAGATGGTAAACGAGGTCGTCATAAACGTCCTTTCCGACCAAACCCGGCGAACGATTACGATTGAGGATACGTCTAAAGCAGCTAAAGAAACTCCCAAAGACGAACCCAAGGAGAAAAAGGAAAAGAAACCTCGTAAGCCTCGTGCCAAGAAAGAGAAAGCAGAGGCTACTCCCGAATTGGAGCTTCCATCAACGGATAAGCCCGTTTGCCCCATCTGTCACAAAGGCTCTATCCTCCGGGGCAAAACCGCTTATGGCTGCTCTGAATACAAGAATGGATGTACGTTCCGCTTGGATTACGCTACGTATGGAAATAATTTAACGGATGAGGAGTTAGGTACGGTTATCAGTAAATTAAAGTCTATTTAAAATATGAGAACAGAATGGTTTCCTCTGGTAAACGAGGAGGGTGAGACGATCGGAAAGGCTACTCGCAAGGAATGTCATAGCGGAAGTAAGTTGCTACATCCCGTAATCCATTTACATATCTTTAATAAGGATGGAGATCTATATCTCCAAAAACGTTCCATGAACAAGGATATACAACCGGGAAAGTGGGACACGGCCGTAGGTGGGCATATTGATTATGGAGAAAGCGTGGAAGAGGCCCTGCGCCGTGAGGTTCGTGAGGAATTGGGCATTACTGATTTTACGCCTGTCTTCATCAAACGTTATATATTCGAGTCTTCCATAGAGAAGGAATTGGTAAACAGCTTCCGGACCACTTACGATGGCCCCATCACCCCCGATCCCGAGGAACTGGACGGAGGACGTTTCTGGCCGATCGAGGAGATCAAAGAGAATCTGGGGAAAGGCGCATTCACCCCGAATTTCGAAAAGGAATTCACCGCTATTTTCCTATAAGATAAAACGCTACACTTCAGCTAAAATAGTTATTCAAGAGCCTGTTCATTCTTCGTAAGATACAGTTACATTCTACAAACTACGGCGTGAACCGTACAGACCACGACGTGAATTATACAAATCATGCTGTGGTCTGTACGGTTCACGCCGTGCTTTGTAGAATGTAATATAATCCGCAAAACCAAAAGTACAACTTTCCCTATATGAAAAGTAAAAAAAAGGATTCCGTTTAAATGCTGCTTGCATGATGCTTGAACGGTATCCTTTTTTTAGTTCAAAAACTACTTGAATCCCATTGCCAACTAACCGAAAATTCGTACCTTTATACAGTGGTTAAGACACCTCTTTGTGTGCGGTTTCGTTCGCTTTCTTGAACAACATGATGTCCGTGTAGCGGGAGGAGTAGTTTATGCGGGCGTTGAACTCGACTTTCTCACTGCCGGTAAACGGGTTGCCGATGGTGTTTTTGCCCATCCAGTTGCATAGTTCGATGATGGATGACTTGTTGGAGGTAAAGTAGATGTAGTTCGTGCCTACGAGTGTCTGTAATACGTCCAGGTAATCGGATAGTCCCCAGCTCATCGTATAGGTGCCGACCTCGGTGGATAGATACGGAGGGTCTATCAAGAACACAACATTGGGCGTATCCTTATATTTGTTGAACAGTTCCTTGTAATCGCATGAGATGATCTCCAATCCGTCCAGATAGTCGAGGGATGGGCTGTAATCACATTTACGCACGGTGTTGTAAAACGTTTCCTTTCGCAGTCCGGCCAAATCTGTGGCATACTTCATGGAAAAGAGTAAAGAGGTAGAGATAGTGATATAATCCACATATCCATATTCCTGTTCCTCTTGTTCAATCAGGCGTAGAATGGTTTCTTTAGCTTCTTTATGTAATGCCTTTTTTCGAGGTGTAGATGCAACCAGCAAGCGGATTTTAGCCAGCAAAACATTGGTACGTGGTATATTCTTCAATCTCCGACAATAGTTGTCGAAGTCATTATATACAACGGTGGCATCCGGTTTCTGACACTTTGTTATATGTGACAGTAACCCGGAACCACCGAACAGGTCTACAAATACGGTGTTGTCTGGATAACGCTCCAATGCTTTGATAAACTCTTTCGCAAACATTCGTTTTTGCCCTACGAACGGAAGCGGGGCAGATAAATACTGTTTCTTCATTTTCATTTTGTTTAAAAACGGGTTGCAAAAGTCTCTTTTTTCTTCCGAATGGCTATGAAAAAACAAAGCTCTGCACTGCGCAGGCTTTACAGCGGTTTCAGGCATTGAGTTCGAAACGTATCCCCTCTTCTCCGTCAAGCAGAGACCGGGTTTGCTCCAGGTTGTTCCTATAGATATGTACGTTCCCAAGATTAAGGGTGATAGATTTCAAGGGTAGATCGATTTGCCGGGTCATCAGATAGAGATGGTAGAGATCGGCGGGCAACCCTAAGTTGGCATCGCTGCTGCGCTGATAGGCAGACAGGACCAGCTCCCCGCCATCTATCTGGAACTGGACGAGGCTGAGACATGGGGCTTGGTTACTCTCGGCATCGGTGGAGCCGAGAAACAGGACGTAGTTCTTGCTGTTGCGTCTCTCCCGGTTGATCCGCTCGATCAAGGGAGGTAACTTTTCCAAATAGGTGGGATAACTGTTTACCAGCGTGGAACCGCAGTAATCCCACCAGGTGATCCCTTCGTTGCGGTACTTTTCCACGTCCCGTTCCCCACTCATAAACAGCCGGAGTTCCGTTCGTAGCTTCTTACGGGCGATCCCATGATCCTCGAAGATGTCCAGCAAATCGCCCGGCGTCAGCTCCAAACGTTCGTTCAACAGGTAGCGGATACTCCCTTTCTTGTTCTCTTGCTCGTTCCCTGACGTGATGATCCGGCCCAGTAGTTGATGGTATTTGTTCATGATGTCAATTTTTATTCGCCTAAAAGTAGCGTATGACACGAAACAGACATCCGGAAGTCTCGTTTTATCGCTGCAAACCATTTGCATAGGATCAATGCTCAAGCGGCTCGCAGCCATGCGACAGCCGCTTGAGCAAGGTGTACACCTTTCGCTCGCATATCCGATACTTGGCGGCCAGCACCGCTACGATGTAGGTCACCTTCTCTCCCTCGGCGATCATCCGTGAATAATCCTTGTACAGGTCGATATAATTCACGTCCTCTAAATGGATGCCTCTTTCCAGCATCCATTTGAACGGTGTTTGATACAGATTTAAAATGTCAAATACGGTCATATTGAAATATGTATTATATTTGTGACGCCAATCACATAAAAACAAAACGAGCTATCGCGGCTGAAGGCATATAGCCCCCGGTCGTGCGGTAGCTCGCATTTGTTTGTTAGTATGTGATTGGCGTCTTTACTAACAGCCGGGGGCTTTTCTTTTTGCCTGTCCCCGATAAGGCGTTAAGTTTGCTAGTGATAAGGTCTGCAGATAATCATTACGTTTTTATCGCTAGAACAACAGGATTCAATAAATCCTTCCTCCAAAATCTCATTCGATATATCTTTTTGAGGCCTAACCTTCAATTGCAAGAGGAACCACTATTATAGAGAATGAATCACTGGTTGCATTATAATCTATAGTCACGAACTGCATCCCTATAAAGCTGTTTATTCCGAGCCCAGCTATGACATAGCCCAACCTAGCATCACCATTATTCTCAATATAGGCGGCAAACGTATTGAGATAAATAGGATTTGTACAGCTCTCAATCAAGGATTCCGGAATGCTTGTCCTTAATATGGCTCCGTTTTGAACGGCCTCTATAACTTTTTTAAACGAAGTCACGCTAGAGAACGCGGACCTTATCTCTTCAGATGTCGATTCGGATGTCAAGACATAAACCTCAGGTCTAACCGTTTCATAGTTTATGGCAGATTTAAGATTTACATCTTTTTTATCGCCTATTGAATAATTAGCTGAAGTCCCGATGATTTGAATGTAATGTGAGACAAGAAACTTATCAACATAAGATATGTCTATATAGCGAAGTATATTAGCAACTATATGCCCTCCCAAATTAACACAAGAGTGCTTGTTTTTTGCCCCAGCAGAAGTATCAACAACATAGAATTTTGTTGTCGTTTTTTTCGCCAATTCTATTACATGATCCATTCCTCCTAAATGATTCAATACGGCCGCTATCTCCTCTTTTGTAGATGTTTTTGTCAAATCAAAAATTGAGGAAGGTAAATAAACTTCTTCACCTCCGCTTTCGTAGAAACACACAGAATAGGTAAACTTATCATCCGCCTCTTCTTTGCACGTTACTTTGACAGTCTTGAGCACTCCTCCTTGTCCTATATATGACAATTCCATCTCTCTCGTGCCTGAATCCATGAAAACGTACACATTACAAGCGTAGTTACCGATGAAGATAGATGGAAGATCATATTTGTATTCTCCTGATTGTCCTAATGATAATAATTGGATAAAATACGCAAGAGCTATGTTATCTTGGATTGGATCAAGCCCGAATGCCGCCAAGATCTCATCGCTGGTGGATGCTGAGGTCAAGCCCAATACAGCTGCCGGGAATTTGTAAACATCCTTGATATTATACAATTTTTCGACTTGTTGAGTGCTCATCAATCCAGATTCATTTAGGGTAGCGATATTGAGGGCAGAAAACGTTCCTTCCGCTGATCCATCGGCGGAGGGTTTGAACACATAATTCCTAAAGGTTTTTAGCTCTGCGGCGTTCGTTACGTTCACATTGCCCCCGCCGCCTTCTCCGGATCCACCGGATATGGATATGTTGCCACTACCAAATATCAACTGCCCGTTGATTGTCTTCAGGCTGGTCTCCTTGACAAACTTGCTGTCGTTCTCCAACTCGCTTGTCTTGGAGGGGATGGCGGTGTCGGAAGGTAACGCACCTACCTCGCTGGCCGTGTAGGAGGGCTTGTCCGGGGAGTTTACCCAGCCCGGCTTGTTATTGACATTGGCCCATTCCACGGAATCCGCTGTTCCGCCACCGGAACCGCCTTCTATGGTTATATTTCCGGTTCCCAGTAGGGAATGCCCGTTCACGGTCTTCAGGCCGGTCTCCTTGACAAACTTGCTGTCGTTCTCCAGCTCACTTGTCTTGGACGGTATCTTGGTGTCGCCGTCCATCACCTTGGCGGGTAAGGCCGCCACCTTCGTCAAAAGCTCGTTGATCTTGGCTGTCGTGTAATTCAATAGTCCCATCTTATTTCAATGCTTTAAGTTCCACATCGTTCGAATCTGTCAATATATCACCGGAGGCATCGCAGAGGTATTCCCGCCGGCCTTCCTGACGCACCGTCCGCATGACCTCCACGTTCCCGCCCCGTACGGTCCTGAAGGTCACCGTCCGGGAACGGTCCACGCCCTCGTTCACCGTTCCGGTCGAGAGGGTGGCCACGCCATCACCGGTTCCCGTCAGGGCGACCGTGATCTCGCCGCCCCCTTGCCCCCAGGGTATCGTAACGGTACCCATCACTCCACCGTCCAGTCAGTGTTGGACTCCACGTTCACGGTCACCGGGTTGCCTTGGTAATCCAGCAGGATATCGCCCTCCGAGACACGCAGGTAGGCGTCTCCGGCGGCCAGGGTCAACAGGCATACGTCCTGGTGCCCTCCCTCGTCCGTCACGATAACCTGCCTCGTCTGCGGCTCGATCTCCGTGTTCGCCGGTACCGTAACGGCGATGGAGAAGTCATACACCGCTAATCCACCGGGATCGCCCGCTATCGCCTCCCCGTTGGCCGTCAACACGCTGTTTGCCGTATAATTGCCGGGCAGCGCTATCTCCAAGTCTCCCATGCCGAGGGAGAAGGTCAGCCTCTTCGAGTTGCTGACACCGGATATGGTGACCACCTTTCCCGTCTTCTCGCTCGCCGCCGTGTCCGCTATGTCCACATACTCGGGCTTGCCCGCCTGCATAACCGTCCGCTGCACGTCCGGGCAGTTTACCGCCTTCCAAGTCAATACCGTACTTCGCGCATTCCGGCCGGTATGCTCCGCGTCCGACCTTACGCTCACCTCCTTGTCACCCGATCCTTGGGGCGGGGTGACCACCGCCCATGCCGCTTTCGCCATGATCTTTCGTCTTTTTTATTTGTTAATCACTCGATTCTCCATTTCGTGTTCGACCTCACCCCGAACAGCGCGGGCATCTCATCGGTCACCCATACGGGCTCGTCAGGAGATACCAACAGCCACACCCCATAGTCCACGCCGCAGACCTTGGTGAGCCTCACGCCGACCCGGGCCATCCTACGGAGGGTGGCGCTCACGCTCCCGACCCGTTCCAGCTCCACCCGTACCGTCTCGACCCTTATGATCTTTCCACTAACGCACGCCATACCTCACCGTCTCGTCCGTCTCGATCCCTATGATCTCCGTCCTCACGCCGTCCGCCATGTTCGCGTCCGGGATCTCCACCCGCACCTGACACCTGATCCGTCCACCTCCCCCGATCCGGGAGGTGTCGAGCGTGACGATATAGGTATTCTCGTCAAGCCGGCCCATCCCGGACTTGGGGATCGTCTCCGTCCGGTTGGAATAGATGTAGAACAGGGCCTCGAATTCCACGTCGTCCATCGTGAGCCCGCCCGGCAGGTCGAGGCCCAGGGCGAACTTCATCTCCGTGCCGGTTATCGACAGGTTACTTTCATTCTTCATTGTCACGCCTCCTTTAATGTTATGTTCCGTATTTGCAGTACGCACGCCGAGATCGCCGTGAAGAGCAGTCCATCCCCCGAGGTGCTGTCCCGATCCGCCCTGAACTCCACCGAGAACGTCTTGTAGGACGCGCTCGCCTCCTCGCCATAGATGACATCGTCGGTATTGATGAAGTCAAAGCTATTGTCGCCGATCGCCGATATGATGTTCGTCGTCCCGGACGATGTCCTCGCCTGGAACGATAGCCGATACCGGTGTCCCATCTCCAGCTTGCCGCCCATGCGTCCCTTGTTGAACATCACCTGGTCGGTATTGGCCTCCCCGCCGAACCGCAAGGTGGCCACGCCGCCGCTGACCGACTGGACGGAAGAGTTCCCGTAAGCGTTCCAATAGGACGTACTGGTGAGATCCGTCCCTTGCAGGATCTCGTCCCCGGTGACGGTGTACCGCTCGAAATAGGCCGTAAGGCTCTTGTTCGCGTCCATCGTGACCGTATGTCGCTGGTACCCGCCATCCGACCAGCGAATAAACCGCCAACCGCTGGCCTCCGTGGCGTTGACCGTCACCTTGGTTCCTTTCTCGTAGCTTCCCGCTCCCGTGACGGATCCGCCTCCCGATGGGCTGACCGACAGGGAGAGCGTGAACCGCTCGACCTGTATCTTGCTGAAATAGGCCGTGAAGGAGTTGTTGGGCTGCCCCCACGTGATCATGTGCCTGCGGCTCCCGTTATCGCTCCAGCGGACGAACTCGTACCCATCCGCCGGTATGGCCTCTATGTACTCGGACGTGCCGATCCGTTTCAGGTAGCCCCCGGCCTCCGGTACCGTCGTTCCGCCGCCTGTCGGGGAGACGGAGACGAAGCAGGTGAGTATCTCGTAATCCTGCTCGGCCACCCGCAACACCCCGTCATCGTTCGTGAACACCTTCCCGCTCCGGTTCAGGTCATCCGCCGAGAAGGTGACGAACTTGCCGCTTGCGCTTCGCAGGGTAAGCGACCCGGGGGTCACCACCGCGCTCCTGCCGCCCTTGGACAGGTTAAGCTCCGGCGTGCCGTTATTGACGGATAGCCTCGCCACGTCGATCCCGTCATGGGTGATCCGTACGTACCCGTTCGACAGGATGAGCTCCGTGTTCGGCCCCAACGAGTGAAAGACCCCGTCCATTTCCACCGACCCGTCCGTGTGGATCTTGAACCGGTCGTTCACGTTCAGCGTGTTCGTCCGGATCGCCTTGGCGATGAGCGCGGAGGTGATTATCAGGTCGGCGTTGATGAGCGAGGTGTTGACGCTGCCGCCCTTGATGACAGACATGCCCCGCTCCGCGTAATAGACCAGCTCCTCGTAATCCTTGTAGCCCATCATCTTGGCGATGTCGTTCCGGTCTTTCAGCGACACCTCGCCGATCTGTTGGGACAGGTCGCTCTTGGACTCGTCTATCGCCTCCTGCTTGATCTTCCGTTGGATCGCCTTGTTCGCGTTCTCGATGGCCGTGGCGAGCGATGCGTAGGCGTTGTTGAACGCCGCGAACTTGCTGTCCACGTTGTTTTTCTCCGTTGTTGTCGCCTTCCCGTCCGCGATGGCGGAGTTGATGGCGGCTATCAGGTTGGTCGTGGCCGTGTTGAGGCTGTTCTTCGCCGCGTACAGGACCGATTTCTCCGTGCCCGCAAGAAAGGGGTTCGCGTACAGGGCCGTATAGGTCGCGTCCGCCTCCCGCTTGGAGGCGTTTACCATGTTGATATACTTCTCGATCGCCTTGGCTTCCGCCTCCGATACCAAACCATCGGCGAAGGCCCCGTCCACGTACCTGTTCAGGTCGCTCACCGCGTCCTTGGCGGCGTTCGCACCCTCCATGGCTTGCGAGGCCGTGTTGTTGGCCTCGTCCGCCGCCTTCTGGGCGTTGTCCGAGTAGCCTTTCAGCTTGTCCTGTATGGACTGGTTGGCCGTTTCCACCGCCGTTTGGAACTTGTTGTAGCAGGTCGTGAACGTGGCGTACTTGCTGTCCACGTAGGCCTTCTCTGCGGCGGTCGCCTTGCCGTCGGCGATGGCGGCGTTGATGGCGTTGACCAGCGCGTCCGTGGCGGAGAAGAGGGAAACCTTGGCGTTGTACAGCGAGGTCTTCGCAGAGCCCTCCAAATAGGGGTTGTTGTACAGTCCGTTGTAGGTGGCCAACGCCTGTTGCCGCTCGTTGCTCACCACGTTGACGTACTTCTCGATCGCCTTGGCCTCCGCCTCCGATACCAGCCCGTCGGCGAAGGCCCCGTCCACGTACCCCTTCAGGCTGCCCACGCTGTCACGCACGTCCGATGCCTCCTTGCTCGCGTCGGCCGCCGCGTCCTTGGCCTCCCGTATCTCCCGGTCGATGGCCGTCATGTCCGGTGCGTCCGTCAGGTTCCCGAAGCCCGTGGATCCCGGCTTGATCACCATCTTGCCGGTGAACACGTTCTTGTCGGCGTTCGGCGAGATCACCGTCACCTCCTTGCCCGCCATCGAGTAGGAGTCGATTCCGGAATATAGCTTGATACAAGGCGCGTCATCGTCGTACGAGGAGAGGAACACCACGTGTCGCCGGGCGGCGTTCGTCTTGTTACCGACGGTGACGATCGTGTCGCCGGCCCGCGGGATCATGCTGCCCGTGTCGCGATCCGTGGTGGAGAGGTCGATGTAGTCCTCGCCGACATGGATCACCCGCCGCCAGTAATATTGGTTGCTGACGTTCTGGGAGGTGCCCTCCTTCACGTTGAACTCCCGGCATTGCGCCAGGTCATCCACGGCGAACTCGTTCACGATCTCCCGCTCGCCGTCCGTTTGCTTGAAATAGCAACGGTAGGCGCGCTCGCCGCCATCCACGGCGGCACGCAGCCTGTCGTTCCCGGAATCGTACAGGATGGAGCCCGCTCTGTCGTGCAGGTCCTCGTACTCGGCCGATACCTCCTCCACGCGGATACACTCCATCGAGGCCGGCGACAGGACGATCCGGCCGCCCACGTGCGAGAGGCGCTTGATCTCCAACGTATCGAAGTAGGCCTTCATCCGGATGTAGATCTCGTCCGCCTCGATATACGACTTGCCGGTCTTCGGGTCTCTTTTCACCACGAACCCGGAGCCGAACGGCCCGGCGGTGAAGTCTTGTGACTCGATATCGTCGGAGACCAGCCCGCCCAGGAATCTCATGAGGTACCGGGTCTCGTCCGGCCTGTCCTTGCGCAGGAAGGTGGATATCGCCCTCAAGGCCGAGAATACGTTGTTGTCGGTGGGTACCGTATCGTCGCCGCTCCTGATGAGGTTGATCGCTCCCCCGGCCTGGCTGAGCATCGGCAGGAAGGAGTCCACCTTCCGTTCGATGGATTCCCGCCATGTAGGGGTCACCGTGTCGGATATGTCGATCCGCATGTCGTAGGGATCGGCCAATTTACGGGTGAACCCGATGATCCGGCTGTCCCGGTAGCCGGTGGAGGGGAAAAAGACCGGGTTATGCAACCGGACACGCTGTCCCAAGGAAACGTGGATCCCCCTTTTCTTGAGGATGATCGGGTCGCTGTCGCCACTGTAGACGGCGCTGTCCACGCTATATTTGGACAGGTAGGCATCGGCGGTCTCCCGCAGCTCTTCCTCCGCCAGCGTGTAATACTCGTCCGGCATCCGGATGTTGTAGAGGATATAGGTGTCGCCGGCTTCCGGGGACATCACCCCGCCCGGGATCTGGGTGTTCTCGTCCGGGTATTGGTTGATCAGCTCGAACTCCTTTGTGGACGAGTCGTAGTTGACCTCGAGGTCATACCCGGATAGTTCCCCCGTCTGGAACACGACGCGCTTCGTCAGGCCGCCGATCTCGTGGTCGTTCGGGTCGAAGGGAATGTCCTTGTCCGTCACGTAGTAGACGCGGATCGTCTTCCCCTCGGATTCCCGCTCGATGGAGCGTACGCCGGATAACGTCCCGGTACGCCGTGGATAGATCCCCTCGAAAATCACCTCCCGCTCCACGATGCCGTACTCGGTATTCCTCTCCAGGAATCTCAACGGGGAAGGCAGGCGGAGGCGGTCGGAACCGTATCTGGAACGGTCGATGTTTCGGGTACTGCCCTTGGCGTAGAGCCGGGTGAAGAAGCGCTCGTTCTCCTCGTCCCGCCGGCTCATGCCCAGCAGCCCGCCCACGGCCGTCCCGTCGGCTGCGTAGCCTAACACCAGCGGTTCCCCGTGCTCGCACTTGCCCAGGTAGAGGGTCGTGCCGACGATCCACCACTCGGTCTCGAAGGTCTCGGCGATCCGGTTCAGGGCGGTGAGGCAATCGATCCCGTCGTAGGTCACGACCTTGTAGTCGGCCGCGATCACGCTTCCGATCCTCCAGTCCGTCGTTCCCTTGACACGGTTGATATTGTCCACGATCAGTCGCAGGTGGGCCGCCGGGCCGTCCGTCAGCGAGAAGTCCGAGTCCATGTCACCGTCCGTCAGGAGGAAGCAGAGGGCCTTCGACAGCTCGCTCTCGATGCCCTGGAAGCGCGGGGCGTACTCATACTCCAACGTGCTCGCTTGATTGGGGCACGGGACGGTGAGAAGCGTATATCGCTCCCCCTCGTAATCCACGTAATCGCCGATGTCGAAGGGTATGGCCTCCCACGTGGTGAAAGAGACGCTGAGCGCGTTGTCTCCCATCACCGCTTTCTGTTGCGTGGAGTTGTCGTCCGGACAGACTTCCGCGCGCAGGTTCCCCGATTTGTCGTATATCCTCAGTTCCATTCAAGTGTCGTTTTAATGCCGCTTCAACATCGTTAGAAATCCGGTTTCGGCTCGCGGAACTTGACCGTCCATATCGCCGCCAGCCTTCCGGTCGTCCGGAGCCGTGTCTTCATCACCGTCCCCGGACAGCTCAGGTAATAGAGCTTGTAGGTCTTCCCGATCTCGGAGACCCTCACGTTCAGGAGGCCGGATCTCAGGACCTCTATGAAGCCCTTGTATTTTGTCCGGAACTCCTGCTCGTTGTCCGTGATCATGGCCAATCGCAGGGAGATGTCCCTTGCCTCGAAACGTACGTCCGATACGTCCGCCTCCTCGCCGTCCCGTTCCCGGTAATCGACCGTGGTATGCCGCTTGGCGGGCGGCGGGGTCTGGAGCGCCGACAGGTTGTCGTACGTCCCGCCCCGGTCCTTGGCCAGGAACACGCCATAGTTCGTGTAGGCGTCCTTGTCGTTGATGAATAGCTTTCCTTCCCTCATGTCATTTGGTCCTAATTCCGTTTCTCAATATCTCCAGCAGCGTGTTGTCGATCCGTTCCAGCCTCCTGCAATAGGAGGTGTTCCGGGCGATCTCCTCCTGTAGCTCCAGTCCCCGGGACAGCATGGTGCGCATGTCGTAGGCGCACTCCTTGGTCTCGGCGACGTTTATCTGGATGGAGGTAAGCCGGCCGTTGGTCTCGTTGATGGAGTCCTGGCTGGCGATGGTATACGCGCCCGCCCTCGCCCGCTGGGTGAGGGTGGAGTCGATCCTGCCACCCGTCACCCGTTCCATGTCCTCCAGCTGGCGGGCCGCGTCCTCGATGATCTTGTCGTACTGCGCCCGCAAGTCGGCGATGCCGCTTTCCGTAAGCCCCGCGCCGCTCGCCTCGGCGAACGACTCGTACCACTGCCGGAGAGGCTCCTCCAATGCCTTCATCTTTATTCCTTGAAGGACGGCGTTATTCAGCATCTCCTGGAAATCGTCGGCGAAATCCTTGGCCGACCGTTTGCCCTCGGCGAAGCCCCGTATGATACTGTCAGCGATACTGTCGGTGGTGGTACCGGTCAATACCTCCCGCATGGACTCCTCCTGGTCATCCAGCATCCGGTCGATATCGGCTCCCTCGTCCCTCAGCGCGCGCAGCTGCTCGAACAGCTTGGCCACCTTCTCCTCCAGCTTGCCCTCGGTATAGAGTTTCTCGATGTCCTCGTAGCTCTTCCCGGCGAGGCTGGCGTACTCGTTCCACGTCTTCGCCTTCCGGAACCAAGTGCCGTGGCGGTAGCCTACGCCGCTGATATACTGTTCTCCCTGTATCTGTGCCAGCAACCGGTCGTACTCGCTTCCGGATGCCCGCCGCTGCCGCTCCAGCTCCTCGGAGATCCGCTTGTTGTAGGCCAGCGTCGTCTCGCCGATCTCTTGCTGGGTACGCAACCGCTCCCGGAGCAGCCGCTGGTACTCCAGCTCGCCCGTGATGGCCTCGTCGTAATATTTTTGTTGCTCCTCCCGGGCCTGCCGGTTCATCTCCTTGACCTGCCTGCCCATGGAGAAGATCTTGCCGATCCCGCCGATCACGGAGGTGACCCCGCCGAGGATATCCCCCTTGGCGATCTTGGCGGCCCCGCTTACGAAACCGGACAGGGCGGAGGTCAGCTCCGCCACCTGCCCAGCGGCGTATCCAGCCTCGTCGCCGAGGATGTCGCCGATACCGCCGGCGATCGTGTCGAGGCTGGATGTCAGGGATTGTACGGAGGTATCCATGCCCTCTAACGCGGCGGCCATGCCATCCCTGTCACCTTTCCCGATGGACTCCAGCAACTTCTTCCAGTCATCCCGGATCGCCTTGAATGGCGAGCGGGAATGGATGGCCTCCTCCAGCCGCTTGATGGCGTCCTGGTATTCCTTCACGTTCCTGGGATCCCACGCCGAGGTATTGACCTCCCGGGCCTGCTTGAGCAAGGCTTCCAGCGAGGGCGTCGCCATCCTGTCAAGGTCGCCGAACAGCCTGTCCCACAGGCCGGATCCTTTCAGCTCCTCCATGGAGAGGTCGGACAGGTTCTTTTTTAAGGTTCGTCTCGCCTCCTCGATGGCCGCGTCGATGGCCTCGGCGTTCGCCTCCGTCCGTTGGGCGGTGAGGTAGGCCACGTCCTCGTTGTATCTCTTCTCTAATTCCAGCCGTTTGGCCGTGTGGTCCTGGTATTGCCGCAATGTCTTCTCCAACAGGTCGGCCTCCGCCTTCTCCCGGGCGGTAGCGGCGATGGTGGCGGCCTCTTCTAATTTCTTGCGCTGGGACTCGGGGAGCTGGGATACGGAGGTGGTCGATGGCCGGAACGACAGGCCCTGTCTTTTCCAGTCCGGGTTGTCCTTCTCCCATACGGCCCGCTCGATCTCCTGTTGGGCCCGCACGTATTCCTGTCCCTTCCGCTCGACCTCGTCGATCCTCCGGTCGTAGTCCAGCCGGATCTGCTCCAACTCCTTGTCGGCGCCCTCCCGCATCAGACCGATCCGTCGCTGACGGAGATCCAGCTCCGCGTCCTTCTCCTTTTCGGCCAAGGCCTCCTTTTGCCGCTCGATCTCCCGTTCCCGCCGGGCGGTCTCCGCCTTGAGGGCGTTGGCCGCCTCGATCTCCTTCCGCTCATCGCCTTGGGCCTTCTCCGGAGAGCGGGAACCTTTTCCCTCTAACGTGTTGCTCTGCCGGAGCATCATGCGGCGGGAGGCGTAACGTTGCGCCTCCAGGCGGTTCACCTCGGCCAAGGCTTCTGCCTCGGCGCGGAGGTCGGCCTTGTTGGAGTTGGCCAGCGCGTTCTGCGCCTTGGTGATCTCGTATTTCTCCTTGGCGATCGCCTGTTCCTTGGCGAACAGATCATCTGTCAAGCGGATCGCCTCCTTCAACGCCTTGGAGCGTTCCGCCTCCGGGAGGCTCATGTCGTAGGCCTTGTCACGCAGCTCGCCGATACGGGCCTCCATGCGGCTGCGTTCCACCAAGAGGTCCCGTTCGGCCACGTCGAGGGCGTTCCTGCGTTTCCGCAACTCGACCGACTCCTTGATCTTCTCATTGGTATCGGCCATCCACGCGGAGGCCTTCCGTCCGGCATCCTCGATACCGGTCAGGCCCTGCGCCCAGGCGTTGGAAAAGTCGGCGATCCCTCCCTTGAGATCGCCCGTCAATATCTTCCAGACCGCCTCGCCCGCCTTGCCGATGGCACGGAGGCGGTTCATCAGTTGCCCGGAGAGGAAATCGGCCAGATCAGATAGTGCCTTCTTAGGTTCGGTAAAGGCCTTGTAGAGCCATTCGCCCACCTTGTCCACAACGTCCAGCAGACTGCCCAATACCTGGTTGAATGCCGCCGTGGCGACCGCCAACGCGTTCTCGCCCTCCTCGGTACGGTGGAACCAGCTGTTTACGGCGGCAAGGCCAGCGGCGATGGCGGCGAGCACCACGCCAAGCGGGGTGGCGATAAAGGCGAGAGCCGCCTTGGTCACTTTCCCTATGGCCGCCGCGGTTTGGCCGAGCGGGCCGGGAACGGACTCCAGTTGGGTCTGGAACTGTCTCAAGCCGGAGGTAGCGCCACCGGCGCCACTCTCCAGCCCGGAAACCTCTTCTTTTAGGGATCGTATTTTTTCTTGCAACTCCTGTCCGGCGGCCGATTCCCGTTCGGCGGCGGACATCTTGCGCCACGCCTCCTCCATCTTCCGGAGGGAGGAGTGGAGGGATTCGATGCTCCCCTCGGCCATCCGTTCCTGCTCGATGGACTCCTGGAGTACCTTGATGTTTTCTTGGATTCCGGTACGGAGGTCGGTTTCCTGGATGGCGAGCTTCGCCTTGCCCTCGGCGTACTGGAGGGTCGTGACCGTACCGCGGGCGAACCCCTCGTCCAATGCCTTATTGGCCGCGTCAAGCTGGCGGAGGCTGTTGATGTCCTCCTGGATGCTGACCGCGAGTTGCTGGTTCCCCCGGCTCATGGAGGCGAACGCCTCATTGCTGTCGGCGATCAGACGTTGGTAGGTCCGTGCGGACTCGTTGCGCAAGCCCGCTATCCCTAACTTCACCCGATCGACCTCCTCGGCGAGGTTCCCGCGGAACTCGAATGTCACGTATAAAGGTTCGTCTGCCATGAACTGTTAAATTGTGAATTATGAATTTTGAATTATGAGTCAGGAGAGGCCGAGAAAGTCAAGCTCTTCCTCCTCCGTTTGAATGATTTCCTCTTCCTCCTTCTTTTTCCGTCTCTGTCCCGGGTCGTTGATCATCGTGAGGATGACGATCCATGGTATCTTTCGCATCACCTCGTCGTAGGTGAACGCCCCGGAGGCAATCAGCGCGTAGATACGTCCGAAAGGGCTATGGGGAGGCTCGTATTCCTCCCTTAACTCCCTTTTCTCATCGGTTGGCTCTCCGTCGGCGCCATCAGGTTCATCGTGGCGAGCGAGAAGATAATATTCAGAAAATCCTCCGGGTAGGCCATGACCAGGAGCACCTGCGCCAATTCCGCCATTCCACGCATGGTCGTATGGCAACGGATGTACCACGCCAAAGGACGGACCAAAGGGCGGGAAAAGATACTATTGCCCACCATCCCCTCGGCAATCACCCTCGATACCCGTTTTCCGTTCCGGGCGATGCACTCCAGCGTGGTACCGAGGTCGCCTGCCTTCAGCTCCTTCAGGTCGAGATCCATCCGGCAGAAGATCGCTGCCATCCGGCAGAGGGTCTCGCCTTTCGGGAAGGGTATTCCGTAACGGATCGTCTTCTTCCCCAACTTCCGGAGCAACCACGGGGCCGGGAGGTTGACGGTCAGCCGCCGGTCCAGCAGGGCGTCGGCGGCGTGGGATTCGATGGTTCGCTTCTCCATACGGGCTTACGCTTTAGGTTCGCCCAACTTATAGATGGCGTACGGCCCCTCGTTCTCTCCGATCGGGGCCAGCGCCTTCGCCGTCACCTCGATCTGGGCGATGTCGGTGCGGGTCAGGTTCCATACGAACCGGGCGGTCACCTGCGCGTTCGGGATCTCGATCACCACGTTGTGCAGGGAGATCGCCCGCACGGCCTTCCGCACCGTCACGATGTCACGCGGGGCTTGGTATTTCGTCACGTTGTAGGTCTTCCCGTCGATGGTCACGTCCTCGGGCTCCGATACCGTACCGCCGAAGGTCTCCTTCAAGGTGTCGTTGTCCCATTCCAGGAAGTTCAGCTTGATCTGCTTCAATCCCGGCTCGTTCCCGATGCTCTCCACCGGGGCGGCGGGCTCCTCCTCGCAGTAAAAATCGGTGGTCGTATCGGCCTCGGTGGTGAAGGAGGCCGTCCCTTTCATGGTACGCGCCAACTGCTTCATCGTGTTGGGCATACCTCCGGCCGGGTTCACGTCACCGAACTGGGCGACCTTCAGGCCTATGGATCTTGTCTTGTTTTCTGCCATGATCTTTTGAATTATGAGTTATGAATTATGAGTTATGGGGGATGGTTTCCCTTCTTTCGTTTTCTACGTGTCCAGAGGAGGGCGGCGATAAGTCCTGTCAGGAGGCCGCTCGAATACCATTTGAGGCGTGTCCGAACAGGAGTTGCCGATGGGGCTTTTATCTCTTCCCTCGTGGTCGCTTGCTCCCGTTGGGCGGACAGTCGCTCCTCCAGCTCATAGACCAGCTGCTGGAGGCTGTCGCATTCGGCATGGACGACCAGCGTCCCGTCCTTCACCGTGGCCGAAACCGTCGCCCGTCCGTCCCGCTTTTGGTAGACCGCCCCGGTGGGTAGCCTACGGAGGCTGTCCACCGGGATCGCCAGCGTCGCCAGGCTGGACGGGATTGTCACGGGGGTAACGTACTCCCTTCTGCTCCATAGGAGATTGTCGATTACGTTGGTAGCGGTAACTTTCCTTGTACTCTTGCAACTTGTTACGAGCGGGGCAAGTGTCATAATGCTTGCAACGCACCAGCTTGTACAGTGCCTCCTCCAATGCCGCCAACCGCTCCAGTATGTCCCTGTTCTTGTCATATAGCTCAATGATCGTCTCGTTATCGCGGGCCGCCATGTGCCGGGACACGTCATCCTTGTCCATCCGGGCTTTCTGGCGGCTCACCTTCAGGTTGATCAGCCAGTTCACCAACCCGACCAGTCCGCCGGATCCAATCATGGCCAAGAGCGTGTTCCATTCCATGGGGTTACGAATTTTGAATTATAATTTATGATTTAACTGTCCACTGTCAGCTCCATCAGCCACTTCTGCACATCAAAGCTTGGGCAGGCCTTTGCCGCCAGCTCGTTGTGGCCGACGATCCGCACATCCGGAAACCTCCGGTGGAAGTCCCTCACGTAGGCGGCGAGGGCTTCCCGCTGCTCCGGGGTGCGGGTGTCCTTGGGAGTCTTGCCGTCGCGGTCCACGCCGCCGACGTACACGATGTGCCGGGCTGTCGAGTTATGCCCTTTTGCCCCATTGGTAATCTCCCAGGGATCGACCGTGTCGTCCTCGTTGTTGGCCACCAGCCGTTCCACCATCCCATCCAGGTGGATCATGTCGGTATAGCCCACCTGCTTCCAGCCGCGGCCGCCTTCACTTGGCGGGGCCGTGTGCCAACGGCGGATGTCGTCCGCCGATACTTCGCGGCCGGGAGGGGTGGCGGTGCAGTGGATGACCAGTTGCTTGAGTCGTGCCATTATACGCTCGCCTTGTTGTAGATGACCGCCTGGTACTTGTTCCGGATCGGAAGTGCCGTGAAGCGTTTCTGGAAACCGATCACGTCACCACGCTCTCCCGGATCCTTGTACTTGGCGAACACCTCGATGTCGCCATCCGCACGCATCACTTCCCGGTCGGAATAGAACAACGAGCACTGCGCATCCGTCTCCGTCGCTGCTGTACCGAATGCCACCTTGGTACCGTCGGCCTTGTAGTAAGGAAGTTGCGAGAAAGTATAGACCGAGAAGCCGAACAACTTATCGGTTTCCAACATTGTCTTGTAGAGCTTCATGTCCTCCAGCATGAGATCGGCCAAGTGGTACGGGTTCAGTACCGCTACCAATGTAGCCGGGTCGATGTCCTGCGCACGGAACCAGGCATCCATCTTCAAGATGTCTTCGAACGAGATCTTGCCCGGCTCAACAGTCGTCTTGACCGGTGTCAGTTTCGCGTCCTTTGCCGGTGCCCAGTTATTGGCGGCGTAAGCGGATGTTTCTGCCTGCAAGGTGTTGCGGTGCTGCCGCACGACGCTATCCATCTTGGCGTAGGCTGTTTCCTTCTCTTCCACGTTGCGGACTACCGTGTTCTTCGTGTCGAAGGTGTGCAGGGGCAGTTCCAATGGGATGTCGGTACGCCCCATGGTCGGCACGGGAAATTCCGTGTTGTCCACCAATACGTCCGGTGCGACACCCGCTTCCGCCAGATTGATTTTGTTGTATTCCACCATCGCTGTCATGTCCACCGAGCGGGTCAGGAACGTGCGGTCGGGGTAGAACCCCTCCATCAGCATGGCGATCCAGATTTGTTTTTCTATTGCCATAAAATAGTTGTTTAATGGTTATTTAATACACTTTTTCAATTCCTCGAAGGCTTCCGGATCTTCCGCCTTCAGGCGTTTCAACCCTTCGGGGTCTTCCTTCGCCCATTTCAGATAGGTCCAGTCCTTGCGTTCGTCGGCGATGGCGGTCTTGCCGGACGAATGGGCCACTTTGCCGGAGAGCGATTCGCGTGCCGGGATGGCTTCCAAGGTGGCTTTGGCGGTATCGAAATCGGCCAAGGCCAACTTCTCGAACGCCTCTTTCTTATCCGCCGTGATACGGCCCTCCTTGATAGCCAAGGCGACCAGTTCGGTCGCTTTCAGCTTGCGGCCCTCTTCCAATTCCTTCTCGGCTTTCTCGGCGCGTGACTGCAATTCCATGATGGCGGCGGAAATCGATTTGCCATCCGCCTCGTTGCTTTTTAAGCCTAACGCGATATACGCCTCGGCTGTCAGGATCGTTTTGTCCATTTCGTTGTTGGGTTTGTTGATGTTTAACAATGCCTCGACGCTTAGTTTCACCTGGTCGTCGGGGATGATGTCGCCTTGTTGGTTGTACAGGCGCAGGGCGTTCCTGTTGCTGGGGACGCTTACCAGGCTTACTTCGCACAGTTCCCAGTCTGTTACCGTCACGCGCTCTTCGCCATCGGGCGTGGTGCGCAGTTCTACGGCATTAATGATGATTCCGGGGCTGCATCCCTTCAGGATTCCTTTCTTCGCCTGGCGTTTGCATTTGGCCCCCAAGGTGTCCTCTTCGTCATATTCCGCCTTGCCGATCAGTTTCGTGCCCTCCACCCGGAGGCCGGTCATCTGCCCGATCAGGTTGGACGACTCGTGGTTGAAGAGCATGACCGGGTTGGCGTTGTAACGCTCGAACCGCCCGGCGGCATTCAGGAGGACAAAACCGTGGCTGTTCACCACACTCTCATCGTTCAATGCATATTCGTCTTCGTTCATGTGCGATCTGTTTTTGAGGCAAACGTACACTCTATTCGAGGGAGGATGAAACAGAGTTGCAAACCTTTACACTTTTATTTCCGGCCACTTTAATTTACTTGAACTTTGCCGGAAACAAAGAACGCTTATGGCAGAAAAACAGAACAAGGAAAAGGCGGGCATCCGTGTGAAAGACCCGCAGAAGTATGAATACGCCTACCTGCTGTATATGCAGAAGGTCCCCCAAAAAGAGATTGCCGAACGGGTGGGCGTGAGCCAGCAGACGCTCTCTAAATGGAAAGAAGACGGCGGCTGGGAACTGAAACGGGTGGCCAAGACTGTCAGCCGCGACCAGATCATTAATAAGGTATTGCTCCGGATTAACGAGATGCTCGACAGCGAAGAGGAGTTCAACGCCGACGAGTTCTCCAAAGCCGCTAACCAGCTGTCGAAACTGAAACAGGGCTGTACCATCGACGACATCGCCGACATCCTGACCCGCTTTGGCGACTGGGTGATCGAGCAGAGCGCAAGCGACAAGACCATTACCACCGAGTTCGTCCAACAACTTACCCAGCTACAGGACAAATACCTCTTAAACCGTATCAACAATGGCTAAAAACAGATTGAGCAAAGAGAAATGGAAGCAGTGGGAAGAGCGCAAGAAGCTGATCCTGTCGGCAGACTTCCACCTGGCCGACACTTCCGAAGTCAAGGAGGCACGTATCGAGCGGGCACGCAAGGATTATGCTTTCTTCGTGGAGACCTACTTCCCGCACCTCTGCACTGACAAGGAGACCAAGCAGATCATCCGGTGCGGCAAGTTCCAGATCGATGCCGCCAAGTATCTGAAGGTGCATCCCCATACCCGTGCCGTCTTCGAGTGGGCCCGTGGCCATGCCAAAAGTACGCATATCAGCCTCATGATTCCCATCTGGCTGATGATACAGGAGAAACGCTCCATCCACGTGATGATCCTGGTCTCGAAGTCGGAAGACAGTGCCGACCGTTTGTTGTCCGACCTGCAGTGCGAGCTGGAGTTCAACAGCCTCCTAAAAGCCGACTTCGGAATCCAGATAGACGAGGGGAGCTGGAGCACCGGCGAGTTCAAGACGGCGGACGGCATGCTCTTCATGGCCATTGGCCGGGGACAGTCGCCCCGCGGTATCAAGAACCGGGGGCAGCGTCCGGACTACATCGTGATCGATGATATCGATGACGATGAGATGGTGCGCAACCAGGCCCGTATCTCACAGGCCTTCGACTGGTGCCTCTCCGCCCTGTTGGGCGCAATGGACATGGGGCGCGGGCGGTTTGTCCTAGTGGGCAACCGCATTGGCAAGGACAGTATCCTGAGCCGCTTTGCCGAACGGCCGGAAACGCACCATACCATAGTAAATGCGATAGACGCTTCCGGCTACCCCTCGTGGGCAGAGAAGTACAGCAAAGAGGAAATCTTGAAACTACGCAACTACATGGGCGAACGCCGGTTCCAGAAAGAGTACATGAACAACCCCGTCAACGAGGGGGCGGTATTCCTGCGCAAGCATATCCGTTACGGCAAGATGTTACCCCTGAAGGAATACCGCAGCCTGATCTGCTATACCGACCCCTCGTTCAAGGCCTCCACGCAGAACGACTTCAAGGCGAGCATGCTGGTTGGCAAGACCAAGGAGGGGCAATACCACCTCCTGAAAGCCTACGCCGACCAGACCAGTGTCTCCGCCATGGTCGCTTGGCATTACGACATCGACCATTACATCGCCGGGCGTGTCCCGGTCCTGTACTACATGGAGTCGAACTTTATCCAGGACCTCATGCTCGACGAGTTCAAGAAGGTAGGTGACACCGTCGGCCACCAGATCCCCATCCGGGGCGACGGGCGCAAGAAGCCGGACAAGTTCTCGCGTATCGAGGCCATGCAGCCCCTCTTCGAACGGGGTTTGGTCATCTTCAACGAGAAGGAGAAAGACAGTCCCGGTATGCGCCAACTGGTCGAACAACTCCTGATGTTCGAGAAGGGCAGCCGCGTGCACGACGATGCGCCCGATGCTCTGGAGGGAGCCGTCTTTCTGCTGAACCAACGCAGCATGGCCTGTGCAGGAACTTATCGCATAGGCCGCAGGCCCAGCAGACGTTATTAATCATCAATCAGTAAGCCTATGTTTTTAGAGATTCAAGAAATGAGCACGGTCATCATGGAGTACCGCCTTCAGGAGATCGCCGAATATGACGACACGATCGTACAGGCCTGCATACTGGCCGCCGTCCAACGGGTGACGCGCCTGTTGTCGGGGCGGTACGATGTGGAAAAGATATTCTCCGCCACCGGCGACGAACGCGACGCGGAACTGCTGGAGATCACGAAGAACATCGCCCTGTGGTTCCTCTGCCGGCGGTGCAACGTGGATATACTGTACAACCGGGTGAAAGAGGCCTACGACCGCGATATGGCCTACCTGAAAGAGCTGATGAAGGGTGATATCCCCTCCGGGCTTCCTCTGCGCGAGACCGACGGCCATCCGGTCGGGGCGGTCCGCTTCGGCAGCAATCCCAAATTCAGACACTCCTGGTAGACCGTTAGAACAATGTTTGAGCGTCATTCTAACAAAAGATAAAGATGAAAATGAACAACTACAACCCAAAGAATAAAAAGGGGCGCAAAAAGCCTCAAACAACTTCGCCCCGGCAACGCGAGGGGCTGGTGCGAAAATTAGTGCCTAAAGCCATCAGCCGGATACGGAAAGACCTCGATAGCTGGCGCAGGGCGTTACGGCAAGCCGACAGTGTGGACCGCCCGCGCCGTCGCGAACTGATGGATCTCTACGCCGATGTCATGTTGGACGCGCTCCTAACCAGCCAGGTGGAACAGCGGATCGGCCGGGTACTCTCTTCGTCCTTCAGCCTGAAAAACGTTTCCGGAAAAGTGAACGAGGAGGCGACACGCTCGCTTTCCGAAGCGGTCTGGTATCCGTTGCTGCAACGCTACATGCTGGAATCGACCTTCTACGGCCATTCGCTGGTGGAGTTCGCCCTGTCCGATACGGACGGTATTGAGGTTTTCCTGCTCCCCCGGCAGAACGTGGTACCGGAACTGGGGCTGTTCCTCTATGACAGCTCGGTCGATGAAGGCGAATATTACCGCGAGATGCGCGAATACGGCACCTATGTCGTGGAGTTCGGTTCGCCCCGCAACTACGGCCTGTTGAACAAGGCGGTACCGCACGCCCTCTTCAAGAAGTTCGCCCATAGCTGCTGGTCGGAGCTGTGCGAGATCTACGGCATCCCGCCCCGCTACATCAAGACCAATACGCAGGACCCGGAGATGCTCGACCGCGCCGAGCAGATGTTGCGCGACATGGGTTCCGCCGCCTACTTCATCATCGACACCACCGAGGAGTTCCAATTCGCCACGGGCGTATCGACCAACGGCGATGTCTACAACAACCTGATCTCGCTCTGCAACTCCGAGATGTCGCTGCTCATCAGCGGGGCGCAGATCGGGCAAGACCCCAAGAACGGCAACCGCTCGAAAGAGGAAGTCGCCGTGGAGCAGCTGGAGAAGTATGTGAACAGCGACAAGCGGCAGCTGGAAGACTGGATGAACTCGATCGTCCTGCCCGCCCTCTACCGCCTCGGCATCCTTCCGGACGGCTTGCGCTTCTCGTTCAACAGCGAGGAGGACACCAAGGAACTTTGGAACCGCACCGCCCAAGCGATGCAGTATTATGAGATCGATCCGGCCTGGATCAAGGACAAGTTCGGCATCGAGGTGACCGGCAAACGCTCCAACGGGCAGGAAGGTTTTTTCGGGTCAGCCCCGGAAGAGTGACGGGGCTGAGAGCTAAACTGAAAGCGCTTTACCGGGACGGTTCCGTACAACTGTCGGTAAATGGGGACGAACTGCCCGGCATTGACGAAAACACCTTCAAGGCCGCCATCCGAAGGATTTTCAGGAATCAAGGCTTTACCGCCGATGACCTGTCACACCCCAAAGTGCGGCAGCTGGTAGACGCTTACACGAAAGCCTACGAAGGGGCGATATCCCCATCTTTAGCAAGCGGCGTGATTCCGGAGGTGATGGCGAAGAAACTCAAGGAGGATGTCTTTATTTTCTCCGGCTTCAAGACCTATCAGGAATTGAAAGAGGTGGCCCGGCTGCTGCGCGACGATGACGGGACAGTAAAGCCGTTCCACCGTTTTTACAACGATATAACGGCGATCAAGGAGGATTATAACAAAAACTACCTGAAGGCGGAATATATCTTCGCCCAGGCTTCATCGGAAATGGCGGCCAAATGGAAAGACTTCGAGGCGGACGGCGACCGCTACAACCTGCAATACCGCACGGCGAACGATGGCAAGGTACGCCCGGAACACGCCGCATTGCACAACGTGACGCTCCCGGCCGACGATCCTTTCTGGAACGAGTTCTTCCCGCCCAACGGCTGGCGCTGCCGCTGCACGGTGGTACAGGTACGCAAGGGGAAATACCCCGAGTCGGACAGCGCCACCGCCATCCAGCAGGGACGCGAGGCGACCTACCAAGCCGGTAAGAATGGTGTGAACCGTGCCGCCATCTTCCGCTTCAACCCCGGCAAGCAACAGGTCATCTTCCCGCCGCACCATCCCTATTACCAGGTCAGCCAGCTGGAGCAAAAGAAGGTGTGCGAGGCGTTGACGAAAGAACAGGTCAAGGTAATCGTGCAAGAAATACCGGGGAATCTTTCAAATAAAGAGATTAATGCTATTGCGGATAATAACTCCCAATTGGAAAAAATATTTGGAGTCGGAAAAGGGGAACCAATGGTATATGAAGATGCAAATAAGGGAAAGGAAAACCCAAAATTTAGCGAATCAATATCTTACCAAATAAATTGTCAGACCTGTGTTCCTACCCATTTGTTACGCAGGCGTGGTTTCAATATTGAAGCTGCTCCTAACATTAATAATAGTGCTTACAGTTTGATGGAAAAACAGAATGTAGTATGGCATAAAAACCTTTTCACTAATATTGATGGAACTGATTCGGAATTTGTTTGGGCAAGAAATTGGGCCGCAAAAAACGGGGTGAATCGATTTAGTGAAAAAGAGATTAAGCGATTCTTTGCTGACAATATGAAAGATGATGGATTGTATGAGATTTATTGTGCTTGGAAAAGAAGAGGTGCTCACGTATTCTGTGCTGAAGTAAAAGAGGGTGTGATAAGATTATTCGATCCACAGCCAGGCAAGGATAACGTAGTAAACTATATAGCCAATATGAAAGGTTCAAGTGTTGGTGTATTGAGGATTGATAATAAACTTGTCAATCCCAAAGTGGCAGGATTATTTATAAAAGTTCAGTAATATGAAAATCCTCATCGCATATCAATTGAAGCTCTCCTTCACGGTCTATGATATAATGAGGCAAGCCGATTGGCAAAGTAACCCCATCAATATCAGTACACCCTACGGAATATATAGCTTCTTGCGATGTTCGCTTTTCCAAAGCGACATCATTGAAACCGTGCGCATTCGCAAATACAGATATGTGATTGGGAATATTCATTAACATTTGATTTTTCGCAAATATACAAACTATTTAAACATGGACGACAAAACATTCTTAAATAATGTCATGCGCGACCTCAAAATCGAGCTGGACGATGAGTTCGACCGCAATTTCGAGCGCAAGGCCTTCTTTGACCGGCCGTGGGGATCGCTCAGTCCGGGCTACAACCCGTCGGAGGGCTCGATATTGATGCGTACAGGTGCCTTGCGCCGAAGCCTGCATAGCCGAATAGACGGCACGCTGCTGGTTTACGAAAGCAGCCTGAAGTATGCCGGATTGCAGAACTATGGCGGGACCATACGGCAGGACTTCGTCCCCTCCGACAAAATGCGCCGCTGGGCATGGGCGAAAGCCCGCGAACGGAGGGAACAGGGCGACAAGCCCGGCGAAGAGAAGTTTCGCCGTATGGCACTGGCCAAACGTATCAAACGGACGATTGCCGTGCCCGCCCGCCCCTTCATCGGCGAACATCCCAGGGTAAGGGAGATTGCTGCGGGTGTAGTCCGGGAAAATACAGAAAAGACGTTGGAAGAAGCCAAACGAGTATTCAAATCATAAATTATAAATCAATGAAAGAGATTTTACTTACCGTCATGCAACGGCTAAAGGAGCAAGTCCCCGATTTGGCCTACATTGCCGAAGACTGGGGCCAGATGGATTATTACAACGACGCGCCGCCGGTGAAGTTCCCCTGCGCGTTGATCAGCGTGAACCGTATCAGCTTCGAGTCGGAGACGTGGGGGGTGCGCCGCACCCGGCTGACCTTCCTGGTCCGTATTGCAGACTGTCCCGTCCTCATGGCTAACATGGCGGCTCCGGAACAACACCGCAAACGGGCGTTCGCCATCTTCGACCTGATGGAGCAGGTGGGCAATTGCCTGTACGGGTTCGAGACCGAGGCGTTCAACGCTATCGAGCAGCAGGAGGTCACCCGCTACAACCGCGAGGACACCATTCGTGAATATGCGATGACCTTCACGACCGAGTATGGGGTGGAATCAGAAGAGGGTTAGTTGCCGCCCGGCGTTGCGGTTGCGCTCCTGGGAGATGTTCACCCCGATGTAGTTCAGGAACGTGCGGTAACACATGGGATAGACCGGGCAGACGTAACGCCGCCACACCTCTTTGTAGCAACGGTCGCGTCTGCCCGGTTCGTAATGCTCCTTGACAATTGAGCATACCAATTCGATACGCTTCAGCGTGTTCCTGTGATACCCCATATCCGATAACCTAAACCTATAAACATCTTTCTAATCGCAAAATTACAAAACTTATCCCACACTTCGCCCTATTTCCTGCATATTTATGCAATATAACCTGCATATACAACTTCCGTATGCATCCAATCCTCCATCTTTGCCCATGAACCAGTTGACAAAGGACAGTTGACAGTTTAGGTTCCGGACAGATAACTCTCAACAATTGTCAACTCTCAACTAAAAACGCTGTTTTTATGTCACAGAAGTATAAGTTAATCGAGAGAAAGAACATGGGGAAGGATAACGGGACGAACCCGAAGAAGTTCTACCCCCAGGCAGTGAACAACGGCTATGTGAGAAAAGCGTGAAAATAAGTCATGTCAAAACGACCCTAAAAAACATGAGATTCTAATAGTTATGACATTTTTGACATGCTTTTTTCTTGGCACTTTTTTTGTTATATACTCAATAAATATTAATTAATAATTATAAAGATGGATAATATAGATTGGGGAGAAAGATTTGAACGTATTTTGACTTATAGTTTTGGCTATCCTAAAACGAGTATTTATTTTGCCAATTATTATACTCAATTAGAAAAAGTTAAGGCATTATTGTTTTCTGTTTGTATAAAAGAAAGAAACATTTCTCCTGAAAAATATTCAATAGAGGAAATTGAGCAATTAGAAGATTTTGAAAAGAGATTGCTTGATAGTAAAAATTATAGCGTTGTAAAAGAGATAATCCTTTTTTTCAATAATCGGCTTTATTAAAAAAAAGTCCATCCCAATATATCAGGATGGACTTTTTTATTGTAAATGATTACTTTATTCGTTTGCTTATCTTATTTTCAAATAATATTATACATTCAAATAAATATTTAGCCACGACAGGATTCACGGCATTGCCTATACATCCAATGCGGTGTGTCCAACCTTGAATCCCATCATTGATTCCAATATGCTCACGATCTGGCATTTCGAAAATCCTTTGAGCGAGAGAAAATCCACTGTGTTGGTTTGATGGCGGGACAAATATTCCTTGAGTTTGACTCCACTCTTGAATCCGCCCCGCTTGTCGTTTGACTTCGTTGGAGTAGGCAATAACGTACAACCTTTCCCTGCGATGGTCGAAACCAAAGTCGGCGTTCGATAGACATCGCCATTCCGCATCATACCCGACTTCGGAAAGATCGCATAATACTCGTTCGAATCCTCTATAAAGGAGAGCTGGGCTGTTCTCTATGATGACGAACCGAGGTCTAACCTCCCGTACAATTCTATACATCTCATACCATAATCCAGAGCGGGTTCCGATAATACCAACTCCTTTTCCTGCAAGGCTGATGTCTTGGCACGGAAATCCTCCATTAATGATATCCACATATTCGGGATTTGATAGTTTCTTGACATCCTCATACCTTTTAGTTTCCGGAAATCTTCTCTCTAAGACTCTCCGGGGGTAGGAGGCGATCTCGCAGTTCCACAAGGTGGGAATGCCCACCCATTGTGCAGCCTGCTCAAAGCCACCTATTCCGGAGAAGAGAGAACCGTGTGTCATGACTGTCCCTCCTTCCATTTCCGTTCCTCCTCCGTAATGTAATCGTAGATCTCCGGCCAAGTCGGGAGGCCGCCCACCTGCTTGTCATCGATGTAGACGTGGGCGTAGACCTTACGGGTGTCGTCGCCGTAGAGGGCGAGGTTCCGGGGCTCGTGGGCGTTCACCCGGTCGAAGGGTATGCCTTGCTCCAGTAGCCAGTTGATAGCCGCCTCTAACCGGTCGCCCCGGCGGCAGGTCCAGAGGATGATGTAATGACCGTCGGCCTTCAGGCGCTTCATCGTCTCCACGGCGTAGGGCTTCGGAGAGCCGATCTCCGGGTACCGATCCATCGTGAGCGTTCCGTCAAAATCAACCGCAATGATCATGACTCACCTCCTTCCGATTTAATTTGTTCCATACTAAACTGTGTGTGTGTTTTCAGAAAATCTTTATTGTCATTGCTTAAAACAGAGTCTACTTTTATCCCAAAACTCTCTTCTATGACACACAAACGGGCCATCGCAAATGAGGCAATAGAAGACAGTCCTTCAGGATCTTTTATTTCTCTAATCGCATCTAATATTTCTTCTTTTGTCATATTTCTTTAAAATAAACTTGGTTCTTTTGATTCCTTGATATACTCCAGCAGGATATAGTCCAACTGCTGCGTCTCCCAGTTGATGCTGGGGCGGTTCCTGTAGAGGTTTCGGACCTGCCGGCGGCACTCCTCCGGAAGCAGGCCGCAGTCGAGCTTCGCCATCGGGAGGTTGATCCGGTCGAGCGTGAGGGTGGCGGAGTGCATGATTTCCGCATTGCCTTTCCATACGCCTTTCAGATAGATTTGCTTGATCGCACCGATGGCGTTCCTCACCGGGTGGTGGAGCAGGATCAGCGTGAAGCACTGGCAGTTCAGTTTGCCATTCGGGTTTTCTGTAAATTCCAATCTTTCGTCCATGACTTTGTAATATTTACCGTTTTGTTGCTTGCAGTGAAAACAATAGAGGGCGTGGTGCCCGCCGCCCCTTGCAACCCGGCTAACCCGGTAACGCACGCCGCAGGGGCAGACGTAGACCCAGCGGCCGGGGGAGAGGGGGACAGAACGGACGCTCATCATCACGCCTTGGTCGCTGATAAAGGTAGCGGACGGTCGAATCCCTTGTCGTCTTTCTCGAACAGCAGCAGACTCGTGGTGGTCCGTTCCTCGTAGATGGACTTCCGGAGGCATTCGGAGGCTTTTAACAGGAGCTCGTCACCATCCTCCTCCGCCTTCTTGATGAACTTCAAGAGGTTGTCCGGGGAGTAATTGCCTTTTTGGTCCTTGGTCAGGAGATCGTCGATGTAAGAGATGAGCCTCTTGCTTTTCTCCCCGTCCACTTGGCTTTGCATCCACTCTTTGGCGAAACCGATCCCGGCTTGGATGCCGTCGTCATAGCGGCTCCGGCGGTTGTTGCACATCCGGACTTTCAGGTCGGCCTTGGTGGTCTTGAACGTGTAGGTCCCCTGGCCGGCCTTCGCCTTGTTGTACTTCACCTTCTCGTCCACCAGCGGGTTCAACTTGTCGATCCATTTTTGCTTGAATCTCACGATGCCCTCGCTTAGTTTACGGGCCTCCTCGAACATCTCGATGACCAGCTCGTTCTCCAACGACTCAAGGGCTTGCTCGTCCCTTTCCCGCCTCTCTTTTTCCCGCCGTTTCAAGGCTTCCGCTTGTAATAGGACGGCGTTCAACTCCTCCTCGCTCAGTTTGCTCAAATCGATAGAGCTCTTGTTGTTTTCTTCCATGATCTTACTGTTTTATCGTGTTAATAATAGGTTTATCTCCTGAAATCCTCGTTCACCTCCAGCGCCTTGCCGCCCTCCATGGTGACGATCTCCTTCCCGGTCTCGTGCAGCAGGTGGATCATCCGGGATAATCCGGGTGGTCGCTGCTGTGCTCCAGCAACCAGTCCAGCAGTAGGTCTTCCTTCGTGTACAAGGCTTCCAGCGTCGCCTTTTCCGCCGCCGTGAGTATCTTGGGTGGGTCTTGCTTGATACGTGGCATGATAATTATGATTTATGACTGTCAATAGGGCAAGACGGGGAAATCCAATTCCGGCTTGCCGGTGATGTCCACGCTGTTGCGCTTGCGATAGAGGTTGTAGATCGCCGACAGGCGACTCTCTGGGATCGCGTTGAAGTTGCCGCAGTTGGCGGCGCGGCAGGCGATGCCCATCACGTAGCGGATCTTCGTCTGGTCGCTCTCGAACGTGTAGCCCAACTTGTCCACCCACTGGCAGATGGCGGCGATCACCCGCCTGCGGGCAAGGTTCGCACTGTCTTCGTAGCGGGCTTTCTTTTGCTGGGGCGTGCCCTTCATCGCCTCGATCATGAGGCTGTATTCTTTGGGGTACCTTGCGTACATCTCCGACAGCGAGGTTGTCCGCCCTCCGCTGTGCTCATGTACCAGTCCCTCCTTGATCACGTCCTTGTAACGGGGATCGTAGCCCGGCACCTCCTTCAGCAGCGTCCAGAAGAGGGCGTGCGAGGGGGCGCATCTCTTGGTTTGTCTTTTTGTTGTTGCCATAAATTTTCAATTGTCTCGTTCCCGGAGGCGGAATCGAACCGCCTCGTGGTAACCGTTCGGGATGTCTTAATCGGCCGTCTCCTCCAGTAGCAGGAAGCCGTTCAGCCGCTCTTTCATCAGTGCGGAGGCGATCAGGTTGATCTTCTTGGCGACCACCGTCTCCCCCTCCAGCGAGAGTCCGGGCTTGAGGGTGCCGAGGCCGTCCAGCAGTACCGGCTCTCCATCCTCCAGGTGGTTGTAGGCCATTTCCACGAAGGCGTTCAGCACGCTCATGGTGCGGATGGCCGGTATCCCGATCGTTTTCTCTATCTCCATGGCGATCTCCTTGGTCGAGACGGTTTTTCCCTGTACCGGACGTACGTCAATGCTGGGGTGTCCGAAATTTCCCCTTACCGTTTTCTTGTACTTGATCATGTCTGTCATCTATTTTGAAGGTAAAACATCGATTCGAAAAACTCCTTGGTGAGCGGCTCGCCCCGGCGGTCGGCCTCCCGGATGGAGGGCTCGAGGTAGTCGGCCAGCTCGCCGTAGTTGTCGGCGTTCAGCCGGAGCAGCTTCATGAGATCCTTACTATAGCCCCGTCCCTCAAGGAAGCGGGCGAAGGTGCGGTCGATCGGGCGTACGTGGCGGATCCCCGCCTTGAAGCGACGGATGAACTGGGGCATGCCCTCCTTGCGCTTCGTTTTCTCCAGTTTGTTCAGTATATCGTCGGTACCGATCATGACGATTGCGCAGATGCCTTTCAGGTAGTCGTAGATCGTCTTGATGGAGAGCAGACCACGCGGGGAAAGATACTCCGCCTCGTCGAACACGAGGATCGGCTGGTTGCCGTTGTCGGCGACGCGGCTCAGCTCCATGCTGATGCGGTCGATACGGTAGGAGACGGAGCCGTCGAACGACACCTTCAGCACTTTCTGGATCTTGCGCACGAGGTCGCTGATGGAGTCGTTCTGGTTGCAGGTCACGACGTATGTCCCTTGCGGGTAGGCCTGCCGGAAACGCTCGACCGTGTAGCTCTTCCCGCACCCCGTCTCGCCCACGATGATACGTGTCGTGGCGGTCTCCTTCGCCTCGGTCAGTTCCTTGACGATGTCGATGAACTGCTCGGTCTCCACTAATGGCCAATACTCCTTCGTCACCTTGTGGCCGATACGCCCGGCGAGGGCGAGGAACCATTTGTCGTCGATCTCCGACTCCTTACCGGTCCGGCTGTTGACGAAGGTGAACACGCCCTTCATCATGCCGCTCAGGTAGCTGACGTTCACGCCTGTCAGCTTCGACAGCTCGTTCTGGCTGATGCCTTTCTCTTCCATGTAGGCCTGCGCGGCCCGTATGATGGATTGCTTTTCTTCTACTTTCATAAGTCTCTGAATTTATCTAGGTCTATTCTTGATTTGGCATACTCCTCGTAGGCCATCTCCTTTTGTCTTTTCTCTGTTTGAGCGGCTTTTTGACGCTGTTTGAGCAGGGATTTGGCGAGTACCTTTTCCGCCAACGCTTTTTCCTTTTGGGCGTTGGTGATCTCCTTGGCATGTTTACCGCCAAGAAGACGGGCGGTCACATCATAAGGCAGCTGCTCGTCGATCCAGCCGGCGACCTCTTTCGCCTCGTTCTCATACTGTGTGACGGCTTCCACCTGAGCGGTCTGCCGCCATACATGGTGGCCAAGGTTACGAACACTCTGTTCCGTCTCTTCCGCGCTACTGTTGCTTGCCTTTCGGGCGGCGAAACAGGTGAACATGAAGCGGTCGTCCATCGTGTAGAGGTCGCATTCCTCCTCGTCCCAATACATGCAAGCCTTTACCTTGGCGGCATACCCCAAGTATTCCCGGATCACCTCGCCGACCGATTCCACCTCGGGAATCTCGAACATATATTTCCGGTCACCTTTCGTGATCACGATGTTGCCGCGCTGGCGGGTGATCTCCTGCTCCGTATAGTTGCCGGCTATGTGCCGCCATACGTGCGGGTCGATCTCCTTGGCCTCCGGATGGATGCTTTCCGCATATAGCTCCGAACGGCTCTCGCCACTGCGCATGATACGGTTGTTCCAATCCTCGATCTTTCGCCCGACTTGCTCGATCACTTCCCGGTATGAAGGGAACGTGGCGGCATCGAGGTATTCGTCGTTGGCCATGTTTTCTATATCCTTGCTGTCCCAACTGGAACCGAGCCAGTTGAACTCATCGCGGATCGTTTTCTTGAATAGGCGGAATTGTGTCTCGGCATAGTTGGCCTGTGAGTTCCCCGGCTCGATGGTACGTGTCTTCCTGCATACCTGTGCCAAAAACTCCTTGCTTTCCTCTCCGGTGAACGCCCCGTGGTTGTCGCTGATGAACTCCATGATCTCACGCTTACCGCAATCACGCAGTCCCATCAAGACCGCCTCGCACACCATTTCGGGCGTTTCCTTGTGCTGTCCGACCGATGCCGGAGCCCAGCCGACGATTTTTCCAGTGGCCACGTCCGACACCATCATGATATACAGGCGCATCGAACGCAACTTGCCCTCTTTGTCCAAATAGGAATAGGCAAGCGTTCCGGAACCGTCGGCGCACCAGAGCGAGTTGCCGTAACGCAATTTTTCCGACGGGATATAGGACAGGAAAGTCGATGAGAACGCTTTCCAGCCGTGCCGCTCGCGGTAGGTCATCCGCTTGGTATTATACATATTCGTATAGTGGCAGAAGGTGGAATAACTAAGCGGTTTTTCGCCTAGATAGTCGATGTCGCGCTCGTATTTTTCCCAAAGGGCGATCTTGCTCTCCTTCGCCGACCCGCCGAAGTTCATCCACAACTTCAATATCAACGCCTCATGAAGGTCGAAACGCTTGATCTCGCCGGTCTCTTCATCTACCAGCTTGCATTTTCCGATCTTACGTGCGTTGTCATTTCCGTAGCGTCCGGAGACTAAGAAGTCGTATTGTTCCGACTCGTCCGCCGGGAAATAGTGGAGTTTCTTCCGGAGGCTCTCGCCGGTTGTCACCGTGAAGCCCTCCAGCCGTTTCTTATGTAGAATCAAGGCACACGCCTTGTAGAACTCCTCTTTCGTGCGGTAGCCGAACTCCTTGTAACCGCCATCCGCCACCAGCCTTTTGACGCAACGTGCCCAAGCGATGGCCTCGGCCAGTTCCCCGGCCTTGTCCTTGTTGTATTTGCAGGTACCGTTTACCTCGTAGTAACGGAAACGGAGAAGGTCGGTGTTACTGATCCGCTCCTTGACATACTCCTCGATACTTCTTCGGGAACATTGTTCTGCGATCCGTGCCTCTGTCGAACGTAGCTCATCCGCCTCCAGCATCAACGTCTCCTTGTCGCCCAGCCGGGAACGATAGCGGGTATCTTTCCGGTCAGGGATGTAATCGTAGTCGTAATAGAAACGGCCGTCGATCCGGGCGTAACGCCACGACTTGCCGGTGGCAGGTAGGATGTCTTTCGTGCGGTGGCAGGGGGAGACGGAAGATTTATATTTAGAACGAGCGCAAACCCGTAAATACTCATCCATGTTATCTCCCAGCGTATCGCAGATCAACCGCTCTGAGACCCACACCGTCGGCGTGTTCTGGAACGTCCTCACTATTATGTCACCTTGTCCGATACTCATTTGTTTATAACTTTTTATTTGTTCCCGGAAGCGGATTCGAACCGCTGACCATATCTTCTGGATTACCAGTTCCGATTGTTCTACCTGACTGAACTATCCGGGATACCACCCTCGTACCGCGGGTCGCATACTGATACCAAACCTAAACCAATCTTAATTGAAACCTAAACCCTGATTGTTATCCTTGTCGCCGCCATCCAGTATCCGTGCCATCGTTTTATCTATCCAAGCCACGAGACGGTCGGCCTCCTTACCGCATTCTTCCTCATTTCCGATCAGCAATAAGCTGAACACGAACCAAATCGTGCAAAGCAGGCTTCCCGCCAGCTCATTCCCGTATTCCATCGTGTCGATCCCGGCAAAGAGGAACAACCAACTGACCACCCATCCGTATAGTATCACTTTCGCTTTCATGATCAGCCCTCCGCCAATTGCGCTTTCGCCAACACCTTCGTCTCGTACACCAATCCCGGATCCAGCATCTCCATCCAGCCGAACTCCCTTTTCAGCAACCGGTCCAGCACCGCCCAGTCCTCCAGCGACACGCAGTCGTTATAATTGTACCACTGGTTCTCGCCCGTCTCCGGATCCAGCCCGATGATGCCCCAGAACTCCTTGCCGGCCGCCCCGATACGCACCTTGCACTCGCCCTTGGCGATCACCACCCGGAACACCGGCCGTTCCTCCACCTTCCGCCCGGTATAGACCAGCATCCGGAAGTTCACCTCATACGTGGAGTTCATGTCGAACGGTGCCTCGCAAAGTGCCTTGTAATCGATTCTTTTTCTTGTTTCCATATTCTCTTTGTCTTTTTAATTATCCATTGTTCCGCCCCCGGTCTCGCTCCGGTACTTGCAAGTCGTTGGCTTTCTTGGGCGGAATAGTCTCGGTCTCAGTTAAATTTCCTACCTTTATAGGTGAACTATAAAAAATATTTGCGTATGTTTACTCCTGAAATCAAAGACAGGATACTGTCTTACCTGTGTGAAACCGTCGAGTTCGAAGGTGTATGCGTAGTACCTAACGAAGAACTGTTGCGTCTTGCCCCCGTTGATCTGAACGAACTGGACGCTTTCTTCAAACAGCTGGTCCGGATGCGACTCGTCGGGTATCAGACCGAGGTTATCACGGAAGACAAATCTTATGTTTTCCTATACCTCGAAGCCCAGGACTTCCTAAGGATCGGAGGCTTTACCGCCAAGGAAACGGTGTTGAAACAATCGGTTGAGAAGCTTCAATTGGAGGTTGAGAAGTTGAGACAAAACCCGTCTGACGCCCTTGCCGCAATCACTAATGTCACAACGATAGCGACTAATATCCTCTCGTTCTTTCGGTAGGCCCAAGAAACGTTTTTCGAACAAGTCGAGTACCGGATTTCCACCGCCCTTATACCAGGCGGTGGTGCTTGCGAAACGCTCCAAATAAACGACCTTGCCATCATGCATGACTGCCCGTGTAAGACTCTTGTCTTCATTCGTTTGTATGAAGATATCAAAATGTTCCGATATTGCTGCTCTGTCTTTCATGCCATTTCTTCTTTCCTCTTAAATCGTTATTACCCGTTCCTCTTTCTTCACTGACCCGCCTAACTTGATCGCCATTGCCCGGATCTTCCTTGCCAACTCCGTATCAATCCGGCAATTCAATGCCTGACTGATCGTTTTGTCACTACACCGAAGGATTTCCTTTACCTTCTTTCTGATTGCTGTGTCCGCTAAAACTTTTGCCATATTCAATATTTAATGATTAATTATTATCTTTACAGCGTCGGTAATGTTCATTACGACGATGCAATATTACAGAATATTCTGATATGAACAAAGAAAAAGGAAATAAAAATGCAGATATTTCTGCAAGAATAGCAGAAATTCTTGATTATTTCAGTGCGAGCAAAAATGCATTTGCCCTAAAATTAGGTTATGAACGTGCTCAAACAGTGTATGATATAATCAATGGGAAGAGCGCTCCCAGCTATGACTTCTTTAAAAAGTTTCAATTTTCAGAATATTCTGAAGTAATCAATACAGATTGGCTCCTCACCGGCCGCGGCTCCATGTTGAAAAGCGAGGACGTGGCACTGATGGGCGACAAGGAAGGGGAAAAGGAGGGGAATTTGCCAGAGGTTAACTACGAATATAAGGGTGCACCTTATTATAATGTAGATTTTATCGGAGGCTTTGATTTGGTATTGAACGACCAGACCCGTAACCCGGACTATTATATCAATTTCGCACCTTACAACAAGGAAGGTGTCATCTGGTGTAACATCACCGGCCACTCCATGGAACCGGAACTAAACAACGGAGACTTCATCGCCATGAAGGAGATGCACTCGCCGATTCAGTATCTTCCGGCAGGAGAGATTTACGGCATCATCACGGAAGACTACCGCACGGTTAAGCGTATCCGCATGGCCGACCAAAAAGGCTTTGTCCGCCTGATCCCCACCAACAAAAGCCCTGAATATGCCGAACAAGAGATACCCATCGAGATGATCCGCAAGGTCTATGCGGTGCTGGGGAGTATGCACAGGTTGTTTTAACAGGGTTCGAGTAGGATTTAAACTGAAAGGAGGAGAGATGAAAGAGCGGCTAAAAAGGAATGAATTGTTAGTGGTTGCAATAGTATTGTCGGTCGTTGCAATAGTATTATCGGTTATTGCATTGTGTAGGTGCGAGCCTTTTGTATTTACAGAATCTGCATTAAATTGGGCTTTAGGTATTATTGTTGCAATTGTAGGAATAGCAGTATCTGTTGCATTAGTCACCCAAATATGGACAGCCGTTAGGATCTCTCCTATGATTGATGAAAAGATAAAGGATCTAAAGGAAGAATTGTCACAAAATGTACGTTTTTTGCGATGGGAAAGCAAATACATGCTCATGGCCCATGACGCCCAAGGATTAGCACAGAAATGTTTGGAAATGGGCCAATTTAACTCGTATATTCATTTAAGCCTTACAGCAATAGACGCGCTTAGCAAATTTGATAACAAATCAAATTGCCAACGTGAAATTGAGCAGTTAATTGACACTATAAAAATTTGTAAGGTTAACAATCCTGATATAGGACTTAATCCTAAAGACGTAAAAGTATTTGTTGAAATGATAGACAAAATTCAATTCCCCTCAAGCAAACTCCTCCGTGAGATTTTAGGCTTACCTACTGATAAGAATTACCCTTCATTAGACTTGTAAAAACAGCGTTGCGATAAATCCGATAAAGAGCATCCATCCAATATTTAAGTTCTTCTAATCTCCGCCTGATAGACATAAGTAGAACTAAAGCAATAATGAAAAGGATAGATAACATACAGCAAATACACAAAACAACTTCAATAAGAAATCTTTCATCCATAATATTGTTTTTTCGGGTAAAATTACTTCCACTAACGACAATCTCCAAACAAACCTACCCACAAAAACCAACGGTACAGAAAATGTAATACAAAAAAAGTATTACAAAAAGTATTACATTTTTGGACACAAACCATTGGTACAATAAATGTAATACTTTTACTTCCGTCTCCTACTGTCCGCTCCTTATCAGATGCGACTGTATGATCATCGCCCGTTTGGTCATTTTGCAACTTCCGTCGGTCATACCGGCGTGCAGGAGGCTGTTCTTGGTGATCCCGATCTCCTCCTCCGTCAGCGTATCGAAAATGGCGGAAATCGAGCCGAAATAGTAATTCTTTTTCTCAAATATCAGGTGTACATGGATTACTTTTGTCATAGCATATTTCGTATATTCTTTGTCGCAAATATACCAAATAATCACTATATGGAATAATTTGAACAAATTTCCTTCAAAATATGCACAACGGAATAGGAAAGAAATGAGGCTATTTCCATCGCTCATCAGCCTCCACACAATCACCCCTCCAAATACCCGTTTATGCTCCTCTTATCACCCGTTTTCTTTCTTCTATACAGTTTTCCCAGATTCGCCCATTCCAAACCCCTCTGTCCCCTCCAAATTAAAGAGAAGTTCAATTTAACCACAAAAAAAGCGTCCTTGTTTAAAATCAAATTCAAATCGATTCAACTTCAAACAAGGACGCCTAAGTTAAACGTTTATTCTTATTCTTCTTTGTATTTCAGTATTTTATGCGGTTTTTCCCATTAAATAAGGAGTTGTACTTTTGGTTTTGCCCCCTATAGTAACTATATATGATTATCTTTATATATAGTAAATAAAATGTTTTGTCCTATAGTAATCGACCTATTATATTATAGCTGTAACCCCATATGTATCTTACCTCGAAACCTAACAATCTTTGCCTAAAGCACTAATACCTCTACCTTAAATCTAATGTTTGTTCAGACCTTAAAACTAATCTTATATATTAATGTGTGGTTTATACATATCTTGCGCCGTCAAACCGCATTCCTTTTTCATACGGATACAATAATCGAACGTTCCTACCTCCGGCGTGATATTGTTGGAACCGAACGTGAACTTTACACCCGCAGCTTTCGCTTTCTGAATGATCGCTTTATTCGGAATATGATAAAGCTCGTTTATCTCCAAAGCCTTTCCACTTTTTGCCAAGGCATTCACGAAACGGTCGATACGCTCCTCTGTCCAAAACATATCATATCGGTCACTCATCGCGTAGGGAAGGAAACAGGAATTCACGTACATATCGACCGGCTCTTCCAAGACAGAACAGATACGGTCCAACATCATATCCATATATGCCTGCTCATCGTCGATAATCACTTCCTTGTTTACCCATAGGTGCGTACGCCGCCCCTTATGATCCAGAAACGTCATGGCATCGGTAAACACATAGTCAAAGCTGTTGCGGGCCGCCTCCGAAAAGGTTGTTACCCACTCACGTCCTTCCGCTTGCATAGCCAAGATAAAGGGTTGGGTACGCATGGTATCCAGATAATTATACAACTCCGTATCGTTCGTGATCGAGAAGCCGATGCCACAATTGATAGCCAAGCCATAATTAACACCCGTCTGGCGTGACTGCCGTGCGGCTACTTCCTTCGTCAATCCACCTTTTAAATGAACATGATAATCAAGCACGGGGAAGTCCTCTTGATGCAAACGAATAATCTCGTCCGTCTGCTCATCCACGGCATTCGCCCATTGAGCGGGAATGTCTATTCCTTTCGCGCTAAACGCCTCTAACGAGATATTCTTAAACTGAAGATTTCCACGTCCCGTACCCACCAGCGAGATAGTACCTTGGGATAACAATGCTTTAGCGTTCTCCTTCAAACGGAAAGGTTTGGAAGGCTCTATATATTCTACGACAGTCTCACCATTAATCCGCACCCGGATAAGCCGTCCTTCTACCCGGATATTCATCTTGAACCATTCGTTCTCTTTCACGAAACTCTTCGTCAGGTTCCGGACTGACACCAAGCTACCCGTCATCCGCCACCAAACCGGATCTTCCCGATCGTTGTTCAAGGCGATACGGTATCCTTTACGATCCGTAGCGTCCGTATGGATACCAATATAACCTTTGCCACCGGTCGTGGTACGTACATCCATATCTAACTCGAAGTTCGTATAGCCTTTGCCATCGTTCAACAAAGCACGGGCGTTGGAACCGGCCAACGTAAGGATATCATTTTGTATGACCACGACGCCGGATGTCTTCCATGCGTTGTGATCGACCGTATCGGATACGTTCTCTTTCGTAAATCCCGTGAACACCAAACAGGCGATCACGGCGGCAATCATTAATTTAATCTTCATGGCATCTCTTTTTAAAAGTTATGCCGCAAATGTATCCGGGAATAAGAAGCAAAAAGAAGATTGATATAAAAATGTAGACAGTATGATCCGCTATCCTATTAAATACAAATCAGTTAATAAAGATCACCATCCTAAAAAATGTAGATTGATTATAACGGATTCCGGTTAATCCCGATCCTCATCACCCAACCTTCAAACTCATCACGAGGCACTAACGCCTTATTACGTACCTTGGTCCGGTAGTTATAGATCGTACTCAACGAGCAACGAAGAAAAGCGGCTATCCTTACGCTGTCCGTAACCCCCAACCGCATCAAGGCGAATATACGAAGTTCCTTATTCAACAGATCCTCCGATTTCAAAACGATACGTTCCTCGGGCTGCAACAAAGCGTTGAAGTCCTTGACAAACGTAGGATATAATCCAAGAAAGATTCGATCGAAGTTAACATAAAGCGCTTCCACCTCATTCTCCACCATACGGGTCGAACGGAGCATCTTGAATAACTCGTCCAACTGTTTATTCATCGCCTTCTTCTGTAGCGATTTCTGGTAATCCTCCAGTTTATTAATATAGGTGGAGCAGAGATCGAGGAAATGAGCGATGTATTCCTCCTTGATATGGTTTGACTCCGATAGCTGTATATTTCGCTCTTGCAATAAATCATTCGTCTCGCTTATCTCTCCATTCAACTTTACCAAACAGGCATTGGTATTAACCAACTCTTCTCGTATCGCTGAGATCTTCCGCATCTGCCTATACACATAGGCAAGAGAAAGGATCAGAAAGAGCGTCAATAGGCTGATCGACAAGAAATAAGTCATCAATTGCCTTTTGCCCTGAGCTTCCCGTGTCTGATAGGAAGCATTAATGATAGGATAGAATTTAGAGATCTCATTCATGCGGAACTGTATATTGCAAGTAACGGCACCTTCTCCGCAGACCTCGCCTGTCCGTGAGCCAGATATTTCTGCGCCAGATTTATCTTATACCGATAAGAGGCCGTATCTAAGACAGACAATAACGAATCCTTGTATAAATCAAGTTGTTTCCTATATTCAAAAGAATCCAGATTCGTACTGTAATAAGAGAAAAACGAATAATAAGCCTCATAGAAATCCTGTTTCTGCTCTTTAGACAGCAACTCACGGTCTATGCTTCGCAACAGACCTTCCGACTCACGGTACATCCCGGAGAAAGCATAGAGCGTAGCCAGTCGTAAGCGGGAAGTATAAATGCGCACCGTATCCTTCATAAATGACGCTATCTCCATATTCCGCTTTATGTAATAGATGGCCGAGTCTTGTTGTATTTTCTTGAATTCCTCGTATAATTGGTGGTTGATCTCATATTCCTGCCACAACGATATCTTGCTCAAGAGAAACATGTCCTTTAGCTGCGTGATCCGTTGCTCCCGTTGCTGCAGATAAAAAGATCTATTCAAAACAGCTTCATCCAACTCCTTGGCCAACGTGCCCCCTCTCAGCCCTCCCCATGCGAAGACCTGAACCATCCCGACAATTAGAAATAAGATTACCTTTATTAGTTTATTCATTACACGAACTGAGAATTATCCAAAAGAAAAGGGTTCAGTCAAATCAACAGAGCATAAATAGCTTACCTCGGCTGAAGACTGAACCCAATATTTTAAAACGCCCCGAAAGGGTGTTATTTACACATCTCGTTGATGATCTGTATTAATTGACCGCCTAATTCCTCGGCTTCCTCCATCGTATGGGCCTCAGAGTAGATACGGATGATCGGTTCCGTATTGCTTTTACGCAAATGAACCCATTTATCCGGGAAATCGATCTTCACTCCGTCGATATCCGTAATATCATATTGAGAGAACTTCTCTTTTACTTTCGCTAAGATAGCGTCCACGTCGATCTCCGGCGTTAACTGGACTTTTTGCTTGGAGATAAAATACGGAGGATAAGAAGCCTTCAACTCGCTCGTCTTCATCTTCTTCTTTGCCAGATGAGTCAGGAACAAGGCGATACCTACCAAAGCGTCGCGTCCGTAATGGCTGGCCGGATAGATCACTCCACCGTTGCCCTCACCACCGATCACGGCATTCGTAGCCTTCATCTTGGTAACCACATTTACCTCGCCTACAGCGGCGGCATTATATTCGCAGCCATGAGCACGGGTAACGTCACGAAGCGCACGGCTGGAGCTCAGGTTACTTACCGTATTACCCGGAGTATGGCTTAATACGTAATCACTGACAGCGACCAAGGTGTATTCCTCGTTGAACATCTCGCCATTCTCGCAGATAATCGCCAAACGGTCTACGTCCGGATCCACTACGAAACCGACATCCGCTTTCGCATGTCCCATCAAATCGGAGATCTCTGTCAAGTTTTCCGGAATGGGTTCCGGATTATGAGAGAAGTTTCCATGAGGAGCGCAATGCAGCTTGAAGATTTCCTTCACGCCCAACGCATATAATAAATCAGGGATCACGATACCGCCTACGGAGTTCACACAATCGATAGCTACACGGAAATTAGCGGCCTTAATAGCCTCCACGTCCACGAGATCCAGATTCAAGACACTCTCAATATGTTTTTGCTTATAAGTCGCATTCGGGATTACCTTGCCCAAATGATCCACGTCGGCGAACTCGAAGTCCTCGGCGGCAGCTATGCGTAATACCTCAGCCCCTTCAGCGGCATTCAAGAACTCACCTTTCTCATTCAAAAGCTTCAAGGCATTCCATTGCTTCGGATTATGACTGGCGGTAAGGATAATACCTCCGCAAGCCCCTTCCATAGCTACGGCCAATTCGGTAGTAGGAGTCGTGGCCAGATCGATATCCACCACATCAAATCCCATACCGGTAAGCGTTCCTAGGACGACTTGTTTAACCATCGGACCGGAGATACGTGCGTCACGCCCTACAACGATCTTATTGGTCTCCACTTTTGTGTTTTTTCGGATGAATGTAGCATAAGCGGCTACAAACTTAACAATAGCTAACGGATTCAATCCGTCTTCCGGGCTACCGCCTATTGTACCGCGAATACCGGAAATAGATTTAATTAGTGTCATAAGTTTTCTTCAAATATATATTCTAGAATTTCGTAATATACAGGTTGACCGTTTGATTGATCATTATAGGCTCCTCTTTTGAAAGGCACTATCATTTTCACTTTAGCCCGATCTCCAACATACTTCAAAGGCTCTTGCATTCCCTCACTTACATAATAATAAGAGGGATCATAAGGTGAATTCTTCGAATAATCCCCATATGTAAAAGCGATAGGAGAAGTTCCATTACTATGCGGGCCATAGTTCTCAATAGCGACAATGGTAGAATCCATGAAGTAACTCATCTTACAACGGTACAACATTTTCGTCTTATATTGCACCGCTCTCTGATCGCTTCCCTTATCAATAATATTCAAATAGACACCATTATCCAAGAGCACAAACTGATTTTCCTTAAATACGCTATCAGCAGGAAAATCATCTAAGATCTCAAGGCCCTTATCATCGATAAAACGCTCGATTGCCTTTTTCTCATCTTTCAACATATCCGTGTACGACTTTGTCTTGCTACAAGAGATAGCAACTAATGCGGCACACAGAATCAACAGGATATTAAAACCTTTCTTCATTTGTTAGTCTTTAATTGAATGAATCGCAAATGTAAATAATCTTCGTCAAACCTTACGCATGTTTGCCTAAATCTTCTGATTTATTAGGATTAAATTCCTGTAAACCTTTCTCAAACACGGCTACGGCCTCAGATAAAGAGCCATAGAACTCACCTCCGGACGCATTTTTATGTCCACCTCCGTTGAAATAAGTAGAAGCAAACTGATTGCAAGGAAAATCGCCCACGGAGCGAAGCGATACCTTTATGTAATCGCTGTCCTCACGAATAAAGACACTAAAGCTTACGTTCTCTATGCTTAACGGCAAGTTCACGAAACCTTCCGTATCTCCAGTCTGGTACTGAAAACGATCCAGTTCCTCTTTCGATAACGTGATAAGAGCCGCCTGTTGTTCCGGATAGACCCTCATCTTCTCATACAACACATATCCCATCATACGTAAACGACACTCGGAATAGACCTGATTCACCTTACGATAGATCAAATCCTTATCAATCCCCTTCTTGATCAATTCGCTGACGATCGTATAAATCTCCGGTTTATTCGAATTATAGGTGAACGATCCCGTATCCGTCATCATACCCGTATAGATACAAGCGGCGGCATCCCGATTCAATAAATCGAACATCCCCATACGACAAATAAAACGGAAAATCATCTCACTGGTAGAAGACATCTCCGGATACGACATCGTCACACGGCAAAAATCCGCGGGGTTCAAATGATGATCAATCATCACCTTGCGGCCTTCTGAGGCGATCACCGCCGGAGCCAGTTTCTCGATACGTTTGGGTTCATTGAAATCGAGGCAGAAAATAACATCCGCTTCCTTGATCAATTTCTCGGCGAAATCCGGATATTTCTCATGTATCACGACATCCTTAGCGCCCGGCATCCATCTATAAAAAGAGGGAAATGCGTTCGGTACCACTACCGCTACATTATCCTTACCGTAAGCGGATAGGAAATGATATAAACCAAGGGATGAACCTAATGCGTCGCCGTCTGGTGAGACATGCGTCACGATAACAAAACTCTCGCCTTTCTCTACGTATTTTTTGGCTTTCTGAATCTTCTCTTCTTGAATGATTTTAGTGATCATATAATCTTTTTGTTTTCACCCCCAAAGGTACGACTTTTTTAGTTTCCGGCTATCAAAAAAAGTTCAATAAGGATCTTTACTGATATTATTAACAAAAGGGTTAAGGCGGCTAACAAAACTTTTGGTTCCCGTATCTTCATATATATCAAGCATAAAACAAGAAACCCATAACCTCCTAGCATCTCAAAGAAGCTAAAACGACCCGTAATCGTCGCATAAGGCATAACGCTAAACACGTCCACTACCCTTACCATGCCATGAACCAGCCCTTCTACGATCTTCTGTATCCAGTCATATCCATAGAAATCCACCGGATAGCCTAACCACAAAAAGGCAAAAGGAATCAAAAACATAGCCAAGAGAGTGACCGGTAGATTCGTAAACAAGAAAACTGTCGAAAATTGTCCAAAATAATAAAAACAGAGCAAAGCAGTACCTATCTGTGCAGCAATAGACACCGTAATCCATTCCCAAGGCATGGCCAACAAAGGATTTCTCACCACTATCCATTCCTTGAAACGAGGCACTAGGAATAAAATAAAAAACACAGCCAAATAGCTTAACTGAAAACCGACATCAAACAGATAATACGGATTATAGGCCAGCATACAGAAAGCGGCGGCGGCCAATGTATTATATCCATCCGTAACACGCCTAAGCGCCCTTCCTGTTAAATATAAAGATAGCATCAAGGCTGCCCGTACCGCCGAGGGCGCTAATCCTGTGATAAAGACAAACCCCCAAAGACTTCCCACCAGAATGATATAACGAACCCAACGTCCTATCCCCCATCTTGGCATAAACGAGCAAAAGAAAGATAAGAATCCACAAATCACGGCAACATGAAAACCGCTCACCGCTAATATATGAGACACGCCCGCCAAAGAGAAGCGCCTTTTCGTTTCCCGACTCATCGCTTTCTTATATCCCAATGTCAATGTAGCCAAAATAGATTTCTCCTCATCAGATAAACGCAAACGATCAAATGTATTTACCAAAGAATATTGAGCCTTGGTAGCCAATAAATCTAAAGAAGAAGCAGGCTCATTTACAAGCGCTATACGCCGGTCACTATACCAACAGACCTCAACCGCCAAACATACAATCAAAACGGAGACTATAGCTCCCCATATCCAACGGGAATCGTATTGCAACTCAGCATGCCCTTGCCCCCACGAGAACCCCAAAAAAAGAAAAACCAAAGCAGATAAAACCCCTAAAACATATAGGAGCGAAGAGGCAGGTAAAAACGCATAGCATAAAATTCCGGTTATCCATAAAAAAAGCGGCCGTACAAAAGGCCGCTTTTGTATTTCCTCAATCATGATAGTTAGGTTTTGTGATATATTAATATGTTCTACAAAGCTTTCAAGTCTTTAATTGTTTGTATCGGATCTGGAGATTTGAATACGAAGTTACCGGCGACTAACACATTGGCACCGGCGTCAACCAAGCGCTTCCCCGTCTCTAAATTCACCCCGCCATCTACCTCGATCATAGTACTCAATCCCTTCCGGTCTATCATTTCTCGTAAACGAGCCACCTTATCTACGGAATGCTCAATGAAACGTTGACCACCAAATCCCGGATTCACGGACATCAATAAAACCATGTCCACATCTTGGATAATATCTTCCAATAAGCATATGGGCGTATGCGGATTCAAGGTGACACCCGCTTTCATGCCCGTTTCCTTAATAGCCGCTACCGTCCGATGCAAATGGGTACATGCCTCATAATGCACGTTCATCATATAGGCTCCCGTAGCCGCCACTTCGGGGATAAACTTCTGGGGCTCCACGATCATCAAGTGCACATCCATCGGCTTCTGGCATATAGGCTTTAATGCGTTAAGTACCGGGAAACCAAACGAGATATTCGGCACGAATACCCCATCCATAATATCCAGATGCAACCAATCGGCATCACTTTTATTTATCATCTCCATCTCCTTCCGCAAATCCAGAAAATTAGCGGAAAGCAGGGAAGGCGCTATCAAATGCTTCATAATCTTGTCTTTTGTTTTTACAAAAGTACACAAAAAAAGAAAGAGAACCTAATAATATAGATTCTCTTTCCGTAATTCTTAGTTCAACACATACCCGCAGAGCTCCGGACGTACAGCCGGTTCCGCTTGATAAGCCCTCGCAAACTGTTTCAAGAAATCCATCGTTTGCTTCCGAGGCGAACTTTTCGCCTCCGGGGCACTTTTCACTTTTTTCTCCAAATCATCCATGCATTGCGTAGAAAGCTTCCTCATAGGCACCTCTATTTTTATCTTGTTTGCTAATAAAACGTAGGGACCTAAGACTTATTGCATGGAAAGAAAATTATTTTACACCATAGATAGCTCGATACGGTTCTCATCGGCCATACGGCGCATATTCAAGATAGCGTAACGCATACGCCCTAAGGCCGTATTGATGCTAACCCCCGTGATATCGGCGATTTCCTTAAAACTAAGGTCTTGATAGTAACGCATCTCCAACACTTCACGCTGGTTATCCGGCAAATGCTTTACCAATTTCTTCACGTCAGACAATACTTGATGGCGCACGATATTATCCTCTATCGTACCATCGCAAAGCTTGATATTATTAAATAAGTCGATTTCTACCTCATCATTCGAGATCGTGTTTTCGCAACGTTCTTGACGGAAATTATCGATAATCAAGTTATGGGCAATACGAGTAATCCATGCCTTAAACTTGCCGTTCTCAGTATAGCGACCTTGTTTTATAGTCATGATAACCTTCACGAAGGTCTCTTGAAAGATATCCTCCGTAAGCTCTTTGTTACGTACTATGAAATAAATGTAAGAATGAATGCTACTTTTGTATCGATTTAATAAAATATCGAAAGCGGCATTATTACCTTCTGCATAAAGGACAACCAATTCCTCGTCGGTCATCATTTTTAAAGTCTTCATTACTTTCACATTTTTAGTTTATTCGAGTAATGTTTATGCTATAGGCGATGGGGTTTAACTGTTATACAATGTTATTTATGGAAGCAAAAGAACGAAAAATATTTTAAACCAACAAACATTTTATTTCAAATTATAAAAAGAATGTCCCCTGCCCGCACCTTTAACGTACGAACAGGGGACTTTACTGATCTAAAATATATGTATATTAGAACTTGTATCCCAATGTCAAAGCTACACGAGTCGTGTTTGTTTTCATCGTGGCGGGTTGGGCTTCGAGGAATGGTTTCGGATCATCTCCCGCAAACATATTAGAGAACGCATAAACATCTTCCTTATGCGTACGGAATACACAAGCCAAGTCCGTATAGAAGTTCGGGGTGAAGCGATAACCGATACCTACCGTATAATTCATGACCCCTTTATCGATCGTATAATTAGGAATCGTACCAACCGTAAAGACCTCTTTCTCTCCATTCTTCAGTTTATCCTTGATCGGACTATCGCTGTAGGCGACACCTGCTCTTACGGCAAATTGAGGAGTAACCTTTACCTCCGCACCTACACGGATCGTATTCATTGACTTGAAATTATCCGTTATATCTTGGTTAGTATACACGTTACTGCTACCATCCGTTTGATACATACGCATATTCTTATAATTCATCAACTCGTAATCAACGCTTATCAAAGCGGTCGTACCCAAGATAGCGGCGGCACTAAAGATCCATTTATCCGGAGAACGGAATTCATAGTCATAATAAGCATTATTAGGGGTAGCGGCATCTAGTTTACGCTCTTTCATCTCCCCTTTATCCATAAAGGTCAGATAAGAACCGGCCTCACCATAATAACGATCTGTCATCTTATACCACGTAGGTGAATTATAAGCCACACCCAAGCGAAGAAAATCGGCGGGACGGACGATAGCACCCACATTAAATGAATACCCGGTACCATCCGTATCCAAGTAATTATCTAAGTATAAATTATTGCCGTTCGTAAATTCCTCATCATACGATGACTGATATCGATAGTTCAGATCCGTAATCGCAACCGTAGCGCCAAGCATCACAAGTTCCGATATATTTATACCGAAAGCCAAATCATATTGATCCACGGAACCTCGCTCTGAAACTTTTAATTGACCTCCTTGCAATAAATATGGACTCCATTGCCCATCCGCATTATTATCTCCGAACGCACTATAATACTCTTTATCATTATCGTTATATGAATCCATATAACCGGCATTGTATCCTAGAATAGATAGCCAATCACCCAAGTCTTGATTGTTATAAGGATTATAGTCCTTATCCTCCCCTAACAGTCCGCTAGGCATTCCTGCCGCACGCATGGCCACATAATCAGAAAGAGAAGTATTCAAATCACCTCCTGTAGCCATCGTATAGTTCCGGCTATAATTCTTCAAGCGATTATAAGAGAAACCAACGTTCCAGCTCACGATACCCTCATCATTCGCTGTCGGGAAATATCCTACGTAAGCGATATTATCGAAACTCACCTTCGTACGGCTGTTATCCACCTTCGAACCAAGCCAATCGGTCTTCGCCGAGGCCGAAGACAAACTCAATGTCGTAACCACCTCCGAGCTTTTATAAATCGCCAAGCCTGCCGGGTTCGTATTCATAGCGGAAATATCACCACCTAACGCACCAAAAGCACCACCCATTCCTAAATAACGAGCCGTACCATTCAACTCCGTCTGGGAATACTTAAAGGCATCCAACTGTGACTGCGAAAAAGCGGTGCCGCCACACAGGGCAAGCACCGACATTATAATTCCTATCCTTTTCATCGTATCTCTAATTTTATCAACCTAACACTTTTACCTGCGACCACCACCGGCACGGCCACCTCCGCCACCAACAGAGCCTCCACTAGAACGACCTCCACCGAAGCTACCGGAAGAAGAACCTACCGAACTACTACGAGAAGGAGAGGAACTTCTAAATTGACTGGAAGAAGAGCGACTATTTGAGAAATCGCTACTGCTCCTAGAAGAGGAACGTGTTACCGGAGCTGAATATTGACGTCCGGAAGAAGATGCGGCTCCAGAACTACTTCTGGAAATCCTTGTTCTCGCCGAGCTATTACGTATGCCCGAGCTACTTCTTGTCGTTGCCGAATTTCTAACAGAAGAAGAGGAACGACGTCCCGCACCAGAGGATATAGCAGATTCCCTACGGGTAGATCCCGCACGTCCATTGCTCAATGAACTTGAAGACGAAGGTCTTGTAGTCGATCCTGAATTTCTCAAGGAAGAAGAGCCACTGCTCCGCCCACCTGTATAACCGGAACCTCTGCCACTCGCATAAGAGCGATTATCTCGATAAGAGGAACGTCCGTTTGAATAATGTCTACTTGGAGTCGAGTAGTAACCGGGATAGTAATGGTGATGATGTCCCCAATGGCCACCCCAATAGCCTCCACCCCAGCCCCAAGACGGGCCATACCATGGATCGTACCACGGACTATAATAGCCGGCATAAAAGCCTCCCCAGCCCCAGCCGAATCCCCAAGACGGGCCGTAGAAGCGAGATGAATAAGTCCACCAAGGGCTATAGCTATAGAACCAAGGATCGTACCAACCTGTATACCAAGGCGAGCCCCAGCCGTTGCCGACATTGATATTAAAATTCACGTTCGCGCTACCGTTCGAATAATCCGTATCATAGCCGTAACCATAATATCCGTCACTCAGATACAAATCGACTTGATCCGCTCCGGCGATCGTAATCTTACTCGGCGAATGATAACGAATGATACGTTCCGTATATTCAGTATCCGAACGACGCTCGGAAGAAGACTCATTCTCATCGCTATCCTCATAGATAACGGAATCATCCTCACGATAAGGCTCCTCTACCTCGACTGATGTATAACGACGGTTATATTCATCCACATCCCGGCTGTCTGAAGAAGCTGGGCTCTTGGCTGTAGCGACCAGGGCCCTAGACTCCTGTTTCGGCTGAACAACCTTTTTCTCTTCAACCTGTTCTTTCTTTTTCTTGTTTTTGGAAGAGAAATACACATCATCAAAGAACTCCTCCTGAGCCGCAGCACTAAACGCGATCAGAAGCATCATCACTAAAGATGTTAATTTCATGGGTTTCATATTTGTTTCTCCTCTACATTAAATAAATATTTTTCTCTTTTCATGTTTGACACCCTTTTATGCAAAGGGTTTAAACGCTTTTTAGTTTTATAACAATAAACTCAATGCAATGTATGTACAAATATAATCGGTTCACGCTAATGTCCCAAGATTTACATATACTTTAACTTATAAAACTCACACATTCATTGTTATCTATAAAAGAAGATGCAAAGTTGGCGTAAACGCTGCAATCTCCGCAAATTCTTATTATTTTTGTTTCAAATTATAACGAAAAAATTACGCATATGGTATTAGCCTCGACAATAGATTTCACATTGCCCTTAGCGGACCCGATATTAAAATTTCTCTTGATTCTTTTAATTATCCTGGCCGCTCCCCTTTTATTAAACAAGCTGAGAATCCCTCACCTGCTTGGACTGATCATTGCCGGCGCAATTATCGGACCGCACGGCTTTAATCTCGTATTACGGGATAGCAGCATTATCTTGTCCGGGACGGCGGGATTGCTTTATATCATGTTTCTCGCCGGATTGGAAATCGATATGGCGGATTTTAAGAGAAATAGTACGAAAAGCCTAGCATTCGGCATGTACACATTCCTCATTCCGATGATCCTAGGAACGGTTGTCGGAATATGGGTCCTGCGATTCAACGTATTGACCTCCGTTTTACTCGCCAGTATGTTCGCCTCCCATACATTGATCGCCTATCCGATTATCAGCAAACTGGGTATCAGCAAAAACAAAGCTGTCAGTATCACCGTAGGAGGAACGATGATCACTGATACCTTGGCATTGCTCGTCCTAACGATCATTGTCGGCATGGCCACCGGACAGGTCAACGATATGTTTTGGATTCGTCTGGGGGTTTCCATCTTGATATTCGCGTTAATCGTATTATTCGGTTTCCCTTTCATTGGGCGTTGGTTCTTTAAGCATGTACACGATAATATATCACAGTATATATTCGTGCTGGTGATGGTATTTCTGGGATCTTTCCTAGCTCAGGTAGCGGGTATGGAGGCGATCATCGGGGCGTTCTTATCCGGACTAGCCCTAAATCGCCTTATCCCGCAAAGCTCACCCTTGATGAATCGTGTCGAGTTCGTAGGAAATGCCATATTCATCCCATTCTTCTTGTTGGGCGTAGGTATGTTAATAGATTATCGTACGTTCTTTACCAGTTTCGAGACCATTAAAGTAGGGCTTATCATGATTATCGTAGCTACGGCCGCCAAATACATAGCCGCTTGGATGACCCAAAAGACTTTCCATCTGTCCACAGATCAGCGAAGCGTTATTTTCGGCTTAAGTAACGCACAAGCCGCCGCTACATTGGCCGCCGTGATGGTCGGATATAACGTAATCACCGGAACAGACGCTAATGGGGAACCAATCCGGTTATTAAATGAGAGCGTGTTGAACGGTACGATCCTGATGATACTTGTCACTTGTACCATCGCCTCTTTCGCCGCCCAAAAAGGCGCTCATAACATAGCGGCCCAAGATATATCCGATAAGGAGGAAAACAAAAAAGAATCAGAGCATATCTTGATACCGGTCAGCAATGAAGAGACCGTGGAAGAGCTGGTCAACCTCAGCTTGGCGATCAAATCTCCCCAAAACAAGAACGGCTTGTTTGCCCTAAAAGTGATAGATAACCATCATTCAGACGAGAAAGCGTTAAAACAATCCCGCAGGGTTCTACAGACCGCAGTCAATACGGCTGCCGCCACGGATACCCGGATGAAAGATTTATTAAGATATGACTTAAGCGTATCGAATGCTATCGCCAGCGTGGTAAAAGAGCGGGAGATCACAGATCTGGTAGTGGGATTGCACAAGGAAAAAGATATACCGGCGGCCTTCCTAGGCCATATCGTGGAAAGTGTATTGGCGGAAAGTAGTGTAAGTACATTCATATACAAGCCCGCACAACCCATCTCTACCGTTAGACGGCATCTGATCATCATCCCGGAATTGGCCGAAAAAGAAATCGGTTTCAACCAAATCATCTTCCGGTTACGAAACGTGACCCAGAACACAGGTGCAGCGACAGTCTTTTACGGTTCGGAAGCGACCTTGAATGCCTTAAAGAAATTATTAGCCAAGAAAAGCGGAGAAGCCAGTTATATCGAATTCAACGACTGGGATGACTTCCTGATCGTTTTCCGGGATATAAAACCGGACGACACGATGTGGATTATCCTTAGCCGCAAGGAAGGACTTTCCTACGCTCCCGCCATGGCCCGTATCCCCAAGTACCTCAACAAATACTTCCAGGCAAACAGTTTCGTATTGGCATATCCCGTGCAGGCTGGCATGAACGAGGGTACTCGCTATCTGACTTAACCATTACGGAACCAGCCTCTCACGCCAAGACTTTCGAGGTGAGTACGGCATTTTCCGCTTGGCGTATCCCAGACGGAGGATCAAGGCTGGAATCTCGTTGGTGAAAGACAAGTCTTTCGCCAGCAAACCGGAAAGATCACGCACCTCACAAGGCTGGTTCAAAAAGGCGAAAGCGATATTCTTTTCCGTAGCTCTCAAAAGAAAACGTTGCAAACTCCGGCCTAGCGCAAACCATTCCGGTAGCGTATTTATCCGTAAGGCGAACAAGGCTAAATGAGAAGAAGAGTCCAGCTTCTTCTTGTCTCCCCTATTTTGTATGCCGGCTTTCAAGACACTTCCCATGATTGTCTCTGAGATAAGACGGGGAAGGTTCGGCGCCCCGAACACCGCATAACTCAGGCCGTCCGATGTAGCTCGTACATGATTCTTATTAAAACGCATCCATGATTTCAGCTCTCGCTTAAACAGACGATCGTTCATTTGCCGGTTATTCCCCGCAAATATATAAGAAGAAAGCGTATCGAACTCCCACTCTCCTTTCGACCACAAATGCAGACTGATATTTTCCTCCAAAGGCGTATTCCTCAAATAGCTCAGTTGATCCGATGGAATCATTTCCCCGGAATATATGCCTCGATTCGTCTGTCTGACCGAAATTTCCTCGATAAGCCCACTCGTCTCCTTAATCATCGATGCCTCCGACAAGAGTACGGTGATCTCCCCCGATCCTGAAAAAACCGGTAGCGGAGCATATCCTTTTGCCTCAGCCGCAATGCAAAGATTCTCGGTGGCACATCCTAAGCTAATAAATAACTCACGGTTATCCGGATCTACGGCCGGAAGGGACTTACTCATATCCGGAAGAATCTGTATCCTATCCTTTTGCACACGAAACAACCAAGGTTGGGTATTATGCCCCGATGGGGCTTTCACGGCTTGTTCCATCATATAGATAAAATCCGGCCGTATATCACTTATCCGCAATGATCCTGTTTCCATATTATTATACACTTTCTCATTCTAGCGATGCCCGCTACCTCTTTCCGTTCGTGCCCGGACAAACGCCTCAAAAACAAAAAATCCCGTAAAGCTTTCGCCTTACAGGACTCTCTGCGGAAAGACAGGGATTCGAACCCCGGGAACCTCTCAGTTCAACGGTTTTCAAGACCGCCGCAATCGACCACTCTGCCATCTTTCCAATAAGTAAATCGTGTGACCTGGGAGGGGCTCGAACCCTCGACCCAATGATTAAGAGTCATTTGCTCTACCAACTGAGCTACCAAGTCAACATGTTATTTGTTTGAGTGACCTGGGAGGGGCTCGAACCCTCGACCCAATGATTAAGAGTCATTTGCTCTACCAACTGAGCTACCAAGTCATTCTGTTTTGCTATCGTTACTTTTTCAAACCACCGTTTGTTTCTCGATTGCGGGTGCAAAGATAGAGGTTTTATTTTTCCCCGCAAACTTTTCGACTACTTTTTTTCATAAAATTTTAATCAAACTCGTAAATATCCGAGGGTGTAGTCCGCTTCAACGCTACCAATGAGACATCTTTCCCTACCCTTATGCCCTCTTGGAAAAGACGTATATCCACTGTCTTATAGGCCAGTTCGGGATGGTTATTGTCCCGGCTGAGATGGCAAAGCCAGATATTCTTCAAACCGGTATTATAATGGGTCGCCAAGAACTCTGCGGCCTCCCTATTACTCAAATGCCCGGTGGGGCTCGCCACCCGCTCTTTCAAGAAAGCGGGATATGTACCGAAACGAAGCATCTCCTCGTCATAGTTCGCTTCCAATATTAAATGGTTCGCCATGCAGATATATTTCCCCACCGTGTCCGTGATATGGCCTACGTCGGTAGCGAAAGTGAATTTATGATTACCATACTCGATATGGTACCCCACATTATCAGTACTATCGTGAGGCACCTCGAAAGCCGTGATACGGAAATCACGGATAAGGAATGGAACTTCTTTTTCTATAACCTTACGGGAGACACATAAGGTCTCCTCCACATACCGGCTCTTATCAATCCCCCGGTGCACGTCGGCTGTCGCATAGACAGGAATGCAAAGCTTCTCGCCCAAACACCCGACCGTCTTGATATGATCCGCATGATCGTGGGTAATCAACACGGCCACGATCTTGGTAAAATCGATCGACCGGTCCTTCAATACTTTCTTTATGGTCCGGATTCCGATACCTGCGTCAATCAGCATACCGAATTCCGAAGTCCCCAAATAATAGCAGTTCCCACTGCTCCCACTCGCTAAACTCAGAAATGATAGTTTCATACTCTCCTATTCCGCAACACTGCTTTTTTTCTGTTTTACATAGTATACACTAGGGGCGGAACGTCTCAGGGATCGATACCTCCCCGATTAACGAGCAGTTCATATGCTCCTTCACCTCGTCGGGTGTCAGCCCATGGCCGAAGAGGAACATTAGCTTCGTTACGGCGCTCTCCGTCGTACTATCGAAGCCGCTCGTCACGCCTGCCTCCAACAATTTGTGCCCCGTCTCATAACGGTGCATCTCCACACTTCCGGCCCTACACTGAGTAACATTCACGATAACGATACCACGGTCTACAGCCTCCTTCAACATATTCAAGAACCATTCCTCGCACGGAGCGTTTCCGCTTCCGAATGTTTCCATCACCACGCCTTTCAGACCCGGGATATTCAGGATACTTTCCACTACTTGCGGAGAAATTCCGGGGAATAGTTTTAGTATAGCGATATTTCGGTCCAACAAATAATGCGGCTTCAGCGGCTTACGCGATACCGGATGATATACCTGCGGCAGATCATACTTAATATAGATACCCGCATGAGCCAAAGCCGGGTAATTGTACGAACGGAACGCATTAAAATTATCTGCGTTTATCTTACTCGTACGATTCCCCCTCAATAAATCATTCTCAAAAAAGATACAGACCTCCGGGACCAACGGTAAGCCGTTCTCCTTGGCGGCCGCTATCTCGATCGCCGTAATCAAGTTCTCCTTCCCATCGGTACGCAACATCCCGATCGGTAATTGCGATCCCGTAAGGATCACCGGCTTACTCAGGTTCTCGAGCATAAAACTCAATGCCGATGCCGTATACGACATTGTATCCGTGCCATGCAGTACCACGAAGCCGTCGTATTTCTGATAATTATCGGCGATGATTTTCACGATCTTCATCCACGAGTCCGGCCCCATCTCCGAGGAGTCCATCGGAGGATCGAACTGTATCGTGGCCACCGAATACCCCAGTTTCTTCAACTCCGGCATATTGTCCTTCAAATGCTGGAAATTAAACGACTCTAACACTCCAGTCTCCGGATTCTCGATCATACCTATCGTCCCACCCGTATATATCAACAGGATGGAAGCCTTTTCTTGTTGAGTATGCATGTCCATATAATTATGCAAAGTTAATAAATTATTCTTCTCCTTTCAACACCGGAACACTTATATGATATTTTACGGCGATTATACGTGCGAGGAACACGCTCAACGCCGATACGAACTGTATCATCGCCGCCGACATAGAAGTTTGCATACATATATAATATATCAAACCGCCAAAGACACAAGCCAACGCATAAATATCTTTCCGGAATATCAAAGGCTCCTCATTAATCAATATATCCCTCATCATACCGCCAAACGAGCCGGTTATAGTTCCCATCACGATCGCCACCCACATGGGAAACCCGAAATCCAAGGTCTTGGCGATACCTACCACCACAAACAACCCCAATCCGATAGCATCGAATATAAAAAATGTATTGTTCAAACGGATCACGTATTTTCGGAAAGCGATAACGAACAACAAAGCCAAGGCCGAGACAATCAAATAAGAGGCTTGTTCCATCCAAAAAGGCACCGCATTCAATAAAATATCACGAATCGTACCTCCTCCTACAGCGGTCACGACACCCACCACATAGGCGCCAAACCAATCAAATTGTTTCGCAGAAGCCAATCTTATGCCACTTATGGCAAACGCAAAGGTCCCTGTATAGTCACAAAAGGTGATAAAATCTATCATTTTGTTTTTTTTCGCAAAAATACGGAATAGTTCGCAAATAACAGCATTTATAGAAAGAATACCTAACAATAATTTAAACCAAACGAATCCCTTAATGTTTATTATATATAAGTTTGCGGAGTGGTTATAACCGTAACCTATTGATTTTTATTTACAAAAGAGAATTGAGTTAGATGAGGATGAAAAAATGCATGTTGATCGGGTTGATCTGTCTGCTATCCAGCCAATGGATGTGGGGGCAACACTTCCCTCAGATGGATGCCCGCAATTACGTGAGCGACACGGCCCTTTTCATTCCACGCCGCCCTTGGTTGGCAGCAAGCGAGGTATTCGGAATGAACATGGCCGTCTGGACTTTCGACCGTTTCTTAATGAACGAGGATTTCGCGAAGATAAACGGACATACGATTAAGCAAAACTTCAAGACGGGGCCTGTTTGGGACACGGATAAGTTCTCTACCAATCTGGTGGCCCATCCCTATCACGGATCGTTATATTTCAACGCGGCCCGTAGCAATGGACTGAATTTCTGGCAATCCATTCCATTCGCGGCGGGAGGCAGCCTAATGTGGGAATTCTTTATGGAAACGGAACCGCCCTCCATCAATGACATGCTTGCCACCTCTTTCGGCGGTATAGAATTAGGTGAGATTACCTACCGGCTCTCCGACTTATTCATCGACAACCGCTCCCACGGGGCGGAACGTGTGGGACGGGAGATCTTATCCGGTTTGATATCTCCGATGCGGGCGATCAATCGTATCATCACGGGAGAAGCTTGGAGACACAGCAGCTCCAAGGGGCGTGTCTACACCTCGGTTCCCGTAAACTTCATCGTGGGTGTTGGTCCTCGCTTCCTTGCCGAGCAGGAAGGCTCCAAGCATGGCACTACGAGCATGCACGTATCCTTCAGGTTGGATTATGGAGATCCTTTCAATGATGATTTCTATTCGCCCTATGAATGGTTTCAGTTGAAGGCCGGGTTCGATTTCTTTTCGAGCCAGCCGCTCATCAGCCAAGTCAATGCCGTTGGGGCTATCTGGGGGAAACAGGTCTGGAGTAAAGGCCCTCGTAGTCTGGCCGCTGGAATCTTTCAGCATTTCGACTACTATGATTCCGAGTTAAAATCCAATAGTTCCCAAACGGTAGCTCCCTACCGCATATCGGAAGCGGCGGCGGTCGGTGGTGGATTGATCTATTACAAAAGAGGCACGCCGGACAATAAGGTAGATGTTTACGCCGAATTATACGGAACAGGAGTCGCCTTGGGCGCAAGCATCTCCGATTATCTCCGGCTGGAAGAGAGAGATTATAATCTGGGAAGCGGTTATAGCGTGAAAGCGTTTACCGGATTGGCCTACGATAAACGCTGGGCGTTCTTGATCGATCTGGAGAACTACCACATCTTCACTTGGAAAGGGTACGAGCCGGACATAGATTGGAATACGGTGGACCCTACGAAGTTAAACGTGCAAGGCGATGCCGGCAACGCACGTTTAACGGTATTTTCCACCACCTTAGCCTATATGTCCAAGCATAAATGGAATATTGCGTTGCGAAATCGTTATTTCTCCCGCCGTACCCATTATAAGTATCATAAAGATATAGATAGCTCCACGTATGATATTATGCTGACGCTTGGGTGGAGGATTTAATTCTTCCGCTCAAGCTCACGCAGATTCTCCATCTTCTTGCGCTGCATAAACTCATAGATGCCTTCCAAATGCTCCGTCACTTTTTGGTTTCCGAACTCATAGACCTTAGAGACCAGCCCATCCAAGAAATCACGGTCGTGGGATACGACGATCAACGTCCCGTCAAAGTCAAGCAACGCCTGCTTCAAGATATCCTTCGTCTTCATATCCAGATGGTTTGTCGGCTCATCCAGAATCAGCAAGTTCACAGGCTCCAATAATAGCTTAATCATAGCCAGACGTGTACGCTCACCACCGGAAAGCACCTTCACCTTCTTCGCCGAGTTCTCGCCGCCAAACATGAACGCACCCAGCAGATCCTTGATCTTATTACGGATATCGCCTTGCGCCACATCGTCTATCGTCTGGAAAACCGTAAGGTTCTCATCCAGCAGGGAGGCTTGGTTCTGGGCGAAATAACCGATCATCACGTTATGCCCCAACGTCAACGTCCCCTCATGCTCGATCTCTTTCATGATACACTTCACCAAGGTAGACTTACCCTCGCCATTCTTCCCGACGAAAGCGATCTTATCCCCTCGCTCGATCATCAGATTAGCGTTCCGAAAAACCGTATGATCGCCATACGCTTTCGAGACATTCTCGATCGTCACCGGATAAGAGCCCGAACGGGGCGAAGGCGGAAACTTCAAGCGCAAAGCCGAGGTATCTTCCTCGTCCACCTCCAAGATCTCCAGCTTCTCCAGCATCTTCACACGGCTCTGCACCTGCAAGGTCTTGGAGTACGTGCCCTTGAAACGCTCGATGAACTCTCTCGTCTCGGCGATCATCTTCTGTTGCTCGTCATAAGCCTTCTGTTGTTGCTCACGACGTTCCTTCCGCAGTTGCAAGTATTGGCTATAATTTACCTTATAATCGTAAATCCGGCCCATCGTCACCTCGATCGTACGAGTCGTGATATGATCCACGAACGCACGGTCGTGACTGATTACCACCACGGCCTGACCGTTATCGATCAAGAAATCCTCCAACCACTGGATAGACTCAATATCCAAGTGATTCGTCGGCTCGTCCAGCAAAAGGACATCCGGTTTCTTCAACAGTAGTTTCGCCAACTCGATACGCATACGCCAGCCACCGCTGAATTCACTGGTTTGCCGGTCGAAATCCTCCCGTTTGAAACCCAGTCCCAACAAGGTTTTCTCTATATCGGCGTCGTAATTGATCTCCTCTATGGAATAGAATTTCTCGCTCAAGGTAGAGACCCGCTCGATCAGCTCCATATAACCATCCGACTCATAGTCCGTACGAGTCTCCAGTTGCTTATTCAATTCGGCGATCTCCGCCTCCATCTCGTGCAGATGGGCGAAAGCCTGCGCCGTCTCCTCGAAAACGGTACGGCCATCCTCCGTCATCAAATGCTGCGGCAAATAAGCGATCACGGTATCTTTAGGGGCGGACACTTTTCCACGGCTTGGCTCCCGCACGCCGGCCAATATCTTCAACAAGGTAGATTTACCGGCACCATTCTTACCCATCAAGGCGATACGATCTTTCTCGTTAATCACGAAAGAAACATCCGAGAAAAGGGCGCTTCCACCAAACTCTACTGTTAGTCCGTCAACTGAAATCATATGTTTATTTTAATACATTAATATAAATGAAGCCGCGAAGATAAGAAAAATCCCTTTCATTAGGGATGTACAAGAGATTTCATACGATCTTTCCGGGACAAGACTAGGAAGAAATTGGTTGCCGACGGCATCGGCAGTATTTCCGACACCGTCAGCATTATTGCCGACGCCGTCGGCAACCAATTTCATAAGGAACTAATCCCTTAAACTACCTTTAAAAAAAACAGAGACATCCATATATTTTCCCATGAAACGCTTGTTTTATAAACAGAAAGCCCTATCTTTGCACCCGCTAATACAAACAGCTTAAATTAATTATTCAAACATGGCAACAAAAATTAGATTGCAAAGACACGGTCGCAAAAGCTACGCTTTTTATCAGATCGTAGTCGCAGACAGCAGGGCTCCACGTGATGGAAAGTTTATTGAAAGGATAGGTTCTTATAATCCGAACACTAATCCTGCTACAGTAGATTTGAACTTCGAAAGAGCTTTGTATTGGTTACAAGTAGGCGCACAACCTACAGATACCACTCGTAACATTCTTTCCCGCGAAGGTGTTTGCTTGAAAAAACACTTATTGGAAGGTGTTAAGAAGGGTGCATTCGACGAAGCTACTGCTGAAACTAAGTTTCAGGCTTGGTTGAAAAACAAACAGGCTTCTGTTCAAGCAGTAAAGGACAAAGATAGCGAAGCTGCAAAAGCTGCCGCCATTGCTCGTCTGGAAGCTGAAAAAGAAGCAAATAAGGTAAAAGCTGAAATCGTAGCTAAAAAGAAAGCTGAATTGGCAGCCGCTGAAGCTGCTAAGCAAGCTGAAGAAGCAGCTGCTGCCGCTCCGGCAGAAGAAGCTCCTGCAGCAGAAAGCGCTGAATAATTCGAGCTTTGCCAAAATAAAAAAGAAGGTGTCTGAAAAGGATGCCTTCTTTTTTTGTTATGCTGCCCGTTTATTATCCATTTTTATTTTTAAAATATCTTTGGTCTTCTCAATTATTACTTTTCGAGAAGTAATCCTACAGAAATAAGTAAAAAACAAAAGAAAACTGACTTTTTTAGCCAGTTTCCTGAGATTATGTGCAATAGCAACCAGGGTAAATTCTGTTTTTACCTTCTCCAACCCTCTTAATCTAAACCGGTTCCACGCCGAGTTATGCTTTATCTGTGCAAAGACAGCTTCCGGTTCTATACATCGTCTGCCCCGATGATAAATACCTTCCTCACTCATGAGTCTTTCACGTGCTTTTTGTTTATACCTGTTAAGGTTATAGTTAACTTCTATGATCCGGTTGGCCTTTGATTTATGGCATTGAGATTTCAGCGGGCACCCCTCACAATTTTGTGCCTGATAACGCTTCAGTATGGATACATATCCCAAATCGGATTTACTTTTTTTTTGACCTTTATACTCCATATGTTGTCCCATCGGGCATACGTAATAATCCCTTTCCTGGTTGTAGTAAAGGTTCTGTATGGCAAAAGCATCCTTCTTCCAGGCACGCTTTTGCTCTTTGTGGAAATAATTGTACTTGACAAAAGCCTCTATACCCGCATTCTCCATAAACTCGTAGTTTTGTTCACTTCCATAACCGGCATCGGCCACTACTATAGAGGATTGCCTATGATAAGTCTCTCGAAAATCTTTCAAAAAAGAAATTAAAGTTCCCGTATCTCCGGCTCGCCTGTAAATTCCCAGATTGGTAATAAATTGATTCTCTGTGGCAATCTGTATGTTATAGGCGGGTTTCAATTGCCCGTTTTTCATATGATCCTCTTTCATGCGCATGAAGGTCGCATCCTCATCTGTCTTACTGAAAGAATTACGATCCCCTAATTTCTCTAATTGCGATTCGTATTTGGCAAGGCGGGGCAGATATTCTTCCTGTAACTTTTTGATTTGTTTCTGCTCAGCATTGTTCATCCCGGAGAGCCGTTTGTTTAAAGCGCTCACTTTTTCCCGCAAACCACAGGAATCCATATCCGGTAAGCAATCTGGTGTCCTTTCCTGTTTATCCTGCTCGATATGTTTGTCAACTTCACTAAGGATTGACTGTATTTTCGACTCCAGTTTTACCTTGTTCTTTTCCACGCTACCACGCCAGACAAAAGTGTAGCGGTTGGAGGCTGATTCCACTTTGGTACCATCGATATACTGTACATCCAAACTGACATAGCCGGATTCCTGTAACAGCAGAACAATGGCTGAAAACAACGATTTTATGTGTTCTTTTAAACGTTTGCCACGGAAATCATTGATCGTGCGGAAATCGGGAGTACTATTACCAGACAACCACATGAAGTGAATATTCTCCTGCAAGGCCTTTTCTATTTTGCGACAAGAATAGATATTGTTCAGGTAGGCATAAAACAGAACTTTGAGCATCATACGGGGATGGTAGCTGCTGGTACCTCCTCCTTTATATGCCCAGAGCAGACAACTAATATCCAAGGCGTCTACAACACTGTTTACAACACGAACGGGATGATTGGGAGCTATCTTTTCCGATAAGCTGACCGGAAAAAGTACATTTTGGTTGGATGTTAACTCTTTAAATACTATCTTAGCCATTGCTATAATGTTTGGTTTTTGCAACGGTAAGATAATACTTTTTACCGAAATAAACAATAGCAAAAGGGGCTATCCGACTTTTTGGACAGCCCCTTTTTTTATGCAGATACTAAAGCTATGCTTTACAGTGGCTAACCCTATGAGTTACGAGCACTAACCAATAGGGTTACGGACACCGACCAATAGGGCCCCATACTGTCCTTGAAAGACAGAAAATCAAAAAAGGGAAGTCGCACGACAGGCAACTTCCCTTTTCAAGCTGATATAGATTTTTTTAGGTTTAGAAAGCGTAATCCAAACTTAAGCCAAACACTTTATTGGTACGGCTATAGACATTCGTACCGGGGAGATTTGTACCGCAATAATTCTCCGATTTCTTTGTATAATCATGATAATTTGTCCACATATACCCCACATTCAATGCCATCTTTTCGCTCAGCATCACCTTGGCTCCAAAGCCCAACGAATAAGAGTCACAGGAGAAACTAACATCACTTTGGAAATTATCAGACAAACCATAATCCGTAATTTGAGCGCCACCACTAATGGTCAATCTCTTGATCACGTCCCATTCAATACCAAATAGATACTCATTCGTACCTCTTTCCAATTCTTTCTGTTTTCCACCGGCCATGCCCGCTTTCTTGTCATCAAAGAAATGATACTCTACAGAAGCCTTCAACATGGGTAAAAACTGATAAGAGGCTGCCACCGAAAGCATGGAAGGAATATCGTTCGGCGTATTCACACCGTGCTTGTAAGGGCCGATCAAGTCTTCCGCACTATCAGGATAATCCAACTTCTTGGTATTGTTTTCGATGTTCAAGTTCGTCTTAAACTCATATTTAGCCCCGAAATTGAATTTACCGTATTTAACATCAACCCCCAAAACCGGTGTCAGCCCCCAACCTGTCTGATCGCAATCCAAAGCCAAATTCATCAAGTCTGTTCCACCAAAATCCTTTTTCAGCTTCGCATCCAGATACCCGTCATAGTTTCCTGAAAAATAGTTCATCCGACCTCCGGCAAAGGCAGAAAGCCAATCCGTGATCTTATATGACAAGCCAAGTTGCAGAGAATAAATATACTGTTTTCCGTCCATCGCACTGTTAATAGTATACATATCCGGCGTAACGATGGGACTTTTACCGCCCGTCTTTATATACTTCCCCAGACTTTCCTGAAATATACCAGCCATAGCTGCCGATTCGAACATCGGCAGGCCATCGTCAAACGATGCCTTACCGCCCCCACCCGTAATGGCAAAGAAACCGGAGATGGTCCAATCACCTTTTTTGTAAGCCGCAAAAACACTCGGAATCAC
>CDYY01010426.1_pt1 | contig 213312 bp, 159 predicted proteins | sample 480691 | NCBI WGS metagenome assembly CDYY01 (sample SAMEA3182107, study PRJEB8094) | gut metagenome | biome: human; feature: gut; material: Stool; isolation source: human stools | place: Canada | collected 2013-02-25
GGCGCTGCAGACAGCGCTTGGATTTCTTGAGAACCGGATCCCACTTCATTCGGTAGGCCTTTACATATCGATAACCGTCCTTTGTAAGGACCGTCGTAAAGTTCCAGGGGAAGCCGCTTTTTGGAGAATTTTCCATCTTTATGCTCTGCACATTATGGTTATAGAGCATGTTAACACAAAAACGAAAGCCCGTGGCCTATTTTTTCAAATAAGATCACGGGCTTGATAAAGATATTGACGGAACTGCCCTTGTTTTAGTGAGCAGGCATCCCGTAGTTCAGGAGATCGGAGCCGTCATGGCCCGATCTGCTTTTTTTATAAGAAGTCCTCAGTCTCTTTGCGCCCCGAAAAGTTATGCTCGGGCTCGACCAAAAAAAACTAAGCGCGCCTGACGGCATCTGCCGGTCAGGCGCGCTTTTGGCGTCAAGCGATTTCCTTTCGCTTAAAAATGATTAGAAGGCATAAAGAACGCTGATGCTGCCGGCGGCACCGCGGCGATCGCCAACGTAGCCTTTAACGCCGATATCTGCCGTCCACGGACTTGCTGCCGAAGGCTTCACGGAGAGCCCCAACTCAAGAATGCCGGTATTGCCTGAAAGCGAAGGCACATCCAGCGCTGCAGCTGAACCGCCGAAAAGAATGTCAGCCTCTGCATCACCGTCAAAGACATGTTCGTATGCTGCGCCGACCTTCCACGAAGTCGTTGCAGAGAAGTCGCCCGTCAGACGGCCGCCGATACGCAGTGCATGCGTTGTGGCTGAACTCATCGAGAGCGTTTCGCCGTAACCCGTGCCGAGATCGGTGTCATCGTTGTCCAGATAGGTGACCGTATAGCGGCCATAGAGGTCGAGCTGTACCGGATCGAGTTTGAACACATATCCGCCGCCGAGATGCGCGGAGGCATAGAAAGCATCGGACTCAAAATGTGCCGAAGCGTTCCCGAACGCACCGTCAAAATCGGTCGAAGCGGAACCCGCCCGCACGGAACCTTCAAGATAGAAGGGCGTCGAGAAGTCATAGCGCAGGGCCGCGCCGACGCCATAGTAATCATGGTCGGCATCGCCTCGCGCACCGTTAACATGAGAGTCAGAAGACGCCCAACCAGCTTCCACAAAACCAGCAATCAAAGCGCTGCCCACTCGGCCTGCCGCACCGGCAGCCAAGGAAGTGCCGCGCAGGTCAACATGAGAACCGGTTTCATAGCGAGACTTTCCGCCGTGAATCGCGCCGAAGGCCGTAAAGCCGGGTGCGCCCTGAGCGGCACGAACTGCTGCATTGAGACCTTCGTCGGCAGTGAACTCTGCACCCTGATTCACAAACGCCACGGAGCCCAGGAAGGCTTCGGAAAGCGTCTTGGAATTGGTGTTGGCTTCACCCTTGCCACTGATTGTTGACTCACCGATCTGAAGGCCGCCGGAGGTGATGCCCATGCCGTCACCCGTACCAGCTCCGACGTTGTAGGTAAAGTCACCGGTCGGCGTTTCAACAACAACAACGATGTCTTTCTCGGTCTTCACGGAACCATCAATCAGCGTCTGACCGGCTTTGGCTTTCGCACGAATGCTCGTTGCAGCACTCAAATCGATGGTTCCCGTACCGTCTCACCAACGGTAAGCACTGGGTCGTTCTGGTCGTCGGCAGCATTAAAGGTATAAGACTGTGCGGTGCCAGTCACACTGCCAACAGAGTTGACGCCGGTGAAGACGACGGCTGTTTCCGTGGCACCGGAAAGATCCAATGCCTCGGAAATGGTCACGTCCGTTAAAGCCGCGCTGCTCGTGCCGACCGTACTGTTAGTGCCAGAACCGCCTGTGTACACAGACCCCGACACCGATGTTGCCGTGATCTGCAGCTGGGCGGATTCGACAGAAGAACTCTTTGCATTGTCGGAAGCAAAACCGCCAGCGTAGACATTGACTTTATTCGAATCAGAGCCCAATGTGGCATTGGAAATTGAAAGCGAAGCGTTTTCTACTGAAGCTGTCGAGCCCGTCTGATAAGCATATCCGCCGCCGACAATGTCATCCTTGACCGTTGCACCGTCGATTACAACCGATGAAGAACTGGTTGTTGTCGTAAGTTCAATTGGCGGATTATCTCCTGAAATGGTGTCTTTACTCCAAGAAACACCGCCGCCGACGATGGCTACGGGAAGAGTCTGCTTAGGTCCGGTGGCAACATAATTCACAGCCTCTATGGTGCCGCCAGTGATGATCACCTCTGACTTCCCTACAGAAGCTGTGGATTTCCAATCTGCTCCATTCGTTCCATAGGCATAGCTCAGACCGCCGCCGATTACACCGTTGACGGTCCCGCCGGTGATCTGAATTCTTGACGTGCCCGTAACATCGGCAGACATATCCCCGGATGTACCGTCCCCTATCTTGGCGTGCCCACCGCCGATAACAGCTCCGTTTACAGTTCCGCCAAAAATCGAAATTACAGTATCGCCGTCAACTGAACTCTCTACCGTTCCATGCTTGCCGTTAACTTTGCCACCGCCGACAACGTTACCGTTAATGGTTCCTGCTTTAATGGTGACGGAGGTTCCTTTCACGGAAGCCGATGCATCACCAGTGTCCTTTTGAGTACGCACATAACTGCCGCCAATAACTTCATCACCCAAGACAGCATTCGCGGCATCGATGACTATTTCACTTGTTCCGCTGATCGTAGAGGATGATTCTTCGTCTTTCTCCAGCAGATTCAGCAGACTGCCGCCAATGACAGATTCACTAGTCTTAATCTCCCCAGACCCCGTGATGGATACCGAGGTACTGCCGTTGATCTTACTTGAAGTGGCGTTTTCGCCAGAGCCGCCGTATGTCAATAGATCCCCGCCGACTACGCGGCCAACAATGTCGATTAAGGTCTCCGAGGTGTTGTTAATAGAAACAGAAGAGCCTGAGGATGTTGTAGCAGATTTCATCCCTATAGCGGCGCTCCCTCCGAAGACGCCGAATTTAGACGACTCAAACTTTCCTCCCTGAATTTTTAGTTCGCTGATTCCTGAAATATTCTTAAGTATTGGTTTCTGCCCTTCCGTCGACCCGTAGTTATCAGCAACGCTACCGCCAAAAACAGCGCCATAAAAGGTTCCGCCAGAAATACTAAGGGAAATATTCCCAGTTTCTGCAGTAGTTGAGGCCGGAGTGCCTTCACCCGGATTACCTGTGGATTTCACATACGATCCACCAATAGCACTTACAGGATATTCACTCGTTGAACTTTGGTTGCCAATAGAGCCTCCTGAAATCACAGCCGTCACATCCCCTGTAATCAAGGTGGTCTTGTCCGAATTGTTGGCCTTGCTGCCGCCTATAAAGTATTCAACACTTCCGCCAGTCATAGTGACTTTGGTATCGCCGATTGTGACGTTGTGAGTGCCTTCTTTATAGGTTGGTTGTTTGATGTGATTGCCGCCAATTAATTCATCGAATGATCCGCCCGTGAGTGTGATATTGGTGGAAACTGACCCGTGGTTGAGGTCAGTATTCTCCTGAACATTTTCTTCCTGGTAGTACCATCCGCCGGTCAACTTCCCTTTTTGGTTGTCCGACTTTTCATCGTATGTCGTCTCTTTCCCCATGGCTTCGTTGTGAGGATTAATGGCAGCAAATGCAGGTCCCATTGCCAATGCTGTCAACGAGGCAGCAATAATCGTTTTCTTCATCAAGCTCTCCAGTGAAAACAAGGGTTGCAGTCTTTTTTACCCCCCCCCTTCTTCTGTCAAGCGCCTTGGTTTTCCTGATGAACTCGGGCGTACTCTCGGACGAAGAAAAAGAGCTTTCCAGCGATGAAGCAAAAACCATTATGATTGATGTTCCGTGAACATCAATCATATTGATTATCCGCTAAATTTGATTGTATTACAGTAATCAAATGAAAACTATTGGCATTGCCTCTGCGCAATGGCTGTCGTTTAGCGGATCTGTCTTTAAGGGCCCGTTTGGTATACGCAAACAAGTGATTGTATACACTTGAAGCTGTATGATTCATCTTCGTATAACCATTGAGCTCAGACTACGTAACTTCTCTCACTTTTCCAAAATTAATCATGAAAAAAGCACTAATCGCCATTACTGCATTGACTGCATCCGCCCTGATCGCCGGCTGTGCCAATGTCCCCCGGGAAGCTCATCGCATCAATTTGATCACGCTCGATGAAGCAGAGGCCAACCACTGCAAGAGCCTCGGCTGGGTTGGATCGGTTTCGGTTCTCCTCATCAACGGCAAAGCCCGCAACACGGCCGTCATTCTGAAGAAAGCTGTCAAGATGCCCGGCGCGACGCACATTGCCTATACCAAAGGCGAAGCCGGCTATGCCACGACTCGCGCTCAGGTGCTGAGCTGCCCGAACCCCGACCTGAAAACAAAAGATCCGGAAACGATGGCTTATCAGCGCGAATACCTAAAGCACAACTAACGCTGGAATCAATCTGCTCGACCGCTTTCGCGATCAATCAGCTCTTTCGGGCCTGAGTACGATTCAAAACCATCCGCCCGCTGATTTTCTTCAAATCAACGGGCGGATTTTTGTGAAATTCAGCCTTTGCAATGAAAAGCGAATTCCGGAGACGAGCTCAGTTTGATACGGGTCTCCAGCGGAGAGACAGGCTCATTAATCCTTCTTTTTACGGTTGGCGAAGAAGTTATCCTTTTGGATATCTGCAGTACGGATCGTGAAGACTTGATTCATCAAATCTGCGGTCAGCGCCTCTGCATCCGCTATCACCTGAATGTTGAAGTCGTCGAGCGACTTCTGAGCAGCCGCAGGATCCTTTTTCAAGGTCTTGACATAGCTGTCCTCAAAAGTCTTCATCCGGCCTTCGACCTCTTTTTCAAACTCCGCATAAGCCTTCTTCACAACGGGGGCGAGCGTCGGATAGTCCGTCATAACAAGCGTCTGAAGCTTGCGGAACTTCCAGTAAAGGCTCTTGTCATCGGCCTTGTCGGTACCCATGCCGAAGTGTTCCGGATAGGCGCTCACGCCCGAATACACCGGGAAATAGACTGAGAGATCAGCCATGCCCATCGCCAGATAAGTCACTTCGCCGATCGCACGCGGCAGCCATGGGCGCACCTGCATCACATGAGACTCATAGGTGCGGAAGACGCTCACCGGGCGGTAGGGTTCGTCGCCGCGAAGCCCCTTGGTGTACGGATCATGAGACTGCAGCTCTCCGGACTCAAAGTGATTGCGCATGATGGCCTTCAGGTCAGCAATGGTGACCTTCTGGTCGGGCGCAGCCCATACCGGGAAGCTTCGGCCGGCCTGCACCGGCTGCTCGAGACTCGGCGTCAGCAGTTTTTGAATCTGCCAGACGCGCGGATCGTTGTAGTCGCGGTCACGATCATCATCGCGGCAGTACGCCTTGGAAAAATTGAATTCTCCATCTTTCTTCGGGTCGTAGAAACCGTTCTTTACAGCGAATTCAACGAGAGTTTTGGAAGCCAAAAAGTCCGGGCTCTTCGGATCGTACTTCTGCAGACGTCCTTGGTTGCCGGAAGCAAAGTATTGGTTTTTCGGTGCGCGCTGAGCGAGCCACTGGTGGCCCGTGCCCGTTTCGAAGTACCACACTTCCTTTTCATCCATCAGCACAACGCCGAAACCTTCTCCGGCACCCTTGGTTTCAACGATGGATCCGAGGAGCTGCACGGCCTCGCGAGCCGTTTTAGCCACGGGCAGAAGCACGTCCGGAATGTCATCTTCGGTGATGCCGGTGTCCTCAACATAGGGATCAATCTTCAGAGCATCATCGCGCGCAAAGATCGATTCCGTTCCCGAAAATCCGACGCCCGCTTCATTCCAGCCCGTTGCACCGTGCACTTGGGTCTGCCAATTCGGCACTGTGGTGAAGCGCATGGCATTTTCCGGCAGCGGATACTCAAAATTGTTCGCTCCGTGGTGATCGGCTGTTCGATACATGCCTTTCTGCCCTTTCTTGGCCGGATGAATCACCAAATGCTGCGCTTTCAGTGCGCTGCTGTCAGCCGAGCGGGCAATCAGGATTGAACCGTCAGACGTGGCCTCTTGCCCGACCACAACCGTGGTGCAGGCCAAAGCAGAACCGGCGATGAGCGAAGCAATGGCACCGGCGAGCGCAGCAATGCGAAATGATTTCATTAAAAATTCTCCTCATATGGTGGATCCCGAATCAACGCACTCCCCTTGGTCATCGCAAATGGGCAGGGAACCGCACTGCGAGGGGACTGCAGCGGCAAAACCTCAGTCGTGCCGCACTGTCAACCAGGACCCCGCAAGGCTAATGCTTCTAGGTAATTTGTCGTATAAGGACTTCTCCGGTCTTGCATATTGCGGTGACTTCCATAGAGCGCTCTCAAAGCAATGCATTAAAAAAAAGATCCTGCAGACGATCAATTTGTCTGCAGGATCTTGATTGAAATCTCTCCGAGAGGCGTGCAGCGCACGCCTTCAAACCGAGAGTGTGTTATTTCGCGTAGGAAGCAGCCGATTCAGCAGCCACGACACCCGACACGATGGCCCACGAATTCATCATGGCGGTCATGGAGTCAGCGCCGTTCGCGCCGCCCACCACGCAGCCCGCGCCATAAAGACCCGGGATGGCAGAACCGTCCTTCTTCAGAATACGCATCGCGCCGTCAGCCTTGAGGCCGCCCAGCGTGGTCTGATAGCGAACCTTCTGCTCCACAATGCGCCAGGTGCCGCCTTCGGCAAGACCGCCCGTCAGACGGCGGCTGAAGTCCTTGTCGGAACCGGCCTTCACCATATCGTTCCAATGTTTAACGGTCGCCTCAAGTCCTTTCGGATCAATGCCCATTTGTTTGGCAGCATCTTCAAGACTCTTCGAGACCGCCATCACTGGATGACCATTGTTGACGATCTTTGTCCATTCGTTAAGCGACTCAGCACTGGGCACGAGATTATCTTCCAAAGACTTCGCAACGTACTGCTTCCAGGCAGCCTCATCCATGACGATATAAGCAATGGAGCCGGGCTGCTCGATCGTCTTATCCGTCAGAACGCCCAGTCCGACATTCTCATCGACGAAGCGCTTGCCGTCACGGTTGACGTAAATTGCGCCGCTCTTTTTCATGGTGTCGGTCGACGAGGCCGTTGCGGCCAAGCCGTGGTGCGGACGCGTTTCAACGCCCTGCGGATACTGCTTCACAAGGTCCATATTGATGGTTGCAGCACCGATGGCTTCACCCATCTTGAGACCGTCGCCCGTTTCGCCGTCCACGCCATAGAAAAGGAAGCTCTTCATCTTCGGGGGCAGCAGCGACTGATCCGCACCGTAGCCGCCGGAGGCGAGAATAACCGCCTTGGAGGTGAGCTCCACCGTATTGCCGGCAGCATCCACAGCCTTCACACCGACCACTTTGCCGTCCTTTTCAATGAAGGACTGGGCACGGGTTTCAAGCATCAGCTTCCCGCCCATATCGAGGAACTTTCCTTTCATGAGATTGAGGAAGTTGACGGAGCGTCCCTGGACGCCCAACTGACGGTTTGCGGAATGATCCGGGTACTGCGTGGCGGCCGGACCGTACGGAATCTTCATGTCGTAGATCAGCCAGTCGACTACGCCGCCTACCTTCTCCGTCACCATCTTGACGAGCACCGGATCATTGCGGTTCTTGCCGACGCGGAAGATGTCCTTATAGGCAAGTTCAGGCGAGTCCTTCGTTTCCTTCATGACTTCGCGCTGGTAGCGCGAGCCGGTGGCGATCAGCGTGCCGGCATTGAGCACCGTAGCGCCGCCGATCGTCGGCATCTTTTCGATCAGGATGACGCTCTTGCCGAGCGTCTCGGCCTTAACCGCTGCAGAGATGCCTGCGCCGCCGGCACCGACAACCACGATGTCAGCAGATTCCTTGATGACTTTATGAGCTGTCTTTTTCGAGACAACGGCAGCCGCAAATGCTGCCGGATCTCCGCCGCCCGCTTTAATGGCTGCGGCAACCGCTGCTTTGATGCCGTTGGTAGTGAGTGTTGCGCCGGAAACTGTATCAATGCCAGTTGTCTGAGCCTGAACAATCTCGCCGGGCACGCGGGCGAGTGCCGCATCAGAGATACCCGGCGTTTCGCTGTGTTTTACGACCTTGACGGCGGTGATCTTTCCGCCGGCAGCAGTCAGTTCAACAACGATCGCCCCGTTGCGTCCCTGTCCTTCTCCCGTCCAGGTGCCGTCTTTGAGCTGCGCCGCGGCATTCGCGGCAGAAAAGCCAGTCATCGCGGCAGTCAGAGCGGCAACAAGGCAAAGCTTGCGCATCATCATGATTTTTCCTCCTCACAAATGAGTGAAGTTCACTGCGGACGGCAGGGCCTCCGCTCGAACCTCATAACGAGGAAGGCTAGTGGAGACGTTAAACTCGGCATATCGAAGAAACCCTTACTCCGACACCGCAAATGCTCAAAATGAAAATAATCTAGGGTAGATTACCTACTCTTTTAGGGTTGCAGAACCTCTTCTTTCGCCTGCAAATCATGACGTCTTGACGGCATTTCCATGACGAATCGCCGCATGTCATCAAAATGTCATAAATCAGTAACAAACGCGTCACCAAGCTCGGCAACAATGCAGGCTCCGTAAACCTGATGAGCGCTCAAATGGAGCAATACTATATTGTGATGCTGGCGTTTCTCGCCGTCATCGCCGTCATCGACCTCTTCGTCGGCGTCAGCAACGACGCCTCCAACTTTCTCAATTCAGCCCTCGGCTGCCGCATTGCAAGCTTCCGCACCACAATGTGGGTAGCCAGCCTCGGCGTTCTGCTCGGCGCCACATTCTCTTCTGGCATGATGGAAGTGGCTCGTTCGGGCATTTTCCATCCTCAGATGTTCTCCTTTTCGGAAATCATGGTGGTGTTTTTCGCCGTCATGGTGGCTGACGTCATACTGCTCGACGCATTCAACAGCCTCGGACTGCCCACCTCCACCACTGTTTCCATCGTCTTTGAGCTTCTCGGCAGCGCCGCCGCTGCAGCTGCTTGGAAACTGCTCGATGCCGGACAGTCCCTGGGAGATCTCTACACCTACATCAATACGAGCAAGTCCCTCGGAATTGTTTCAGGCATTCTCATCTCGGTTGTTGTTGCCTTTATTTCCGGCGCCGTGATTCAGTACCTCGCGCGACTCCTTTTCTCCTTCCGCTTCGAAGGCATGTACAAACGCATCGGCGCCGTTTACGGCGCCTTTTCTATTACTGCCATCATCTACTTCCTGGTCATGAAGGGCGCCAAAGGCGCTTCCTTTATGCGTGCGGAGTGGATCGACTGGATCAACGCCAATACTTCGCCCATTCTGATCACACTCTTTGTGGGCTTTACGATTCTCTTCCAGATCTGCATTTCTTTCTTCCGCATCAACGTTTTCAAGATCATCATTCTCGCGGGTACTTTCTCACTCGCCTTCGCATTTGCCGGCAATGACTTGGTGAACTTTGTGGGTGTGCCGATCGCAGCCTGGGACAGTTTTAAGATCTGGTCGGCTGCTCAGAGTCCAGCAGAAACCTTCATGATGGGTGATCTGCTTAAACCTGCTACGGCAGCAACTTGGATGCTTCTCGCCTCCGGCATGGTAATGGTCTTCACGCTTTGGTTCTCCAAGAAAGCCCACCGCGTCATTCAGACCTCCATCAATCTCGCTTCTACTCAAACGGGTGAACAGGAGCAGTTTGGCGCCTCACTGCCCGGCCGCATGATCGTTCGTGCCGCCGTCGGCATGGGTACCGTTATCAGCCAAATCATGCCTGGGTTCCTGCAGCGCGGCATCGCCAGCCGCTTTGTGCCGGCGCCGCAGGAAAAAGGCACGATTCCGCTGCCCTTCGATTATGTTCGCGCTTCGATCAATCTCGTGCTGTCGGCCGTATTGATTGCCTCTGCTACTAACCTCCAGCTGCCGCTCTCAACGACCTATGTCACCTTCATGGTCGCTATGGGATCGAGCTTTGCCGACGGCGCCTGGGACCGCGAAACGGCTGTCTATCGCATTTCCGGCGTGCTGACCGTCATCAGCGGCTGGTTCATCACCGCGCTCTGCGCGAGCTCCCTTGCTGCAGTTGCCGCGACGATCGTCTTCTGGGGCGGCGAAACGGCTGCAGTCATACTCGGGCTTGCTGCCATTGCCATTCTCGTGCGTTCCAACCTGAAGAAGCACGAAGAAGAGTCGCTTGCCAAACAGTCTGCGCAGCGCTTCACAGCGCCGGCCATCCGCACCATCATTCACAGCAAGAGCCCGGCCAACCTCTGCCGCACACTCGACCTCCTTGACGAGGTTGTTGACGGCCTGCTTGCCGACCGAGAACTCGCGCTTCGCAGCGCAAAAAGCGAAGCCTCGGAATTTTTCGACCAGCTGAGCAAAGACCGAAGCGTTTACTACCGCATGGCCATGATGGATAAGACGCCATCAAAGGTCGACTTTAATGCTCGCTACTGCTACTTCCGCGCTTTTACCAATATGCGTGAAGTCGGCCGTTCACTGCAGAGTCTCGCCAAGCAGTCTCTCGAACATGTCGCCAATCGTCATCGCGTCTTCAAGGGCGATCTCGCCGATGAACTGCGTGCATTGACGGCGGAGCTGCGCCGGATTTCGAGTTCAGTCGACGGCAAACCGGATCTCGAAGAACTGCACCTGAATGCCAAAGCTGCAATTGACCGTATCGACGCCATGCAAAGCGAACTGATGCGGGCGATTCCAGACGGCGAACTTTCAATCCGCGGCAGCGAGCTTTATCTTACCTTCCTGCTTTTTGCCCGCGACTTCATCAATCACTATGAAATTGTTTCGATGCTGGCCGCCCGCATTGATTCTTTGGAACAGACCCCGTCAGTCGTGACTGCCCCAAAAGAAAAAATTTCATAACCTGACCTTTTTTCTGATTCACAACGCCGCATTCTTTTTCTAAGAGTGCGGCGTTTATATTTTTCTTGCATCATCCCGCGACCTAATGAATAGATTTGAAAAACCAAATGAAGCTCCTTCGGGTGCCTCGTGCGAAGAAAAGAAACATAGAGGTGGATCGCCCCGAATCGATGCCTGCCGAGCCCTCCGTGTGTTCCTGCGTCCCTCGCGGCGTTGGAATCGTGGCGGCTTTGAATCAGGGAGCAGACGCCGCGAGGGTCAGCGAATCAAGAAGCTCCGGCCTCCAGGCCTGAGAGTGATCACTGCCGAGCAACATCTGCCGCTACTTAACCGCCCTCATCGCCGAGGGCAGTTTTTCAAAGGCCGCACAGCGCCTCGGCATCTTGCAGCCCTCGCTTTCGCAGTTTCTCGTCCATTTGGAAACCGAAGCCCAAACAGAACTTGTCGATCGTTCGGCCAAACCGCTGAAACTGACGGCTGCCGGAGCGCTTTTTTTGCGTACGGAGAAGCAAGTCGATCTGCTCCGAGAAACTGCTGCCAAGCAAATGCTTGGCATCAAGGGTGGGGTGCGCGGACACGTCACTGCAGGGGCCAGCGACTACCGAGAAACTTTTTGTCTAGCCGAAGTGCTTCCAGTTTTTCATCGGCTCTATCCCCTCATTGAAGTCTCCCTAACGGAAGGACGCACCAAAGAACTCGAAAAAATGGCGCTTGAAGGCGCTGTCGATTTTTCCTTAGTTATCAGGTCGGTATCTCTCTAAGGCTGCGCGCGCACTGATTCGGGTGATGACAGATGTCGCGGCCAGCCGCTTTCAAAACGGTTAGATCGCTTCTTAAACCTGCCATTGGGAAAAGGGATGACGCACTAAGTTTGAGTTGAAGTAGCGAGGATCATTAGAAACCTCTCGACCCAGCCAGTCCGGCCGCCCAAACGGAGCGTCCTCGTCGGGCAGTTCAATCTCGGCCACAATCAATCCGGCATTTTCGCCGAGGAACTCATCAATCTCCCACACCAATGAACCGGCAGGGATCTTGAAGCGGCGCTTTTCGATCAAAGGTTTTTCAGCTAAGCCGCTGAGCATTTTGTCAGCATCTGCAAATGGTATTTCATATTCAAATTCAGAACGTGTCACACCGTTTGTGATGCCTTTTACCGTCAAGAACCCCTTTTCGCCTGCGGTGCGCACCCGGACGGTTCGCTCCTTGGCGCTGCTGAGGTAGCCCTGTCGGTAAAGCACGCCTTGAGCGAGCGTTCTCCAGGCATTTCCATTGACTAAAAATTTGCGTTCAATCTCTTTGCTCATCGCGGCTCTCAATGTGTTTTTTTGGGTCGTCAGCCGGCTTGGCCTCATATCCGGTTCGCTGACGAACCCATGAAGAGAATAGAAGATTCCCTGCTTTTTCGCCGGCTCAAGGGCTCCCACTGCCCGGCATGAAAGCACTTGGAACACTTCATAGGGCCTGCAGTGCCCTATTTATAACGGCCAAGCGCACGTCAAAGAGACCTTTTCAGAAAGCAGAGCGCTTGGGCGCCAATCGCCCGTTCAGGCCATTCTCAGCCATTCTCAGCGCCGGCGGCGAGGATCCCAGCCTCGTCCGCCGTAGCATGCCTGAGCATCTCGTTCATACTTAATGTCCTTGGCATACTGCACCCAGGTTTCCAGGAGACTGCGCGTGATGCGGTTCCCGTGATATTTAGGCCAGGCACGCTTGAGAAAACGCTTTACGGCTTCTTCGCCGGACTCGGAGAGCGTTTCGTCATAGGCCACATAACCCACCCAGAGCCAAAGCATGCGCAGCACCGCTTCATCATCTGCGGCCCTTGCGGGATCGCTCGGCATCGGCTGGCGCAGCGCACTGACCGACAATCCTGTGCGGCCGTGAGCAATCGCCTGCAGATGAGTGATAAAAGAGGCCTCAGCACGACGCCGCGCCTCTGCCTCATCCTCTGCCCTCGCCAAACGCTCCGGCGGCAATGTCCGCCAAAGTTCAAAAAAAGAAGTGGGGCCGCCGTCCTGCAGCGCGCCGGTGCGGCGCAGCCGCAGGCACCAATACCGCCACTGCCAGTCTCGGTCGCCGAAATGCTTTGCCGCCAGGCGCAGCGCCTCCGTCCTCCGGCGTTCAGCCGCCGTTGCGCGGGAAGCATCCGATATCCGCTTTTCTTCGTGCTGCAGCAGTTTTTCAAGTGTCGGACGTGAAAAGCGCCAGAGCCAAGGCTCCATTTTTTCGAGCCAGCTCTTAGAAAAATAAACTGCCGCTTTTTTCTCCATTCGCGCAACGGCACGCGCCGCTGCCCCCGTTACGACACGGACGGCACGAGTCAGGCTCTTTAAAAGCGCTCTTTTCGTCTGCATAGACCGCCTCTTTCCTTTTGACAATGCTCATGAGCATTGCCATTACCTTCAGAAACAGTCTAGCACTCCAAATTCACAGCGGCATCGGTCAAATCGTAATTTCTTGTTGAATTTCAATGAATTGCGGTTATTTCTAAGGTTCATTCTCATTAGCAGCATCCGCATGAGAAGGAGCGGCAAACGCAAATTTCGATCCGTTCTGTCATCCGAAAAAAACGCCCGCTGCAAAGGGCTGCAAGCGGGCGTCAGTTCTGTTTATAAAGCCTCAGTCACATGAGGCTTTATCACAGATGAAGTTTATTTTCTGCTTTAGCTGAAGAACGGCATCAAGAGACGCATGATCCACATGGAGAGGAGCGCGTTCACAATGGAGTTCAGCATCAAGAGCGGCCAGTAGCGCTTCGGGCAGTCAGCCACGCCAAGCAGACGTCCCATGTACTGGATCTGCGAGGCCATCAGGAAGATTGCCGGCAGAATGACCGTCACGCCGTCAGCATCAAGAACACCTTGAGCAAGCAGACTCGCTGCCATGCCGGCGCCGGCTGAAGCCGACAGCCAAGCGGCCAGCAGCACCGTAATGGCTTGACCCGGAAGGCCAAAGAGCGCCATGAAAGGACCGCAGTGCTGGCCGAGGAAGTCCATCACGCCCAGAAGGGTCAGCATGTGCGCGAAGACGAACGCCATCAAAACGTTCGGCGTCAAATTCAAAAGGGCGATATTAATACCCTTGCGAACGCCGACGATGAAGATGTCAAGCGGATTAGTAGACGTGGTCTTCTCAGTCATTTTCGAAGTCCTTGCGGTAGACCGTATTGAGGACGCAGCGGACGAGGAAGCCGCCGACGAACTTGAGCACAATCATGAGGATGAGCGGCACGATGAGCGGGCAAAGCGTCGCAGCGAAAAGCGCGGAACCCGAAGCAAAATAATTGCCGATCAGACCTGCGCCGGAATACTGCCAGGCGCAGACCACAATGAGCCCTTTCTTATCGAAAAGACCGCGGTCGTACATACCCTTTGTCAGCGCAGCGCCGGCATCGGTGCTCTGCAGGTCGGTGATGAGTGCAAGACCCGTCGAACCCGGAACGCCCAGAATCGGATTGAGAAGCGGCGTCATCAGCTTCTGTGCGGCACGCATGGCACCGTAGTAGGTGACAACTTCCATCACGCCCAAGGCGAGCATTACGGAGGGGAAGAGCGAAAGTGCAAAGAGGAAGCCCTGACGAGCGCCAAAACCGCCCTTGCCGATATAGGTCAGGCCGTCGATCTTGCCGAACCCGCCAGCGAGCGTCGTAAAGTCAAACGAACCGAGCCATTTGTACCCGTCAATGTTGTAGAAAAGCCCCGAGAAAAAGAGGATCGTGATGATCAAAGCCACATAGGCGCCAACGCCTACATGTCCCACATCCTGATCGTCCTCACTCGCAGCGGCCTGATTGTTCTCAGTCATGGCATGCCTTTGTGGGGAAGTTGGAGTGTTTGAAAACTCGTGATTTTAACGATCTCTCACAAAAACATCTAAGCAATTCCCCTAATTCAGTTACCCAACATCAATGATTAAGTCTACCTATCAGATGCACCCTATAAAAATAAGGATGGCCGCTCAGTTTGCACGAGCGGCCATCTTCCGAAAACAACTCAACAGAGAGTGGAAATCCTTAGTCGAGGAACATCCTGCGTCAGACAGTCACCCTCACCCGAAGAGTTTGGCAAAGAACCCCTTCTTCGGCGCTTCCTCAACGCAGGCAAATGACGTCACCTCATAGCCTGTCGGCGCAATGGCGTCGCGCACTGCCTTTTCATCGAGCGGAAGCTCGGTAATGATTTCGGCACATTTCTTGCTGCGTGAGGCCTTGACCTTATTGACTTCAAAAGCCTTTTTGATCGTGCTGCAGATGTGTTCCTCGCACATCCCGCAGGCCATACCTTCAATACCAACGATGGTTTTATACATTTGCTTATCCTCAATGGACTCAGTCGAACACGCCGCCGGCCGTCTCCGCTGCCTCCGGGAGAGACCGCAGGCCTATTCGACTCAATAATATTGAGAACCATTCTAATCCTCGCTGAAGCCTCTAGCTGACCTCATCGGCCTCATCGGCAGCATCGCCGGCATCCGATGCATTCTTTGAACGATCTGCTGATTTGAAGAAAAGAATACCGGCCGGCCGCCGATAGGAGCGGAAAGCAGCCGCTCTGACATTTGACGCCTGACTGCTCCAATTTTGGACGGCTTCAAAAACACGGTCAGAATCCCAGAGCATCACCTCCACATAGCAGCGTTTCTCAGAGAAAGCCTCACCAACAACCGATGCTGCTCCGGGTGCTGTCTCAGAAAGCATGCCTCGGAAATCCGCAATGATCGCTCGATCCAGCGCTTCGGCAGCTTCCGGAGAAACCGCTGCTGCACGTTCGAAAAAGAAGAATCCAACCGCAATGCCCTGCCGATGAAGCACATCAACAACCTCAGATTCACCAGAACGGTAACTATTGATGAAATAGGGAGCGGCAGTCCATCCAAAGCGGATATCAAAATTGAGTTCGGCCTCTTTCTCAGGCTTAAGCCAATAATCGAGCCGTTCCTCTGCGATATCGCGATGGGTATAGTTCTTTGCCCGAGGCTCCAGCGCTGCAATGCGTTCAGGCAGTTCTGAAAGCAGGAACCCTCCGTCTTCGGGCGGCTTGCGCAGAATCGTCAGATTGCGGATAAACCGCATGGATGCCGCTTCGCCGATTAAATGGTCAATCAAGAGCGTCAGCTGCTCGAAGACCGGGGCACTCTCTTCCTCATCCAATCCGCGCAGCGACTCTGCAAAAAACTGCAGCACCCAAGCGTTCTCTTCTTTAACGAGACGGCAGCGAATTTCTCTGCAGTCAAAGAGCAATCCCTTATTAAATTTGAGTTCGACGGCTGCCGGTTTCGGTCTGAGGCCGGCAGCAAACTCCCAATGCGCTCCCAGAGCAATGGGGGCAGCATCCAGGAGCTTCAGGATCGGCAAAATCTGCACATAGTCGTGCTGGGGCGACAATTCGAGCAAAAAGTGACCGGCAGCGTCTGTCGGGGACGAGAAACCGATCCCCCAGCCTTCCGATATTGACTTGAGCATCTTCACAATCCGCTCAAGCGCATCAGCAGGATTTCCGCTTGCGATTAAAGCCCGCAGCTCGGCATCCGCCTCGCTGAAAGCATCCCAAAATTGAGCGGCACGTTCATTGAAACACCTGCGGAAGATGGGAATGGTTACGGCACGCCTTGCGGCATCGAGCATTTTGATGGTGTCTTCGTCGCCGGGCCTATATTCCAAAGCTCGCTCCCAATATGGGATGGACTCCCCTTCGCGATCCAGATAAAACAGCGCATAGGCCGTACGGAAGTTCCATTCATGCGTATTTTCTTGCTCGGCGCGGCACGATTCGAGGAGTTCCAGGGCATGCAGAAATAAATCATCCTCGCCGGGCTGAGCCAGATTGTTGTAGGCCCGAGCCAATTCACTTGTTAAACGAAGCGTTCTCTTCGCTGCCGGCAGCGCTTCGACTGCATCAATGATGGTTTGGTATTCATTCGCCTCATTCCAAATCCTGATCTTTGGGATGAGCGCTTCTTCTTCCGCTGTATAGTCCTCAGGCTCTTCTTCCGCCGGCGCACTGTCTCCCATATGCACTGCAGTTTGCCGGATGCGGAAACACACCTCCCCGGCTTCGTCGGGTTTGCCGTCCTCGCCTCTGATGAGCAGTCCGATCTCCTCGTTTTGCCGCACGTTAATGCAGACCACGTCAGACGCAGATATGTCATGGTCCTTAAGCAGCTGCGGAACAACACGGATTAAATCGCCGAGCCATCCAACAGAGACGTGTGAAAGCGCCGGAACATTCATTAAGAACCGAAAGACCAGCGGAAACCCAGCCGCAGAAGAGGTGCCCGTACAAAAAGGCACTTCAGGAGGATCCGCAGGCTGCCAGTCACTGAAGTTAAAGAGCGCAAAAACCGCCTCCAAACCATCGGGCTTAGCGAGAATGCAGTTGTTGAAGCGGGTATAGACGAGAAGCTCATCAGAGGGCATCTGGTTTCGCTGCAGCGCTTCATCCGCATCCGGATCAATCAGGTGATTGGAGAGCTGAAGAATGTCGCTCCCCGACTCAATCTCACGGCGTGCTGTGAGGAACTCCGGATCACCGGGCACCAGTGCGAGACCGGTCTCGATCGCTTTGAGCGCACCTTCCGCATCGCCGAAATGCGCCCGCAGTTTTGCTGCTTCCAGCCATCCCCATGGATATGTCGGCTCTTCTCGCAGGGCACGCTCCGCACATTGATGCGCCTCTTCAATTTTCCCCAGATGAAGCCACACTGCACAAAGACGATAAAAGAAGATTCCGCAGCCGGCAGCCGAAGCTTCAGCTCGCCGAAGAATGCTGAGAGCGCGGATGCAGTCTTCATATTGGTGCAGATTAAGGCAGGCATGCGCGCGCATCAATGCACACTCGAGATCTTGATCAGCCGTTTCGCGCGTGAAGTGCCCTTCCATGATGCCTCGATCTATGATGGCATCGATTTCAGCCAGAATTCGCCCAGGCCGAATTTCATTGCCCGAGTCGAAGGCAGCCAGTTTGGCTCGATCTTCATCTGAAAAAATAATTCCGCGCGGCGTCATCACAATTCTCCTCTCATGCGTGCTGCGAACCGCCTCACGCGTGAGCCTCATCCTCATGGGCGAGCAATTCATTGGGCTGGAACCGAATCTTCCAGGTGTCACGTCCCTTTAAAAAGATACCTGGACTTCTCTCGAGCGGCAATTTTTGTCCGGCGGTATAGCTCACCGTTTCGCCGTCCCGAAAGTCCACTTCGTTTTCAGACACATAATCCGCTGTATCGGCAAGGAAGAAAAAGAGCTCCATCGGGTCAATATCCGCTGCCGGAACTTCCATTTCCATTCGGCCAAGGGCTTCAAGACCTTCCGTCCAAGCTCCAAAGCTGCCCGATTCAAGGCGCACGACAGAGACCCACACGAGGCAAAGCGTTGGGAATGCGCCGTCTTTCATACATTGGGCAAAATCGCGGTATGTTTCGGGCTGATGCACCACTCCATTGATATAGATGCCGACAGAGGAAGCCTCTCCTGAGAGCGACGCACAAACCTTCGCAAATGCCCTGCCGGCCCTTTTCCCGGGTAGAGGCGCAGTCACAATCAAGTGCGCACGATGGTGCGCCACTAAACTTTTATCTCCTCGCCAAAGGAAATTGTCTTCTGCCGCACCGAGCGCCTCATTATCAGGAATCGGTGCAGGAATCAAGCGTATAAAAACCGGCACGTCGTCAACGATGAAACATGATGTCGACGAAGAAGCATCGTCTTCGAGCTCAATCGAATCGTCCCACTCTCGGCGGAAGCGCTTCGCGAAAGCTGACGCACACCATGCCGCATCCTTAAGAAGGACAAAAGAGAGGAAAATGCTGCGGGGCGAAGATCTCGCGGCACCATTGCTGATCGAATCACACATAGGCACACCATGGCGGTTAGTGGAGAGGCTTACGCTGCTTTCTGTCATTTTCTCATGCCGCGCCCCAATCTCTTTATGAAGAGACTTCAATGTCGACAGTCTGCCCCAAAAGCGCAGCCCAAATGATTTCCTGCGGCCTCAAATCGATTGATAATGGTTTTCTTCACATTTGACTATCGCGGTCTGCGCCGTTGTCATGATTATTTTCCTCATCAAGCTTATCGCTGCACCGCTTCTGCTTGCGCTGGCCACATTGGCTGCTCGGCGCTGGGGAACGGTTTTGGGCGGGATTCTCATTGGGCTGCCGCTGATCTCCGGACCCATTTCTGTTTTTCTGGCCATCGAAAACGGTGCCGGATTTGCCGTTGAAACAGCCAGAGGCGCACTGGCTGGAACCGTTGCTCTTGCTGTCTTCACCTGTGTCTATGCGGCAGTCTGCCCTAAAGGATGGCTTAAAGCTTCTTTTTTAAGCGTGGCGCTCTATGTTTTAGCCTCTTGGATCGCAGCCGAGCTTCCGATCTCTGCTGTGACGCTGGCAGTCTCCGCTGCGGCCGCCATCGTCCTTTCGCTTTGGATCATGCCCGTTCCTCACAGTGCAGCCGTGAAACGCCGTCCGCCGAAACATGATCTCCTGATGCGCATGGGCATGATGATGGTGCTGATGATTGCCATCACCTTCCTGGCGCCCTATATCGGCCCTACCGCCTCAGGCATCGCATCAACTTTTCCGTACATGGCGCTCACCATGGCGGTTTTCTCCCAAATCCAAGGCGGCCCGGATAATGCCCGCCGAGCCATGCACGGGCTGATGCTCGGCATGTACAGCGGCCTGGCCTTCAATGCCGTCGTATGGACACTGGCGGCTGAGGATCGACTGCTTATCGCTTATGCGGCCGCAACAGCCGCTGCGCTCGCTGCTCAGGGTGTTGTTCTGGCCCTGACGCTTAAAAAAACAGCATAACGTCTGCCTGATCCAGTGTCTTTTAAGGCATTTTTTGTTTGAAAACATCTCGTCATTCAGACTGTGCGGGCCGTTGAGCAGAAAAACACTGTTAAAGAGGCTTTGAATGATTTCCTTGATGCCTTCTTGACGCTTTTAGAGCCCATAAGATATGGGCTCAGCCGCGGCCATATCTTTAATCGATTCTAAATAGAGACTTATTTTGCTTATCGTGCAAACTTATTTTGTTCGACACGATATACATTGTTTTCAATTCAATATATTGATAAACAATATTAATTTCTATCGAATTCCTTATATTTCAAATACACAGCTCCTCATCCCCATCATAAAATACGGGCACTGTGCCGCGTTAATCATGCCTATCAAACGCTGACACAGCTTCCCGCTTTCGACGCAGGGAATAAATTTCCAAAAAAGGAGTTTTGGATGAAAAAATGGATTCTTGGAGCTGCAGCCGCCGCGCTGCTTCCCATTTTTGCTCAAGCAGATCAGCCGCGAGATGAATTTTTCTGGCTTTCTGAAATCAATAAAGCGAGCTGCATCATCAATACCGAAGAAGGCCTGCTTGAGAAGACGATGGGTGAGCGCATTGCCAAAGGAATCTCTGCCGTCATCACCAACGGCAATAAAGAAAACGGTCCTCGGCCCAAGCAGGTCATCAAGTATGAGCCTTACCTCATTAAGGAAGTCGGCATGGATGCAACCATGCTGCATATCGGCCGCTCTAGTCAGGACATGCATGCCACCTACCGAACGGCCATCATTCGTGACAATACGCTCAAGCTTTCAGAGACGCTCACCAACGCAATGGAAGTTTTGAATACGCTCGCCAAAAACAATCAGGCAACGATCGTTCCGAACTACACCAACGGCGTCGCGGCTCAGCCCAATTCTTATGCGCACTACCTCATGGGCTATCAAGCAGCCTTCTCGCGCGATCTGGAAAAAATCCGCAACTTTTATCAGCGCCTCAATTACTGTGCGATGGGCACCACCGTTCTGAACGGGACGAGCTGGCCGCTGGATCGTCAGCGCATGGCCGATTATCTGGGTTTCGCCGGACCTGTACCCAATGCCTACGATGCCGGCCAGATGAAGTCCGTGGATGAACCCGTCGAACTGGCAGCCATTGCAACGAGCATTGCACTGCACGTGGGCACTTTCATTCAGGATGTTTCCGTTCAGTATGCGCAGCCCCGTCCCTGGATCCTGCTGCAGGAAGGCGGAGACAACACCTATGTTTCCTCTGCGATGCCGCAAAAGCGCAATCCCGGCTTGATGATCAACACGAGAGCTGCCGCGAGCGATGTAATCGGTCAGGCGCAGACAGTCATCCTCAAGGCCCACAACATCCCGCCCGGAATGAGTGACCCCAAGAGCGTTTCGGCCAATGCCAAACTCGCCAACGATACCTCCGCGCTTTTGAAGCAGTTCACGCGCGTTATCAAGGCGCTGCGCGTGAATCCTGAGCGTGCGCTTGAAGAGCTCAACAGCGACTGGACAGCTTCTCAGGAAGTTGCGGACGTTTTAATGCGCGAATATAAGCTCCCATTCCGCGTGGGTCATCATGTAGCGAGCCATATCGTCACCTATGCCCGAAACAACAACCTGTCGCCCACCAACTTCCCGTATGAACAGGTCAAGAAGATCTATGCAGAGGTCATCAAGAGTGAATATCCGCAAGGGAATCCAGTCTGCCCAATGAGCGAACAAGAGTTCCGCGACACCCTCAATCCCACCGCGATTGTTGCCAACCGCAAGACTGAAGGCGGTCCTCAGCCCGCAGAGCTGACTAAAGCACTGTCAGCCGCAGATGCCGCGATTGCCGAGCAGCGCGAGTGGACGAAGCAAAACCGCCGGCACATTGATCAGAGTCTCGCTAAGCTCGATGCGGACTTCCAGAAACTTGTCGAGCAGAAATAATCGGCATCCTGAATGCGGCAGGGAGCCGCATTCAGCTTGGACGTTTTGCACCTCCCGGCGAAATGGCGCACCCAATGACGCGCGCAGCCTTCGCCGGGAGTTTGTGTATAGGCGCGTGACCCGCTTTAGCCTCTGCGTCCGGTGAGATACTCGTAAAGCCCCTCTTCCACGGGCGTTTCCAAACGCCAGTGCATCTCAAACGCCGATTGGCCATTGGCAAGGCGAACGGGCTGCGGCGCTGCGGCAGCGTGCATTGCGCCAAGGAAATAAAACGCCTTGGCTTCATCGTCGTCCTTGCTGCGGCGTACAAATAAGAGTATTCGAATCGAAGCGTACTGACCTTTTTGCGTCATGCGCTGAGCATCCTGCGAATCAATCTGTCGATTGACCTTAGAGAGCGAGATCAGTTCTGCCGGCGAAATAAAACGGTCGGCATAAGCAATCGCGCCGGCCTGCTTCTCGTAATTGATGAATATGGGGAAGGTCTGCGTTTTCTCATCGTAGAAATAGCCGCCGATATTGATGGACGTGATATTGCGGTCCCAATCGAGCAGCCGACAGACATCTTCATAGGTGTAGGTCGACCCGAGCAGCAAAAACGTGTCCTCCCAACGATGACTTTCGCATGCGCGGCAGCGATTGAGCACAAAATGGGTGAGCGACTCCAAATGCCGGCGAAATGACGGTTCATCCGCAAGAGAGCAGACGAACTGCGGATCTGCCCGCCAGCGGCGCACCCTCTTTCCGTCTTCGACATCGTCAAACGCTTCAATCACTTCACAGCCGGCATTTCGCTTGATGTCATTGAGCGTACGCTCAAACTTCGCGGTCATCACGCATTCCACATTCCGCAGATGCGCCGGCGAGGCTTTGAAGTTGTAGGGTTCCGCACTGAGTTTTTCGATCAGCGCCGCACGCAGGTCGCTGCGACCTTCAAGCACAGCCTGCAGCACCAAAGCTTCCGACGGCCTGAGCGCTGACCCCAAACGATTCGAGCACCATCTCAAACGCTTGACCGCGGCATCTGACAAACGTTCTGAATAGTCGGGTTCATACTGCACCAAAAAATCGTAGTAGGACAACCTTTTCCGCAACAGGAACTTGGAAGCATCGATGGACGCATGTTCCTCAAAATCAGCGAGCTCGGGTATCCGGCCAAGCTTATATTTCAAAAGTTTGTAGGCATCCAGAAGCAGTCGAACGGAATTCAGGGACGCGCTGTCAATTGCCCGATAAATACGGCTGCGGGCCACCTCGTCAAAGTGGATTGAGGAAGCCCCCGGAATGCGCTCAGCCCCCGTCGTCACGAAGCGGCGAAGCTTTTCTTTCGAATACGAGCGATCATCCGAAAGCGCTGTCGCGATGAGATAGTTTTTCTCATAGTTTCCGATAAAGTCGAGCACAATCACATATTCCTTGTCGGCGGCACGGCGCAGCCCGCGGCCGAGCTGCTGCACAAACACAATTGCGCTTTCCGTGCGGCGCAGCATCAGAATTTGATTGACCTCAGGAATATCCACTCCCTCGTTAAAAATATCAACCGTAGCAATATATTCGAGCCGATTGGGACCCATGCCGTGCGTGAGCCGCTCAATCGCTGCTTCGCGCTCGTCCTGAGCGGTTTGACCGTCAAGCGCAATCGTCGGATGCCCTGCACGCGTGAAAGCGGCCGCAGCGGCGCGAGCTTCTTCGAGACTGCCCGCAAAAATTAAGCCTTTCACGCGGTCACCGCAGGAGCCGAAATACTCCGCCTGATGGATAACGTGCTCGATGCGCTCAGGCCAATTCGGATTTGTGAAATCCGGCAGCTGACCTGCTCCTTCGCCCGTCTCGTCTTCCGTTCCGGCAGAGAGCCCAAAGTAATGAAAGGGCGTTAAAAGATTCTCTTCAAGGGCTTCGGAGAGACGAATCTCATGCGCAATGACATGGTCAAAGAGTTTGAAAATATCAAAGCCGTCCGTTCGCTCCGGACTGCCCGTCATCCCGAGCCAGAAGGCTGGTTTGAACCAATTCATGATGCGCTGATAGCTCTCCGCGCCTGCTCGGTGCACTTCATCAATGATGATGAAGGCAAAGGCATCTTTAGGAAACGCCTGGAGCACCGCCGTCTTGGCAAGCGTCTGCATCGTGGCAAACACAAAGTCGCATCCCGACGCTTTTTCATTTCCCGAAAGCAGCCCGAAGGAACCAGCGGCATCACCCAAAACAATGCGGAAACTCTTCAAAGCCTGCCGCGCAATTTGCTCTCGGTGAACAATGAAGAGCATGCGAAAGCGCTGCGAATGTCGGCATTCTCGGTCTCTAGGAGCGTGGGCTGAAGGGGTACGCTGAAATTGAGCGATGGCATCGCGCACCGCAAAGGCGGCTGCAAAGGTTTTGCCCGTACCGGTAGCAGAAATCAGCAGTGCGCGCTCAGCCCCATTGCTTCTGAGTGCTTTAAGCCGAGCGAGAAAAGCCTGCTGCATGGAATTGGGCTCCGCGCAGCCCGGCTTAATCGTTGGCTGAGCATTGACCGCTGCCTTGCGGGCTTCGAGCTGAGCAGCGCCGAGCTGACGATATTCCCGCTCATACGCTTCCATTTCCAGCGCTGCATCGCGGGATGCGGCATCGGACCAAAGAGAATCAAATTCGGCGAGGATCGACTGAGCGAGCTCACCTCTTTCGCAAGCAACGATGCGCGTATTCCATTCGCGGTTGGTCGTGAGCGCCGAGAGCGTTAAATTGGAGCTGCCGATGATGATCCGCAGAAGATTATTGGAGCTGTGAAAGATATAGCCTTTGGTGTGAAACCCTGCCGCCCCCTGCGTGCGAAAAATTCGAACCTCTAAATTGGGCAGTGCCAGAAGCTGCCGCAATGCGCCGGGTTCAGTGAAATAGAGATAATCGGTCGTAAGAATGCGCCCATGCACACCCTCGGCCGCAAGACGCTGCAGCGTCAGAAGGAGCGGCGCAATGCCGGACTTCGTGATAAAGGCAACGCTGATAGAAAAGGAGCTAGCATGGCTAAGCTCATCGTCAATCGCCGTCAGTATTTTTAAATGACGAATCGGATCGTTGGCGAGAAGGGTTGTCCGCAGTCCGGCTTCCGAAGGAATAGCCGCATCGGCAAATGAAGTAGCCAGACTCTTTTGGAAATTTTCCGAAGAATTCTCGAGGAATAAGCCGTCTTTATCCCTATGAGCAGCTGAAGGGAAAGTTTCGAAGTTCATGGCAGCATACGACCAAATGGGATGAATACGAAGCAGCATAGCAGCCGAACGACACCCCTGCGGTGCGCCAATGCCTTTTCCCTTTAGGAATCAATGGCGACAACCCCGTTGTTTCTTCTCCGCATCCCTCAAAAACAGAGCGGCTGGTCAGGTGATCTGCGCGGACATCACGCTCAAAGCGCCCTTCATCAATAGCAAAAGCCGCCGAAGCACCTGTGTCAGGCGCTGCGGCGGCTTTGCTTGTTGGGCTCGATTCAGATATACGTATTAATCCACTACGCCGGCCTGAAGATGCTGCAGATCACGAACCTTTTCGGAGAGTTCGCTGCGGCGGATACCTTCGGCAGCGGCCAGGCCGCCGGCCATTGTTGTGTAATACGTCGTCTGCTCGGCGAGGCAGACCTGCCGAATGGCACGGGCGTCGTCGAGTTCGTGCTCATGCTCGGCCACCGACATCACGACAAGGTTGATCTCCTTATTCTTGATGAGGTCAATGACGTTGGGGCGGCCTTCATGCACACGGCTCACGCTGCGGCAGGGAATGCCGGCCGCTTGAATGACTCTGGCCGTACCTGCTGTGGCAATCAGTTTGAAGCCGGCGTGATGAAGTTCGTGGGCTGCGATCGTCACCTTGGGCTTATCGCTGTCGCGCACAGAGAGGAAGCACAGCCCCGAAGACGGCAGCTTAGAGGCCGCGGCAAGCTGACTCTTGCGAAGCGCTTCGCCGAAGTCGCTGCCGATGCCCATCACTTCGCCCGTGGAGCGCATTTCCGGCCCGAGAACCGGATCGACCCCCATAAACTTCGCAAACGGGAAGACCGCTTCCTTGACGGAGAAGTACTTCGGCGCCTTCTCGAGCTCTTCAACCGTCAGACCCTGATCGGCGATCTTGTCGCCCACCATGCAGCGCACGGCGATCTTGGCGAGCTGGTGGCCCGTTGCTTTGGAAACAAACGGCACGGTACGCGAAGCGCGGGGATTCACTTCCAGCACGTACACCACAGGTTCTTCGGTGTGGGCATTCTTAACGGCAAACTGCACGTTCATGAGGCCGACCACTTTGAGCGCCTTGGCGAGTTCGCGGGTTTCGCGGCGAATTTCCGCAACGAGCGACGGCGCCAGACTGTAGGGCGGCAGCGAGCAGGCCGAATCGCCGGAGTGCACGCCGGCTTGTTCAATATGCTCCATGACGCCGGCAACAGCTACGACGTCTCCGTCGCAGACCGCATCAACGTCCATTTCAACCGCATCGTCGAGGAACCGGTCGAGGAGCACCGGTTCTTCCGGGCTTACCTTCACAGCCTCGCGCATGTATTTGACGAGGCGCTCGGGCGTATGCACGATTTCCATCGCACGGCCGCCGAGAACGTAGCTCGGACGAACGACAATCGGGTAACCGATTTCTTCGGCCTTGGCAAGCGCTTCTTCTTCCGTGTGCGCAATACGGTTGGGCGGCTGCAGCAGACCGAGCTGATTGATGAGCTTCTGGAAGCGTTCGCGGTCTTCCGCGCAGTCAATCGCGTCGGGCGTTGTGCCGATGATGGGCACGCCGTGGGCTTCGAGTGCACGGCAGATTTTGAGCGGCGTCTGACCGCCGTACTGCACAATCACGCCCTGGGGCTTCTCAATTTCACAAATGGCGAGCACGTCTTCGAGCGTCACCGGTTCGAAATAGAGACGATCGGAAGTGTCGTAGTCGGTGGAGACCGTTTCCGGATTGCAGTTCACCATGATCGACTCCCACCCATCCTCGTGAAGCGCCATGGAAGCATGCACGCAGCAGTAGTCGAATTCAATGCCCTGACCAATGCGGTTGGGACCGCCGCCCAGCACGATCACCTTTTTCTTGTCGGTAGGATCAGCTTCGCTGATGCGGCTTCGTTCATAGGTTGAATAGAGGTACGCCGTGGTGGTGGCAAATTCCGCTGCGCAGGTATCCACCCGCTTATAAACGGGTTCAATGCCGAGCACTCGGCGAGCTTCACGCACTTCATTTTCGTGGCAGTCTGCCAGCAGCTTGGCAATGCGCTTGTCGGAGAACCCGCGGCTCTTCAATGCCCAGAAGTCGTCGACATCGAGTTCATTGAGATTGTGGCCGGCAATAGACGCTTCCACTTTCACGAGGTCGTCAATTTGGCGCAGGAACCAGGGATCAATCTTTGAAAGCTCGAAGATTTCTTCCACCGTCATGCCGATGCGGAAGCCGTCGGCCACATAGAAAATGCGTTCCGGTCCGGGTTCGGCAATTTCGCACAGAATCTTCGAACGGTCGGTAGTAATGGGATCGAGACCGCACTTGCCGGTTTCGAGACCGCGGAGCGCCTTCTGCAGAGATTCTTCGAACGTACGGCCGATGGCCATGACTTCGCCCACCGACTTCATCTGCGTGGTGAGGCGATCGTCAGCAGCGGGGAATTTCTCGAAAGCAAAGCGCGGCACCTTGGTGACCACGTAGTCAATGGCAGGCTCAAACGACGCCGGGGTCTTTCCGCCCGTCATTTCGTTCTTCAGTTCGTCAAGCGTATAACCCACGGCGAGCTTGGCTGCGATCTTCGCAATCGGGAAGCCCGTAGCCTTTGAGGCCAGCGCAGACGAACGCGAAACACGAGGATTCATTTCGATGACGATCATGCGGCCGTTTTGCGGATTAACCGCAAACTGGACGTTCGAACCGCCCGTATCCACGCCGATCGCACGAAGCACCGCCATCGAGGCATCGCGCATCGCCTGATATTCCTTGTCGGTGAGCGTCTGTGCGGGGGCGACCGTAATGGAGTCGCCGGTATGAACGCCCATCGGATCCAGGTTTTCGATCGAGCAGACGATGATGCAGTTGTCCGCCTTGTCGCGGACCACCTCCATCTCGTACTCCTTCCAGCCGAGAAGCGACTCTTCAATGAGCACTTCCGAGGTGGGCGACAATTCAAGACCGCGCGAAACGATCTCCAGGAACTCGTCCATGTTGTAGGCAATGCCGCCGCCAGTGCCGCCCAACGTAAAGCTCGGACGGATCACCGCCGGGAAACCGACGGTCTTCTGAATAGCAAATGCTTCTTCGAGCGTATGAGCAGCACCCGAGCGCGCGCTTTCAAGACCGATTTCGGTCATCAGCTTCTTGAAGCGTTCGCGGTCTTCGGCTTTGTCGATGGCTTCCGGAGTGGCGCCGATCAGTTCAACGCCCCAGCGGCGGAGGACGCCGTGGTGAACGAGATCCATTGCGCAGTTGAGCGCCGTCTGGCCGCCCATCGTCGGCAGGATCGCATCCGGACGTTCTTTTTCGATGATGCGCGCCACCGTTTCCCAAGTGATCGGTTCGATGTAGGTCGCATCCGCCGTCTTCGGATCGGTCATGATGGTTGCGGGGTTGGAGTTCACGAGAATAACGCGATACCCCTCTTCGCGCAGCACGCGGCAGGCCTGCACGCCCGAATAGTCGAATTCACATGCCTGACCGATGATGATCGGACCGGCACCGATGATAAGAATAGATTGAATGTCTGTACGCTTCGCCATGATTCGCTTCTAGTTCGTTTGTTCTGTGCTTTGTCGACTTCGCTGGGCCCATCAGCCGGCACGGCGGCCGGCGAGGCTCTTCGCAAACTTTTCGAAGAGCACATCAATATCGTGCGGACCGGGACTCGCTTCCGGATGCCCCTGGAAGCAGAATGCGGGCTGTCCAATGAGCTCAAAGCCCTGCAGACTGCCGTCAAAGAGGGAGCGGTGCGTGGCACGGGCATTGGCCGGCAGTGTATCGGCATCCACCGCAAAACCGTGGTTCTGGCTCGTGATGTAGACACGCTTCGTTTCAACGTTTTCCACCGGGTGATTGGCGCCGTGATGGCCGAACTTCATCTTGAGGGTCTTCGCACCGACGGCGAGCCCCATGATTTGATGACCGAGGCAGATGCCGAAAAGCGGCAGCTTGGCCGCGATGGCCTTCTGCGCCACCTCAATGGCGTATGTGCAAGGCGCAGGATCGCCGGGACCGTTCGAAAGGAAGATGCCGTCGGGCTGATGCTTCATCGCTTCTTCAAAGGGCGTCTGAGCCGGCACGACCGTCACACGGATGCCGCGATCCGCAAGGAGGCGCAGGATATTGGTCTTGATGCCGAAGTCATAGGCAACGACGTGATACGGGAAAACCGCTGCGCGGCGGAACCCGGCAGGCTCGCCCTCGCGCGAAGGCTCCCAGCTGCCGTCCGTCCAGTCATAGACATGATCGGTCGTAACGGTCTTTGCCAGATCCTGGCCGGCCATTGAGCCCCAGCTGCGGGCAGCTTCAAGCGCCTGCTGCAGATCCTCATCGGTGAGCTCATCACCCATCTGCTTGGCGATGATCGCGCCGGCCTGAGCACCGGTCGTACGCAGATGAATGGTCAGCGCACGCGTATCAATGCCGCAGATCGCCTTCACGCCGGCATCCTTCAAAGCTTCCGGGAGACTTTGACGAGCGCGCCAATTGCTCGGCACATCAGCAGCCGCCTTGACAATCAAACCCGCTGCGTGAATGGCATTGCTTTCCATGTCCTCGGGATTAACGCCGACATTGCCGATGTGCGCGCAGGTAAGCGTCACGAGCTGGCCCGTGTAGGAGGGATCCGTGAGGATTTCCTGATAACCCGTCATCGAGGTGTTGAAGACAACTTCGCCAACCGTAAGACCTGCCGCACCGGTACTTTCACCCTGAAAGACCGTGCCGTCGGCCAGTACGAGCGCCGCTTGAGGTCGAGTTTTCGCAATAAGTGCCACGATGGATACCCTTCCGTTTTGTGTTCTGTTTCTTGATGCTGCGGCTGAGCGAGATCGGTAAATCAAAGCTTGGGGAGAGGTGCATTCGAAGGCTGGTTCGAGGACCGCAATAAGTTCAGTCCTCAAGGCCGCTTTCGAATGCTCCTCCCGGTCTGTATCTGCCATCCATTTTTTTTTGGAAAGGGATAAACAGAGTCTGAAAGAAACCGGCATGCACCGAAAAGTGTCTCTTAGGCACCAATGATGCGTGGCTGCAAGCACACTCCGACCGCAGTACGGCGGAAAGTCTATCCATGACCTGTTTGCGCTCGCCTCTGCTCATCTAGGTAAATTACCTTCCCCAACCCCGACCTTATCAACCACTCTCAATGTGTCGATCATTTGTCGACCAATTGGTTGAAATTCAAGTGATTTGGTTGTTCGATTCGCTTCTTTTTCAACGTTGGTCGGCCAGAAAACAGGCGCTGCAGCAGGTTCGAAAACACCGTCTGAAAAGCCTTCCGGCACCTATTTTTTTGCCTTTCAATACAGACTCGAATTCAAAAAAAAGAAGGCCGACGCACCCTTTTGCGATGCTCCGGCCTTTTTAGCCTTGATCGTTTTATTCGTATGGAGGATTTCAGCGTTTAAGCGGATTCAATCCCACGCCGTCCTGACCGCGCTCAGGCGCCTGCTGCATGCCGCCCCCTAATTTCATCATCTTCTCCAGGTCCGTTTCGGGCTTCTCACCCACGTCATCCTTGGGAATTGCCTTGAGGCCGCCTGCCGCGAGCGTCATCTCGATTTGCTGCGTCAGCGCGTCATGGACTTCATTGCCTGCCGGGATCTGTTTTCTCAAACGGTCGAAAAGCACAGCCGCATGAGCATAGTCGCCGCGTTCAAAGGCCGCTGCCGCGCCGATCATCAAACCTTTCTGGTGCCAAGGATCGACTGCGAGCGCCTTCTCTGCCATCTCACCGGCCTTCAAAAGATCGGACGGATTAAGTGCAATGGTCAAGTCGGCGAGCTCAGCCCAGGCGTTGGCGTTTTTCGGCGCAAGCCGCACCACGTTTTCAAAGGCGATCGCCGCCTGACTTAAGTTTCCAGTCGCGTTGTACTGCTCAGCCAGAAGCTCCCACGCTTCAAGATTGTCCTTGTTGCTCTGAACGGCTTTTTCAAGCGAAGCCATCGTGCCCTGCATGTCGCGCTCAGACTTCGCCGCCTGCGCAGCCAAGCGAACCTGTTCGACAGCACGCTCATCCAGTGCGGAAAAGTCGCCGTACCAAAGATAAGCACCCACCGCTGTCGCCGGAATCATCACCGCAACCGCCGCTGTCGTAATGAGCGACGTGCGGGCATTGTCCGCGTCCTTGCGCACCTGCGACGGATCGGCGGAATCCTTCGTTTCCTCAGTCTCCTCGAGTACGCGGAGCGCAAGCTCATCCTCTCGCTCTGCAAATGCAGACTGCGTCAGACGGCCGGCCGCTTGCTGTTCAACAAGATGGGCATACTCTTCGCGAAGTCCCGCAAGATTATCAGCCGTGCGCGCTTCTTCAGCACGGCCGCCCTTGGAGTGACCGAGCAGCGCCCAAGCAAAGGCACCCACAACGCCCGCCGTCAGGACGAGCGCAAAAATGCAGAAGATCACTTCGTATTTCATTCTGATGCTCCGCGAGTTTGAACGCCATGCTTGAGCGAACTTTGCCGGGCAGCGAAGCCGCCGTCGACATATTCGACTTCACCTCTGAGGAAAGCCTTGGCGCAAGCGAGCGACTCTGCAGATGCAGCAAGCCTGCGGGCTTTCGCATCTTCTCGGCGGATGCGCACTATGCGCACCATGCCCCAGAAGGCCAGAAACACGAATGCAATCGGCCCCAGCCACAAAAGCCAGGTCTTGGCCTTAAAGGGCGGCTTAAAGAGAACATAGTCGCCGTAGCGCTCGACCATGAAAGCCACCACTTCGTCATCTGTACGGCCGGCTTTAACCTGCTCGGCCACTTCTCGGCGCAGATCCACTGCCAGCTGAGCATTCGATTCCGCAATAGTTTCGTTGGCACAAACCAGGCACCGAAGCTGAGATGCAATGTTGTGCACGCGAGGATTGGCTGCCGGATCAAACTCAGAGGGCTTAGCTTCAGCCGTTTTCAGGTTAGCAAAGGCATCGGCCGAATTTTCAACGGTTCCCAGTGAGGGCGCTGAGTCCAGGAAAGCTGCTGCCGCTTTGGATTTTTCGGTAGCCGTGACGGATCCCATGAGCGGCTCTGCCGCATAGCTTGATGCCGGGGCAGCAAGCATCGCCAAAACGCAGCATGCCGCAGCGGTGCCGGCTGCTGAAATTGCAGCGCGCTTTCCCATTTCACGCAGTTGAGGCGCTCTGGTCGAACGCGTTGCCATTGCGAGGAGTCCGCCCAGCGCCATGAAGAGCGTACCGATCCAGATGAGTGTCACAAAAGGCTTCACATAAGCGCGCACCACCCAGCCTTCCCCGTCAGGGGTAGGCGAAGCAAGCGACACGTAGATGTCTTCGGTCAGTCGATGAAGAATGGCCGCCTCCGTCATCGTCATGTTCTGCACGGCGTCGTAGTTGCGTTTTTCCGGGAAAAGCTGCTCGAATTCTTTGCCCTGATCATTGACGATCGTCAGTACGCCTTTAGCGGCCGTGTAATTGGGACCGCGGTATTCGCTCCAGCCGTCATAGCGAAGCGTAACGTCGCGCACCTGCACAGTCTGACCCGGCTGCATAGCCGCCCCTCGCTCCACCTGATAAATCCCGTTGGCAGCCGCGCCGAAAATGAGCAGCGCAAGCCCCAGATGGGCAATATGCATGCCCCACCAGGGAAGCGTCTGTCCGAACACACTGCGTTTTTGCGCACGGGCCGTACGGGCGTAGCGCACCCAGTCGGCAGCGGCGCCGAAGACAATCCAATAGGCGAGGAATGCAGCAAGCGCCATCACGGTCGACCAGGCCCCCAGAAGAACCGGCGTGAGGAGTCCCAAAACAAGCGCTAGAGCAAGCGGCAGTCCCAGCAGACGACCCATGCGGTCAATGCTTTGCGACTTCCAAGCACAGACAGCACCCACCGGCACAAGGAATGCAAGCGGCACCATCGCGCTGCCGAAGACGCTCTCAAAGTACGGCCCGCCCACGGTGATGCGGCCGCCTCCGACAGCATCCAGGAAAAGCGGATAAAGCGTGCCTAAGAGCACGATCGCCATACCGGCGACGAGGAGCAGATTGTTTCCCATGAGGAGCGATTCGCGCGACAGTCCCGAGAAGGACGCCGCCGATGCGACCGAGCCGGCCCGCCAGGCAAAAAGCAGGAAGGACACGCCGATCACAATCACGAGGAAAATAAGAATAAACATGCCTCGGGCCGGGTCTGACGCAAAAGCATGAACACTCGTCAGAACGCCCGAACGCACGAGGAACGTGCCCAAAAGAGAAAGTGAAAAAGTCAGAATGGCGAGGAAAACCGTCCAAATCTTGAAGGCTCCCCGCTTCTCGGTCACCGCGAGACTGTGCATCAATGCCGTGCCTGTCAGCCACGGCATCAGTGAAGCATTTTCCACCGGATCCCAGGCCCACCAGCCGCCCCAGCCAAGCTCGTAGTAGCTCCAGTAAGAGCCGAGGCTGATGCCGAGCGTCAGGAGCACCCATGAAGCCGTTGTCCACGGACGCATCCACCGCGCCCAAGCGACGTCCAGACGGCCGCCCAGCAGTGCCGCAACGGCAAAAGCAAAAGGAACGGCAAAGCCCACATAACCTAAGTAAAGGAGCGGCGGATGGAAGATCATCCCCGGGTCCTGCAGAAGCGGATTAAGGTCCGCACCGGCCTCGGCCGGCGGAAAGAGCCGCAGGAACGGATTCGAAGTGGTGAGGATAAAGAGGTACAGCCCGAAAGTGATGATGAAGAGCGTGCCGAGAATGCGCGCAAGCACGCGTTCAGGCAGATGACGGGCTGAAAGCGCAACAGCAAAAATCCACCACGCGAGCGTCGTCACCCAAAAGAGGATTGAGCCTTCGTGTGAACCCCACACAGCCGCGAGCTTGTAATACCACGGGAGCGCAATATTGGAGTTGCGGGCGACATTCAGAATAGAAAAATCGCTTTCGACAAAGCCCCAGGCCAGAGCGCCGATCGCAATGGTTGCCAGAACGGCAAGAACGGCAGCGGCAGCCATGCCGACGCGCATCCAGCTTCTGCTCGCTAATTCGGCGCCGGCAAGGGTCAGCACACCGCCGACGGCGCTCACCATGAGCGCCAATATAAGGGCATACTGCCCAATTTCTGCTGTCACAGGATGGTCTCCTTCTTGAGGCCGATTGAGGTGCTCTCACGAGCCTGCGGACCTTCTTTTGCTTTCGGGGTCCTTGCCGCTGCGTCCGGGCATTTGTCTTTGCGCAGCATGTACGAAAAACGCCGCCCGCTGACCACTCTCACCCGAAAACACCCAGGGAGAACGGCACGAGCGGCGTTTTCGCCGCAGAACGCGATCCAGCCAAAGGCCGGCCGCGATCTCCTGAATCAGGATTACTTGGCGTCCTTCACTTCAGCGCGCAGAACCTGTTCATGAATGAAGGCCTGAACCTTGCGCTGCAGAAGGATATGACGGAGCTCTTCCTTGCGGGCTTCATACTTCGGATAGAGTTCAGCCGGACGAACATCCTCAACCTTCACCACATGGAAACCAGCCGGGGACTGCACCGGAGCCTTATCCATTTCGCCCTTCTTGAGGCCCATGATGGCGCTCGAGAGCTGGCCGGTAAAGACCGAAGCAGAGGTCCAATCAAGAATGCCGCCGCGGTCCTTGCTTTCTTCGTCCAGAGACTTTTCAGCAGCGATCTTCGCAAAGGATGCACCCTTATTGATCTGATCGATGATCTGCTTGGCTTCGTCCTGCGTCTTCACGAGAATGTGACGGACGCGGTATTCGGTCTTGCCCCAGCGATCGCTTTCCTTCTGATATTCGTCCTTGAGTTCCTTTTCGGTAACCGGATTCTTCTTGACGTACTCATTGACGGCATGCTTCATCAGAACCATGTCGGTCATGCGTTCGATGTCATCCTTGACGGCCTGCTGCTTGTCGAGGCCTTCCTTCTTCGCGTACTGGCTCATCACCTTGTACTCGATGACCATCTGGCGCACCTGATCCTCAATCTGAGGATTCGCAATGGCGGCATGAGGATTGGGATTATTCGAGATGGCTTCCGTTGCAACGGCCTCCTGCTGTCCCTTGGTCACGAGGTCGCCATTGACCGTGAAGTCCTTGAATTCAGCCATGGCGGCGCCGGAGGCGACGACGAGAGCAAGCGCGGCGGCAATGGTGGTCTTCATCATTTTTTATGAATCCTCTTTTGTTGGGTCTATTCATGCCTGAGACGGTGCTTCAAAAACGAAAGCTCCCGTCGGTCTACGGCAATTGGATGAAGGCATTCTGCGCGGGAAAAATTTCCCGAACCTTACAGGAATGACCGTCAAGGCTATGAAATGCGCCGATTTCGGGTTCTCCCGTATATGAAAACAGCAGATGAGACGACTTTTTCTCATAAAGGCATCACCGAACACCTGCCGATACCCTCTCCCAAGCGATCTGCCGCGGTCCTTCAAACCCTCAATAACCCTGCGGCAGAAGTCTCAAGCCGTCAGGCAATACCGCAATGAACCGTCAGATCTTTCTTCAGACCGATCCCGCCGTGCATAGACTGCATTTCATTAGCACGGCGACCGCTCGATATTCGAACGTTCGACCCATATCAAAAAAGAGAGAGGAACCAACACTATGAAACGCCGCGACATCGCACTGGCAGCCGCACTGCTGCCTTTTGCCTCCATTTTTGCGGGCAGCACCGCTTTTGCCGCTGATGCCGGGAATCTCAAGAAACTCCGCGTCGGCGTCACTGCCGGCCCGGCAGCCGAAATTCTCGAACAAGTCGTGCCGCTGGCTAAAGCCAAAGGCCTCGACATTCAGATCTTTGAATTCCAAGACTACATTCAGCCAAATGCAGCCCTCGATTCGGGTGACCTTGACGCCAATATCTTTCAGACCATTCCGTTCATGGAGCAGACCATCAAAGACCGCGGCTACCACCTGAGCGTCGCCGGCAAAGGGTTCACGCTGCCGATGGCCTTCTATTCGAAGAAAGTGAAGAGTTTTGCCCAAGCGCCTAAAGGCGCCACGGTCGGCATCCCGAACGATCCGGCCATGGGCGGCCGCGCCCTTTTCCTGCTTGAAAAGGGCGGCGTTATTAAGCTGCGCAAGGGTGTGGGCTACACGCCTTCAGTGCTCGATATTGTTGAGAATCCCAAAGATCTCAAGTTCGTTGAACTCGAAGCCGCTCAGCTGCCGCATTCGCTCAATGACCTGACGATTTCGGCCGTTAACGGCAACTACGCCTATGTTGCCAACCTCAATCCCACGCGTGACGGCATTCTGGTCGAAGATGCCGACGGACCGTACGTCTGCAACATCGTCGTAAACACGAAGGATCTTGGGAAACCCTGGGTGAAGCAGCTCGTTGAAGCCTATCAGCAGCCGCAGATTGCCGCTTGGATCAAGGAAAAGTACAAGGGCATTGTCATTCCCGGATTCTGATCGCTGTAAACGCACCCGCTTTTCAAATGGATTAGCGGGCATCTCGGCAAAATCGGCTGCCTCTTTGAGCACGAGAGGCGGCCGATTGATTTCATCGGCTTCAGCCTCAGCGCCAATTGCCGAGCACTGCGGTAATCAGATTGGCCCACGTGTCGTAAAGCGTAATCACCGCGGCTTCATCAAAATCGACAGCGGGTTTCAGAGCACTTGAAGAGAGTGCGCCGCCGACGAGGAAGTACCCGCCTTTGCCGCCCTGCTCCTGCACACGGCGAATGAGGAGTGTACCGTCGTCAGAATAGTCGCAGTTCCATGTCGGCAGCACTTTGCTGCATCCGCGGGCCCGACGAGCGCAGACGGTAAGCAGCTGAGTGGTTGACGCCTCGGGCTGGTAGTCGATAGCTTCACCCACAATGCGCTTTCGGCATTCCACCCCAAAGCTCATGGCAGCACCCTGTGCGCGCGTCAGCGCCTCGGCGGTCAGGTCACGATTGATCTCTCCGGTTTCGCCGCGTACCTCTACTTCCATCCAGGCGTGAGAAGGCACAATGTTGCGGCCTTCGCCGGCATGAAGCTGACCCACATTAACGCGCGTCATACCGTCTGCATGCCGCGGCAGCGCCATGATGGCGAGCGAGGCAGCCGCTCCTGCCAGCAGCGCATTGCGGCCGGTCTGCGGGTGCGAACCGGCATGCGACGCACGGCCAGTGAATTCAAAGTCAATCTTGGTAGTGGAGAGAAGCCGGCGCGGAGCAGCAACAACGGTGCCGAGTTCGAGCTCGGGCGCGATGTGCCCGCAGATAATCATGTCAACGTCGTCAAGCACGCCGGCCTGAAGAATCGGATAGGCACCGCGAGAACCTTCTTCTGCCGGCTGACAGATAAAGCGGATGCGGCCGCAGAGCCGTTCGGCATTGGCATGAATGAATTTAGCGAGTCCGATGGCAGCCGCCTGGTGTCCGTCATGGCCGCAGGCATGCATCACACCGCGGCGAATGGACGAAAAGCCGTCCCGGTAAGGCAAATGCGCGAGCGATTCGGGCTCCTCAACCGCTATACCGTCGAGCTCGACGCGAATGGCCAGCGTACGGCCCGGACGACCAGTGTCCCATTCAGCAATGAGACCGGGATAATCGCCCATGCGGCGCATCAGTCCGGCAGGAACACCGTTCTGCATGGCAAAAAGCCGGCCTTTTTCAACTTCAGCGGCATCGCGCCCGCGCACGAACTGCGGGGAAATGAAGTCCGGACCATAGGTAATCTTGAAGCCTTCAGTCTCAAAAGCCTGCGCCAGACGCGCCGTTGAGATGAATTCCGCCCAGCCGATCTCAGCGGTGCGGTGAATCTCACGGCGAAGCGCCATCAATGCGGCAGGATCCACGGGATCCTGCCAGCCGGGGAGCAGATGCGGCCGATCAGGAGCCGCCGCGGTACGCATCGCGAGTGTCTCGGCCTGCGGGACACTCCTTAAAGAAGATGTCCCAACCGCAGCAGCCGAGCGTTTCCGCGGAGCGTTTTTCAGAATACTTTTATTTTTTTCGGGCGAGGCGGTGGATGTCATTTTTATGTGTTGGGAAATATCGACGCCGCGCCGAGTCGCGTCTTAGTCGAGAGAGTTAGGTGCTTATGCGTATTTTCTAGGTCTTTATTCTACGCTGTCGAACGAATTCTTCCAACACATTTTTTTAACTGAACGCCTGGCCAGGCAATGCGAAATTCCCTGTGTGACAATGAGATAAGGTCATTAGCCATCACCGGGAAAAGTAAACATAAGCTCAGCAAAAATACGCAAATCCCGCAAAATGTGCGCAGGTTTGCATAGATGACAGGTCTTCAGCATGAAGACTGCTGCCTAAACCTAAGTGCTCAAGGCTCGATGTTGTCTACCGTGAACGATCGAGCTGTCAGCGAGCCGCGCCGAGACTCCTTCATTTTGAGTTCCCATACTCGGCCTTCAGGCAGATCTTTGGGCGTCATAAAGCGCTTCACAGACTGCCCGCGGGCATCTGGGCGCGCCCCTCGAACAATAGTGTCCACAATTTCCAGAACAGGTTCGGGCAGCTGAGCTGAAAGCGTGAGCTCTGTCTCGGGAAGCTTGCCGCCCGAGCGGCGGGCTTCAAGAACGCCTGAAGCCGAAGTTTTTTGGGCACCCTTGGGCCCGGATCTGAAACCGAACTCCGTGAGTTCAAAATGCATCGGACCGGCAGCATCGAGCGTTTCCTCAATGCTTTCGTCGTCAACTGCGCCAAAAAGCTTGAATGGGACATCAGCCGCCTTCATCTTCATGCGGAAGTCTTCAGCATTCAGATGGCGCTCTAGATCTCCCTTGTGGTTCGTCACTTTGAGCGCCGCTTTTTGAGCAAAGGCGCTGTAGCTGCCGTCAAGGGCCTCTGCCGGAGTCGGATCTTGATGCGCCTGAGCAGAGAACTTCCGCATCAAGACCTTAAAGATCCCGCGCCAGTCACCCGAAGAGAAATCCAGTTCGTCGGCTTTAAGTTCCGCTTTTTCCACATACCAGAGCGCTCGCTCTGAGGATTGGCTGTCATCGGCCGCATCGGCAGGAAGAGTCTCATCCTTCGCGTCTGCTGCCGGCAGCGCCATCGTTGGGTCAGTTTTGAGGGCGATGCCGTCAAAGGATGCACGCGTGAGACGGACTTCAGAAATATTGGCTGCCGGATCCGTAAGACTCACCAACAGCGCTGGGGCCGTGCAGACTGTAGAGAGAGACCCCTGCTTAGGGAGCTTTAATGAGCACTCCACGGGCTTTGGGGCGGCAAGTCGCCAAGAAATGGGGCCTACACCGGGCTTCACGAAATTGAGCCGCATGTCAAAGGGCGCAGCGCTTGCCGCAATCTTCAGTGCAGCATCGAAAACCGAGCGGCTCCAGCGAATGGAAAGACGCGGATGGGTGCCTTCGAGCATTTTGAGCAGCTTGGCACTTCCCGTCGTTGCATTGAGGACAAAAATATCGCCTGTTAAGCCAAAGGGGCCAAAGTTGGCCGTGACATCAAAGTCAAGCGTGAGCGGCGGAGCTGAAGGGTTGTCGGAATATAGACTCGAAGCAATGGTGAAGTGAACGCGGTCTCTTCGGCTGAAGATACCGTCATCCATCCGATCTCCCACCGCGAGCACGCCTTCGGCCAAAGCCCCTGGCGTGAGCAGACTCCCCATAAATTCATCATACTGAGCTTTCTGCCAGCCAATGAAAGCTGCCTCAGCACCCAAAATGACAACTACCGCCAGAGCAGCTGTTCGCGAGTGAGCACAGATAAATCCGTAGATCCGTTGCATTCAGGCCCTTCAAGGAGTCTTTCTCAGTGGCGCACCATGCACCCTAGTGTTGGGAATCTTACGCGAGCTGTGACCGGTTGTCGTACTTCACCGCCGGCCGTTACCGGCAAAGAGGTAAGCAATGTTTGCTTAAAAACGACACGCGTGTCAACAGCCATCGGTTATTGCTTAAAAAACAAAGTCGGCAGAGATTCACCCGCACAGAAACTTTTAAAGCGGAGAATCATCTGCCGACAAATCCTGCGGCGCAGAGATGCGGCCTTAGGCTGCCGCCTTCTTGAGCGGGCAACGCAGTGCATCAACCGAGAAGCGCCCTGCACCGGTGAAGAAAAGAACAACCCAGCCGGCAAGATAAAGGTACGCCAGTTCACGCTGCGCAAACGCAGCGCCGCCGCTCACCACAAAGAAAACCACAATAAAAGTGAAGATGAGCGGCAAGACGGTCAGTCGAGTCCAAAGCCCAATCAAAACCAGAATCGAGCAGACCACTTCGGCAAAGATGGCGCCGAGGAGAGCCGGCAGCACGCCAATGCCGAGCGGGTCCAAAAAGGAAGTCGACAGCGCGGAGAAATTGGCAATCTTGGCAATGCCGTGCGTGAGCAGCCCGGCCGCGAGCAGTACGCGCAGAAGCAGCAGACCGAAATCGAGCGAGAGCGGTGAGCTCGTAAAGATTTTCTTCATTTGGAAATTCCTTTTAAACAGCAATCGAACCATTTCCGGCTGTGAACGCTTGCGGAAACGTTCGATATCAAATTAAGTTCAACTATACTAGCCGTTGTCTTAAGGGATTTCCCGCTCGTTTTGCAATTGGTTTCCTTTTTAAGTTGACATAGGTACTTTATTGTAGAACGACTTTGTTTACCGACATGTCAATCTATAGAAAAAGCGCGTTCACTTCCCGCTCTTGGAAATGAACGCGCCTGAAAACGCTGGTGAATGTGTATTCACTGTGTTTTTAAAGTCCCGCTTTCCTGCAGGCTTCAGTCACAAATCGGTTTTCATTTTTCTGAATCTTTTGAATGCGCTGAGCACGCGTGCATTCCCACTGATCGGCGGGATACATCTTGTTCCAAGCTTCCATCAGCTGACGCTGCTGATTGGAGAGTTTATAAACGTCAGCATAGGCCTCAGCCATATAAAGCGTTGAGCGTGCAATCGGCCCGCGGGTATATTCCGGCGGCTCGGCCCGGCGGTTAGCCACCTTCATCGGACAAGTACCGAATGTAGCCGCCGTATCCGGAAGCATCTGGTAGTTGAAATTGGAGCGTATGGCGTTGACTGCGCCGATAGCCGGATAGAGGTTATAGAGATCGGCCTGCATAAAGCGGTATTCCTTGCTCGCTTTTTCAGCACACTTGCGGCCTTTAAAGCTGCGCCCTTTGGAGTCGACACACTCGGGCGACCCGTCACGCCACTCTGAAAAGAATCGGCCGAAGTTTTCCGCAGGAACGACATGCTCCCATTCAACGCGCTTGGCGCGTTTTTGATGTTCAGGCGTCACGAAGCCTTCGGGCAGCGTAATGTTCTTGTCCCGATCGAAAGATGCGAGGCAGTAAAACGTGATGCGGTGATCCTGATAAACCTGATGCTCAAGAATCTTCTTGGCTTTGTTGAAGGACTCAATCGTGGTATTGCCTGCAGCCTCGACGGCACCGGCGGCAAAAAGCGAGGCACTCAGCAGCAGGCAAAGAAGACGGTTCGACATGGACTCTCCAATGAGAAATAATTTTCACCTGCAGCGTCCAGATCCGCCGCAGGACGCGGTGATTTTAATCGTTCAGCGGCATTGAAGACCTTGGAACTCAAACCTGCCTCCCTTTTGTCTATAAACGGTTGTTTATGTCTTTGCCCCCTCATTCAGCAGCCCAAAGCTCTCAATCCAATCCCAAACTTCCGCCGCCGGCAATATCCGCCGAAACTGCGGCCCGGCTGCTTGCTTTCCGTGACGCCCGCCGCTGGGCGCCCAAACATAATCCGAAGGATTTAGCGGCATCCATTGTCATTGAAGCGGCCGAACTGCTCGAAGTCTTTCAATGGTCGGGCGATGATCTTGAATGCCGGGATAAGCATGAACAAATGGAAGATGAGCTTGCCGATGTATTCGCCTATGCACTGCTTCTGGCTGACCGCATCGGAGCTTCGCCCGACCAGATACTGCTTAAAAAGCTCGAGAAACTCGAAAAGAAATATCCGGCCGAGGTCTGCCGCAGAGATCCTCTGCTTGAGACCTACGAAACACTGAAAACCGCGGAGCGAACCCGCCGCGAGATGCTCGAGGACCCGCAGCTGCAGCGCGTGCTCGGATTCCTCGATTTTCTTCATGAACATTCGGTCGGCGCATGGACGAGCGCTTCGGACGGGCGAGTTTTCTTTGTGGCCTATGACCGTGCTGCAGTCAACTTTTGGCAGGCCGTGGAAGACTGGACCTCACATTTTCCAGCGAAGATGCTTGAAAATGCACTTCCCGAAAATTTTGCCGCACGTCCGAGCGCAAAGGATATTGCTGAACTTTCGTTTGCCGGCGCCGCTGCGCTTCTCAAAAAGATTGTTCGCGAAGAACGCATCCATGACGGCGCCTTTCTATCGGCGGCCGAGTCCGGCGTATTGAAGTGTGTTCTCGAGCGCCTGCAGTCACTTGCCGAGCCATAAGGTGATCGGCAGATCATCGTTTAAAACAATGCGGGTTCGGCGGAGCCAAAGCGCTCGGCCTCCCACATCAGCATGTGCCGCTTGAGATCCGTAAGGGGGCCGGTCATGGCCCCCGAAAATCCGCCGACGGTTTCATAGGGTGCGCCGCCGAGTCGTTTGGCCCGCTTAGCCGCTTCAAGCGCTGATGCCGGAAGCACACGATGACAAGGGGTCATCAGCAGAACAGGATTGCGGCGAAGCGCATTCCCGACAGCCTGAGCCCCTCGCGGCACACCGATTACCCCCGCAATATCGCCGTAGGACGCACACGAGCCGGGCTGCACCCGCCTCGCGGCCGCCCAGACACTCTTTTCAAAGTCCGTGCCCGGGAGCTGTTTGGAAAAAAGTTTATCCGCATCATTGAGGGCGCTCCCGTCACCGGCCCACCACGCATGGAGGCGATCAGCGGCTGCCGCCAAATATGCTTCTCCAGCGGCTGAAGCGGGCGTTGGCCGGCTCGCTAAGAGCGTCCCGGCTGCCTCATCGGCCATACAGCCCTGCGAATAAACTGACGAAAGACCGAGAATGCCGTCAGCGTCCGCGGTGAGCATCCAGCAGCGCAGTGCGAGAGGGAGACCCTCCCCTAAAGGAACCTGGATAAAGCGTAATGAGATGCCGGCAGCGGCGGCTTTCTTAAGGCTGAGAATCAAAGGCATTGGGTCAGTTTTCAAAAAGTTGTCAGCAAACGCAGTTTGGCGCGGCGAAATGCAGCAGCCCGAATGAGCTGACTCCGTCACGCCGCCCAATATAATGCGCCGATGGCTTCTATGGATTTTTGTATGCCTTTTTCGGCCTGTACTCAACGCACTTCTTTCCCCGACCCGCTCTCCAATATTGCCGGCGCCAAAAAGCCTCTGCGCCCTGCTGTCGTCATACGCCGTGCACGACTGCTCTCGGCGCTCGGCAGTTCTTGCGAAGATACGCTCCGGCAGCTTGCATCGGCAGAAGACCTTTGCGCAGAGCTCGCTCCGAGTGATGTGCAAGTACCCGAAAGCGATTTGGCGGAAGCGGATCGGCGCATTGCTGAAGCTGCCCGAACAACGGGACTTAAAGCTTTTACTCGCCCCGCCAGAAGTCTTCGGCTCGCAGCCTCAGCAGCACTTCCGCTGCTTGACGAAGCGCTGCAAGCGGGCATTGCCCCTGCAGACATCGGCCTTATCGTCGGCAACACTGCCGCAGGCACGGCCGAAACCGTCTCCGTCCTGCGCAGTCATCCTGAAACTGAAGCTCCAGACAAATGGATGCCTATTGAAATCGGCGCTGTCGCCGCGCTCACTGCCCGCCTCGCAGGGATTTCGGGACCCGCCTATTGCGTTTCCACTGCCTGCACGGCTGGGAGCAAAGCCATTCTGGAAGGCGCAAGGCTCCTTCTCACCGGTCGAGTTCGGGCTGTTGTAGCGGGAGGAATAGACGCTGAGTCACCGCTTACCGAAGCGGGGTTTTCTGCTCTGGGCGCCAGAAGCCCCGGCCGAGCGCTTCCTTTTGATGCGCGGCGAACCGGCATGCATCTCGGCGAAGGCGGCGGATTTTTGCTGATGATGCTCGCCCAGACTGAGCAGGCATATTTTGGCGGCATGCCCGATGAAGGTCCTAAAGTTCGGCTTGCCGGCTGGGGAGAAACGTCGGATGCTCATCATATCTGCGCCCCGCACCCGGAAGGCGCAAGCGCTCGTGCGGCCATCGAAGCGGCTATCCGCAATGGTGCGCCGCACCCTGTCGGCTTTGCCCTTTTGCACGGCACCGCTACAGCGCAAAACGATGCCATGGAAGCAAGAGCCATGATGTCTGCCGCTCCCGGCGTATCCGCAGCCAGCCTCAAACGCCATGTCGGTCATCAGTTGGCCGGTGCAGGCGCCTTTAACGCTGCTGTCGCGTGGAGCCTTCTCAAAGGTCTGGGACCAACGCCTCTTAATTTCTCCCGTTCTAGTCACCCCGATCCTGAGCTCCCTGCAGCCTTTAGGGCGGCATTAAGCGGACCGGAAAACACCAGCAGCGACCTGACCGCGAAGCTCGATTCGCCGGGTGCTCCCGGCGTGCTGGCCTCCGCATTTGCTTTTGGCGGCAGCAATGCCGTTCTATTCTTTACCGCTCGGCAGGAGCTTGACCAATGATCAGCACGAATGAGCTCAGTTTCCCGATGCCGGCGTCGAACCTCATCGCACAGCGCGATCCCATGCGCTTTGTCGATACGGCGCTTTATGCTGATGACTGCGCTGCCGAATCCGTCACCCTGGTACGTGCAGACTCTCTGGCTGCTGATGCCTGCGGACGTTTTCCCGCCGTCGCATTAATTGAAATCATGGCGCAGACCATCGGCATTTATGCCGGTCGGCTGCAGCGCCTGGCCGGCGAGCCTCCCGTTGTGGGTCTGCTTCTCGGCACGCGCCGAATGTCGCTGCCCATTTCTTTCTTCACGCCGGGCGACAAACTTTTCTGCAGAGTTCAAAAGAAATTTGAAAGCGATGAAGGACTCTGGCAGTTTGATTGCGAAGTCATGCTGATTGAGCGGGCGAGCGGCGTCCCCTGCCGCGTCCCTGCGGGGTCGGCAGCGCTCAATGTCTTCAATCCGCCTGCCGGATATTTCGAGCGCCTCGAAGACAGTACTCGCTAGAATGCCAGCCTCAGTATTTGAAAACACACCGATAAGAAAATGATGTCTCCTACTGCACAGTCTGATCGCCGCACCGTGCTCATTACGGGCAGCACCCGCGGCATCGGCCGCGCAGCGGCGCTTCGCCTGGCTCGAGACGGCTACGATGTCGTCGTTCACGGCAGAAAGCCCTCTGCAGAAGCCGACACACTTCTCGCCGAACTTCGCGAATTCAATACCGCGCCCAGAGCGCTATTTTTCGATGTCGCCGATCGTGCAGCTGCAGCTGCCGCACTCTCGGCCGATATTGAAGCCCACGGAATCTATTGGGGCGTTGTTCTGAATGCCGGCATCAACCGCGACGGCCCCTTGGCCGGCATGCCGGCGCAAGATTGGGATCAGGTTCTCGCCGTTGATCTCGGGGGCTTTTACAACGTCCTGCAGCCGCTCACGCTGCCGATGGCCCGAAAGCGCCGCGGCCGCATTGTGGTAATGAGTTCAGTGTCCGGCATCTCCGGCACGCGCGGCCAAACCAATTACTCCGCAGCCAAAGCGGGTGTCATCGGTGCGGCCAAAGCGCTGGCGGCAGAGCTTGCAAGCCGTTCGATTACGGTCAATGTCATTGCCCCCGGGCTTATCGACACCGCCATGGCTTCGGCGGAAGACCGCGAACGCATTCTTCCCTATATTCCGATGCGGCGTCTCGGCAGTCCTGATGAAGTGGCTGCCGTCGCAGCATTTCTGCTTTCCGACGACGCGGCCTACGTTACCCGCGCCGTTATCCCTGTTTCTGGAGGTCTGATCGGATGAAGCTTCCTCAGACAGCGCGCCGCGTCGTTATTACCGGCATGAGTGCCATCTCTCCGCTGGGTTCGAGCTGGGCGGATGTGCGCAGCGCACTGCTTCATAACCGCAGCGGCGTGCAGCATATGACCGAGTGGGAAGACCTGCAGGGACTCAACACCCGAGTCGGTGCGCCCGCCGCTCCCTTTGAACTCGACCCCGAATTCTTCACCCGCAAACGCACGCGCTCAATGGGACGCGTAGCGCAGATGGCCGTCAAAACCGCCCGAGATGCGCTTCGGGATGCCAATCTGCTCGATTCTCCGGAAGTCTCTTCTCCGCTCTGCGGCGTCTCTTTCGGTTCGTCAGCCGGACAGCCGAGAGCCGTCGCAGAACTCGCGCACATGATTCTCACCAAAAGCTGCCGCGGCATCACCGCGACGACCTATGTGCGCATGATGTCGCACACCGCACCGGTGAACATCTCGGTCGCCTTCGGCTGCAAGGGCCGCATCATTACGACCAGTTCGGCATGCACTTCCGGCTCTCAGGGCATCGGATCGGCCTACGAAGCGATTGCCTCAGGCAGACAGACGCTGATGATCGCGGGGGGCTGCGAGGAACTCGACGCCACCGATGCCGCGATCTTTGACACGCTTTTTGCCACCAGCACCAACTGGAACGACGATCCGACGCATACCCCTCGTCCTTTTGACCGACGCCGCGACGGCCTTGTTGTCGGCGAAGGCTCGGGCGCCCTCATCCTCGAGGAGCTCGAGCACGCCCGTGCCCGCGGAGCCCGCATCTATGCGGAAATCTTAGGTTACGGCACCAATGCCGACGGCGAGCACATCACCAGCCCCGCTTCTGAACAAATGGCGGCAGCCATGCGTCTGGCGCTTGATGATGCCGGACTCGCCCCCAAAGACATAGACCTCATCAATGGTCACGGCACCGCTACCGATCGAGGTGATCTTGCAGAAAGCAAAGCGACTTACGACGTTTTCGGCGGCACCGTTCCCTATACCACCTACAAAGGCCACATGGGACACACGCTCGGAGCCTGCGGTGCGCTGGAAGCGATTTTTGCCGTTCACGCCATGATGGAGGGGTTTGTCTCCCCCATTCTTAATCTTGAAGAGCCCGACCCTGAATGCGCGCCTCTGGACTTTGTCATGGGCGGCGTTCGTGAACTTGAGCAAAAGATCATTATGTCGAACAACTTTGCCTTCGGCGGGATCAATACCAGTCTGATCTTCCGCAAGTGGCCGACAGACGGCTCAGCCGCATCGCACTGAATGCATTCTTTTAGTCCGCTCTTCATTTTGAATACACGACCGCAACGCATTGCATAGTCTTATGCCGAACGCACACGAATCGACAGATCCCTGGCCGGCTCCGCCGCAAGAAGACCGCTCTTCGCCTGACCCGTCCTCAGCGCTTCAGGCGCTGCAGCCGCTTTGCTTTACGCAAGCGCTCTTTGACAATCGCTCAGCCTTAGAGGCTGTGCTCGCGCATCTCTTTACCCCGAGTTTTGAAGATTTTGCCGACTTCGAAGATGCCGAGCTGGAAAATGATTCAGACATCAGTGCTGAACCCTCTGTTCCGGCCGGCTGGGCAGCAACCGTCATGGCCATTCCCGACACGCTTGGACCGGACCTCGAGCGTGCTTTGACGGCGCTCCTGCCAGAGGAAACACAGCACCGGCTCATGCGGTTCACGCATCCTGCACGGCGCCTGCAGAGTCTCTTCGGCCGCCTCCTTGCACAGCGTCTTGCCAACCTTGCCTCGCATGCCGGACAGTCACCCTATCATCTGCGCGAACAGCCGCCTGAAGGCCCTCAGCTCACCGATTTTTCCGGTGTTTCCGTCGGCCGTTTTGCGGTGGCTCATACGGACGGCTGCGTTGCAGTAAGTCTTTCTCGACGGGCAATGGGGATCGACCTGGAGCAGCCTACCCGCGCGCAGCAAACGAAGCGTCTGGTGAGCCTCGCAGAATTTGCTTTTGGGGCGCGTTTCGCCCGCACGATTGCCGCTGCATCAGCCGTCAACCTGACGCGCGCTCAGGAAGCATTCCTTGCTGCCTGGGGCATTTTTGAAAGTGCTCAAAAAATGAACGGCGACGATCGAGAGCCCGCCAATGATTCTCCGCTGACCGACGAAGTGCTGAAGAAATATGCCCGTGCCCGCGAAGTGGAGCTTTTTTGGGAAGACGTACTCCGTACTCGCGCTCCTGATGGTTCTGCCGTAGCGCAGCGCTTTGTGCGTACGCCGGCGGGTCTTTTGACGCTGCTCGGCGGCGGACCGGCCGACGCTCCGCATGCGTTCGAGTGGCTTGATCTCACGCCCGAAGCGCTTCTGGTTGAACTCACCGCTCATCGTCATGCCTATGTGTGACGCTTCAAAAACCAATACGCCCGCATCACTCTTTTTTCCCTCAAGGTTTCTTTATGTCCCGCAGCCGTTCGAATTTCCTCGCTCAGCTTGAACGCGCACAGTTCATCGCCTTTTCGCCTTTCATCTTTCAGGCAGCGGCGGCCGCGCTTCGTACGGGCCTCCTCGAGACGCTGAGCCGCAGCCCCGGGCAAAACGTCGCCGGAGCCGCTGCTGCATCCGGCCTCACACCTTACGCTGCCGGCGTTTTAATCGACATTCTCGCCACTGCCGGAATTCTGGAACCGGCACCGAATGAAGGTCTACGCGGCTGGAAGACGACCCCGGTCGGAGATCTGCTCATCTACGACGAAATGACCCGCGCCAATTTCTTCTTCACTGCCGATACCTGCTGGCCGGGACTCGACCGCACTGAAGAGGCCCTGAAGGAAGGCAAACCCGCGGGTCTTGCCGCTTTTAACCCCTCCTGGAAGACCATCTATCCGCACCTGCCGGAACTCCCAGCCATGGCGCAGCGCTCTTGGTTCCGGTTCGACCATTATCACAGCGACCGAGCCTACGCCGCTGCGATCGAAGCCATTCGCGAATTCTGGGCCCCTCAGACGCCTGCACGCATGGCCGATATCGGCGGCAATACAGGACGCTTCACCAAGATGTTCCTGGAAGCCTTCCCCGATTCGACTGCCGTGCTTGTCGACCTCCCCGTGGAAGTAAATGCGATCCCGGAGCGCTCTGAACTCAGCAGCGTGCAGCACCGCCTCTCGGGTCATGCCATTGACTGGCTCACATCTGAGGAACTGACCGGCATGGAAGACGTTGATCTCTTCTGGATGAGTCAATTCCTTGACTGCTTCAGCCTGGATGAGGCGGCCTCCATCCTTGAACGCACCCGCCGCGCAATGAAACCCGGCGCCAAACTCTGTGTGCTTGAACCGCTCACTGATGAGCAGCGTCATCAGGCGGCAGCGCTCTCACTGGCTGCTTCGAGCCTTTACTTCACTGTGCTGGCCAACGGGGTAAGCCGCTTCTTCCACGGCGCCGAACTTCGAGAACTTTTCAAAAAGACGGGTTTCCGCATCATCGAGGAAAAGCCCAACATGGGCGTTTCGCATACGCTCTTTTTGCTTGAGGCTTAACGACCGATTCGGAACCGGTCGCCCGCGAATCTGCAATTTGAATGCCGATGGATGCTCTTCGGGCTCATCGGCATTATGTTGACATAGTCACATCTTGAAGCCGCCTGAAATCACTTGATACTGATAGGGTTTTCCATATCGATCCCATTGTTTAGATGACGATGCGGAGCAGCTCCTTTCTGCGAACTTCATACTTTCGCTCGTCCACAAGCTTCAGACGGCGTCTTCCGGCTGACAACGACGCATCTGCAAGATATCCCTAGTCCAAGTTGCGTACTTCATTTGCTCCGCACACTCCGTCCAATGGTTGATGACAAGCGCAAATTCCTGCGCCTATTCTGAATTCAAAGCGATGCCGCAGACGCCCGGCGATTCAAGGAGCAGCCGCTCTCCCGGGCAGAAAGCGGCGACAGCGCAACATATTCGGAAAGGAGTTTTTATGACGCAATACCTGAAGGACCGCTATGGACTTCTGATTAACGGCGAATGGGTTGACGCAGAAAATGGCGCAACATTTGAAACCCACAACCCCGCTACCGGCGAACTGCTTGCACTTTGTGCAAACGCTTCGGCCAAGGATGTGGATCGCGCCGTCAAGGCAGCCGCAGCAGCTCAGCCCGCCTGGGCGGCCAAGTCGCCGGCCGAACGTGCCAACATCCTCCTCAAGATTGCCGACCGCATTGATGAACGCGCACTTGAGCTCGCCACGGTTGAAACGCTCGACAACGGCAAGCCCATCCGTGAAACCACGTTGGTCGACGTACCGCTTTCGTCGGATCATTTCCGCTACTTCGCCGGCTGCATCCGCGCCGATGAAGGCGAAGCAACGATGATTGACGAAAACACGCTCTCCATCATTCTTCGCGAGCCGATCGGTGTGGTCGGTCAGATTGTGCCGTGGAACTTCCCGCTCCTGATGGGCGCCTGGAAGATTGCTCCGGCCATTGCTGCCGGCAATGCAGTGGTGATCAAGAGCTCCTCGACAACGCCGTTGTCACTCAATGTGCTCGGCGAAATCCTCAATGAGTTCCTGCCGCCCGGCGTTGTCAACATCATTAGCGGACGCGGTGCGCAGACCGGTCAGGCCATGCTTGATCATCCGGGCTTTGCGAAGCTTGCCTTTACGGGTTCTACCGAAGTCGGTTACGACGTGGCCGAAGCCGCTGCCAAGCGCCTCATTCCGGCTACGCTGGAACTCGGCGGCAAATCCGCCAACATCTACTTTGATGACTGCCAGCAGGACAAGGCCATTGAAGGCGCTCAGATCGGCATTCTCTTCAATCAGGGGCAGGTTTGCTGCGCAGGCTCGCGCATCTTCGTGCAGGAAGGGATCTACGACGAATTCGTCGCCAAACTGGCTGAGGCCTTCAAGAAGGTAAAGGTCGGCAACCCGCTTTGTAAAGACACTCAGATGGGTTCGCAGATTAACGAACGTCAGCTCCAGAAGATTCTCGGCTGGGTCGAAGAAGCCAAGAAGGAAGGTGCCAAGGTGCTCGCGGGGGGTGAACGCGCCGTCGTTCCCGGCTGTGAAAAAGGTGCTTTCATGCAGCCTACGCTGCTCGTTGACTGCGAAAATCAGATGAATGTCTGCCAGCAGGAAATCTTCGGGCCGGTTGCCTGCGTGATCAAGTTCAAGGACGAAGCTGAGGTTCTCAAGCTCGCCAATGACTCTGAATACGGTCTTGGCGGTGCTGTCTGGACCCGTGACATCAACCGCGCCTTCCGTGTCGCCCGCGGCGTCCAGACGGGCCGCATGTGGATCAACACGTATAACGAGCTGCCGGCGCACTCGCCCTTTGGCGGCTACAAGAAGTCCGGCATCGGCCGCGAGACGCATAAGGTCATTCTCGAACACTACAGCCAGATGAAGAATCTGTATGTCAGTCTTTCAGAACAAAAGCGCGGCTTCTTCTAATCCATAAGCTTAGACGCTGACTCTCAAAACGGCTTTCCCGGTTAATCAACTGGGGAAGCCGTTTTTTGCTGCACGGCGATAGTGCTGCGGCGGGAACCGCGTGCCGATCAATGACCGTTTTTTCAGCGCAGCGCGTCTGCCTCGCGGCGTTCAAGCATCCGCGCATAGTTGCGGCAATGCTCAACCCACTCCAGCATATCGACCGAAAGGTATTTGCCGCGTTCATGACAGAAGGTCAGCTGCCGCATCCAACGGTCGGGAATCTCAACGCGGGCAAGGAAACGGCCGAAGATGGGGTCGGTCAACACGCGTTTAGACATGTAGGTGATGCCGAGCCCAATGCGAACGGAACGAAGAATTGCATCAAAGCTGTTGAGCTCAGCCGAGACATTGACTCTGGAAAGCCGCTGATGGAGCTGCGTTTCAAAAAAGTCTCGGGTGGAGGAGCCTTCTTCGCGCAGGAGCCAAGAAGCACGCTCAAGCTCCTCATAGCTCACCGGACGGCCCGTGAGCGGATGATCTTTCGGAGCTACCACGACCATTTCATCGGCCATCCAGGGAAAGGTCACCAAGTCGTTGTTGGTCACAGGACCTTCAATCAGCGCTATGTCGAGCTCAAAGGAAGAGAGTTTCGCAGCAATCCTTGAAGTATTGGCGATTTCAGTAGCCGGCATCCATCCGGCAGCATCCCGAAAAGACTTCAAAAGATCGGCGAGCATGAATGTGCCGATGGTCCGCGTGCAGCCCACGCGAAACGGACAAGGCTCATGACCGCGGCGAAACAAATCTGCAATGTCTTCCGCTCGATGAAGCATCTCGTCGGCCTGCGGCATCATGCGGCGGCCTTCAGCCGTTAAAAAAATCCGCCCTCGATTGCGGTCAAAGAGCTGAACGCCAAGACGCGTTTCAAGCTCGGAAAGCGCCTGCGAAACGGCGCTTTTGCTCATCGTGAGCGACTCGGCGGCAAGACCAATGCTTTCTGTTTTGGCAATGGCTAAGAAGACCTGAAGCTGGCGAAGGGTAATCGGAAGCAATCTGTTCACCGTTGTTGCGGGCAAAAGAATCCTGCAAACGCAGGTCTTTCAAAAACCTGCGCCTCTCAAAATCACTTAAGACGATTCTACCGAATGCGTCAAATCTCTGTCTGCAAGCCAAACGGCGGCCTTTGAAATCGTGCAAAAGCATCGCGAAGATTTGCGATTCATCGGGGCGGCAGCTGCGGACCACTGACGGGAATGCATCTAAAGAAGAGCGATGCCGCTGCAGTTTCCCGCAGCGGCATCGCCATGAAACATTAAAAGATTGCATCGGCAGCTCGACGCCCTATTGGGCCGAGCTGCCGGCGGCTCAAAGAACCGGCTTGCTCGGAACTGCCGAAGCAGCTGACGGAGCCGAAGGTTTAACCTCTTTCGCCGCCGGGGACTTAACCGGCTCGACAGCAGGTTTCTTTGCCGGAGCTCTCGGCGTCACGGCTGCCGGCGCTGCTGTCTTGACAGCTTGGGCAGGAGCAGGTTTGCGGGAAGCCGCAGGTTTAAGAGACTGAACTTGCGGCGTCTTCACGGCGGGCTTGGCCTGCTCGGCAACGGGCTGCTTGGGGGAAACCGTCGCCGCTCGTGCCGCAGGCTTCTCAGCCTTGGCCGCTTGAGCAGGAACGGTTTTGGCCGGAGCTGCAGCAGCGGGTTTTGCAGGCTGAGCTTTACGTGTCTGCGGGGTCTTCGCTGCGGGCTTAACCTGCTTGACTGCCGGTTCCTTGGCAGAAGCTCTGGTCTTTCGTGAACCAGTCTTCACTGCCTTCACCGGTTCCTCGGCCTTAGGCAGATTGGCGAGAAATCCCTTCAGAACCGACTTCAGAATCGCCACGCCCTCGGTGATCTCACGCTTCTTGATGATGAGCGGCGGGCACAGACGAATCGTCGTGCCGCCGGCCGTCAGAATAATGAGCCCGGCTTTAAGCGCGGCCTTCTGAATGTCGCCGAGCTGCGCACGAAGCTGCGGAATCAGTTCACAGCCAATGAGCAGGCCCATGCCGCGGACTTCCGTAAAGACATGCAGTTCCTTGTTGAGCGCTTCAAGCGACGCCTTCATGAAGGCGCCGTGCTTGACGACTTTTTCGAGGAATTCCGGTGCAGAAATATGCTTCAGAACCGCATTGCCGACCGCGCAGGCCAATGCATTTCCGCCAAAGGTCGATCCGTGCGTGCCGGGTTTGAAATGCTTGGCAACAGCGTCGTTGGTCAGTACGCAGCCGATAGGAACGCCGCCGGCCAAACCTTTCGCCGTCGTTACGATATCGGGGCGAATGCCGATCTGTTCATAGGCGAAGAACGTGCCCGAACGTGCGCATCCTGACTGCACTTCATCAAGGATGAGCAGTGCATGGTGCTTGTCACAAAGTTCGCGCACACGTTTGGCAAACGCGGGGTCCACGGGCAGCACGCCGCCCTCGCCCTGCACCGGTTCGAAAATCACGGCACAGGTGCGGTCAGAAATCTGCTTTTCAAAAGCACCAATGTCATTGAAAGGCAGATGGGTAATCGCACCCGGACGCGGGCCGAAGCCGGAAGAATACTTATCCTGCCCGCCGACACAGACCGTGAAAAACGTGCGGCCGTGGAAACTGTGCGTGAAGGAGATGATTTCATCCTTCTGCTCGCCATAATCGTCAAAAGCCGTTCGGCGGGCGAGCTTGAGCGCAGCCTCATTGGATTCGGCGCCGGAGTTTGTAAAAAACACCCGGTCAAATCCTGTGAGTGAAGTGAGCCGCTTGGCCAGTTTCAGCGTAGCGTCGTTCGTAAAGACGTTGCTGATGTGGCAGAGCTTTGCGCTTTGTGCTTTCAGGGCCTTGCGCACAATCTTTGGCGCGTTGCCGAGGCTATTGACGGCGATGCCGCCGCCGAAATCAAGATAGCTGCGGTTCTGCGAATCATAGAGGCGGCACTTTTTGCCGTGCGTCATCACAAGATCAGCGGGCTTGTAACAGGGAATCATCACCTGATCGTATTCGGCGCGGGTAGGCTGCGTCATGATTTATTCCTTTGCGATTGAATGGTTTTGCAGGCTCAGAGCCTTACAGACGGCAGCGCCGTCAAGCTCTTCGCGCTTAAGGCAAGTTTAGAAATTGTATTCGTAGGCAAGCTCGTCGCACCGCGCGCGCTTGGGACAATTCTCGCAGTCCTTTAGGATCTTCTCAGGAAGTGCGTCGATTTTGGTGAGCGAGAAACCCACGTGTTCGAAGAATTTCGGGTTGCGGGTCAGCACGAAAACTTTGTCGATATCGAGCCGGCGGGCTCTTTCGAGCAGATATTCAACAATCGCACGCCCTTGTCCCTGACGCTGAATGTCGGGGGCAACGCCGAGCGAACGGATTTCAGCGAGTCCCGAGTCATAAACGAAAAGACTGGCACAGCCGACAAGACGGCCGTCACGTTCGCAAATGGCAAACGAGTCGATGTTGCGGATGATGTCTGCCCGTTTGCGCGGAAGGTTTTCGCCCTGTTTGGCCCAATATTTGACGAGTCCCTCCAAGGCATCAACGTCGGAAAGACGAGCCTGACGAATGTAAAACGGGCTCACCGCTGCGGCTTCGCCTGTCGTCCGCTTGGCGAGCAGCTGCGTGAGCGCACGCGAAAGATAGCGCAGCTCATCGGCCGTGATGTTGCGGCTTCTCAGGAGATTGAGCGCCTCCTCATAAAGGTCGGCGAAAGGCGTACCGCGGAAACTCGCCGCGACATCGTCGGGGAGCTTGACGCCCAAGGGCGGCAGTACCCCGGCCTTTTCAGCCGGGATCATGTGGAGCACAGCGCTCATGTCGGAAGCGGCATGTTCTGGCACCAACGGAAAAATCTTTTGCTGTGCGCTAGCGTTGTTCATCAAATTGCCTCAGAAGACTTCCTGTTTTCAGTGACAGGAGAGTTGACGAATTTTGTTGGGGAAAAATGTCTTTGACTGAAGCCGCGCCCAAACGGACGCCTGCAGACCTGCAGCGCCTCAAGGAATCAACGGTTAAACGTTGGGGTGCTTTCCTTGGGCTTCAAGTTCGTTCATTTTATGAATTTCATTTTTTGGGATTAGGCGCATTTGCCTAGCTTGAGTTGATGCAGACCAAAAAATAGAAAATCAGTCGGCGGATTTTTGCAAAATACTTTTCATTGAAATATTTTATATAAATATCAATGCGTTACAGCATCCAAAATCGTCGAGTTGAGATTGTGAAAATCAATCTCATGCAACACGCACAACAAAACGAAAAGACCTCAAAGAAATGCCCGACTTTAGTCGATTTGTTCGACTTCACCCAGCACAATAGTCGACAAATAACGAAAGACGGGCAATAAATTCACATTTGAACTGCGCTGACAGTTCACCGTCGGATTCACTCAAGCGTGAATGTGGTCCCCGGCAATTGTCCAGATGCAAGTTTATTGGGCAGCATCGGATCAAAGACAGAGGCTGCAGCCACCGGTTTGCCTGTCATGGCCGCAGCACGGAATGCGGCGCGCACCTTGACCGTCATGCCGCCGGAAATCACGCCTTCGGCAATAAGCGTCTCTGCCTGCTCCTCATTCAACTGTTCAAAGAGATGTTTATTGGCATCGAGCACGCCGGGAACATCCGAGAGAAAAATGAGCGGCGCACCCAAGAGCGCAGCTGATGCCACCGCCGCATCGTCGGCATTAATGTTCCAGAGCGCCCCGGCAGCATCCATACCGACGGACGAAATAACCGGCGTGAAACCGGCATCAAGCAGGGCTTGGAGACGGCGTTTTGCGGCAGAGTCTCCGGGCTCAATCACGCCGACGCGTCCTAAACGCGGGTCCGCCGGCACGACCCGGCCGATGCCTGCATCGGTAGCGCAGAGTCCGAGAGGCATCAGCCCCGCCCTTTGCGCAGCTCCGCGCAGCTTCAGGCTGCAGGTGCCGGCCAAGGCGCCGGCAATAACCGCCATGTCTTCGGCAGGGCTCACCCGCAGCCCCTCGATCCTGTCGATGCGGCGGCCAAGGCCGCGCATGAGTGCGTCCACCTCAACGCCTCCCCCATGCACCAATACGACTCTCGTACGCTCTGCGCTTGCGGCTGAACCGGCCAGTGCCGTAAAAAGCGCGTCAAGCGCTTTATCCGCTGTCAAAGCCTTGCCGGAAAGCTTCACCACAAGCACATCAGCTTTGAATGGTTTTGTCATTGCGCTCTTCCCCCGAAGTCAAAGCAGTCCCTTCGTTTCAGGAAAACCAAAGCGCAGATTCATCACCTGCACCGCCTGTCCGGCAGCTCCTTTAATCAGATTGTCGATAGCCGAGACCACAACAGCGTAGCCGGCTTCCTCATCCACGCTGAAGCCGATGTCACAAAATGGCAGATTCACCACATCATCGAGCTTGGGAAGCGCCGGACGCAGACGAACCAAAGGACATGCCGCATAAGCGCTCTCATAAGCCTGCTGAATCTTTTCACGCGCTTGAGACTGATCACCGAGTCCCGGCGCAAGCTTCACGGTGATCGTGGCAAGGATTCCGCGCTTAAAGGGCCCCAGGTGCGGCGTAAAGATGACCGGGCGCCCTAAATGCGCTTCGATTTCAGGCCGATGACGATGCGTAAAGACCCCGTAAGCCGAAAGACTCACTTCACAAAAGGCATTCCCGATCTTGGCTTTGCGGCCCGCACCGGAAACACCAGAAACAGCATCGATCACAGGTTTAAAGTCAGCGGCAAGCAGACCCGCATCAATCAAGGGCTTAAGCGCGAGCTGCGATGCCGTTGGATAGCACCCGGGAAGAGAAACGATCCGGGCTGCGCGAAGCTTGCCGCGGTCGACAAATTCCCCAAGGGCATAAACCGCCCGATCAAGCAGTTCAGGATGCTCATGCTCAAACCCATAAAACTTCGGATAATCCGATGCATTCGGCAGTCGATAGGCACCGGAAAGATCAAAGACCACTGCGCCTTGAGCAGCAAATATCGGCGCCAGGGCCGCACTCACAATGTGTTCGGTAGCCAAAAAGACAGCATCAAGCCCCTGCGCCGCAGCAGCCGGATCCGTCATGGGTTCCAGCACGAGCTGTGTGCGGCCAAAAAGACGGCCGTCAATTTCTGCAATCGCCCTGCCGGCGTCGCTGCTCGCGGCCGAAACATAAAGATGCGTCAGTTCAACCGCCGGGTGCGCAAGCAGGAATCTCGTCAATTCTGATCCTGCATAGCCGCTCGCGCCGACCACGGCCGCTCGGATTTTTCTTGCTGCTGTCATCTCAAGTTTGTCCTCTTTAGATGCTGGCCGGTGCGGCCGAAGTGTTTGGAGGGGAGTTTGACAAATGTCGATCATCTTGCCGCACTCGTCCTCAGGCCTTTTGCCCAGAGTTCTTGATGGATTTCGGAGACCTCGCTGATTGCATCGGCATCCTCAGCGGTCCGTCGATGATTTCACCGCTTTATTCAAGGTCTCCGCAGCCTTTTAACCTCGGGCCAGAGCGGCAAAGACTGCGCTTGGTCAACGTGTTTCTAAACGCCGTACAACATTGGTAAACATATGAAGAGATAGCGTTAATCCTTAAAAAAACAAACGATGCATTGTGCGCTGGCGCACAGACGAAAAGGCTCTCCAAATCTAATCTTTTCCGAACTTGCAGTCTCAAACGCGAAACTAAACCCATGGGACTGCAGACTGAAATTCAAGAAGCCGCTGTCGGCTTCTGAAACAAGGAGATTCATATGCCTAAGTTCAATCGCCGCCAATTTCTCGGCTCTACGGCCGCTGCCGCTGCTTTTGCAGCAGCACCGGCCATCGTTCAGGCTGCCGTCGTTGAAAAGAAGGTCGACCTTGTCATCGTGGGCGGCGGCCTTGCAGGCCTTGCCGCCGCGAATGCTGCCGTTAAGAAAGGCGTGAAACCGATCGTGCTTGAAAAAGAAGCGTTCCTCGGCGGCGCCGGGCTGTTCCCGGAGGGGTCGCTCGGCGTCGGCACGCGCTACCAGAAGGAGCACGGTATTAAGACGACCGTGCAGCAGGTGCTCGACGCGGCTTTGCAGTTCCACCACTATCGCTGTGATCCGGCCGTCCTTCGTGTGCTGATTGAAGAGTCCCGTCAAACGATTGACGAAATTCAGGACATGGGCATTGAGTTCCGCGGCATCCGCACCATGTACGACAAGCACGAATCGCTCATGACATGGCACTTGTTTGTCGGCGGCGCGGCTAAGGTAATCGAACTCTTTGTGAAGAGCATTCGTCAGGGCGGCGGCGAACTCCGTACGCAAACCTCAGCGCAGCGTCTCATCATGAACAACGGCAAGGTCACTGGTGTTGAAGCCAGAGATGCCAAGGGCAACACCATTATTCTGCATGCCAAGAAGGTGATCATCGCCACCGGCGGCTTTGCTGCCAATAAGGAAATGCTCGCACAGAACGTGACGGACTCCTCGGCGCTCGGCATGGTCGAACCAATTTGGCTCCGCGGGCCGGTAGTGGACGGACGCACCGGCGACGGCATCACGATGGCTCGCTTGGTCGGCGCCAACGTTGCCGGCATGCACGCCGTTGCCGGCAATGCACCGTATCTTCCGGACGTTCCGCCGATCAACCAGTTCTCGGGCCCCGACGAACTTAAACAAGGCCGCTGCGCACTGGCTCAGCCGTGGCTCTGGGTCAATCATGAAGGCAAGCGCTTCTTCAATGAGTCGCGCGGCGCCGTGTTTGTCGACGTCTACAATGCCATGACGAGCGCGGGCGGCGTGCTCTACACGATCTTCGACCAATCCATGATCGATGATCTGATTAACAAGGGTGCCGTACTGCCTTTCAACGCCATCGTGCTGGCCGGCGTACCGCTTAAGGCGCTGCCGAAGACGCTAGAAATGGGCTATGAGCGCGGCTGGGCCTTCAAGGCAGATACCGTCAAAGAGCTTGCCCAGCAAATCGGCGTGCCGCCAGAGAATCTTGAGTCGAGCATGAAGCGCGTCAACGAATTCGCGAAAACCGGCGTTGATGAAGAATTCAGCCGCAAGCCCGAACATCTGCGGGCGTTCAACCTGAATAAAGGTCCCTACTACGCCCTCAAAGGCGTGCGCTGCTTCTTCCTGACGTTGGGCGGCGTTACGGTGACGCCGCAGTTCGAAGCCAAGAATCCGCAGGGCAACGTCATCCCGAACCTTTATGTTGTTGGACAGGATATCGGCGGCCTCTATGATTCGTCTTACGACCTTCGCTGCGAAGGCTCTGCCTCGTCCTTTGCCATGACTTCCGGCCGCGTCGCCGCTGAGAACGCCATTAAGGCCATTGAGGCTGGCCGCGTCTGAGCAGCCCGCATCAGCCTTCCGCATCGCCGCAGATCACAGGCGCATCAGCCTGCCGCTGCGGCAAACGCCGCCCGCCGCGCTCACGCGCTTCGGGCGGCTGTTTTCAGGTAAAGTCAATCCGCATAAGACCAAGCAGTCCGCTCGGCTTCATTTTTTTGAGTCCCCACTGCAGAACATCCATTGGATGAACAAACCGCGCATGCCCAAAGAACTCATTCCGCTCCTCGAGCCGGGGATTTTGTACTCCAAATGTCCGTGGCGCTTTCATCCCGACCCGCCGCTGCTCGAAAAACTTTTTGTGGATGCGCCTGTGGTCGAACTTCCTGCGCACATCGATCATGCTTTTGGGAGAGAATCCTTTGTATATTGGATTGATCAAGGCATACTCGCCACCTGTGCACCGCGCACTCGCGGTCCGCGCATGACTGCCTTATTTGTGCCCCGAACCATTCTCGGAGGCCCCAAAGCCCTGCTCCATAAGCGGCCGCTGGAGCTCACCATCCGCACACTTTCTCCCGTACGTCTGCGGCGCAGAGATGCTTTGCAGTTCAGACGCTTCTTAGCCGATCACCCCGGCATAGAGCTCGAATACCTGCGCACACTGGCATGGAATCACGAAGCGCAGCTCGACGGACTGCTCGTCAACGGTCTCGATCCCGTTCCTGTGCGTCTGGCAAGACTGTTTCTCTCGCTTCTGGCCATTGGCGGAGAAGAGAGCTCTGCCGGGCTGCTTCCGATTGAGCCGACAGTAGACGAATTGGCCCTGATGGTTCATGCCACCCGAGCCGTCGTCAATCGACTGCTCTCCGATTGGATCAAGCGAGGCTTGATTGAGCGCAACGGCCGCAAAATCATAGTGCTGCCGAATTTTAAAGCCGCTTTTGAAAGCTCACTTGCGCTCTAGTCCCCCCGCAGTCCGAAGATTGCCGACAGCTCCAAGCCTGCAGAGCTTTTGGCCATGCAGGCTGGAGGAAGGATGATCAGAAGCGGTGCATGAGCCCCACGGCCGTCAGCACCTGGTTAAAGCGGTCGACGCCGTCGAGCAGCTTCTTGCCGTCAGACCAGCTCGCTGCGCCATAGAAGTTTGTGCGCTTTGAGAAGTTGTAGTAGTAAACCAGACCGGCCATCGTCATGGTGCCTTCATCATGCCCTACTGACGTTTCAGCGCCCTTCCACTTGCTCTTCAGGAAGCCGACCGAACCGCTGATCGTATGCTGACCAATAGGATATTTGGCGCTCATGAACACTGCCAGGTTGTCCAGACCTTCTTCGCTATTGCTGACAACAGCATTGCCGCCGACGATCCTTGACAAATCGCCCACCGGACCGATGCGCCACTCGTTTTGACTGGCATACAGAATGCCCGAAACTGCCGGTCCGCCGAAATCGTAGCTGGCGATCAAATGCACGGCATGCGTATTCTTCTTGCGGAGTGCCTCTGGACGAGTGCCGTCTGCATTCTTGACGTTCCCCGGCATTTCAAAGGAATACACCACGGCAGTTTTCAGATGATCACCCGTCCAGCCCGTACTGAACTGAGCAACGTGACGACGGTCAGACCAGTCGTCAGTCGTTTCCGTATCCGTGCCATTGACTGAGTCGCCGTTTGAATAAACGCCGCGGACGAAGAGACCCGACTGAGCATTGGTTGAAAAGGCGATCGCATTGGAAAGATCACCCGGCTGGAACATGATATTGGCCGGTGCAATGCCGCCGAGTGAGGCGAATGTCATGTTGGCATTCGTCTTCCCATAAACAGAATACGGGCGGCCGGCCACAGTCAAACCAGCCATACGGCCGAATGAAAATTCAATCTGATCGTTGCCGACGAAAAGGCGAGACTGGGCATCAAACAAATACCCATTGGAGCGGAAGGTACCGGAATCCGGATAGAACCTGTTCTGCAGCTGAGCGCCCGTGTACCAACCGTTGCCAAGGTCTTCTCGCGCAGTCAGCATCAAATGCGGATCAGCAGGCAATTCACCCGCACCGCCCATTTTGAGATTGCCGTTATCAGCGCCTTCGACTTTATTGAAATAGAGACCGGTGATGACGCTGCCGGAAATTTTGACATCCGCAGCATGCGCGGCTGCGCATCCGAAAGCCAGTGCCAAGGCAGTGCAAAGCAAAGTGCAGGCGTGCGAACGATGATGGTTATATTGCATTGAGAGAGCTCCTTCTTACATAGGCAGCATCAACGCGCGCCTGAATCTGCCTTCTGGTCCTGCAGATTCAGAGACAGCGCGTTGTGCTTTGAAGAAGAGTAGTTACAGTTTTGAAACTAATCCATTAGCACTAGTTAAGGCTGTCCAACCGTTTACGAAAGAAATCTTTTCTGTAAACATAATAATGACTGGCTTAACCGTGATGGTTCCGAGCAACATGAATTAGAAATACTTCATCAAACCGACCGTTCCCATGACTCGGTTCAGTCGCGGTGCGGCGTCAAGGAGCTTGCGGCCGTCAGCCCAGCTTGCCGCGGCATAGCACCTTGTGCTTTTCGAAAGGCTGTAGTAATAAACCACGCCGCCCATCACCATGGAACCTTCGGTATAGCCGCTCTTCGTGGATTTTCCGTTCCATTTCGAATGCAGGTAACCGGCCGCGGCGGTAAAGAGATGACGGCCAACGGGATATTTCGCACTGACATGGACCGCAACATTGTCAAGGCCCTCCTGACTGCTGCCGATACGGCCGTCGCCTACAAACGTAGAGAGATCGGGCACAGCGCCAATACGCCATTCGTTGCGGCTTGCATAAAGGATGCCGGCAATGCCGGGCCCCTGCTTGCCGGCTAAATGCCAGCTCCCGATTAAATGAAGCGCATGCGTGTTTTTACGCCGAACATCGCGGGAACCGTCCGCATTGGCCAACTGTCCGGGTATTTCAAACGAATAAACCACCGCGGTTTTGAGCTTCTCGCCAAGCCACATGGCACCGAGCTGCGCCACATGGCGGCGGTCGGACCAGTCCTCGGTCACTTCAGTGTCTCCAATAGCGCCGATGTTTGAATCACCATTCGAATAAACACCGCGCACCACAAATCGGCTGCCATGCGTTGTGAATGCGACTGCATTAGTGAGCGCTCCGGCTTGGAACGTAATGTTTGCCGGCGCAATCCCAGCAAGCTGGGCGTAAGTCATGTTGGCATGCGTCGCAGCATAGACCGAATACGGATCACCGGAAACGGTAAGCCCGGACATACGGCCGGCAGTGACTTCAAACTGCTGATTGCCAAACGACATGTATGTGGAGCTGAAGAGGCCGTTGTGTCCGGAAAATGAGCCGGTATCAGACGTTACATTGCTCGAGAGATTAAACCGAACGTAATAGCCGTTCCCTAAATCCTCTTTTCCGAGAATTTTGAAACACGTATCGTCCGGTGCCTCACCGACACCCGCGAGAACCAGATTCGAATGCTCTGCGCTTTCTGCCTTGGAATAGAAAAGACCGGAAACGACAGCGCCGGCAAGTTTGACTTCTGCAGCACTGACCGTTGAAGGCGCAAAGACGGCAAGAATGAGTGCAGCCGCAGGCAGCTGCCCTGCCATGCGCATCCGTTTGAAACCGACTCCATGAGTGTTGTGATCGGGCATAAAGGTCTCCTTTGTCCTTTTTCGGTGTTGTTCGCCTGTTCGAATGGGACTTCGGCATCTTCTCTGCCCGATGGATCGGATCAGTGAGGTTCGTGAAGATGTGTGAAAATTTCGTCAGGCACCGTGGACTAGCGTAGATAGATCTTTAGCTCTAATCCATTAGAAGTAGATTTCGCTTCTGCGCAGAAATTGGAAATGCCTATTCTCAATGTGACCTTAAGGTTATGGATAACCAAGCAGTTAACTGATTTCGATGGATAGGAATATTCCAATCAGATCACTCCATTAAGAAAAAAAAACAATAAGGCAAGCACAGGATTGATAAAGCAGCCGGCTGCTTATTTCTTATAAAAACCAAACTTACGCAGCCACTGCGCAGAACTCCCCGAGAGGCGGCTCCAGAAAGATTCGCCGCCTGTATAAAGACCGTCGGAAAAGACATCGGGACTCAAAAACCGCCGGCCTATGCCGTTTTGAACCCAAAAACTTTGCTTGTCGGAATCCAGCTCATCATTTCCGACAGAGGATTTCCACAGATCGATCTCGCCCGAAGCATGGCGCACATTTCGATCCCTCATGCTTTCGAGGAGCTCCGAATCACCGTTGCGAACACCCACGGCATCAAATCCAAAAGAGCACATGCAGCAGCCCTCTCGCTCTCGAGCAAAACCGATGCCGCTTTCGCAGACCTCATCGCTGCCCGTGCCGGACATGAAACTGGGCGCTTCCTCTGCAGGCAGCCACTCCAATGGAGCCGCACCAAGATTGTCGTCCCATGCGCTGCAGTCGCCCAGCGTGCCGACATTAAAAGCACGAACAGTTTGAGATGCACTGCTAATCTTATTGGTCATTCAAAATCTCCTCTTTCTTTACAAAAGGATTCCTGTCGTTTTCAAGCAATGATTTGTTTTCACACTATTTTGAAAACATCATCCATGGCATCGCGTCGGTTCTCGACGCATGCAGACAACACCGACTTCCCCATACCGCAAAAAAGGTATCGGCAATAGAATCTTCAAACCATCAACCTCGAAGAAGAGCTGTCCAAATGACCAACAACCGAGTCCGCAGTTACGGCATCCATATCGGCATCCTGCCCGCCGGCAAATTCAATGCCGTGACCGATGTGCCGGGCGTGAAAGTCGGCCAAGTTACCTTGGAAGACGACGCCTGCGGCATGCACACGGGCGTGACGGCCATCCTCCCGCACGGCGGCAATGTTTTTCAGGAAAAAGTGCCCGCCGGCGTATTTGTCGGAAACGGCTTTGGCAAGTCCGCGGGAATTCCTCAGATCAACGAACTCGGCACGCTTGAAACGCCGATTGTTCTCACCAACACGCTCAGTGTCGCCGCCGGGATTGAAGGACTTCTCTCCTGGACGCTCGAGCAGCCCGGCAATGAAGCGGTCAAAAGCGTCAACGCCTTTGTCGGCGAAACGAATGACGGCCGCGTCAACGACATCCGTGCACGATTCGTTTCGCCCAACCATGTTATTGAAGCGCTGCGCAGGGCGGAATCCGGTCCGGTTGAAGAAGGCTGCTGCGGTGCCGGCACCGGCACTGTTGCCTTCGGCTTCAAGGCCGGTATCGGCACCGCATCGCGCAAACTCCCCGAAAGCTTAGGCGGCTGGACCGTCGGGGTCATTGTTCAGGCCAACTTCGGCGGCTTTCTCACCGTAAAGGGCGTTGAAGTCGGCCGGCAGCTGGGCGGCTGGAGCAATGAAAAGCTTCTCTCGCAAGCCATGCCCGCGGGATGGGCCGAACGAGTCAAAGACGCGGCCGGGTCTGCCGACGGCTCCATCATGATGATCGCAGCAACGGATGCCCCGCTCACGCAGCGTTCGCTCGAGCGTCTGGCCGAACGGGCATTTATGGGCATGACCCGTACCGGCGGTATTGCTTCCAACGGATCGGGGGATTTCGCCCTTGCCTTTTCAACGGCACCCTCCATGCGGGTTCGTCATGAAGCCCCTTACGGCCTGCTCGAAGGCGGCCCCACAGTCCGCAGCGACGATATGACGCCGCTCTTCATGGCCGCCATAGAATCAACCGAAGAAGCCATCCTCAATGCGCTTTTTACCGCTCATGATACGGCCGCATACGACGGAGGCCGGATCGCCGCGCTGCCGCGCGAGACCGTGCTGCAGATGCTCCGAAAGGCCGGCGTTCTTGCCGAGCGCTAGAAGTCTCTAAGGCCGAGCGCTCTCAGAAGTCATGCTGTTACGGGCCGAGTCCTACAATGGGAGCACCCGCAGCGCCTTTTTTCCTCGGATTTTGATCGGTGTACACATTCCTTTTGCACAGCGCCAGCGCCGTTGCGCTCCTTGTTTGGGGAGCGTACATGGTGAAAACCGGCATATTGCGCACGTTTGGTGAGGCGCTTCGCTCATGGCTGGCCACACGCCTCTCCAACCGCTTTGCCGGCTTTGCCGCCGGCATGGGTCTGGCGATGCTGCTGCAAAGCTCAACGGCCGCATCACTTCTCGTAGCAAGTCTGCAGGCCGGAGGATTGGTATCTACGGCGGCTGCTCTGGCCGCCGTTCTCGGCGCCGATCTGGGCAGTGCCTTGGCCGCACGCATTCTGACACTGAACATTTCCAGTCTTATTCCCATTCTGCTCATTGCAGGCACCTTCCTCTTTCTGCGGCGAATGGAAAAGCGCGAAGGCCAGTTCGGCCGAATGCTGCTGGGTTTTGCCTTCGTTCTTCTGGCGCTGCAAAGCATCATGGCCTCAACCGAGCCGATGCGCGACAGTCCGATCATTCTGGAAACCTTGGCGCATCTTCCGGAGCATCCCTGTCTGGCGGCGGCTGTCGGCATCGTCTGCGCCGTCCTGTTTTTCTCCAGCCTAGCCGTTGTCGCCGTGACGGCGGCTGCCACTGCGAGCGGTCTGCTGCCGGCCTCAGCTGCGCTTTGGGTCGTATTGGGTGCGAATTTCGGCAGTGCGCTCTTGGCTGCAGCCGCAACAGCCGGGGCATCAAAAGCGGCTCGGAAAGCGCCGCTCGGAAATTTCTTCTTTCGGGTCGGCGGCTTTGCTGCCGGCGCAGCAATCCTCTACTTTATTCCGGCTGCGGGCAGCGTTTTTGCATCTCTCGGAGATCCGGCAGACGGCGTGATCTTATTTCATGTGGTCTACAACACTGTAATCGGTGCTGTGGGGCTCTCTTTCATTCATCCGGCAGCCGCGCTGATCGACCGTTTGGTACCCGTGTCGATCCAAACAGATGACTTTGAAACGCATCTGCTTTCAAAGGAAAATCTCCTTTCGAGCAGCTCGGCACTTGTCCAAGTGCGTCATGAGAACGCGCGCACGGCAGAGCTATTTCGCAAGCACTGGGATGCACTCACTCCGCTTATCTATGAAAATCCGCCGATGGGTGAACTCTTGGCCTTTAAAGAGCGTCGAAAGCTCCTGGACCGCCGCTGCCGCACCGTCTCCAAAGCGCTCAATATCATCATCCGTGACGACCTTTCGGAAGAGGCCGTCATCGAATGGCAGTCGCTTTCTGCCGTTTCTGATGCACTGCTATTCTCGCTCGAAGTCACAAACGATATCGTTGATCTGCTGCGGAAGAAAAAAATCCGCCGCTCGCTCTTTTTCAGTGCACAGGGTGCGCAGGAACTCGAACAAGAGCATCACGTCGTATCTGCGCACCTAGAGCTCCTCGCGCAAATACTCTCAACGAGTGATCCGCAGGAGATCAATGCGCTTCGAAGCAGTCTCCTTTCAGGCGAAGCGGCATCCTCGAGCGACGCCGCGGAACTGGTCTCACGCCACATGGAACGCGTTGATAAGGGGAGCGCCCTTTCCATTGAAACGAGTGCTCTGCATCTCGATCTTCTGCTCCTCTTTCGCCGGGTTGACAGCATTCTCGCTCACGGCGCCCGAAGCTTTGCCGTGAGTTGAAAGGCACTCTGGAAGCTGTGTCAGCGTTTGCTGCCGCGGCCGGTTAGATGGAGCCAAATGCGGTTTGCTGCGGATGTCCGGCCCTGAGCTTCAAGCGCCAAGAGCGGCTTCATTCCGCGCGCCGTCGCGTCCCAGCAGAGCAGTGAGCCGACAACGACAGCAGCGACCCCCGTCCAGAAAGAGCTGTCGAGTTTGGCGCCAATCCAAAAAACGGCAAAAACACACGAGAGAACCGGCGTGAAATAGGAGGCCGCTGCCAGCACCGTGATGTTCCCTTTGGTCATGCCCTGCGTCCATGCAGCATATGCGCCGCCCATCGCAATGCCGCCCAGGATGACGCTGATCCAGCCGTGTGCCGAAGGTTCGCCCACCATTTGGGTGCCGAAGCCGCAAAGCCACAGCACACCGTAGATGCTGGCGTTGATGCAGAAAATCAGGCAGGCCAGATTGGTTGAGCCGCCCCACGCACGAGTCATGCTGGAAAAAGCCGCCCAAGTGACGGCAGCGCCGACCGCGAGAATGTAGCTCAGCGGATGCTCAAGCAGCCGCGAAATAAAACCCTCGAGTGAAAAGCCTTGCCCGCCGGCGAGAATTTCAACAATCCCGCAGAAAGCAAGCACCATACCGGGCGCAATCCACCAGCGTGACCGCACGCCGTTAAAGACCACGGCAAAAAGGAGTGTCAGAGCGGGCCAAAGGTAGTTCACCATGGCCGCCTCCATCGTCTGCGTTCCGCCAGCAGAAAAAAAGATAGAGAGCGTGAAGCAAAGCGAGCTCGCGTTGGCTGTCGGCAGACCAAAAATGAGGTATCGCCTGTCGACGGTCCGCAGATCCGGAATGCCGATGACGAAAAAGAGGCATACCGCAGCGGTGGTGTACAGAAGCGTCTGTCCCTGGGCCAGTCCAAAGCCTTCGGCAATGCCGCGCACAAGTGAAACGCCCATCCCCCAGCAAAGCGGAGCCAAAAGTCCGATCAATGTTGCGCGCTGCGTCGTCATCGCCGAGCTCATGAAAACCTCAAGTGATTTTTATCCTGCGGCTTCAAAGACCGCTTCCGTCCGTTGAGACGGTTCGTTATCCATGAGCATGAGTGGGATAGCGAAGCCGCCTAAAGGGTGAAAGGGAAGTTTAGCGCCGCCCATGGAGAAAAAAAGCTCCGTCCGAAGAAATACCAACCTCGGGCGGAGCAGATCATCCTCTCGGGCAGTTTTGCCGCCGGATTCGGATGGATTCTCGTTAAAGCTCAGAACGAAACGTTAGTTGTCGGTGAACGCCTTCTTCACGCTGAAGGGCCATGCCTGATAGCCCATGGTGTTGTGGAGCTGAATTTCGACGGCCGGTTCTTTTTCGCCCCAGCGGAACTCGTCAATGTACGGGTTGGGAAGACCCTTCATAGCGCCGGTGGTAAGGTCGAAGTCGGCGCCGGCCGTGGCGGAGTAGACAAAGACTGAGTTCTTGTCCGGCTGGTACTCGGTGAGCGACGTCACCGGGCTGTACCAATTGTGGCCGCGTTCTTTGCCGTATTCCCAAACCTGCTCTACGGTGCGCTTGACCTGATCGATCTTGTAGATGACAGCGCGCGAATACTTCATTTCCGGAAGCGCAGGCTGTTCCATGCCGCGGGCGTCGCCGTTGTCGAAGACCGAAACCCAAATCACGTTCTTGTCGGACTTGGAATCAATACGCCAAGCCGTGTGCTGCGTCCACGTCCAGTCGAATGCGTCGCCGCACTCAGCATCGCCGCACTTCAGGGGCTTGCCCTGGGCATCGACCGGCGTGAGCAGCGCTTCCTTCCAGGGAGAACGCCAGCCGCGCGGCGCCCCGAGGATCCACTTCACCTTCTTGTCGCGGCCGATCTTGATGATCGCGGACTGGTGACGCGAGGAAATGATGATCGAATCATCGGTCGGGTCGTAGTCAACGGAATTGACGTGCGCCCAGTTGCGGCCTGGGCCGGTGCCGGCAAAGTCGCCGAAGTTGGCCGAGGTTTCCTGCTTGGCGAGGTCTTCTGCCGTGAGCGTATGACCGGCCTTGCTCGGATCGATGTTCAGGCAGACAGCACCCTGGTCGAGCGCCTTGATGACGTTGCTGCGGTACGGATCGAGAATATCAAAGAGACGCCATTCATCGACCACACGGCCGCCGGCATCCACTTCAATAATCATGTCGCGGACCGTGCGGACGCGCTTCTGATCGAGACGGCGGAGGTCAGCCGATGCAACGCGAAGCAGATAGTGACCGTTGGGCATCGGATCGAGCGAATGCGAGAAGTCGCTGTAGCCCGCAGGCAGCCGACGGTTGAAAGCCTTGCGGCCCATGATGTCGTACTTCACATAAGTCGAACCGTAGCCCCAAGAAACAGCACCGTCGTCGTTCTGCTTGAAGCCCATCATGACGCCCTTGGTGTAGATCGATTCGGGATCCCAAATCGTCGAAGCGTCGAGGTACCAGCGAATGGCGCCCGTCGTGTCAATAATGGCAATCTTCGGAATGAAGCTCCACGTGAGAGCGCCGCCTTCCGGATTGTTCCAGACTGCGCGCGTATCAGCGCCGTGGGCATTGCCGAAGTTGTTGACAAAGTAGAGACGATCTTTAAATTCAGGATCGACCTTCTTCACCTCTACGTCAAACATCAGGTTCTTTTCGCCGGCAGCCCCTGATTCGATGCCGCGCAGCGGACCGCAATAGATCGTATAGGTGTGTTCACCCTTGACCTCTTTGCCGTCAAAGCGGTACGAATACTTGACTTCAACCTTGTTGGAATAGTCGGCATAAAGACCGAACACCGGAATGCCGGCATGCGTAAGCAGCTGCGCCTTCGAAACATCGTATGCGATTTCCTGGCCGCCGTCCTTAGGCACCACACGGACATGAGCCGTGAGCAGTTCGTAGCCGCCGTTCTTAATGACGGCTGTGAGCGGCGAAATCTTATACGGGTTGACGATCACTTCGCCGAGATCACCCTGCTTGGCAAAACCGACGACAGCGAAACCGCTCGGCGTCCCCATGGCAAAGGCTCCGCTTGCGGCGGAGACGGCAAGCGCCGCACCGGACAGAAGAAAGGCGCGCTTAGTAAGCTGCATGATGTATTCCTCTTTTGTATCGTTTCGCGGGGGAGGATGCTCTCACCCGCAGTCCTTAGGAAATACTGCGCTTAGGCTCAATTCCCCGCTATTCCTGTATTCGCGGATTCTTTCGCAAAAAATGGAAAATCATTTTCAGCGTTCGCGGCCGCATCATGATGATCCATCTCAGATATTGCGCCTAAGGAAAAACTCCCTTTGACATTGTTCAGACGCATTTGACGTGCGCCGACAGTGCGAAGATGCACCGAACGCGTCCCTGAGGCATTCCCAAACTGCACTCGGCCGTGGCATGATTGAAGACAGTTCTTCGGCGGAAATATAAATTTCGCAGAGAACATGCAGCGCCTTTTCGCTGTAAACCACATTCCCATTTGTCGGAGCATTGTCGTGTACGGCTTTACCTTCCGCCGCCATCACCACCACCATCCTTAAAGCATCCCTCGGGCGCACAAGCTGTTCGGGAGGATCGATGCATGCTTCCGGCGGCTCAGGATGAAGCTCCACAAAACAGTAAAGCCTTCGGAAGTCATCGGACTCCGGAGGCTTTTTTCATCACTGCGCCGGATCTTTGCATGTCCGATGATGGTGCGGCGCAGAAGACAACTGCTCCCAAAGCCCGTTCCCCGTCACCCCATTTCACGAGAGAAGAGAAGAAAATGAATGAAAACAACCGCCTGAGGCTTGCAATGCAAAAGTCCGGGCGACTTTCCGACGACTCGCAGGACCTTCTTGAACGCTGCGGTCTCAAGGTACGCTTCCACTCCCAGCGCCTTCTGGCCGTAGCGGAAAATATGCCCGTTGAGATCCTGCGCGTGCGCGACGACGACATTCCCGGTCTCGTCATGGACGGCGTGGTCGACCTCGGCATCATCGGCGAAAACGTGCTCGAAGAAACCGTACTCGCCCGCAGAAGTCAAGGAGAAGAACCGAAATTCCACATGCTCAAGCGGTTCGATTTCGGCGGCTGCCGGCTGTCGGTGGCGATTCCGACGGATGAGACTTGGGGCGGTCTGGAAAGCCTCAACGGCCGCCGCATCGCGACGAGCTATCCGCAGCTTCTTAAGCGCTGCTTTGATGAACGCGGCCTCACCTTCAAGCCCTGTCTGCTGACGGGTTCGGTTGAAGTAGCTCCTCGAGCCGGTCTTGCCGACGCCATCTGTGATCTCGTCTCAACGGGAGCAACCCTTGAAGCCAACGGTCTGAAGGAAGTGGAAGTCGTGTACCGCTCCAAAGCCTGTCTCATTGCCAAGGCCGAGCCTTTTGACAATGAAAAGGCCGCCCTTGTCGAACGACTGCTCGTGCGCATGCAAGGTGTCGCTCGAGCGCGCGAATGCAAATACATCATGCTTCATGCCCCCAAAGCCAAGCTCGCGGAAATTACGAAGCTGCTGCCGGGTGCTGAACATCCGACCATTCTTCCGCTTGCCGGATCAACCGATCATGTCGCGCTCCACATGGTGAGCCGCGAAAGCCTTTTCTGGGAAACGATGGAGGGGCTCAAAGCGCTCGGCGCAAGCTCAATCCTCGTTCTGCCGATTGAAAAAATGATGGAGTAACTCAAATGACGAATTTCAATTTCAGCGACATCATTGAATGGGATGCGCTTTCGGAAGCCGAACGCACTGACATTCTTCGCCGCCCCGCAGTCATGGCCGGCGACAAAATCACGGCCGTCGTGTCAGGCATTCTTGACGAAGTCGAGTCCCGCGGCGATGCAGCGCTGCGTGACTTCAGCGCAAAATTCGACCGCACGGAAGTGAAGAACTTCAAGGTGAGCAAGGCAGAGGTCGACGCTGCCATTTCGCGCCTTTCGCCTGAATTCATCAAAGCACTTCAAACCGCGGCCAAAAATATCGAAAAATTTCACTCCGCTGAAGTGCTCGAGACGGTCACTGTCGAAACCATGCCCGGCGTCGTTTGTCAGCAGGTTACTCGCCCGATCGGCGCCGTCGGCCTTTATATTCCGGGCGGCACGGCACCGCTCTTTTCCACAGTGCTGATGCTTGGCATTCCGGCCAAGATCGCCGGCTGCAGCCGCGTCATTCTCTGCTCGCCGCCTCCGATTGCCGATCCGATTCTCGCAGCGGCTCGTCTGTGCGGCATTGATGAGATTTATCAGGTGGGCGGCGCTCAGGCGATTGCGGCCATGGCTTTCGGCACCGAAACGATCCCCTCCGTCTCGAAGATCTTCGGACCGGGCAACGCCTACGTCACCGAAGCCAAGCGCCAGGTCAGCCGCCGTCCGGACGGTGCGGCCATTGATATGCCCGCAGGTCCCTCGGAGGTTCTCGTTATTGCAGATGCTGAAGCCGATCCGCGCTTTGTTGCTGCTGATCTGCTCTCTCAGGCCGAACACGGGCCGGACAGTCAGGTCGTGCTGCTCACGCCCTCCAAGACCCTTGCCAAGGCGGTTGCTCAAGCCGCCGCTAAGGAACTCGAAACGCTTCCGCGCCGCGCCATTGCAGAAAAGTCCCTTTCTGCCAGCCGTCTGATTGTGGTGAAGGATCTCAAGGAGTGCGTCGAAGTGTCTAACCGCTACGCACCCGAACACCTCATCCTGCAGACCCGCAATGCGCGGGAGCTCGTGCCGTTCGTCCAGAATGCCGGTTCGGTATTCGTGGGGGACTGGTCACCCGAATCGGGCGGTGACTATGCCACCGGCACCAATCACGTTCTGCCCACCTACGGGTGCGCGGCAGCTTACTCCAGTCTGGGGCTCGCCGACTTCACCAAGCGCATGACTGTGCAGGAAATGACGCCGCAGGGGTTCTCGGAATTGGGCGAAGCGATTGCCATTCTTGCCCACGCCGAACAGCTCGACGCCCACCGCAACGCCGTACTCGTTCGTCTCGAAAAACTCTCTAAAAAGATCGGAGGGTAAATTGGCTGACTATTGCGCAGAAATTGCTGAAGCCCCGGAGCGTCTTGCGCGCCCCGAAGTGCAAAAACTCACGCCTTACCAGTCTGCCAGACGCATTGTCGCCGCGGCGGGCGGGCGCGGAGACATTTGGCTCAATGCCAACGAGTCGGCCGAATCTGTGCCGATGGCGCTTCAGAACGAACGCTTCAACCGCTATCCGGAGCCTCAGCCTGAAGCCGTCGTAGAGGCTTATGCGTCTTACGCCGGCGTCTCGCCCGAACAGATTCTTGTCACCCGCGGCGGCGACGAAGGCATCGAGCTTTTGGTTCGTACCTTCTGCCGTCCGGGCGAAGACGCTGTACTGCAGTTCCCGCCCACTTACGGCATGTACGCGGTATCGGCCGAAACCAACGGCGCGAAAGTGATCAATCTGATCACCGCCCCGGATCGCGGCTGGGTACCTGATGCCGCTGAGGCCTCGCATACGCTCGACACCCGTCCTGAGGTGAAGCTCGTTTTTGCCTGCTCTCCAGGCAATCCCACGGGAACACTCATCCCCATGGGAGTTCTTCGCAAGCTCGCGCAGGTTGCTGCCGGACGGGCGCTGCTCGTCATTGACGAAGCTTATATTGAGTTTTCGCCCGCCGACACGGCTGTGGATCTCCTTAAAGAATTCCCGCACGTGGTCATCATCCGTACGCTCTCGAAAGCGTTTGCACTTGCGGGACTGCGGTGCGGCTTCCTCTTGTCCTCTCCGGGCGTGATCGGAATGCTCAAGAAGGTCATCGCTCCCTACCCCATTCCGTCACCGGTCGCTGATCTGGCCGCTCAAGCGCTCACCCCCGCTGCGGTGAGCGCCATGCGCCAGCGTGCCGCGGCAGCAGTCATGCGCCGCTGCGAACTCGAGGTTGCGCTCGAAGATCTCCCCGGCGTCGAAGCGGTTTTTCCGAGTGCCTCAAATTTCCTTTTGGCGGAATTCTCCGACGGCCCTCAAGTCTTCAAGGCCATGTGGGATCGAGGGATCATTCTGCGCGACCAAAACCGCCAGCCGACGCTCGCCAACTGCATCCGCATCACTGTGGGTACGCAGGATGAGAACGATGAGCTCCTCGCCGCGCTTCGTGAAGTACTCGGCGCCTGCGCTTCACTGGGAGAAGCCAAATGAGCGAACGCATCCTCTTTGTTGACCGCGACGGCACGATTCTTGAGGAGCCTCATGATTTTCAGGTAGACAGCTTTGAAAAGATGCGTTTTGTCGAGGGCGTTTTGCCCGCACTCAAAGCGCTTCGCGAAGCAGGCTGGAAACTCGTGATGGTTTCCAATCAGGACGGGTTGGGCACGGCGTCATTTCCCACTGAAACCTTCAAGGGCCCGCATGAGCTGATGATGCAGATCCTTGAGAGTCAGGGGGCGCATTTTGACGAAGTGCTCATCTGTCCGCACATGCCCGGCGAAGGCTGCACCTGCAGGAAACCGAATACCGGTCTCGTCAAGCAGTATCTCAAGCGCGGGGTACTCGATAAGCACAATTCCTACGTGATCGGCGACCGTGAAACGGACCTGACGCTCGCTAAAAATATGGGACTCACCGGTCTGCGCGTGGGGCCCGACGGCCAATCCTGGGCTGCCATTGAAAAGCGTCTGCTCGAAAGCCTTCCTGCAGCTCCCGCCCAGCCAGTCCGCGACCGGCACAGCGCTGTTGAACGCGTCACCAAAGAGACGCAGATTTCGGTAGAAGTCTGGCTTGACCGTTCAGGAGAAAATGACATTTCCACGGGCATCGGCTTTTTCGACCACATGCTCGACCAGATCGCCGTGCACGGCGGTATTCGTCTGCATCTTCATGCCAAGGGAGACCTTCAGATCGACGATCACCACACGGTCGAAGACGTCGGACTCGCGCTCGGTGAAGCGCTGCGGCTGGCCTTGGGCGACAAGCGCGGCATCCGCCGCTTCGGCTTCCTGCTTCCGATGGATGAAGCGCTTGCACGTTGTGCACTCGACATTTCCGGTCGTCCGTACCTCACGTTCAAAGCCAAGTTCAAGCACCGCCATGTCGGAGACCTGTCGACTGAAATGATCGAACACTTCTTCCGTTCGCTCTCTCAGACCATGGGCATTACTTTGAATCTCAAGGCCAAGGGCGGCAATGACCATCATGTTGCCGAAAGCCTCTTCAAGGCCTTCGGCAGAACGCTTCGTGATGCAGTTCGTGTTGAGGGGACCGAGCTCCCGTCTTCCAAGGGGGTACTGTGAAAGCTGTCATTCTCGACACCGGCTGCGCCAATCTTGCCTCACTCGCCTTTGCGGTGAAGCGTCTCGGCGTGGAGCCTCTGATTACACGTGAAGCTGCCGACATCCGTTCGGCCGACCGCATTTTCCTACCGGGCGTCGGCACCGCCAAAGCGGCTATGACGGCATTGACGGAACGCGGACTTCCCGAGCTGATCCGCGAGGCCCATCAGCCGCTTTTGGGTATCTGTCTTGGAGAGCAGCTCCTTGGCCGCCGCAGTGAAGAAACGGGCGGCGTGGATCTGCTCGGCCTCATTGATGCGGATGTCCGCCAACTCAATGCGCCCGGACTGCCGCTTCCGCACATGGGGTGGAACCGAGTCTTTCCCAAGTTCGAATCCCCGCAGGCCAAACTGCTTTTTAAGAACATCGAACCTGGAGAATGGTTCTATTTTGTCCACAGCTTTGCAATGCCTGACGGCCCTGCCGCCATTGCTTCCTGCACATACGGAGAGCCGTTTGCCGCCGCCGCTGCCAGCGAAAACTTCATGGGCGTGCAGTTCCACCCAGAGCGCTCGGGCAAAGCGGGCGCTCGTCTTCTCGCTAATTTCCTTGGAGCCGCCGCATGATTATTCCTGCCATTGATTTAATCGACGGCTGCGTCGTGCGTCTTCATCAGGGGGATTACGGCGCACGCCGAGACTACGGCGAGGATCCGCTGGCCCGTCTTCAGCGTTATCAGGCGAGCGGCGCTCAGCTGCTCCACATCGTTGACCTTACCGGCGCCAAGGATCCGAAAGCGAGACAAATTCCCCTTCTGCGCGAACTGCTCGGCAACCTTTCTATCCCTGTGCAAACGGGCGGCGGCATTCGCTCGGCTGATGATGTGCGCTCGCTCCTTGATGCCGGCGCAGCCCGCGTCGTAGTGGGCTCTGCCGCCGTGAAGCGCACTGACGAAGTGGCCGGCTGGATGAAAACTTTCGGCGCCGATAAGCTCGTTCTCGCACTTGACGTACGCATCAACAAGGCCGGAAACGCCGAGGTTGCCGTGAGCGGCTGGCAGGAAAATTCCGGTGTGTTAATGGACGATCTGATCCGAGCCTTCGAACCCGCCGGCCTCCGGTACGTACTGACTACTGATATTTCCAAGGACGGTACATTGGCCGGCCCCAACACGGCGCTCTACGCCAAACTTGCTCAAACGTTCCCGAACATCGACTTTCAGGCCTCCGGCGGCATTGGAAGTCTCGACGATATCCGCGCGGTATCGCATACGGGCGCTGCCGGCGTCATCGTCGGCCGGGCACTTCTGGAAGGTAAATTCACCCTCGAAGAGGCTATTGAATGCTGGCCAAACGAATAATTCCTTGTCTTGACGTGAAGGACGGCGTTGTCGTCAAGGGCGTTAAGTTCCGCGGGCATGAGGTGATGGGCGAAATCGTCCCGCTCGCCCGCCGATATGCCGAAGAAGGCGCCGACGAACTGGTCTTTTACGACATCACCGCATCGTCGGACGGCCGCGTAGTCGACAAGAGCTGGATTTCACGCGTCGCCGAAGCCATTGATATTCCTTTCTGCGTAGCGGGCGGCATCCGCTCTATCGAGGACGCCGGGCGGCTTCTCGCTTTCGGTGCAGACAAGATCTCCGTCAACTCTCCTGCGCTCGCGGATCCAACCCTCATTTCACGTCTTGCCGAGCGTTTCGGCGTGCAGTGCGTCGTGGTCGGCATCGACTCCTGGCATGACGAAAAGAGCGGAGAATACTGGGTCAATCAATACACTGGAGATGAAAAGAAAACGCGTGTAACTCAGTGGCGCACACTCGACTGGGTTGAAGAAGTCCAGCGCCGGGGCGCGGGGGAAATCGTCCTCAACATGATGAATCAGGACGGCGTACGTCAAGGCTACGACCTCACGCAGCTGAGCGCAGTGCGTGCTGTCTGCAAAGTCCCGCTTATTGCAAGCGGCGGCGCCGGAACAATGGAGCACTTTCTTGACGCGTTCGAGACCGCCCATGCCGATGGTGCCTTGGCAGCCTCCGTCTTTCATAAGAAAATAATCAATATCGGGGAGTTGAAAACCTATCTCCGCGAGCACAACATTGAGGTGAGAACATGCTGAAGAAAGAAGATATTAATGCCCTCAACTGGGCCAAGGCAGGTGATTTAATGCCCGCCATCGTTCAGGATGCCTGCTCAGGGCAGGTCCTCATGCTCGGCTTTATGAACCGTGAAGCCGTTGACAAGACACTCGAAAGCGGCAAAGTCACCTTCTGGTCTCGTACGAAACGCCGTCTTTGGACCAAAGGCGAAACGTCCGAACATTGGCTCCATCTGGTTGACATCGGCACAGACTGCGACCGGGATTCGCTGCTCATCCTCGCCAATCCGAACGGTCCGACTTGTCACCGCGGCACGACGAGCTGCTTCTCGCCGATCGAGCACCGCTGGAACTTCCTGCGTGAACTCGAGGTGCTCCTCGAAAGCCGCCGCGGCGCATCACCGGAAGAATCCTACACGGCCCGTCTTTATGCCGCGGGCACCAAGCGCATTGCGCAGAAAGTCGGCGAAGAAGGCGTAGAAACCGCACTTGCCGCCACGGTGCACGATAAGGAAGAGCTGAAGAATGAAGCGGCCGATCTGGTTTACCACCTCCTCGTTCTGCTTGCCGATGCGGATCTTGAACTCGCCGACGTCATCGATGTTCTGAAGGCCCGTCATAAGGATCGTCAGCGCGAACACCTGCTCAAGTGCTAAAACTCACCTCCGCCCATCTGCGCCCATCTTCTTGTTAAAGACTGAGCGTCAGCATTGACGGCTTCTCGGCGCGGCAATGCTCTTCAAGCCGAAGAGCTTCCGCGCCTTTTTGCGCGCTGTTCATCCGGAATATTCATAATGCGGGACTTTTTGTCCTCCCTCATCCTTACCCGCGAAAAAAGCTTCCCATTGAAGCCATCGCCACTGGAAGACAGAAAAAAACGTCGAAACTGTCGCTGAACGGGGAATTTCACAGGCAGAGTTAGGTAGTTTCTCTTCGGTCGAAATCAAACCGATAGTGATATCTTTATCAGATGCGTCCTTGCAGAACCTTGAACCACTCAGGACCCAGCCTAAAATGAAGCAAATTAAAAAATCCTCCAAGCTTGACAACGTTCTTTACGACATCCGCGGTCCGATCATGGACAAAGCCAAGCAGATGGAAGCAGAAGGGCGCCGTCTCATCAAACTCAATATCGGCAATCTTGCCGTGTTCGGCTTTGACCCGCCCGAAGAGGTCATGCGCGACATGATCTATAACCTGCCCAACTCGGCAGGGTATTCGGACAGCAAGGGGATGTTCGCCGCCCGCAAGGCGGTCATGCACTACACGCAGGACAAGCAGATCGAAGGCGTCACACTCGAGGACATCTATCTCGGCAACGGCGCATCGGATTTAATCACGATGGCCACGAACGCTCTGCTCGATGAGGGCGACGAACTGCTGGTGCCGACACCCGACTATCCGCTTTGGACAGCCGTGACATCACTCGCAGGCGCCAAACCCGTGCATTACCTCTGCGATGAGGAAAAAGGCTGGATTCCCAATATCGACGACATCCGTGCCAAAGTGGGTCCGCGCACCAAAGGCATCGTCGTCATCAACCCAAACAACCCCACAGGCGTTCTCTATCCCAATTCCGTGCTCCTTGACATCATTCAGGTTGCACGAGAAAACGGTCTTGTGATTCTTGCCGACGAGGTCTACGACAAGATTCTCTACGACGGCATCAAGCACACCTCCATGGCGGCACTGTCGCACGATGTACTGACGCTCACTTTTAATTCACTCTCGAAAGCCTACCGTGCCTGCGGCTACCGCGCCGGCTGGATGGTCATTTCGGGCGACAAGAGCAATGCAAAAGACTTCATCGAAGGTCTCAACATGCTCGCCAATATGAAGCTCTGCGCCAACGTTCCGGGACAATACGCGATCCAGACTGCGCTCGGCGGCTACCAATCGATCAACGACCTTATTTGTGAGGGCGGGCGGCTGCGTCGTCAGCGCGACATTGCCTACGAAATGCTCTCGGCCATCCCTGGCGTTTCTGTGGTCCATCCGTGTGCGTCGCTTTATATGTTCCCGCGTTTGGATCCAGATGTTTATCCAATTGAAGATGACCGTGAATTCTTTAAAGAGCTCCTTGAAGCAACGAATGTTGTGTTAGTTCAGGGGACCGGCTTCAACTGGCCGAAACCCGATCACTTCCGCATGGTATTCCTGCCTTACGAATGGGAGCTGCGCGACGCCATCAACCGCATTGCCAAGTTCCTCGCTGACTATCGTAAGCGCCATCCTGGAAAGAAAACCTTTCCGGAAGACAGCGTGCAGCCTAAAAGCAAAGAAGAAATCGCCCGTCAAGCGGCCTTGGCGGAAGCCAAAGATCCGGCATAAGGTTTGATTTCTGCTGCAATTTGCAGCTGCGAGCGGCTCCTCTATTTTTACAGGAGCCGTTTTTTGGGGCGGTGAAATTGTTTAAGCACTGCGCTTGGCCGCTCGTGCGGTCTTGGCAGAGAACTATGCTTTCATTACCTTCATCAGAATCGAAGCACTTTCATGCCCAATCTCTACCAGCTTTCGACACTTTCCGCACTGCTTCTCGGCGACTTTGAACCCTCGCTCTCCATCGGTGAGCTCAAGCGGCACGGCACACTCGGCATCGGCACTTTTGAAGGACTCGGCGGTGAGCTCATTATGCTCGACGGCGTCGTCTGGAACGGCACGCATACGGGCGAAGCCGTGCCGGCAGCCGACATCGAAAAAACGCCCTTTGCCTGCGTCATTGACTGGCAGCCTACCGCCTCTGCCGTCAAACTGCCCGCTGTCGGCAGTTTGGATAATCTTCGAACGGTTTTGGACGAAGCTGCAAAAGGCGCAGAAAATCGTGTGCTTGCTGTGCGGCTGCAAGTTTTTCACGCCGATGTGACCTTCCGCAGTTTTGCGCCGGCACCGAAACCGTGGAAGCCGATGAAGGACATGCTCTTTTCACAGAAAATCACCGCCGAGCGAAACATTCAGGCAGAGATCATTGGATTTCGCTTTCCCGGCTATCTCGAAAGCATCAACATGCCCGGCTGGCACCTGCACGTGTTAACCGCTCCCAACGATTCGGGAAAACGCTTCGGCGGACACCTCCTCAATATCACTGCGGATGCCGGCATCGAAGCGCAATGGATGGCGGCCGACGGTCTGGAATTAACTTTTCCCACCGGTGAAGCCGGGCGCATTTATGATGCACTGCCGCTTGACCAAGACCTCCGCGAGATCACTAAAGCCGCAGAAGGTTAAACGCGAAAGCCGCCGTGTCCATGAAGCATACGGCGGCTTTGCGCAGAGATTTTCAGTTCAGTGTCAACACACCGTCAAACTTCCGGCAGCAGACGGCGAATATTCCCTCGAACCCAGCTGCCAAACGCAACATTGACGACAATGGCCGGTCCTGCCACATAAAAGAAAATGAGAGCGGCCGGAAAGTCATAGAGATATTCACCCATTCCAAAGCCGCGCAGCGCCTCGGCGGTGATGTCGGAGGTCACGGAAAAGAAAAAGGTGGAGAACCACGACACGGCAAAAGTTGAAAATACCCAGAGAACAAGGCGGGTATCTGAAAGGCTCTGCGCCTCCTGATGCTCACGCTTTCGATGAATCAAGCCGGGCAGCTGCAGCAGAACTGCCCCCAGACTCAAAAAGAGCGCAAGGAAAAGCACCAAAAGCACCAGCGAAATCGAAGTCCAGCTCTCCGCAGCAAGCATGAGAAGTTTGCCTTTGAGCACCATACCGCTGAAAAAAGCGACAAAAGCGCCGATGAGCGACGACATTTTGACAATGTCCCAAACAGCACCGGCGAAGCCGGTCCGGATGTCATCGGGATCGCCGGTCTTGATGATCTTTCTAAAGGCCATGTCTGAATGCTCCCTTTTGTATGGACGTTTGAACGTTCTTTGCATGCGCCGCCCCCTATTCAATCTTCAGAAAGGAGCGCTCGATGAATAGGGCGATATGGTAGCGGCAATCGTCCCATCATGTTTGCAGAAATATTGGCTCTCCAAGGCGGATCGAGAAGCCAAACCTTTCGCTTTGCAGCTCTATTCCAAAACGACCGAATCGAGCGTGGACAAAGGGGCGCTGGATGGAACACTGCCCGCCGCTCTGCTATCGGCATCACAAAAGAGCCGCGAGAAGTCCGAAATGGGACTAAGGAGTGCGGGCTCCGGCGTTTTCGGAGCCGGATCTGACCGCAGACTGGCTGCATCAGAAAATGACGTATAGCAGCAACGGCCGCCGCCCTGCCTTGGAGCAGTCCAAGGCGGAGCGGCAAAGCGACAGCCTGACAGAGTCAAAACCCCGTCACTTCAGTGATCGGACTGCTTAGGCTTCCAAATATGCAACAACAGCAAGGATGAAAAAGACTGCAGCCGCAATCTGGCGCATCAGCTTCATCGAAATCTTTTCGGCGAGTTTGTTGCCGATGAAAACTGCCGGGGCATCGGCAATCATGAGGCCGAGCGTCGTGCCGCAGACCACCCAGAAAGCTTCTGCCGGATAACGCGCAGCAAGCGCAACGGTGGCTACCTGCGTTTTGTCGCCGACTTCAGCGATGAAAAAGAGTATCACCGTCGTGCCGAAAACACCGAATCGCCGCAAGCGATCATCATTGCCGCCTTCATCGATCTTGTCCGGAATAAGAATCCAGATGCCCATGGCAATGAAGGAAACAATCAGAATCCAGCGCAGCAAGTCTGCACTGATAAAGTTCGCGAGCGTAGCACCCAAAGCGCCGGCAATCACATGGTTTAGGAAGGTGGCAACAAAAATCCCAAGGATGATTGTCCAGGGTTTGCGGAAGCGCGCAGCCAGAAAAACGGCAAGCAGCATCGTCTTGTCGCCGATCTCTGCAGCGGCAACGACGCCCGTGGAAAGGAGCGTGGTCTGAAAAATTTCAAACATGAGGGGGGTCTGAACGGCGTCGCGGCGGTCGGAAAAACCTGCTCGGCGCGTACCTTCCTGCCGCACGCCGTCACAACACAGACTCATGCAGAAGGTCGCGCCGCAGGTCTTGCCGATGCTCAACGGCCCGCTTGACGTTTGCCGCAATTATTTCTTGGAGGAAGCGGTCAAAACTGGCTCAAACGGTCGTTCATGCACCCCGCCGCCATGAGAAGCGGGGAAAAGCTCCTCAAGTATGTTGACGACGGGCGGAGACCGGACGACTGCCGGACTCCCTGGCTACTCCCCTGTGGGAGAGAGTTCGCATTTTAGCGTCGCAGACGTGGTTTTGCCACTCTTGGACCTATTTCACGATGCGGTGTTAAAACTGTGTTTCACAATATCAACAGCGGCATACAGCTGTACGATAAATTTGTCTTTTCTGTCGAGCCTGCGTCCATTAGGAATAAACTTAAAGACTTTTTTAGCTTTCAACGAAACAATGGCATTTTCCCTGTCGGACTGCCATTTATAGGACGCTTCCGTGTCGTCATCGAGTTCTGATACGCTTTTCCAGCTTCGCCAGTCGGCGATTCTGCTTCTTACGGCCATGATTTGGGGGGCAACCTTTGTTGCTCAGTCCCTTGGCATGGATTCCGTCGGACCCTTCACCTTCACTACAACCCGCATGCTCCTCGGGGCGTTCTTTCTGCTCCCGATAGTGCTGCTGCGGCGGAAACGCTTGGCGGCAGAAAAGCCTGCTGAAGCCGCAAGGCGCTCGGCTCCGCAATACCGCCGTACGCTGTTAATGGGCGGGATTCTCTGCGGGCTCTGTCTCTTCGGCGGGGAATCGCTGCAGCAGTTTGGCTTTGTGCACGATACGGAAGTAGGCAAGTCTGGCTTCATCACAGCGCTTTATATCGTCTTCGTCCCCATCATCAGTCTCTTCCTTGGGCGCCGCGGCAGTCCGCTCCTTTGGGCTGCTGTCGCGCTTTCACTGGTCGGCTTGTGGTTTCTCTGCATTCCGCCGGAAGGCTTCACGATTGCAGCGGGAGACCTCTTTGTACTTGCCTGTGCGGTGGTCTTTTCGCTCCACATTCTCGTCATTGGACGATACGTTTTGCTTGTCGACGCAGTCGAACTCTCAATGATGCAGTTTTTCTGCGGTTCGATCCTCGCTTTCTTCGCCATGCTGGCACTGGAGTCACCCACTTGGATCGGCTGGCAGACTGCACTTCCCGCCATGCTTTGGGCCGGCATCATGAGCAACGGCATCGCCTATACGCTGCAGATCGTTGGTCAGCGCGGCATGAACGACACCACGTCGAGCCTGATTCTGAGTCTGGAAAGTGTTTTCTCAGTCATTTCCGGCTGGCTCATCCTCAATGAAGTCCTCTCTATGCGGGAAGGTCTGGGCTGCGTGCTGATGGCCGCAGCTGTAGTACTCGCTCAACTGCCCGGCAACAAAAGGTGACACAAGAGCACGCTGCATACAAGAGCCCAGCTCCTATACTTTTCGACATCGAATGAATTTCGCTGATGGAGCCTCATCATGAATTTTCTCATCGTTAATGCCGGCTGCCGCATCAATGGTCAGGGCGGCACGCTTTCGGCCGCAATGGTTGAGCTTGCCGAGCGTACGCTCAAGCATCACGGCCACTGCGTTGTTGTCACCGATCTCAACGAACCTTATGTCGTTGCCGACGAAGTCAAGAAGATTCTGGAAGCTGATGTTTTGATCTTCCAAACGCCGGGCTGGTGGATGACCACGCCCTGGCAGCTCATCAAGTATGAAGACGATGTCTTTGTTTCACCAGAACTGTGCGGCGGAGACGGCCGTACGCGCAGCGATCCGGAGAAGAAATACGGTTCGGGCGGCTTCCTTACCAATAAACGTTATGTGCTTTCCACTACCTGGAATGCACCGTTGGAAGCCTTCACTGATCCCCAGCAGTTCTTCGAAGGCAAGGGGCTTGACGGGCTCTTCATGCCTTTCCACAAAACCATGCAGTTCCTCGGCCTCAAAGCCTATCCGAGCTTCATGGTGAATGACGTTTTTAAACACCCGACCATTGAAGCTGATTTCAAGCGCTGGGAAGCCTACCTCACCGAGCATTTCGGTCAAAACGCCTGAAATATTCAGCTTGCTTCACCCGCCGACCCGCATGCATGGACGCCAGCCCGCATGCGGGTTTCTTTTTGCATATAAGGCAATTACATAAGGCGCTCAGCGAATAGCTGCGCTAACCTCTGCCAATATGTTTTGCGGCTTTGACGCCCGTGCATTCAACCTTCATCAGCAAAATATAATATGCAATACAATTTCGACTGTATTATCGACCGCACCCAGATTGACAGCGTCAAATGGACGGCTTATCCAAAAGATGTTCTTCCGCTTTGGGTGGCAGACTCTGACTTCCAGTCACCTGAACCTGTTGTCGCTGCCGTACAGAAAATTGTCGACACGAAGGTTTTTGGCTATCCCAATGGCCACTCTGGTGTTCTCGAACGTGCCGCTGTTTCCTGGTGCCAGCGCAAGTACAACTTCACCTTCAGTGAATCCGAAATCCACTATTGCCCCTCCATGAGTTTTGGCCTTGCCATTGCCATCCGCGCCTTTACTCAGCCGGGCGGCAAGGTACTCATGCAGACCCCCATCTACCCGCCCTTCACAGAGCTCACCAAAGCCAACGGACGCGTGTGCTCAATGAATCCGCTCAAATTCGTCAACGGCCGTTATGATGTGGATTTTGAAGACTTTGAACGTCGCGCCGCTGATCCTGACTGTTCCCTCTTCCTGCTCTGCAGTCCGCACAACCCTACCGGCCGTGTATTTTCAGCGGATGAACTGAACCGTTTCGTTGAAATCTGTGCTGCCCATGACGTTGTGATCCTCTCCGATGAAGTCCATTCCGGTTTTGTTTTTAAGGGCGAACACGCTTTCCTGCCGAGGCTGTCGGAGACTGCCGCACGCATCTCCGTCTGGGGTTCAAGTCCTTCCAAAACCTTCAATACTGCAGGTCTGCGCGCTGCGTCTTTGGGATCCAAGAACCCGGAACTCAATGCCAAGCTCAAGGCTGAACTCACTGCGAGCCAGCCCGATCGTTCCATCTTCAGTCAAACCGCCTTTGCCGCCGCCTGGACTGAATGCGACGATTACGGTGAACAAGTCGCTGCCTATGTGAAAAAGAATCTCGAATTTGCTGTCGAATTCTTCCGCACCCGTATTCCTTCCATTAAGACCTACCTGCCTGATGCCACCTATCTCATGTGGCTTGACTGCAGCGCACTTGGTTTTAAAACCCAGACTGAACTCAGTGAATTTTTCGTCAAGGAAGCCAAAGTCGCGCTCAACCCCGGCGAAAGCTTCGGTCCGGGCGGTGAACAGCACATGCGTCTGAATACCGCCTGTCCGAGAAGCACGCTCGAAACGGCACTCCAGCGTATTGAAGCCGCCGCAGCTCGCCGCTGCGCCCTGCTCGGCTGATTCTTCTCACGCCGCCCATTAAAACGGGCAGCCTTGCGGCTGCCCGTTTATTGCTTATTCAACTGCTCCTTAATGAACAGTCAAACGCAACGTGGATTAAGGCTTATTTCAAGGCTGCCACACGCTGACCGATGATGTATCCCTGCGTGATGCAGCGCCCGAGGCCGTGCTGCGAAGAACCGCCGGCGGATTCGCCGCCGCACCAGAGACCCGCAATGGGCTTCCCAGAGAGGTCAACCACACGGCAGTCCTTATCGATGCGCAGACCCGCGTAAGAATCATGGACGGCGAAAGTAGCCCAAGCTGCATAGAAGGGCCCCGTTTCAATTGCATACTGCGGCGCGGGCTTATCGAAATCCTCGTCTTTGCCTGCCTTCACAAAGGTGTTGTAGCGAGCAACACTTTCGGCAAGCACCTTGCCGTCCATCTTCCACTTCTGCCAAGGCGACGTATTGATCTTGGCGGCCAAGGCTTCAAGCGTATCCGCTTCAAAGAAAAGTTCCGGATCACAGATTCCCGGCGTCAGCGTAATGTTTTCGCGTTCAAGCGCTTTTGCGTCGAAGATCGCCCACTGCGGACCCGCGGAGAAATCGGGTTCAGCGGAACCCTCATTGAGGGCTAGCGCAGCATCAATGTAGTTGCGCGGACGGAATGGTTTACGCGTGGTGTTGCGCCAATCGCCGTGCACATACGGTTTCCCGTCCTTAAAGAAGCCTTCATGGGAACCATTCGGATAGCCGCTCTCGAGTTCGTTGTAAAAGCGCTTGCCGACCTGGTTGACAATAATCGCATCCTGCCAGTCACGAATGTTGAGCCCTGAGTGCTTAATAAGCGGATAGAGCGGAGACTTTGGGGTCCAGCGAATATAGTTGGTGCGGACACCCACCAGCGGGCGTTTTCTGAGTGAGCCGTTGCGATCCATCGCCTGATTTGCAGTTCCCCAAAGCGATGCGCCGATGGCCATTGCCGCCAATTCGCCCGAAGCATCCTGCGGCGAATATTCTTCCGCGGCATTGGCATATTCGGCCGTCAGACGCGGATCAAAAATACGCCGGAACTCGACGTTGCCGGCATTGCCGCCCGTCGCGATGACAAGCGCTTTCTTAGCGTGAACGACGATAGTTTCAGAGGTTTCCGAAATATTCCCTTCACTCTTAAAGCTCGAGAGCGGCTTTCCGGTTTCCGGATTGACTTTAGGCGAATAATGCGCCTTCAGTCCAACCACTCGGCGGTCGCCCTCAGCCTCTCTGTAGAGTTCATCCATGTGATAGTTGAGCAGGAACTGAACGCCCTTCTTTCTTGCCGAAGCCTCAAGGCTGCGCATAAGGAGTGTTCCGCCGGCGCCGGCAGGGCTTTCTGCGGACTGACCTTTGAACCAAAGCGTATGGTGCTCGCGCCGAGCGCTGAGCCCAACGGCATGTGCACCGCTGTTGTCGGGCGCTTGATCCACAAAAGGCACGCCGTTGGCAAGCAGGAATTCGAACGCCGGGGCCATATTAAAAGCGAGCGCGTGCTGCACAGCACGGTCGTTGTAGCGATAGTCCGGCATGCCGCCCGACTCAACGATCGACCAGTCTGTCAAATCCTTAAAAACCAATTCCGGCGAATCTTTAATACCGTACTTTTTCTGGAAAGAAGTGCCTCCGCCCAACGGCACATTGCCGCCAGACGTAATGGCATGACCGCCGATATCGTAATTAGCGTCAACAACGAGCACCGAAAGGCCTGCATCACGTGCGCCGATTGCAGCGGGAAGTCCTACAGCCCCCGCCCCGATGATTACAACGTCGGCTTCGTAATTCCATTTCTTCGGCATCGCAGCACTGCACGGAGCAGCCGCTGCGGAAGCGGTGCCGGACAATCCTGTCATTCCGGCAAAAGCCGTGCTAATCAATACGTTGCGGCGTGAAATATTGACCATAATGAATCCTCCTAAAAGCTCGGCGATACTCATGATCACCTTTGAGCTTGATTTCAGAATACTCCTGAAATCAGTAAAGTGGACATGCGAACGAATCCCAATATCAATCACGCAATGAAAAAGCGCCGCAGCGATATAACCCGCTGCGGCGCGTGTGGAAAAACTTAAATGATTGTTTTCATTTGTACGTTTTAAAAAGCTTTATTCCACCCATTCCGCTTCGTAAAACTCCATCCCTGTATCGGGCAGCGCATTGAAATTTTTCAGGTGCACATTGGAGGCCGTTGTGCTGTCTTCGAAAACCAAGAACGCTACAGGCACCTCATCCCACAAGATTTCCTGAACTTCACGGTAAATAGCGTCACGCTTCTTCTGATCGGGCTCGTTGACAGCCTTGTCGAAAAGTTCATCGACCTTAGGATTGTTGTAGTAGCCCTCGTTGGAAAGCTTGGGCGGCATTTCGCGAGAGTCAAAAATCGGACGCATCCCCCAATCCGGTTCTACCGTAGAGTTCGACCAGCCAATGTAATAGAGACGATTAGGCGACTCCGACGGCACCTTGTTCGCCTCTACCAGCGACACACGCTGCCCTGCCTCGAGAATACGGGTTTCCGTCTTGATGCCGACCTGTGCGAGCTGCTGCTGGATGAACTGGATCACCTTGCTGGAGGTGGAGTTGTTGTAGCCCGACCAAAGCTTCGTCGAGAAGCCGTTGGGGAACCCCGCCTCAGCCAAGAGACGCTTAGCTTCCTGCGGATCATATTTCGGCACGCCGAGGTCAACCGCAGACGGAATGGGGAGAGGCAGAACCCCCGTAGCCGGCCGAGCATAGCCTGAGAAGGCCACTTTGCAGAGTGCTTCGCGATTGATGGCCAGACTGATGGCCTTTCGCACACGCACATCGTCAAAGGGCTTATGAGCATTATTGATTGAGAGATACCTCATCATGATCGACGGGACCACATTGAGCTTGAGCTCGGGATCATTCTCAATGTCTTTGACCTGTTCGACAGGCATCGGCTGAATGAAAGCCGCCTCCTTTGTGCGCAGCATCGCAGCGCGGGAAGCGTTTTCAGCGACAGGGAGCCAAGTGATGGAATCCAGTTTAGGGAGCCCTTTTACTCGATAATTCGGATTCTTGACCACCACCAAGCGCTCACTCGGGTTGTAATCCTTGAGAAGATAAGGCCCGGTGCCGCAGGGATTAAAAGCGATCCCGCGGCCATCCATGGTTTTGATTGTGTTCGGGCAAATCATCTGTCCGGAGCCGTTGGCCAAACGCTGCAAAAATCCGGGCGTACGGCGGCTGAGGACAAACTTCACATGAAGACGATCAACAACTTCGATCCGTCCGATGAAATTAAAGAACGATCGGCGTGAAAGGTGATTGTCCGGATTGAGCACTCGCTCGAAATTGAGCTTCACCGCTTCCGCCGTAAAGTCCGTACCGTCATGAAACTTCACGCCGTCACGAAGCTTGAATGTATAAACCAGCCCATCCTCGCTCACTTCATACGATTCGGCAAGCTGAGGAACTGGTTTGAGATTTTTGTCGAAACTATAAAGCCCTTCGTAGAACGACTTTGCGACAGTGCGCGACAACAGGTCGGTCGCTTGATAAGGATCTAGCGTCGTGAATGACGAACCAACCGCCACCGTAATGCCGCGGGCTTGACTGCCGGAAGGAAGTGTGGCAGCGGCAGCGAGGGAAACGGCGCAGACGGCTGAGAGAAGACTTTTGCGCATGGCGTGCGGATTCCTTCAAGGAAAACTGGCCGCACGGCCGTTCAACCGTCCATACGGCGAGATTTGCTGCAGTTTTGACTACAGCTCCTGAGACGTACCGAACTGCATAAGGAGCGTTTGTTATAGAAACAGGAGCCGATTAAAGCCTAGCGCTCCTTATATCCGCCTCGCCTCGGCGCTATGTCTTATCCCTTTGAATCGATCCGCAAGCATTTTGGGTTGACCAATTGTCAACACGCAAACGTTCGCACTAATGCCCGTAATGTACCCGCTTCCGTCGAAGCTTTTGGAGTATTCAAGCGTCCAGAACGAGCTTTGACGCAAAAAAGAGGAACAGACTTCCCAGTGCCGTATTGCCGAGCTTTCTCAGGCTCGGTACACGTGCGAGGCTGCGAAGCAGCGCTGCTCCCAGCGTAATGAGCACCGCAAACCACATCACACTGAAGCTCTCAAGAATCATCGCGAGAATAAAGTATGAAATCCCCGGATGAGCATATGAACTGTCGATGAATTGAACGAAAAAGGAAACGTAAAAAAGAATCGACTTGGGGTTGGTAAGTGACAAGCCGAGCGCTGTGCGGAAAGCACGCAGTGCTGCACCCTTGGCCGGTTTCGTCTGTTCGGAGACACTGAGCTCGGCAGCAGTTCCTGCGGGCTTTGCTCGCTTGACGAAGAAGGTGTTCCAAATCACCTTTGCCCCAATCCACGCAAGGTAAATGCCCCCGCCGATTTTCACCATTGAGAACGCGAGCGGATGGCTCTTAATCATTGCCGCTACGCCCAGATAGGCGAGGAAGATCAGAACCGCATCGCCAATCAGTACGGCAAGAAGACCCGCGCAGCCGGCACGCCGGCCATCCAAAACACTCGTCTTCAAAACATAGAGTGAATTAGGACCCGGCGCGATCACGATCATGAAAGCGCCGGCGATGTAGATCCACGGATTAATGATGCCGAACTGCTCGAACATAGCAAAGCTCAAATCTGCGCACTGACAACGGATTCGTCAGAAGCCTCAACAAAAAAGGTTCGTGATTTTAGCGCTGAATAAAGTCAGCTTCAACCCAGTCTTGAAGTGTGTATTCTTATTTAGTTCGCCTCAGCAGTCATTCCAGCTCCTTCTTCAGAGGTGGGGTATGGATGCCTCGTGAAATAAACGTTCAGCAGAATTGGAATTAAAAAAATTGTAAAAAGCGTCGACGCGGTCGTACCAAATATGAAAGTGATGGCCAAACCGCCGAATACGGGGTCGGGAATCAAAATCACGCTTCCCAAAATAATCGCCAAAGTGGTGAGCAAAATGGGACGCAGACGAACAGCTCCGGCATCAATGAGCGCATCCTTGAGCGGCAGTCCAGCCTTCAAGTAATCAAGCACAAAATCAATGATGAGGAGCGAACTTCTTACCACAACGCCAGCCAAAGCCGTCACGCCGACCAAAGAGGACGCAGAGAACTGTGTGCCGAAGAGCCAATGGCCCGGGATCAGTCCAATAAAGCAGAGCGGGACAGCCGAGAGCGCAATCAAAGCGAGCGCAAAAGAGCGGTAGTACGCGACAAAAATGAGAAAAATAGAGCCCAGCGACAGACAGAGTGACACAGCGAGATCACGGTAGCTGTCGAGCATCATGCGCATTTCGCCTTGCCACAGGAGAACGGCCGGCGACTGGGTTAGATCGGGGCGTTCATCGCTCCAGGTCAGATTGCCGGTAGCAAGTTTGCCGCCTTCGGGCAGCGCCATGCCCCTTAAACGATTATTCAGATCCAGCACGGCATAGGTCGGTGTCGTCGAGCCCATTTCGCCGCCCACCGCCGCCATACGAACGCCGTCCTTCTTTTCAATGCGTCTTGCGGCTGTCGTTTTTTCGACCTTGATGATGGACGAGAGCGGCACACGCACACCAGCAGCGCCGGCAATGGTGATGCCCGAGAGCAAAGTCGGATCGAACTCCTCAGCGTACGGAATTTCAAGACGAATGGGCTGCGGCGAACGTTCACCGTCCGCATGCGCCCAGCCGATGATGCTGCCCGACGCAAAATTTTTCAATTCAAATGCGGCGGCAGCCGGGAGCACGCCGGCGGCAGCCGCCTTCTCCCGATCAATGCTGAGCCGCCATTCGGTCTGATCCGCTTTCTGAGTATTAGTAACCTCTACCACATCATAAGTTTTCCGAAACTCTTTCTGGGTACGGTCAGCTAGCCAACGAAGTTCCTCCGGGTCATTGGCATATATTTCTGCGTAGATGGTTCCGCGAAGCGGCGGTCCCGGCGGATCTTCCACCACCTGAACCGTGCTGCCTGGATAAGCATCGGACACACTTCGGAGTGCAGTCCGCAGTTCTCGTGCAATCTCGATGGACGAACGCCGACCGGAATTTTTATCCGTGAGATTGACTCGTACGGCGCCGATTTCACTGCCCTTGGCAGGCGTCATACGCATCATGGAATTGAAATCTGCAACTCCCGACAGTCCGGCCCAGCTTTGCCAATTGACAACTTCGGGAATTTTGGCGACTTCAGCCGCCGTATCGCGGACAGCACGATCCAGCGCCTCCACAGGGGTGCCCACGGGCAGCTCAATGGTGACGTTGAAAGTGTTTTTATTGTCCTTGGGCAGGAATCCCATCTCGACGCCCCATGCGGGCGTTGGGCTGTTCAATCCGCCGGGAATGAGACATTGCCCGAAAGGCATGATGAAAACTGCTATACAGAGAAAAGCAGTTGCACACACAAAGACAATTTCTCGTCTGGGATGACCGATCAACAAGCGTGCCGGTATGCTGTAAAGCTTGCCGAAACGACCTCCGGGAAGCGTTCGGCCGCCGGCCGATGAGCTGTCAATCGGCGGCTGCGGGATCCACCGTCTTGCCGCCCAGGGAGCGACGGTATAAGCGATCAGAAAGCTTGCCGCCAGAGCCACCGGCACAGTGAAACCCACCGGGTAAAAATACTGTTTAGGCATGCCCGTCAAAGCCGGAATCAACGAAGCAAAAACCACCATCACGGTGATCGTGGCCAACAGCGTTGCACTGCCGATTTCACCCGCTGCTTCAATGGCTCGGTTTGAACGGTCCTGCCGTCCCGACAATTTTGAGAGCCCGTAATGACGCACAATGTTCTCAATCACCACGATAGAATCGTCAACCAAAAGGCCGAGCGCAATGATGAGTGCATAAAGCGTCAGGCGATTGATCGTGAAGCCCGAAAGGCCCACAACACCTAAAGTAATAGCCAGAATGAGCGGTACCGTGACGGCGACGATGACTGCAGCCCGCCATCCCAGAAAGACAAGCGTCACCGTCACTACGGCGATAACAGCAATTGCCAGATGCTCAATCAAAGTATTGACGGCATCGTTGGCCTTCGCGCCGTCGTCGCGTGTGACGACAACATCAACATCGGCCGGAATGACGGTGCCCTTCATTCGCTCAATACGGGCGATCGCCTCGTCGGCCACAACAACAGCGTTGGCATTTTTGCGTTTGGCAATGGCAAGCGAAACGCTTGGATGCTCGACAATGCCGCCGGCAGCAGATTCATACTGCGATGAAGCTCGTCCCCAGCCGAAACGACTGGAGGCAGCCGCCTGCTGAGTAGCGCCGTCGCGGATTTTTGCAACATCTTCCAGATGCACCGGATTTCCTGCCGGTGAAAAACCAACCACCAAGCGCCTGAGATCAGCAGCAGACTTGATCGCATTGGCCAGGCGCACTCGGGCTTCAGTGCCCTTTGTCACCGTTGTTCCTAAAGGTCCGGCAGAGCCTGCAGCGCGCACGGCAGCGGTCACGCTCGCAAACGAAAGACCAAAACTCTCGAGCCTTGCCGGATCGATTTCAACAATCAGTTCGCGATCACGTCCGCCGATAACGTCAACGGTAGAGATGTCTTCGAGTCCCATCAGTCGATCGAGAACGTCCCAGGCAATCCGCCTCAGCCCTTCATCGCCGTATTTTTCTGAAACGAGAGAAACTGCCAAAATGGGTACATCATCGACATCGGCGCTCTTCACCCACGGCCCAAGCATATCGGCCGGCAGTTCGGCACGCCCGCCGACGATACGGTCGGCAAGCTTGACCAGAGACTCTTCTTTGTTCTCTCCGACTTTGAACTGCACCACCACGACAGCAGCAGAATCCACAGCGGTTGACCAATAGTGGTCAACGCCGGGAATCTGGTTGATGATGGCTTCCAAAGGCCTGATGACCTTAGCCTCCATCTCGTCGGGCTCTGCGCCTGGCAGCACAGCCTGCACTGCCGCCGCAGGCATGGAAATCTGCGGATTTTCCTCGCGCGGCGTCGAAAGAACCGCCCAAATACCAAAAATCAAAGCCGCAATCATCAGAACAAGCGTGAGCTTGCTCTCAATAAACCCGCCCGCCAATTGCCCAGTCAGCGTGTGCCGCGGATTCATTGCTGATCTCCAGTTTGTGCTCTTGAATCCGCCTCTGTCACACAATCGCCGTCAGTGAGCTGATGTTTCGGTCGATCAACAAAGCGAACGGGTGAATTACCAAGGTCTTCCAAACCTGCAAGTACTTCTGCAAGACCGTTTTCACGAGTGCCGAGACGCAGCCAATGAAAATAGGCGCATTGATTTTGGCCTGCGTCCGCATGGCGACAAGTTTGCAAAACAAATGCCCCCGCCAATCCGCCCAGCCGCGTAAGCGCCGATTCAGGCACAAAACGTCTTGACGCCTTACCGGCAGTGATCTCAATACGGCCGAACATGCCTGGCCGAACGGAAGCTGCTTCGCGGGATGCAAGCGCCTTAAAGCCGGCTCGAACAAAATAGGTTCGCGCCAGCGGATCCGCAGAAGCCGAAGCGTTCTCAATGACGACTTCAAGGGGTTCATTAATGCCGTCGAGCTTCACTCGGCCGATCACACCCGGTTTTGCATATTGAGCGGCACTCTGGGGTACGCGAAACTCAAATTTAGGAGCCTCCTCGGAATCGAGCACCACTATCGGCAGTCCGGGAACAGCCATGTCGCCGGCACGGCGCAGCACCCGCACAACACGTCCCTCGCGAGGCGACTTCCCAATAATGTATTCAAGCTCTCCATGCGCAGCGCTGGCAAATCCCTGAGCCTGCGCTAAATCTGCCCGTGCCCCATCACGCTTAAGCGTTGCTTTGCGCCAATCGTTGTTAGACACCAGTCCCTCACGATAAAGCGCATCAATCTTCTCACGGTCAAGCTCCGCATCCTTTAGGGCTGCTTGGGCCGCCTTTAACTTGCCGTCTGCGGCGTGAATCGCAGCAAGCACATCTTTGGAGTCAAGCTTAAAAAGCACGTCGCCTTTTTGGAGTAAATCCCCTTCTTTTACCGGAATTTCTTCAATATAAGCAGCAAGGCGGCTGGCCGCTTCAATGCGCGCAGATGCCGCCACGGAGCCCGCTGCCTGAATAAGCTGAGGCTGATAGGCCGGCTCAAGGATCACTGACACCGTTATCGGTGCCTGACGCTCGTTATTGGCTGCAGACGTTGTTTGTGATTCGCTGCAGCCTGACAGAATCAAAACCGCCGCAGCTGTCCAAGCAGCAAAGACATATTCTCGCGACAAGATCTTCATCGGCCAAGCCGCAATCAATGCTGCAAGCTGCATAGTTCTTTTCCCAAAAAATCTGCATGGAACACTTCGGTTCCTGAAGCTTATGCTGTTTTTTTTAATTTTAGACAATAGTTCTCATTTAAAGCTTCAAACTGCTCTGCCTACAGCTGTATTCAAAAAATCCACAGAGCAGCAGCATCCCTGCTGATGCCTCAGCCACTTTATTAACAATTTTTTACTATTATCGACTACTTTCACATGCGAATGATTCGCTTTAAAACTCCCATCCCAAATTCTCCAATATGCATTGATTTCTCTAAACATATTCTGAAGCATCCGCGCATGCAATACGATTGATTTGCATCTCACCCCACGACAGTTCACTTAGGGGACAACCCGAATTGCGAATTATTTTTAATAATGAATATCTATGAAATTCAAAAGCATTTTGAAGGTGTAATATTCAAGCGTCGCCGGAACACGAGTACACGGAAACGTTGAAACAGTAGCGCTCCGAGCACCCGGACTCTTGAAGCATCAAGGGGCGCGGCACAAAGACTTCCGGCGAAAGGATTGAGCCTTTCGACGCATGGTCAGAGGAATCCAATAAGATCCCTCAGGATCTAAACAAAAAAACTCAAATTGAATAAAAGAGGAACAAAAAATGGCACTCAATCAGGCTACTAAATACGGTCTTTTCTTTGTTGGCGGCATCGCTGTCGGTGCTCTCGGTATGGCGCTCGTTTCTCGCGGCAAGCTCAACATTAAGCCGCTCGCCACAGATCTCCTCGCCTCCGGCATTGACCTTCGCGACAAGGCGCTTGCTGCCGTAGACGGCGTCAAAGAAGACCTCGCCGACGTGGTTGCCGAAGCTCAGGTGAAGCAGCAGGAAAAGAAAGAAGCTCAGGAAAAGAAGGAAGCTGTTCCGGCTGCCGCCGACTGCTGATTTTCTCTGCGGCCGCACTCCACTTTGGCCTGATCGGGCTATAAATAAGTGCGGCGGCGCGGAAGCAAACATTCCGAAGCGGCCCGGAGGGAAACTCCGGGCCATCATTTTGCGGCGCACGCCGTACGGGTCTCGGCCTTTTGGGAAACGTCGAAGACTCGACAAAAAGGAATAAGAGAAGAGAGGCTTTCCTCATGCATTTCTATTTGAAGCATGCCGTCGGCAACCGTGAACGCTGGAAGACAGACGACACGCTCTCGCACGCAAGTGCGGTCATCATTGCCAATGAAGTGGCTGCCATTCCGGGCGTTACCGGTCTTGTCGTCAATCCGCGTATCGGCAGCGTAACGCTGACCGTCGCCGACGCCGCTGCCAAGGCTCGAACCCTCGCCTATTTTGAAAGCCTTGCAGTCAATCCGCCGATTCTGCGCCCTGACCGTGCAGTCATTGCAGCTGAAGATCTTGAAGCCGCAAAACGGTGCGGTGAAATGGCGCTTCAGCCGCTGCGCCGGGAAGATCTGCCGCCGGGCATCGTACCGCGCACCATTTATGAAATTGAGCGCGGCTTCACAACAATGCCGCTGCTCAATGTCTTCTCACGGTTGCGGGACCTTCTCGGGAAGATTTTCCCGGGACTCTTTATGATCGGCCGCACTGCCGCCAAAGCCGCGCAGGTTGGTCAGGCAATGGGCAAAGCCGCACTCCCCCGCCGTACGGGAGAGGCACCGGCGCCGATCGAAGATGATGCTGAACTCGACTTCTCGAGCCTCGCACGCTACATCTTCCTGCGTCCCTTCCTGCCGATGGTCGTGAATATCGGCAACGCAGTGCTCGATTCCATTCCCTACCTCATTGAAGGCGTGAAAAATGCCTTCCGCGGGAAACTCAACGTTTCGGTACTCGATGCCTCAGCGATCTTTGTGTCGCTCCTGCGTCTTGATTTCGGAACCGTGGGTCTGCTCACGCTGCTTCTCGGCTTGGGCGATATGCTCGAACGCTATACCCGCAAGAAGTCACTGGCGTCGCTTGCCGATCAGCTGGCTATTAAGGTTGATCAGGTCTGGGTTCGCCTTCCTGACGGCCAACTTGCGCAAAAGCAGCTCAAAGACCTTTCGAAGGAAGATCTGGTCGTCGTGCGCTCGGGCTCGGTGATCCCTGTTGACGGCGTGGTTGTTTCCGGTGATGCGGCAGTCAATCAGGCGACGATGACGGGTGAACCTCTTCCCGTACACCGTACCGTGGGCGGCAGCGTCTTTGCCGGCACTGTCGTTGAGGACGGTGAAATCGACATTCGTCCGACAGCATTGGGCGACGCCTCACGCCTTTCACAGATTGTGAGCTTCATTCAGAACAGCGAAGCGGCCAAGGCCGGCATTCAGGGCAAAGCTGAACGCCTCGCCGACGCCATCGTCCCCTACAACTTCCTGCTCGCCGGTCTCGTCTTCTTCTTTACGCGTGATCTCACCCGTACGGCTTCCGTACTGATGGTTGACTACTCGTGCGCCTTGCGTCTGGCAACGCCGCTTGCCATTCTCACTGCAATGCGAAACGGCACCGAAAAAGGTGTACTGGTGAAAGGCGGCCGTTATCTGGAAGCGCTCTCCGAAGTTGACACCGTTGTCTTCGATAAGACGGGCACACTGACGCAGTCCACTCCGGTGCTCTCCGACGTCATCCCTGTCGACGGCGTTACGAGTGAAGAAGAACTGCTGCGCTTAGCTTCCTGCCTTGAAGAACATTTCCCGCACCCGGTTTCGCGTGCGATCGTTCGTCAGGCGCAAGAACGCGGCGTCATTCACGAAAACGAAGTACACGACACCGAAGTCCGCTACATCGTTGCGCACGGCATCTGTTCTTCTGTAGCCGGCCGCAAGTGCTTCCTCGGCAGCCGCCACTTTGTGCAGGACGACGAAGGCATTGATATTTCCCCGGCCAAGGATGCGATTGCACGTCTTTCTTCCGAAGGCAAATCAATCCTCTACCTTGCTGTGGGTGATCAGCTTGCCGGTGTCCTCGGCATCGAAGATCCGCTGCGTCCGGAAGCCAAAGAAGCCATTGCGGCTCTGCGTGAACGCGGCATCACCAAGATCATGATGCTCACGGGCGACGACACTCGCACGGCCGCTCACGTAGCCGCCAAGCTCGGCCTCGACGGGTTCCATGCTCAGGTGCTCCCGCAGGACAAAGCTAAGCATGTGCTCGAACTCAAAGCACAGGGCCGTAAGGTTCTGATGGTGGGCGACGGCATTAATGACTCCCCGGCGCTCTCAGCAGCTCATGTCGGTGCAACGCTTCGCGACGGCACCGATATTGCTCAGGAAGTAGCCGATGTGGTTCTGACGCGCAACAATCTCGCGGACCTTCCGACTGCAATCGAACTGGGCCGCGCGACGATGGGCCGCATTCATGAAAACTTCGCCGTTTCCGTTTCGCTCAACACCTGCTTCCTCGCAGGCGGCTTGACGGGCATGCTCATGCCGGCGATTGGCGCGCTTTTGCATAACGCCACCACCATCGGCGTCTGCCTGAATGCTATGCGTCCGACGCTTGGCAAGTCGAAGAGCTTTACCGAAGCCGTGAGCGAAATCCAGGCGAATCTTCATGGTACGCTATCGAAGATTGAAAACAGCGCTCCAGAAAGTGAAAAGCCGATCAATCTGCCTTTCACGCAGGCCTGATGCCTAACGTATAAGAGAACAATAATGCTAGATCCCAAAGAATTCGTGCGCTCCATCTGTCACGGGCGCGCCCGTATCCGCCACGCCTCTCTGCGCGGACTTTCACCTGAAGAGGTTGAAAGTCTGACGACAATGATTGCTGGATTCGACGGCATCACTTCGGTGAAGCTCAATCCGCGAGTCGGCAGTCTTCTCGTCACATGGGATGAGACCAAGACGAATGCGGAATCGCTGCTTGCCGCTGCACAGTTCTTCCTCCCCGACGAACCCGCAGCGGAAGAAGCCGCCGAAGTCTTTGAAGGTGTGCAAGACCAAGATGCACAGCCTGAAGCAGCAAAGACCCCCTGCTGCGCAGGCGCCTGCCTTGCCGAGCACCCCGCCAAACTCGTTCGAGAAGCCGGCAGCCTCGTCAAAAGCGGGGCTCATCGGGCGCTCGACCTTCTCGCACCGGTCGTCGCCCCTGACGTTAAGGCGGGCGGTCGTACCCGCCGCGTTACGCAGAACCGTCTGATGGCAGCGGGCTACGCACTCTCCCTTGCGGGTCTTGCATTCCGCGGCGCTAAAGCCCATTTGCTTTTCGGTGCACTCTTTACGGTGCTCCTCGGTGTTCACCTTTATCAGCACCGCCGCGTTCTTTAATATAGGCGTTCAGTAAAAGAGCAATTTCGAAATCGCTCTTGAACGCATTAGAATGCCCTTTGAAAGCGGGCATCCGGGTTCTCTGCCTGCAGGCAGTCGCACCCGGATGCCCGTTTTTTTATTTCCCGACGTGCGGCAGCCCTTCAGCGGCCTCTATTTCACGAGCCGTACGACTTTATAACGCTCCAAAGAATCTCCTAACTGTTATGAAGCTCTGGCTCAAGATCTCGCAGGGATTGGCTGCGCTGCTTCTCTCGGCTGCCGCACTGTCGCTGCTCCTATTTGCCGGAGCACTTATCCTCGGACTGGCAGCAGCGGCCCTCATTGCGGCTGCCGGACTCTTTCTGGCGGCTCCCGACGAAGCTAAAACGGGACTGAAAAATGTCGCCGCAGCACTCGAAAAACTCGCTGACCGATTTGCCAAATCAGTCAATGACATGGGGCAGGTAGTGCTTGCCTGCTTTGGCGCCCAGCAGGCCGCCCCTAACACGCCTCACGAAAGCAGCTCCGGCGAAAACATGTCGTCGCCTGACAACACATGTAATTCAACCCGCACAGCAACGGATGATCCGTCCGGCCCGCATGCCGCTCAGTGAGTCTGCCAACATCTGTTTCAACATCGATTTTGCAGACATTCCTACTTCTGGCCGCCTTATCCAATTTGTTTTTTCCGGATATTTCATTTTGTTGTTCGCAAACTGAAACGTGATACGCATTTCATTTCGTTTGCATGCACGGAGATTTGACCATAGGCAACGTTTGTGCTTACAGCCAAGCGCAAAGATTTGAAAATAAGAAAGGTTCTCGTTACTATTCCCCCTGTCACATTTGGCTACAAGGACAAATACCTATGACAGAACCCCGACAGATCCGCACGCTCGCGACGCTCGATCTTAATGAACCGGCCACGGTCGCGCGGATGAAGCTGCCTGAGGCTGAAGTTTCACGCCTTTCCGATCTCGGCATGAGAATCGGCAGCACTGTGCGTGTTCTTCAGGCTTCCGAGGGTGAACCCCTGCTTGTTGCCGTCGGAGACGGCCGCATCGGCGTCAATTTCGCCGTTGCGCAAAAAATCTATGTCTACTAAGAGGCTCCTTAAATGTTTCTAAAAGAACTGCCCGTTGGCTCCAAGGGCAAGATCATCGGCTTTGGTAAGGAACATCCTGAATACCGCCGCCGTCTCGTGATGCTCGGAGCAACTCCCGGCACCACTTTCGAAGTGGTCCGCATCGCCCCTCTGGGCGACCCAATCGAAATCCGTGTACGCGGCAGCTTCATCAGCGTTCGACGCGACGAAGCGATGCTGATGGAAGTCGAAAAGCTATAAGTCGGCGCTGACCCTCAAGCGTCTACTACACACACAAAAAGGTTATAAACGATGAGTCAACATATCGTCTGCGTGGTCGGCAATCCGAACTGCGGCAAGACCACGTTTTTCAATGCCCTGACTGGTTCGCGCCAACGCGTGGGCAACTGGCCCGGCGTCACGGTCGACAAGAAGACCGGTAATTTCGAATACCGCAACGAAAAGATCGAGCTCGTCGACCTTCCCGGCATCTATTCGATTACGCCGGCAGCTTCCTCCGGTGAAGATGAACGCGTCGCCCGTGACTACATCCTGTCGGGTGAAGCTGAAGCGGTCATCAACATTGTTGATGCCTCGAACCTCGAGCGCAACCTCTACCTCACGGCCCAGCTGATCGAAATGCGTGTGCCGATGATCGTCGTGGTCAACATGCTCGACATCGCCAAGCAGCATCGTCTTGAAATCCGTTTGGAAAAGCTTCAGGAAGCGCTCGGCTGCCCGGTTGTCGGCATCGTTGCCAGCCGTGAAACCGGCCTCAACGACGTCAAGGATACCCTTGTCAACTTCCTCGAACATCCGACCATCCCGCCGATGGCCGTTGAATTCGACGAAAAGATCACCAAGGCGATCGCTGCGGTTTCTGAAGATCTCAAGAAGCAGGGCGTTGAACGTGCCCCCTGGTTCGCCAGCCAATTCATGGAACGCGCTCCGGGTCTTGAAGAAAAACTTCCGAACGTCAATGCCGCCAACGTCGAAAAGATCGTTGCCGACCTCGACAAGGAATACGACGGCGACCTCGATATCGCCATCGCCAACGCTCGCTACAACCTCGTGGCCAACATCGCCGAGAAAGCGATTGTCCGCGTCGGCGAAGCTTCCGCGACGCTCACCGACAAGATCGACCGCGTTGTCCTTAACCGCTGGCTCGGCCTGCCGATCTTCCTTTTCATCATGTACGTGATGTTCCTGTTCACGCAGAACTTGGGCGGCGCGTTCATTGACTTCTTCGACATTCTGGTCGGCGGCGTGATGGTCGACGGGTTCTCTGAACTCCTGACGAACATCGGCAGCCCCGAATGGCTCACGGTCTTCCTGGCCAACGGCATCGGCGGCGGCCTCCAGACGGTCTCGACCTTCATTCCGGTCGTCTTCTTCCTCTTCCTCTTCCTCGCGCTGCTTGAGGACTCGGGCTACATGGCTCGCGCGGCGTTCGTTATGGACCGCCTGATGCGCGCTCTCGGCCTTCCGGGCAAGGCTTTCGTGCCGCTGCTCGTCGGCTTCGGCTGCGGCGTTCCTGCCGTGATGGCTACCCGTACGATGGATCGTGCTTCCGACCGCATTATTACGGTCCTGATGGCTCCGTTTATGTCCTGCGGTGCTCGCCTGCCGGTCTACGTTCTGTTCGCCACGGCTTTCTGGCCTGAAAATGGTCAGAACCTCGTGTTCCTGCTCTATATCATCGGTATTCTCGCTGCCATTCTGACGGGCTTCTTGCTCAAGCATGCTGCGCTGCCTGGTGCCGCGAGCGCCTTCGTGATGGAAATTCCGCCGTACCACATCCCGACTTTCAAGGGCGTGATGCTTCGTACGTGGGACCGCGTGAAGACCTTCCTCTTCCGCGCCGGTAAGGTGATTGTTTCGATCGTTGCAGTGCTCGCCTTCTTGAACTCCCTCGGTACTGACGGCACGTTCGGCAATGAAGACTCCGATAAGTCTGTGCTTTCGGAAATCGGCCGCGACATCGTTCCGATCTTCGCTCCGATGGGTGTTCAGGAACAGAACTGGCCTGCCGCTGTGGGCGTCTTCACCGGCATCTTTGCGAAGGAAGCAGTGGTTGGTACGTTGAACTCCCTCTACGACACTATCACGCTTGCAAAGGCTGAAGAAGAAAAGGCTGCCGACGGCGCTGCTCCTGCTGAAGAAGCTGCTCCGGAAGAAGAAGAAGGCGGCTGGTCCTTCACCGACACCTTCAACGAAGCTGTTTCGACCACTTGGGAAAACCTGAAGGGTCTCGGCGACGCTCTGGCTGACCCGATGGGCATCAAGGTTGAAAGCGACCTTTCTGATACGGCTGCTGAAGCTGAAGCTCAGGAAGTTTCTGCCGGTACGTTCGACACGATTAAGATCCTCTTCGGTTCTCAGTCTGCTGCGTTCGCCTACCTGCTGATGGTTCTGCTTTACATGCCCTGCTGCGCTGCTATTGCTGCCATTTACCGTGAGGTCGGTGCTGCCTGGACGCTCTTCTCTGCCTCCTGGTGCACGGTGCTCGGCTACACCTCCGCTGTTATCTTCTACCGCGCCGTGAACTTCAGCTCTGCGCCGGTCTACGCGACTGTTGCCATCCTTCTGTCGCTTGCCGCCATCGTCGGCATGTACTTCTGGATGAAGACCTTCGCCAAGAAGGAAGACGACAATACGCCGAAGGTGATCCCGATCCATTCGGCCCATTAATCTCGTCCAAAAATCATCAGAGCCGTCCGCCGCATCCTGCGGCGGACAACCTTATATAAGCCTCGCAGGCATACTGTCTGCGAGGTCTTTTTTTTTTCATACAGCTGAAGTGGTATGGATTTTTTGGACACATACAGAGTCCACACCATGCACATAACGCAAGAAATGAGACAGCAAGCCTGCGAGGGGCTTTTGCATTTCACCCCGAAGAAGGCACTGGCCAGAGAGCTGGGTGTTTCCGTTGGTTCGATCCGAGACTGGGCTATTTATATCCAGCACGGTTTCTTCGATTGGGTCGACAATCCTTGGGTCACACGCCGGCCTGAGCTGCTCCAAAGCGCCGTCGACTACTGGTTCGAGCATTACCCCATTGGCTACAGCGATGTTGCTAAGCAGTTTGGCGTGAGACCGGCCACATTGTTCCAAAAGATCCGCCGCACAGTTGCTAAACTCCCTGAGCAGCTGCGCCCCAAGCGCATCCTATTCTGGGACGTCAAACCAGAAACCAGCCTTGGAACCTTCAGAATGGCCATCGAAAAACTCTCCGACATTCCTGCCGATCGTCCCTTAACGCTTGCAGAACGGAAGGCTCTCCTCAAAGAGATGCAGGACGCACGAGGCCGCCTGATCTGTGCGGAATCCATTCTGGAGGTTGCCATTGAAGGCTGTAAAGACGAGCTCAAAAAAAAAGAATTGCAGCGACAGTTAGAGCTCACGAGAAAGGCCTTAGCGTCGCTCACGCCTGTCGATTGATGGGCCTGTCCCGCAGCACTTTTTACGCTTCACAGAAGACGACGCCGGCGCAAATCAAAACAGATGAGTTGGCCGAGAAGATTTCTGAGGTTCAAAGCTCCTGCTTCTTCACAATTGGCCGACGCCGCATGGGTACCGTCCTGCATAAGCGTTACGGCATAGAGGTTTGCGAGACTACGCTGCAGCGAATCATGAGCCGCCGCGGCTTGACTGCACGCATCCGCCAGGTGCGCAAGGCGAAGCCTAGCGCCGGCAAGGCAACCCGGCAGCAGCTGCCGGATAACCTGCTCAACCGTGAGTTCCAAGCTGATCGGCCGATGTACCGCCTCGTTACCGATGTCACCTATGTGCCGTACTTCGAAAACGACGAATGGCACTGGGGTTACCTGTCGCTCGTACAGGACCTTTTTAATCGCGCCATAGTCGCTTGGGTCTACTCCAAAAAGCAGGATGTTCGGCTGGGACTGGCGACACTCCAGTTTTTATCAGGCCGAGGCTTGGCTCGGGGAGCGATGCTCCACAGTGACCGCGGCAGTATCTACACTGCTCAGGCATTCAGGGATGCGGCCGACGGCATGGGCCTGACGCAAAGTTTCTCGCGAACGGCTAACTGCCACGACAATGCCACGATGGAGTGCTTCAACGGCACGCTCAAGGTAGAGGCGCTCTATAACCCAGTGCTGACGCAGGATAGGCCAAGTTTCAAAGCGCAGAACGACCTTATTGGCCGTTACGTTGAGTTCTACAACAACGAGCGCCCGTGCTCAGTAATCGATAACCAAACGCCTGCGGCGTATCGCATGCAGTTCTATGGCCCTTTCCTGCGGACTTGACGCGAGCATCAGGCAGTGACAAGTAACGACTGAGCGCGTTGAAGCGTTGCACATTGCATAGCAGTGACCGATCGCAAGGGACGTTTCCAATCACCACGTCGATAAATTGAACAGGCCAAAACGCATTTAAAATTTGCTTTTTCAACCTGTCCAAAATTTCAATACCAGTTCAAACATGCCGTTCTCATGGACTGTGTGCCGCTTGATACACTTTCCGACCGCCGGCGGGCAATCCTGCCGGCTATGTGCTTCACAACTCTTCAAATCTCCAAGATTCCGCCATGATCAGCGCCTTTGACATCTATAAGATCGGTATTGGTCCCTCGAGCTCACACACCGTTGGGCCCATGAAGGCCGGTGCTGCTTTTCTCAGCGAGCTCGTTGAGAAAAATCTGCTAGAGCAGACGGCGCGCATTCAGGTGGATGTCTACGGGTCACTTTCGCTTACCGGCCGCGGTCACCATACAGACCTCGCTGTCATCCTCGGGCTGGAAGGCTATTTGCCTGAGACCGTGCCGCTCGAAGAGATTGCTTCAATCATCAAGCGGGTGGAGCAAGACGAACGCATTGATCTTGGCCGCCGCCATGAAGCGGCGTTTCTCAGGGCTTCGGGGCTGGTCTTTCATGCGGAATTTCTGCCTAAACATGAAAACGGCATGAAGATTTCTGCCTGGGATGATGCCGGCAGACTGCTCTATTCGAATACCTACTATTCGATCGGAGGCGGCTTCATCGTTGATGATGAGCACTTTGGTTTGGAGCCGCAGGCCGAAAAGCCCGTGCCTTACCCCTATAAGAATGCTGCGGAACTGCTTGCCGCCTGTGAAAGAACGGGGCTCTCCATTTCCAGTCTGGCGATGGAAAACGAATTGGTGTTTCATACGCGCGAAGAAATCTACGCGCACTTTGCGCGAATTCGCGAAGTGATGGAAGAAGCCATTGCGCGAGGCATTCATACTGAAGGGCTGCTGCCCGGTCCGCTGAGAGTGCAGCGCCGTGCCCCATCACTTAACCGTGCGCTCGAATCGACCGCACGTCTTTCCGTGGATCCTATGGCGGTGCTCGATTGGATCAACATGTTTGCGCTTGCGGTGTCTGAAGAAAACGCTGCCGGCGGCCGTGTGGTTACAGCGCCCACCAACGGAGCCTGCGGCGTGATTCCGGCAGTGCTTGCGTACTGGGCGAAGTTTATCGGCGAGCCCAAGCCCGAACCCTGCCTGCGCTTCTTTCTGGCTTCAGCTGTAATAGGCGGACTCTTCAAAAGAAACGCCTCCATTTCCGGTGCAGAAGTGGGCTGCCAAGGGGAAGTGGGGGTTGCTTGTTCGATGGCGGCAGCCGGTCTTGCAGAAGTGATGGGCGGTTCGCCCTCGCAAGTGGCAATGGCTGCCGAAATCGGCATGGAGCATTCGCTGGGACTCACCTGTGATCCGGTGAACGGTCAGGTGCAGGTGCCCTGCATCGAACGCAATGCCATTTTTGCCGTTAAGGCTGTTAATGCCGCTCGTATGGCGCTTCGGCGCACGAGTGCACCGCGCGTGCCGCTCGATGAAGTCATTAAAACGATGTATGAAACCGGCAAGGACATGAACGCCAAATACCGGGAAACGAGCCGCGGCGGACTCGCGAAAATTCTGCGCTGCGAGTGATTCGGCTGCGCTTTCATTCTTGCGGCGGCTTCTTAAGCCGCCGCAGTGCTTCGTGAGGCTTAAAGCTTTTCGCTGTCCGCGGCCGCAGGCTGTTCCGCCGCAGAGGCTTGCTCCGCAGCATTGGCTAGCGCAATGACCGGGCGCTTAAGCCAGGCCGAGAAGAGCGCAATGCCGACGGCAAGCAGAAGCGGCCCGAGGATGAGGCCGAGGAAGCCGAAGGCGAGCACGCCGCCGAATACGCCGAGAAAGATGAGCGCGATCGGCATTGAAGTGCCGCGGGCAATCAAGAGCGGCTTGATGAAATTGTCTACGCTTGAGACGGCAAGTGTTCCCCAAAGAACGAGAAACGCCGCCATGCCAAGTTCCCCTTTGCTCCAAAGCCAGACGGCTGCCGGCAGCCAGATGAGCGGAGGGCCGATTGGAATGACAGACAGCACGCAGACGGCAAAGGACAAGATGAGTACGCCCGGAACTCCCGCAATCCAAAAGCCGATGCCGGCAACGAGTCCTTGACCAATGGCAGTGCCCACGATTCCGAAGACCACTGAACGAGTGGTGTTGACGAGAATCTTGGTGATTTCTTCGGCAATTCCGCCCGAAACGCGTTCAACCACGGCTGAAATGCGGTCGGCAAACCACGAACCGTCGCGATAGAAGAAGAACACGATGAAAGTCACAAAGGCGAGCTGCATGACGCCCGAGCCGACATTGACTGCGGCGTTAAGCACCCACGTGGAAAGCGGCTCGAGAATGCGCTGCATTGTGTGCGCAAAGGTCTGCGGATCGATGGCTGAAACGAGTTCTCCGTAAAGCCAATCGCCCGCATAAGGGATGCTCTGCACGGCCTGGAGAATCGGCAGCGGGTCCTTAAGCCAGGCCGCTGCGGCCTGCACCCCGCGAGGCACCTGCTGAGCCAAGGCGACGAGCAGGAAGGAGAGCGGGATGAGCACCAGCACCACAATCGACAAAACCATCACCGAGGCTGCGGCGGTAGACGACTGCCGCATGCCGCTGCGCAGTTTGTTGAAAACCGGCCAGGTTACGACTGCAAGTACGGCTGCGATCAGAATGGCTGTCAGGAACGGTTCGAGCACAAGGTAGCAGCCGACGGCCACCACGACCATAAAGACGATCCGAATGATGAGGTCGATGCGTTCCGTGAAGCCTTCTGAAAACCGTTTGGGAATTTGAGCGACGAAATCGCCGCGCACTCGCTTGGCGGCAGCAGATCGAGCAGTGCTCCTTCTGCGTTCTGCTGCGCCGGGGGCCGGCTGCTGGTCATCGGTCATGGCGGATTCCTTGGTTTGAGTGCTCGAAGCCGTCGAGATCAGCGCAGAAGTGCGGGTTCGTTAAGCGGCACGCAGCCATTCAGGCGAAGCTTCTTCATCTGCTCGCGCAGTGCGTCCACCGCCGCCATGCGGGTGAAGCTCTTGCGCCAGACGAGCACAACGCGGCGCGTCGGCGTGGGATTCTTGAACGGAATGATCTTTACAGTGTTGGAAAGCCCCGCAAGATAGGGCACGGCCGACGACGGCAGCACGGTGATGCCCAGGCCCTGAGCGACCATGTGGCAGATCGTCTGCAGACTAGAGCCTTCAACGGTGCGCTGCACAGTGGAGGCCGAAGCCTGGAAGCGCGCCATGGTGGGGCAGATGCCGAGAATTTGATCACGGAAGCAGTGGCCGGTGCCGAGCAGGAGCATCGTCTGGTCTTTGAGCTCATCGGGACCCACATAGGAGCGGTTCACCCAAGGGTGATGCGCGGGTACGGCCACGACCATGTTCTCTTCATAGATCTCTTGGGTCATGAAGCCTGTGTCGGAGAGCGTGTTGGCGGTGACGGCCACATCAATCTGCCCCGAGCGAAGCTTGTTGAGCAGCTCAGAAGTGAAGTTCTCTTCAAGGAAGAGCGGCATTTTGGGCGTGGCAACGGTCATCGCACTGATGAGCTCAGGCAGAAGATAGGGCGCAATCGTATAAATCACGCCGAGGCGCAGCGGTCCCGAGAGCGGATCCTGACCGCTGTGGGCAATGTCGATGATGCGGCGGCTTTCTTCGAGCACCTTCTGGGCTTGAGCGATTACTTGAGAGCCGATGGGCGTGACGGCAATGTCGTTCGAACGACGTTCGAAGAGCGTGACGCCGAGTTCTTCTTCGAGCTTTTTGATAGCTACCGAGAGGGAAGGCTGGCTCACGCAGCAGCTTTCTGCGGCGCGGCCGAAGTGCCGCTCCCGCGCGACAGCGATAACGTATTTCAGTTCAGTGAGTGTCATGATGGAAATGTTGGGAAGGGGTTAAAAAATCAGTACGTAACCAGCTGCAGTCAAGCTTTTAAGAGCTCCGCTTTAGCGGAAAACCACCTTGCGGCGTGGCGCGCGGCCTGCTCGGGGTATTGCTTGAGCATCAGGTCGGCCGTGCGTGATGCTGTCTCAACGAGCTCAGCGTCGGAATCCAGATCGGCAAACTGAAGCATGGGCATGCCGGACTGCTGTTCACCGAGAAATTCCCCCGGACCGCGCAGCTCGAGGTCGCGCCGGGCAATTTCAAAGCCGTCATTGCTTTCTCGGATGATTTTCAGGCGTTCTTTGCCCGTTTCGGAAAGATTGCCGTCAAAAAGCAGAACACAGGCGGCAGCCCCGCCGCCGCGGCCGACGCGTCCTCGAAGCTGGTGAAGCTGAGCAAGGCCGAAGCGCTCTGCATGCTCAATAATCATCAGAGTGGCGTTGGGTACGTCGACCCCCACTTCGATCACTGTTGTGGCGACTAAAAGCTCAATGCGCCCGGCGGCAAAGTCCGACATCGCTGCTTCCTTTTCAACTGCGCTCATTGCGCCGTGAAGGAGACCCACGCGAACGTGCGGAAGTCTGGCTGCAAGCTCTTCGGCGCATCGCGACGCAGGCGTCAGGTCCAGCATTTCGCTTTCTTCAATCAGCGGACAGACCCAGTACACCTGCCGTCCTTTGCTGACGGTATCGTTGACAACGGCGAGAACGGCATCGCGTCGGTCCAGACGAACGAGCTTGGTGGCAACGGGGGTTCGGCCCGGCGGAAGTTCGTCGATCACGGATACATCAATGTCGGCGAAATAGCTCATTGCCAGCGTGCGCGGAATGGGCGTAGCAGAAAGCATCAGAAGATGCGGACGGCGTCCGTCCGGCATGAGACGCGTGAGTGCTAAGCGCTGCTCGACGCCGAAGCGGTGCTGTTCGTCGACAATCGCGAGGCCGAGTGCCTTAAAGGCAACGCCCTCTTGAATGAGCGCATGCGTGCCGATAACAAGCTGAGCCTCGCCGGACGCGGCAGCGGCCAGCGCGGCGGCTTTTTCCGAGGCTTTGAGGCGGCCGGTAAGGCGCACGATTTTTACGCCGAGGGGCTCAAGCCAGCGGGCGATTTTCTCCAAATGCTGGTCGGCCAGAATTTCCGTCGGCGCCATTAAGGCTGCCTGCCGTCCGGCTTCAATCGCGCGAAGCGCCGCCATGGCGGCAATGACGGTCTTGCCGCAGCCGACATCTCCCTGAACCAAGCGGTGCATGGGACGAGGCTCGGCAAGATCGTGCGCGACTTCATCCCACACGCGCGTTTGGGCCCGTGTGAGTGCGAAGGGCAGCGCATTGAGAAAGGCTGTCGTGAGCTTTGCGGCCGAATCGGTGAGTGCTGGGGCACTTTCCTGCCCCACGGCTGCGCGCAGTTGTTTAAGCGTGATCTGCTGGGCCAGCAGCTCATCGAATTTAAGCCGCTGCCAGTGCGGATCCGTACGGTTCATCAGCGGTTCGTGGGGCGCATCGGCAGGCGGATGGTGCAGGTATTCAAGCGAAGCTTTGAGACCGGGCAGCTGCAGCGCTGCGGCAACTTCCGCCGGCAGCGGATCATCCATCCCCATTAGATCGAGAAGCGCACGGTTGATACGCTTTCTCAGCCAGGTTTGCTGTACCCCTTCGCCGAGCGAATAAACCGGCGTGAGTGACGAAGGAAGCGCATCTTCACCGGCCACGGGCTTCTTGAGTTTGGGATGAATGAGTTCAAGTCCGCCGGAATAGGCCGGACGAGGTTCGCCGAAGGCCCGCAGCGTCGTCCCTATTGTGAGCAGCGAGCGCGTCGTCGGGTAATAGTGGATGAAGCGCAGCGTCACCCTCCCGGTCTGATCAGCGAGTTCAGCCACCAGCTGCGGACCGCGGGCCGTTGAAATGGTGCTCGAACGCACCACTTCACCCTGAATTTGAGCCGTTTCCCCCGCCCGCAGGAGACCGATCGGATCAATGCGGGTTTCGTCCTCATAGCGCAGCGGAAGATGCAGCACGAAATCCCAGTCGGAGACAAGTCCTAAGCGCTTGAGACGCACCGGCAGCGGGTCAAGCTTGCCGCTCTTGATCTCGCCCGCAGGACGAGAGCCTCCTCGGCGCTCAGAGGCGGCTGAAGAGGATTCGGCGGCAGGCCGGGCATAAGGACGCGGCGGCATGGGTGCGGGGGCCTTCACGCTCAGAAGGGCTGACCGATGCGATCAACGATTGCCTCAATTTCAACGAGGCCGCCCTTCGGGAGCGCCGCCACGGCAAAGCAGGAGCGGGCAGGGAACGGCGCCGGCACAAAGGTTTTCATGGCTTTGTTGACGGCGTCGAAATTGGCCATGTCGGTAAGGAAGATCGTTACTTTGACGATATCGGCCATCGTGAGACCGGCTTCCGTGATGACTGCGCGCAGATTCTTGAAGGCCTGCGTTGCTTGTTCTTCAATGCCGTCAGCCAATTTCCCCGTGGCCGGATCAATGCCGAGCTGCCCTGAGCAGTAAAGCGCAATCTGCGTGAAGGCGCCCTGGCTGTACGGACCAATGGCGGCGGGAGCGTAATCAGTCTGAACGATACGGTTGGCCATTTGAGTTCTCCTCTTGTAGGTGCTTCCGAGAGCATCTAGGAAAAAAGTTCTGATGCTTGATTCTATCGATTTTGGGGAGTTAATAGAGGTCCTGGTTATGAATGTTGTTAAGCACAAACTATTTATGACCCATGATGCGATCTAAGTGAAATGTCGAAAGGCATATCTCGTTAGGGTTTTCCGAAGAGATTTATAAAATGTATTTCTAAAAATAATTTATTAATATTTAATTAGAAGTGAAATTTGAAGAAATATAGGTAAAAAGACTTATATTCGTAAAGCAAAACCGAACAATATGTTCGGTGAGTTATACTATGGTGTTATTAGCGTAAATACCTACCTACAATAGAGTACCAATGCTTTAGATCCCTTCTATCTGTAATAGAGACTTAAAGATTTTATTATTTATATGAAATAAAAGGAATAAAACAGAATTTTTCTGCATTCGACAGAACAAAAGCTTCGCTTTAAAAGTCAGGCTTTATTAGGGGTTTATACGAATATTTCTAGGGATAGGTCGACGGCTAAACTGCGCGCCGACGACTCAATACTTATCCGTTAGAAATAGATCAGAAGGCCAAGGGAAATCCACGGGTTCTTTGCGTTGGAATAAGCAATTAACGCAGTCTGAACGTAAAACACTGTGGTTCCAGATGCAACAGGTTGTTAGACTTCTAAGTAGAAGAGCTTAGAGACCCAACAGTTTTGTGCAGACCGTTCAGGATCCGTTTGCCGGAAAAAAGATCGGGTTGCCGCAGAAACGCCGTCAGGAATGGCTTCGGATGCCTTTAGTTTGACTGAGCCGCTCGAAGGAGAACAGCGACTCAGGTGAATTGGGTGCAGATGTTTTCATCCCTCCCTAAGCGTCTTCCGGGTTCTAGCCGCGGGGCTTCATCATGATGCCTCGGGTTTTGATGTCCTCCTTGGGTGCGAGTCCCAGAAACGGAACGTCGACAATGCGCTTTAAGACCTGTATAGGAAGTTTTCCCCGCTTCCAATACAGAAGTTCCGTTCAGACGAACGCGGGCAGATGCGGCGGCGGCGGCGAAAACCAACGGGAATAGGCTCAAAAAGCCGGAGCGGTTCTGCGAACGGCCTCGAAAGAAGGCAGGCGCAGGGCTTCTTAGAAGACTGGGCGGATGCGCAGACAGGAGCTGCGTTCCGATCCTCCCGCCCAATAGGCGGGATTTCCGAGGAAAAACTCATGAAAATCATTTACACCGACGTGCTGGTCATCGGCGGCGGCCTTGCTGGACTCCGCATGGCTGTTGCTGCCAAGCGCCGCGGTCACGACTCGATCGTCCTTTCCCTCGTTCCGCCGAAGCGCAGCCACTCCAAGGCCGCTCAGGGCGGTATGCAGGCATCGCTCGGCAACGTGATCAAAGGCTTGGGCGACAATGAAGACGTCCATTTCGGCGATACGGTCCGCGGTTCGGACTGGGGCGCTGATCAGGAAGTCGTCCGCATGTTTGTGAACACCTCGCCCAAGGCTGTGCGCGAACTCGCCGCCTGGGGCTGTCCCTGGAGCCGCATCACCCCGGGCGACCGTCAGGTGATCATCAACGGTGAAAAGGTCACGATTACCGAACGCAAGGAAGCAGCGGGTCTCGCCAATCAGCGTGACTTCGGCGGCACGAAGAAGTGGCGTACCTGCTACGTCTCCGACTGTACCGGCCACGCCATGCTCAACGTGGTGTCCGACCGCCTCATCGCAGAAAAGGTTCCGGTGATCGAACGCGTTGAAGCGCTTCGTCTGATTCACGACGGCAAGCGCTGCTACGGCGCTATCGTCCGTGACCTGATCACGGGCGAACTGATGGCCTACGTGGCCAAGGCCACTGCCATCGCCACCGGCGGTGCCGGCCGTATCTACCGCGTCACGACGAACGCGGTCATTTGCGACGGCGTGGGTTACGACCTGGCGCTCACCACCGGCGTTGCCTCGCTTTCGAACATGGAAGCCATTCAGTTCCACCCGACGGGCATTTTCCCGGCCGGCATTCTGGTGACGGAAGGCTGCCGCGGTGACGGCGGTCTGCTCCGCGACGTTGACGGCTACCGCTTCATGCCGGACGTGGAACCGGAAAAGAAGGAACTCGCCTCCCGCGACGTGGTTTCCCGCCGCATGGAAGAACGCATTGCCATGGGCAAGGGCGTCAAGACCAAGTACGGCGAACACCTCTGGCTCGACATCACGCTGCTTGGCGAACATCACATCAAGCATAAGCTTCGTGAAGTTTACGAAATCTGCCACTACTTCCTCGGCGTTGATCCGACGAAGGAATGGATTCCGGTTCGTCCGGCCCAGCACTACACGATGGGCGGCGTCCGCACGAACCCGACCGGCGAATCTCCGCAGCTCAAAGGTCTCTTCGCTGCCGGCGAAGCCGCCTGCTGGGATATGCACGGCTTCAACCGCCTCGGCGGCAACTCGGTTGCTGAAACCGTCGTCGCCGGCATGATCGTCGGTGAATTCATCGCCGACTTCTGCGAAAAGCCTGAAAACGGCATCGACATCCCGACTTCGATCATTTACGAGTCGCTCGCCAAGGTTCAGAACGAACTCAACGGCTTCATTAAGTGCACCGGCAATGAAGACGCCGTCAAGCTGCGCACCCGCATGCAGGAAGTGATGACGACCAAGATCGGCATCTTCCGCCGCGGCAAGGATATGGAAGAAGCGGTGACGGAGCTCGAAGAACTCTACAAGCGCTCCTTCAACATCCCGGTCAAGGACGTCGTGGGCAACAACCCCGAGCTCGTCTATGCCTACCGCACCCGCTCGATGCTGCGCGTCGCTCTGACGGTCGCTTACGGCGCTCTCAATCGTCAGGAATCCCGCGGTGCTCACTACCGCGAAGACTTCTCGGTTCGCGATGACGTCAAGTGGCTCAACCGCACGATTGCGACCTGGAAGGATGGTGATACGCTGCCGACTCTTTCGTATCAGCCGCTCGACATCAGCAAGATGGAACTTCCCCCGGGCTTCCGCGGCTACGGTGTGAAGAACTACATCGAGAACCCCGAATCTGCCAAGCGTCAGGCTGAAGTTGATGCTATCCGTCAGAAGATGGAAGCCGAAGGCAAGGATCGCTGGGCCATTCAGGACGCGATCATGCCGTATCAGCACCTGCTGCCCAAGCGCCTGCTGGGCCGCAACGAACGCATCGACGAACCGCTGAACGACTAATTTGGAGCTGGTAACAAAAATGACCCAAGAAGCTCAGAAGACCCCGGCGGCTCCCGCCGCCCCGGCCGCTCCCGCTGCTAAGAAGCAGCACCGCATGCTCAAGATCAGCATCCTGCGCTACAACCCGCAGGATCCTGACAGCGTTCCGCACATGCAGACGTACGAGCTCCAGGAATCGGACTCGATGACGCTCTTCATTGCGCTCAACGATCTGCGCAACGAGCAGGATCCGACCCTGCAGTTCGACTTCGTTTGCCGCGCTGGTATTTGCGGCAGCTGCGCCATGCTGATCAACGGCAAGCCCGGCCTCGCCTGCCGTACGCTTACCAAGGATCTTCCGACGGAATTCACGCTCGCCCCCTTGCCTGCGTTCGAACTCATCGGCGACCTTTCGGTCAACACCGGCAAGTGGATGCGCAACATGTCCGAACGCATGGAAACATGGGTTCACATGAAGAACGAGGAAATCGACCTTCGCAAGAAGGAAGTGCCGATGGACCCGCAGCTTGCCGAAGACATTTACGTTCTCGACCGTTGCGTGGAATGCGGCTGCTGCATTGCCGGCTGCGGTACGGTTCGCGTCCGTCCGGACTTCATCGGTGCTGTGGGCATCAATAAGATTGCCCGCTTCCGCCTTGACCCGCGCGACGAACGCAACGACGCTGACTACTACGAAGTGGTCGGTGACGAGTCCGGCGTGTTCGGCTGCATGTCGCTGCTCGCCTGCCATGACTTCTGCCCGAAGGATCTGCCCCTTAAGACGCAGATCGCCTTCATCCGCCGCAAGATGGCTGAGCAGGGTATGGGGAATTACGATAAGGTCCTGCCGACGCAGAAGAAATCTATTCCCATCAAGCCGATTACGCAGTAATATTTAGTTATTCGGTAGGTGCCCGAGCTCTGATAAGCAGATTCCCTTAGCTTGAAGAGCTCGGAACCGAAAGAAAACACCTTTTGATTCGGTGGACCAACGAGTTTCTACTTAGAAATTCGACTGAATCCAAAGGTTCAGCACAAAGCGGATGAAAGCGGACCCAAACGCAGAAATCTCGCTTAGACATATTGAGGAGCATATACATGTCCCGTATTGAAAACGACTTCCTTGGTTCCCTCGAGATCCCTGATGACGTCTACTACGGCGTCCAGACGATGCGCGGCAAGCAGAATTTCCACATCACGGAAATGCCGATGTCGCAGGAACCGTTCTTTGCCATCGCCTTCGCTTATGTGAAGAAGGCCGCTGCGCTCACGAACAAGGAACTCGGCACGATCCCGGCTGATGTTGCCGATGCGCTCGTGTGGGCCTGCGACCAGCTCATCGCCGGCAAGTACAACGATCAGTTCGTCACTGACTGGCTCCAGGGTGGTGCCGGCACGTCCACGAACATGAACTGCAACGAAGTTATCTGCAACCTCGCTTGCGAACACCTTGGTCTCGCAAAGGGTGACAAGAAGGTCTCCCCGAACGACCACGCCAACTTCGGCCAGTCGACAAACGACACGTATCCGACGGCTCTTCACCTCTCGCTGATCCTTCGCTCCAACGTCCTCGTGAAGGCCGTTGAGGACCTCGTCGCCAGCTTCTACAAGCAGGCAGAAAAGACGAAGGATGTCCTCAAGATGGGCCGTACCCACCTGCAGGACGCCGTTCCGATGTCCTTCGCTCAGGAATTCCACGGCTGGGGCACCACGATCGGCGACGAAATCAAGACGATCCGTGAAGCTCAGGAACACCTCAAGGTCGTGAACCTCGGCGCCACCGCCATCGGCACGACGGTTACCTGCCATCCGGAATACCCGGCCAAGGCTGTCAAGCGCCTCGCTGAACTGACGGGCATCCCGTTTGTCAACAGCGATGACCTGATCGCCGCCACGTCCGACTGCGGCGCCTATGTCGCCCTCTCGTCGGCCTGCAAGAGCCTCGCCGTCAAGCTCACGAAGGTCTGCAATGACCTGCGTCTCCTGGCCTCCGGCCCGCGTACCGGCCTTGGCGAAATCGTTCTGCCCCAGCTCCAGCCGGGCAGCTCGATCATGCCGGGCAAGGTCAATCCGGTTATCCCGGAAGTGACGAATCAGGCTGCGTTCCTCGCCATCGGTCTCGACACCTCCGTCATGCTTGCCGCCTCCGCCGGCCAGCTTGAACTGAACGTGATGGAACCGGTCATCTCCTTCGCTCTGTATATGCAGATGAAGGTTCTGACGAACTCCTGCAACGCTCTGCGTGAAAAGTGCATTGACGGCATCGTTGTCAACGCCAAGCACTGCGAAGACCTCGTGATGGGCTCGCTCGGCATCATCACGGTTCTCAAGCCCCACTTCGGCTACAAGCCCTGCGCGAACATCGCTCGCGAAGGCTTCCTCACCGGCAAGTCCCTGCATGAACTCATCGTCGACGAAAAGAAGATGCTCACGCAGGAACAGTGGGACAAGGTCTTCACGCACGACAACCTGATCAACCCGAAGTTCGAACAGTAATCGGGTGACGTCCGGACGCAAGATCCGGAAATAGAACACTGCGGTCGCTCCTAGCGGAACGGCCGCAGGTTCAAATACCACCAAAGCGGGATTCTCAGGTACTCAGATATCCGTAAAGGGATCGAGGACAGACAGTCTCCGCATCCTCTGATGCAAGCTGCAGCGGCCAATAGAGCCAAATAATGAAGCAGCGGCAGACGGGGTTTCTCATCCATGCCTGGAGGCATTATGGATATCATGCTCATTCTCCAGATCATCGTCCTTTTGGGCGCGATCTTCCTCGGTGTTCGCTTGGGCGGCATCGGCATCGGCTATGCCGGCGGCGCCGGCGTTCTCGTACTTGGTCTGATTCTCGGTATGAAGCCGGGCAACATTCCTTGGGACGTGATTCTGATCATCGCATCGGTGATCGCAGCTATTTCGGCGATGCAGCTCGCCGGCGGTCTGGACTATCTTGTTCAGATTGCTGAACGCATCCTGCGCAGCAACCCGAAGTACATCAACTACCTCGCTCCTGTCGTGACCTATGTGCTGACGATTTTCGCCGGTACGGGTCATACGGCCTTCTCGATGATTCCAGTTATCGTTGAAGTTGCTAAGGAACAGAAGATTCGTCCCTGCTGCCCGCTCTCGATCGCCGTCGTGGCTTCGCAGATCGCCATTACCGCTTCTCCGGTTTCCGCAGCCGTGATTTACATGTCCGGCGTGCTTGAACCGTTCGGCTGGTCCTACCCGGCTCTGATCGGCATTTGGCTCGTTACCACGTTTGCCGGCTGCATGCTGACGGCCTTCGTCATGACGAAGATCCAGAACATGGATCTGGACAGCGATCCGGTCTACAAGGAACGTCTTGCCAAGGGTCTCGTCAAGATTGGTCAGGGTGCCGCTCAGACGGAACTCAAGCCTTTTGCCAAGCGCTCCGTCGGCATCTTCCTGATCGGCGTGCTCTTTGTGGTGCTCTATGCGTCCGCTATTTCGCCGGCCATCGGTCTGATCAGTCCCGTCATTGTTCCTCGTGACGCCGCCATCATGTCCCTGATGCTCCTCGTTGCAACGCTCATCACGATTTGCTGCAAGGTTGACATCTCTGATATCGCCTCTGAAAGCTCGGTCTTCAAGTCCGGTATGGTTGCCTGCGTCTGCGTGCTCGGCGTTGCCTGGCTCGGCGACACGTTTGTGTCCGGCCACACGGCTGAAATCAAGACGTTCGCTGCTGACACCGTTGTTGCCTATCCGGCTCTGCTTGCTGTCGTGTTCTTCTTCGCGGCCATGCTCCTGTACTCGCAGGCAGCTACCGCTAAGGCCATCACCCCGGCCATCGTTGCGGCGCTCGGCATCACCGCCGCCAACCCTGGCGATTCCGGCATGCTCGTCGCTTCGTTCGCTGCTGTGTCTGCTCTGTTCGTTCTGCCGACCTATCCGACCCTTCTGGGCGCGGTCCAGATGGACGACACCGGCACGACCCGCATCGGCAAGTGGGTGTTCAACCACGCCTTCTTCATCCCGGGTGTCCTCGCGATCGTCTTCTCGGTTGCTCTGGGCTTCCTCGCGATCAGCATCTTCTAATCAGCTTTGCCTGAATAGATAGTTTGTGCGAAATCGGGATTCTCTTCGGAGAGTCCCGATTTTTTGCTCAGCAGTCTAAAGATAGGTGATAACCCGCTCCCATTTATATGTAGAGCCGCTCTGATGGGCTGTCTTGACTTATTTTGGGTTTTCATTAAAATTAATTTTCTCAGTGCGGGAGTAGCTCAGTTGGTAGAGCGCAACCTTGCCAAGGTTGAGGTCGCGAGTTCGAGACTCGTCTCCCGCTCCAGATACAAAAGAAGGGAAACACTGAGCAGTTTCCCTTTTTTCGTATGTGGTCCCAGAATGACGGAACTGGTAGACGTAGCGGACTTAAAATCCGCCGCCCCTAAACGGGCGTACGGGTTCGATTCCCGTTTCTGGGACCAAACCAAAATCCCGAGCCGATCTTAGTGGTTCGGGATTTTTTTAATGATTTCTCCAAAATTCTCTGTGGTGCATTCGGTCCCGGCATACTCGCGGAGGTAACTGCAGCCCAGCAGGGGCAAGAGATTTCGGATTTTCTTTAGGATCTCATTAGGAATGAATAAGCGGGGCGACTTTGCGCCCGATCGGGCGTGACGTTAAAGGCTGGGTTAAGCCGAAATTGAAACTAAAGTCCCTCTCGAATCTGAAATGCGCCGGTGTATTCCATCCCATTGCATTTCGTGGCGCACCGTGCTGTGCCGTAGTCCAAAGGCAAGAGGAGGGGTGATGATCAGAGCGATATCAGTGAAATGGTTCGGGAGCGTCAGGATATCCACTAGGGCTCGGCTAACAAAGACAGTAACAATCTGGGCAGAGGAGGCTCCGTCCGCACGCTTGATAATCATCAGTGTCCAACAGTAGTTTCTCCTACGATGGATTCCATCGAACCAACGCCCGCGGGCAAAGACAGAGAACACCATGAAATTTGACGCCATCATTATTGGTTTTGGCAAGGCCGGAAAGACCTTAGCGGGATTCTTGGCAAAGAAAGGCGAAAAGGTCGCCCTGATCGAGCGCTCCGAGAAGATGTATGGCGGCACCTGCATCAATATCGGCTGTATCCCAACAAAGACGCTCGTGCATTCGGCACACCTTGCGCGCCGTGATGGTTCCTGGAAGGAAAAGCAGGAATACTTCCGTGCGGCGATGGAGCAAAAAGACGCCGTTGTAAGCTTTCTGCGCGAAAAGAACTATGAAAAGCTTGCCGACGATCCCAATGTGACTATCTTCCTGGGCGTGGGTTCGTTTGCAGGGAAAAATGCGGTCGAGGTACGCGGCAAGGATTTGGCGGTCACCTTGGAGGCGCCCAAGATCTTTATCAATACGGGTTCGGAAACGGTCATCCCGGATCTCCCCGGCGTTACAGGTAATCCTCGCGTCTTTACGAGTACGACGCTTTTAGACCTCAAGGAACTGCCGCAGCGTCTCACTATCGTCGGCGGAGGCTACATTGGGCTCGAATTCGCTTCAATGTTTGCCTCTTTTGGTACGCAGGTCACGGTGCTCGAAAAAGGGCCCCAAGTATTGCCGCGCGAAGACCGGGATATTGCCGCAGCCGTGCAGGGCATTTTGGAAAAGAAAGGCGTGCAGTTTAAGACGCATGTGAATGTGACCCAGATTGACGGCGGCACCGTGGTCTATGAAGACCGTGCCGCCCAAAAAGAAGTTCGGCTGGAAGGGGACGCGGTGCTTTTGGCGGCTGGCCGCCGTCCGAACACTGAAGCGTTGGCACTTGAAAAAGCGGGCGTTGAAGTCAATGCGCGCGGAGCCATCGTGGTCGACGAACACCTGCGCACCACCAACCCGCAGGTCTACGCCTTGGGCGACGTCAAGGGCGGGCCGCTTTTCACCTATATCTCCTTAGATGACTTCCGCATTGTGTGCAGCAGTCTTTATGGGACCGGAGACCGCAGGATTTCCGACCGCGACCCCGTGAGCTCAACGGTCTTTATTGACCCGCCGCTCGCGCACATCGGGCTTACGGCCGAAGAGGCGCAGTCTCTAGGGCGGCACATTAAGGTCAACACCTTGCCCGTAGCGGCAATTCCGCGTGCCAGAACGCTCAATCAGGCCGAAGGGCTCTTTAAGATCGTGGTGGATGCTGACACCCAGGAGATTTTGGGCTGCACGCTTTTTGGGCCGGAGGCCGGGGAAGTCATCAACACCGTAGCAGTGGCCATGAAGACGGGACAAAAGTACACGTTCCTGCGCGACTTCATCTTCACGCACCCGAGCATGAGTGAAGCGCTTAACGACCTGGCGAACTTCTGAGGAACCGTTCAAGGGGAAAGCGCCTCCTTCATAGTGAGGGCGGCGTTCTGCGTTTTGGGCAGTAAAGTCCAGAAGAAAGCGGGCATTTAAAGTCTGATGCGGTCCTCCGTATCGGGAACTCACTCAACAGTACGTGAATACCGTCGTTTGCTTGACAAAATCCCGTAGCTTCGTATAATTCGCATTCTTCGCTGGAAATGCGGGAGTAGCTCAGTTGGTAGAGCGCAACCTTGCCAAGGTTGAGGTCGCGAGTTCGAGACTCGTCTCCCGCTCCAAAGATCCCTTTGGAACCCTTTCCCACGCAGGCGATGCGGGAGTAGCTCAGTTGGTAGAGCGCAACCTTGCCAAGGTTGAGGTCGCGAGTTCGAGACTCGTCTCCCGCTCCATCGAATTCTGTTCGAACTGCAGTTAAGGGAACACCAAGCGGAGCGTGCGGGAGTAGCTCAGTTGGTAGAGCGCAACCTTGCCAAGGTTGAGGTCGCGAGTTCGAGACTCGTCTCCCGCTCCAGATTTCCGGGAAGGAGGGCAGTTGCCCTCCTTTTTTATTGGACTGAATTCTTCGAACCTAAAAAAAGATGCTTTCTGCATGAGGTTCTTCAGGGGATTTGGTACAATCCGCCGCTTGCCGTCCTGTCAATTTAGATGGCGGCGCAATCATGGAATTCCGTGTTCTGGAACGAGTGCCTGGTCACGGAAGTAATTTAGTTCGACACTCGCTTATACCTACGTGGGGTTTGCCATGGCTGTTCAGCAGAATAAGAAATCGGTCGCCCGTCGCGGCAATCGTCGTGCTCATGACTTTTTGAAGAATCCTCCGACGGCTGTCGAAGCGACGACCGGCGAAGTCCATCGCCGTCATCACATCAGCCCGACGGGCTTCTATCGCGGCAAGAAGGTCATCGCGACGAAGCAGGACGAATAAGTCCGCACCGAACAAACCGGTACGCTTCTGCAGCGTTAATGAACCTCGCGCGAGATGCCGCGCGCACCCCACGGTGAAAGTGCTCTTTGCAAAAGGTTTCAGTTTAACGTCAGGGAGTCTCGAAGGCCAAGAGCTTCTGAAGGAAGCGGCCGGGGCGATTCGAAAAGAAGGGGATCCAGAAGTGGGTCCCCTTTTTCATGTCTGCCGAATCCGGTTAAAGTCATGGCTGATGTTCCGCAGCCGTATGGCGCAAATGAGTTACGCCGTGTGGTTGAAAAAACGGACTTCAAACGCAGGCTTTAAATCGGTAAGATCCAACGTTCACGCGACTTGTCTATAAGGACGGCTCATGTCAGCCAAATACTCCCGCATCATTTCCACAGGGTCCGCGCTTCCTGCGGCCCGCATCACCAATGAGGACCTTGCCCGACGGCTCGCTGCCGACGGCATTGAAACTTCTGATGAATGGATTCGTACGCGTACCGGCATTGAAGCTCGACGCTTCGTCAATGGAACGACGGAAACGACTACCACGCTGGCTGCCGCAGCCGCACAGAAGGCGCTTGAAGGGGGCGGCGTTGATCCCAAGACGATTGATCTGATCATTGTGGCGACGACGACGCCTGATCAGGTATTTCCGTCGACGGCAGCGGCCGTGCAGCGTTTGATCGGCGCGGCGGGGTGCGCGGCGGGGTGCGCGGCGTTCGACGTACAGGCCGTGTGCGCGGGCTTTATTTATGCGCTTAATGCTGCCGATGCCATGCTCCGTGCAGGTCCCTATCAGCGTGCGCTGGTCATCGGGGCGGAAACGATGTCGCGCGTTATCGACATGAAGGACCGCGCAACGTGCGTACTTTTTGGCGACGGCGCAGGGGCAGTGGTGCTGGAGGCCTCGGCAAAGCCCGGTATTCTGGCCGCTCGGATGTATGCCGACGGATCCTACGATGAAAATGTGCTCGGTCTCACGGCACGGATTGATCACGGTGAACTTTGCGGGCGTCCCTACATCAATATGGACGGCCGTCAGGTCTTTAAGCTTGCCGTTGACGGATTGACGTCGTCTGCGCAGGAAGTTGCCGTCTTGGCGGGCGTGGATCCGCAGGATGTGGACGTCTACATTCCTCATCAGGCCAATCTGCGCATTATGACAATGGTGGCCAAGAAGCTCGGCATTCCCGACGAACGGATGATCAAGACCGTGTCGGAACAGGGCAACACGTCAGCGGCTTCCGTGCCGCTTGCGCTTGATGAAGCCGTGCGAAGCGGAAAGATTTCAGACGGCAGCCTGGTGCTGCTGCAGGCTGTCGGTGCCGGCATGGCCTGGGGATCGGCGATTGTGCGCTGGCGCAGCGAATAAGGCCGAGCGGCTTTGGAAGCGAATCGTCTCGAACACCAATTACGGAACCAAAGGAAAAAACTCATGCGCATTGCATTCGTATTCCCCGGCCAGGGCAGCCAGTCTGTCGGCATGCTTTCGGGCTTTGCCGACAATGCTGTCGTTACGGACTATATGGCTCGCGCCAATGCTGCTCTCGGAGAAGATCTTGTCAAACTCATCGCAGAAGGTCCGGCGGAAGTGCTCAGCCTGACGATGAACACGCAGCCCGCACTGCTCGCGGCCTCTGCAGCGTTTTATGAAGCTTGGATCGCTGCCGGCGGCCGCCGTCCGGATGTGATGGCCGGTCATTCTTTAGGGGAATATTCCGCGCTCACGTCAGCGGGAACATTTGCCTTTGAGGATGCCGTGAAGCTTGTGCGTTTCCGTGCGCAGGCCATGCAGGAAGCGGTGCCGGTCGGTGTGGGCGGCATGGCAGCCGTCATTGGCCTCGATGACGAAGCCGTTATTGAAGCCTGCCGCGAAGCCTCTGCCGTGGGGCCCGTGGAGCCGGTGAATTTCAATTCGCCCGGGCAGGTGGTGATTGCCGGGCGCAGCGACGGCCTTGCCAAAGCGGTAGAGCTTCTTAAGGCCCGCGGCTGCCGGAGAGCCATTCCGCTGGCCGTTTCGGGGCCCTTTCATTCGAGCCTTTTGGCGCCGGCAGGTGAACGCCTTGCCAAACATTTGGCCGAAGTTAAAGTCAGCGCTCCGTCTGTGCCGGTGTATGCCAACGTTACGGCGCAGCTTCACACTACCCCGGACGAAATCCGTGCGCTCCTCGCGCAGCAGGTATCGTCGGCGGTGCAGTGGACCAAGATTGTGAAGGCCATGGAAGCCTCCGGCGTCACAGACATCGTGGAATGCGGGCCGGGCAAAGTGCTGACGGGGCTCGTCAAGCGCATTGCGCCGGAGATCAGACTCCACGGCATCAGCAGCGAAGCGACGCTCGAGGCGACTCTCGAGGCGCTCGCAGCTTGAAGTATTCATTGAATTTTCACCTTTGATTGAGAACCAACGACATGGAAAAAATGATCTTTGCGGCGGACGCGCTCGCCGGGCAGATTTGTCTTGTTACCGGTGCGAGCCGCGGTATTGGCCGTGCGGTCTTTGAAGCTTTTCTTCAGGCGGGTGCCGTGGTTATCGGCACGGCCACTTCGGAAGCGGGCGCGGCTGCGCTCGACGAGGCCGGCAAAGCCTTTGAAGGCCGCGGCCGCGGCATTGTGCTCAATGTCTGTGATGCTGAAGCTTCGAAGAAGGCCGTCGACGACATCGTGGCCGAATACGGCCGCATTGATGTGCTCATCAATAATGCCGGCATTACCAAGGACGGTCTCGTCATGCGCATGAAGGACGAGCAATGGGAGACGGTGATTGAAACCGATCTGACCGCAGCCTTCCGCCTGGCGCGCGCCTGTGTTCGCCCGATGATGAAGCAGCGCTCGGGCCGCATTATTTCCATGTCCTCGGTTGTGGGGGCGATGGGCAATGCCGGTCAGGTGAACTATGCGGCCGCCAAGGCCGGTTTGGTCGGCATGACGATGTCGCTCGCGCGGGAAATCGGTTCTCGGGGCATCACTGTCAACTGCATCGCACCGGGCTTCATCGACACCGACATGACAAAGGATCTTCCCGAAGAGCACAAGACGGCGCTGATCGGTCAGACCGCGCTCGGTCGTCTCGGCCAAACGGATGATGTGGCCAACGCCTGCCTTTACCTCGCATCGCCCGCGGGCGCTTACGTGACGGGCATTGTGCTTCATGTGAACGGCGGCATGTACATGGGTTGATCTGCAGCGGCGACAACCGATTGGTTTTGGTAAAATTAAAAGCTAAATTCTTTTTTAACGACCCTGTATGCTCCATCAAGCGCGGGGTTCATCTGAACGCTCAACCCCACCCGGAGAGACAATCAAATGGACGATATTGAACAGAAGGTCAAGAAGATCATTGCTGAACAGCTTGGCATCAAGGAAGAGGACATCAAGAACGAATCCTCCTTTATTGAAGATCTCGGTGCCGACAGCCTGACGACGGTTGAAATGTCGCTCGCGCTCGAAGATGCTTTCGACATCGAAATCCCCGACACCGAACAGGAAAATCTCCGTACGGTTCAGCAGGCCATCGACTTCGTCAAGGCCGCCGTCGCGAAGTAATTCGCACGTTCGGGCAGCGTCTCGAAGCAAGCTGCCGCTGATCACCGTCTGAAGCTGCTCGATTGGGCTCCATACGGCGAGGCAGGGCAATGAAAACGGGATCCGGCAACGGATCCCGTTTCACGTAATGAATGGGCAAAACCCCGTTTTTCTGCTAATCCGAATAGTTGTAAATTCCCTGAAATGCCTGAATACAGAAGGCAAAGGGGAAGTTTGAACGATCTCGAACCACCTATTGCACCGCATTGGCAATGCTCAGAGGCGTCTCTGCGCTTGCATCGGTTTTCACTAGGGGCTTCAAGCCTTTGACTTTGAAGGAAACTGCAACATGATGAATCGCCGCGTAGTCGTTACTGGTCTCGGCCTGATCTCCCCGCTCGGCAACGATCTGGCTTCGAGCTGGGCTGCCGCGCTTGAAGGCAAGAGCGGCATCGCTCGCATCACCGGCTTTGACGCCTCGGAGTTCGGCTGTCAGATAGCGGGCGAAGTGAAGGGCTTTGATGCCGGGAAATACCTGGATGTGAAGGAAGTCCGCCGTTTCGACAAGTTTGTGCATTTCGGCGTGGGCGCGGGTCTGATGGCGCTCGAGGATTCGGGACTGGAAGTCACCGAGGAGAATGCGCCGATGATTGGCGTTGCAATCGGCGCCGGCATCGGCGGCCTGCCCTCTATCTGCGCCAATAACGACGCGATGGTGTCCCGCGGTCCGCGCCGCATTTCGCCCTTCATGATTCCCGGATGCATCATCAATATGACTTCGGGTCAGCTCGCGATTATGAAGGGACTCAAGGGCCCCAACATTGCACACGTTACGGCCTGCTCGACGGGGCTGCATGCTATCGGCGAAGCTGCCTATATCATCGCCCGCGGCGACGCGGATGTGATGCTCGCGGGCGGCACGGAGTCGACAGTCTGCAAGCTTGGCATCGGGGGGTTTGACGCCATGCATGCCCTCTCGCGCCGCAATGACGCGCCGGAAGCCGCATCGCGGCCGTTTGACAAGGACCGCGACGGCTTTGTGATGGGCGAGGGCGCAGGCGTTCTCGTACTCGAAGATCTGGACCACGCCAAAGCACGCGGCGCCAAGATCTACGCAGAAATTGCCGGGTACGGTCTTTCGGGCGACGCGCATCACATCACGACGCCTTCGACCGACGGTCCGGTGCGCTGCATGCGTATGGCGCTGCGCCACGCCGGCATGAATCCCGACGAAATCGATTATCTGAATGCGCACGGCACGTCCACGTCGGTGGGTGACGCCAATGAGGTGAAGGCTATTCGCGAAGTTTTCGGCGATCACGCTGCTCGTCTGGCCGTCAATTCGACCAAGTCGATGACGGGCCACCTGCTCGGCGGCGCCGGCGGTATTGAAAGCGTCTTCTCGGTGATGGCCATCCGTGATCAGGTGTCGCCTCCGACCATCAACCTCGACAACCTCGATCCGGAATGTGCCGGCGTTGACATTGTCGGCAAGACGGCGCGTCAGATGAAGATTCGCGCTGCGATGAAGAATTCGTTTGGCTTCGGCGGCACGAATTCAACCGTCATCTACAAGGCCTTTGCGGACTGAACCAGACGGAACCGCTGATTTCGAATCGTGTTCGATCCAGCAAAGTGATTTGGGAGGCTTCCGGGAACCTTTTGGGCCGGAAGCTTCTTTTTTATGTTTTTGGGGCAACCGAAGCACCGGCTGAGCTGCGGCGCTGCGGACGAGCTTTGATAAAATAATCTGTTCACGCGGAAGTCCCAATCCGCGCCCGGAATAGTCGGACTCAGGCTGGAGGCGATGACGAAGTGTCGGCCAAAAAAACGCATTTCGTCAGACAGCTTCGCCCAAGTGACTGCCGGACGTTTCAATGAATTCATCTTGAATCTCTCAGCACTCTGCCGTTCAGACCGCCGGCCATTGATTCATCAATGGGCCCGCTGCCGGCAGAGCTCTAAAGGGCTTCCTGAAGGCCCAAAGCATTTACAACATCGACGATGCAGAACATCCGAAACTTTTCGATCATCGCCCACATCGACCATGGTAAGTCCACGCTTGCCGACCGCCTGATTCAGCGTTGCGGAGGCCTCTCCGACCGCGAAATGAGCGAGCAGGTCCTCGACAGCATGGATCTTGAGCGCGAACGCGGCATTACCATCAAGGCGCAGACGGCGTCGCTGCGCTACAAAGCGAAGGACGGTCAGATTTATGAGCTTAACCTGATCGATACCCCGGGGCACGTCGACTTTTCTTATGAAGTGAGTCGTTCGCTCTCGGCCTGTGAAGGGGCGCTCCTCGTGGTTGACGCTACGCAGGGCGTAGAGGCGCAGACGGTCGCTAACTGCTACACCGCTATCGATCTCGGTGTCTCCGTGATCCCTGTGCTCAACAAAATGGATCTGCCGAGCGCGGATCCGACAGCAGCCGCAGAGGAAATCGAAGACGTGATCGGTATTGATGCGACCGATGCGATTCCTTGTTCGGCCAAAACCGGCATGGGCGTTGACGACATTCTCGAGCGCGTCGTGCGCGATGTGCCGCCGCCCAAGGGTGATCCGCAGGCGCCGCTCCAGGCGCTCATTATCGACTCATGGTTTGACAACTACGTGGGCGTAGTGATGCTGGTGCGCGTCGTCAACGGTACGGTGCGTCCCAAGGACAAGATCACGCTGATGGCGACCAATGCCACGCATTTGGTCGAGCAGATCGGTGTCTTTACGCCGAAGAGCAAGATGCGCGAATCGCTTTCCGCAGGCGAGGTGGGTTTCATCATCGCGGGCATCAAGGAATTGAAGGACGCTCGCGTGGGCGACACCGTAACGCTTGCGCAGAAACCGGCCGAGGAACCGCTCCCGGGTTTCAAGGCGGTGAAGCCGCAGGTGTTTGCCGGCCTCTTTCCGGTGGAATCAAATCAGTACGACGCGCTGCGCGACGCCCTCACGAAGCTTCAGCTTAACGATGCAGCGCTGCGTTTTGAGCCCGAAAGCTCCCAGGCGCTCGGCTTCGGCTTCCGCGCGGGCTTCCTTGGTCTCCTGCACATGGACATCGTGCAGGAGCGGCTGGAGCGCGAGTACAACATGGATCTCATCACGACGGCTCCGTCCGTCGTTTATGAGGTGCTGATGACCGACGGCGAAGTCGTGCAGGTGGAAAACCCCTCGAAGCTCCCGCCGGTCGACAAGATCGATGAGATTCGTGAGCCGATCGATACGGTGACGATTTTTGTGCCGAATGAATATGTCGGCGCCGTCATGAAGCTCTGTCAGGATAAGCGCGGTGTTCAGACCAATCTCGCCTATCACGGCCGTCAGGTGCACCTCACTTATGACCTGCCGCTCGCGGAAATCGTGCTGGACTTTTTTGACCGCATGAAGTCTCTCACCCGCGGCTACGCTTCGATGGACTATGAGTTCAAGGAATATCGTGCGGCCGACGTGGTGCGTGTTGATATCCTCATCAACGGCGACAAGGTGGATCCGCTCTCAGCGATCATGCATCGTTCGAACGCCGTGTTCCGCGGCCGAGAGCTCGTGCAGCGGCTTCGCACGCTGATTCCCCGTCAGATGTACGAAGTTTCCATTCAGGCGGCCATCGGTGCGAACATCATCGCCCGCGAGAACGTGAAGGCGCTGCGCAAGAACGTTTTGGCCAAGTGCTATGGCGGCGACATCACGCGTAAGCGCAAGCTGCTCGAAAAGCAGAAGGCTGGTAAAAAGCGTATGAAGCAGGTGGGCAGCGTCGAAATTCCGCAGGAAGCCTTCCTCGCGATTTTGGAAGTTGACGAAAAGTAGTAAGCAATGGAAAGAAATGACGGTGTCAATGCTGACGAAGTCTGACTATTTCTATATACAAACAAGAACGCAATCGGGCATGGAAGCACGAACCCATTTAAGGCCATGAACTTCGCACTTATTCTTTTTATTCTGACGGTCATCACCGGCATTTTTTGGATTTTTGAGCGCACGGTATTTCTGCCGCAGCGCCGCCGGAAGGCCGAGGAAGCCGCGTCAGCTTTTGAAGCTGCCAACCGCGAGGCGCTCGGACGCGGCGATGCTGCTGTCGGCGAAGATCTGCGCCGTCTGAAGGCGACGGCGCTTCGTCAGCCGTGGTGGCTCGAGTACACCGCCGGACTTTTCCCGGTCATTCTGATCGTCTTTTTGCTGCGCAGCTTCCTTTTCGAGCCCTTTCGCATTCCGTCGGGATCGATGCTGCCGACGCTGCATATCGGCGACTTCATTTTGGTCAATAAGTACGACTACGGCATTCGTCTGCCGGTGCTCAACACCAAGGTGCTCGAGGTGGGCGCTCCGCAAAAGGGCGACATTATCGTGTTCCGCTATCCGATGGACGAATCCGTTGACTTCATTAAGCGCGTCGTGGCAACGCCGGGCGACCGGGTTGAATACCGCGACAAAGTGCTCTACGTGAACGGCGTTGAACAGGCCCAGTCTCGTCCGCGCGACTTTGTTGACGATTCGACGATGGTGACGCTCGAAGAGCGTACGGAAAACCTCTCCGGTCTGGAGCACTCCATCGCGGTTGACCATCGCCGGCCGAGCTGGGTGCCCATGCAGGCCGTGATGAAAAAAGAATCCACCTGCAGCTACAACGACCGCGTGTTCGTCTGCACGGTGCCCGAAGGCAAGTACTTTGCCATGGGCGACAACCGTGACAACAGTGAAGACAGCCGCTTCTGGGGTTTTGTGCCGGATGAAAACTTGGTCGGCAAGGCTGTCTGCATCTGGGCGAACTTCAGCGACATGGGCCGCATCGGCAGCATTTACTAATGCGTGACGATGAGCGGCACAATTGAAATAAACAAAGACAAGAGACCATCACAAATGCTTTCGCTTGAAGCGCTCGAGGAGCGCATCGGCTACGTCTTTCAGGATAAGAAGCTTTTGCGCCGTGCGGTTACGCACCGCAGCTTTGCGCAGGAGCACAATGAACGTCTGGAGTTTCTCGGTGACTCGGTGCTTAACTGCGTTATCGGCTATGCGCTTTTTCTGCGTGACAAACACTTCAACGAAGGCGAGCTCTCACGTGTGCGCGCCAATCTCGTGTGTGAAAAGACGCTCCACGAAATTGCCCTGAAGATTGATGTTTCAAGCTTCCTCTACATGGGGGAAGGTGAGGTAAAGACGGGCGGCGCACATCGTGCGTCGATTCTTGCCGATGCCATGGAAGCGATTTTCGGCGCTGTTTTTCGCGAAGCCGGTTTTGATACGGCGCAGCGCGTTATCCTGAAACTCTACGACCCGATCCTGACGGGGCTGACCCTGGAGCAGATGAGCAAGGATCCCAAGACCCGCCTGCAGGAACTCCTGCAGGGAGATCATCTGCCTCGACCCGAATATGCGATCGTCGCCGCCACGGGTGCAGCTCATGAGCGGCGCTTTGAGTGTGAATGCCGCATCGAGCGGCTCAAAATCGTGACGCGGGGCACTGCCACGAGCCGTCGTGAAGCCGAACAGGCTGCGGCGGAATTGGCCCTGACAGCTGCCAAGGAGGCGCTGAAATGACTGACGATTTGAAGAATTTTGAAAAAGCGCCTGAGGCCGATACGCCTCAGACGGAAGACCCGACAACGCTTGAGATGCCGACGGATGATCTTGAGGCCGACATCGAGCCGGGCAAACCCGACGATGATTTCGAGCGCATGCTCGCGCAGGCCGGAGCGCTCAGCTCCGCCAAGGTTCCCGAGGGCTTCCGCTGCGGGTATGTTGCCGTGGTGGGACGCCCCAATGTCGGTAAATCGACGCTCATCAACGCCATTGTGGGTGAAAAGGTTTCCATTACGTCAAAGAAACCTCAGACGACCCGCAACCGCGTGCTCGGCGTGCTGACGACCGATAAGGCGCAGTTCATTTTTGTGGATACGCCGGGCTTTCAGACCAAGGTGAAGAATCAGCTGACGCGTCGCATGAACCGTTCCGTGCGCTCGACGCTTTCCGAGGTCGATGCCGTGGTGATGGTGATCGAGTCAAACGGCTGGAAGCCGGGCGATCTTGAAGTGCTTCGGCTGCTCCCGACGGAAGCGTCCAACGTCATTCTGGCGGTGAGCAAGACCGATCTCTCGAAGGACCGCAACGCGCTTTTGCCGCTGATGGCTGATTCGATGCGCCGCTATCCCTTCGCCGCCATTGTGCCGGTGTCGGCTGAAAAGCACCGTCAGCTCGACGATCTGCTGCGCGAAATCGAAAAGCTTCTCCCCGAAAGCATTCCGTACTTTGATCCGGACCTCTATACGGACAAGTCGCCGCGCTTTCTGGCTGCGGAAACGATCCGCGAAAAGGCCTTCCGGCTGCTCGGCGACGAACTGCCCTACGGCACGGCTGTCACGATTGACAAGTGGAAGGAAGAGACGGACGACAAAGGCGTGCGCCGCGCGGATATTGTGGCTACGCTCATCGTCGACCGCGAAAGCCATAAGCCAATCGTGATCGGTGAAAAGGGCGCCAAGCTGCGTGAAATTTCGCGTCTCGCCCGTGCCGACATTGAGGAGCAGCTCGGCTGCCCGGTGCATCTTGAAGTTTGGGTGCGTGTGCGCCGCGGCTGGTCCGACGACGTGAAGGCACTCAAGACCCTCGGCTACGATTGATGCTGCGCCTTGCCGCCAGCCGAAAAGGAGTCCGACGAGCGTGACCGCTGATGCGCCGCAGCCCGATCCCAGCCTGCCGCCGCCCATGGATGCCGTGGGCGGCGCTGACGCCTTGGCGGAGGGCAGCATGCTGACGTCGGCGGGTGCGGACGATGGAGCTGCGCCGTCCCCTTCACTCGATGCCGAGCAGGCTGAAGGCCGATGGGGAGATGATGCGCTCCTTGACCTTCCGCGGCTCCCTGACGGCAAAAAGGAAGTGCTCGCTTCGAGCAAAAGCGCTACCGTTGAGGGCGTTGTGGCCAGAGGCCGCGCTGCCGAGGCCATTCTTGAAGAACTCGCCCGCACCGAAGCGCTGGGCGCCTCGGGCGGCCGCAGCGGCGTGAGGCGCCGCCAAAGGCCGCAGCGGGAACCCGGGTTTGTGCTTCATGCGCGTCCCTGGAGCGAATCGAGCATGGTGGTCGACGTGCTTACTGCCCATTTCGGCCGCGTTTTTCTGGTGGCGCGGGGCGCCAAACGGCCGGGATCCAATTTAAGAGGGCTCTTAACGCCCTTTTCGCCGCTCGCCCTTACTTGGACGGGCAAAAAAGAAGCCAAGGTGCTTACGCAGGCCGAGTGGCTCGGGGCGCTTGCGGCACTTCGGGGCGAGGCGCTTCTCTCGGGCTTTTATGTGAACGAATTGGTGCTTCGCCTCACGGAGCGCGAAGACGTCCATCCGGGCCTCTTTCAGAGCTATGTGCACGTGCTCTCTGCGTTGGCAGACGAGGATCCGGCTGTGCGGCAGACGGGGCTGCGCTCTTTTGAAGCGGAGCTTCTGGCGCACTGCGGCTGGGGCCTGGCGCTCGAGGATCGTGATCTGCAAAAGGGCGCCGAGTGGTTTCTCCTCACCCCCGAAGGCGCCTTGAAGGGCGTAGAGGGGACGCCCGAAGACGCTGCCAATCTGCCTTTTGCTTCCATGCTGTGGCCTAAAACGGTAGCGGCGGCTGCTGCGTGCGGCTCTGCGGAGCGCAAAAGCCATATTGCGGCGCTCAGTCCCCGCGAGATGAAGCGGCTTCGCGAGCTGCTTAAGACCGCCATCGGCCTTCATCTGGAAGGACGGCCGCTGCGCAGCCGGCGTCTCCTTGCCGACCTCAAAAAACTCTGAATACGCGGATTTTCTCGTTCGGCCAATGTGTTTATTTTGAATTGATGCCGAATTGATGGCGATCCGGTAAATGGCTGAGTTATGCCGCGCAGGCCGCGTGCTATTCTGCTCGGCGGCAAGATTCCATTTTTTATTTTCAATGGGTGCACTTCCATGATTCGGACGCAGCTTTCCGTCAATCTCAATAAAGTCGCGCTGGTGCGCAATTCTCGTGAAGGCAATTGGCCTGATCCCGTTTTCTTCGGGCGCATTGCACTCGAGGCGGGCGCTGCCGGCCTGACCGTTCATCCTCGTCCCGATGAGCGTCATATCCGCCGAACGGACTTGGCACCCCTGAAGGCGCTCGTGGATGCCTATCCGGGCCGTGAATTCAATATTGAAGGGAATCCGTTCGAAAATCTGATGCCGATTCTCAAGGAGATTCGTCCGCATCAGGCGACGTTTGTGCCCGATGCCGCTGATCAGAAGACCTCTGACCACGGTTTTGAATTCAATAACCCCGAGGTGCGCGAAAAGCTGGCTGCGGTAGTGGCCGAAGCGCAGTCCTACGGCTGCCGCGTCAGTCTCTTCATGGATCCCGAACCCGAATTCACCCGCTGGGCCAAGGAGACGGGGGCCGACCGCATTGAGCTTTATACGGAGGGTTACGCCGCAGCCTACGGCACGGCGCTCGAAGACGATATCCTGCAGCCCTATGTTGACAGTGCGCTTTTATGCGATGAGCTTGCGCTCGGCGTCAATGCCGGTCACGACCTGTCGCTTGAAAATCTCGAGAAGCTCCTCACGGCCTGCGGCAACATTCAGGAAGTGTCGATCGGCCATGCGCTCACGGTTGAAGCGCTCCAGTTCGGTTTTGCCGAAACGATTCGCCGCTATAACGAACTGCTCGACCGCGTGGCAGCAAAGCCCCGCGTGTTCCCGCAGGAGTAAGCGGCGCACGCAGCGTCCCTCTTTTGCCCGCCCGTACTCTGCCGGCTTTGGTCTGTTGTACCCAAAGCCGGCGCTTTATCTTTTGGAATCTCCGTCATGCTTACGCCGAAGAAGCTCGCTCTTGCACATACGCTCGGTCCCGTTGTGGTCGATATTGCCGGCACCGTTCTCACTGAACACGAAATTCGGCGGCTGGAACACCCGATGACCGGGGCGGTGATTCTCTTTACCCGCAACTTCGCATCAGCGGAAATGCTTCGTGCGCTTTGCGGCGCCATTCATGCCGTGCGCCCCGGGATTCTGATCACCGTGGACCACGAGGGCGGCCGGGTGCAGCGCTTTCGCGAAGGGTTCACTGAGGTGCCGTCTATGGCTGCCTGCCGCACGGCCGGTGATCAGACTCAGGCACGTTTGGCGGCCGCGGGCTACGTGCTCGCGAGTGAACTTCGCGCTGCGGGGGTCGACATGACTTTCGCACCGGTGCTCGACATCGACTATGGGCGCTCCGCCGTGATCGGGAACCGCTCGCTCGGATCTGACCGCGATGAAGTCGAACGCAATGCCCGAGCGCTCATGTCCGGACTGCGGCTCGCCGGTATGGCCAACTGCGGCAAACATTTCCCCGGTCACGGCTGGGCCGAGGCCGACAGCCATGTTGCCTGCCCGACCGATAATCGGTCGGCAGCGGAAATTCGTCGTGATCTTTCGATCTATCGCGGTTTGGCGCTCGAACTCGAAAGCATCATGACCGCACATGTGGCTTATCAGTGCTTTGACGGAGAGGTGGCCACTTACTCTCCGAGGCTTTTGAAGACCATTTTGCGCGAGGAGCTCGGTTTCAGCGGGCTGATCTTCTCGGATGATTTGTCTATGAAGGGCGCCTGCGGCGACGAGCCGCCCCTCGTGCGTGCCCAAAAGGCGCTGGCAGCAGGCTGCGACATGGTGCTGCACTGCAATCACCCCGAAGAGGCCGACGAAATCCTCGCGGGTCTCGAGTGGAGCCGAACGCCTGCCTTTGACGAGCGGCTGGCGCGCCTCTTGCCCGATGAAGCCGAGAGTGTTCTTTCAATGGAAGCCCTGCGGGCGGAACCGCGCTGGCAGCGCGCAGAGGAGCTCCTCGCCGATATTGAGGGCTTTCGAGCCGCTTGAAAGGGCTTAGAGCGCTCTGAAATGGTCACGGACGCGGGCGCATTTTGCGAAAAAGAACAGTGTTCAAAGGCAAAGGCGGATCGGATCTCTCTGGGGGGAGCATGTGCGGATGGCCTTACCCGCAGAAAGCTTCATTGCGTAACGCCTCAGATCCTGCAATAGTGGAGGGCGACCCAGCCGCTTTTTTGGGGGCGGCTTTAGGACCTCACGACGAGCTGATCAAATAAGGAGAAGCGTCCATGTACGATCTTTTGCTCAAAGGTGCTCATGTGGTTGACCCGCTCAACGGCGTCAACGGCGTGAACGATGTTGCTGTTGAAGGCGGCAAAATCGCCGCAGTGGGACCGGATTTAACCGGTCCCGCCCGCGAAGTCATTGATGTTTCCGGATGGGTGCTCCAGCCCGGCATCATCGACAGTCACGTGCATCTCGGCAGTATGTGGGGGTCGCCCTACGGACCGCGTATGCTCGCGATGAACGGCGTGACGACGTGTCTCGACATGGCTGGTCCCTTGGACGATATTCTCGAAAAGACGCCGCAGTACGGGGCGGGTTTGAATACGGCCATTCTGCAGTTTGCGTCGCCGCCCTTCACCTTTAAAACCAATGCGCCCTCCAAGGCGGAAATGGTAGAGCTGATCGACAAGTCGCTCGCCGAAGGTGCGCTCGGGGTGAAGCTCTTGGGCGGCCATTATCCGCTGACGCCAGAAGTCTCCTCCACGCTCATTAAAACCGCACTTGAGCGCCGTGCCTATGTGGCCTGGCATGCCGGCACGAGTGCACACGGCTCCAATTTGGAAGGCATGATCGAGGCGGTGCAGATGGCCGACGGCTATCCGCTCCATCTCGCGCACATCAATGCCTACTGCCGCGGCGCCATTAAAAATGAAATCGACGAGGCGCGCACGGCAGTGGAGCTCTTGAATGCCAACCCGAATATTTTCAGTGAAAGCTATATTTCGCCCAAGAACGGCACACGTCTGACCTGCGGTCCAGACGGCAAGATCCAGTCCAAGGTGACGGGCAACTGCCTGCGCCACTTTGGCTTTACCGAAGACCGCGACGGCGTGCGCAAGGCGCTCCTCGCGCACAAGGCCTTTGCGGTCTATGACGCGGGCGGGTACTCCGACCTCATGACGGGCGAAGATGCAGTGAAGCTCTGGGAGTCCCACAACACGGACGTGGGCGGGAGCTTCAACATCAATCCGCCGATTCCGCGCATTCTGCTCGCACAGGTCAAGCGCCCCGACGGCGCCTTTGTGGTGGATGCCATATCTACCGACGGCGGGTGCATTCCAAGAAACGTGATCCTCTCGCAGGGACTGTCGCTCGTTAAGCTCGATGTGCTCACGCTCACCGAGTTTGCTCAAAAGACGTCGCTCAATCCTGCCCGCATGCTGCGGCTTAAGGATAAGGGGCATCTCTCGGTCGGCGCCGACGCAGACATCACCATTTACGACTACGCCGCGCAGACGCCGAAGATGTCTTTCGTCGAAGGACGCAAGGTACTCTTTAAGGGCGAAGTACTCGGCAAGAATGCCAACATTATCTGCACCGAGCGCGGGCAAAAGGCGATTGAGGCCCGCGGTCTCAAGGCCATTGTGGTGGATCCGGGACTGCCGGTGGATCGCGTCAAGGCGCTTTGAGCGTGCCTCACGGCAGCTTTAATACCGCACTTTCATCCAGGGGATGCGAAAGCTCGCCATGCGCACGATCATGATGAGGGCGCAGCAGCCCCAAAGCGCGATGTCTGCCGGCACGATTTCGGCGTGCACCAGCCCGAGGTATACCCAGCAGCCCGCAAAGGCGACGGAAGCGTAAGGCTCTTCGTTGGAGAGCACAGAGGGGAGCTTTGCACAGAAAACGTCACGGAGCATGCCGCCGAAAACCCCCGTCACCACGCCGATCAGCACGCTCACAATCAAGGGGTGGCCCAGCCGGTCGCTCGTTGCGCAGCTGCCGACGGCAAAGAAGGCGAGCCCGACGGCATCGGCCCAGAGGAGAATGCGCCGCTGCCAAAAGCGCTGCACGCGGCGCACGATGACGGGGGCCAAAATGGTGAGTCCGAGCGTCATCCAGATCCACTGCGGGTGCGAGAGCCAGTAAAAAGGCCGCAGATCCAGAAGAATGTCGCGAATGATGCCGCCGCCGAAAGCGGTGGTAAAGACGCTCACAAAAACGCCGACGGGATCAATGCGGCGGCCGGCAGAGGCGAAAAGTCCGGCGACGGCAAATCCGAACATGCCAATGCCGTCGGCAACTTCTGCAATGATGGTGAGGGACTGCATCACGGCGGCGTCTCCATTGTGATTCCGAGCTGAGTCCGCCGGATTGTTCTCGCTCTTGTCTCTTCAAGTGCCTGCAGAACGAGCTGCATCCGGCTCCTGAAAGCGGCGGACTTCGTTAAGGATGATTTTCGCGCGCTCTCAGCTTTGGGTGCAAACCCAAAAAAAATGAGGTTCCGTTCGTACAGTTTGAATTGCTTTCCCCCCTTGAATGCGGTTTTGAATGTGACGGACGAGTAGACTTCAAGGCTCTAAAGCGCTACCGGCCAAGGAGGCCGCACATGATCATTGAGTCGCTTCTCGACACGGACCTCTATAAGTTCACGATGCAGCAGTGCGTGCTGCATCAGTTTCCCGCGGCGGAAGTGTCCTACCGCTTCAAGTGCCGCACGCCCAACATCGACTTGTCGCCCTTCATTGATGAGATCAATGCGGAGATTGACCACCTCTGCAGCCTTTACTTTAAAGACGACGAGCTCGAATATTTGGGCAATCTGCGCTTTATGAAGTCGGACTTCATTGAGTTTCTGAGTCTCTTTCACCTCAAGCGCAAGTACATCACGGTGGAGCGCGATCCGTCGCGGCCTTTCGGCATTGATATCTGCATCAAGGGTCCCTGGCTTCATACGATTCTTTTTGAAATTCCGGTGCTCGCGATCGTCAACGAGGTGTATTTCCGCCGCACATATCCCGGACTGTCTGACGCCGAGGGGCGCCGCCGGCTCGATGCCAAGATTGATCTGCTTCTCAATGAACCTCATGCTGAGAATCTCCATATCTCCGACTACGGCACGCGCCGGCGCTTTTCGCGGCAGTGGCAGCGAGCGGTGATTGAGCGCCTCGCAGAGCGTCTCGGCAGTCGGCTTTCAGGCACTTCAAACGTGCTTTTTGCCAAGGAGCTTGGCCTCATTCCGCTCGGCACGATGGCGCACGAATACCTTCAGGCCTGTCAGGCGCTTGGCCCCCGTCTGCGCGACACGCAGGTTTTCGGGTTCGAACAGTGGGCCAAAGAATATCGCGGCGACTTGGGGATTGCGCTTTCTGACGTCTACGGCATGAAGCCCTTCCTTGAAGACTTCGACATGTATTTCTGCAAGCTCTTTGACGGCGCCCGTCATGATTCCGGAGACCCCTTCCTCTGGGGCGAAAAGATGATCGAGCACTGGAGCCGGAATAAGTGTGATCCGAGAACCAAGCTTTTGATCTTCTCCGACGGTCTCAACATCCCTCGCGTGCTCGAACTCTGGCGCCGCTTCAACGGCCGCGTGCGGCTCGGTTTCGGCATCGGCACCAACCTGATGAATGACCGCGGACCAGAACCGCTCAACGTGGTCATCAAGATGACGCAGTGCAACGGCCAGCCCGTGGCAAAGATTTCCGATTCGCCCGAAAAGAGCATGTGTGAAGATGAAAGCTATGTGCGGTATCTGCGTCAGGTCTTTCACATGGATGACCCGACGGCTGCAGCCAAAGGGTTGAAGTAAGTACTTACTTTTCAAATTAAGCACGGCTCAAAAAAGCCGGCGCTGCGGATGGGCTGCAGCGTCGGCTTTGCTTTTTTATCGCCGAACGAGAAGCTTACGCAGGAGTCCGATGAGTTCAAGCCGTTCTTCGGGACTTAAAACAGAGGCGAATGCTTCAACGCGCTGGAAGTGGCCTGGAAGCAGGTCTGTGAGATATTTCTGACCGGCATCGGTGAGCGCAATGAGCGTTGAGCGCGCATCCGTGGCGGAGGGCGTTTTGACGATGAGCTTTTCCGGGCTCACCAGCATGCGCTGCAGCATGGTTGAGGCCGTGGGCGTACTCACTCTCAGACGAGCGGCCAGCTCCCCGACGGGGAGCGGCATCCCCGCATCATGGAGCACCATCAGAAGGGCAAATTTGCCCTCCGTGACGCCGGTGCTTTTGGTGAGATTGGAAAAAACCATGTTGCGGCGTTCCAGATCGACCATCTGCAGCAGAAACGACATTTCGATGCAGGACACTTTTTCGCAGCTCGGTTCGGTATTCAGATTGCGTCGAATGACGCGAAGAATGTCTTCGTGTGAAGGCGGCTGTGCGTACTGCAGCTCCATGGATAACTCCTCCGTTTTTTGACATACCAAAATCTAAATTCTTTTATGGATTTATGCTCGAAGCCTCTCGTTGTTGGACGCCGATGAATTTTGGTACCTGGTTTGTTGGAGAAACAATTATTGCAAAAGTGCAAGCAAATTTTTATTCGACTACATTTAGTAGTTAGCTACATAACTTTACATTTGATTTGAGTAATCTCTCCTCTATCGATGACTGCTCGCGGACCTGTCTGCGGACCCGCGGCATCGAAAAGAAAACGTCCCGCATGCAGCCGCTACCGAGCTGTTTGGTTTGTGCGGCAAGGTGCGCTGCTGCGGGACGTGCCTACAGCAATCCCTGAAATGTCAGGAAAATAAAGAAGGAACATAACCATGTTCAAGAAAACCATTGCAGCGCTCGCAGTTGCAGGTGCTTTCGGCACTATGGCCGCTGGCGCGGTATATGCAGCCGATGTGACGCTTTACGGCGTGGTGGACCTGGGGCTTAAGTATTCTCACGTCGACGCCGACCAGAGCGGCGTCGATGCCGTTGACAAGCTTGAAATGAAGTCCGGCTCCCAGTCGGGCTCGCGCTTTGGCATTAAAGGGGCTGAAGACGTCGGCAACGGTCTTAAGGTCGGCTTCCAGCTCGAAAACGGCTTTGATGCGGATACCGGCAGCCTCGGCTACAACAGCCGCTTGTTCGGCCGTGAAGCGCGCGTTTATCTCTCCGGCGACTTCGGTGAAGTGGCTTTCGGCCGCATGGGAACACTGGGTTCGGGCAACGGCACGTACGGTCTGCTCGGCGGCATGACGCCCTTTGGCACTTCGTGGGGCGGTTCGGTGGAAAACGGCACCTATTTTGTGGGCAATGCTCGTGCAGACAATACGGTGACCTATAAGACGCCGACCTTTGCGGGCTTCACGGCTTACGCGCAGTATTCGTTTGATATGAATACCAAGCAGGATACGCCGCTCGGACAAACCGAAGGCAAGGCCTCGGCCAACCGCTATTACGCTTTGGGCGCCAACTACAAGGTGGGTTCGCTCGACGTGACGGCCGTGGTTGACAGCTACAACTGGTCGAGCAAGATTGATACCTACGGCGGCACCAGCCGCAATTTGGACGACGCATTGACCGTGACGCTGGGCGGCTCCTATGACTTTGGCGTTGCCAAGGCCTATTTGAGCGGTCAGTATTTCGACAACATGCTCGCCAATGACGCCACGGTTGCGGCTGATCAGAAGGACACGATGGATACCTATGCGTCCTTTGGCAGCTATTTCAGCGGCAAGGCGTTTAAAGGCTACAGCATTTTGGCCGGCATGGATGCTCCGGTGCTGGGCGGCAAGGCTTTGTTCGCCGTCGGCTACACGGACGCTAAAGATGCGGACGGCAGTGATGCTCTCGGCAAAACGGAACTTTCCCGCTACGGCGCCTCGGTGGGCTACACCTACGACTTGAGCCGCCGCACGAATGTTTATGCCGTTGCTGCCTACTATAAGGACAGTGTGGATAAGGATGCGTCTTTGAGCCATCAGGATCACGATCCCTCGACGGCGACTATTTATGCCGGTATCCGCCACACGTTCTAAGGGGGCATAAGCGGGCAGCGGCGCTGCGGCGCTCCAAAATGTCTCTGCTGCGGTTCGAGAGGATTTCAGGCGGGTTTTTGAGAGTCTTTCCTTACTGAAATGTTTTCTGAGCGGCGTGCAGAGGTTTCTTGGGCGGCGCTGGACGCTTCCCGTTTTGCGAGCGCTTAAGCCCAAACTCCCGGGGACTAGCTCTTAATCCTTTCTAGTCCCCCTTATTGGAGTCATCCCAAACAGCGCGAAACACTCGCGCTGTTTTCGTGTCAGCATGTTGATTCGCCAGCTGTCAGTGGAACCCCAGCGCTGCATGGTGACGCCGCGCAGGATCTCAAAGACTTGAGACAAAGAGTTGCCGGGAATTTTGAGATCAAATTCTTTAGCCTGTGCCTCGGCTTTCACCCGCATCATGGTGCGAAGACATGTTGCAAGCGTGAAGACAAAAAGCTTGCCTCGATAGCTTGTCTGCGTTGCCAGCATGCGGTCGCCTTCAATCTGATTTTTAAAGACGCGATAGCTGCACTCCACGGCATTGCGCTGACGGTAGAGCTCTAATGCTCTGAAAGGATTGGGAACTTCGTTGGTACGCAGCGCCATGCAGCCGCTGTATTTCAAACGCTGAGCAATGCCTTGGTTCTTACGTACCCAAACACTCTCGCCCTTGTGGTTCTGGGTTTCCTGAACGCAGGATCGATACTCCTGCCATAGAGCAGCATCGACCTGACTTCCGGCATTTTTCAGTTCCAGCACCCGGTCAATTGCTGCCATTTCGCAGTGTTTTTCGTCCACTGCCTTGTGATCGTCGTAGTAGAGATACACGCTGACTTTAACGCTTTGGGTGCTGCCGCTGCCGGGCAGGCGCTGCGACCACGATTCGCACTCTTCCGTCGGAAGTGCAACAGCCGAACAATGGTATTTGGGCTCATAGAATTCAATGCCCTTAAGCTGAGAACTGTGTTTATCAATCAGAGCTCTGACACTCTTTTCATTTAACGGCGTGCATTGCAGGAATTTGAGTCCGACATCGAGCTGCTTCTGAATGTTGGACATTGACTTGTAACCGCGATCTGTGATCAGGAGGGTTTCGCTCATGTCAAAGCCGACTTTCTGCATCCGCTCCAGAATCGGCTTAAAGCTCGTTTTGTCGTCTATGGAGCCAAAGTATTCGCAGGCGTAGACCACTTCCCCCGTATCCTGATCACAGGCCAAGGCAAGATTGACTTGTTTTAAGTGCGGATCTCTTTTGGCATAGCCATATTCCGCATGATCGATCGTCCCGGAATACGTAGAGATGCTGGTGCTGTCAAACGCAAGCGTCAGAGGCGGAATATATGCTTTTGGGTTTTTTACCTTAAGTTCTCGTCTGCGGGCCTGAGCCTTCGTTATGGCCCGCTGATGACGTTTCAGGAAAAAGTTGTCGACCATATCCGGCTCGATTTTGGCGAGCAGCTCTGAAAGGCGCTGTCCGCATATCGGCTTCACACCGGGGATATAAACGCGGCCAAGCCAATCCGCAAAGCTGTTCATGCTGACGCCTTTATCGAGCATATAAACAGCCAAGGCACCGATAACTCGGGCATCTTCTTTGCCCAGCATGTCTTCAAGATCTTTCAATAGATCAGACTCAGCCAGAAAACTCCATGCAGCACTCGTCAGCCCACATTGACGTGCTGTGCATCGCCAGTCGTTGTCAATTGACTCGCGGCGTTCTTCTTGTTGTTGTTCAGCAGTTTTTTCCTGACTCTGAAGCTCCTCCCATTGAGCCTCAGCATTGGGATTGAGTTTCAGATAACCCTCACGATCAACCAGTTGATTTTCAAAGTAATAGAGCTTTTTATCAGCGTATTGCGGGAAACGCTCCAGGAAAGTCTTCGAGGGGCGGACGGAACCGTCAGGGAAGAGCCGACCGACGTAGGCTTTGCCTCCAAGGCGAGGCTGCTTCTTTTCCGGAACCCAAATGTTGTAGGAAGTCTGGACATATTGGATCCCTGTGGATTTGTTTGTATCCAGATAGAAGTTCCATTTAGGTTCGACTGCAGCTTTGCGGGACATGACTAGCTCATTAATGAAATTAGATAGGAGCTAGTATAGCATAAAATTAAACCCCGCAACTTCAAATTTCTTGAAGATTAAGGGGTTAGCAAAATAACTGACCTTATAGTTGACTCGGATCAACCCTGTTCTGAGCTAGCCGTCGGGAGTTTGGGTTGAAGGGCTTAAGCCGATTCGCTCAAATCGGAGGACGGTGCTCAGAGCAGGCTAAAGAAGTTGGTGAGCATCTTGACGCGCTCTTCCACCGTGTCCAGTCGCAGGTATTCACGTTCTGTATGGAAGCACGCACCGGCCGGACCGCAGCCGTCAATGACCGGAATGCCTGCTTTGGCAATGCGGTTGCCGTCAGAGCCGCCGCCCGCGTCAACAAACTTAGCTTCAAAGCCGGTCATCTTCGCGGCTTCCGTGATTTTTGCGGTCAGTGCCTTCGCGTCGTCCGACAGCGGCATGGCCGGGGTGAAGCCCAAAAGCTCAACCGTCTGCGATACTCCGGGGGCCCAAGAACGTTCAGCGAGCTCAAAGATCTGGTTTTCAAGGTCAGAGCCGTCCTTGTCGAAACAGTAGCGCAGGTCAAAGCGAACCTCACAACTGTCCGGAATGACATTGGTCGCGGTGCCGCCGGCAATGATGCCGGGGTTGACGGTCGTGCCTTTGGCTGGGTCAGCAAGCTCATAGCACGCCAGGCTGAAGCGCATGGCAGCCACATTCGCGTTGGCGCCGTCCTGAGGATTGTTGCCGGCATGAGCAGAGCGGCCGCGAAAGACGACTTTCAGGTCAGCCACGCCCTTGCGCGAACGTACCAATTCGCCGCCCGCACGTGCGCACTCTACGATGAGCGCGCACTTGGATCTTGCGCCGATGGAGGCGAGCCATTCGTGGGAGCTCGTGGAGCCGATTTCTTCATCAGGGTTGAAGGCGCAGCAGATGGACAGCCGCTCTAAGTCCTTCGGACGCGCCGTTTTGCAGGCGTAATAGGCCGCCAGAATGCCGCCCTTACAGTCCGCGCAGCCCGGGCCATGCGCAAAGTCGCCGTCAATGGAGAAGGGGCGTGCGGCGGCAGTGCCGTCGGCAAAAACGGTGTCGAGATGACCGTTCAGAAGGACGTCGTAGTGGTCGGCATGCGGCTTATTTCTTGCAAGAAGACCCCGACCCGCTTTGGGGCCGAGGTCTATGAGTTCGCATGTGAAGCCGATGGATTCGAAGTAGCCCTTCATGATTTCCGCTGCGCGAGTGACGCCGGCCGTATTGCACGTGCCGCAGTCCAGATTCACGAGTGGGGCGAGGTCTTTGATGTAGTCGTCTAGAAGCGCCATTTTTGAGGTCTGCTCCGCGTAAGTGTGTGAAGAATTCCGTGCGGCGCAGACCAGACTGATTCAGGTCGGCAGTCAGTTGCCGAGCATCAGGATGCGCATCACGAACAGTGAGACGAAGGCGGTCAACACTGGGATCGCCATGATAAGCGGAATCTTACTGCCCTTGATGCCGATGACGCCGAGGCAGCGGCCCAGATATTGAATCTGAGAACCCATCAGGAAGATGGCGGGGCAGACGATAGCGAGCTGAGTGCCGTTGAGCACGCCGTTGTCAAAGAGTGCTACGGCGACGCCTACGCCGCCGCCCATCGACATCCAGCCGCCGAGCAGCACAGTGGCTGCTTCGCCGGGGAGGCCGAAAATACCCATGATCGGCGAAAAGATCTGACCGATGAGCGCGAGAAGCCCTGAATGGTTAAGGATCTTGATGATCACGAAAGCCATCAGGACGTTCGGAATGGTGGAAGTGACGCAGATGTTCCAACCTTGGACGGCGCCCTTCACGAAGACGTCGGTGACCATGGGTTTGGCGGGAGCAGGATGATTCATGGCAGCCTTGGCTGAGGATTGAGAGTGTAGTTGGGTTGCGGCCGGGGACAGCAGAATCTGCAGGGAACGGCTGCTGTACAAAAAAGGTTTTGGCGAATTGTATAGGCCTGCCGGTCCTTCGCAAACCTGAGGAAACCACTGTCTATATGGCTTAGATCAAGGACGGATGAGAGTACGGTGCGGCGCGCTGAAGGATCGCAGGAGAGATCTGTACGGGCATTTGGGATGCTGGAAGTGTGTGGAAAGGCAATATTGATTGACTAAAGACGCGCGATAGCGGTTTTCTTCGTTAAACTTCATAGACCTTTGTCTAAATTGGACGTAGAAGAGGTCAACGGACAGGAGGACGGGCGAAATGATCGGCTCGGCCTAAAAAGGAGATCTCTTCAAGAACGGAGTTATTGATGTCGCTTAATGACCCTCACTGGGGCCGCAGCTCTGACGAAGAGAAGAAGAACGACCGCGGAGACAACGAACAGCGCTCTGACGGCGTCGGAGAAGACGGCGAAGAACAAAACGCCCGGCAGAATCCGAATGCGCAAGATGATCGGAATCCGGCGGATTCGTCTGCTGACGGTTCGCGCCGCACCAGCCGCGATGCCCGTGAAGACGATGAGCAGCGCGATCGCCGCTCGCAAGGTCTTCTTTCGGACGATGATCTTGAAAATTTGTGGTCGAATTTTCAGCAGGCGGCCAACAAGATTATGGGGCGCCAAGGCCGCTCGAATCAGGAGGATCTCCGTTCGCGGCTCAAGAGCCGCGATGATTTCTCGCGAGACGATGAGCCCAATGATGCTGCGCCTCGACAGAAGGGTGACGACTATCCCGATGACGGTGGTACGCACGGCAGCCAGAAGCGGCAGGGGCTTTTTGCCGAATTGGACCGGCTCCGCAATCAATTTGAGGAAGACGATCAGCGTCAGCAGCAGCGCCGTGAAAGCGGTGCCCGCAACGGCGGCAATGGCCGTGGCGGCAACGGCGGCGGTCTCTTCGGGGGCGGCCGAGGCGCACGCGCCGGCGGCTTTTCAGTTTCCGTGCTCGCGGTCTGTGCCGTTATTGGCTGGAGCGTAAGCGGCTTTTACATCGTCCCCGAAGGTCAGACGGGCGTCGTCACCACATTCGGCGCCTACAGCAAGTCGACCATGCCTGGCATCAACTGGCATTTGCCGGCTCCGATTCAGGATGTCGAGCTCGTTGACGTGAGCAGCGTCCGTACGGCGGAAATCGGCATGCGCGGCACGACAGACCGTCTGCGCGAGGCGCTGATGCTTACTGACGACGAGAACATCGTTGACGTTCAGTTCAACGTCCAATACCGCATCAAGCCTGAAACCGGCGCTAAGGACTATCTCTTCAATACGCGCGCGCCTGACGCCTCCGTTACACAGGCCGCCGAATCGGCCATGCGCGAAGTGGTCGGCCGAAAAGCAATGGACAGCGTTCTCTTCGAGTCCAAGGCTGAAATTGCCGAGGCTGTGCGCAATTCCATGCAGGCTATGCTGGATCGCTACTCTACCGGTATTGAGGTGATGAGCGTCGCCATTCAAAACGCTCAGCCGCCCCAGCAGGTGCAGGCTGCGTTCAATGATGCGGTGAAAGCCGGCCAGGACCGTGAACGTCAGATTAATTTGGGCGAGGCGTACATGAACGCCGTGATCCCGAAGGCGCAGGGTACGGCTTCGCGCCTGAAGGAAGAAGCTGAGGGCTACAAAGCCCGCGTCGTAGAAACCGCACGAGGCGATGCTGACCGCTTTACTTCCGTCTATACCGAATATGCCAAGGCGCCGCAGGTGACGCGCGACCGCATTTACGTGGATGCCATGCGTGACATTTATCAAAACGTCACCAAGGTTTATGTAGATCAGAAGTCTGGGTCGAACCTCCTCTATCTGCCTCTCGACAAGATCGTTGCGTCCACGCAGGCCGCGGCGAAGTCCGAAGCAGATTCAGCCGTGCCTACAAGTTCGGCAGCTGCTTCGAGCACTTCGGCGCCCAATACTGCCGGCACCAATTCGGCTGGATCGGCGACCTATTCCACCGATATCGATCCGCGTGAAATGATCCGCAGCCGTCTGCGCTGAGATGACCGACTGAAGAGAAGAACAGATGAAAAGCATTACTTCCATTGCCGTCGGCGTTGTTGTGGCCGCGGGCCTTGCGCAGACGTGCCTTTACACCGTAGGCGAACGAGAATACGCCATGTTGTTCGCACTCGGCGAACTCAAAACCGTCGTGACCGAGCCGGGGCTGCACTTCAAGCTGCCTGCACCGCTCCAGAATGTCGTATATCTCGATAAGCGCATCCTGACGCTCGACGCGTCCGGTGCCGATCTCGTGCAGACGAGCGAGAAGAAGAACCTGATGATCGACACGTTCGTCAAGTGGCGCATCGGTGACGCTCGCCGCTACTGGGTGTCCTTCCAGGGCAGCGAACGTGCTGCGAGCGATCGTCTGGCGATGCTGCTGCGCGACGTGCTCAATATTGCCGTTAATAAACGCACGGTGAATCAAATCACTTCGAGCGAACGTGAAAAAGCGATGGCGGAGATTTCCGAACTCCTGCAGGCGCGCGTCAAGGCGCTGGGCATCGACATCGTCGACGTACGCATGAAGCGCGTGGACTTTACGCCCGAAATTTCCGAATCGGTCTACAGCCGTATGGAAGCTGAACGTAAGCGCGTGGCCAGTGAAGAGCGCAGCAAGGGTGCGGCTCAGGCCGAGCGCATCCGTGCCGGTGCTGATCGTCAGAGCGAAGTGATTCTCGCTGAGGCTTATCGCGATGCGCAGAAGACCAAGGGCGAGGGCGACGGCGAAGCCGCGCGCATCTATGCCGACGCTTTCGGCAAGGATCCGGAATTCGCTCGCTTCTACCGCTCGCTCGAGGCTTATCGCCGAAGCTTCTCGCAGAAGTCCGACGTCATGGTGGTCGATCCGTCGGCCGACTTCTTCAGTTATTTGAAGAAAGAAGGCGGGGAGCAGAACTAACTCATGGACGGCTGGGAAGTTTTGCTGCTTTCACTCGGCTGGGTGCTTGTATTCGAAGGCATCAGTCCGCTGATAGCTCCTGAACGCTGGCTCGCGATGCTCGCTGAGCTCACGAAGGCCGATCCAAGAGTCATACGCGCGGCGGCCTCCGTTCTGGTGGCGCTCGGCCTGGTGATTATCTGGAGCTTTCTCGGCAAAGTCTCCTAGGCGGCTCGCCCGCGCGCAAGACCGTCTGCATCCTTTGCGCGCGCCTCCCGCTCTCATGTGGGAGGCGTCGGCAGGCGCACGCGGCGTGTGCTATCTTCACGGTTGCGTCCGCACTCGGTTGATGGAAGGTAAACGCTGCCTTGAACCGAGCGGCAGATCGCCGGCGCCTGCAATGGTTTCGCGCAAGCCTCCCCGAGAAAGCCTCCTTTAGAAGCTTCCCGGCCGGCCGCAAGCGTGCCGCCTGCGCTCCCCCGAGCTCCGAGCTGCAGACCAGCGCTTCCGTAAGGCCCGGAAGATTGAACAGCACGAAGGGAACTTCCTCCAATTTAGGTTTATTAAGGATTTCAAATGGGCAAGAATGTTGTCGTGATCGGCGCTCAGTGGGGCGACGAAGGCAAGGGCAAAATCGTCGATTGGCTGACGGAACAGGCTTCCGGGGTGGTGCGCTTCAACGGCGGCCATAATGCCGGGCATACCCTCGTCATTAACGGCAAGAAGACCATCCTGCGTCTGATCCCCTCGGGCATCATGCATGCTACGAGCACCTGCTATATCGGCAACGGCGTTGTCTTCTCTCCGGAAGCTTTCTTCCGCGAAGTCGACGAACTCAACGCTGTAGGCGTGCCCAATGTTGAAAAGCGTCTGCGTGTTTCGGGCAACTGCCCGCTCATCATGCCGTACCACATTGCGCTCGACCAGGCTCGTGAAGCGGCTCTGGGCGCGAAGAAGATCGGCACGACCGGCCGCGGCATCGGTCCGGCCTATGAAGACAAGGTGGCCCGCCGCACTGTGCGCGTCGCTGACCTCTATCATCCTGAACGTTTTGCCGAACAGGTGCGCGCGGTCATGAAGCTCCATAACTTCATCCTGACGCAGTTCCTTGGCGCCGAAGCGCTCGATCCCGAAAAGGTCATCGCCGATACGCTCGTTTATGCCGAACGCTTGAAGCCCATGGTCTGCGACGTTTCCGAAACGCTCCACGAACAGATGGATGAAGGCCGTCAATTCCTCTTTGAAGGTGCTCAGGGCTCGATGCTCGACATCGATCACGGTACGTACCCGTACGTGACGAGCTCCAATACAGTTGCAGGTTCCGCCTGCGCCGGTGCCGGCGTGGGTCCGGAAAAGCTCAATTATGTCCTTGGCATCACCAAGGCCTACTGCACGCGTGTCGGCGAAGGTCCCTTCCCGACGGAACTTCTTGATGAGACGGGCGAGCTGCTGCGCCGCAAGGGCAATGAATTCGGTGCCGTGACGGGGCGTCCCCGCCGCTGCGGCTGGTTCGACGGCGCCGCGCTTCGCCGTGCGGTGCAGATCAACGGCATCACCGGTCTGGCTGTGATGAAGCTCGACGTGCTTGATGGTCTGGATACGATCAAGCTTGGCGTCGGCTACAAGATGGACGGCAATGAACTCAAGGTTATGCCCTCCGGCGCCGATGCGGTTGCCAAGTGCGAACCGATTTACGAAGAGTTCCCCGGCTGGACAGAAAGCACCTTCGGTCTTACGGAATGGGATGAACTGCCGGAATCCGCCCGTCAGTATCTCTCGCGTCTTTCTGAAGTCGCCGGTGCTCCGATTGCGCTCGTTTCGACGGGGCCGGATCGCGAGCAGACAATTCTGCACGTCAATCCCTTTGCGGATTAATGCAGTGCGTCTAAAATAGCGCGCAATTTCTCGACGCAGAAGGCGGCGGGCTCCTTGAGTTCTGCCGCCTTCCGTTTTTCTCACTCTCCCTCTTTTCGACACCACCCATGTCCGATATCACCTACTCTTGGAACGAGTACATCCGTCTGAACGAAGAGCTCGTCTATAAGGTCGCCAAGAGCGGCTGGCAGTTTGACTGCCTGATCTGCCTCTCTCGCGGCGGCATGCGTCCCGGCGATTTCTTCAGCCGTATCTACGGCAAGCCTCTCGCGGTTCTCGCAACGAGCTCGTACCGCGAAGCCAAGGGCACCGTGCAAAGCAATCTCGACATTGCTGACTGCATGACAGGACTCGCCGAACTGAAAGGGAAAGTGCTGCTCGTCGACGATATGGTCGATTCCGGCAAGACGATTCAGGAAGTGGTGGCGCACCTGAAGAAGCGTTATCCGGCCATCACGGAAATCCGCGTGGCTGTTCTTTGGTGGAAGGCGCACTCCGTTCTTAAGCCCGATTGGCACTGCGTTTATTTCGAAGACAGCCCCTGGATTCATCAGCCGTTCGAATGCTATGATGATCTAGGCGCCGAGGCATTCATTGAAGCCATTGAATCGGGTAAGACACTCGGCCGCCTGCAGTAAAACTGCAAGAGCAAGCTGATCTGTACGCGCTTGATCGAAAAGCGGCGGCAGAAGACGGAAAAGTCTTCTTCTGCCGCTTTTTTGCATTTTGAAGACGAGAGCGCCGCAGCGCATCGATTGGAATCATGAACTATTCATGGCGGCGTCACGGTACAGACATCACGCCGGCAGATAATTCCGGCGTTTCAATTGCCAAGAGGCCGAACATGCAGCGCCGCGTCTTACTGCAGTCCTCCATGGGACTGCTCATGCTTTCTCCTTGGGGTTTCGTTCATTCCGGCGAAACGCTTCCGTCTGATGCCGAAGTTATCTCATCGTTCGGCTGGGCGACGGATGTACATCACTGCCGCAAATCCCCCGATTTCTGGGATGAGGAAGGTGTTGCCCACCACGAGTACTTTGATTTGTCGCTCGAGAAGTTCCGCAAAGCCGTTGCGTTCATGAATAAGCGCCGCCCTGACTTTGCGATTGAATTGGGTGACTTCAAAGACTGCACAAAGACGGGCAGTCGGGCGGAGACGGTGGGGCTGCTCGACGAGGTCGAAGCGGCATTCCGGCAGTTTCCCGGACCGCGTTTCCATGTCGCCGGCAACCATGACTTTGACAAAATTTCGCTTGAGGATTTTCTGGCGCACACTGAAAACTCAGACGAGATGAAGGGCCTGACGCACTATGCGTTTACCAAGGGCGGCATCAAGTACATCGTGCTGGACGCCTGCTACAACACGATGGCCGGAGAACACTATTCGGACGGCAACCTCAAATGGAGCGTGTCAATGGTGCCGGACTTCGAAGTGGAGTGGCTTCGCAAAGTGCTCGCCGAGGGATCAGAACCAGTGATTGTTTTCATTCACCAGCTTTTGAATTTCTGGGATTCGAGTCACGGCAAAATCGCGGGCAAGATTCCGGACGGCTATTTCATCCGCAATGCGGCCGAGGTGGTGGACGTGCTGGAGCAAAGCCGTCGGGTGCTTGCAGTCTTCAGCGGGCACTACCATTCAGGATGGTATTCCGAGCGCCGCGGCATCCACTACATTGTTGGCAAAGGGATGGTTGAAAACGATGCCGCACACAATGCGGCGGGTGTGGTCAAGATTGATAAAAATCTCAATATCTTTATTGAAGGACTCGAAGACGAACCGTCTCGAAACCTCACTAAGAGCGCTTTCACCAGCCTCTAAAGACCGCTGCGGCTGATCTGCCTCAGGCGCTCGCGGCATCATCGGCAGCCGCGGCTGACTTTGGTGTTCGTCCGCGCCGGGGCTTTTCATTGAGCAGCGGCGAAGGACCTTGGGGCAGCAGCGCGAGCGACAGATCGAGCTGAGCCCCCAGCACTTCGAGCGCTTTGGAGAGCGCATCGATTTTTGTGGGATGCGCGAGATCAAAGAGTCTCGCGGCTTCCTGACGCGTAATGCCCAGTGCGCGGGCAACATCGGCGGCTTGAACCTGAAGCGCCCACGCCCGTTCAATAAAGCGGGCCTTTCCCTGCGCAAAAAGCGGCAGCACGGCTTCGCCTTCACCCGCATGCGCCCTTTGGCAGACGGGGACGGCTTCAGAACCCTTAAGCAGCAGACGGGCGAGCGCCGTCAGCGCCTTTTCGGGGGCTTCCGTGCGGGCCTGCGCAGGCGAGTCCGCAGTGAAGTTCGCCGAGGAGAGCTCCGGGAACACGACGTTCCAACGTGCCTGACGACGTTCAATGCGGTAGCGGAAGCGAACGGGAATCTGCATGGCCAAGAGAAATACAAAAACGACTCGGAGCAGCATGCGGGCAGAGCATCGGAGCTGTTTGCACATGCCGGTCACGCGCCAAGTGTAGTGGATTATCTATACCGATTTTGGTATTCTCCGGCGCGCCAAGATGCAACACCTAAACGATAACCCTAGTGTTGGGGATTTTGTTCGGTATGCAGCCTAGGCAATGACCCTGTTTTCAACTTCCTCTCCCGTCTTTATGTCCCAGCTTCAAGACCGCATTGCCGGCGCGCTTGCCGGCATGGTGCTCGGCGACGCGTTCGGCGTCCCGGGCGAGCTCTGGCCGCGCGCCAAGGTGCGCGAACGTTTCGGCCGCATCACCGAATTTCTCGACGGTCCCGCCGACAACATCGTGGCCTGCTACTTCAAGGCCGGACACTACACCGATGATTCTGCGCAGGCCTTCGTGGTGCTCAATGCCATTGAAGCGGCGAGCACGGTGCCGCCGGTGCAGACGCTCGCCAAGGATCTGATTGCCTGGGTTGAGTCCATGAACGGGTTTGAGATTAATTTGCTCGGACCGTCATCCAAGGCTTCGCTCCTTGCGTGGGTCAAAGGGGAAGACGCCCTTCCGGTCACCAAACTTTCGCTCACCAACGGGGCGGCAATGCGCATCGCTCCCGTAGGCTGTCTGATCGAAGCCGGCGAACATGAAAAAATCGCCGAGGCCGCTGCCCGAGTGAGCCGTGTGACGCATTCAACCGACGTGACGATTGCCGGCGCTGCAATGGTGGCGCAGGCCGTGGCCAGCGGGGTGGCGGGCCGCAGCTGGGAGCAGACGCTCGCCGATGTGAAAACCATTTTCCCGATAGCGTCCGCCAAGGGAGAACCAACCTGGGCCGCAAGCATTCTGGCGCGCCTTGAAGTGTTTGAAGAACTCGTCCTCAAGCGCCGCGAGGCTTACGATGACGAGGCGGTTTCACGCTTTATCTACGACGTGATCGGCACCGGCACGATGACGAGCGAGTCCGTGACCGCTGCACTCGCGCTGGCTTTCTGGGCACAGAACCCGAAGAAAGCTGCTGAAATCGCCGCCAATATGGGCGGGGACACCGATACCATCGGCTGCATGGCCGCTGCAATTTGCGGCGCGCATTGCGGCATCGGCGGGATTGCGGCTGAGACGGTCGAATTTTTGGAAAAAACGAACGGCCTCCATTTCGGCGAACTGGCTCAGGGCGTCATGAAGACCCGTGCAGTCTTCACGCTTTAAGGACAAAGGCGACCGCAATGCGCAGCATCATTGAACTCATTGACGCGCTCGACGTCCGCAAACGCATTCTCATCATCGGGAGCGCCTTCGTCGACGTGATCGTGCATGTGCCCCGCCTGCCGCTTTCGGGTGAAGATGTCGAAGGTTCAAGCCGGCAGCAGGTGGTTGGCGGCTGCGCCTACAACGCAGCGGATGCCGTTGCCAAACTGGGCATTGATTTTGACGCCCTGATTCCTGTGGGCGAAGGCATGATTGCCGACCGCGTGCGGGAAACTTTTCGTGCACGCGGTTTCACGGTGCGCGAGTTCCGCGGCATTGGCGACAACGGCTGGTGCCTCTCATTTGTGGAGCCCGACGGCGAACGCACCTTCGTATCGATGTCGGGCGTGGAAAAATGCTTTAAGCCCGAGTGGCTTGACGAGATTGACCTTCAGTGCGCAGATCTCATATACCTCTCGGGGTATCAGGCGGACGCCCGCAATGCCGGTTTCATTGAAGCGCTCCTCGCCGAGAAGCGCCCCGATGCGCAGATTCTCTTTGACCCGGGCCCTTGCTCGGGAAGCATTCCTGAAGAGATGTTTTCGGCCATTCTTTCGGCCAACACCATTCTGAAGGTGAACGCTCAGGAAGCAAAGACGCTGGCGCCTTCGGCAACGCCCCGCGAAGCGGCGGCGGCTTTGTCGCTTTTGACAGCTCAATCAGTGATTGTCACTGACGGTGCGCGCGGCGCCTATGCGGCGCAGGCGGGCAAAGTTTCGCATTTGCAGGGGTTCCCGGTGCATGTCGTCGACACCATTGGTTCCGGCGATGCGCATGCGGGCGGCGTGCTTGCAGGTTTGGCCAGCGGCTTCACGCTCGCTGAGGCCGTGCTGCTCGGAAATGCGGTGGCGAGCTGGGTAACGGCTCAGGAGGGTGCGGCTACCGCACCGCAAGCCGCCGAACTGCGAGCCCGGCATTTGCTTGATATTTGAACGTCAACCCATTCAGAACTTTTTTTCATCAACCCTCGGACTTCAAAAAAACATGTCTGACGCATCCAAAATCGAAACCAACGGCGTCAATCCGGTGCCCGACAATGAACGCTACGGCCGCCCGTTTGACCTTTTCCCCGTTTGGTTTTCCTGGAATATTTCCATCTTCGGCATTACGCTCGGCATCTACGTTTTTGGCTTAGGCCTTTCGGTCTGGCAGGCGATGCTCGCGGGCGTCATCGGCTACTTCCTCTCCTGCGCCTTGGTGGGCATCCTTGCCGTCGGCAGCGTCCGCACGGGGCTTCCGACCCTTGTGCAGTCGCGCTTGGCGTTCGGTTATCACGGCAATAAACTCCCGACCTTCTTTGGCTACCTCGCCAACATGGGCTGGAAGGTGACGCTGCTCTCGATGGCTACGACGACGCTCGCCGATTTGGTGGCCAACCTCGTCCCCGGTCTCCTCAACGACAAGGGCATGCCGGTGGCCGGATGCACGCTCGGGTGTTTCGCCGTCGTGCTCCTGCTCACGATGAGCGGCGCCATTTACGGCCATCAGCTCATCATCAAGATTGAGAAGGCCATTGCCTGGCTGACGGGCATCTTCACGATTGTCTATCTCTTCTTTTTCATTCCGAATATCAATTTCTCGGCGCTTTCATCCGCGCCGAGCGGCAGCTTCGCCACTTTTGTCGGCGGCATCGTTCTTTCGATGACCATGGTGGGTCTCGGGTTCCTGAATTACGGCGGCGACTATGCCCGTTATCTCCCGCGCAAAACCCCTGCGCGCGGCGTCATTTTCTGGACCACCACCGGCATTGCAGTGCCTGTTTCTGTGCTCCTCATCCTCGGCGTGATGCTCGCTGTCGGCAATCCCGCCCTGCTTGAAAAAGCCAACCATGAGCCGCTCGCCGCATTGACCGGCATTCTGCCCTTCTGGTTCTATGTGCCTTTCTCGCTCATCGTCATCATCTCGCTGATTTCAGCCGGCATGACGGGCATCTACAGTTCTGGACTTGCTCTGCTCGCCCTCGGCGTGCCGATGACGCGTCTGGCCACTACGATTCTCAACGGCGTGATCATCGCGCTCGGTGCCTACTATCTGCTCTTTATCTCCGACAGCTTCGTGTCGACCTTCCAGTCGTTCCTCGCGCTGATCTCGGTGGTGATGGGTACGTGGGGCGCCATTGAAATGGTCGACTTGCTGCGTCAGAAGCGCATCGGCTGGGACTGCAAACTCGCACTTGCTCCGGGTGAGGGCGGTGAATCCGTCCGCTGGACCGCTTTCGGGTCGCTTATTTTCGCGAGTCTGATTGGTCTGGGCACGATTACTTCGTCAGATCCCTACATTGCCCATGCGGTGAGTTTCCTGCTGCCGGCGGGTTCTGAAACGAGCGTTTTTGCGCGTGCCAACATCGGACTTGTTGCGGCAATGATCATTGGCGCATCGCTTTATGCGGTGCTCACCTTTGTGCTGCAAAAGGGCAGTCATCTGAAGGCTGAATAATTTTTCGGGGCAGCCCCTTTGAGCCGGCAAGCACACACTGCGCACTGGCCAAGGAGCTGCAGAGACATGAACCGGCGCCGAACAGAGCTCAATGTCGGCGCCGTTTCTTTCGTTTCGGTGCGGCAAAAACAGAAAACCCGCCGAAGTCTTGCGACTTGCAGCGGGTCTCGTTAACGACAGTTGTCGTTGAATTCTGTGGTGCCCGGGAAAGGACTCGAACCTTCACGGCCGTGAAGCCGCCAGCACCTGAAGCTGGTGCGTCTACCAATTTCGCCACCCGGGCACTGAGGAAAGAAATTATGAAGTGATCAGTTTAATTTGTCAAGAGAGCGATCCAAAATAACTTTTCTGTATCTTCGAGGTCGGCTGATCGGTGAGCGGGGCAACAGCACTTTTGTGCTGCTCTTTGGGCGCGCTCGAGCACAATGATTTAGAGTGAGGTCCAAATAATCATTTCATTCGGATTCAAGAATCCATGTCGAAGAAAAAGAGCAAACAGCTGCCGATCACGGAAGTTCAGCTTACCCCTGAGCAGATTGCCCAAGCCAAGGAAATCCTTGCTGGGCTTCAAAAGGATATTCAATACGCTGCAGCCAAAAAGCACCTCGTTCGCATGATGCCCTGCGCTAAATCCGTGGCGAACGCATTGGTCATGAAGCTCAGTGAAGAGGGATTTGAAGGCGGCGAAGAACATTGGTTTCGTCATCCCGATGCTCCCACAGCGACCGGCGTCGTACAGGGCGCTCGGCGTCCGAGCGACATGAAGGTGACGCCGCAGAGCGTCGATGGGGCAGAGTTCAGTCTGACGGCATCGGCACAGGTCGTGCCTGGCGACGTGGTAGAGCTGCGTCAGACGATCAGCGGCTGGCGGCCTGCGGGACTGGTTTCGCGTCCGCAGCGTCGATGGGTCTGCCGTTGTGTGACTGACGCTGCCGCCAAAGAAATCGAGTGGCTGCTCTTTAAACCCATTTCTGCTTTTGCGCCGATTGAACTGCAGGTCAACGTTCAAGAGGTGCCGCCTGAGGTAGATCTCGAACGTGACGCCGTTGAACTGGAAATCAGCGCCGATGCGCCTTTTTTTGCCAAACGCCGCGAAGATGCATATTGGGGTTCGGACGAAGAGTGGCAGATTTTCCCGGCACATTTTGTTCGCAAAGTAGGCGTAATGAATGATCCGTTGGGTGAAATGGCGATTGCCTCTGCTCAATTCGGCGTTCCCATTGATTTTTCACCCGATACGCTCGCTGAGGCGGAAAAACTGCCCGAGAAGGTGGATCGCAGAAGTCTTTTGCACCGAGTGGACCTCACGGATCTTGCTTTCGTGACCATCGACGGTGAAGATGCGCGCGACTTCGATGATGCTGTCTACTGCGAGGAGACTCCGGAAGGCTGGCGGCTCTTGGTGGCCATTGCTGACGTCAGTCACTACGTTCGTCCGGGCACATCGCTCGACCGCGATGCGCAAAAGCGAGCCACATCGGTCTATTTCCCGTCTTCGGTTGTGCCGATGCTCCCCGAAAAGCTCTCCAACGGGCTTTGTTCGCTCAACCCCGGCGTTGATCGGCTGACGCTGGTTTGCGATGCCTTGGTCAACCGCAAAGGGGAGACTAGGGCTTATCAGTTTTATCCGGCGGTCATTCATTCGCACGGTCGCCTGACCTATACCGCTGTATGGTCGGCTCTGCAGGGAGAGGCTTGGGGACTGAACACGGTGGGGCCGCGTTTAGGTGAACTTAAGCGTCTTTATGCGCTTTACGGCGTTCTTCGTGCGGCGCGCTCTGAGCGTCATGCACTTGATTTCGAAACGGAGGAAAGCGCAGCGGATTTTGCGGCGGACGGCGAGATCATCGGGTTCCACGTGCGTGACCACAATGATGCCCATCGAATCATTGAGGAATGTATGTTGGTGGCCAATGTCTGCGCCGCGCAGTTTGCGATTGCCAAGAAGCAGACAACGCTCTTTCGCGTTCATGGTGAACCCGAGCAGACAAAGCTCAACGACTTAAAGAGCATTCTGGCGGGGTTTGGCATTTCCTTCAAACTGAAGGGGTCGGAGAATCTCGCCCCTGTATTGGCAAAGCTCATTGAAGATACGAAAGATAAACCCTATCTGCAGACGGCCATTTTGCGCACGATGCAGCGCGCGTGTTATCAGCCGGAAAATATCGGGCATTTTGGTCTTCAGTATCCGGCCTATGCGCACTTCACGTCGCCGATCCGGCGTTACCCCGATTTGCTTTTGCACCGCACGATCAAGGGGATTCTCTCTAAGCGCTCCTATACGCCGGCCGTTGAATTTGACGATGCGGAGCTGATGACGGGGTATCACGCCCGCAAGCTCGGTTCCAATCCGGAGGCAAAACCTTCAGGGGCGGCAAAACCCTTAAGCCGTCAGGAGGCAAAAAAGGCCGTTTGGACGCGCTTAGGCATCATCTGCTCGGCCGCGGAGCGTCGTGCTGACGATGCGTCGCGCGAGGTGATGAAGTTCCTGAAATGTCAGTATCTGCTGTCAGCGGATCAGAAATCCTTCCAGGCAACCGTTACCGGTATGTGCCCGGCAGGAATTTTTGTGACGCTCAGCGACATGCCGATTGAAGGATTTGTGCATATCTCACAGCTTGGCTGGGGTTATTTTGTCTACGATCCCGCCAAACAAACGATGACGTCGCATGAAGAGATGACGGAAATTCGTCTTGGGGATCAGCTGACGGTACGGCTTGAAGATGTGGATCTGAAGGAGCGGCGGATAAACTTTACGCTCTTGAGCAATCAGAGCCGCCGTCATCCTGCCAAGGGCGGCGGACGCCGGCGTTTTGATGATGATTTCTGGTACTAATCGCTCAAACGCCACATAGAGGATGCCCGGCGCTTACAATGCCGGCCTTTCAAAATGCTTTTGATCGTTCCCTTTTGGGGAGCGCTTCTTTTCACCGAGGCCTTTTCCGTGAAGCACTACGACGACAATTCTCAGGACGAACACTACGAAGGTTCAGGGCGCGTCCGCCGCAGCCGCGGCCGCGGCGAAGATTTCGGCCGCGAACGATCCGACCGCACGGAGCGCAGCCGTCCAGCGAGGATTCGCACCGAGGCCGGCACCGTTGTGCTGGCGGGCTTTCATGCTGTCGCCGCTCGTCTGAAGCTGGATCCGGAGTCGATTCAGCAGGTTTATGTCGATCCGGAGCGTCGTGACAAGCGCATGCGTGAAATGCGCGAGAAGCTCTTTGCGGCCGGTGTACGCGTCATGAATGCTGATGCTGCGCGCCTTGACGGTCTGTCGCCCGATGTTCCCCATCAGGGCATTGCGGCGATTGCCGCAGAACGCGAGAACACGCTTGATTTTGCTGATCTGCTCGATCAGATCACAGACCGCACGCTGCTGCTTATTCTGGACGGCGTCACGGATCCGCGCAATTTCGGCGCCTGTCTGCGTGCGGCTGATGCTGCCGGCGTGCAGGCCGTGATCGTGCCGCGTGACCGTTCGGCCCGTATGACACCTGCGGCCGCCAAGGCTGCCGCGGGCGCGGCGGAAACCGTGCCGGTGGTGTCGGTTACCAACCTTGCCTCGGCCATCATGGAACTGCGTGACAACGGTGTCTTTGTTGCCGGCACGGCGGGCGAAACGGATACAACGATCTATGACGTGGCTCAGGCGCGTGCCTTCGCATGGGTTTTGGGAGCAGAAGGCGAGGGCCTTCGCCAGCTTACTCGCCGCCGCTGCGACGTCCTCGCTGCCATCCCGATGGTGGGTTCGGTCGAGTCACTCAATGTCTCCGTTGCCTCCGGCATCTGTCTTTTTGAGTCACTGCGTCAGCGCATTGCTGCGGGCCTCGTGCAGCCGGGTTCGCCCGACGAGCGTCTCTAAGACGAAACGCTTGGGTGCATTGAAAAGAAATTTGGCTTAAACACTTGCAGGGCCGCGGTTGGATCGGTACAATCGCGGCCTTTACTGTCCTTGCCGCACTGGAACGACGCTCTGGGCGGCTTTTTCCGCAAGGAGGCTAAATGCGTCACTACGAAATCTGCATCGTCGTGCATCCTGACCAGAGTGAACAGGTTCCCGCGATGATCGAGCGCTACAAGACCCTCGTCGCCGAACAGGGCGGCAAGATTCACCGCATCGAAGACTGGGGCCGTCGTCCGCTCGCCTATCCGATCGAAAAGCTCGTGAAGGCGCACTATGTGCTCCTCAACATCGAGTGCGGCCATGAGACGATCCTCGAGATCGAAAACGGCTTCCGTTTCAACGACGCCGTTCTTCGCCACCTCACTGTGAAGACGAAGCATGCCGAAACCGCTCCCTCCCCGATGATGAAGGTCATTGAGAAGGAAGAGGCCCGCAAGGTTGCCGCTGAGGCTGCCGCTGCTCAGGAAGAAGCCGCTGAGGCCTAATTCCTGCAAGCTGTCAGACGAAGTTCCATCCCATCCGTGAATTCAATCGATCTTTCCGGAACATTGATAGAGCGGGAAGCGGTGAGGTTTACTCCCGCGGGCATCGAAGTTTTCGAAGCCGTCCTGCATCATCGCTCTGAAGTGGTCGAAGCGGGCAAGGTCCGCAAGCTTGAGTTCGACTTCAACGTGGTGTCCTACGGGGCACTTGCCAGAAGACTGAACGGAATGGAGATTGGCGCAGAAATCCAGTTCAAGGGGTTTCTGGCTCCCAAGTCGATGAGAACCCGCCGTCTGACGGTACACATCACAGAATTCAAATAGAGGAGTCATCCAAATGGCTTTTGGTGCTAAGGGTAAGGGCAAGCCCCGCCGTTCGAACCAGCAAAATTCGCTTTTCAAGCGCCGCAAGTTCTGCCGCTTCACGGCTGAACACGTTGAACAGATCGACTACAAGGATGTCGACACGCTGCGCGATTTCATCCAGGAAAACGGCAAGATCATGCCGGCTCGCCTGACCGGTACGAAGGCGCACTATCAGCGTCAGCTCGACACCGCCATCAAGCGTGCCCGCTTCCTGGCCCTCCTGCCCTATACGGACAACCAGTAATCGACGGGAGAAAAGAGAAATGCAAGTCATTCTGCTTGAAAAGATCACGCATCTCGGCGATCTGGGCGACATCGTCAAGGTCAAGGACGGCTACGGCCGCAACTTCCTGATCCCCCAGGGTCACGCCAAGCGCGCCACGAAGCAGGCTATCGCCGAATTCGAAGCTCGCCGCGCTGAACTCGAAAAGGCTCAGGCTGCTCGCGTCGCTGCCGCCGAAGAACTCGCCGGCAAGCTCAACGGCGCTGAAGTTACGATCGCCAGCAAGTGCGGCGTCGACGGCCGTCTGTTCGGCTCCGTCACCAACGCCGACATCGCTGAAGCGGTGGACAAGCTCGGCTTCCAGATCAAGAAGTCGCAGGTTCGCACGCCGCTCGGCGCCATCAAGGCGACCGGCGAATACGTCATCACCATTGGTCTGATGACGGACATCTCCGCCGATGTGACGGTGAAGGTCGTCGCCGAGGAATAATCGGTTCGACCGCATCTGCCGTCCGCTCTGAGGGCGGCAGACCGATGAAAGCCCCGAGGAGTCCGCTCAGGATCTTTGGGGCTTTTTTCTGCATGATTATTGCCGCAGCGCAGGGATGCCGCAAAGCCTTTGAGGCAGATAAGGACGGCGACACTGCGCCGATCGGTCATAATCAAAACTTTCTCAACGTTCCTTATACCTCTTTGAGGTCTGTGTCATGGCCGAAGAAAATATCGACGAAGCCGCTCAGGCAGTACGTCGTCCGCCCTCAAGCGTACTGAGCGAGCAGGCGATTCTCGCCGGCCTGATGATCGACAACTCGGCGCTCGACAGCGTGGTCGACATTATTCGCCCAGAGGATTTCTATCGGCGCGACCACCGCATCATTTTTGAAGAAATCGTGCAGTTGCTGCAGGAGGGACACCCTGCGGACTATCTGACGGTTTTTGAAAGTCTGAAGTCAAAGGGGATAGAGAACGATGCGGGCGGGCTGCCTTATCTCACCGAATTGGTGGGGAGCTCTCCCTCGGCCGCGAACATCCGCCGATATGCGGAAATCGTGCATGACAAGTCGGTACTGCGCCAGCTCATTACCGTAGGCGACCGCATCGTTACCAATGCATTGGCGCCAGAGGGCCGCGAGACACGTGAAATTCTGGACGAAGCTGAAAAGGAAGTGCTCGCCATCAATGAGCGCAATGCTCGTACGCAGCGCGGCTTTCAGCCTTTGGTGACGCTCGTGCGAGACGTCTCCGCCCGCGTCATTGAGCTCTACAACACGAAGTCGACTTCCGAGGTGACGGGTGTTTCCTCGGGCTACCCCAATCTCGACCATGTGACGGCAGGTTTGCAGCGCGGTGATCTCATCATCATCGCCGGCCGTCCGTCGATGGGCAAAACGTCGTTTGCACTCAACATCGCCGAAAACGTGGGCGTTGATCAGGAGCTGCCCGTGGCGGTCTTCTCCATGGAAATGGGGGCGGATCAGCTCGCGCAGCGCATGATTTCATCGGTCGGCCGTATTGATGCGCAAAAGCTCAGAAAAGGTCAGCTCGACGACGAGGACTGGGACAACTTCACGGCGGCACTGCATCGTCTTGAAGAAAAGCCCATTTATATTGACGACACGCCGGGACTCACGATTTCGGAACTCACGAGCCGCACTCGGCGGCTGGTTAATCAGGCCGGACCGCTCGGTCTCGTCGTGATTGACTATATCCAGCTTATGTCCGGACAGCGGCGCAGCAATCAAGACAACCGCGCGCAGGAGCTCTCGGAAATCTCCCGCGGGCTGAAGTCGCTCGCCAAGGAACTCGGCGTTCCGGTGATTGCGCTTTCGCAGCTCAATCGTTCAGTGGACAGCCGTACCGATAAGCGTCCGGTGATGTCGGACCTCCGTGAATCCGGCGCAATCGAACAGGATGCGGACGTCATCATGTTCATCTATCGAGATGTTGTCTACAACAAGGAAACGGTCGATAAAAACTTGGCAGAAATCATTGTGGCCAAGCAGAGAAACGGCCCCATCGGGACGCTTCGCATGACGTTCCTCGGCGGCAATACGCGCTTTGAACCTTCAGCGGATGCGGGCTATTGGGGCGGGATTGAAGAGTAACCTTTCGCCGGACAAAATGGAATTCATTCAAAAGGGAATGCTCGCTCATGGAATGGCTGACAAGTTTGGATTGGTTTGCGCTGTCGTGCTGGTTCGGCGCCATTGTGCTCATTGTGCTTGGGTTTGCCGGTACAATCGTGCCGGCGATTCCGGGCCTGCCGATGATTGCCGCCGGCGGGTGGCTGATTGGCTGGGCTGATCACTATGAAAAAGTGGGGTTCTGGACCATTGCCGTCTTGATTGTGCTTGCAGTCATTGGCGTAGTGGTCGATTCTGTCGCGCAGACGGCCGGTGCGCAGCGGGCAGGCGCCTCAAAGGCCGGCATTGTGGGTTCCATCGTTGGGACCGTGGTCGGAATCCCCATGGGGCTTTTCGGCATCTTTGTGATGCCCCTGGTGGGCGCGGCTGTCGGTGAATTCTGGGCCAAACGCGACTTGATGCATGCCGGACGCGTAGGCGTCGCCACCTGGGTCGGCATGATCGTCGGCACGGCTGTCAAAGTGGCGCTGGCTTTTACAATGACGGGGTACCTGTTCTTCATCTATCTGATGAATTGATTGATCGTCGCAGCCGAATTTGAAAGAACATTTCAGCCGACAAAATCTGGGTAGCTGCAATCGGTCGATGATTGACGCACTGATGCGTTAATCTTGGTGGATCAAAGGAGCGCTGAAGCCGTCCGCCTTCAGCAGACTTTCCCGTCTGCAGAAGGCATCTTGGAGTGGATGGCTTCAGCGCTCATCTTTTCGAAAAGAACGTTGAATGCGGTCGGAGCCTGCCGTCCATGATCCACACCATCTACTCCAACAGCTATGAAGTGCTGCGCGCAGTGCTTCTCAACAATATTGATGCGCTTCGTCTGCGTCCGGAGGCTGAATCGCTCAGAGCCGACGAATGCTTTGCCGGCGTCTTCGACCGTGTTCCTGTCATTATTCCGAGCAAGGCTGTAGAGACGGATCTGGTGAGAGCCATTGCCAAACAGGAATCCGTCTGCGCGTCCATGCGTTTTATGTTTCTTTCGGAGTGGCTTGGGTTCTTCTCTCGCGAGCCGCTGGCCAATGTGATCGGCAACGAGGCGCGCTGGATGATCTGGCGCGAACTCCGTGCTACGGGACCGGGAAGCCTGCGAGAAGCGGTTCGCACTCGGACGACCCGCTTGGAGGACAGCCTTAAAAACCGCAGCGATCATGATCTTTTGCTGCTCGCTCAGCGCATTGCCGGCGTTTTTGTGGCCTATTCGAGCTATCGCCTCGACTGGATTCTGGCATGGCTGGGACTGCATCAGGATCGGCTCCATCCCACGCCGCAGGCTAAGCGAGAAGCGGCGGCTCTGGCCGAGGATGAAGACGCGGTTTGGCAGCGCGAACTTTTTAGGCGGCTTGCCCGCTCCAAACGTTGGCGCGGCCGCGGGTTTCTTGAGCATCTTCCGGAGTCGCTTCAGGCGCTTGCTGATGCGCCCGCCAACGCCCGTACGCTCGTCTTAGGAGACGGTCGGGAGGTGGCGCTTCCCAATGCGCTCCATGTGTTTGTGCCTTTTGTCGTGCCGCCGCTGATGCTGCCGGTTTTGAAGGCTTATGCGCATTCAGGACGGGAAGTCTGGCTTTATCTGCTTAATCCCTCGAGCGAATACTGGTTCGATTTGGTGCCGCGCCGGCTCTATGACTGGAAGCATCGGGATGAGACAGCGGGCCAGGCAGAGGTGGGTCACCCCATTCTCGCTGACAACGGACGAAGCACGCGGGCCAATATCGACCGTCTCTGGCGTTTTACGCAGGAGCGCGGCGATCTGACAGAATTCGACGAGGATGATGATGACGCTCGCAAACGTCGGCAGCTGCCCGTTGAAACGCATTCCCGCAAGCTGCTCGATGAGCGTGACTTCCTGAGGCAGTACCTGAGTGATCCCAAGGATCTTCGAGCAGATCTGACGCTGGATACACAGAGCATCTACATTGAAGCCAACGAGCCGACGCTTTTGCGCCGCGTACAGGATTCGATCCTCAATCTTAGCCCGGATCTGCTCAGCTTGACCGCCAGACAGCAGGCTGCCGACGCTGATGCGCCAGAGCTCTTTGACAAGGCCGATGATTCACTTCGCTTTGTCGGCGCGCCGTCGGCGGCCCGAGAGCTCGAAGGGCTCGTCGACTGGCTGCAGGCGCAGTTTCAGGCAGATCCGACGCTGACGCCCTCTGACGTTCTGGTGGTGACGCCGGACATTTCGGCGGCCGCGCCGCTCATCGATCAAGTTTTCGGCAGTCTTGCACCAGAGCGGCGGATTGCCTACCGCGTCTGCGGTGCGGTTTCGGCGGACTCAGACGTGCCGCTCGCAGTGCTCATCGGACTGAAGAACCTGCTGATCGGGGGGTTCACACGGGAGAGGTTTGTCGAGTGGCTGTCGCTGCCGATCGTGAGCGAAAAATTCGATCTCGAAAGTGATGACTTGGCGATTCTCAATCGGTGGCTTGCTGCTGCGGGGTTCGAAGTCGGACTCAATCCGGCGCATTTGGATGCGCAGCGCGATGCGCAAGCCGCGGATCCCCGTCAGACGCAGGTTTATGCGCCGGCGGCGCTCCATGAGCTGACGCTCGAACGTGCACTGGAGCGTCTCGCTTTCGGCTGGATGCTTCCTCAGGACGAGGATGCTGCGCCCTATGGAGATGTGTTGCCCGTTGTCGGTACAGAGCTCGGCGGCTGGGATGCCACGGGCGAAAAGAGCGGACTGCTCCTCAAGCTCGCGAACCTTTACGCTGTGCTTGAAACGCTCCGGCTGAAGACTGCGGAAGGTGAAAAACTCACTGACGGCACATCCGCCCATTTTTGGACGCTTTGGATCGGCGAAGTGCTGCAGAAGTGCTTTCCGGCGGAAACGCCGCAGCGGGACTGGCTGGCGATTCGACGAGCGGCTGCAGATCTGGCCGATGAGATCGCGCAGGCGCGCGATGAGGCGGAACGCATTCCCGACGTTTCCTTTGAAATTTTCATAGCGGCGCTAGAGGAACGTCTCAAGCGCGGCGAGACAGGCGCAGGGCGTCCGGGCAATACAGTGGTGTTTTCCGGTATGCGGCAGCTTCGCGGGCTGCCCTACAAGGTGATCGTGCTCTGGGGGCTCAATGAAGACTCAAGCTTCCCGGGGGCCTCTCACGCCGAGGAGTTTGATCTGATGAAGCGCTTTCCTCGGCGCAGCGACCGCGACAGCCGAACCGACAACCGCAACATCTTCCTTGATCTGCTGCTGGCCGCCCGCAGCAAATTCCTCATTTCCTACACCGAAGGCGCCAATCCGGCGCAATGGAAGGAGCCGTCGGTAGTGGCGCAGGAGCTGCGCGAATGGCTGCTGACTTTTGCTCAAGATCCGGCGGACCGCCTTCGTGCTTCAGCAATCCTCACGCATCACTTGCCGCTGAATGCCTTTTCGCCGAAGAGTTTTTCTGCTGAGGAAAAACAATGGCAGAGCACGAACCGAAAGATGCTCGAGGCCGTCGACAAAGCTGCCGCTGCTAATTGGAATGGACCGGCGGCGCCCTGGGCAAATGCACTGACCGCCCGTGCCGAAGGCGGGCGCCTTCCAGTGAAAGAGCTCTATCGCTGGATGCGCAATCCCGCAGAAGCCTTTCTCAAGCGTCACGGCATCAGGCTCTCTACGGGCGAAGAGATTGATCCGGCCCCCATTCTTCAAAGAGATAAAGATCTTCCCAAGTGGCAGCGCATTCATACGCTCCTCAATGTCATGCTCTCTGCGGGGGCTGAAGGCGCCGACCAAGCCGTGGAAACGCTTGGAGCCCGGTGGGCGGTTGACCCGCGGATGGGGGCGCAGGGACTGCGCGACTGGCGCTACAGCGACGATGTGGTTTGCGCACGAACGGCGGCATCGCTTTACTGGAAACTGACGTCGCAGATGACGGCGCTTGCGCCTCAGGAAGCGGCGGCCGCGGTGCCCGGTTTTCCCTGGACGCTGACGCACGCTGCCTCAAACCTGTGGCGCGATGCTTCAGGGGCGGTGCATTGGATCAATGTGGTGCCGGGAAAAATCACGGGCTCCGGGGCGATTCAGTCGCTTTTCATCTGGGCGCTTTTGCGGGCAGCCGGAGCGGCGGCAGAGGGTCAGATCATCGTGACCGATGTTGAAAAAAAGGGTTCTCCGCTGATTGGCGCACCGCAGTGGACACCTCAGGAGGCACAGACCTTCCTTAGCTATTTCCTCAAGCTCTATGAGGCATTCCAGCTCGGCAGGCTGCCCTTTGCCGTGCCGCCCTATCAGCCGAAATCTCGAGGCGCTGAAGCCGGGCAGATGCCTGCTGAGAGGGCGCTTCCCAACGCTATCGTCTGGCGAGGTTTAGACCAAGCGCAGGCTGAGGCTTACGCCGAACACTTAGAGAAGGCGCTCGAAGGCCTTTATAAGGTCGGAGACCTTTCCGCGCTCGAGAGCGTTGTTCAAGGAATGCTGACTAATGCGGGATCGCTGTGAGAACGACTATGGCAAAAAAGGATGAAGCGCTCTGCGCAGAGATGCCGGCTGAACACCTGACGGCAGAAACGGACTGGACGCAGCTTTGTGCGGAGGCTGAGAGCGTCACGGCCGATGAGCAGACGGCAGCGTACTTAGAAGCCGATGAAATGGATTTCGCGTCAGACGCGGGTGAGGCGCCTGCGGCAGACTCATCGGACGATTCGTCCTTTGACATGCTTCGTGCGCCGCTGATGCGTCCGACCTTGCTCGAAGCCTCTGCCGGCACGGGGAAAACTTTTTCGATCAAGCATCTCGTGCTGCGTTTTGTTGCGGAAGAAGATGTTTCGGTGAGCAGAATGCTCATCATGACCTTTACTCGAGCGGCCACAGCAGAACTGAAAGCTCGTATCCAGTCGCATCTCTCGGCTATGCACGGTCTGATGACCGGGACGTTTGCTGACTCTGCGGTTGACGCCGTATTGCTCGAGCAGCGCGCTCTCTGGGCAGAGCAGGGGCGGGATCCCGCGGTCATTGTGAGCCGTCTGCGGGAGTCGCTTGCTCAATTCGACAATGCCGGCATCTTCACTATTCACGGTTTCTGTCAAAAGGTGCTCGAAGACCGAGCATTCACCTCGGGCAGTTCGATCGGTTTTGAATTGGTTGAAAACGTTGACGATCTCGTGGAAGATGTGGTCAATGAATTCATCCGTACCTCACTGCTGCAGCTCCGCGAACGCGAAGATCGCGCAGCGATCAGTGACCCGGGAAAATGGATTGAAATACTCAAGCAGCTGATGGCTGCGCCGGACGATTTGGTGCCGAGCACGATTGTTTCGCTGCCGGAGTCGCCGGAGCTTGCCGCTGCTTTTCAAAATTTCGTGAAGGAAGCGCCCAAGCGTTTGGCACAGAAAAAACGCGAAGCACGGGTAAAGACCTTCGACGATCTTTTGATTGAGCTCTACGAACGCCTGCGGGGAGATCCTGCCGATGCGGAATCCCGGGCGCAGGCCGAACGCTTGGCCGAGAGTATCCGCAGCGCCTTCAGCGTGGTGTTGGTGGACGAATTTCAGGATACCGATCCTATTCAGTACGCGGTCATCAGACGCCTCTTTCTGCGTAAGCGCGAACCGCACCCCGTGTGGTTCGTGGGGGATCCTAAACAGGCCATCTACCGCTTTCGCGGTGCCGATTTGGAAACCTACCTGCGGGCACGCCGCGATGTGGAGGCGCTTTATCAGACGGCCGGAAGCGGTCGGTTCCGAGGCGTCTATGCACTGACAACCAACTACCGCTCGAGCCCTGATTTGGTCAGAGCCTTCAACGCGTTTTGGCGTACCGCTCCGAATCCCTTCCTGCGCGAAGATCTCGCTTATCTTGAAGTGGAGTCGTCGCCGAAAAATCTGCCGCTCATGCAAAAACGCCCTGACGGGACCATCATGGATGCGGTGCCGTTTGAATGGGTGAGCAGCTGGCAGGAGACGCCAGCACAAACGGCCGAGGAACGTCGGCAGCAGCAGGGCATTGTATTGGCCGATCGGATTACGGCAATGATCGAGGCTGGCCGGCGCGGGGAGCTTCTGGTGCCCTGTGCTGACGAAGAAGCCTCTTTAGCCGTGGCGGAAAAGGACGGCAAACGGCTGCGCGGAGTGCTCCCGGGCGACATTGCAGTCTTGGTGCGTACGCATGACGAGGGACTGACGGCCGCTGAAGTGCTTAAACACCGCGGCGTGCGAGTGCGGATTCGCTGTGACCAGAATGTCTGCAATACCATCGAAGCTTGTGAAATCGGCATGATTTTGAGCGCTTTTGCAGCGCCCGGCGATTTGAAGCTGCTGCGCGCAGCCCGGACGACGCGGCTTATTGGCGACGACCTCGCCTGCCTCGACGATCAAGAGCGCGACGAAATAAGGCGCATTGCACTGCGCGGCGAGTTCGAGTACGGTGCGCGCAATTGGGGGACAGTCGGTCCCGCGGCAGCGCTCGAGCGGCTGATGACTTTTTGCAGAACTGCAGAGCGGTTGCTGCCGCAAGCCAATGGTGAGCGCACACTGACAAACTATCGCCATCTGCTGGAGCTGCTTCACGGCGCGGCCCGAATCATTCCTACGCCTGCCGGACTCGCAGCATGGCTCGCGGCAGAGGCTAAGCGTCCCGTCAGTGACTTCAATCGCGAGCGGCTCGAAAGCGATGCCAACCTTGTGCTTGTCGAAACCATTCATTCGAGCAAAGGGCTGCAGTATCCGATTGTGTTTCTGCCGTACACGCAGTCGGGCAGCATTGGCACCCATGCGCGCTGCACGTCTCGAACGGATGATCCAAAGCGATCCGCGCAAAGATGCCTTGAGGTGCGGTTTGAGGCAGAAAAACCCGATCAGCGGGTGAATCAGGCTGAATATGAAGAAAAAGTCCGAGTGATGTATGTCGCCATGACGCGAGCTGTGCGGCATCTCTGCATCATCGGCGAACAGCGGATTAAAAGTGCTGTTAATCCGGATCAATGGCACAGCAGTACCGCTCAGGCACATCTCTTCCGAGCCTTGACGGGTCAACTGACGCCGTCGCGAGCGGACATCCTGCCTGCGGTCGAACGCTTGGCGGGACTTCAGTCGTCCTCAGGCACGCCGCTCTTTCGTTTTACCGAATTGGGTGCTGCAGCTGCCGGCGCACAATCCTCCCTCTTGACGCAGCGGACCGTCGGAGAGTCTTATACGACTGCTCAGTCACAGACTCGGCGCAGTGAATGGCGAACCTCGAGCTTTACGGGCATTACCCGCATGGCTGAGGACGACGGGCCAGGGTTTTCAACCTGGTACGGACAGGCCGAAAAACCGCCGCTCGTCGATGACATTCTGTCCTTTCCCAAGGGGGCGCAGGCCGGCACCTGTCTGCATGAAATGATGGAGCGCGCCGACTTTTCGCTGATGGCTTGCGATGATGAGAAAGCCGCCGCAGCCCGTCTGGCTCTGACGGTTCGTGAGGTCGAAAAGCATTTGTCGCTTCCCGAAAAGGAGGCGGCCTCAGCAGCCGCGGGAGCGGCCGCAATGATCCGAGATCTTCTCAATGCGGAGGTGGCGCCCGGCGTGACGCTCAAAGACGTGCCCAAATCGGCAAGGTCGGCGGAACTTCAATTTCTCATTCCGATTTCCGCCTCGCTGACTGCCGAACGGCTCGTCAGTGAACTCAAGGCCATGGATCCCAAATACGATTTCGGGACGCTTCGGCCTGAAGATCTCAAGGGGTTCCTGACAGGGTTTATTGACTTGGCCTTTAGTGCAGGCGGGCGCTTTTACGTGCTGGACTGGAAGAGCAACAAAATTTCGCCCGAAGCTTCCGGCTACACCGAAAAAGCCATGTCAGCTGAGATGGATGTGCATCTTTACCGCCTGCAGTATCTGATCTATTGGGTGGCTTTGCGGCGTTTCCTCCAAGTGCGGCTCGGCACACATTGGCGCGACGAAATGATTGGCGGCGCCATTTATGTGTTTCTTCGAGGCGTACGGGCCGGCACGACGACAGCGGCCAACCCTCAGGGTATTGTTTTCGATCCGGTGCGTCCAGAGGTGATTCGGCGCATGGATGATCTTTTTGCGGGCAGAGCCTAAGGACCCGAAAAATGGATAAAAGCATGATGCCTAATGCCGACAGCACGTATGAGCTCCCGCAGGGCGGCATAGCGGGTTTGGGAGCGGTTCTTCTGCGGGCGGCGGAACGTATCGGGACGGTGACAGTGACAGAAGCCGCCCGTCAGGCCATGATGGGGCTGACGCTTGCTTTTGCCAATGCTGAGCGGCAGGGAAGCGTCTGCGTGCGTGCGCTCGACGCGGTCAAAGGGCTGATGCCTGATGCCGCAGAGGCGGCGGAAGGACCAGAAGAGACGGAGATGCACCTCGCTCAGGCGTTTGAAGTCCTAAAGACTGGGCTGAAAGATCTGCAGGCTGTCGGACTCGCTCAGAATTTTCAGGATTTCATTTCTGCAGCTGGGACGAGACTCGGGAAGACTTCGGATGAGACAGCGCCAACCCAGCTCATTGCGCCGCTGATTGTCGATGAGGCACCGACATTTGCGCAAACACGCATTTATTTCGCACGCTTGGCGTTGGAGGAACTCCTTCTTGCGCGCACCTTGGCGCGTTTTGCCGCTGCTGATGAGGCGTTTTCTGTCTCTGAAAGCGGCCAGCCGGATGACGCGTTGATTGCGGAGGTAACAGGCCGAGCTCACGCTGATGAACAGCAGCGGCTTGCGGTTTCAACGGCGCTTAAACGCAGACTGATGGTGGTCTCGGGCGGTCCCGGCACGGGCAAGACGACAACGGTGGCGCAAATTTTGGAGTGTCTCCTTCGGAAAAATCCAACGCTTCGCATTGCATTGGCGGCGCCGACGGGCAAAGCGACGGGCCGCATGCAGCAGTCGCTCGAGTCAAGCGCGAACAATGCAGCCAAAGGGCTGAGCGCACTGCAGGCAGTTTTGCAGCACGATGCACTTCTGCTGGATGCTGAGAAGCAGATTCGCTCACGGACGATTCACAAATGGCTGGCATCGCCCACTGCCGCCGGTTCTGCCCCGGGCATCGGGAATCCCATTCCCGCGGATGTGCTGGTGGTGGATGAGGCTTCTATGGTGGATATTCATCTGGCAGTTCGCCTGATGCGGGCGGTTTCACCCGAAGCGCGTGTCATTCTTTTGGGCGACAAGCACCAACTCGCTGCCGTGGGGCCTGGGGCTGTATTCGCGGAGATTTCTGACGGCAAGGGAGCCCTTGCGCGCATGGGGGCAGTCGTAGAGCTGGTGAAGAGCTGGCGCTTTGGGAAAGACACTCCCATCGGCCAGCTGGCAGCGGCGATTAATCATCAGGGAGTCAATGCAGGGCTGCCGGAAGCGGAGGTTTTTCAAAACGTGCTGGTCGCTTTTGCCTCGGCAGAAGCTAATGCCGATAAATCTTTGCAGAGTGCTTCACTTCATACTGCAGGACTTGTGGAATTACAGAAGGGAGTATTCACTTCAAAAGCAACTGACGAACAAAAGCGTGAGCGCGAAATCTTCAGCCGCACAGGGCTCACTGCACCGGTGCGCAGTTGGCTGAACCGTGAGCTCGAAGGCTATGCCAGCGTTTTGTCGGAATGTCGAGCAGCGTATCTGGCGGGCACAACGAAGGAGCAGTGGGAAAGCCTGCGCCAAAAGCTTTGGCTTTGTCTCTCGGGCTTTCGTGCGCTTGCTGCGCAGCGGCATGGTGCAATGAGCGTGCAGGCCGTGAATGATTATGCAGATCAGCGCATACGAAGTGTCTGGCCGCTTTCTGAAGGGGTATTCGGCGGGGGACACTATCCGGGCGAGGTGATTATTGTGCGGCGCAACGATGAGGGGTTAGGCGTTCATAACGGCGACGTCGGCATCGTGCTGCCTAAATTGCTCGAACTCGATGCCCCGACGGCTGACTTGGACGATTCGTCTGCTGTTGTCGGGGATGAGGATGCGGGGGATTCGCCTGAGCGTCAAGATCGGCCGGATCGTCAGGGACCGGCAGTGAGTTTCACGGTCTATTTCGGCGATACGAATCTGGAACTCCCAGTTGCGCTCCTGCCGCAGTTTGACGTTGCCTGGGCGATGACGATTCATCAATCCCAAGGCTCGGAATTCGAACGCGTAGCGGTGCTTTTGCCGGTGAAGCGCACGTCTGAACTTGCAACCCGAGAGCTCCTTTATACGGCTGTTACCCGCACTAAGCGAACGGTAGATGTTTTTGGGTCTGAAGCGGTCCTTCGCCGCGCTGTGGAAAAACCGACCGTCCGTGACGGGAGTCTCGGAAGACGGCTGGAGCTTTTTTGCGAAATGCAGTAATTAACTCAGTTTGACTTCAAGGTTCACAGTTCGGTACGAATGAAGGTGAGAAGATTTGGCGCGGAAAGTGACAGATTTCGATCTAAAAAATTAAATAGTTAACGCAAAGTGCTCCATCTGGCGTTTTTTTTTGCGGATGTATTCGTTATAGGCACTAATCTAAAATGTGTAATTAACCATAGAACTGAGGAAATTCCTGGCGTAATTTATCAAGTGTCTTTTGTTCACATTCCGCCAGCCAGTCAAAAAGAATACGTACCCGTCTTTTTTCATAGGCTTCCTGTGTCGCATAAATAAAGCAGGAAGCAGGTGGGCAGCGCCATCCCTCAAGGATCGTTTTTAGCTGACCAGATCGGAGTGCCTCAACAGCATGAAAGAGCGGGAGGTCCGGAACAATGCCCGCACCAAGCACAGCGGCCGTTCGTACGGCCATTAAATTTTTGAAGGACATTGAGCTCTTCCATCGAAGCGGATAAGCAATCCCATCACGGATAAGTTCTTGAGTTGCTACTCGAGTTGGAGAATTGATGAGGATGCCGATGTGGTTCACGCATTCGCTCGGATGGTGCGGTGCACCAAACCGCTCAAGATAGAGCGGTGATGCACAGCAGAGAAAAGGCATTTCACCAAGATATCGAGCAACGAGTCCATCGATTGGGCGATTCGGCCCATAGCCCGCAGCCAGATGTATCGGAGGGGTATCCGCTAAATGAAAAATCTCGGGAATCTGCTTGGTGAGATCATGCAGCTCAAGTGTGATATCCGGATAGGTTTTTCGAAATTCAATGAGATGCGGCGTGATTTCAATGGAGCTGATGCCTGAGTGCGAAGCTAAACGAATTGTGCCGGACAGGGCATTTTGATCTCCCTTTAGATCCTGGATCATCAATTCATGGACATTCAGAAGTTTTGTAGCCTTATCGTACGCTCGAGCTCCCAATTCCGTAAGTTTTAAATGTCTCCCTTCACGCAGAAAAATGGGAGCCCCTATTTCTGTCTCGATTGCCTTGAGCGCACGGCTCACGGTACTTGGTTCGCATTCAAGTACATCGCAGGCAGCATTCACGCCTCCAGCTTGAACGACTTCGCAGAAGATTCGCCAAACATTTAAGTCGTCAGTTCTGGCCATCAGTTGTCTCCGTCAAAAGAACTAGGTTTAACCCTTGATCGTTGCGATATACGCAATGATTGGACGCTATCTGCACAACTATAAAAATATTGATATTTCAATATTAACGAGTTTGCTGTGAGGGTTTATATCGTTAATTATTGCTTGAAACGCAATGAATAGTAGTTGTTTGTTGCCTTTCTTTGTTGGTGTGAACGCTTCAAACTACACCTTCAGGATGAGACCTCCTCCGATCAGCCTCTCACCCAGAAGTTCATAAACAACCTTCTTCAGTGTTTTAAAACCCAAGGACCCCGATCATGACTTGGCAAATCTGGCTAGCGATAGCGTCCATTGTTTTCATTGTTTTCGGACTTGTTAAGCGTCTCGAGACACGCATGCTTCTCATCGTTGCAGGCTTTATTCTTTGCTGCGCTTCGGGAGCGCCCATGAAAGCTTTCGGAGCTTTCGTCAAAGGAATGACGAACATCACGCTCGTCCCTGCTATTTGCTCGGCAATGGGCTTTGCGTTTGCTGTTCAGGCCTCTAAATGTGATCAGCACCTCGTTGCTGCAGTAGCCGCTCCGCTCAAAAAGCTTGGCGGACTGCTGATTCCTGCGGCCACGATTCTGACGTTCCTCATCAATATTGCGATCATGTCGGCAGCGGGCACAGCTGCAACGGCTGGCGCGACTTTTATTCCGCTTTTATTGCGTGCCGGCATCCGACCGGCGGCAGCGGCAGCGGCCGTGGGGGGCGGCACAATGGCTGGTTTGCTGCTTAATCCCGGATGTGCGCATGACATCTACGTCGCCAAGATGGCCGAGATGGATCTTATGGCCTTCATTATCTGGGCTGCTCCCTACATCGTCGGTCTCGTTCTGCTTTCGGTGATTGTCAACTCCGCCATTATGATCGTGAAGAATAAGGACCATCTTGCGGGTGCAGAAGCAAAAGATGCGGCTGCTAAGTCCGATGCCGGTCAGCAAGAATCCGCCTTCAAAGTCCAGCCGCTCAAGGCTGTGGCTCCTCTGGTCCCTCTGATCGTCCTCTTGGTCGCCTCTATTAGTTTCCCAAAGGCGGGTATCGATGTGGTTGCTGCCATGCTGATCGGTCTCGTTTTTATCTCCGCCGTAACGCTTATGAATCCAGGCGAAATCTCCAAGGCGTTTTTCAAGGGATGCGGCACGGGATACGCTCAAGTCATCGGCCTCATTGTTGCTGCAGGCGTTTTTGCTGCGGGGCTACAGGCTACGGGGGCCGTAACTGCCTTCATCGAGTTTCTCAAGGGGTCGAATGAATTCGCGCGTTGGGGGGCTGCTTTTGGACCTTTCTTGATGGCGCTCGGTACGGGGTCTGGTGAGGCGGCAATTTGGGCTTTTAACCAGTCGATCACGCCCGAAGCGGCTCACTTCGGCATGCAGTCTCATTCCCTCGGTCTGCTGGCGATCCTTGCGGGTCAATTCGGCCGCACAGCAAGTCCGCTCGCCGGCGCCATCATCATCGTGGCCGGTATGGCCAGTGCAGATCCTTTGGCTGTCGCCAAGCGATTGATCCCAGGAATGCTTGTAGCGCTCATTGCGTCTGCCTTCATTCTGGTCTGATTGAGAACATTTTTGATAGGAGACGTCATCATGCATGACATTCTTCTGCGCAATGCTCTAATCGCCGATCCGGAGGCTGACTCTCTAAGGACGGGGGACGTTGCCGTCGAAGGCGGCTGCATCGTTGAAGCCATTGGCTCAGCCTGCACGACCATCGACTGCAGCGGTCTGGTTCTTCAGCCCGGCATCATCGACACGCATGTGCATCTTGGTATTAATCCCTTGAGCTACGGCATGGTCGCACGAGCAGGCGTCACAACTGCGCTCGATATGTCTGGACCCATTGAGAAACTTCTCGATGAATTCAGCTGCGCAAATGTAGGCATCAACGTTGCTGCCCTCAATGCGATTCTTCCTGGCCGAAATATCTCTGGAAACAATCCTGACCGAGAGCAACTGAGGAACTTCATCAATCTTTCACGCCGCAGCGGTGCGCTCGGTGTCAAGCTTCTGGGCGGACATTTTCCGCTCACGCCTGAGGCCTCGCACCGCATGGTGGAAACGGCTGATGATTCCCACTGCTATATGGCTTGGCATGTGGGTACTACAGAGAAAGGTTCCGATATTGAGGGATTGCTGGAAGCGGCGGAAATCGCTGCGGGTCATCCGCTGCATCTGCCGCACGTCAACGCGTACTGTCGGGGGCGCGTCAGGCCAGTGCTTGAGGAATGCTCCATTGCCGAGAAAGTTATTCTCGAACATCCCGAATTTACGACAGAGAGCTACCTCTCAGCGAGAAATGGGGCACCGCTTGACTGTGATGCTGCCGGCAAACCGCGCTCAGCCATTACTGCCGGAACATTGACTCGCTTTGGTTTTGAATCTTCAGCATCCGGCATAGAAGCTGCGATTCGGGCTGGGCGGCTTGCAGTGCTCTTTCCCAATCAGAGCGAAATCACATTGCTTACGGGTACCGATGCAGTCGCTTACCTGAGGGCTCATCGTGAACATTGCGACGGGTCGTTTGACGGTGTCAACCCGCTTGAATCCCGCGTCTTTTTCGCCTCACAAAAACGTCCGGACAGGACTTTCCTCGTGGATGCCATCAGTACTGACGGCGGGGGCATTCCGCGCAATGTCATCCTTCAAAACGGTCTGTCTCTTGTTGAATTAGGCGCACTGACAACGATTGAATTCGCCCGCAAAACTTCCTTGCTGCCTGCACAAATGCTCGGTCTCAAAAATAAAGGAAGGCTGCTTGCCGGCATGGATGCCGATCTGACCATTTATGACCCGACTAGCCATCAGGCCGTCTACACGATTGTTAATGGTCGATTTGTTCTCTTAAATCGTGTTCTGCAGACGGGCACTGGAACACTGCTCACGACATACGAAGGAACTCAAGCAGCTCAAAACCGCGGTCTTAAAACGCAGGTTGTTTCCGGCATTGTCCCGCTCCTTCATCGATCCCTTTAAGTTTTCTCACCTCAAACAGATTTCAAAATCATGAAAAATCATCGTATCCAACGCGTGCTCATCGCTGCGTTCTGCAGCACCGTTTTCTCGGCCTCTGCCAGCGATATTCAGATGTTCGGTTTTTTTGATCAGGGGCTTGCTTACCTTCATGAAGATCTCAATGCCGGCATGGGCGGACCTGCAGGGCAAAGCATTAATGCTCCTCAATATGTGGATAAGGATGGGTACGTTGCTGAAGCACAAACGAAACGCAGCTTCACGCAAGGTTCAGGGAATGTGTCAACGTGGGGCATCAAGGGGTCCGAACAAATCAACGCCGATGTACGAGTGCTTTTTCACCTTGAATCCGGTTTCCTGGCAGACGACGGCACACTTTACGGCGGTTCCGTAAAGCCCTTGTTTGAACGCGAATCGAGCATTGGGGTTGAGTCAAAGACTTGGGGGCTCGTTAAATTTGGCCGTATGCCGGCACTCTCTACCGGTTCAGGCACAACTGGCATTCTCAACAGCAAGGTCAATCCTTTCGGCGCTGGCTGGGGAAATATGACGGGCGGCTGGAAATTTGCGGGGACATTGGCTGCAGCGCGTCACGACAACATGATTCACTATATTTCTCCGTCATTTAGCGGTGTTCGGCTTCATGCTCAATACTCCTTCAAGTCGGCACCCGACAATGGCCGAGAAGGGTCGTCTGAAACGAATCGCTGGTGGGCTGTCGGCGCATCGATGGAGGGCGGAAAGTACTACCTCGCAGCCACAGTGGATTGTCTTGATGCCGCGAGCAGTGCGCCCAAGCCTGAAGCTACTTATGCCAATGATGCTTACAAAGTATTTGTCGGCGGACACTATAACTTCGATGTCTTCAGACTCTTTGGGACGGTGCAGTACCTGAAGAACATGCCTTGGATCGGCGGGTACTCCACTAAAGAAGTCGCTCCGCTCGCTCTGGGTTCAAAGGGACCGCAGAAAGGGTTCGAAGCGTGGGCATTCTCAACGGGCGTGGATTTTAGAGCCGTTGGCGGCAAGGTTATGACTTCCGTCGGGTATGCAGCTGCAAAAAATCAAAATTTGGAAAGCCAGAACAAACTGAACCGCGTGAATTTTGGTTTGGGTTACCAATATTCCCTCAGCAAACGCACCTCTCTCTACGGTATCGGCGGCTATTTCTGGCAGGACGCAGATTGGCAGAAAAAAGAAATTTCTGCCCACGAATTTATCGTTGGCATGATGCACCGTTGGTAATCTAACAATATTTAGAACGCTGACGAACGGAGATTTGTGTTTCTCATTTCTGAGCTGACATATCTCCGTTCCGAATGGTCAAAAGCATTGTGGCAAAGCATTGATCTCATTATCCAAACAGAATAAAAAATAGGAAAATAAAAATGTTGGGCATGCATATGGGACGGGTTCCCGCACCAAGCGCACGAGAAGAATCCGGCGAAATTCATCGCTTAGATACCTATGATTGGCTGCAGATGATTAACCGTGCGTCGATCGTTTCGAATGTTGAAGAAGGGCTATTGGAGAAGCCCCTTGCTCGGCGCATTCTGACGGCGTTGAATACTTTGCGCGACGAAGCTGCAAAGCCGAATGCGGTTCGTCCTGGGCTCTACATTACTTTTGAGCCTGAAGTCTTGAAACTCGTCGGCATGGAGGCGAGTGTTCTTCATGTAGGCCGCTCCTCTCAGGATATTCTTGCCACAGCAAATGCTGGCCTCAATATTGCTCGGCTTATGCGTTTGCTCGATGCGATTCATGAGGTTGATTGTGCGTTGCTTGAAGTTGCCCGCCGCGAGGATGGTGCGCTTGTGCCAGCGTATACGAACGGTGTCCAAGCTCAGCCTACGCTTTATTCCCATTATCTTTTGGCTCAGCATCAGGTTTTCACGCGAGATGCGGCCCGGATCTTCGAATGCATCCGCCGCTACGACGTCTCGCCTATGGGGGCTTGCGTCTGCAACGGTACGGGGTGGCCGTTAAATGTTGAGCGCATGGCGCAGCTGCTGGGTTTTTCCCGCCCGCTGACAAATGCTTTCGATGTCGGTCAGTGTGCCGGTAACGATCTGCCGCTCGAGATGTCCCAGATCATCTCGGCAGTCATGCTCCATGTCAATGCATTCCTCGCCGATTTTATGATCCAGTATGCCGACCCGCATCCCTGGATCCGATGGGAAAGTTCGAATGGGGTTTATTGTTCGAGCGCTATGCCGCAGAAACGCAATCCCGGGCTAATCAATGATTGCCGCCGAGATGCCGGACTGGTCATCGGTGAGGCGCAGGGGGTGATGTTACGTATTCAGAATCTTCAGCTCGGCATGGCTGATGTGCGAGATGCTCAAGTGTTGGAGGCGCTTGCTGATGATGCCTGCATAACACTGCGCACCTTTGCTGGTATTGTTCGCGAGCTTGTCGTCGACAGAAAGCGTGCATTGGCTGAACTCAATGCAGATTGGACCTGCACGCAAGAACTTGCTGACAGACTTGTCCGCTGCCGCGTCGATTTTAGAAATGCTCATCATTTTGCCAGTCATCTCGTGACTCGAGCTCGAGCTGCAGGAACGACTCCCCCCGAACTTGACTATGAAGAAGCAAAGTCTCTCTGGCTCGAGTGGCGCAGCACGCTTCAGAATGCATGTGATATCCCGGATTCATTTCCGCTTAGTGAAAAAGCATTCCTTGGTGCTCTGGACCCAGCTGGCATCGTTGCCGCTCGCGCGACAGTCGGCAGTGCCAATCCGGAACTCGTAGCAAAAGGCATTCTCCGTGCTCAGCAGGAAGCTGCGCGTATTAAAGCTGAGATCGATGCTTTGGTCGATCATGCCAAAAAAACGGCATTTGCTCTTGAAGAAGCACTCGCGCGCGTACTTGCCGATTAGGCGGCAATTGATGCGTCAGCTCTATTACTGGGGTTCTCTATAAATCATCATGACTCTTGACCAAAAAAGGTGGCTTCTTCTATTGGTGAGCTGCATCATCAATCTGTTCGCAGGTTCCATCTATGCCTGGTCTGTATTTGCGTCTCCGCTTGCAGAACGTATCGGCAGTCTCCTGCAGACGTCATTAACGTCGGCAGATCTTGCGATTGCCTTCAGTATTGCCAACGCTCTTGGTCCAATTCCGATGATCTTCGGAGGACTGATCAATGACCGATTCGGACCTAAATTTGTCATCGCGGCCGGCGGTATTTCGATGGGTTTCGGGCTGTATGCCTCCGGAAACGCGGAAAGCGTGTCAGAGCTGATCGTGTCTTATGGTCTCTTCTTCGGCACAGGTCTCAGCCTTGTCTATGGCTGTACGATCAACAATACGCTGAAGTTTTTCCCTGATCACCGAGGTCTGGTCGGCGGACTTGCCACAGCAGCCTACGGCATCAGCTCAGTACTCGTTCCGCCGATCGCGACCCAGCTCATTTCCGTCTATGGGATCACTAATGCGCTTGAAATCATGGGAGTGTTCATCGGCGGTGTTATCGTCATCGGCGGTTTTCTTTCAATGCGTTGTCCAGTCGGCTTCACGCCTTCGATGGCTGTTCAGAAACAATGCGTTGAGATTGGGCGAAATTACACTTGGCGGGAGATGCTGCGAGACGCTCGCTTTCTTCCGATGATCACGCTTTTAACTTGCGGTGCCACTGCAGGAATGATGGTGATCTCTCAAAGTTTTTTTATCGCGCGCCATCAAATAGCCCTGGATGTTGCTTCTGCTGCGATGGCAGTCTCGTGCATGGCGCTCGCTAATACATTCGGACGTCTCTGTGCGGGAACCGCTTCGGACTATTTAGGGCGTCTTCCAACGCTCGGCGCAGGACTTGGGATTGCAATTATCGGTTTAATACTTCTTGCCCTTGGAAGTCCTGCTAATACGCTTCCCTTCTATTGCGGCCTGATCGCACTCGGCTTTTCTTTCGGCTGCTTCATGGGGGTCTACCCAGGCTTTACAGCGCAGGTTTTCGGTGCAAGACACAATGGCGTTAATTTCGGCATTATGTTCACAGGGTTTGCCTTGGCCGGCATTCTTGGCCCCACACTCATGCAGCTGCTCTCAGCAATGGGTTTTTCTGAAACAGGGCACTATTGCGCGGCCGGGACTATTTCAGCGCTTGGGTTTGTCATGATGTTCCTTTATCGGAAGGCAGAACGATTGCGCATCAGATCAAAGTGAATCGACATACCGATTAAGCCATGATGCAGATGGGTGTCATCGTTCGACAAGCTCCAATGACAGCCAGATCATTGAAGGCAACTCATAAAGAATGACAGCTCTGTAAAAGAATGCAGAGCTGTCAAGGAAGAGTCGAGGGCTAATGCAGAGGTTTAGCGAACCTTGGCTTTCTGCACAAGCTCAGCAAAATGCCGCTTGGCTTTCAGCTGAGAAAGCTGCGCACGAAGGCTGTCCTTTTGCGATTCGTAGGTTGGGAAGTTCTTCTGGCTGCGCTTGGCGTCAAGTTTTACGACATGCCAGCCGAATTGATTTTGGATTGGTGCCTGGGCGACATCGCCTGCCGACAAAATTTTGAAGGCATTGCCAAAATTGGGCTCAACATTGCTCGGCGACAGCCAGCCGATCAGGCCGCCGGCAGGGCCCGACTTCGGATCAAGCGATTCAGATTTTGCCAACGCATCGAACTTTTCGCCTTTGTTGAGACGCTGAATGATGTTCTTGGCTTCCTGCTCGGTCTTTACCAAAATATGGCGGACCTGATATTCGGTATCACCGTAGACCTTCTTGGCATTGTCGTAAGCCGCACGGACTTCTTTGTCGCTGACGGGATTTTTCTTCGCGTAATCTGCGACAAGGAGTTCAACCTTGAGCTGCTTGCCTACACGGTCGATGGCGTCGCGATATTCCTTCGTACGATCAATCTTGGCTTTGGCTGCTTCCTGCAGAAGCACCACTTCTTCAGTCACATCACGCTTTACACGCGCTTCCAGTTCCGGACCTGCTTTGGCACCGGCTTTGACTGCATTGTTGTAGACGGCTTCTAAGCGTGATGCCGGAACCTTTTCACCATTGACGGTCATGTCTGTCAAGGCAGCGGCGGCAGAACCAACGAGACCGACGGAAAGCGCCAGTGCAAGGACAAGTTTGCTCTTAATCATGAATCTCTTTCCCAATGGAATCGCGCAGCTCTCTTGAGACCTGCGCATAAACAGTCAAACAATTATGCGCCAAGGTTTTACTTTGAACGTGTTGAATAAAACATGTTTTCAATTGAGTTCGGTAACTCGGTAAAATCCCTATAGTGCTTCGGCGGCGAATTCAGCAAGCCGTGAACGTTCGCCGCGGGTGAGTGTCAAGGTTGCGGCATGCTGCCATCCTTGAAAGCGTTCTACCACATAGGTAAGACCCGAACTGCCTTCCGTCAGGTAAGGCGTATCGATCTGCGCGATATTGCCGAGGCACACGATCTTGGTCCCAGGGCCAGCGCGTGTGATGAGCGTCTTCATCTGTTTGGGCGAGAGGTTCTGTGCCTCATCGATGATGACAAACTTCTGCAAAAATGTGCGGCCGCGCATGAAGCTCATGGACTTCACGCGAATGCGGTTCTTAATGAGGTCCATCGTGGCCTGACGTCCCCAGTCACCGCCTGAACTCGAGCCGTGAAGCACTTCCAGATTGTCTTCGAGCGCCCCCATCCAAGGCGCCATCTTTTCTTCTTCAGTGCCGGGCAGGAAGCCAATGTCTTCGCCTACGCTCACTGTGGCGCGGGTCATGATGATTTCGCTGAAGCGCCGTTCATCAATGGTCTGTGTTAGTGCGGCGGCGAGCGTCATCAGAGTTTTGCCGGTACCCGCCTGACCGAGAAGAGTGACAAAGTCAATGTCAGGATCCATCAGGAGATTGAGCGCCATGTTCTGCTCGGCGTTGCGCGCTTGAATTCCCCAGACCTTTATATGGGACTTCGAGCGGTAGTCGCGCATCAGACGCAGCGTCACCGTTCGGCCCTGACGCGCTGCAACGAGCGCCATGAAATTGGCGTCTCCCTCAACCGTCACACAGGCATTCATGATGAAGTCTTCCGGGTGCTCCGGTTCAAAGCTGTAGAACGTGGCATTTTGATCCTGCCAGCTCTTCAAGGTGGAGTCGATGCTTTCCCAGAAGTTCGACGGAAGCGCGAGCTTGCCGGAATAAAGCATGTCGGTGTCGTCAAGCACCTTGTCGTTGAAGTAGTCTTCAGCGGGGATGCCGAGCGTTGTCGCCTTGATGCGCATGTTGATGTCTTTGCTCACCAACACAACAGCACGTTTCGGGAATGCCTTGGCAACGCCGCGGACGGTGGCCAGAATTGAATTGTCGCCGCGGAAGCTCGGGAGCTCTGCGGGGAGTTCTTCGGCCAAAGGTTTCGTTTCAAACCAGAGTCGACCGGTAGCTTCCGTATTGCCGAGCAGTGAAAGTTCAACGCCCTCTTGAATACGGCCGCCGTTGGCTTCAATCAGCTGATCCAATGCACGGCTTACTGAGCGGGCATTGCGGGCAACATCCGTAAGTCCCTTTTTATGGGTATCGAGCTCCTCAAGAACCGTCATCGGCAGGAAAACGTCATGCTCGGCGAAACGGAATAGTGAGAGCGGATCGTGCATCAGCACGTTGGTGTCGAGGACGAAAAGCTTGGGCAGGTTGTCCGGCATCTGCGCACGTCCGCGGCGTCCGGCATTGCCTGAACGGCGGCGGTCTGCAGCGTAGTCAGGCTGCGTTTTCGTGCTCGGTGCGGGTGTCTTAATTGCTTTTTGCGGGGCGGACTTTGCTTTCTTGGCAGTGTCTGCCGCTTTGGGGGCAAGAGCAGGTTTAGCCGGTGCTGCGGCTCGCTTCGGCTTTGCCGAGGATTTTGCTGAAACATCGGCTATTGCTGGACTTGCGGCAAGTTCAGACTTCTGAGCAGCTTTGAGCTTTTTGCTCACGGACTTTTTGGATAGCGGTTCGGTGAGCGGCGCCTGAGCTGTCTTTGCGGTTTTAGAGGCGGGAGTCGCAGGGAGAGGTTCGGCTGATCGGGCCGTCTTCACGTTTCTGCGCTTGCCTGTCTTGACGGCCGCAGCGGGGTGCGACTCCATTGCATTCACGATTTTGACATCGGGCAGTTTGCGTTCGGATTCGGGAGTTGCGGGAGTACCGTAGTCTTCAAGGATTTCGGCGGGATGCGCAGGAGCTTTGGGAAGCGGCATATCTAAAAAGTATCTGGTAAGGCAGGAACCGACAGTGCTGAGGCAGGCATATATGGACGGCTGTCGGACAAGACTGAGTTCCTTAAAAAGGGTGCTTCCATTCTAACCACCGATTTTCTCGAGATTGAATCGTCACAAACCGGGGATTCATCAGAACAATTGGATTGCATAATCGGGAAGCCTGAATCGTGGATGTCGTCGAACGCACATGAATGTAAACAATTATCGTTTGTGAATTAAGGAAAAATACTTTCCGTCATTTCAAAGAGAATTGCCGACTTCTAAGGTACGATCAGATCAATAGTTCGGGACGACGTTAACAATTCTTCGTCGTCTGACATCCCACAACGAATGTCGTTTTCAAGAGTGACGTCATTCCCTTCACGGAGATCTCCCATGCTCTATATCTCGACGCGCGGCGCCGCAGACGGTAAGACCTTCGCTGACATTACGTTTGAAGGTCTTGCCCGAGACGGCGGCCTCTACGTGCCGGAAAACTACCCAAAGTTCACCGCTGATGAACTGGCCCAGCTGCGGGGGCGAGACTTTTCAAGCGTTGCACTCGAAGTCCTTTCGCGTTTCTGGACGCAGCTGCCGCAGAAGGATCTTTGGCAGCTCTGCCGGGACGCATGGCAGCCATCGATCTTCCCCAACGGGCTGGATATGTTTAAGGCGCACGATGTTGCGCCGATTACATGGCTGCAGGACGGTGTCGGCATCTATGAACTTTCCAACGGCCCGTCGCTTTCGATCAATGACTTCAGTCTCCAGTTCCTGTCGCAAGTTCACGAAAAGCATTGGGACAAGGGACCACGCTCGATCACGCTCTTAGGCGCTACGACGGGTGATATGGGGGCATCGGCAGAGGCTGCTTTCGGCGGTCGTTCAGACGTCAAGGTTGTGATGCTTTCGCCTAAAGACCGCATGTCGAAGTTCCAAGCCGCGCAGCTTTATTCCAATAAAGATAAAAACGTTCTCAACATTGAGATTGACGGCACCTTCGATGATTGTCAGGCTTTAGTGCGAGAACTCCTCTCTGACGAGGCTTTCTGCAAAGAAGCGTATTTGGGTGCAGTCAATAGCTATCTCTGGTTGCGTATTGCAGTGCATGTTGCGGCGTTTTTCTATGGCTATATTCAAGCAACGAGCTTTAATACGGAGCCTGTCGTCTTTGTGGTGCCGGCCGGGAATTTCGGCAATGCTTTCGCAGGTTGGGTGGCGCGCGCGATGGGGCTTCCCATTTTGCGTATCTTGGTGGCCACTAACGAAAATGACGCTATTGATGTGTTTTTCCGTACGGGTGTCTATGCCCCGCGTCCAGTCAGTGAAACGGTATCGACGTCGTCGCCCTCCATGGATATTTCAAGAGCTGCGAGCTTTGAGCGCTTCCTTTTTGAAGTGCTCGGACGCAACGGCGAACGCATTGCAGAGCTGATGACGGAGCTGGAGACTAACGGTCGATTTGAACTGACGAAAGAGGAGTTCAACAAAATTCGTCGTTCAGGACTCACGGCGGGCACCTCTGATCACCCGAATCGTCTGGAAATGATTGAGTCACTGTGGGTGACGAATCACCGCATGATTGATCCGCAAACGGCAGACTGCCTTTACACGGGCACCTATCTTCATCCGGTGGGCGTGAAGACGCTTTGCTGGGAAACGGTGCAGGCGGTGAAGTTCCCCCGCATGACAAAGCAGGCTACCGGGGAAACGGTTCCGCTGCCGGAGCGCTTTAAGGACATCTTTGAGCGCAAGCAGAAGAAAACGCCGCTGCCCGCAGATATTGCGGCCGTGCGTGAGGCAGTTGCCGCGTTTGCAAAAGAATGAGTACTGAAGTCAAGAAAACATTCGTTATGGGCTTCATCGGGCGATCCGGCTCGGGGAAGACTACGCTTGCAGCAGCCGTGCTCCGCATTCTTGCGGCGCGCGGCTGGCGCGTCTGCGCGGTCAAGGATGCGCATCATCACATTGATCTCGATACGCCGGGCAAAGACACCTGGCGCTATCGCGAATCCGGCGCGTCGCGAGTGATACTGCGCACGCCCGAGCGCTGGACCGTCTTGACTGAGACGCCGCAAGGAGCGCCCGGAATCGATGAACTGCTAAAAGAAACAGGTGACGCAGACATCGTTCTTGTGGAGGGCTTCAAGCACGAAGGATCCTTCCCTAAAATTGAGGTTCGTCGACAAGCCGCTGCCGATCGACCGCCGCTCGTGCGAGAGTACGGCGGACGGATCAATCTAGCGGCTGCGGCAAGCGACTTTGACGAGCCTGATTTCGCGGGCGTGCCGAAGCTTGACATCAACCGGCCGGAAGAAACGGCAGACTTTATTGAGAGACTTGCCTTGGCGGCAGGTGCAAAGAGGTCTGCGCGCTGAACGCAGCAGTCATTCAGGCCCGACGATCAAGCACGCGCGTCGGGCTCTCCTTTTTTCTTCTGGATCCAATTCATGATCACCTATGCCGAGGCCTTGCGCCTGCTTTTAAGCGAAGCCAAGCCGATTGAAGAAACGGAAACGATTCCGCTGATGTATTCCACCGGCCGGGTGCTGGCCGAAGATATCGCCAGCCCGATTGATGTGCCGGGCTGGGACAATTCGCAGATGGACGGCTATGCATTGCGGGTCGAGGATATTGCTTCGGCTTCGCAGGATGCACCGGTGCGCCTGCCGGTGGCAGAACGCATTGCTGCGGGCAAAATCGGCGGTCCGCTGCAGCCGGGAACGTGTGCTCGCATCTTTACCGGCGCACCGCTCCCGCCGGGAGCGGATACGGTGGTGCCGCAGGAGGACGTGAGTCGTGAGGGTGATGTTGTCGCCTTTTCGCAGACTCCGCAGATCGGCGCCTGGGTGCGCCGTCAAGGTTCCGACGTGGCGGCCGGCAGCGTCATTCTTCACGTGGGCGACCGCCTGACGCCGGGAGCCATTGGTATGGCTGCCTCGATTGGCCGAGCATATGTGACGGTATTCCGGAAGCTGCGCGTCGGCGTTTTCTTTTCCGGCGACGAACTCGTGCAGCCCGGCGAACCGCTTCATCCGGGCGGCATCTACAACTCCAACCGTTTCATGGTGCGCAGCATCCTGCAGCTTCTGGGCTGCGAGGTGACGGACCTTGGCAGCGTGCCGGACAGTCTGGAGGCCACCAAGCGCGCATTCGAGCACGCTGCGGAAACGTCGGACGTGATTCTCACGACGGGCGGCATGTCGGTGGGCGAAGAAGATCACATTAAGCCCGCCGTTGAGGCGCTCGGCCGCATCGATCTGTGGCGCGTGAAGCTCAAGCCCGGCAAGCCGCTGGCATTCGGCGAAGTAAAGGGCGTTCCTTTCGTAGGGCTTCCGGGCAACCCGGTTTCAGGCTTCGTGGTGCTGCTGATGATGGCGCGCCCCTTCCTTTTGCGTCGTATGGGACTGAAGGAAGTCGATCTCACGCCGATGAAGATCCGGGCGGATTTTGACTGGCTCAAGGCTGGTGACCGCGAGGAATTCGTTCGCGTGCGGCGCAACGCAGAGGGTGGGCTGGATATCTATCACACGCAGAATTCGCAGGTGCTTTCGAGCTGCGCATGGGCAGATGGCCTGGTCGACATTCCGTCGGGGGCGGTCATCCATCGCGGAGATGTGGTGCACTATTACCCCTTTGCACAGTTCTTTGCGTAAGATTGCGGGAAAACCCTGTCATCCTTATAAGAAGGAATATTCATGAAGGTCAAGGTCATTTTTTTTGCCAGTCTGCGTGATGCGGTCGGCACCGGTACGGAAACCGTTGAGCTCGCTGGCGATTCGGCCTCTGTTGCTCAAGTGCGTGAAGCCCTGATCGCCAAGGGAGAGGTGTGGGCACATGCCTTTCGCAACCTCAAACGCATTCGCGCGGCGGTAAATCAGGAGCTTGCCGGTGATGATGCAGCCGTCAAAGAGGGCGATGAAGTCGCCTTCTTCCCGCCGGTGACCGGGGGCTGAGATGGCCATTACCGACATCCGAGTGGGTGAGGCGGATTTTTCGCTCGACGAAGAACTGTCCCGCGTCATGCGCGAGAGTCCGTCGGCAGGCGGTGTGGCGTCATTTGTGGGCTTGGTGCGCAATAAGAATGACGGATCTGCGGTGTCGCGCATGACGCTCGAACACTATCCGGGCATGACTGAAAAGTCGCTCGCAAAGATCGCGGCCGCCGCGCGCGAACGCTTTCATTTGGTGGATGTGATTGTTGTGCACCGCGTGGGCGAACTGAAGGTGGGTGACAGAATCGTGCTCTGCCTCACCTCGGCCGAGCACCGCAGCGACGCATTTGCCGGCTGTGAATACATCATGGACTGGCTCAAAACCGAGGCGCCTTTCTGGAAGAAGGAGCAGACGCCGGACGGTGAACGCTGGGTTGATGCCCGCGAGAGCGACGACAAGGCGCGAGAGCGGTGGCTTGTGTAGACAGAAAACATACTCTGCGTCAACTTGAAAGTGAAACCATTCGTTAATGGGCGCCGTTTCCTGGAATCGGCGCCCTTGTTTCTAATCGGTGTTGACCCCATATAGAAGCTATGTTCGGGAGGAACCCCGGCGGAACCCTACAAAAGGGCTTCGTCAAGGCGGGACCTCTCCAAAGGAGTTTTTATATATGCGTCAAGACAAGTTAACGACGAAGTTTCAGGATGCCATAGGGAGTGCGCAGTCGATTGCGCTGGCTCATGACAATCAGTTCATGGAACCCCTGCACCTGCTCGCCGCTCTGCTCGCCGATACGGAAGGGTCTACGCGCAGTCTGCTCGAGCGCGCCGGCGTGAATGTCGGACGCCTCGAACGTGACGTGAAGGATGCCGTTGACCGTCTGCCCAAAGTGACGGGGCAGGGCGGCGATGTTCAGATTTCGCGCGACTTGATGAACCTCTTGAACCTCACGGAAAAAGAGGCCATGAAGGCGGGCGACGAATACATTTCGACGGAAATGGCGCTGCTTGCCCTTACCGAGGACAAAACGGAAGCCGGACGTCTGGCCAAAGAGGCCGGGCTTACGCGCCGTGCAATGGAAGAGGCCATCAAAGCCGTGCGCGGTACGGACAAAGCCGACAATCCCGACGCGGAGAATCAGCGTGAAGCGCTCAAGAAATACACGATTGACCTCACCGAGCGCGCTCGTCAGGGCAAGCTCGATCCGGTGATCGGCCGCGATGATGAAATTCGCCGCACGATGCAGATTCTGCAGCGCCGCACGAAAAACAACCCCGTGCTGATCGGCGAACCCGGTGTTGGTAAGACCGCCGTCGTGGAAGGCCTTGCTCAGCGAATCGTCAACAATGAAGTGCCCGATACCCTGCGCAACAAGGTGATTCTCTCGCTCGATATGGCGGGTCTGATTGCCGGTGCGAAGTATCGTGGTGAGTTTGAAGAGCGTCTGAAGAAGCTCCTTCAGGAAGTGACGGCTCAGGAAGGGAAAATCATTCTCTTCATCGACGAAATTCATACGGTCGTCGGCGCCGGCAAAACCGAGGGCAGCATGGATGCGGGCAATATGCTTAAACCCGCACTCGCCCGCGGCGAACTTCATGTGATTGGCGCGACGACACTCGACGAATACCGCAAGTACGTCGAAAAGGACGCTGCGCTTGAACGCCGCTTCCAGAAAGTGTTTGTCGATGAGCCTTCGGTTGAAGACACCATCGCTATTCTGCGCGGCCTGCAGGAAAAGTATGAAGCCCATCACGGTGTGGAGATTACCGATCCGGCCATTGTCGCAGCTGCTGAACTTTCGCATCGCTACATTACCGACCGCTACCTGCCCGATAAGGCCATTGACTTGATCGATGAGGCGGCTGCCCGCGTGAAGATGGAAATCGACAGCAAGCCCGAAGCCCTCGATAAGCTTGACCGCCGCTTGATCCAGTTAAAGATCGAGCGCGAAGCGATGAAGAAGGAAACGGACGACGCCTCCAAGAAGCGTCTCGCTGCGATTGAAGCCGAAATCGAAAAACTTTCGCGCGAGTACGCCGACCTCGAAGAGGTCTGGAAGAAGGAAAAGAGCGAAGCGCTTGGTGAAAAGAGCGTGCGCGATGAAATCGACCGCGTCCGCCGTCAGATGGATGAGTACCGTCGTCAGGCTCAGTACGAGAAGCTCGCAGAGCTTCAGTACGCCGTGCTGCCCAAGCTCGAAGAAAAGCTCAAGCGTGCGGAAAAGGCCGAAAAGGATACTGAGAAGACTGAAAAAGTCGGTCCGAAGCTGCTGCGCACGAGCGTAGGCGCTGAGGAAATCGCTGAGGTGGTGAGCCGCGCAACCGGTATTCCGGTTTCGAAGATGATGGAAGGCGAGCGCCAGAAGCTGCTGCATATGGCCGATGCGCTTGAAAAGCGTGTTATCGGTCAGGATGAAGCGGTCAAGCGCGTCACGGAAACCATTCTGAGAAGCCGTGCTGGTCTGTCGGATCCCAACCGCCCGTACGGCAGCTTCCTCTTCCTTGGCCCGACGGGTGTCGGCAAGACCGAGCTGACGAAAGCACTCGCAGAATTCCTCTTTGATACCGACGAGGCGATGATCCGCATCGATATGTCGGAATTCATGGAAAAGCACAGCGTTGCTCGTTTGATCGGTGCGCCTCCGGGATACGTCGGCTACGAAGAAGGCGGCTACTTGACGGAAGCCGTGCGGCGTAAGCCCTATTCAGTGATCCTGCTCGACGAAGTCGAAAAGGCTCATCCGGATGTCTTTAACGTATTGCTGCAGGTGCTCGACGACGGCCGCATGACGGACGGTCAGGGCCGCACGGTGGACTTCAAGAACTGCGTGATCGTCATGACCTCGAACCTTGGCTCGGCTGAGATTCAGGAAATGCAGGGTGAACCGCAGGACAAGATCAAGTCCGCTGTGATGCAGGAGGTGCGTGCGCACTTCCGTCCTGAGTTCGTCAACCGTATTGACGAGATTGTGGTCTTCAACAGCCTTGACGCAGCCAACGTGCGCAAGATTGCTGAGATCCAGCTCGAGCAGCTCCGCAAACGCATGACCGCTCAGCAGATCGGTCTGGATGTGACGGAACCCGCGCTCGACGAAATCGCCAAGGTGGGGTTCGATCCGCAGTTCGGCGCTCGTCCGCTGCGCCGTGCGATTCAGGACCGCATCGAGAACGGCATTGCTCGGCTCCTCCTCGAAGGCAAAGCTGCGCCGGGCGACACCGTCAAGGTGGGGACTGCTGGCGAAGACTTCACCTTCGACGTGGAAAAACCGAAGGCAGAGCAGTCTGTTTAACCAGCAGGATCGTCAAAGATGAAGCGGAAAAACCCCTTGAGCGACCCTTGAGGTGAGGCGGCGGTGAGCATGACTCCCGCCGTCATCCGAAGAGGCCGATCAGCGATTCCCCCCAAAGTGGGTCAGAAACGTTGTGAGGTGCTTCGGGCCCGCTTTGTTTGGCCTGAATGAGTGATAGTAGTCACTTGTTCAGGCCTTTTTTATTTTTAATACTTATGAAAATATTTTATATGATAGAAAGCTTTTATGAATGAAAACTGCAGTCAATGGGGAATATTTTTGAATATGCCATAAATGTCATTATCTGTATTTGACAGATCTAGACAGATGAGCAACGAGATGCCAATTAGTGAGGATTGCAGCGATTTAAGGAGTCCTTAGAAGGGTTGAAACATAGCCGGCGGAACAGCTAGTTGTGAGCATCTTCTGTCTGATAGCAGGGCATAGAAATTCAACAGAAGCCAATTAACGTTTACAAATGGTGATAGGTTCATCTTGTTCAAAATATGCAAACGGATGAGGTGTTTGTATACGGTAATTGCGTTTATTTCGAATACAGAGAGAGCCTTATCCAGTAGCGTAAACGTATCTAATTTGTTGAAATATAAATAATTATGGTTGTTGCCATAATTTATCGTTTCATGTTAGATGATGTTTGCTGTTGAGTCATTTTGAATTGTGCAACACTGAGTACATGCTAAACTGATAGGACATAACCGACTGTAAACGACGTATTGCGTAAGCATTATCACTAGCATTTACAGGTGTTAGTGAACCTTCGAGTGAATTGATGGCATATCAATTGATTCAAGGTGCGTCATTGAACAATCGAATGTTTGCATATTCGTTTCCGTACGCACTTGACTGACTTTATGAAGCCTTTGCATTTGCCTAATTCAAGTCATTTGTTTACTCGTCGAACTTTAGTAAGCGCAGCAGTTTCAACACTGTTGCTAAGTGGGTGCTCACAAACGCTGCAACGGCGAGATGACAACATGTCAAATGCTGTTAATCGTCCCGCGGTACTTTTTGCCGGAGTTTCATTTACGGGTGATTACGCTGATAACCGTGTAAATTGCCCACTCAGTTTCGCGGCATTGAAACGGGTTGATCTTGATGGCATGTTCCGTGAACGAATTAAAGGACGATCTTTTAGCAGTTTCGAACTCATTTTGGATTCCCAAGGTCACCGTTCAACGGATGCAGAGGCTGTAGCCTTTACGCTAGCAATTGACTTTGAAACAACATCAGTTAGCGAACTTCCATCGGGGAAATTCAAAGTCATTCTTACCGTTTACGCCAACCTTCTCTTCTTTGATTTCAACGAGAAGAAAGTTATTAATACGGTTCCTATAAATTGCGAATACATCACGCTTGAGCCGACTCGACCAACACAACAGCGGCTTGGAGCATTGATGCAAGGAGTGCTCACGGGAGAACTGCCTGAGATAGAAGTGAGTTTTCTTGATGTTGCAGTGCAGCGGTTAGCATCGACGGTGGTTCGTCCTCGTTATGGGATGCGACTGAAGGTGCGGACAGTGGATATAGACCAGCGGGGGTTAAAGAGCTTTAGTGCCTTGGGAGGTACAACCAGTCAGATTTGCTCGTTATATGCACTTTTATTAACGCGTTCATTTGTTGATCGTCTGAATGTTGCGATGCTGCCTTATACCAAGGGGCAGGCGATCGGGGCAAAAATGACTGGACGCTTTGTGGATGGTCGTGCTTATCAGCTCAGTATTCCGGATGGGGATTATGTGATTGATCTTCATCTTTTGGGTCTTAAGACGCTCTCACAGGACAATGAGGATGGGAAAACTTTTAATCAAGCTTTCTTTGTCTTCTTGGGAATTCACATTGAACAGCCAGATCTAGGGAAGGTTTATTTTGATCAGCCCATGCGGGGTACAGGAACCGCTCTCCTTCTTAAGGGGCAGAAACCTGGACTTAGTGCTTCTTATCTGGAAACTTCTGCGGCTTTGCTTGACGGTTTCGCAGAATGTCTGCGTGATGAAAATGATGATTGGATCGCACAAAACATTTCGCCAACAAATCGTTCGAGTTTTGTAGACCAAGCTAAATCACTTCGCCCTCTTTGGAATAAATTTAAATGACTTTTCTTCAGAAATGTTTTGGTGTTATAGCGGTATTTTCAATCGCATCTTCTCTGGCTCAGGCTGTGGAAGTGAAAGCGACTATTACGCATCCCTATGAGGGAGGCATTTTCAGCAGTGGACCAACAGATGAAGATAAGGTCAAGGCTTTAAGAGAGGCTAAGCTTGCGGCACTTAAAATCTATGGGGCTTCCATGTCTCTTTCTGAGCAGAAGATTTTTGACGAAATCCGCCCAGAGGTGCTTGCTAACCTAGACGAATATGTCCCTTCATGGGTGATTGTTGCCCAGGATGTTGATAAGGATTTGAAGACTATTAGGTTAGTTGTCCGCGCCGTTGTTGATGACTCTTTGATTGGGGCAGAGATCAATAAACGCATGCCTGCAGGAGCTCAGGCTACTGGGGATGGCAGTCTGATTTCAGCTTTGTTCGTTGGGCGTCAGGTCACCTCGAGCACCGTTTTCGACGAAAAAATATCCAAAGTTCGTGAAGAGAACAATGAACGTGATGCTTCTGCGAACAACAGCGCCACAGGTGTAAGTGAAGCAGCTTCAAGTCGGAGCTTGACGACAACCGGAGGAAGCACAACTCGAAAGTCTTCACGGGAATCCTATGCTGTTATTGGCACTTCGGATTTCGATTCTGCTTTTAATGAAGTGCTTTCTGCAAGAGGATATGAAACCTCTAATTATGCGGACGTTTATGAAACTTGTAAGGGTGGTGCCGCGATAGAAACTATTCGAAGTGAAGTACTGAAAAATAATGAAATTTCTTCCGGTACTCGCTCAAAAGCCATTCGGGCAGCTCGAGAATGCGAGGTTCGCTATTTCACTATTGGCCGAATGGATGTTTCAGCACCCATGAAAGACTCGGTAAGCGCCAATCTTAAGGTTGTCGTGTCGGTAACTGGACGCGTTTGGGATATCGCTAAAAAGGTACCCAGAAATGTTGCCTCTGTCGGCCCGATTCAATCCGTTGGTTTTGGCGAGGATGAGGGTACGGCTCGCCGAAATGCACTTTATGACGCAGCAAGAGCAGCTGCTAAGGCAGTTGCTGATACGTTGCAGAGTAAGCGCATTCGATAACTCTTTCTTTTTTTTCATATCAAAGGAAATACGAAAAAATGTTTATTCGTAAAGCTGCAGCGCTGCTGATTGCGGCGGCTATTTCGACTTCTGCCGGTGCTTTTGGTCTCGACAGCCTCACAAAAATTGCCAATTCGGCGTCCACACCAAAGGTTTTGATGGATGGTCAAGCCAAGGTTGCCGCGGAATTTGTTGCATCATCTCTTCTGGTTGCTGATGCACAAAAGGATATTGCTCAGGCACTGGCTTTGAAAGATCAGGTTGTTGGCCTTGAAAATGTCCAAAAATCTTTGAAATCTGGCAATCTTACAAGTGGAACTGTTGATAAGGTAACGACGACGAGTAAGTCCGTTACTGCCGATATTCAAAAATCACTCAAGGCAACCAAGCAACTTACCGCTGATCAAAAAAAGACGCTTAGCGAAGGATTGCTTAAATATTCACTTGGTGCGCTTGGAACTGCCAAAATGGGACATGACGTTAAGAAATTGTCTCAAGATTATCAGAGTGAACTAAAAAAGGCAGACGCAGCTGGCAAGGCTGTCATCACATCAGACCTTGCTCCGACAGCTGCTCTTGCAACCGGTCTGCCTGGTCATGTTAGCAATCTGGTGAAGTCTGGACAGCAGCTCATTCAGATTGCCACTAAGCAGGGTGTTGATACTTCTGCAGCAAAGAAAAATCTCCAACAGGCGGCAGGCTTCAAGTTCTAATGCTGTTTGATGAAATTTAGAGATTTCTTCAAATAGAAGGGAGAAGCCATCTAGCTTCTCCCTTTTTTTCGTAAAGGCAATGAATATGAAAATTTTTCGTCTGGCAACTGTCATTTGTTCGGGGATGATTGTTTTTATGAATCAGTCTGGTGCAGCTGAATCTGAAACAAGTACACCGAAAAATGTTGCTGTGGAATCGGCAGCCGCCACTTCTCAACCTACTACCGACGTTGCTGCTCCAGACGCTACAGCTGCATTTTTCGGGGCAGGCTCAGCAGTTTCGGATAAATATCAGAATTGGCTTAATAATGCTGCTGAAAAAACACTTTCGGGTTGTCGAAAAAAAGGGAAGGATCTATCACTGCCTGAGTGTAATCTAGAGAAAATTGTTGTTTATGGTGATGCAAGTGTGCAGGTGCCGAGCACTCATCCTGATTGGATTCACTATAGAGCGCTGGCCTATTCTGAAGCAGTAATACAGGCGTTATCTAAATTTGCTGAGCAGCAAGCTTTAACGAATAAAGTAAAGATGGTTCGTGAGTTTACTCGTGATAATACACCTCTCCCAGACGATCCATTTCGGGCAGAAAATCAGATAAGTTCAATGATTGATAAAGTTATGGCTTTAAGCGGAGGGATGCTCGACAAATTTTTAGAAAAATATGACATTGATCCTAAACAATACGATCAATTGCCTCCAGAAAAACGAAAAGCATTGCTTTCTCAGACTATTACTGTAATTTCTCAGCGTTCTGCACTTGCGGATTGCACGGGACTTATGCCTCTAACCACTATTGAAGCAGACGATGGGAAGGGTGGCACGACTATTCGAGTTGTTTACGTTACATCTGCAGATCGTATTCAGATGGTTAAAACGATGTTCAGGCAAGGAGCGCGAATTGAGGCGAATGCAGATAAGCGAGCTGCCCGTTCCGTAAGAGATCGATACGTAAATGTTTCTGAACAAATATTGTTTAGTATGTTCGGACCGAGATTTGTTTGGGATGAAAATGGTTATCCCGTTTTGATTTCCTATGGTCAAGCCGGTGTGGATAAGGCAGCTGATCGCACAGAACAAAATTTACTTATCGATGACGCTCGAGATTTGGCACGCCAGGCCGCAATTAACGAACTGACAATACTTCTCCACGGTTCAATTCTGACGAAGGTTGAGCAGCAAGAGAGGAGTCGTTTTGCTAAAGAAGATGTTCGTCAACGTCAAGCAGATGGGTCCGTGCTTGCATCTCAAGAGTCATCTACTACGCTCGCCAAGAGTACTCAGATTAAGCAAGAACTGTCAGGCCGTATCTCAAATTTTGCCGGTATTCAAGAAGTTCGTACTTGGCAGTGGGTTGAACCTTCGAGTGGTAAGCCTGTCGTTGGTTCCATTGTGATGTGGTCGCCAGAAACGGCATCGCTTGCACATACGCTGAAGAATACAAAGGCTTCTTCTATTTCTCAGCCGCAGACCCAAACGACCCCTGCGGCTAAACCGGCAGCCGCCTCGGTCAAGCAGAGCATGGAGACGGATGATTATGAGTTTTAAGCTTCAGATGACGGCTGCAGTGTCTGCATTCATGCTGTTTTGCGGATCAGCTGTTGCTGGAATTGTTACCGTTGAAACAACAGGGGTCGGCGCTGATTATGTTGCCGCTCGCTTGGATGCACTTAAAGAGGCACTCATGCAAGTTAGCGGAGTTTCAATCGACGTTAATAGTCTTCGGCAAATTACCACGCAGTCAGATTCGGAAACGGCAAATGGCCAAACTAATAAACGCCTCAATTTGAGCAAGTCACAGCAGCAAAATATTGAAGAACAGGTTCGTGGGTACATTGACTCTTATCAGGAACTCAACCGTCAAGTTAATGCTGATGGAATGCACGAAATCACGCTTTCAGTGAATATCTACAAATATGACGCAGTGGGCATTCAGGATGAGCGTCGTACCATTGCAGTACTTGGAATTCAATCTACAAAAGGAGGGTGCTCAACACCTGCGGCTGTTGCGGAGCTGCTCACTGAAGCCCTGCAGAATGAACTAATAGCCACTCGCAAATTTGCAGTGCTTAAACGAAGCGATATTGGTGTAGAACGTGAAAAAGCCTATTTATCAGGTGATGACGTGCACCGTCGTGAACGCGCGCGCCTTGGCCAAGGACGCGGAGCTGATTATGTGGTGTCTGGCCGGGTAATTCAGTTTGCCGTTACTGAATCCAAACAAACGATTAAACTGACTGGAGATCAACTTATCCGTCGCAGTGCACAATTCTCCGGCCAATTCGATTTGATCTTCACCGCAACGAATCAAGTGAAATTCTCTAAAAAAATCAATATTACACTTGATGATTCTCAACTGCGCGGATTGGATTGCACGGCAATTTTAGGTCGTTTATCACAGGAAACAGCTCGACGGTTGGTCGAAGCTGCAACACTTGATATTTATCCACCGTTAATTGTGAAGCTCAATGGCGGTAAGAAATTTACCGTGAATTATGGGAACGAGGTTCTCAAAAATGGAGACGCCTATGAAGTCTTCAATCAAGGGGAAAAAATTTATGATCCCTACACTAAAGAATCTCTGGGTCGAGATGAGATACGGGTGGGAAATGCGGTAGTCATCGACGCTAAGCCTAAATACAGTGTATTGGAACTCATTGAGGGTGATGTATCGCAACTGCAGGAAAAAGGGATTTGCCGGCCTGTAGTGAAAGCGAAGCCTGTCTCACAGCCAGTAAAGCCGAAGCCTAAAGCTGCACTTCGACAAAAGATTGAAGATGCGTGGTAATCCTTTTTGATCTCGTCAGAGGAGCTTGAGTTTCTTTCCCCGTACTTTGGTTTGCTGGGATACGGAAGGCTGATGCTTTTTTGTTCTGAGCATAAACCCGTACCTTAAGAAAGACGCAAGCGCAGAGGTTAAGAATGGCAGGCAATCAATAAAACCATGCCACCCAGGAGACCCATTGTGAAGTTTTTGGTTTCAGCGCTCGCCGCTGCCGGCGCCGCACTCACCCTGCTGCCTTCCGCCCAAGCCGCGGACTCGCAGCTTCTGACGGCTCTTTCGACCTGCCGTGCAACGTATTTTGATGCGATCGCCAAAGATAAGAATATTCCCGAGTCGCTCAAGATCCGCGACGGCAGCCGCGCTTATCTAAAGGTGGAAAAGCAGCCGCTTGACGTCGTGATGTTTGAGAAGCCCTTTAAGGACTCGGGCCTCACGGTGACGGGCTACGTCTTCAATGATGAAATCATCCGCTACGTCGGCGTTCCGGATATGCACACACATTTCTGGGGGCTGATCGTCAAAGAAGACTGGAAGAGCGTAGTCGATAAGCTCAGGGGCATCGATTGGGAAGCCGTCGACTCCCGCCATATGTCTGCGCACGCGAACCGCATGCTGCGCAAGAACGATGAAAAGGAATGGAAGGCCTATACGCACCCGCAGAACTACGAATATCCGGATCTCGGCGCGTCGGAACGCGCCTTCCATGTGCAGCCTTATGAAAACCAGACGATGGTTTTCTGCGGCATGCTCTCGGCCGGTGCGCCTGAAGAGGCGATCATCGCTGACGTGCGTCCGGATCTGCTCTACGGCGAACAGAAGGTGCCTATCCGTGAAGAGCAGATCGTGAAGGATTCGGAAAAGGCCAAGGCTAAGACGCCGATTGAACCCGGTGCTCAGATGCCTGCCAACCATCCGAAGATCGACATGGAGAATCTCCCTGCCGGTCATCCGAAAATTGACGGTAAGCAGGAACTTCCCGCCGGCCATCCGGATATCTCCGGCGCTCAGAAGCCCGCAGCGAAGTAATTTCAGCTGACGCAAGAAAGAAAAATTCGCTCGCAGAAATGTCCCCCAGAGGGTGAGATCACTTTCTGGGGATTTTTTGGGGTCCTCTTTTGGCCTGTCGCCGTTTTCACATCCGTCGAAAGCTTCGGCGGCCTCTCGGCTGAGAATGCTTGGCTTTACTCACCTTGCCGGCAAAGTGAGCCTTTCAAAGGCCCAGGGATCGGAAACTTCCTGACTCTTGGCATCAAAACGCATGGCTCTGCGAGTATCGAGTGAGAAAGGTGTCCAGGGCGCCGAGCCGGTTTTCGCGAAGGTCAGCCAAGCGCTGTGCATCGCCTGTGCAAGCGCTTGCGGCGGCCTCTCTCCGATGGTCCGCACCGCTCGCGGAGCGGACAGGTTTTGGAAGACAAACGGAACATCCACGGTGTGGGCGGCGCCGAGCAATGCGCCGGATTTGCCTTTGACCGGACTTTCCCAGGCAAAGTCGTACGTCCAGACTTGAGCGCCGCCTGCGGCGAGTGATTCTGCGAGCTTCACGCAAGGCATACGGAAAATCAGATCACTCTGAATCTGCGCAAAACAATCCCCCCAGGTTTTTCCTCGATTAACTCGTGCATAAGCTTCGAGCGCCGTTTCTGGCCGATTGGCACCGGCGATGAGAGCGGCGGCTGAAGCACGGTTCTTTTTAGCAATCGCACCGTTTGGGACGATGTAGTACCGCCACTCCGAAGACGTGGACCCTACGATGAAGGCCATTTTTCGGGCAGCTCCTTTTCGCAGTGCGTCGACAGGCAGTTCCGGGATGAAGTCCTGATCTATCCAGCCTTTGAAAAGCGAGACGTTGCCGTCAGTGAATTTGGCCCATTCTGGATCTGCAGCCAGGCGTCCGGCAATTTTCGGTAAGTCAGATAGTTTTTCGAACGGCACTTTGGCAAGCGAATCTCGCGTGGGTTCTGCTCCAAGACCATGAGCAACGAACTCTGCGGCCCGATCGGCCTGTGCGTCGGAGCGCCATTGGGCGACAGCCGAGGGGCTCTGAATGATTGCCCCGTGAAGGAGTCCTTGCGCATAGGGGGATGCGACAACGTCAACCAGGTGCGTGCCGCCGGCAGACTGGCCGAATGCCGTGACGGCCTGAGGATCGCCGCCGAATGCCGCGATATTGTCCTTCACCCAGCGCAGTCCCATGATGATGTCGCGTACGCCCAGGTTCGAGTCGCCGCCGCGGATTTTGAGGAAACCGTCAATGTTCACGCGATAGGCGAGCGTAACCAGAATGCAGCCGTGGGCTGCAAAATGCGTTCCGTCAAATCGCTCATCGTTTTGTGCACAGCGAATAGAACCGCCCCCAGGCACCCAAACCATGACGGGAAACCGGCTCCGCGGAGTGGCGTCGCGCGGAACCCAGATATTGAGGCAGAGCGGACCGTCGCCGCCGATCATGGCGCCGTCGGGTCCAGGCTGAAGCGGAAGAGCTCCGTGCTTAACGCAGTCGAGCGTATCGGCGATCCGTTCCATGGGCTGCGGGGCAAGAAAGCGCCGCACAGGCTCATACGGATTTTTCATGAACGGTATGCCAAGATAAACCTGAATGCCGGTATCGGGCTGTCGTACTCCGCGGAAGCGTCCGGCAGGAGCATCTGCGCTGGGGCGGTCATCAGAATGAATATTTCGCTCATAGGCTGCACAGCCCGGAAGGAGCGCTAGGGACGAAAGAAGCGGCAGACTCGCAAGTGCGGAGTTTTCAAGGAATCGACGGCGTTGCATGGCGTGAAAAGCAAGTTGACTCGATGGCACCGTGCTGTTTGCCGCGGTTAATTTCTCCCGTTGCAGAGCAGAGTGCATTTGGCCAACAATAGACCTTAGGTTAAAAAAGCTTGGCGATCATTTGTATATCGGTTTCAGAATGCTGTTCCATTATTGAAAACGCCTGTACCCAAACGAGCTGTGGCAGCTCGAGGGCATAAGGCGTGCGCGTAAGCGCGAATCAGGGCGAAGTCCAGAGCCGACGCTTGAAGAATGACGCGTTAATTTCCGAAAAGACATTGCTCTCTCTGCGGCTGGTGGCTTCTTTGAGGCTCTTGACGAGCGCGGAAACAGACACCTTCGGTGGATAGCTGACTGAGCAGACGAATCGGGCTCTTTTTTTTCATTCATCTCACGCAGCATGGCTCCGACGATCCGAGAGCTTGCGCAGAAGATGGGCCCTGATCCGGACGGTCGGGAGAAGACGATCACGCGCTATAACAACGTCTACGTGAAGAATCACGAAGACGAGGTTTTGGCAAGACTGAAGTTCATCTGACGAATCATATCGCTCTACGCCGCAGGCGAAATTACCGGCGGCATCCATGGGACGAACCGAGTCTCGATTGCTTCGTCTTCGGTCAGATCGCTGGTGAGAACGCTTCCCAAGAGATCATTGCGGCATGAGTTTGACGCACTGAGTCATGCCTATTGAGAGGGAATGGGCGTCAGCCCATTCCTTCCTGTACTGCGTGAAAATTCCACCGTCAGCTTGCGCCTCGCTTTATTTCTGACGTTTGTTGGTCAGAATGGCGCTGGCTGCCGGGTGGGTCATGGCAGTCTTCAGCCCGTTGGGCCGCCTGCTTGGAGAGCTCAAAAAGGTGAAGCACCAATACGCTTCTCAGTTAAGGAGCATGCTTGGAATGCTGGGTTTGGGCGTTGAGTCCGGCTTAATGAGCGGGCGCTGAAGATTGTGGATGGAGTTATAGAGCCGGTCCATGGAGTCCGGTTCGGCAACGAGCAGCGGGCAAAGCTCACCGACCGGGTGGCGGAAGCGAATGCCTTCAAATTCAAACGAAGCGCGTACCAATTTGGCGAGCTCTTCTGCCGACTGTTCCGTCATGGGCGACGGCAGCGGAATCGGCACGCCGTTAATGAGTTCATCCGGGGCGCTGGGGAGCGCAAAAGCAACGCGCAGCTCCGAATACCCGCGCACCGGATCGGTGAAGGCGCCGAAACTCACAATCAGATCTTCGGGGTTGACATTGGCGTCTAGCGCCGTACGCGTGAAGGCCACCATGACACGCTTGAGGCCTACGACGTAATCGAGCTGACGAACCGTATCGTTGAGAAGGTAGGGTTCAGTGACGGCATAACGCAGCCCGCGTCCGCAGCGGCGGGAAATGAGGACGGAAAATTCTGCGCCCCAAGGCGTAGCGAGAATCATGTCGTTTGAGAGCGAGATGTTTTCACCCTTGGGCACCGCAAAGCCGTTAAAGCGGAAAGGCGTCTTCTGCATCGGCTTAGAAGCGTCCTTTTGCTTGACCGTGAAGAGTACGACGCGGAAGCGGGCGGCAATGTCGCTGTCGTCCTCTTCGTCATAGTTGGCCGATACGCCAGGGTAGTCGACTGACGGCGCTGTCGGTACGAAATGAGATTTCGCCGTGGCCATCACTTCGAGAAACCGCTGACTTTCATCGGGATTGGCAATGATCAGGTGATTGAGCGGAATGAGATGCTCATAGATGCGAATCTGAGCATTGGATTCGTCAAAATATTCGCGGTAAAGCAGTTCGCGAAGCTTTTCGCCGTCTTCGGGTTCAAGCAGCTCACTCGCGAGCGGCTGATTTTCCAATCCGTAGGCAAAAAAGCCCGCTGCATAAACGGCGATCGTTGTGCCGTCGCTTTTCGTTTCGGCGACCGCCTGATCTTCCAACTCCGAGAGCGCGGCACTGTCAATCAAGTCGGCGCTTTCGTGGGGGTAGATCTTGCGGATTTCCGCAATCGCCGCGTCGTAGGCATCCAGGAAGGCGTTCGGCTGTTCGGCGAGCATCCTGCGGAAGCGCTTCATGGCAAGCTCCCGGTCGCTGTAGCAGACATTGCGTCCGAGGAACGGGAGAAGCTTAATGAGCTGGGCAACGAGCGGATTGGTGTTGGACATGACGGCGATGGACGCAGCAGACAATGCTGCACAGATAGAACAATGAGAAAAAGGAACCCGCCATTTTAGCGCGGAGGTGAGAGCGGTATTTCTTAAGAACGCAGAGATTTCTGAGACTTTGCAAAAGGAAAAGGGACGCTTGCAATGACAGCAAACGTCCCTCGTAAACCTAATTCACTTTGAGCGGACTAGAACTTATTCCTGCCAATCCGCCTGATAGAAGTCGAAGCTTCCGTCGGGGAGCACGGCAAAGTTTTTGAGCGGCTTGACAGCGCCCGCCGTCATCATTTCGAAAACAAGGGGCGCCCAGGGACTGTCAGCATTGACGGTATCCTGAAGTTCCTTATAAAGCGCGGCGCGCTTTTGCGGATTGGGTTCGGCAGCTGCCTTATCGAAGAGTTCGTCTACCTTCGGATTCTTGTAATAGGAATCATTATTCAAAACCGGCGGCGCACTGCGGCTGTCGAGCAACGGACGCAGACCCCAGTCGGGCTCCGCGGCAGAGTTGGTCCAGCCGATCAGATAGAGTTGATGCTGACTGTCGGCCGGTGTCTGGGCGCTGTAAATGAGCGAGCGCTGGCCGGCTTCAAGTGCGCGGGTCTCGACATGGATGCCGACTTGAGCGAGCTGCTGCTGCAGGAACTGCAGCGTTTTGAGCGTCTTGCCGTCGTTGTAGGCCGACCAGAGCGTCGCATGGAAGCCCTCCGGGAAGCCCGCTTCCTTCAGAAGTTCGCGAGCAGCCTTGGGGTCATACGGGAAGGGGCCGTAGTTGACAGCGCCCTCAATCTGCGGGGGCAGATAGCCGGTGGACGGCACCGCAAGGCCGTTATAGGCCACCTTGATAAGTGCATTGCGGTTGATGGCAAGACTGATGGCCTTGCGTACGCGCACGTCGTTAAAGGGCTTCTTCGTCTCGTTCATGGAGATGTAGCGGGTCACTACCGAAGGCGTCTTTTGAATGGAAAGCTTGTCGTCGGCTTCGAGTGCCTTCACTTGTTCCGCCGGCACGGGCCAGATGAATTGCGCTTCACCGGTGCGAAGCATCATGGCGCGGGTGGAGTTTTCAGCAACAGGAACCCAGCGAAGACTGTCGAATTTGGGCAGTCCCGCGACGCGGTAGTTGGGGTTCTTTACCACTTCGAGCACTTCGGTGGGTTCAAAGTGCTTGAGTGTGTACGGCCCCGTGCCGCAGGCTTCATAGGCCGTTACTTTCTTGGCTGCTGCAGCATCACCGGCGGCAGCCGCCTTCTTGAGAAGGCTCGGGCAGACCATTGAGGCGGTGCCGTTGGAGAGACGAGCAATGAAGCCGGCGGTGGGCTGCTTGAGCGTAAAGCGGACGGTAAGCGGATCAACGGCCTCCACCTTGTCCACGAACGAGAAGAAAGTGCGGCGGGTAAGCTTGGAAGCGGGATTCATGCCGCGGTCAAAGTTCATCTTGACCGTTTCGGCGGTGAAGTCCGAGCCGTCCTGATACTTGACGTTCGGACGGAGCTTGAAGGTGTAGACCAAGCCGTCGTCGGACACGGTATAGGACTCGGCGAGCTGCGGCTGAGGCGTGAGGTTGGTGTCGAACCGGTAGAGCCCTTCGTAGATGGAGGACGAAACGGCGCGCGACAAGTTGTCGATCGCGTCCCAGGTGTCGAGCGTCGAGAAGTTGGAGTTCACGGCCGCCGTTAAATCCCGTGCCTGCACGTTAATCGAACCAGCCGCGGCAATCCCGGCCGCCGCAATGATTGCAAAAACGGACGAAAGGCGGAAGGTGCGGGTGCGCGCGCTGCGTGAGAAGTGTTGAACAGCCATGATTTTTTATCCTAAATATGCTGTTGATATCGTTGAAATGATCGATGCGGAATTAAGGAAACTGCATCGATTGACCTAAAGGATGAATAGAAGCATAGTCAGTGCAAAAATTCAAAAACTGCAGACTATCTATTTGTTCTTAAGGGTTCTATCCTAGTTTCCTGCTGCCGGGGTCAAGCTCTGAACGAATAAAAAATGTCAACACTTCTGGAACGACAAAACCCGACGTTCGCTTGAACGTCGGGCTTTGAGAGGAGATGCTGCGTGCGCCGCAGCGCACGCGGGAAATTTAACGCACGCCTGCGGCCTTCACTTCAGCCTCTACGGCGTCGAAAGTTTCGGCCACTTCGTCATCAGGTTTGCGGTCAAGCATGCTGCCGAGATAGATCGCAATCGAGGCAAAAAGGAATCCGGGAATGATTTCATAGAGCCCAAACCAAGCGAAATGGTTCCAAATGAGCACCGTGGCAGCTCCCACCACCATGCCGCAGAGCGCGCCCATGCGGGTCATGCGCTTCCACCAGAGAGAGATGAGAATCACAGGACCAAAGGCTGCGCCAAAGCCAGCCCAGGCGTAAGAGACCAGTGAGAGCACCAGGCTCGAGGGGTCGCTTGCCATCCAGACAGAGACCACCGAAATGGCGAGCACCATGGCGCGGCCTACCCAGACGAGTTCGCGCTGTGTGGCCTTGGGGCGAAGGAAACTGCGGTAAAAGTCCTGCGTCAGGGTGGAGGAGCAGACGAGCAGCTGGCAGGAAAGCGTGGACATAACGGCCGCAAGAATGGCTGACATCAGCAGACCGGCGATCCAGGGGTTAAAGAGGAGTGAGGAGAGAACAATGAAGACGCGTTCGTGATTTTCTTTGACGAGGCCCGCTACATCCGGGTGAAGCGAGAAGTACGCAGCACCGAAGAAGCCCACGCCCACAGCGCCCGCCAAGCAAAAGAGCATCCACAGCGTGGCGACGCGGCGGGCATTCGGAATTACCTTGATGGATTTGGCGGCCATGAAGCGCACGAGAATATGCGGCTGCCCGAAGTAACCGAGTCCCCATGCCAGAAGACTGATGACGCCGATAACCGTCTGACCTTCCATCATGTTGAGCATGCTCGGGTTGATTTCTGCCAGACGTGCTGTCGTCGCAGAAAAGCCGCCCGCGTCGTACATGACGGCAATCGGGGTGACGACGAGTGCAACGCACATGATGGCCGCTTGAATGGTGTCGGTCCAGCTGACCGCGAGGAAGCCGCCGATGAACACGTAAAGAATCGTCGCTGCCGCACCAATGATGAGTGCGGTTTCGTATTCCATGTGGAAGGTGTTTTCAAAGAGGCGGGCCCCTGCGACGACGCCTGATGCGCAGTAGATCGTAAAGAAGATGAGAATGACGGCAGAGGCAATGATGCGAAGAGCGTTGGACTTGTCTTCAAACCGATGCGTCAGATAATCGGGCAGCGTCAGGGAGTTATGCGCTTTTTCGGTATAGACGCGCAGTCGTGCAGCGGCAAATCGCCAGTTGAGCCATGAACCCAGAATAAGCCCGATAGCGATCCAGCTTTGAGAAACGCCAAAGAGGAAAACGGCGCCGGGGAGTCCCATCAGCAGCCAGCCGCTCATATCGGAAGCGCCGACGGAAAGCGCGGTCACAAAGCCTCCGAGACTGCGTCCGCCGAGAATAAAGTCGGTGTAGCTGCGGGTGTAGTAATAGGCAAAGACGCCGACGCCGACCATCACGATGAGGTAGCCGATGAAGGTGACGGCTGTAGGATTGGAAAACATAGGACTCGCGCGCTCTCTTGGTAGCTTTTTGTTTGTTAGCGGACGTCTCCCGATCCTGATCGGGTTCAGGAGGACGCGTGTTTTTGAGGGACGGCAGGCGCGAAGAGCCCTCAAAACCGACTCCTCGCCCATGCTGAGCCTGTGAAGTATAGGGCCCGATTGCGGTCAGCCGAGGGAGATCGCCTAATTGAGAAGTCGGATGCAGACCGATATTTACCAATAAAATGGCAAATTTCTCTGAAAACAATCGAAAATGATCTATTTATTCAATGGGCGGCGGCATCAGCCGCCAATATAGTTCATTTCGACTTTCTGACGACTCGGCGCCGCTCCCATGGAACGCAGTTCCGAGTAGCGGTCTTCTCGCGCGGACCAGATTCGGCCGATGGCAGTCTCGAGTTCGCTGTCCGTACAGCCGCCGCGAAGCATGGTGCGCAGGTCGCAGCCGATCGAGGCAAAAAGACAGAGGTAAAGGCGCCCTTCCATTGAGAGGCGCACGCGTGAGCAGGTACGGCAGAAGGCCCGCGTGACGGAGCTGATGACGCCGAATTCGCCGCCGCCGTCCAAGTAACGCCAGCGTGCGGCAGTTTCGCCGGGTGCTGTGGGTGAAAGCGATTCCACCGGCCAGCGTTGGGCAATGCGTGCCACGACTTCGCGTGAAGGGACCACTTCGTCCATGCGCCAGTCGTTGGCATTGCCGACGTCCATATATTCAATAAAGCGCGGCGTCACGCCGGTGCCGCGGAAGACTTCGCAGATCTTGAGGATTTCCCCTTCATTGACGCCTTTTTTGACAACGGTATTGACCTTGACCTTGAAACCCACCTGACGGGCGAAGTCGATGGCCTCGAGTACCTTCGCGGCGGGGTAGCCTACGTCGTTAAAGCTCTGAAAGATGTCTTCATCGATGCCGTCGAGACTCACCGTGATTCGGCCAAGGCCGGCGTCCTTCAAAGCCTGCGCCTTTTTGATGAGAAGCGATCCGTTCGTCGTCATGGCCAGATCGATGGGCTTGCCCGCGGGCGTCCGCAAAGCGGCAAGCTGCGCTACGAGGTTTTCAATGCCCTTGCGTAAGAGCGGTTCCCCGCCGGTGAGACGAATCTTCTCAATGCCGTTGGCAACAGCAATGCGCGAGACACGCAGAATTTCGTCAAAGGTGAGGAGCTCCGTCATCGCCAAAAAGTTGTGGTTCTGGGCATATTTTTCCTTCGGCATGCAGTAGCGGCAGCGGAAGTTGCAGTGGTCGGTGACGGAGATCCGCAGGTCGGTGAGCGGTCGGCCAAGGCGGTCGATCCAGCGCGTGCCGGGAAGTCCGTCGGGACGCGGCGCACGCGCAACGGGGCCGGACTGCGGAATGGGCAGCGCTGGGCGAGGCGTGATGCGGATGACCTTAGGCGCTTTGGGCGCTGAAGGCTTTGGATCCGTGCTCGACAGGGTAGGGTCGGTGATCATGACTGGTCTGTATTCTTTATCCTTGCGGCCGCTTATTGGGCGGCGAAAGATTGTAGGAAGAGATCGGCCGCAAAAACTATCCGTCGAGAGAAGTAACCTGCTGCGGAATTGACGATGTCCAAAGATCCTCTGCCGAATTTGCTTCAGAAAAAAGGGCAGCCGTTAGCGAGGCAGCGGATCCGCATCCTTAGCCGCTGCCTCATAAAAGGCGTAGCGGGCGGGGTCAATCAAACCGGCCTCAAGTGCTGCTTTGACGCCGCAGCCGGGTTCATGGAGATGGCGGCAGTTGAAGAAGCGACAGCCAACGGCGTGCTCGGCGATGTCAGGCATGGCGCGAAGAATGTCTGAAAGCGACAGATGAGCGAGCCCGAACTCCTGAAAACCCGGTGTGTCGATGACGGCACCCTGCCATTCAGGGGCTGCATGCCAGGCAGCCGCCGTCGTTGTCTGCTTGCCGAGGTCAAGTGCTTCGGAAAATTCTCGCGTCTGCGCATTAGCTTCCGGCACGAGGAGATTGAGGATCGTCGACTTGCCCATGCCGGACTGTCCGACGAGGAGCACGGTTTTGCCCGTAAAGACTTCGAGCAGTTTGGCGCGGGCTTCATCAGGCCGCTCTGACGCTGATATTTCAATCGTCTGTGCGCCGATCGAGCGCAGCAGCGCTGTTTGCTGGTCGGCGGCCGTTCGGCCGTCTGACAGATCGAGCTTGTTGCGGATGACAACTGCCGGAATCCCGGCTTGGTGGGCAGCCAGCAGCGCTTTCCAGATGAACCACGGATTAAAGGTCGGTCGCGGTGCAAAAACGACGGCGCAGAGATCCGCGTTGGCGGCTAAGGTTTTTACGCGCCACTCGTCAGAGCGGTATAGGAGCGTTCGACGATCTTCAATCGTCTCAATTGCGGCAATGCCCGAGACGGGAGGCGTGCAGCCCACCCGGTCCCCCACGGCGACATCTCCCTTTTTCCCGCGGCGGTGTGCTACGAGCCGTTCACCGGTATCGAGCGTGACGACATAGTGGCGCCCGTGACCGGCAGTGACTCGGCCGAAAAGGAGTGTTTCGGGCTGTGCGGCAGAGGCCGGACGTCGGCCGGAAGAGTTGCGTTTAGCCATGCTGAGAAGGTGAGGATGCCGCAGGAGTCACTGCGGCAATATGAGGGGCGTCAGGCATTGAAGATTTCGGTGTTGGGCGTTCGGATTTTGCGGTTTTGCTGGGATCGTCCTCGAAACCGTCATCGTCAACCCAGTCGTGCTGCGTGAGCAGTTCCTGAGTGAGCGCTTCTTCGGCTTCGCGCCGGGCAGCGTTAAAGGACGTGCGTTCACGGCGCAGCGCTCGTGTAATGGCTTGCTCCTGAGAGAGGACCGTTGGGAGCGCTGGTGCCGGATCCGCAAGGTGCGGCTCGAGTTTGCGCGCACGCATGTACTTTAGAAGATGCGCAACGCGCATGGCAGCATGCGGGTGATCGTAGTGCAAAACCGAATAAAAGCGCGAGGGCGTAAGCGTATTGGTGTAGTCGCGGTGAAGCTTGGCGAGTGCCCGTGCGAGCGTATCGCCGCCCATTTTTGCTGCGCCGCACCGGTCTGCGGCGTAGCGAAGCTGCCGGATGATGAAGTTGTTGAGCGCCCGCAGCGGAAAGAAGACGATCGGGAAGGCAATAACCGCCGCAGCCATGGCAAATCCGGCGTGTGTGCCGGGCTGCATGACGGTGAGAATAGGTGAGAATCCAAGCCCTTCAAAAAATACCGGCGTGTTTGCGGCCCAGCCGAGTACAGCACAGGTGATAAAACCCCCTGCTGCCGAGAGCGCAATGCGCCAGGGGCCGTGGTGAAACTTGATGCGCGCAGCCTGCGAAGCAATGACGGCGAGCAGTTCGTCTTCCGTGAGTTTGGCTGCTGTATCGGCAAAAACAACGACGCGGCGAAGTTCCCCGCTGCCCGGCAGCAGCACGTGTGCGTACTTCCAGGCCGGCGGCCGCGTCATGATGACCAAATCCTCCATGCGAAAGCCCTCCTCTGCGAGCAGCGAACGGACCTTGCGGCGCAGGGCTTCATTTTGGATTGGCCTAGAGGCTCGGCTCCAAAGTTTTCCGCGCATCAGCGAAAGCCGCCAGCGCCAGAAAAGCCACGCGAGATAGAGCATCCAGACGAGGAGCCACCAATAGGGACCGGTCACTTCGCACAGTATGAGCAGGAGCGCTGTTGCGGGGAGCGCAGCTGCCAAGCCGGCGGTTGAAATGCCGACGGTTCGCTTAAACCATTCCTTGCGCGATCGCCGCTGATAGCCGAACCGTTCCCGCAGTCGGTACCGAATCAGCCACTCCAGCGGAAGAGACACGACGACCATGAGCCCCATGATGCTCACAAGGAGCGACCATTGCACGAGAAGCGTGTTGTCCGTGAGGGTTTCAAAGAGGGCTGTAAGATAGGTGAGACCATGCCCCGTGGTCATCAGCACGGCGAATGCCGCGGAGACAAAGGCGAGCACCAGGCGCGACTGGGCCGATTCACTTGTAAAAGCTGCGGCTTTCTGATGAGCCGCCAATGACAGTTTGTTTCGGAATCCCGTCGGCACCTTGCCGATTCCGCGTTCTGCAGCAATGACCTGACGCGCGCAGGCAAAGCACTCGACAAAGACGTAGAGCGCGCAGGAGATGAGAAGAATGTGCTCGATGTTGTTGGCAGAAAGTTGCATTCGTTGACAGGAGGTCTCTGACTTCAGGCGTTTTGATCGCGCGGCAGCCGCTGTGGTTTGGCCAAATTATCGCAGGTCGGATGGCTGATGCTTCATCTTGACGGCAGGAAGTATTCGCCGCCTGCGTTAGACTTCCGGCAAGTTGACTTGCAGGTCGGCGGTGAGCAGACGGTCTGGCGTCGCAGTTTCCCAATGCCGGCACTTATTTATTAGAGATTAGAGCGAAGATGACTACAGAGCCTTGCGCAAATGCCATGGAACGGGATCCGTCCTATGCCGACGACAACCTCATTTGGATTGATATGGAAATGACGGGGCTGCAGCCCGAGGTGAATCGCGTCCTGGAGGTGGCTGCGATCATTACGGACAAGAATTTGAACATTCTTCATGAAGGTCCTGTCGTGGCAATTCATCAGCCCAAGGCCGTGCTCGACGGGATGGATGCTTGGAATACGGAAACGCATACTAAATCCGGACTTGTTTCACGATGCCTTGAAAGTACGGTGGATGAAGAAAAATGCGCGCAGATATTCACTGAGGTCTTTCGCCGCTATGTGCCAGAAGGCAAAAGCCCAATGTGCGGCAATACGATCGGTCAGGACCGCCGCTTTATGGCGCGCTGGATTCCCGGCATGGAGCGTTATTTCCACTATCGCTCGATTGACGTGTCAACCATCAAGGAACTCTGCCGCCGGTGGGCTCCGGAAAAAGTTTGGGTCGGAACTTGTGTCAACAAGCATCAAGCCCTTGCGGATATTGCGGAAAGTATTCATGAACTTTCCTGGTATCGGCAGGAAGTATTTCGTATCTAATTGATAAACGCAGTTATTACAAAAAAATGTGGTCTACCACGCGTATCTACTAGTCCTGAAGTATGCAAAACCGTGCATAATGAACTCGCCTAATAATAAATAATTAGATACAACATTTCTTCCATCAAGGAGATCTCGCCATGGGTATTACCGAATGGGTTGCCGTATTGGTGATATTTGCAGTCGTGTACTGCCTTATCAAACGCTATGAAACACGCCTTGTGCTGATTGGCTCCGGCCTTCTGCTCTGCTTGATTTCATGGAACCTCGTCGGCGGCCTGAATGCCTTCGCCAAATCGATGACCAACGCCTCGCTGGTGATGGCCATCTGCGGCTCGATGGGCTTTGCTTTCGTTGCTAAGTACACAGAGGCTGACCGCTCGCTCGTTCACTACCTCTCCGCGCCGATTCGCGGTCTTGGCATCTTCCTCGTTCCGGTCTGCACGGCGATTACCTTCTTCGTTAATATCGCCATCCCGTCAGCTGCCGGCTGCGCGGCAGCCGTCGGCTCCACGCTGATTCCGGTGATGCTCCGCGCGGGCATCAAGCCTGCCGGCGCCGCTGCTGCGGTGCTTGCCGGTACGATCGGCTCATACCTCTCGCCGGGTACGTCCCACAATCCGTACGTGGCAAACATGGCGCACATTGACGTGATGGAGTTCATCGGCTTCCATGCGCCGTACTCGATCATGATCGGTGCTTTCGGCGTGATCGGTACGCTCATCATGTGCATCCTGCTGGGTGACGGCAAGGGCGACAAGAACGCCAAGATTGATGAGTCCAAGGCACAGAAGACGGACGACTTCACGCCCAATCCCATTAAGGCGCTGGTTCCGCTCGTTCCGATCACCATTCTGGTTGTCGGCAACCTCTGGTGCCCGTTCATCAAGATGGGCGTGGCGCAGGCCATGGTGCTCGGTGCGGTGATCGCGCTGGCGGTTGCTCGTCCGAATCCCGAAACCTTCACGAAGGAATTCTTCAACGGCTGCGGCAAGGGCTATGCTGACGTGATGGGCATCATCATTGCTGCGGGCGTGTTCGCTGCTGGTCTGCGTGAAGCCGGTTTGATCGATGTTTTTGTGCAGTCGCTCAAGGAATCCAATGAGATCGCCCGCTGGGGCGGTTCGATCGGCCCGTTCATCATGGGTGTGATCACGGGTTCAGGCGACGCGGCTACGCTGGCCTTCAATGAAACGGTTACCCCGCATGCTGAAGACTTCGGCATGTCAATTCAGGGTCTGGGCGGTCTCGCGTTCCTTGCTGGTGCTGCCGGCCGTACGGCCTCTCCGCTTGCCGGCGTGACGATTCTCGTCTCCGGTATCGCTATGGTCTCGCCGATCGAAGTGATCAAGCGCACGGCTCTGCCGATGCTGGCTGCGACCATCGTCTGCGCGCTGATCATGGTTTAATGCCTGCGCAATAGCGCTCGAACGTCAGGGCGGCAGTTCCGCCGCTCTTGACGTGATGGTCCAAAGCAAAAGCCCGTTTGCGGAAATTCTTTTCCTCGGACGGGCATTTTTTTGGTATACGAACATGAAGTGGTATGGATTTTTTGGACACATACAGAGTCCACACCATGCACATAACGCAAGAAATGAGACAGCAAGCCTGCGAGGGGCTTTTGCATTTCACCCCGAAGAAGGCACTGGCCAGAGAGCTGGGTGTTTCCGTTGGTTCGATCCGAGACTGGGCTATTTATATCCAGCACGGTTTCTTCGATTGGGTCGACAATCCTTGGGTCACACGCCGGCCTGAGCTGCTCCAAAGCGCCGTCAATTACTGGTTCGAGCATTACCCCATTGGCTACAGCGATGTTGCTAAGCAGTTTGGCGTGAGACCGGCCACATTGTTCCAAAAGATCCGCCGCACAGTTGCTAAACTCCCTGAGCAGCTGCGCCCCAAGCGCATCCTATTCTGGGACGTCAAACCAGAAACCAGCCTTGGAACTTTCAGAATGGCCATCGAAAAACTCTCCGACATTCCTGCCGATCGTCCCTTAACGCTTGCAGAACGGAAGGCTCTCCTCAAAGAGATGCAGGACGCACGAGGCCGCCTGATCTGTGCGGAATCCATTCTGGAGGTTGCCATTGAAGGCTGTAAAGACGAGCTCAAAAAAAAAGAATTGCAGCGAC